>WNFZ01000006.1_pt1 | contig 202431 bp, 180 predicted proteins | sample 5400081 | NCBI WGS metagenome assembly WNFZ01 (sample SAMN13153365, study PRJNA577476) | soil metagenome | isolation source: 80 cm soil or saprolite under grassland replicate 1 | place: USA:California | collected 2016-06-15
CATTAAAGCGGTACGCGAGCTGGGTTTAGAACGTCGTGAGACAGTTCGGTCCCTATCCGCTGCGCGCGTAGGAGACTTGAGAGGGGCTGTCCCTAGTACGAGAGGACCGGGACGGACGAACCTCTGGTGTGCCAGTTGTTCTGCCAAGAGCATGGCTGGTTGGCTACGTTCGGAAGGGATAACCGCTGAAAGCATCTAAGCGGGAAGCTCGCCTCAAGATTAGGTCTCCCTCAGGGTTAACCTGGTAAGGCCCCCAGCTAGACGACTGGGTTGATAGGCCAGAGGTGGAAGCACGGCAACGTGTGTAGCTGACTGGTACTAATAGGCCGAGTGGCTTGGCTTCTACTTCACGATCTTGCTCTGCGTCCACTGTGCGGTTCCCGAGATGCGGTCGGCCCTGCGGGCACCCGGAGGTGACTCCGGGCAGCGGCGGGAGCCTGACATCTCCATAGAGTTTCGGTGGCCATGGCGAAGGGGAAACACCCGGTCCCATTCCGAACCCGGAAGTTAAGCCCTTCAGCGCCGATGGTACTGCGCGGGTGACTGCGTGGGAGAGTAGGACGCCGCCGGACATTCTTCCGCTGAGGGCCGCTACCGTAAGGTAGCGGCCCTCAGCGCATTTCCGCCTCGGGGGCGGCATTCGCTGGTGCTAAGGGAGGTTGACGGTGGCCGGCAAGGGGCGCGGGAGCGGCTCAGGAAACCGCGACGGCGTGTCCAGGCCCGCGCGGCGGCCAGGCGCGGCCGGGGCGGGCGGCCAGCGCGCCGCCGGCCGTGGTGCCGCCGACGGGACCGGCCGACCCGGCGCGGTCGCCGGTCGTCCGGGTGCGGGCGGCAAGCCGGGTCGCGGCGCCGCCGACGGTGGAGCTGGCGGTGGTCGTGCTGCAGGCCGCGGCGCCGCCGACCGTGGTGCTCGCGGTGGTCGTGCTGCAGGCCGCGGCGCCGCCGACCGTGGTGCTCGCGGTGGTCGTGCTGGCGGTCGCGGCACCTCCGGCTCGGCTGGCCGCGGCGGTCCTGGCGTAGCTGGCCGCGGCGCGGATGGAGGCACCCCGGACGGCCGGGGTGCGGCCCGCCGCGGCACCGGCGACAGGTACCCGAGCGGCAAGCCGGGCGGCCGGGCTGGCACTGGCCGGGGTGCTCGCGGCGACGCTGGCAGCGCGGGCGCCGTCGACCGCCCAGGCGCCGTCGACCGCAGCCCGCGAGGTGCCCACGGTAGGCCCGACCGTACCGGCGACGGGCCTGACGGTACCGACCGGAACTCGAAGGGTGCGAGACGCGCCCCCGAGCGCCAAGGCGGGGAGGGGCCCGACAGCCCCGCCCGGCAGCGCACGGCCCGGCCAGCGGGCAGCGGGCGCTCATACGGCGCGGATCGGCCGGCTGCCGGCGGCCGCTCGGACGGCGCGGGCCGCCCGGCTGCCGGCGGGCGCTCGTACGGCGCGGATCGGCCGGCTGGCGGCGGCCGCTCGTACGGCGCGGGCCGTGCGGCTGGCGGCGGTCGGTCGTACGGTGCGGGCCGTGCGGCTGGCGGCGGTCGCGGCGATGATGGCCAGGGGCCGGACAGCCCCGCCGGGCAGCGCACGGCCCGGCCAGCGGGCAGCGGGCGCTCATACAGCGCGGGCCGGCCGGCTGGCGGCGGACGAGGTGACCGCCGGGGCGCCAGCACGGGCGGCCGGGCAGGCGCGCGAGGCGACAGCTCGCGGGCGGGTGCCGGCCCTGCGCGGCGGCCCGGTTTCAGGCCCGCTGGTCAAGGGCGGCCCGGCGCAGCATCGGCGAATGCCGAGCGGTCAGCGGACCAGGCGCACAGCAGCGACGGCTCGCTCCCCGCCGTGCCCGCGAGCATAACGGCCGACCAGCTGGATCCTTCGGCGCGGGCCGAGCTGCGGACGCTGCCCGCCGACTTGGCGGATGCGGTGGCCAGGCAGCTGGTCGCGGCGGCAATAGCCGAGGATCCGGACAGCGCCTACCGCCACGCCCAGGCTGCCCGGCGGCTCGCCGCGCGCGTCGGCATCGTGCGTGAGACCTGCGGAATCGCCGCCTACCGGGCCGGTGCCTGGGCAGAAGCGCTGGCCGAACTTCGGGCCGCCCGGCGGCTGACCGGCCGGAACAGTTACCTGCCGATGATGGCGGACTCCGAGCGGGCGCTCGGCCGGCTGGACCGCGCGCTTGCGCTCGTCACCGGACCGCAGGCGCGCGGCCTGGACCGGGCGACGGAGATCGAGCTGCGGATCGTCGAGTCGGGCATCCGGCGGGACCAGGGCCTTGCCCGGGCGGCCGTGGTCGCCCTGCAGTTGCCCGAGATCACCAGCGGCCGGCCCTTTGCCGGGTCAGCCCGGCTGTACTACGCCTACGCCGATGCGCTGCTCGATGCGGGCCGGGAGGAAGAAGCCAGGGAATGGTTCGGCCGCGCGGCCGCTGCCGACACTGGCGACGAGACCGATGCGGTGGAACGCTTCGAGGAACTGGACGAGATCGCGTTCGCGGACCTCGACGACCCTCCTGGTCCGGAGCAGTTCGCTGGCCCAGGCGACGCAGCAGACGCGGAGCACGCAGCGAACCCGGAGGATTCCGCCGGCCCGCAGGAGCTCGCTGGCCCGGAGGACTCAGTGGACCCGGAAGACTCAGTGGATCTGGACGATCCCTCCATCCTGGGCGACTTGGCCGGCCCGGAGTAGTTCGGCCGGAGGAATCCGCTGGCGAGGGGCGACCTGGCTGGCCTGGACGACTCCGTCGGCCCAGAGCCGTTTGCCGGCCCGGAAGGCCTGCGCCAGCCCCGAGGAATCCGCTGGCAAGGGGCAATTTTGGTCGGCCCGCGCGCTCGGCGGCCCGCGTGACTCCGCCGGCTCGCGTGACTCCGCCGGCTCGTGCGACTCCGCCGGCTCGTGCGACTCCGCCGGCTCGTGCGATTCCGCCGGCTCGTGCGACTCCGCCGGCTCGTGCGATTCCGCCGGCTCGTGCGACTCCGTCGGCCGGAGTAGCACGCCAGCCCGGAGAAGCCCGCTGGCCGGGCTACTTGGCCGGCCCGGGGCAGTTCCTGGCCGGAAGGCTCCGCCAGCCCCGAGGAGTCCACTACGACATCGTCAACGTCATCAGCGCGACCTCCAACAGGTGGGTCGCCAACATCAGCGACGGGAACCTCCCGCAGTTCCGGCACCTGGGCCGCGCACCGCCAGGCCACCCGCTCGTCTCGCCTGGCGCGCGCCGGTCCGGCCGTAGGCACAGGCAGCACTAGTGACCGTTTCCCGGCTCTCTATGCCAAATATCCGTTTCTCGCAGGGCCAGAATGGGGTTCCGCCTGATGGATGTGCGATAGGTATGCGCCCGCGCATACCTATCCGCCATCCATCAGGCGGAACGTTCACCACCTGCACTATGCGCAACACGCGCCGCATGCACCACGGACACTTGGGCAGGCTGGGGACGGGCTGGCTTGGATGGGGCTGGCTCAGGGCGGGGCGGGCTAGGGCGGTGCTGGCGGCCGGGACCGAGCGGGCCGGGACCGAGCGGGCCGGGACCGAGCGGGCCGGGACCGAGCGGGCCGGGACCGAGCGGGCCGGGACCGAGCGGGCGGGGACCGAGCGGGCGGGGACCGAGCGGGCGGGGACCGAGCGGGCCGGGGCAGCACTGGCTGAGGCGGTGCTGGCGGGCGGGGAAGCGGCGGGCTCGGGCGGTGCTGGCGGGCCGGGCAGGCTCAGGCGGGGCGGGCAGGCTCAGGCGGGGCGGGCTTACTGCGCGTCGTGAGTGTCGAGCCAGCGCGCGATGCCCGCCACATTGGCTGCGGCGCCGCTGACCCGGTCGAACTTGGCGGCGAGAGCGGGGTCGGCGTCGTCGGCCAGGATGACATAGCGCGCCTTTGTCCGCTCGGCCACCATGGCGGCGGCATGGTCGAGGTCGAGGCCGGCCCGCCAGGCCCGGCGGGTCTCCTCCACCCAGAGCCTGATCTCCTCGGCCGACCGCTCCAGGGTTTCCCGCACTGCGGCTACCGGGCCGTAGTGGCTGAACAGCAGGCGCACCGGCCGCAGCGCCGCGAACATGCGCAGCGACTCCAGCGCAGTGTCCAGATCGAAGTCCGGCGGGGGAGTGGCGGGCCGCAGGTCCGCCGTCTCCTGGATGTAAACCCCGGCAGCGTCGCCTACATACAGATCGCCGCTCACCGAGTCGATCAACCCGACGTGATGCTTGGCGTGGCCGGGGGCGTAATGACTGTCCAGCCGCCTGCCGCCGCCGAGGTCGATGGTGCCGGTGCTGTCCACCGCCCGGATCCGGCCTGGCGGGGTGGGCGCCAGCGTGCCGAACAACTCGTCGAGCTCGTCCCCGTACACCATGCGGGCACTGGCCATCAGGCGCGCGGGGTCGGCCAGGTGCCGCGCGCCCCGCTCGTGCACCACGATCTGCGCTCCCGGATACATCGCGGCGATGTCACCGACGCCGCCCGCGTGATCCAGGTGAATATGGGTGACCACGACCGTGGCCAGGTCCGCCGGGCCGACGCCGAGGCCGGCCAGCGCCTCCCTGACGACCGGCGCCGACGGCGCCGTGCCTGTCTCGACCAGGCAGGGCCGGTTGCCGCGGATGAGGTAGCCGGCCGTTATCCCGTCATACCCGGCCATCAGGGTGTCGATCTGGTGCACCTCGTGGCCAAGGTCGGTCACGGTGGCTGCCAGGCCGGGATCAGGTTCAGGCACCCGCTGATTCTCTCAGACAGCGGTCTTTGCCCTCGCACATGGCCGGATGCCACTTACCCTGAAACGCGCGGCGGTTTCCGCCGATGCCCGGACCAGGGAGCTGAGGGGAAGGCGTGAGTGATATCACGGTGCGGCCTGCGGCCGGCGCGCCCCGCGGCGCCTCGGCCGTGCAGCGGGCAGGCCGCCGGCTGATTCCGCGTACCACGGCCGGCGCCATCATCGCGGCAGCGACCGCGCTCGGATTCGGGCTGCGGCTGTACCAGCTCGCACGTCCCGGTCATCTGCTCGGGGCCACCGAGTATGACGACGGCGCCGATTTCGGCGCCGCGCTGCGCTTGGTGCACGGCGCCATCCCGTATCGCGATTTCATCACCGTGCAGCCGCCGGGCATCACCGTCGTGATGATCCCGGCCGCGCTGGTGTCCAAGCTGACCAGCGCGGCCTGGGCGATGGCGGCCGCCCGGATCCTGACTGCGGCGGCTGGCGCCGCGGGCGTGCTGCTCGGCGGGCTGCTTGTGCGGCATCGCGGCCTCCTCGCGGTCATCGTGACCTGCGGGATCCTGGCGGTCTATCCGGGCAGCGTGCAGTCCGCGCACACCGTGCTGCTCGAGCCGTGGCTGGTGGTTGGCTGCCTGGCCGGTGCCGTCGCCGTGTTCGACGGCGACCAGCTCGCCACCGGCCGGCGGCTCGCCTGGGGCGGCGCGGCGCTTGGCTTTGCCGGGGCGATCAAGGTCTGGGCGATTATCCCGGTGGCCGTCATACTCGCGCTGAGCGTGCGCAGGCCCGGGCAGGCGGCCAGGTTCCTGGCCGGCGTGATCGCCGGGTTCGCCGTCCCTTTGCTGCCGTTCGCTGCGGTGGCGCCCCGCAGGCTCTACGACAGCGTCATCGTCGCGCAGCTGACCAGGACCGATATTCGCGTTCCACTCTGGTTCCGGATCCAGGAGATGACGGGGCTGACCGCCGCGCATCCGCCCGACGCCGCGCTCGCGGTGGCCGGGGTGATCGCTGCTTTGCTCATCGCCGGCCTGTTCGCTGCCGCCTGGCTGGCGACCCGGCAGCGGCCGCCGGCACTGGACACCTTCGCCTTCGCGGCAACGGTTCTGGTGGTGGCCGCGTTCCTGGTGCCCGACGATTTCTACTATCACTACGCGGGCTTCCTCGCGCCGTTCATCGCGATGTCGCTGGCGCTGTCCGCTGCGCGCCTGCTCGGCAGTCCCCGGGCGGGCCGGCTCCGGCGACCGGACCGGTTGCGTACGTGGGTGGCCGGGCTGGCCGGGCTGGTGATCGTCGTGCTGCCGTTTGCCCTGCCGTGGGCCGAGAACGCCCCTACGCCGGTCTACCCGACGGCCGCGGTGCCGGGGGTCATCCCGCCCGGGGCATGCGTGCTCACGGACCAGGCCGCATTGCTCATCGCCACCGACCGGTTCACTTCTGACGTGCCGGGGTGCTCCCTGATGGTGGACGCGACCGGGACCGACTACGTGCTTGGTCATGGCCGGAACGGGCTCACCGCAGGCCGGGTGCCAGCGGTGGCGGCGGTGTGGCGGCAGGCGTTCGGCGCCGCGCAGTACGTATGGCTGACGCCGTACAACCCCGTGCGAATCGCCTGGACGCCCGCGCTTGAGGCGTACTTCCGGCGTCAGTTCGTGCTGGTCCCGGGGCCGTGGGCGCCTTTGAGCCTGTATGTCCGCAAGGGCCTGCGACCGGGAGCAGGCCACGGCTGACCGGTGCCCGCCTAGGCGGCCCGGGCAAACCCGGGTTCAGCCCTGAGCGAACGCCCGGATCACCAGCCCGGTGCGCGGCTTCGGCCCGAAAGATGTCGATTTGCGCGGTACGCGCTCGCCGTTAGCCGCGACCGCATGGATATCCGCGGCGGACAGCGCCGTGCAGATCACCGCGGTTCCGCCCGGTGCCGCATCGGCCAGCCGGATCGCCGCCGCCGCATCATGATGCACGATCCGGACACTGCGCTCGTCGTCGCTGACACCCCACACCCGCGACATCAGCAGTTCCTGCAGGACCGATGCCGCGAGGCCGCGCCAGCGAGGCGACCGGCCCGGCGGCATCGCAGCCTCGGCCTGGGCCGGGTCCGGCTCGCTGAGCAGGTACGCCTCGCCACTGCCGGCCACCAGGAAGGCCACGCCGCCGTGTTCAGCGGCCTTTGCCAGGGCGTCCAGCGCCGCGGGCAGGTCCTGGCTGCCGCCGGGAAGCGGCTGGACGCAGAACGCGCCCTTCGCCAGCTCCGCCGCGGTGGCGGGCGCAAGCCGCGGGATGACCCGGTGAATGGCGCCGATCCGCGGCGGGTAGGCGGCGGAGTCGACCAGCAGGGCCAGACCGTAGTCCCATGGCCCGTGCCGCTCGCCCGCATCCCGCCGTCGCCCCTGGAGCTGCAGGTAGGCAGCGTAGCGATGATGGCCGTCGGCGATCAGCGCCTGCCGCGGTGCCAGGTCGGCGGCTACCGCGGCGATCTCCGCCGGGTCGGTCAGCGCCCAGAGCCGGTGCCGTACCGCGTCCTCGGTCAGCGCTTCGACGAGCGGCTCCGCGCCCGTCGCCACGTCCTCCACCAGGCGCGTGGCCGCGCCGCGCCGGCTGCCGTCGTAGAGCAGGAAAATCGGCTCGAGGTTCGCCTCGGTGGCTTCCATCAGCTGCCGCCGGCCGCTCACCGGGCCGGGCACCACGTCCTCATGCGGCAGCACGACCCCGGCGTCGGACGGCACCAGCCGCAGCGCCCCGATCAGCCCGCGCTGCAGGATGACCGCTGGCTCGCCGTCGTGCCGGGCGGCGCCGGGCGGGCCCGCCGTCGCCTGCTCGTACACGTACAGCCCGGGGACCGGGTCCGGCACCAGGATGCGCTCGGCCTGCCACTGGTGCAGCGTCCTGGCGGCATCCCGGTAGATCTCGCCAGGCCGCCCCGCCGTGCTGCGCGGCAGGATCAGGCGGACCACGTTGTGCGGGTCCGCGGCGATCAGCTGGTCCTCGATGTCGTGCGCGATGACGTCGTACGGTGGGGAGGTGACCTCGGCTAGACCGCTCACCCGGCCCGCTGCGTACCGGACTCCGCGAAAAGGCGCCATGGCGAGGCCGGAACGTCCCGGTCCCGGCGGCACTCGGGCATCAGCTGACTCGCGGCCGGACGGAAGGATCTGCACATATGTCAGAAGCACCGCGCGGCGGCAAGGATTCCCGGCTGGACAAGGATCCGCCCGCCCAGGACCGCCAGCAGCCCGCTGACCAGGGCGCGGCTGGTGCCGGACTTGCCGGGGAGGCGCCGGCCGGTGACGGGGAGCCGGGTGACGGGACGGCCGGCCAAGGGCGGCCCGGCAGCGGTCACGCTGCCGGGGCGGCGGCAGGCGGAAGCGACACCTATGCCCTGTACCAGCGCGGCCTTGACCTGCTCGGCAGGGGCAGCGCCGCCGCCGCTGCCCAGCTACTGGAGCGGGCAGCCGCCGCCGAGCCCGGATCCCGCAGCGTGCTTGAGGCGCTGGCGCGGGCACAATTCGACGCGGGCAGGTATACGGCCTCGGCCGGAAGCTTCCGGCAGATCGTGGAGGCTAGCCCGAGCGACGACTACGCGCAGTTCGGCCTGGGGCTGGCGCTCGCCAGGGCAGGTAACCCGCGCGCGGCGGCCGAGCATCTCGCGCTGGCCGCCGCGATGCGGCCGGACCTGCGGCATTACACCGATGCACTGCGCGATGTGCGTGCCACCCTCCGCTTCCGGTCGGATAGCGGCGGACAGGCCTGATGGCATCGGACGCCGGCGGCCGGCCGCCGGCCGCCGGCCACCCGGCCGCGCTGGCGCCCACCACGCCGGGGCCCGGAGCGCCCGGAGCCGGGACGCCGGCCAGCGGGCCGGTCCGGCTGGCTCCGCGCGGCTGCCCGCGTCCGCTCAGCGAGGCCTACGACGTCGCCCTGCTTGACCTTGACGGCGTGGTCTACGTCGGCAGCGCCGCGGTTCCCGGCGCGCCGGAGGCGTTGCGCGCGGCGGCGGGCCGTGGCATGCGTCATGCCTTCGTGACCAACAACGCCGCCCGCACGCCCGCGGCGATCGCGGCCCAGCTCACCGGGCTCGGCGTGCCCGCGGCGGCCGCCGACGTGGTCACGTCGGGGCAGGCCGCCGCGCGGCTGCTGGCTCAGCGGCTGCCGCCCGGCGCGCGCGTCCTGGTCGTCGGCGGCAACGGCCTGCGGATCGCGCTGCGGGAACGCGGCCTGCGCCCGGTATCCGCGTTCGCCGAGCGGCCGGCCGCGGTGGTGCAAGGCTTCTCGCCGGACCTCAGCTACGCGCTGCTCGCCGAGGGCGCGCTCGCGGTGGCCAACGGCGCCCTGTTCGTCGCCGCCAACGCGGACCTCACGCTGCCGACCGCGCGAGGCGCCGAGATGGGCAACGGCTCGCTGGTCCGGGCGATCGCGGCCGCCACCGGGCAGCCACCGATCGTGGCAGGCAAACCGGAGCCGCCGTTGCACGCGGAGGCCGTCGACCGCACCGGCGCCCGGCGGCCGCTGGTCGTCGGCGACCGCCTGGACACCGACATCGAGGGCGCTGTCCGGGCCGGCGCCGACAGCCTGCTGGTGCTGACCGGGGTGTCCAGGCCGGCCGACGTGCTGCTCGCGCCCCCCAGTCAGCGGCCCGCCTACCTGGCTGCCGACCTGTCCGGGCTGCTGGAGCCGCACCCGCAGGTGGACGTGGCGGACGGGGCGCCGCGCTGCGGCGGCTGGACCGCACGGCTCGACGCGGACAGCCAGCGGCTCACGCTGGCGGGCTCGGGCGCGCCCATCGACGGGCTCCGCGCGCTGTGCGCCGCCGCATGGACGGCGGGCGGTATCTCGGCCGGCCTGGCCGGGCCCGCGCTGGCGGAGCTGGGGCTCGGCCGCTGAGGTCAGCCGGGAGTAGTACCTGGATCAGCCCCTGGTCGGATCGGGAGTAGCCAGCCGGCCGATGCGGTACCGGCCGCGGCGCGGCGAGACTGGCTGGGCTGGCCGGGCACACTGCCCGGCAACCAGGGAGGACGAGCTCATGATCGAGGCACGTGGCCTCACGAAGCGATACGGTGACACGCTGGCCGTCGACCATCTGTCGTTCAGCGTCGAGCCCGGCCGGATAACGGGGTTCCTCGGCCCGAACGGCGCGGGCAAGACGACCACGATGCGGCTGATCCTCGGGCTGGACCGGCCCACCGACGGCATGGTCACCGTCAACGGCAAGGCCTTCGGGCAGCTGGCCCGCCCGATGCGGGAAGTGGGCGCGCTGCTGGACGCGAAGGCCGTGCACGGCGGCTGGAGCGCCTACAACCACCTGCTCTGCCTTGCCCAGACCAACAACCTGCCGCGGCGCCGGGTCGACGAGGTGCTCGAGCTCGTCGGCCTGAGCGAGGTGGCGAAGAAGCGCTCCCGGGGGTTCTCCCTCGGCATGGGGCAGCGGCTGGGGATCGCCGGCGCGCTGCTCGGCGATCCGGCCATTCTGATGTTCGACGAGCCGGTGAACGGCCTCGACCCTGAGGGGATCCTGTGGATCCGCAACCTCATGAAGGCGCTGGCCGCGGAGGGACGGACCGTGTTCGTGTCCAGCCATCTCATGTCGGAGATGGAGCACACGGCGGAACACCTGATCGTGATCGGCCGGGGCCAGCTGATCGCCGACTGCACAGTGGCCGAGTTCATCGCGCAGAACTCCACCGAGACCGTCCGGATCCGCACGCCGCAGCAGGACGTCCTGGCCGCGGCCGTCGCGGCGGCCGGCGGCACCGTGCATGACGACGGGAGCGGGACGCTCGTGGTGCACGGGCTGACCGCGGGCCGGGTCGGCGACCTCGCGTTCGACAACGCCGTGCGGCTGCATGAGCTCGCGCCAGCGCAGGCATCGCTGGAGGAGGCGTTCATGGGGCTGACCGCGGCCAGCGTGGAGTTCCACGCCGGGCTGCCCGGCTCCGCCAGTTCGCAGGAAGACGCCGAGCGCGTGCACGCGGGAGGGGTGGCCTGAGATGGCGATGACATCGATTCAGCCGGGCCGCCCGGCCGGCGCCGTCGTGCTGCCGGCCGCCGCCGGCCGGGCCGGATTCGGCGGCGCGCTGCGCTCGGAGCTCACCAAGATCCGGTCAGTCCGGTCCACCTACTGGACGCTGCTCGCGCTCGTGGTGGCCTGCGTCGGCATCGGTGCGCTGTTCAGCTGGGGAGAGGCCCAGCACGTGGCCAGCCTGGCGGGAACGCGGGACGGCGCGGCGGTGGCCGCCCGTGCCCATGAACAGGCGGTGGCGACGAGCCTGTTCGGCCTGCTCATCGGCCAGCTTGTCATCGTCGTGCTCGGCGCGCTGACCATCACCTCGGAGTATTCGACCGGGATGATCGCGGCATCGCTGACCACGATGCCGCGGCGGGGCACGGTTTTCGCCGCGAAGGCGATCGTGTTCGGGGCAGTCGCGCTGGTCGTGGGCCTGATCACTAGCTTTGGGTCGTTTTTCGCCGGCCAGGCGATCCTGTCGACGCAGCATGTCGGCACCGTGCTCGGGCAGCCGGGCGTGCTGCGCGCGGTGATCGGCGGGGGCCTGTTCCTCACCGTGTGCGGGCTGCTGTCGTTCGGCATCGGCGCGCTGCTCCGGCACACTGCCGGGGCGATCACGGCATCTATCGGCCTGACGTTCGTGCTCTATATGCTGAGCGGCTTCCTGCCCGACAACTGGGCGGTACACATCGACAAGTGGATCCCGTTCAACGCGGGCGCCGCGATCTGGGAGCAGCTATCCGGGCGGGACATGTTCCACCCGTGGACCGGGTTCGCGGTGTTCTGCGGCTACGCTGCCATCGCGATCGCCGGTGGGCTGATCCTGTTCCGCAGGCGCGACGCGTAACGGCGCGCCACTTCGCGCCAGGCGGCGTGCCAGGAATCCGCTGGCACGCCGCTGAGCGCTGGCGGGCCCGATCGGCGCCGCCTGGCTCGTTCTCCCTGATCGTGACCGTTCTCCCGGCAGCGACCGGCGGTGCCGGGACGATCGCCTTTGGCCGCCCTGGTCAGCCGGATCCGGGCTGGCAATGCGGGCACCAGAAGGTGACCCGCTCCTGCGGATCTTCGCGATGCGCGCCCTGTCCGGCGGCGCGGACCGGGCTGCCGCACCGGCGGCACGGGCGCCCGTCCCGCCGGTACACCCAGGTCTCCGCCCCGCGGCCGCGGATGCCGGTCGTGACCTGGCCGGCCCGGTCCTTGTTCGCGTCCAGCAGCCGGCGGGCCAGGCTGACCAGCGCATCCAGGTCGCCAATGCGGCCGGCTGGCCGCCACGGGCTGATGCCGCGCAGGAACAGCACCTCGCACTTGTACAGGTTGCCGATGCCGGCCAGGTTCCGCTGGTCAAGCAGCGCCTCGCCGATGGGCCGCGCCGGATCCGCGCGCAGGCGGCTGACCGCCTCGGCCGCATCCCAGTCCGGGCCGAGCAGGTCAGGGCCCAGGTGCCCGACCAGGCGGCTCTCCTGGCTGGTCGGCAGCACCTCGACCATCGCCAGCAGGTAGCCGGTCGCCTGCCAGGCGTCGTTCCCGAGCACCAGCCTGACCCGATGATCGGCGGGCGGCCGGCGGCCGGCCGGCCGGATCCGCCACGAGCCGTCCATGCGCAGGTGCGAGTGCACGCTCTGGCCGTCGTCGGTGCGGATCAGCAGGTGCTTGCCGCGTGATACCGCGGCCGTCACCGTGCGCCCGGTCAGGTCGGCAGCGGCGAACCTGGGCACGCGGAAGTCGGTGCGGGTCAGCACCCTGCCCGCCAGCGCGGCATGCAGCTGGCGCGCTGTCCGCCAGACCACGTCGCCCTCGGGCATGTTCCCAGCATCGCACCGGCGGAAAGGCTTCCCGCGGCTGCCCGGCCGGATCTGCACGACCGGGTCCCGCGGCTGGTCATGACCCGGCCGGGCTTCGCGGCTATCCGAGCCCGGATTCGCGCAGGGTGATGTTGAGGCGACCGGACGGCAGCCCGATGCCGGGGCGGCCGGTGCCCGCGAGGGTCCTGGGAACGCCGTGGTAGGCCAGCCGGGACGGCCCGCCGAAGACGAACAGGTCCCCTGACTCCAGCTGAATGACAGTTTCCGGCCGGGCCGGAATGGCGGAACGCCCACCGCGTGCATCATGCGCACCACATGCACTGTGGGCACCACCAGCCACCCGGACCGGGCCCGGCATCGCAGCACATCCGACGGCACATCGCCGCCTTCACACGGAGCCTGAGTGCTGCGGGTGCGGGCCGACGCGGCGGCTAGAACATTAGCTTCCGGAGGCGCAGCAGGTCGAGGAGGTTGCCCTCGACTTTCAACCGCCCGGTGAGCCATGCCCGCGCGAAACTGCCGGGGTCGGCCGCGATCGCCAGCACGTCATCGCTCTTGGCGGTGAACCGGATCTGGGCGGCGCCATCCGTCGCGGTAGCTTCCCTGACAGAGTCGGCGCCGTGCGGCCCGAGCCGCGTCACGAAGATTAGGCCCAGATCGCTGACCGTGCAGCTCAGGGTGCGGTCATCCAGGTGGGCAGCCCGGTCTTCCGGGTTCATCTCCGAGATGCGGGCGATCAGGCTTTCCAGCGCCTTGCGGCATTCTCCCGCCGTCGCCATATGGCCTCGCTCTCCTGGTCATTGTCCATCTCCGGGCCGCCGGGCTCTCGCTCGGGGCGGATCAGCGCGGCGAGGTGCGCCGCTTCGTCGTTCCCGGACGGTAGCGTTCAAGGAAGGGCGGCGCACGCACGGGCACAGGCCGCCCGGGGAGCGTGATGCTTAATGCAGGACGAGCAGGCGAGCCAGCACCGGCCTGTGACCGGCGAGGCCAGGGTTGACGAGGCGATGGCCAGCCTCGACGAGCTGCACCGGCTGCCGGTGACCGAGCACCCGCCGGTATTCGAGCAGGTGCACAGGCGCCTGCGGGAGGTGCTCGGGGAACTTGACCCCGGCCCGGACGGCGGCACGCCCGCAGCCGGCAGTGCTGGCCCGGCAGCCGCGCACCACCGCCCGGATCGCTGAGCTGCCCGCGACCACGTCCATGACCAGGAGGATCCGGCTCGACACCGAGCTTGTACGCAGGGGCCTCGCCCGGTCCCGCGAGCATGCGGCAGGCCTCATCGCGGACGGCCGGGTGGCCGTGTCCGGGCAGACCGCGGCCAAGCCGGCCACCCAGGTCGGCCAGGATGCGGCGATCGCCGTCGCCGAGCCGCGCGCAGAGCCGGACTACGTCTCGCGCGGCGGGCGCAAGCTGGCGGGCGCGCTGTCGGCCTTCGCGGACCTGGCGGTGGCCGGCCGCCGCTGCCTGGACGCTGGCGCGTCGGCCGGCGGGTTCACCGATGTGCTGCTGCGGGCCGGGGCCGCGCACGTGGTCGCGGTCGATGTCGGCTATGGCCAGCTCGCGTGGCAGCTGCGCACGGATCCGAGGGTCACCGTTCTCGACCGCGTCAACGTGCGCCAGCTCTCGCCCGGGCAGGTCGCCCCGCCGCCGGCCGTGGTGACCGCGGACCTGTCGTTCATCTCGCTCGCGCTCGTGCTGCCCGCGCTGGTCGCCGGCGCGGCCGCCGACGCGGACTTCGTGCTGCTGGTCAAGCCGCAGTTCGAGGTCGGCAAGGGCAAGGTCGGGGCGGGCGGCGTGGTGCGGGACCGGGTTCAGCGGGCTGGCGCCGTAGCATCGGTGGCGGCGGCCGCGGAGGCGGAGGGACTTGGCGTCCGCGGCATCGTGGCGAGCCCGTTGCCCGGCCCGTCCGGGAACGTGGAGTATTTCCTGTGGCTGCGCCGGGGCGCTCCGCCGCTCGACGCGGCAGCGCTCGGGCACGCCATCGAGGCCGGGCCGCAATGAGCCGGGACCGGCAGGGCGACAGGAACGCCGGACAGGCCGGCCGGGACGACGCGGAAGGATCTCGGTGAGCTCACAGCGGGCCGCGCTGCTGGTGGCGCATACGGGCCGCCCGGCGGCTTTGCGCAGCGCCCGCCTGGTCGTGGGCCGGCTGACCGAGGCCGGCATGTCGGTGCGAGTCCTGGCCGCCGAGGCGCGGGACCTCGGCTGCCCCGCGGCACGCGAGATGCCGCCGTCGGCCGAGGCGGCGGCCGGCGCCGAGATGGTTATCGTCATCGGCGGGGATGGCACGTTGCTGCGGGCCGCCGAGCTTGCCCGGCCGGCCGGCACCCCGCTGCTCGGCGTGAACCTGGGTCATGTCGGCTTCCTGGCCGAGGCGGACCCCGAGGACCTGTCCGGGACCGTTGACCGGGTGGTGGCCCGCCGCTACGCCGTCGAGCAGCGGATGACCATCGACGTCACCGTCCGGCAGGACGGCAGGGTAACCGCTGAGACCTGGGCGCTGAACGAGGCCACCGTGGAGAAGGTGGCCAGGGAGCGGATGCTCGACATGGTGACCGAGGTTGACGGCCGTCCGCTGTCGCGATGGGGATGCGATGGCGTGGTGTTCGCGACGCCGACCGGATCGACGGCCTACGCGTTCTCGGCCGGCGGCCCCGTGGTCTGGCCGGAGGTCGAGGCGCTGCTGCTGGTGCCCATCAGCGCCCACGCCCTGTTCGCCGGGCCGATGGTGGTCTCGCCGCGGTCGGTGCTCGCCGCCGAGGTGATCGGCGGCACCAGCCCGTGGCCGCAGGCGGCCGGCAGGGACGGCCAAAGTGAGGCGTCCGGTGCTGTTCTGTGGTGCGATGGGCGGCGTAGGGTCGATCTGCCGCCCGGTGCGCGCGTCGAGGTGCGGCGCGGTGCCCTGCCGGTCCTGCTCGCGAGGCTGGGCGGCACCGGCCAGGGCAGCGCTGGCCTGGACGGTGCCGAGGCCGGCGCGCTGTTCACCGATCGGCTGGTCGCCAAGTTCGGGCTGCCGGTGGCCGGCTGGCGCGGCCAGGCCGATGCCCGGCACGCGGTGGCGGCGGCCGGCCAGCGAGAGGAGGGTACGGGCGGCGATGCTTGAGGAAGTCCGCATCACCGGGCTCGGGGTGATCGACGATGCCGTCCTTGAGCTATCCCCTGGCTTCAACGTCGTCACCGGCGAGACCGGCGCGGGCAAGACCATGATCGTCTCCGGGCTCGGCCTGCTGTTCGGCGGCCGGGCCGATCCGGCCAGGGTGCGGCCCGGCGCCGGGCGGGCCAGCGTGGACGGCCGGCTGCGGGTCGACCCTGACGGCGGCGTGGCCCGGCAGGTCAACGAGGCGGGCGGCGACCTCGACGATGAGGGCGGCGCGCTGATCATCAGCCGCTCGGTGTCCGCGGAAGGGCGGTCGCGCGCCTTCGCGGGCGGCCGTTCCGTGCCGGTGTCGCTGCTCACCTACCTGGCCGACGACCTGGTGGCCGTGCACGGTCAGGCAGACCAGCGGCAGCTGCTCAGGCCGGCCCGGCACCGCGAGGCGCTCGACCGGTTCGCCGGCCCGGAGCACGCGATCGTGATCGCCGAGTACCAGCGGTCCTACCAGCGGCTCAGGGACATCCGCGCGGAACTGGCCGAGCTGACGTCCCTCGCCCGGGACCGGGCCAGGGAGGCCGAGGACCTGCGCCACGGGCTGGCCGAGATCGAGCGGGTCGAGCCGTCCAGCGGCGAGGACATCGACCTGCTGGCGGAAGACGAGCGGCTGTCGCACGCCGATGCGCTGCACGCGGCGGCGACGGCGGCGCATGAGGCGCTGCAGTCTGATCCGTCCAGCGGGCAGTACGAGGCCGGCGACGCGCTGACATTGCTCGGCGGCGCCCGCCAGGCGCTGGAAGCGGCGGCCCAGCACGATGCCGTGCTCGCCGCGCTGGCCGCCAGGCTCTCCGAGGCCGCGTACCTGGTCGCCGATGTCGCGGCCGAGCTTGCCTCCTATGCCGAGACGGTGGAGGCCGATCCCGGCCGGCTGGCGCTCGTGCAGGAGCGCCGCGCCGAGCTGGCCAGGCTGATCCGCGCCTACGGCTCGGCCGACGCCGGTGACCACCCGGCCGGTGACCACCACCCGACCGGCCGCGCTGGGCCGGCCGGCGGCGCCGATCCTGATGACGATGCCAGCCCGGCCCCCGGCGTCCGCGCGGCGGCGGGCGCCGCCCGGTCCGCGGCTGGCGACCGCGGCACCGTGGCCGCGGTGCTGGGCTGGGCCAAGCAGGCGGCCGCGCGGCTGAGCGAGCTGGACGGTGCCGATGACAGGATCACCGAGCTGGCCGAGCAGGAGACCGCGCTCGCCGCGACGGTGGGTGAGCTGGCCGGCCAGCTAACCGCCGGCCGGAAGAAGGCCGCCGAGCGGTTCAGCGACGAAGTCACTGCGGAGCTGGCCGCGCTGGCCATGCCGCACGCCCGGCTGACGGTCGCGGTCACCGCGCAGGAGGAACTCGGCCCGCACGGCGGCGACGATGTGGAGATCAGGCTCGCCGCGCACCCCGGCGCGCCGGCGCTGCCGCTGCACAAGGGCGCGTCCGGCGGCGAGCTGTCCCGGGTCATGCTGGCCATCGAGGTGGTGTTCGCCGGCGCGGATCCCGTGCCGACGTTCGTGTTCGACGAGGTGGACGCCGGAGTCGGCGGGAAGGCGGCCGTGGAGGTCGGGCGCCGGCTCGCCCGGCTGGCGAGGCTGGCCCAGGTCATCGTGGTGACTCACCTGCCGCAGGTCGCCGCGTTCGCCGACGCTCACCTCATGGTGGAGAAGGCCGACGACGGTTCCGTCACGAGCAGCGGGATCACCAGGCTTGACGATCAGGGCAGGGTCAGGGAGCTGTCGCGGATGCTGGCGGGACTGGAGGACTCGGAGTTCGGCCGGGCGCACGCCGAGGAACTGCTCGCGGTCGCGGCGGCAGAGCGGGCCGGGCAGCCGGAAAAGGCGGGAACGGCGGCGGCAGACCGGGCCGGGCGGGCCTGAGCAGCGGCCGGGCGGCGCCCGGGCGGCCGCTGAACGGCCACGGCCGGGCGGCCGGCATCGCGGCAAGGCGGCGGTAACGCTCCAGCATGCCGGCAACGCCCCGCAAACGGCCGTGTTGCGTCCCGGACCCCAGAGATCTGGCAAGATTACTGTGCGATGAAGGCGCCGTCTCGCGGACTACCCTGGGTTGGTCGGAGCAGGTCCCAGGACCTGCCCGGCATCTCGGCGACCGCCCGCCTGGACCGCAGGACCAAGAACCTGACCAAGCGGCTGCAGCCAGGCGACATCGCCATCATCGATCACGCCGACCTGGACCGGGTGAGCGCGGAGGCGCTGATCGGCCGCCAGGTCGTGGCGGTGCTGAACGCCGCGCCGGGGATCAGCGGGCGCTACCCCAATCTCGGCCCGCGGCTGCTCGTCGAGGCCGGGATCCCGCTGGTCGACGACATGGGCCAGGATGTCTTCGACAACGTGACGGACGGGCAGCGTATCCGCCTCGACGGCGGCACCCTGTACACGGGCGATGACGTCGTCGCCAAGGGCACGGTGCAGGGCGCCGAGTCGGTCGCCGCGGCGATGGAGGACGCGAAGGCAGGGCTGGCCGACCAGCTCAAGGCGTTCGCTGCTAACACGATCGAGTACATCAGCCGCGATTCCGAGCTGCTCATCGACGGGGTCCGGGTCCCCGAGCTGCGGACGAGCCTGGAGGGCCGGCACGCCCTCGTGGTGGCCCGCGGCTACCGGCACCGCGACGACCTGCTCGCGCTGCGCGCCTACATCAGGGAATTCAAGCCCGTCATGGTGGCCGTGGACGGCGGCGCGAATACGCTGATGGAGGCCGGCTACCGGCCCAGCCTCATCGTCGGCGACATGGACTCGGTATCCGACAAGGCGCTGCTATCCGGCGCGGAGATCGTCGTGCACGCGTACCCGAACGGCGTCGCGCCCGGCCTGGCGCGCGTCCAGGACCTCGGCCTGGCGCCGGTGACCTGCCCGGCCACCGGCACCAGCGAGGACCTGGCCGTGCTGCTCGCCGACGAGATGGGCGCGACCCTGATCGTGGCGGTCGGCATGCGGTTCTCGCTGACCGAGTTCCTCGACAAGGGCAGGTCCGGGATGGCGAGCGCGGTGCTGACCCGGATGAAGATCGGCGACAAGATCGTCGACGCGAAGGGCGTCAGCCGGCTCTACAAGAGCCGCATTTCCGGCCCGGCGCTGCTCACCCTGGTGCTGGCGGCGTTCGTCACCGTCCTCGCCGCCGCATCGGTCTCCGAGCCCACGAAGGTGTTCGTTGACTTCCTCCTGGCCCAGTGGGATGCCTTCAGGTTCTGGCTGGCCGGGCTGTTTTAATGATCGACTTCCGGTATCACCTGGTATCCATCGTCGCGGTGTTCCTCGCCCTGGCGATCGGCATCGTGCTCGGCACCACGGCACTCAATGGCCCGATCACGAGCCGCCTCCGGAGCCTGGAGACGAGCCTGCGCAGCGAGGCCGACTCGCTCCGTACCCAGAAGGGCCAGCTGCAGCAGCAGGTCAACAGCGACCAGTCCTTCGCGCAGCTGGCTGCACCGCTGGTGGTGGCGCATCTCCTTGACGGCCAGAGCGTTGCGCTGGTCACCGCTCCTGGCGCGCAGCAGCAGGTGATCAGCGGCGTCACTGCCGCCGTGCAGCTCGCAGGCGGCACGGTGAGCGGCCAGGTCGCCCTGCAGCAGCAGTTTTTCGACACCAGCGCGACCAATGAGAACAAGCTGATCGCGCTCACGCAGCAGCTCGCGCTGCCGCAATCCGCCGGCACCGTGCAGGGAGCACAACAGCAGTCAGCCAGCCCGCAGCTCACCGGCCAGCTCCGGGCAGCCAGCCTGCTGGCCGCCGCGATCGTCACGAAAGACGGGCCAGGACTGCTGGCCTCGCAGAGTCATGCCATCCTGGATGGCTTTGCGCAGGACGGTTTCTTGCAGGTCAGCAAGTCCGCGATGACTCCGGCCACGCTCGCCGTCGTGATCATCCCGGCGACCCCGCCGTCGGCCGGTGATTCCGACCCCGCTAATGTCGCGCTGATCTCCATGACGCAGATTTTGAACGGGACCTGCAGGGGTGCTGTGCTGGCCGGGTCCTACCCGGGCTCCGGGGCTGGCAGCGCGATCGACAAGCTGGCCAGCGGGAATACCGGAATCGAGGTGTCCAGCGTGGATAATGCCAATACCGCGACCGGCCAGGTCTTCGTCGTCCAGGCGCTCAGCAAGCTGCTGTCCGGGCACAAGCCCGCCAGCTATGGCATCGCGACCGGGGGCGCCCCGAGCCCGGCGCCCACTCCGTCCGCCAGCCTGTCCCCGGTACCGTCGAGGACCCGCCCGGTCACCAAGCACCAGAGCACCGGCCGCCACGGCCGGTCAGCCACGCCGAGGCCGTCCGCTACCGCCAGCCAGGGAGCAAGCCGATGACCAGGACAGCAAGGACGCAGCATGGGCTGGCCGCGGCGGCATGCACGGCCGGGCTAGCGGCGGTGGCGGCCAGGGCCGCGTACATCGGTCTCCGGATCCGGCCGCCCGGCGGCCAGCAGACCTGGGCAAGGACCAATCACCGGGGAGAGCCGGTCACGCTGCTGGAAGGCCCGGCGGTCGCTGTGGCTGCCATTGCGGCCGCCGCGATGGCACCGGCACTGCCGGCTCGCAGCCGGGTGGCGCTCGCCGTCGCCGGCGCGGGCGCTGCGGCCTTCGGCTGTTACGACGACCTGGTCGGCAGCGGACAGCGGCGCGGCTTCCGCGGGCACCTCGGCGCCCTGGCTCATGGCGAGCTGACCAGCGGCGCACTCAAGATCGGCGGAATCGGCACCAGCGGCGTGGCGGCGAGCGCGCTGCTCGGCGGCTCGGCGGCCGACATCGTCATCAACTCCGTCCTCACCGCGGGCAGCGCGAACCTGCTCAACCTGTTCGACCTGCGGCCGGGCCGGGCCATCAAGGTGACGATCGCGGCCGCCGCCATGCTCGCGGCTGGCCCCGGCGCAGGGCCCGCGCAGCGCGCCGCGGCGCGCTGCGCGGCCGCGGCCCCGGCCGGTGCCGCCATCGCGCTGCTGCCCGATGATCTCGGCGAGCACGCCATGCTGGGTGACGCGGGGGCGAACGCTCTCGGCGCGCTGCTTGGCACGGCTGCGGCGGCCACGCTGCCGCGATCGGCGCGGGTAGCCGCGCTGGCCGGCGTCCTCGGGCTGACCGCGGCCAGTGAGGTGGTGAGCTTCACCAAGGTGATCGAGCGCACCCCGCCGCTGCGCTGGCTGGACATGCTCGGCCGACGGCCCGCCGCGGTGTCCGCGACCGGACCGGCGGGCCGGGGGGCAGATGCCGGGCCGGGGCCGGAACCTGAAGCGCAGGCCGGACCGGAGCCGGATGCCGGCGCGGGACAGGAACCGGGCGCGGCGGCGGACCTCGAAGCGCAAGCCGTGCCGGGGCCGGATGCCGGCGCGGGACAGGAACCGGGCGCGGCGGCGGACCTCGAAGCGCAAGTCGTGCCGGGGCCGGATGCCGGCGCGGAGCCTGAACCCGAAGCGCAGGCTGGGCGGGGTGCCCGGCCGGGACCGGAGACGCAGGCCGGACCGGAAGCCAGGGCGGGATCGGAAGCGCAGCCCGGTCCTGCCGGTCCCGCGACCCCGGCGGCCGCCGCCACCCCGTGATCGGCCCGGCCGCCAAGGTCAGCGAGCCGGAAGGCATGCCGCGGGCGGCGCGGGGAATCGGCAGCGCGGCCGCGCTGATCGGCGGGCTCACGATCCTCGCCCGGGTGGCAGGACTCGGCCGCCAGGTCGTTTTCGCGCACACCGTCGGGAACGCCTGCCTCGGCACGGCCTACGCGACTGCCAACCAGGTGCCGAACGTCATCTACGACATCGTTCTCGGCGGTGCGCTGACCAGCATCATGGTGCCGGTGCTGGCCAGGCCCGCTAAGCGCTCCGGTGCCGACCCGGCGGCCGCCAGGCAGGTCAGCCAGATCAGCGCCGCGATGCTGACCTGGACAGTCGCCATTCTCGTCCCGGTCAGCGCGGTCCTGGCGATCGCCGCGGGACCGATCATGACGGTGCTGATCCCGGCCGGGAAGTCGGGCTGCGTCCAGCCCGACCTGGTCCGGGTCAGCGCACAGATGCTGGCCGTATTCGCCCCCCAGATCCTGCTCTACGGCCTTGCCGTGGTGCTGTACGGCATCCTGCAGGCACACCGCAGGTTCACCGCCCCGGCGCTGGCCCCGGTGCTGTCCAGCTTGGTCGTCATCACCGCCTACCTCGCGTACGTGCCGCTCCGGCACGGGCCCGCGACCGACCTGGCCGGGCTGTCCACCGCGGCTGAGCTGACCCTGTCGGTCGGCACGACGGCGGGCGTCGCCGCGCTGGTCGTCACCGCCCTGGTGCCGGCCTGGCGGCTACGGCTGCGGTTGCGGCCCGCCCTGCGGTTCCCGGATGGCGTCGCCCGCCGGACGCGGGCGCTGGCGGCGGTCGGGATCGCCGTGCTGATCGCGCAGGACGCATCGGTTCTCGTGGTGACCTGGCTCGCCAACGGCCATGGCGCTCGCGGTGCCGTCGTCCTGTACGGCTACGGCTGGCAGGTCTTCACGTCGGCCTACGCGGTGCTCGCGATCCCGATCGCGATCAGCGCATTTCCCGTGCTCGCCGCCAGCCGGGGCAGCGAGTTCGACGACACCGCCGCCAGGTCGGCCCGTGCCGCGCTGCTGGCATCCTGCCTGGGCGCTGCCCTGCTGGCGGGAGCGGCCCTGCCGGCCGCCCGGGTCTTCGCTTCGCAACCGGCGCAAGTGACGCAGCTTGCGCTGGCCTTCGCCGTGTTCGCGCCCGGGCTGCTCGGATACGGGCTGGTCGCCTGCCTGTCCCGGGTACTGCTCGCCGATGGCAGGAACCGGGCGGCGGCGGTGGCCGTGTCGGCCGGCTGGCTGCTGGTGATCGCCGTCGACGTCGCTGCCGTGCGGCTGGTGCCCGCCCGCTGGGTGGTTCCGGCGCTCGGCCTGGGCAATACCGTGGGCATGACGGCATCAGCCATCGCCCTGCTCGCCGCCGTCCGCTCGGCCAGGGGCGCGGCGGCGCTGCGCGGCATGCCCCGAGCCGCGACGGCTGGCCTGGCCGCGGCGATGGCCGGGGCAGCGGCGGGCGCCGCGTTGTCGGCTGCCGTGCCGGCCACTGGCGTCATCCCGAACGGGCTCCTTGCCGTGGCCGCCTGCCTCTGCGCGGGCGTCGTGTTCGCGGCGGTGGGCTACGGGCTGGACGACAGCGACCTGAGGGCCGTGGCGGCCAGGCTCACCCGGCGGCCGCGATCATGACGGCGCTGCGGATCGCCTGCGTCTTCGGCACCGCTGCGGCCGGGACCGGCCTGCACGCGGCGATGCTCGCCGAGGGCTGCGCGGCACGCGGGCTGAGCGTGACCGCGTTCGGCCCGGCGGGCACCTGGCACCAGTTTCGCCGCGGGGAGCCAGGTGATCAGGCCGTCGTCAGGTTCGCGCCGGTGGAGATCGGCCACCGGCCGCGGCCGGGCAGGGACGCCGCCGCGGTCCGGCGGCTGCGCAGGCTGCTGGCGGAGGCCGGATCCGACGTCGTGCACGCGCACGGGATGCGGGCGGGAGCGATCGCCGCGCTCGCCCTGACGCCGGCGCCAGGGCCGGATCCAGCCCTGGTCGTCACGGTGCACAATGCCCCGCCCGGCGGCACGACGGCCGGCCTGGTCTATGCCGGGCTCGAGTGGGTGATCGCCCGGCGCGCGGACGCGGTGCTGTGCGCCTCCGGTGACCTGGTCCTGCGGATGCAACGGCGGGGCGTCCCGGACGCCGCGCAGGCCGTGGTTGCCGCGCCGCTGGCCGCGCCGCCGTCCGCTGAGGCCGTCGAGAAGGTGAGGGCCGCGATCGGGGTCACCGGGCGGCCGATGGTGCTCGCGGTCGGCAGGCTCGCCGCGCAGAAGGGATTCAGCGTCCTGCTCGACGCCGCGGCCGCCTGGCAGCACAGCGCGCCCGCGCCGCTGCTGGTGATCGCCGGGGACGGCCCGCTGGCTGGCGAGCTTGCCGCGGCCGCGCGGCAGTCCGCACTGGACGTGACGTTCCTCGGGCGCCGTGATGACGTTCCCACGCTGATGGCAGCCGCCGATGTGGTGGTGGTACCCAGCATGTGGGAGGCCCGGGCGATGGTCGTCCAGGAGGCCTTGCGGGCCGGCCGGCCGATCGTGGCGTCCCGGGTAGGGGGGATACCCGACCTCACCGGTGCGGATGCGGCGTTGCTCGTCACGCCGCGGGATAGCGGCGAGCTGGCCGCCGCGGTGCTGTCGGTGCTCAGGGACGAGGGCCTGGCGAGCCGGCTGATCGCAGCGGCCCGCGCGCGGGCTCGCGCACTTCCGTCGGAGTCGGACGCGGTCGACGCGGCCATCGCCGTGTACCGGCGGCTGGCCGCCCGGCGCGGGCAGCCAGGGTAAACCCGCAGGACGGCGGACTAGCGTCACGGTGACGGGCCCCGCGGGCCGTCGGCCCGCACGACCGGGCCCATGGCGCCAGCCGCATTCCGCAACATGCAGTCAACAACGTGCAAAATACAATTTTCCGACACACGATAGCGTTTCGGTAACAACACTGTATTTTGCCTGAATAAGCAGGTCAAAGTGTGCTGGGCTGGCCGATTGAGGCCGCGTTTATCCCCGTCTGCGGGCTCTTGGGGGGTTATAACGAATGGCCGAGCCGAGCCGTGCCCGGCCGCCGGAGTGGTGGGCGGGCAGCGACGACGACTCGGAGCCGGATCGCGACAAACCGAACGGCCTGGCTGCGCTGGACCGCCCGATGGAGCCTGACGGCGACGAGCCGGATGGCGATGACCCGAACAGCGAGGACGCGAACGGCGAGGAGCCGGACGTCGATAGTCCGGACGGCAGGGGAGCCGATCGCGATGAGCGGGACCATCCCGGTGAGCCGGATGCGGCCGGGCCGCGCCCGCCCGAGGTGGATCACGCGCCCGAGGCAGACCAACCCGAGGCAGATCGCCCGGCCGAGGCAGATCGCCCGGCCGAGGCAGCTCGCCCGGCCGAGGCAGCTCGGCTGGCTGTTCCGGATCGCCCGGCCGTTCCGGATCGCCCGGCCGTTCCGGATCGCCCGGCCGTTCCGGATCGCCCGGCCGTGCCGTCCTGGGGGACGGTTCTTGCCACCACGATCCGGCTCTGGCTGGAGCGCCGGGGGCTGCGCAAGCCGGCCAGCCCGGCCCCCGCCGCCAAGCCGGGTTGGCGGAAACTCGGCATAGTCGGCCTCGTACTCGTGCTCTTCGCCGCCGGCGTGCTGACGATCGCGGTCATCCGGCACACGTCCGCGGCGGCCCCGTCCGGCCCCGCGGCGGCCCCCGGTGGCGGCAGCCTCCGCAGCGCCACAGCTGCCCGCGATGATGCCGCTAGCTGGATAGTCCAGCAGGTCAGCAGGGGGGCGATCGTCGCCTGCGATCCGGTCATGTGCGCTGTCCTGCAGGCACGCGGATTCCCGGCCGGGAACCTGCTGATACTTGGCTCGTCCGCGGCCGATCCGCTTGGCTCTGCTGTCGTGGTCGCGACAGCGGCGGTGCGCAGCCAGCTGGGTAGCCGCCTGACCAGTGAATACGCGACAACGGTGCTCGCCAGTTTCGGCTCGGGAACAGCGCGGGTCGACGTCATGGTGACCGCCACGGAGGGTGCCGCCGCCTACCAGCGTGCGTTCGCCGCCGATCTGCAGGCCCGCCGGGTGACCGGCGCGCAGTTGCTGCGAAACGCGCACATCAAGTGCGCCGCGCCTGCCCATCATGAGCTCGCCAGCGGACGGGTCGATCCGCGGCTGCTGATCACCCTGGCGGCCCTGGCCGCGCACGACCAGGTACGCATCGTGGCGTTCGGCGGCGGCGCCCCGGGCACTAGCCCCGGCGTCCCGCTGCGCACCGCCGACCTGGCTGCCCCGCCCGGCGTGAAAGGCAGCTCGTACCTGCTGTCGGTACGGGCCTTCCTGCGCGCACAGCGCGCTCCCTATCTTGCCTCGACCATATCGATCACGAGGCCGGCCAGCGGCAGGCCCGTCCTGCACGTTGGATTCGCCGCACCGAGCCCGCTCGGGCTGCTGGGCTCAGGGACGCCGGCGGCGAGCAAGCAGTCCTAGCAGCGGAGGATGCCGCCACCGAAAGACCATGCAGGACATGGACAATGACAGGCCGCCTGGCCTGTCAAGGGGAGGAAAGAGGAAATCATGAGGCTTTCCGCGAGGATCGCGCGCCCGGCCAGGCTGGCCGCGGCTGCCGGGCTGGCATTCAGCCTGGTCGGGCTTGTCGGCCCGGCCGTATCCGCATCGACCGCGGCGCCAGCGCGGTCGCACGTGGGCTGGCTCCGGCTTGCGCACCTGTCACCGAACACTCCGGCGGTCGACGTCTACTTGTACTCATTCGGCAACCCCAGCGCCAAGATCGTCCTTAAGCACGTCACCTACGGCACTGTGTCGGGCTACCAGTCGGTCCCGACCGGCGAGTACACCGTCGCCATGCGCGGGGGCCGGCGCAGCGGCCAGCTCCAAGCCGGTGCTGTCCACCTCCGTCAACGTGGCGACCGGGAAGACCTATACCGTGGCGGGCATGGGCCCGGCGTCCGGCCTGCGGCTGCAGATCCTCAAGGACAAGCTGATCACCCCTCACGGCAAGTCGCTGGTCCGGGTGATCCAGGCGTCGCTGCAGCAGCATAAGGTCACGGTCAGCACCGGCGGCAACGTGATCGCGCGCGATCTCGCCTTCGCCGCGGTCACCCCCTACCAGACGGTCGCCGCGGGCACCTGGAACGTGCACGCGGCCGGTGAGAGCAGCAACGCCGCGCAGAGCATCAAGCTGGCGGCCGGCACCATCCACACCCTCGTCATCCTCGACGACCCCGGTCACATAACCATTGACAACCTGGTCGACGCGGCGGGCAGCCGGGTGCTTCCGGCCGGTGCGGTGGCGACCGGCTTCGGCGGAACCGCCCCGGTCCCCGGCTCGTCGCCGGTGCCATGGCTGCTGACCGCGGCCGCCGGGCTGCTGGTTACCGTGGCGGGGATCGCGCGGCTCCGGAAGTCACGGGCCGCGCTGCGCATGAGGTGAGATGACGAAGTCGGCCGGCCGGCACGCCGCGGCTCGCCGCGGCGCCGGGCCCCCGCGGCAGCGGCACCGCCGGCTGCGCCCCGTCAGCAGGCGGGGCGCGGTGGCGGTGCTGCTCTGCGGGCTGCTCGCCGTCGGGACTGGCGCGTGCGGCCTGGCCATCGCCAGCCGCTCGGGCCACGCAGCCTCGCCGGTCGGCAGGCCGACGCTGGTCCCGGTCCCGCGCGGTCAGGCGGCCCCGGTGCCGCAGCCATCCGACGGGGAGAAGGTGGCCAGGCCGGCGATCCTGACCATTCCGTCGATCGGCGTACGGAGCCGGCTGCTCAAGCTCGGTGTCACGTCATCGGGCGCCCTGCAGGTGCCCGCCAGCACGTCGACCGCGGGATGGTATACGTTCAGCCCGCGGCCCGGCGCGATCGGATCCTCGATCATCGCCGGCCACATCGACTCGCGGACCGGGCCGGGGGTCTTCTACCGGCTCCGGTTCATGGCGCAGGGCGCACGCGTCTACGTCAAGCGCACAGACGGCTCGCTCGCGGTCTTCCGGGTGACCGCGAAGCACCTGTACCCGAAGGCCCATTTCCCCACCGCGGACGTGTACGGCCCGGCGCCGACGCCGCAGCTGCGGCTGATCACCTGCGGCGGTACCTTCGACCCAGCCACCGGCCACTACCTCAGCAACGTGATCGTCTTCGCGACATTGATCAAGTGAGCCGGCCGCCCGCCGTTGCGCGCGATGGATGTGCACATCCATCGGGCTGGTGCGCGGGCCGGATTACCGGGGATCTGGGGGGTGGCCCGGAATGCCGGGTCTGGGGCGGCCTGGATTACCGGGGTCTGGAGCGGGCGGTAGCGCCGTGGCCGAACCTGGCGAGGCCGAACCGCTCCGCCGGGAAGCCAGGCGGCTCGCTGGCGGCGAGGCTGGCCAGCCAGCAGCCGAGCAGCGGCCCGAACTTGAAGCCGTGTCCGGACGTCCCGCTGCCGATGACGATCCGCCCTGCCCGGTCCAGGATGAAGTCCTCGTCCGGCGTGTTGTCGTAGATGCAGCGCTCGGTCGCCGCGGGCTGCGGCGTGAAGCCGGGCACGCGCCGTGCCGCCAACTCCCGGAGCCGCCCGACCAGGCCGGCATCCTGGCCGCGGTCCTGGCTGTCAGGATCGGCGACGGGGCCGCTCTTGTGCAGCCCGATCTTGTAGAGCGGTGAACCGGGCACCGGCAGGCCGTAGGGCGCCGGAGCGGAATGGCAGATGAAGATCGGCATCTCCGGTGGCGGGTCGCCGGCCGGCCCGAGAAAGGCGACCTGCTCCAGCGTTGGCGCGAACGGCACGGTGATCCCGGCGGCGGCGAGCAGCCGCGCTGTCCACGGGCCGGCACACACGATGGCCTGGCGCGCCGTCAGCGCGGTGCCGTCGCCGGTGCGCAGCGTGACCTGCCTGCCGTCGTCCTCGATGGCGGTGACGCGGACGCCTGCCCGGACCGGGGCGCCCGCGGCGCTGAGCGCCCGCAGCGCCGTGTCGGCGGCGATCACGGCGGACTCCGGCTCGAGCAGGGCGGGCCCGCCGGTGTCGATCCCGGGGAACCTTTCCGCCGCCTCCGCGGCCGTCAGCAGCTCGGCGGGGGCGCCGGCCAGCCGCATCCCCTCCTGAACCGCCGGCAGCCCGTCGCCGAAGGTCAGGTGCGGGGTCGGCCGCAGGATCTGCTGGCCGGAAACGTCCTCGACCTCGCGCCAGAGTTCCCTGGCCTGCCTGGCCATCGCGACGTAGCAGCGGTCGTCATAGCCGAGCCGGAAGATGCGGCAGCTGCCGTGCGAGCCAGCGCCCTCGTGCCCGATCTCAGCCTGCTCGAGGACGATCACGTCATGGCCCCTGCGCGCCAGCGCCCGCCCGGCGGCAAGGCCGAGCAGGCCGGCGCCGATCACGATGAACTCGTGATCGGGGGCCATCACCAGCCCCGGGCGCGCCACTGCGGCACCTGCGGGCGCTCGGTGCCGATGGTGGTGTCCGCGCCGTGCCCCGGGTACACCCAGGTGCCGTCGGGGAACTCGCCGAAGATCCGGTCTTCGAGGTCGGTGATGAGCTGGCCGAACCGCTCCGGGTCGCCCTGAGTATTGCCGGGGCCGCCGGGAAACAGCGAGTCGCCGGTGAACAGGTGCGGCTGGCCGGCCAGCGCGCCGTCGGCGTCATAGCAGAGCGCGATGCTGCCGGGAGTGTGGCCGCGCAGGTGGATGACCGACAGCCGGGCATCGCCGACGGTGACCGAATCGCCGTGCCTGACCAGCGCGGTGGTCCGGACCGGGATCCCCCCGGCGTCATCCGGGTGGGCCACGGTAGCCGCGCCGGTTGCCTGCTGCACCTCGCGCAGGGCAGCCCAGTGATCACCGTGCTGGTGGGTGGTGACGATCGTGGCGAGCGGCGTCTCGCCGATCAGGCCCAGCAGCCTGCCCGCCTCGTTCGCCGCGTCGATCAGGAGCAGTTCCCCGGTGCTCGTGCAGCGCAGCAGGTACGCGTTGTTGTTCATCGGGCCGACGGCGACCTTGGTGATGGTGAGCCCGGGCAGCTCCCTGGTCTCGGCCGGCCCGCCGACGCTGACGTCTCCGGTGTAGGACATGCGCTCCTCATCTCACGTGTGGTTCGGCCCCGTCCCGCCCGTGCGGCGCGACCTGCTGAATTACTACCACGGGGGCAAGCCGGGCAGCGGCCCGGGCGGGTCCGCGGTCAGCCCGGCACCTGTGCTGCGGCCGGTCAGCCAGGCCAGCAGCAGCCAGCCGGGCCCCGAGATCCTGACGCCGGGTTCCGCTGCCCGGCTGGCCGCCATCCCTATCCGGTAGTCCGCGACGGCGGCAGAACCCGCGAGGGCGGCAGAACCCGTGCCCGAGCCGGAGCCCGTGCCCGAGCCGGAGCCCGTGCCCGAGCCGGAGCCCGTGCCCGAGCCGGAGCCCGTGGCCGAGCCGGAGCCCGAAGCGGGGGCAGGGCCGGAGCTGGCGGCCGAGCTGGGGCCGGCGGCAAAGCTGGGGCTGGCCGAGGCGGAGCCGCTGCCGGTATCGGTGAGCTGCGCGGCCGGCACGTCCGCGCGCTCGGCGAACTCAGCCGAGATGGACTCAAGTCGCTCGGCAACGAACCAGCCGGGCCAGTCCGACGCCTGGTAGCCGACGCCGAGGTCGACGTGATGGATCTCCACCTCCGATAGCCGCCGCGCCAGCGTGTACCAGGCAGGATGCCCGCTGCCGCGGACACCGTGGACGCTGACCCGCCATGCTGGCTCCGGCATGCCAGCCGCCTCGTCCTGGAACGCCGCGGCCGACTCGCGCAGGTCCGCCAGCAGCTCGGCGGCTGGCCGCCCGGCACCGGCCTGGATTGCGTCGTCACGGGCCTGCAGGCTCGGGTACTGCGGGGTCACCACGCCCGTCCGCGCCCAGACGAGCAGGTTACGCAGCCCGTCCGCGTTGCGGGCGAGGTGACTGAGGACATGCCCGCGGCTCCAGCCGGGCAGCAGCGAGGGCTCCCTTGCCTGGCTGTCGGTGAGCCCGGCGGCGGTGCCGAGCAGGCGGCTGGTCGCCTTCGCCAGCCGGGCCTGCAATTCCCCCGGGTCGTCAGTCACGGCACTCATCCCGTTCATTCCGGTCATCCTCGTCCATCCTTGCGATCGCGGAGGATCCGGGGGCCCCGGCGCCCGGATCCTCCGCGATCATGGATGCTCGGCCGCCAACGGGCGGGGAACGCCCGCCGGGAATGCCGGGGCGGGCGGGGACGTTGCCGCCTCAGGCCGGGCCGGGCAGCCCGGGGGTGCACGGCCGGAAGCCGGCCAGGCTGGCCTGCGCGCTGGGCCGGGCGGGCGGGTGAAGCGCCAGCGTTTTGTCAGACCCCCCGGATACGATGGACGCATCCCCCGTCTCTGGGGGATTTGCCTCCCCTGACCGCGGAGAACAGCCTCCCTGACCCCGGAGAACAACCTCCCTGACCACGGATAACTACCTTCCCGATCCCGGAGAACTGAGCGGAAGTGGCTGATCGCCTCGTTGTTCGCGGTGCCCGCGAGCACAACCTGAAGGACGTTTCGCTCGACCTGCCGAGGAACGCGCTGATCGTCTTCACCGGACTGTCCGGGTCGGGCAAGTCGAGCCTGGCCTTCGACACGATCTTCGCCGAGGGCCAGCGGCGGTACGTCGAGTCGCTGTCCGCCTATGCCCGGCAGTTCCTCGGCCAGATGGACAAGCCGGATGTCGATTTCATCGACGGGCTCTCCCCGGCGGTCTCGATCGACCAGAAGGCCGCCGGCCGGAACCCGCGTTCCACCGTCGGCACGATCACCGAGGTCTACGACTACTTGCGGCTGCTGTACGCCCGCGTGGGCAAGCCGCACTGCCCGATCTGCGGCAGGCCGATCGCGCGGCAGACCCCGCAGCAGATCGTCGACCGGGTGCTGGAGCTGGACGAGGGCACCAGGTTCCAGGTGCTCGCCCCGGTGGTCCGCGGCCGCAAGGGAGAGTACGGCGAGCTGCTGCGCGAGCTGCAGGCCAAGGGTTACTCCCGGGCCAGGGTGGATGGCGTGGTCATCCGGCTGGACAGTGCCGGCTCAGGCGGCGCCGGCTCGGCCGACGGGCTGCCCGCGCTGAAGAAGTACGAGAAGCACGATATCGAGGTCGTGGTCGACCGGCTGGACGTCAAGGCATCCGCGCGGCGGCGGCTCACTGACTCGGTGGAGACCTCGCTGGCGCTGTCCGGCGGGATCGTCGTACTGGACTTCGTCGACCTGCCGGACAACGACCCGCATCGCGAGCGGATGTACTCCGAGCACCTGGCATGCCTCTACGACGACCTGTCCTTCGAGGAGCTGGAGCCGCGGTCGTTCTCGTTCAACTCACCGTGGGGCGCCTGCCCGTCCTGCACCGGCCTGGGTACCCGGATGGAGGTCGATCCGGAGCTGGTCGTGTCCGACCCGGCCAAGACGCTGGCCGACGGCGTGATCGGCCCGTGGAGCGGCGGGCACGTCAGCGATTACTTTCTCCGGCTGATCGAGGCCCTGGGCGATTCCCTCGGCTTCAGCATCGATACGCCATGGCGGCAGCTCCCGGCGGCGGCGCAGCGCGCCCTGCTGCATGGTCATGACGAGCAGGTACACGTCAGGTACAAGAACAGGTACGGCAGGGAGCGGTCGTACTACACCAATTTCGAGGGCGCGATCCCGTACATCGAGCGCCGCCACGCGGAGGCCGAGAGCGACTCGAGCCGGGAGCGGTTCGCCGGCTTTATGCGCGAGGTGCCGTGCCCGACCTGCCACGGGTCACGGCTGAAGCCGATCGCGCTGGCCGTGACGGTGGACGGCCGGTCCATCTCGGATTACTGCGCGCTGCCGATCGGCGAGCTGGCCAAGCTGCTGCTCGGCCTGGAGCTGTCCGAGCGGGATCAGCACATCGCCGGCCGGATCCTGAAGGAGGTCAATGCCAGGCTCGGCTTCCTGCTGGACGTCGGGCTTGACTACCTGACGCTGGACCGGGCATCGGCGACGCTGGCCGGGGGAGAGGCACAGCGGATCCGGCTGGCCACCCAGATCGGCTCGGGCCTCGTCGGCGTGCTGTACGTACTGGACGAGCCGTCGATCGGCCTGCACCAGCGGGATAACCACCGGCTGCTGGAGACGCTGGTACGGCTCCGCGACCTCGGCAACACGCTGATCGTCGTGGAGCACGACGAGGACACCATCCGGGCCGCTGACTGGGTGGTCGACATCGGCCCGCGCGCGGGCGAGCACGGCGGCAGGATCGTCGTCTCCGGGTCTCTCGAGGAGCTGCTGGCCAGCGAGGAATCGCTGACCGGCGCGTACCTGACCGGCCGTGAATCGATCCCCCTGCCCGCCGTCCGCCGCAAGCGGAGCCGCGGCAGGGAAGTGGTGGTCAAGGGTGCCAGCGAGCACAACCTGCGCGGCGTGGATGTGGCCTTCCCGCTCGGCTGCTTCATCGCCGTCACCGGCGTGTCGGGCTCAGGGAAATCGACCCTGGTCAACGACATCCTGTACAGCTCGCTTGCCAAGGAGCTGCACGGCACCCGCATCGTCCCCGGCAAGCACATCAGGGTCACCGGCATGCAGTACCTGGACAAGGTGGTGCACGTCGACCAGGGCCCGATCGGCCGGACCCCGCGGTCCAACCCGGCGACCTACACCGGCGTGTTCGACCACGTCAGGAAGCTGTTCGCGGCGACGACCGAGGCCAAGATCCGCGGCTACCAGCCGGGCAGGTTCTCTTTCAACGTGAAGGGCGGCCGGTGCGAGGCGTGCGCCGGCGACGGCACGATCAAGATCGAGATGCAGTTCCTGCCCGACGTCTACGTGCCGTGCGAGGTCTGCCACGGCGCCCGGTACAACACTGACACCCTGCAGGTGCACTACAAGGGCAAGACGATCGCGGACGTGCTGCAGATGCCGATCGAGGAGGGGGCCGAGTTCTTCGAGCCGGTCCCGGCCATCCACCGGCACCTGAAGACGCTGGTCGACGTCGGGCTGGGCTACGTCCGGCTCGGGCAGCCGGCGCCGACGCTGTCCGGCGGCGAGGCGCAGCGGGTCAAGCTCGCCTCCGAGCTGCAGCGGCGCTCCACCGGCCGCACCATCTACGTGCTCGACGAGCCCACCACCGGACTGCACTTCGACGACATCCGCAAGCTGCTCGGCGTGCTCGGCAGGCTGGTCGACGGCGGCAACACGGTCATCGTGATCGAGCACAACCTGGACGTGATCAAGACTGCCGACTGGGTGATCGACCTCGGCCCGGAAGGCGGCTCGCGCGGCGGCAGCGTGATCGCGACCGGCACCCCCGAGCAGGTGGCGATGGCCGAGGACAGCTTCACCGGCCAGTTCCTGAAGAAGCTGCTGAAGGTCTAGCCACCGCCGGGAAGGGACCGCTGGCGGCGGTCCCTGCCCGGATAGCATGAACGGATGGCCCGGTTACGGGTCGCCCTGGCGGCGGCTGCCCTCACCGTGCTGGCGGCCGGCGGCTCCGCATGTTCCGCGCACCGTGCCGGGCCTAGCGGCAGGGTCCCGCCGCTGCTCCCGCCGCTGCTCCCGCCGGGCCCCGTCACCGTGGCCCGCGGGTTGCCGGGGTACAGCGAGGCCACCGCCCCGGCCCGCGCATCCGGCGGGGATGACGCCGCTCGCGCTCGTCCCCGGGCGGCAGTGAGCACCCGCCAGGCGGCCGGAGCGGCCGGCCGCGCAGCACGTACGCTGCGAGCGTGCAGATCCGCACCGGATACGGGCTGGCCAGGGCCGAACTCGACGGGCCCGGCAGCCCTGACTTCCTGCTCGTGCTCACGCACGGCGCGGCCGGCGGAGTGGACACGCCCGACCTGCTCGCCGTGCGCGACATGGCGGTGCAGCTTGGCGGGGTAGTGGCCCGCGTGCTGCAGCCTTACCGGGTGCGTGGCGCCCGCGCGCCCGGCTCGGCCGCGCGGCAGGACGCTGCCTGGCTGGAGATAATTTCCGTGCTGCGGGCGAGGTACGCCGGGCTGCCGCTGGTCCAGGGCGGCCGGAGCAACGGCGCGCGGGTGGCCTGCCGCACCGCCAGGGCGGCAGGCGCGCGCGCCGTCCTGGCGCTGGCATTCCCGCTGCACCCGCCCGGGCGCCCGGAGCGCTCCCGCGCGGCGGAACTGCGCGATGCCGGGACCGCCGTGCTGGTCGTCAATGGCGACCGGGATCCCTTCGGGGTGCCAGCGAGCGCCGACGCCAGCACGGTCGTCGTGCTGCCGGGCGAGACACACGCGCTGTCGCGGAATCCGGCTGCCGTCACCGACGCGGTCCGGTCATGGCTACGCGAGGTGCTGGCTCTGCCGCGCCCGGGTGCGGTAACCCGGCCGGCGGGCGGTGACCCGGTCGCCGGCGATGGCGCTGTAGGGGGCTAGTCAGCCAGCAGGCTGTCGCCGCGTCCCGTGGATGGTCCCCGGAGTTCCGCGGATGATCCTCAGCGTTCCGCGAATGGTCCCCGTGTCCCGTGGATGGTCCCCGCGTTCCGTGGGTGGCTCCGCGGGTCATCCCCGCCTCGTGGATGGTGCCCGCCCCGTGGTGGCGCCGGTGCCAGTCCTCGCTGCTGACCCGGCGTCCGCCCTAGTGGCGCTAGGCCGCCGGTGAGCTGCGCTGCCCGTCCGGCGGGCGGGGCGCCGCTGGCATGGGCTGGATCAGGTCGGTTGGCCGGTGCGGTGCGATCGTGTCCCCGTCGGGCAGCAGTTCGCCGGTGTCCTCGAAGACGACTATGCCATTGCAGAGCAGGCTCCAGCCCTGCTCCGGATGGCTGATCAGCGTCCGGGCCGCCTCACGGTCCGGAGCTCTCGCATCCGGGCAGGACGGCGTGTGCGGGCACATTGTGTGCCTCCTGGTCATTTCCTCGTTGTGGTCTTGATCACATTCTACTGTGCCAGCTAGGGCGCAACTCCGGCATGGCTCAATGTGACGGTTTTAGGACCAGTCCTTTGTAGCTTCCACTGGTGTGCGTTCTGACACCGGTTTACTACCCATAGCTAGTTACTGTCCTCACACATCCTGCCCAGCCGGTGACGACTACGGCACGACGACACGCCGACGGCAAGCGGAATGCCGGACGCGGACGGGTCAATCATGCTCAGGCCGCATACGAGCGGGGAACCGGCGGGATGCCGGTCAGCCGGTGACTTTCGCGCAACGTCAGCAGCCGCTCGGCTTCGTCGGTCCAGGCATGGACGGCGCGGGTGGCCTTTGCCTTGCGCCGGATGATCCGGTCATCGTATCCGAGCGGGCCGATCTCGGCCCGCTGCGCGGCGTAGGCGGCGCGCATCGCGGACGTCAGCGCCGCGTCCAGGTCAAGGCCCAGCGAATGCTGCTCAGGCAGCGGCGCACTGGCCGCCTGGGCATGCCGAAACGCCTGCTCAGCGGTGCGGGCGGCGGCGAGCAGGTCGTCGAACCTGGCCGCGAGCGCGACGTCGGCGGCGTACTGCGCCAAGGCCTTCTCTGTTGCCCGTTTCCTGCCCCTGATCACGCGAGCCAGCCTAGCGGACGGCGGGCCTCCGGCGGTCGCCGGCCGGGCCTGCCGACTGGCTGGCCGCCGGTCGCCGGCGGGGCCGACCCAGCCGAGTACCCGGGCCGAATACCCGGGCCCAGTACCGCTGGCCGCTACCTGGCGAAGTAGTGCCAGCCGATCCACAGCCAGCCGAGCAGGATCGCCGCCCGGCCCGCCCGCGCTCGCATCAGGTACCCGAGCCACTCGCCGAGGGTCGGGACGCGGTTGCCGGGCCGCCGCCCGACGAGGTCAAGCACGAACAGCGCGATGATCACGCAGGCAAAGCCGATGATCGTGATGACGCGGGATGTCATGGCCGCATCACCGCCGCACCAGCGCCCACCCGGCGAGCAGCCAGAGCAGGAACGCGGCGCTTTTCAGCGGATGCGGCGCGATCAGCGGATTGACGAGCTCCGTCAGCGCCGGGTGCCACGGGCGGGAATTGTCCTTGAATGCGGATGCTTCCCATTCGAAAAGGGCGGCCACGCAAATGGCCCAGTACGAGAATCCGGCGATATCCAGCCGGTCCGGCGGGGGAATGCGGACCGGCGGCCACCAGATCGAGATGGCCGCGAGGACGGCACCGGGCACCAGCACGGCGAACAGCGCCACCATGCTGAAGGGAGCGGTGCCGGCCGCGAGCCAGGAGTAGGCGCCCAGCCCGGCGCCCACCGCCAGCTTCCTGATCAGCCGCCTGCCGCGGGGGAGCGGTCGCGGTCCGCCCAGCCCGCGGCCTAGGTGGCCGGGCGAGCGGGAGACGTCATCAGCCGCCATCAGACCTCCGCGTGCATGATCTCACCGTGCGGTCACGCCCGGCAAACTGCCGGCCGGGCCACCGCGGGCACGGCCGGCTCAGGCGAGGCTGTCCTGCCAGCTGGCGTGCAGCGCAAAGTACTCGCCGCCCCTGGTCAGCAGCTGCCCGGGCGGTCCGTCCTCGATGATGCGGCCGCCGTCGATCACCAGTACCCGGTCGGCGATCTCGACCGTCGACAGCCGGTGGGCGATGATCAGCGCGGTACGCCCCGCCAGGATAGTGCGCAGCGCCTCCTGCACCAGCCGCTCGCCCGGGATGTCGAGCAGCGAGGTGGCCTCGTCCAGGACGAGCACGGCAGGGCTCGCGATGAAGGCGCGCGCGAAGGAGATGAGCTGCCGCTGGCCGGCGGACAGCCTGCCGCCGCGCTTCCCCACCTGGGCGTCGTAGTCCCCCGGCAGCGCCGCGATGAACTCGTGGGCGCCGATGGCGGTGGCGGCGGCCGTCACCTCTGCCCGCGACGCGCCCGGCTTGCCGAGCTCGATGTTCTCCGCGATGGTGCCGCTGAACAGGAAGTTCTCCTGCGTGATCATGACGATCTCGGCGCGCAGGCTCTGGTCAGACAGCTGCCGGAGATCGACGCCGTCGAGCCGGATACGCCCCTGCGCCGGATCGTAGAACCGGGCAAGCAGCCGGGCGATGGTGGTCTTTCCCGCGCCCGTGGCGCCGACCAGCGCGGTCGTCTGGCCCGCCGGGATGCTGAGGTCGAGCCCGGGCAGCACCGTCTCGCGGCGGTAGCCGAACCGGACCGACTCGAAGCTGACCGCCCGCCCGCGCCCGCCGCCGGCGGGCGGCGGCAGCCGCACCGGGTCAGCCGGCTCGGCGACCATCGGCTCCTCGTCGAGCACACCGGAGATCTTCTCCAGCGCTGCCGCGGCCGACTGGAAGGTGTTGTAGAACTGCGCCAGGTCCTGCAGCGGGTCGAAGAAGCGCTGCAGGTAGAGCAGGAACGTGACGAGCACGCCCACCTTCATGCCGCCGTCGATCACCCGGAGCCCGCCGTAGAGCAGGACAGCGCCGACGGCCAGGTTGCCCACCAGCGTGATTCCCGGCGAGTAGATAGCGACGAGGCGCGACGAGCGCAGGCTGGCATCGGCGTATTCCTGGTTCAGCTGGCCGAAGATCTGCTCGTTCCTGCGTTCCCTGCGGAACGCCTGCACGGCCTGAATGCCGCCGAAGGTCTCCACGAACTGCACGATCACGCGCGCGATCGTGTCCCTGGTGCGCCGGTAGGCGATGGCGGACTCGCGCCTGAACCATCGGGTCAGCCAGGTCAGCGGGCCGAATCCGGTCAGCACGACCAGGGCGAGCTGCCAGTCAAGCAGCAGCATCCCGGCGCCGACGAGCAGCAGCGAGAACACCGCGAACACCAGCGAGTCAAGGCCCTCCTCGAACAGGTCGGAGATCGAGTCGACGTCGGAGACCTGCCGGGAGATGACGCGGCCCGAGGTGTAGCGCTCGTGGAAGGCAACCGGCAGCCGCTGGAAATGGGCGAAGAGCCGGCGGCGGAGTTCCAGCACGACCATCCCGCCGAGCCTGCCCATCTCGGCGATGAACGCGCGGGTGGCGACCGCCTGGGTGGCGACGGCGACGGCGAATGCCCCGATGATGACCAGCATCGGCGCGAGATCATGCGAGCGGGTGAGCTGGGGTACCCAGTCGACTCCGATTCCCACCAGCCAGGGCCCCGCCAGCGCCCCGAGGTTGGCGGTCAGGATCAGCGCGGTGATCGCCGCCACCCTGGCCCGGTGCGGCCGCAGCAGGTCCTGCAGCAGCCGCCTGCCCCGCCGCCGCAGCATCGCCGACAGGCTCGCGCTGATGTCGTCGGCGTCCTCGGCGGCGATGCCGCGCCAGGCCGCGCCGGAGGGCTGGGTCGCTGGCTGGGTCACCGGCCCGGTCGCTGGCTGGGTCATCGGCTCGCTCCGGTCAGGTCCTGCCCGGCTGGATCGCCGGAGCCCGCATCGGGGGAGCCGTCCCGGTCACCGTCCGGCTCGGCAGGCGCCTGCACCCCGCTCATCAGGTCCCGGTACCGCGGCTGGCTCGCCAGCAGCTCGCGGTGCGTGCCGAGCGCGCTGATCACGCCACCGTCCAGCAGCGCCACCCGGTCGGCGAGCAGGACCGTCGACGGCCGGTGCGCGACCACCAGGGCGGTCGACGCGGTGAGCACCCGGCTCAGCGCCTCGGTGACCCTCGCCTCGGTGTGCACGTCAAGGGCTGACAGCGGGTCATCGAGCACCAGGACCGACGGCCTGGCCAGGATCGCCCTGGCGAGCGCCACCCGCTGCCGCTGACCGCCGGACAGCGCCATTCCCTGCTCGCCGATCCTGGTGTCCAGCCCCCAGGGCAGGTCGTGCACGAAGCTGGCCTGGGCGGCGGCGAGGGCGGCCTCGATGGCGTCCTCGCCGGCGTCCGCCACGGCGAAGGCAACGTTCTCCCTGACGCTGGCCGAGAACAGGGTCGGATCCTCGAAGGCGCAGCCGACCCGGGAGCGCAGCAGCGGCAACGGGATCTCGCGGACATCGGTACCGTCCAGCCTGACCGCTCCGCCGGTGACGTCGGCCAGCCGCGGGACCAGCTGCAGCAGCGTCGTCTTGCCCGCCCCGGTCGCGCCCACCACGGCCACCGTCTCGCCCGGCTCGAGTGCGAGCGTGATGTCACTGAGCACCGGGCGCGGCGCGCCGGGGTAGCGGAACGCCACGTGCTCGAAGGCCAGCCGGCCGGGCGCGGCAGCCGCGGTACCGGGACGCTGCCGCGCCGTGGCAGCGGGCGCCGCGGCACCGGGATCGGCGATGGCGGGCTCGGTATCGAGGATCTCGTAGATCCGCTGCGCCGCCGTGGCCGCTTCCTGGCCGGACGCCAGGATGTAGCCCATCGCCTCGATCGGCCAGACGAGCTGCAGGGTCAGCGTGATGAAGGCGACCAGCCCGCCGAGGCTGAGCTCGTGCACGCTGGCGGCGAGCGTGCCGAGCAGCAGGATCAGGCCGATCATGACATTCGGTATCAGGTCAAGGCCGGCCCAGAAGGTCCCGCGGAGCCTGGCCATGTCCAGCTGCGTCCGGAAGACCCGGGCCGCCTCGGTGCCGTGCCGCCCGGCTGCCTCATTTCGGCGGCCGAGCGCCTTCAGCACCCGGATCCCGGCAGCGGCGTCCTCGACATAGGTGGCCAGGTCGCCCTGCTGGTCCTGGGCACGCCGGGAGAGCACCCGGTAGCGCCGCTCGAACCGGAAGCACGCCACGGTGACCGGCAGGAACACGCAGCAGGTCACCAGGCCGAGCCACCAGTTCAAGCTGATGAGCAATCCGGTGACGGTCAGGAACGTGACCACGTTGGTGATGAAGAAGATCGTGCCGAAGCCCGCGAACCGCCGGATCGCCGACAGGTCCGTGGTGGCCCGCGATAGCAGCTGCCCGGACTGCCAGGAACCGTGGAAGCCCGCGTCCAGATGCTGCAGGTGCGCGTAGATGTCGTTCCGCATGGACAGCTCCATGCCGGTCACCGCGCTGGCCTGCACCCACCGCCGGAGCATGTTCAGCGCCGCCTCGGCGGCGCCGAGCGCGATCGCCGCGATGCCCAGCGGGACCAGCAGCCCGCGCTCTCCGTGCGCGATCGGGCCGTCGATCACTGCCTTGGTGAGCAGCGGGATCACGATCTCGGTGGCAACTGCGCCGAACGCGAGCCCCAGCATCAGGATCAGCTGCCACTGATACGGGCGGAGGTACTCGCGGGTACGCCACAACGCCTCGAACGGCGTCTGGCCGCCCGGGGCATGCGGAAGCTGGCCGGCAGGCGCGGAGGGCATTTACGGCAGGCTAACCAGCCGCCCGCCGGACTGTCACCTGGTTTTCGCTCAGCGCGACATCCGCGCCATACCCGGGCTACCCCGGCGTCAGTGCCCCGCTGCGGCCGATTGGCCATATACGTCGCAGGGTGGCGGGAGGCCGGCAACTCTGGCACCCTGGCTAATCCGGGGGCGCACGGGGACGGCGCCGGTTGCCGGGCAGGGAGGGACCCATGGAACGCACCGATTCCTGGGAGCGGCCCATGACCCGGTGGTCGCCTGTCCCGGTATTAGCTGCTTACTACGACGCGGTCACCGTCATCTGTGAGCTCGCGGCCCAGTTCAGCGACCGGGCGTGGCACCAGCCGACGCCGTGCGACGACTGGCGGGCGGCCGATCTGGCCGGTCATCTGCGCTGCATGGCCGACGACTACCACGAGTATCTCGATGATGCGCCGGTCAGCAGGCTGGCGCGGCTGCTGGCCAGCGGAGCGCACCCGGACACCCTGGCACGCAAGCTGGCGCGGCAGAACGCAGCCGAGCTCGCGGCGCTGCCGGACGGCAGCGGGCCGGAGCACGTCGCGGCGTTCGCCGAGTCGGCCCGTGCGTACGCACGCAGGCTCCGGTCGGTCTGGGACCTGCCGCACCACCGGTACCGGGGCACCGTCGTGACAGTGGCCGGCATGGCAGGCGCCGCCGGCGCCGAGTGGCACCTGCACGCCTGGGACCTGGCCAAGGCGCTGGGCAAGGACTACCGCCCGGCGGCGCCCGAGATCGTGCTGGCTGGCTGGCTGGCCGGAGTCCCGCAGCTGCCCGTGCCGCCGCCGGACGGGCCGGACGGCGGGCGGGGCGACCGGTGGCACGCGCTGCTGCGGGTCTCCGGCCGGTCACCGGACTGGAGCGCGTCGGTCCGGGTGCCATGATGATGTCCTCAGCGGCCGCCTTCCGGCGGCCACCGGACTGTTAGCCGCCGCGCCCGCAACGCGCCGGGCAGCGGCGCGGAGGGAGCGGCGGCCATGACCTTCGACGTGAGCAAGGTGCGCGCGGCCTATCCCGCCCTCGCCGACGGCTACGCCTACCTGGACGGCGCCGCGGGCACCCAGCTGCCGGAGGCGGTCATCGACGCGATCGGCGGCGCGTACCGGGCGGGCCTCGGCAACGGGGGCGGCGCGTTCCCGGCCAGCGGCCGGTCCGATCAGATCACCGCGGAGTGCCGGGCCGCGGTGGCCGACATGACCGGCGGCGAGCCGGCCGGCGTGATCCTCGGGCCGAACATGACTACCCTCACCTTCCGGCTGGCCGCTGCCCTCGCCGCGGGCTGGGGCCCTGGCGACGAGGTGATCGTCACCCGCCTTGATCACGACGCGAACGTGCGGCCGTGGGTCAGCGCGGCGGCCAGGGCCGGGGCGACCGTCCGCTGGGCCGAGGTCGAGCTGCCGGCCGGGGAACTGCCGGCCGGGCAGTTCCGCGAGCTTGTTTCCGACCGTACCCGGCTGGTCGCCGTCACGGCCGCGAGCAACGTGCTGGGCACCAGGCCGGATGTTGCCTCGATCACTGCCATCGCCCGCGCCGCTGGCGCGCTCAGCTACGTCGACGGGGTGCACGCCACCCCGCACGGCCCGACCGACATGCGCGCGCTCGGCGCCGACTTCTACGCCACCAGCGCCTACAAGTGGTCAGGGCCGCATGTCGGGGCGGTGGTCGCCGATCCCGGGCTGCTGGAATCCATCCGCCCGGACAAGCTGGCGCCGGCGCCGGACACGGTGCCCGAGCGCTTCGAGCAGGGCACTCTTCCCTACGCCGACCTGGCGGGCGTCACCGCGGCGGTGGAGCACCTGGCCGGGCTCGGCGACGCCGCCGCCGGAACGCGGCGGGAGCGGCTGCTGGCCGCGATGACAGCGGCGCAGGAGCATGAGGCGCAGCTCTTCGCCGTGCTGCTCGGCGGGCTTGCCGCCATGCCGCACGTCACCACCTACGGCCGGGCGCGCAGCCGCACGGCCACCGCCTTCTTCACCGTGGCGGGCCGCACGCCGCGCCAGGTCGCCGCGTACCTCGCCGCGCGCAGGATCAACGTATGGGATGGCGACAACTACGCGTGGGAGCTCACCGGCGCGCTCGGCATCCGGGCGGCCGGCAGCGCGGTCCGGGCCGGGCTCGTGCACTACAACGACCGCGAGGACGTGGACCGGCTGCTCGAGGCCGTCGCGGGCCTGGCAGGCTAGGACGGCATGGCCCGGGCGGCGGCGCGCAGCATCGCGGCGTCCGACGCGGCGACCGCCGCCACGATCAGCGTCGCGGCTGACGGGCCCCGGGCTGACCCGGTTCCCTGCCTGGCCGGCCGCTGCGTCACCGCTGAACCGCCTACGCGCCGCCGACCGAGTACCGGTACAGGCGGGACTCGCGCACCGTGAAGCCGACCCGCTCATACAGCCGCCCGGCCGCGGTCCGGGAGGGCCGTGAGGTCAGGTCCACCGTCCTGGCCCCGGCCGCGGCCGCGCGCTGCAGCGCGGCCATCGTCAGCGCCTCGCCCGCCCCCTTGCCGCGGGCGGACTCATCGACGACGACGTCCTCGATCCACGCCCGCAGCCCGGTCGGGAGCGGGAACATCGCCAGCGTCAGGGTGCCGGCGATGACGCCCGAGCAGCGCGCGAGCAGCACGGTGACCGCCGGGCTGCGGGCGATGTTCTCCAGTGCCGCCCGGTCGAGCGGCGGGGCGCTGCCGGACAGCTGCGGCAGCAGGCGGCCGAACGCCTCGACCACCTCATCGGTAACTTTGCTGAGCACCTCGACCTGGACAGTCACGCGGGCAGACTACCGTGCCAGGCCCGCATCTTCCTGGTCAGCCCAGGCCGAGCGCCCGCAGCGCCGCGGCGGTCCCCGCGGCCGCGACGATGACGGCGAGGAACGGCGCGCGGGCCAGCAGCGCCGCGACGGCCGCGCCCATCCCGGCCAGCCTGGCCGGGTCGGCATGCAGCGACTGGCCGCTGGCGAACGTCTGCACGACGGTCAGCGCCGCGAGCAGCGCGACCGGCACCAGCTCAGCGAACCGGCGGGCAAGCGGCCTGGCCAGCACGCGCTGCGGCACGGTCAGGCCGGCCAGCTTCAGCGCGTAGCATCCTGCCGCCGTGACAAGGACGGCGAGCCACGTGCCGGTCATGGCGATCCGCCCGCTGGCACGTCCGGCCCGGCGGGCCCGGCTGCCAGCGCGCCCGCCAGCGCGGCCGACGCCGCGAGGATCACCGGGACGCCCGGCGGGCACAGCGGCGTGGCGGCGAGCGCGATCGCCGCGCCCAGCACGCCCACTCCGCGCTCGGTCCAGCCTGCGCGCAGCCGCGGCCAGATCAGCGCGAGGAACGCGGCGGGCCCGACGACGTCGAGCCCGAGATCCTGCGGCGAGCCCAGCCGGCCGGCGCCGAGCGCGCCGAGCACGGTGGCGAGATTCCAGGTCAGGTAGATGCTGACGAACGTCGCGCGGAAGCCGGCCCGGGCGGACGTGCCGTCGGGCTGCGCGAGCGTGACGGCCGCCACCTCGTCGATCACGCCGTGCGCGGCCAGCAGCCGGCCGGCCCCGCGCGCTTCCAGCTGCCCGGCCAGCCGCAGGCCGTACAGCGCGTTCCTGCTGCCGAGCAGTATCGCGCTGGCGGTGCCCGCGGCCAGGCTGCCGCCAGCCGCGACGGCGCCCGCCAGCGCGAACTGCGAGGCGCCGGTGAAGGCGAGCAGGCTGAGCACGCACGCCTGGACGGCGGTCAGCCCGGAGCTGACGGCGGCCGCGCCGAACGCCAGGCCGGAGGTGCCCACGGCGATGCCGAGGGTGAGCCCGTCTTTGACCGGCCTGGTCGGCGCGGTGACGGGGGCCAGCCCGGCCTGATCTGCCATGCGGGAACGCTATGCGCTGGCCGGCCGGCGGTTCTTGTACGTTCTTGCCGGCCGGCCGGCCCGCTCCCGCTGGTAGGCACCAGGCGGGACGCCGACCACCCGCTTGAAGTGCCGGGTCAGGTGCGGCTGGTCGGCGAAGCCGGCCTCGGCGGCCACCTCGGCTGGCGGCAGCCCGGCATCGAGCAGCCGCCGGGCCAGCCGCACTCTGAGCTGGTTGAGGTAGGCGTGCGGGGGCAGGCCGGTCGCGTCCCTGAACGCCCGCAGCAGCGCGAACGGGCTCATCCCGGCCGCCACGGCCAGCTCGTCGAGGCTGGGGGGGTCGGCGAGGCGATCCGCGAGCGCATCCCGCACCGCGCGGATCACGGCAGATGAGTGACGAGGTTGCGGTGGCGGCTCGCCCTCGCCGCCGAGCCGTGCATGGGCGCTGAGGATGCCGGCCAGCGCGGTGCGCAGCAGGCTGGATGAGGCGAGCCGGTCACCACGGTCGGCCGCCCGGTGCGCGGCCCGCAGCAGCCGGGCGCTGCGCTCGTCGTAGACCACGGTCTCGGGGAACATCGGCGCGCCGCGGGCCGCGCCGAGCTCGGCGGCGATGCCGGCCACCAGGCTGACTGCCGGGTAGAGCATCCGGTACGACCAGCCGCCCGGCACCCCGGCCTGCCCGGTATGCACGACCTCGGGGTTGAGCAGGGCCACCGCGCCCGGCCCGGCCCGCAGCAGCTGGCCGTCGTAGTGGAACTCCTCCACGCCGGACTCGATGACGCCGACGGTGTAGGTCTCGTGCGCGTGCCGTTGGTAGCGGTGCGTGACGAACCTTGCCCGCAGCAGGTCCACCCCGGGTACTCCGCCGTGCTTCCAGTACCGCGCCACTTCGGTGGGCATATCACCATGCTTACCCCGATGCGGCCGCTCCGCGCTATGGCGCCGGCACGGCGGCGCGGCCCGGGCGGTCACCGAGCTGCTCGAGCGCGTGCTCGACGAGCGTGACCAGGACGTCCCGGCCGGATGCGGGACGACGCGCGTCGCACATGATGACCGGACCTCCGGGTCCAAGTCGAGCGCGGACCTGACATCCTGGCTGCGATAGCGGCGGGCTCCGTCGAAGCAGTTCACCGCCACGATGAAGGGCAGCGCGCGCTGCTCGAAGTAGTCCACCGACGGGAAGCAGTCGGCCAGCCGCCGGGTGTCGGCCAGCACGATGGCGCCCAGCGCGCCGCGCGCCAGCTCGTCCCACATGAACCAGAACCGCTCCTGGCCCGGCGTTCCGAAGAGGTAGATCACCAGGTTGTCCCGGATCGTGATCCGGCCGAAATCCAGCGCGACGGTCGTGGTGGTCTTGCGCTCGACGCCATCGGTGATGTCCAGGCGCGTGCCAGGCCACGGCGGACAGGTGCTCGGCGTCTTCGCGGGTCAGGCCGGCCGAGGCGCCGATGGCGAGGCCGTCCCTGGACAGGATGACCGCCTTGTCGACCTGGGTGACGCGGGCCACCAGGTCGTCAAGGAGCCAGTTCAGGTCACCTGCTGTCCCCGCGCTGCGGCCATTGCGCTGTTCAGCTCCGCCCACCTTGTCCCCCTGCCGTCATTCGTCGCCCTGGGGCGCTCCGGCGCTTCCGTTATCGCCGCCGGTGCCCACCTCGGCGGGCGGCTCGTCGGCCGGCCTGGTGGCGCTCCGCTCGGCCGCGTCAAAGACCGACCGGCCCCGTTGCCAGCCCTGCTGGATGGCCGCGATGGTGGCGCCGGCATCCTCCGGCGACCGGTCTCTGGTGATGTCGGGCTCGGCAGCCGGGCCGTCGGGGGCCTGCCCGGCCCGGCTGCTGACCCGCAGCTGCGGCGCCAGGCTGGCCTGGCGTACCCGCCGCGGCAGGTCGAGCTCGCCGAGATCGGCCACGGCGGCCGGGTCCGCCGTCAGCGATTCGGCCGGCTCCGGCCACAGCGTGTCGCCGGGGTACAGCAGCGATTCGGCTGGCCTGGCCGCCACGTCGGCGGCTGCCGTGGCCTCGGTGCTGGCAGGTGCCGAGGTTCGCGCGCCGGCCAGCGCGGGCTCCGCGGTGTCATCGCCGCGGGCGGCATGCCGGCCGGTCAGCCGGAACCCGTGATCGTCCGGGCCATCCGCGGCCGCGTCCAGGTCGTAGGCGCCCTCCGGCACCACCAGGTTGATCGGTATGAGCACGATCGCGGTCGTCCCGCCGTAGGGCGAGGGGCGCAGCGAGATGCGCACGTTGTGCCGCTGGGCAAGCTGGCCGGCAACGAAGAGCCCGAGCTGGTCGCTGCCGGACAGGTCGAACGGCGGCGGGTTCTGCAGGCGGTCATTGATCTCGGCAAGCTTCTCCTCGCTCAGCCCGAGCCCGCGGTCCTCGATCTCCACCGCGAATCCGCGGCCGACGACATCACCGCCGATCACCACCGGGGTGTTGGGCGGGGAGAAGATCGCCGCGTTCTCCGCAAGCTCGGCGATCATGTGAATGATGTCGCCGACTGCGGGCCCGGCAAGCGCGGCCCGCGTCGTCGCGGTGACCTTGATCCTGGTGTAGTCCTCCACCTCGGCGACCGCTGCCCGCAGCACGTCCACGAGCGGCACCGGGTTGCGCCAGCCGCGCGCGGGCGCGTCGCCGGACAAGATGATCAGGCTCTCCGCGTGCCGGCGCATGCGCGTGGTCAGGTGGTCGACGCGGAACAGGTCCTCGAGCTCCGCAGGCTCCGACGCCTTGCGCTCCATGGCGTCCAGCAGCGAGAGCTGGCGGTGCAGGAGCGACTGGCTGCGCCGGGCCAGGTTCCGGAAGATGTCATTGATGCCGCGCCGCAGCCTGGCCTCGCCGGCGGCTGCCTCGATGGCCGTCTTCTGCACCGTGGCGAAGGCGCGGGCGACCTGGCCGATCTCGTCGGACCTGGCCGGGACGGCCGGCGACTCGGCGGATACGTCGACATCTTCGCCCCTGCGGAGCCTGGCCATGACGGCCGGCAGGCGCTTGTTCGCCAGGTCAAGGGCGGACTCGCGGAGCGCGGCAAGCTCCCGTACCAGGCCCCGGCCGACCAGGATCGACACGAGGATGGAAAGGATCACCGCGAGGAGGCCAAGCCCGCCCACCAGGAAGAGCCTCAGGTACGTCGCGTGCGCGGCCCGGCCGGCCCGGCTGGTCAGCAGGCTGGATGCCTGCTCGCCCGCCGCCGACATCCCGGCCGCGACTCCGCCGGCTGCCTGCTGCAGCACTTGCGGCCGCACCGGCGGCGGGGTTGCCGCCGATCTGGCGGAGATGACCTTGTTCTCGAGCGCGGCCAGGGCGGCGGATGCCTGCGGGCTGACGTCGCGGGTGTAGTAGGCGCGGTAGATCGGATCGAGATCGGCCAGCGACTGGCTGTACATCGCCCGGCGGGCGCCGACCAGCTCGGCGAACTGCTGCCGGTCTGCCGCCGGGAACGAGCGTGCCGCCAAGTCGCTGACCAGCAGCGCGTCCTCGCGCAGCAGTATTTCCTCGGATCGCCCCATCCGCACGAAGCCCAGCGACTGGGCGACCACCTGGGCGTTGGTTTCCTGCCGGATCACCTGGTTGAGCAGGCCGTAGCCGTCGGTGACCATGCCGTTGTACGCGTTGTAGGCCTGCGATCTCGTGATGCCCTGGGCGGCGATCTGGGCGTGCAGGGCGGGCAGCCCGGCGGCGTCCTTGAGCACGACGGCGATGGCCGCCTTCTCGCCAGCGGACGCGTTGCCCGTCGTGCCGCCCGACGTCAGGGCGACGCGCAGGGTGGCTGTCACCGCGCTGGTCTTCGCCTCCTGCGCATTCAGTGCGGCCAGGTTCGTGGCGGAGGGACTGGACAGGTACACCATTGCCAGCGGGCGCTCGACGTTGATCGCGCTCAGAAAGGCGCCGACCGGCGTGCCGGTGGCGTTCTTGAGCGTGTTGGTCCGCTGCAGGTTGATGGCATCCCTCGCGGTAATGCTCGTCGCGAAGGCGTACAGCCCGATCAGGGCCAGTACCGGGACGAGAACGAGAAGCAAGATTCGCTGGCGGATGGACGTCAGACGCAAACCCATGGCGCTGGCCTCGGAGTCTGAGTGAAATCGGATGGATGAGGGCACTGCAGCCGAGGTCCGAAAATTCCCCCCCCGGGTTCACGGAGAGTAGCAGGATTGCCCGGGCCAGCCGGGGCGAACGTCAAATTTCGACGGCGATAGAGGGACTTGCGTAGTTCCGCTGGGTAACTCCGCGATCCGCGTAACGGACTGTGACATCGTCCGTTACCGAGGGAAACCGCGGCGGCGGAGCGGATACCGCTCCGCCGCCGGGGTCAGGCGCCTCAGCTGGCGTAGTCAAGCAGCGGCTGGGCGCGGCTGGGATGGCGCAGCTTGGACAGCGACTGCTTCTCCAGCTGCCGGATCCGCTCCCTGGTCAGGCCCAGAACCTTGCCGATCTCGTCCAGCGTGTGCGGGTTGCCGTCATACAGCCCGAACCGCATCGCCATGATCGTCGCCTCGCGCGGGGTGAGCGCGTCGAGGGCGTGCCGGAGCTGGTCGGCCATTAGCTGCCGGTCGACGAGCTCGGATGCGGCCGGCGCGTCCACGTCCTCGATCAGGTCGCCGATGCTGGTCTCGCCGTCCTCGCCGATCGTGGAGTCCAGGCTGATCGGCTGGCGGCTGGTGCGCAGCAACTCCTCGATCTGATCCGGCGTCCGGTCGAGCTCGACGGCGAGCTCCTCCGGGGTCGGCTCCCGGCCCAGCCGCTGGTGCATGTCGCGCTCGACCCGGCTCAGCTTGCTGAGCATCTCAAGCACGTGCACCGGCAGCCGGATGGTGCGGGCAGAGTCGGCGAAGCCGCGCTGGATCGCCTGCCGGATCCACCACATGGCGTAGGTGGAGAACTTGTAGCCCTTGGTGTAGTCGAACTTCTCCACCGCGCGGATCAGGCCCAGGTTCCCCTCCTGGACGACATCGAGCAGGGACAGCCCGCGGTCGCTGTACTTCTTGGCCACCGACACCACGAGGCGCAGGTTGGCCTCGAGCATGTGCGCCTTGGCCCGCCGGCCGTCCGCCGCCACCTCCTCCAGGTCGCGGCGGTAGTCCTTGCGCAGGCCCTTCTCGGTGGCCAGCTTGTGCTCGGCGTACAGGCCGGCCTCGATCCGCTTGGCCAGGTTCACCTCCTGCTCGGCAGTGAGCAGGCTGGTCCGCCCGATGGACTTCAGGTAGGTGTGCACCGAGTCGCCCATCACCGACGTGTGGTCGTCGAGGTCCACCTCGACGGCTGCGCTCGGCGCCTGAGCCGGCGGCGACGCGGCGAGCGCGGCCGCCTCGGCGGCGGCCTGGTCGTTCCCGTCGGCCTGGTCGTTCCCGTCGGCCTGGTCAGCCGGGCCGGCGGTGGCTCCGGCGGGCAAGGGCTGGCCGTCCGGCTCGTTGCCCAGCCGGACCCCGGCCTCGGAAAGCTCGCGGAGAATGGACCTGGCCTCGGCGGCGGCGATGCCGGCCTGGCCGAACGCGGCGCGCAGCTCCGGCAGGGACAGGTGGCCCTGCCCGCGGCCGCGCTGGATCAGCTCGTCCACCCCAGGCATGGTCGCCTCGTCGTCGTGTCTCGGGGACATGGCAACCGCTGTCCTCGGCATGAGACACCTCCCTTCGCGGCGCGTGTCGCGCACGTACTGCTCACCGCGCCGGGGGGCGCGGCCTATCGGCGGGGGCCCGCGGCATGTGCTGGCGTGCAACACGGGCACTATGTAGTAACGCTCTGCGGGCCAGAATGTTCCCGCGTTATGTCGCGGTACCCGGGTCGCGCAACCGCTCCAGATCGGGCTTGCCGGAGGCGAGCAGCGGGATCTGCGCGACGAGCTCAACGGCGCGCGGCGCCGCGTAGCCGGGCAGCCTGCCGCGCGCATGGGCGCGGAGCGCGTCCAGCGCCGGCGGCGCGGCCGGGTCGGCCGGGACCACGACGGCCGTCACCACCTCCCCCCACTCCGGGTCAGGCCGGCCGACGACGGCGGCCTCCCGCACTCCCGGGCAGCTCCCGAGCACCGCGGCAACCTCGCTGGCCACCACCTTCTCGCCGCCGGTGATGATCACGTCGTCGGCCCGGCCGCGGACGACGAGCCGGCCGGAGGCGGTCACCGAGCCCAGGTCTGAGGTGATGAACCAGCGCCCGTCGCGGGCGCGGGCGGACAGCTCGGGCCGGAGCCGGTAGCCGGAGAACAGCACCGGCCCGGCGATCCGGATCCGGCCGTCCTGTCCGACCTGTGCGGACACGTCATCGAGCGGCATCCCGTCGTACACGCAGCCGCCGCAGGTCTCGCTCATCCCGTAGGTGGTGACCACCGTGCCCCCGGCCGCGCGCGCCGCGGCCAGCAGGCCGGCCGGAATCGCGGCGCCGCCGACCAGGATCGTCCGCAGCGGCGCCAGGTCCGCCCCGGCATCGACAAGGCGCCGCAGCTGAGTGGGGACGAGCGAGGTGTAGGCGCAGCCGCTGGCGGCGATCGTCCCGGCCGTCAGCGTGCCGCTGACCACGGGCGCCGGCCCGGCGAGCAGCGACCGGACGAGCACCTGGAGGCCGGCCACGTGGCTGGGCGGCAGGCAGCAGAGCCACCGCTCGCCGGGGCGCGCGCCGATCCGGCGCAGCGATGCCCGGGCCGAGGCAACCAGCGCGGCCGCGGACAGCTCCGTGCCCTTGGGCTGCCCGGTGGATCCCGACGTGGCGATGACCACGGCCACCTCGGGCGCCACGCCGGGCCGCGGGGTGGCGGCCGGCCCGGCCGGGGCCAGCGGCGTCACGCCGTCCGTGGACTCGACGGCCGCCGGCGCGAACGCGGCGAGCAGGGTCGCCAGCCGGTCCCGCGGCAGCGCAGGGTCGAGCGGGAGGATGGCCGGGCCGGTGCCGTCCAGCGCCGCCGCCAGCGCCTCGAGCAGGCGGCCCCCGGCCTCGGCCGGCGGGAGCAGGACCGCGTGCAGGGGCCGGGATGTCACGGTCGTAAGGTTAATCCGGGCAGATCAGGCAGGGACCGGGAGGGCAGCGCGTGATCGACTGGCAGTCGGCTGGGCAGGACTACGCCGATATCGTCTACGAGACGGCCGAGGGCATCGCCAAGATCACGATCAACCGGCCGGAGGTGCGGAACGCGTTCCGGCCCGCCACCTTGTTCGAGCTCTCCGCGGCCTTCACCGCGGCCAGGGACGACCCGTCGATCGGCGTGATCATCCTGACCGGCGCGGGCACCCAGGCGTTCTGCTCCGGCGGTGACCAGAAGGTCCGCGGCGACGACGGCTATGTGGACGCCGGCGGCGTCGGCCGGCTCAACGTGCTCGACCTGCAAATGCAGATCCGGCGCACCCCGAAGCCGGTGATCGCGATGGTGGCCGGCTACGCCATCGGCGGCGGGCACGTGCTGCACGTGTGCTGCGACCTGACGATCGCGGCCGACAACGCGGTCTTCGGCCAGACCGGCCCGCGGGTGGGATCGTTCGACGGGGGATACGGATCCTCCCTGCTCGCGGCGACCGTCGGGCTGAAGAAGGCGCGGGAGATCTGGTACCTCTGCCGCCAGTACAGCGCCGCGGATGCCGCGGCGATGGGCCTGGTCAATACCGTCGTCCCGGTGGACAGGCTGGAAGAGGAGACGGTCGCCTGGTGCCGCGAGATGCTGCAGAAGTCGCCGCTGGCGCTGCGGATGCTCAAGGGCGCGCTGAACGCCTTCACCGACGGGGCGGCCGGCCTGCAGCAGTTTGCCGGCGACGCGACGATGCTGTACTACATGAGCGAGGAAGCCCAGGAGGGCCGGGACGCGTACGTGCAAAAGCGCGCCCCCGACTTCGCCAAGTTCCCCCGCCGCCCGTGACCAGCCCGGCCGGGACGCGGCCGGCCGTGACCGGGCCGAACGCGGCTGCGCTGCGCGACCGGCTGACTGACCTGCTGCCCGGGGTCCGCGCGTTCGCGATCCCGATGCAGACCAGGTTCCGCGGCATCACCGTGCGGGAGGGCGCGCTGATCGAGGGCCCGGCCGGCTGGGGCGAGTTCTCGCCGTTCGCCGAGTACGGCCCGCGCGAGTGCGCCCGCTGGCTGGCCTGCGCGCTGGAGGCGGCGACGGCCGGCTGGCCGGCCGCGGTCCGCGGTGACATACCGGTGAACGTGACCGTTCCCGCCGTCGGCCCGCAGCGGGCGCACCAGATCGCGGTCGCGTCCGGCTGCCGCACGGCGAAGGTGAAGGTGGCCGAGCCTGGCCAGCCGGAGTCGGCGGACATCGCCCGGGTCGAGGCGGTCAGGGACGCGCTGGGCCCCGGCGGGCGGATCCGGGTGGACGCCAACGGCGCATGGGACGTCGATCAGGCAGCCAGGATGCTGGGCGCCCTGGCCTCGTTCAACCTGGAATTTGCCGAGCAGCCGTGCGCCACCCTGGCTGAGCTGGCCGAGCTGCGCCGCCGGGTGGACGTGCCGCTGGCGGCGGACGAGTCCATCCGGCGGGCGCAGGACCCGCTGGCGGTCCGGGCCGCCGGCGCCGCCGACATCGTGGTGCTCAAGGCGGCCCCGCTTGGCGGGGTGGCGGCAGCGCTGCGGATCGCCGCCGAGTGCGGCCTGCCGGCGGTGGTGTCCAGCGCGGTGGAGTCGTCGGTCGGGCTCGCCGCCGGGCTGGCGCTGGCGGCCGCGCTGCCCGCCCTGCCGTACGCGTGCGGGCTCGCCACGATGAGCCTGCTGGCTGCCGATGTCACCGCGGACCCGCTGGCGGCGGCGGGGGGATACCTGCCGGTCAGGGCGGCGGTGCCGGATGCGGCCCGGCTGGCCGCGGTGGCGGCCGATCCCGCGCCCTGGCGGGCCAGGATGATCGAGGCCGCGCGGTTCCTCGGGGCCGGATGAACCCGTCGACCGCATTCGGCACCGTGCTGGCCGATGAGCTCGTGCGATGCGGCGTGCGGGAGGCCGTGATCGCGCCAGGGTCCCGCAGCGCGCCGCTCGCGCTCGCGCTGCATCACCGCAGCGCCGGGCCGGCTCTGCGGCTGCACGTGCGGATCGACGAGCGGTCGGCCGCGTTCCTGGCGCTTGGCCTGGCCAAGGCGAGCCGCCGCCCGGTGGCGCTGGCCTGCACGTCCGGCACGGCCGCGGCGCATTTCCATGCCGCGGTGATCGAGGCTGACGAGGCCGGCGTGCCGCTGATCGTGCTCACCGCTGACCGCCCGCCCGAGCTGCGCGGCACCGGCGCGAATCAGGCGGTCGACCAGCTCAGGCTCTACGGCGGCGCGGTGCGGTGGTTCTGCGAGGCCGGGGTGCCGGAGGCCAGGGCGGGGATGGCCGGCTACTGGCGGTCGCTGGCCTGCCGGGCCTGGGCGCAGGCGTCCGGCGCGGCCGGCGGGCTGCCCGGCCCGGTGCACGTCAACGTGCCGCTGCGGGAGCCGCTGATGCCCGGCCCGGGCGACCAGGCCGGCTGGCCGGAGCCGCTCGACGGCCGGCCGGGCGGAGCGCCGTGGACCAGCTTCGGCGGCCCGGCAACGCCGCCCGCCGGGCCCGCCCGGCCGGGCCCGGCGGGCGGCCTGGAGATCGGCTGGACCGAGCGCGGCGTGATCGTCTGCGGCGACGACGTGGACGACGGCCGCGCCGGGCCGGTGCTCGAGCTTGCCGCGCTGGCGGGCTGGCCGGTGCTGGCCGAGCCGTCATCCGGTGCCCGGCGCGGCCCGAACGCGCTGTCCGCCTACCCGTACCTGCTGGAAACGCCGGCCTTCACCGGCCGGCACCGGCCGGACCTGATCATCTCGGCCGGGCGGCCCGGCCTGTCCCGGAGCCAGCTTGCGTTCCTGCGGCAGGGCGGCCTGCCCGGCGGGCGGGCCCGGCACATCGTGATCGCGCAGGGGCCTGGCCGCTGGGCGGACCCGGCCCGGAGCGCCACCGAGGTGACCAGCAGGGTGCGGCTGCGCCCGCCGGGTGCGGCCACCGGCCCGCCGCCCGGGCCGGGCGGCTGGCTGGGGTCATGGCGCCGGGCTGACGCGGCGGCCCGGCGGGCGGTGGACGCGGCGCTGGACCAGGCCGGGCCGCTGACCGAGCCCCGGCTGGCCAGGGACCTGGCGGCGGCGCTGCCGGACGGCGCGCTGCTGTGGGCAGCGTCCAGCCTGCCGATCCGTGACCTCGACCGGCAGATGGCTCCGCGCCCCGGCCTGCGGGTGCTGGCCAGCCGGGGGGCGAGCGGCATCGACGGGCTGGTGTCCGCGGCGATCGGCGCGGCGCTCGCGCACCAGGCCGGCGGCGGGGGAGCGGCCTGCGCGCTGCTCGGCGACCTGGCCTTCCTGCACGACACGCCCGGGCTGATGCTCGGGCCCGACGAGCCGCGCCCGGACCTGTGCCTCGTGGTGGTCAACAACGACGGCGGCGGGATCTTCTCCACGCTCGAGCAAGCGGACATCCCCGCGCCGTTCGAGCGCATCTTCGGCACCCCGCACGGAGCCAGCCTCGGTGACCTGGCCAGCGCCGCCGGGCTGCGGTACGCCCGGCTGGAGAGCCCGGCGGACCTGCCCGGCGCGCTGGCGGGCAGCGGGTTGCGGATCGCCGAGGTCCGCACGGACCGCGCGGCCGGAGCCGCGCTGCGCCGCAGGCTCAGCCGGCTGGCCGGCGCGGCGATCGGCGTGCAGTGATCAGCTAATCCGGACGCGCGGGTCGAGCAGGGCGTAGGCCAGGTCCACGATGATGTTCGCGGCGACCACGAACAGCGAGGCGAGCAGGACGAATCCGATGATCACCGGAAGGTTGCCCGTGGCGATGGCCTGGACAGAATCCGAGCCGAGGCCTGGCAGGCCGAAAACCTGTTCGACGACGATGACACCGCCGAGCAGCGCGCCGATGTCGATGCCGAGCTGTGACACTACCGGGGTCAGTGCCGCCCGCAGCCCGTGCCGGTAGATCACCCGCGACTCGGACAGGCCTTTCGCGCGCGCGGTGCGGATGTAGTCCTCGCCCATGGTGTCGAGCAATGATCCGCGCGACAGCCTGGTGTACACGGCGGCCTGCACGGCAGCGAGCGTGATCCACGGCAGGATCATGTGCCCCATCCACGGGATCAGGCCCTGGGACAGCGGGTAGTAGCCGGTCTGGATCCAGCTGATGCCGTGCTGATTCAGCGGCAGGAATACCCCGATGATCAGCAGCTCGCCGAGCACGAACACCGGCATGGAGATGCCGGCCAGCACCCCTACGGTGGAGACCCGGTCGAACAGGCTCCTAGCCCTGGTCGCGCTGAGTATTCCGACTCCGAGGCCGACGATCAGCCAGAGCACCACGCCGCCGACAACCACCGATGCCGTGATCGGCAGGTCCTGCGCCAGGATCGTTTTCACCGCTTCGCCGGTGAAGTACGAGAAGCCCAAGTCGCCGTGCACGATGTTGCCGAGAAAGTGCCAGTACTGCACCAGGATCGGCTGATCCAGCCCGAGGTTCCTGATCACCTCGTTGATGATCTGGGGCGTGGCCACACGCCCCGCCAGCTCCCTCGCGACGATCTGCACCGGCCTGGCGAAAAACAAGAAGAACGTTCCGGTAGCAACGATCCACAGCACGATCAGGCCGGTTAGGATTCGCCGGACGAGGAACCGGGCAATGTCCATCGCCGATCACTCTCCCAGTTCCGAGACAGTCAGGGACGGCAGCGCGCCAGAGTCCGCGGTGCCTTTCCGCTTGCCGCGCTTGCCGGCGGCGAAGATCCGTTCGGTACGCGGGTCCATAGCGTCCCTGACCCCGTCGCCGAGCAGGTTGAAGGCGAGGGTCGTGATCAGCAGCGCCGTGGCGGGGAAGACCACGTACCACCACGCCACCTGGTAATAATTCTGCGCCTCCGACAGCATGCCCCCCCAGCTCGCGGTCGGCGCCGGGATGCCGATGCCAAGGAAGGACAGGGTTGCCTCGAACACGATCGCGGTCGGGATGTACAGCGTCGCGAGCACGAGCACCGGGCCCAGCAGGTTCGGCAGGATGTGGATGAACATGATCCGCAATGGCCCGGCGCCGAGTGACCTGGCCGCCTCGATGTACTCCTTCTCCTTGACCGAGAGCGTCTGGCCGCGCACGATCCTGGAGATGCCCGCCCAGGAGAAGAACGTGATCACCCCGATCACGATCGTCAGACTCGGGCCGAGTATCGCGGCGAGCGCGAGCGCGAGAACGATGAAGGGAAACGCGAGCACCGTGTCGATGAACCTGGCCAGCACCGAGTCGACCCAGCCGCCGAAGTACCCCGCGACGAGGCCGACGCTGACCCCGGCGAGGGTCGCGATCGCGGTAGTGAGGATCCCGACGAACAGCGAGACCCGCGCGCCGTAGAGGATCCGGATGAACAGGTCACGGCCGATGTAGTCGGTGCCGGCGAGGAAGCCATGCTGGCCAGGGCCGACCGGGATCCCGGCGGAGGACAGGCCAGTATTGGTGAACGCCTGGTATACGCCGTGTCCGGTGAGGCTCGCGAACAGCGGCGCCGCGATGGCCAGCACGACCATGAGCAGGATGACGGCAACGGAGGCCATGGCCACCTTGTCGCGACGCAGCCGCCGCCAGGTGAGCTGCCACTGGCTACGGCCCTCGACCGCCTGCTCGGGTGCGGCCTCGACCGCACTGGCCTGGAACTCCAGCTCGGTGAGGCTCATCGCCGTTCCCTTCCGGCCACCCTGGCCAGGGTCTCGCCCGCTTGCACGGGGAAGTGACACGCGGCCTGGTGCGTGTCCGGGTCACCCAGCTTGCTCTCCAGCACCGGGTCCTGCTGGCCGCACAGCTCCCGTGCCTTCGGGCAGCGGGGATGGAACCGGCAGCCGCTGGGCGGATTGATCGGGGACGGGACGTCGCCGGTCAGGATGATCCGCCGTCGCTGCGCCGCCGCGTCAGGATCCGCGGCCGGGGCGGCGGACAGCAGAGCAGCCGTATAGGGATGCCTGGCTGTGTCGTACACCTGGTCTCTGGGACCCGACTCCGCGATCCGCCCCAGGTACATCACGGTGACGTCGTTGCTCACGTGCTGGACGACTTCCAGGTCGTGCGCGATGAACAGGTAGGACAGGCCGAAATCGCTCTGCAGGTCGGCCAGCAGGTTGAGTACCTGCGCCTGGATCGATACGTCGAGCGCCGATACTGGCTCGTCGCAGATGATCAGCTTGGGCCGCAGCGCGAGCGCGCGGGCGACCCCGATCCGCTGCCGCTGACCGCCGGAGAACTCCGCGGGGAACCGGTTGAAGTGCTCCGGGTTGAGCCCGACCCGCTCCATCAGTTCCTGCACGGCCTTCTTTCGCTCGGATCCACTGGCCGTTTTGTGCACAGCGAACGGTTCGCCGATGGTCGCGCCCACCCGGCGGCGGGGGTTCAGCGAGCCGTACGGATCCTGGAAGATCATCTGGATCTCCCGGCGGAACGGACGCATGGCGCCGCGGGACAGGTTGGTGATGTCGCGGCCCTCGAACGTGACCTTTCCCGAGGTGACCGGGATCAGCCCGGCGATGCAGCGGGCCAGGGTCGACTTGCCGCAGCCGGTCTCGCCGACCAGGCCGAGGGTCTCGCCCCGGCGCACCACCAGCGATACGCCGTCCACCGCCTGCACCTGGCCGACCACCCGGCGGAACAGGCCGCCGCCATGCACGGGAAAGTGCTTGACCAGGTTGTCCACGCGGACCAGCACGTCGTCTTCCATGGCCGCCTCCGGGGGCAAGGGCCGGGCGGCGTCGCGCGGCAGCGTGTCACTCATGCGAGGACGCTCCCCTCGGCCTCCGGGCGTTCCGCGATCTCCTCGGCGATCCTCGTGGCCGCCTCCTTGCGGCCCTGCTCGACCGCCCGCTTGCGCAGTTCCTCGGCTTCGCCGGCCAGGCCGGCCGCCGTGACCGGAAGCCAGCACGCGGAGACATGCTGCCCGCCGTCGCCAACCGGCGCCAGCCGGGGCTGCTCGGTGAGGCACCGCTCCATCACGTACGCGCACCTGGGATGGAAGGCGCAGCCGGGTGGCAGCTGGATCAGGCTCGGCGGCTGCCCGGTGATCGGCCGCAGCCGGTCACCGGCCGCGGAGCTGTTCGGGATCGACTCGAGCAGGCCCTTGGTGTACGGATGGTGCGGCTGGTAGAAGATGTCCCGCTTGCCGGCCCGCTCCGCGGCCTTGCCCGCATACATGACCAGCACGTCGTCGGCGATGTCCGCGACAACCCCGAGGTCATGGGTGATCATGATCAGCGCCGTGTTGGATTCCTGCTGCAGCCGGAGCAGCAGGTCGAGGATCTGGGCCTGCACGGTCGCGTCCAGCGCGGTGGTCGGCTCGTCCGCGATGATCAGCTTGGGGCTCAGGGACAGCGCCATCGCGATCATGGTGCGCTGCCGCATTCCGCCAGAGAACTGGTGCGGGTAGTCGTTCACCCGCTCGCGCGGCCTGGGGATTCCCACCCGGCCCAGTAGCTCGACCGCCCGCTCGAGCGCTTCCTTCTTGCTGACTGACTTCTCGTGTGCCCGGATCATCTCGGTGATCTGCCAGCCCACCTTGTAGAGCGGGTGCAGGCTGGTCAGCGGATCCTGGAAGATGACAGAGATCTGCGCGCCGCGGATCTGCCGGAGCTGGTCCGGCTGGAGGCTCAGCAGGTCGGTCCCGTCGAAGACCGCTTTGCCTTCGACCCGTCCGCCCGGTGTCAGCCCGATCAGGGTCTGGGTGAGGACGGTCTTGCCGCTGCCTGACTCACCGACGATGCCGAGCGTCCGGCCGTTCTCGACGCTGAACGATACGCCGCGTACCGCCTGCACGAGGCCGTCCGCGGTCGGGAAGCTGACCCGCAGGTCGGTCACCTCGAGCAGGCTCACTAGATCCCTCCGATGCGGCCGCCCGGCGCCTGCCGGACGTGCCCGATGTGTCAGGCCCGCTCGGCCTGCCATGCGCAGCGTCCCACCCGGCGTTATCCGTGACCAGAGAGTACCGGCTGGTCCGCGTACCGGAATCCGGCCGGGCATGCACGAGGCATACCCGGCCAGACCTGGCGCTATTCGATCAGGGACTGCTCGGGCTGAGCCAGACGTTGGTGATATCCGGGTCGCCGATGTTGGGCTGCATGGCCACGGCAGTCGCGCCCGCGTTGTGCACCCGTGCGCTCGAGTAGTACGGGAACTGCTGGTTCAGCAGCGGCACGATCACCGCGTCCTTCATGGCGAGGGCGTCGGCCTGATGCCACAACGCGCCGGCTGCAGAGATGCTCGTAGCGGACTCCGCCTGCTTGATCAGCGAGTCCATCTTCGAGCTGCTGTAGCACCCGTAGTTGATCGTGTTGACCACGCAGTTGGTCTGGAAGAACGCCGGGATGAAGGTCCGGCCGTTGTTGCCGAACCAGTCAGGGATCCAACTTGCGCTGGTCCCCACGTCCCACTGACCAGCCTTGTTGTTCGAGGGCGCGTTGCCGAGGTCAGTGAAGTAACTCGACGCGGGCTCCGGCTTGCTCTTGAGGTTGATCCCGCAGTTCTTCAGGCTCGCCTGGATCGCCTGGAACACCTGAGCGTTCACGCTGTCGTTGATGTACAGGGCGGTGAGCGTGACGCCGTTGGGGTAGCCGGCCTGCTTGAGCAGCGCCTTGCACTGGGTGACGTTGCCGTTGCCGTTGTTGTCCGGGTACGGGTTGGACTTCACGTAGCCCACGTTGCCAGGCGGGATCACGGTGTTGATGATCTGCGCGACGTTAGGGCCGCCGTACGCCTTCTGCACGGCCACCTTGTTGATGCCGTATTCGAACGCCTGCCGCACCTTTACGCTGGCCATGGCGCCCTTCGCGTCCGGGCTGCGCAGGTTGAACACGAGGTACGGGATGGTGTCGCTCCATGGCCAGATGTGGAACTTCGGATCGTGGCTGGCCAGGAGCCCGGGGATCGCGGTGGGCTCGAACGGGGTGTCCTGGGCCAGGTCGTAGGTGTTGGCCTTCATGTCGGCGAGCTGGGTCTGAGCCGAGGAGACGCCGATCGTCAGCGTGATCTTGCTGAGGTACTGGTGCCTGATGGGATCGGCGGACTGCTTCCAGGCGGGGTTGTCAGTCATCACGAGCGACTTGCCCGGCGTGACCGCGGTGATCTGGTAGGGGCCGTCTGACATGACGTGCTGGTTGTACTGCGCGCTGGCCGGCACGTACTTGTCGCTCTCCACCGGCCGGGCCGACGCGAACGGCATCGCCATCATAAACAGGAAGTCGGCCGCCGGGTGCGTCAGCTTGATCTGCAGCGTGGAGGAACTCGGCGCGGAGATCCCGGAGATCGTGTGCGTGTTCTGGAAGTTGCTGATGTTAGTCGCGGTCGGCTTGTGTGCCCTGCTCGCGAAGTACGCAGTCTCCTGGTTGTCGTACTTCTGCAGTCCCGCGATCGTGGCGTTGTAGTAGAACGGCGCGCCGACTGGCTGCACCGGGTTGTAGAAGGCCTTGAACTCGCGGATGAAGTCGGTCGAGGTCACCTGGCGAGGCGGGCTGCTGTTCCACATCACGCCCGGCCTGATGTGGAAGGTGTAGGTGAGGCCGTCGCTGGAGATCCCGCCGTTCGCGGTGCTCGGTACCACGGTCGCGATGTCCGGGGCCGGATTGACCGTCTTGTTCCAGCTTGCCGAGCCGACGGCGGACGGCGCCGCGTACGGGTACGCCAGCATCTGCCGGGCAAACGCCCGCTCCAGCATGTAGTCGGCGGTGTAATAAGCGGCCACGGTGTCCAGGTGGTTGAATCCGCTGGCGGCGACAATCCGCAGCGTGCCGGCTGGCTTTGACGGCGGCCCGGCGCCCGGTGCGGCTGAGGTAGTGGACTTACCGCATGCGGCAAGCCCGGCAGCAGCCAGTACCGCCACTGCCAGGGCGGCAAATCGCTTGGGCATGGGTGTCATGAGCGGACTCCTTCGAGCCTGACGACAAGCGCAGGCAGGTGAGTGGTCACCCTCCGTGGGTACACGCATCGGCGAGTCACGTCTACCCATGCGGACGAAGCGGTCGAAAGCATTTACGGAACCGCAACCGCGCTGTGACCATGCCTTGCGGCGGGGGCTCAGCTGGCGCCGGGCGGCCGGTGCCGCGACGGGGACCGGCTAGCCCTCCAGGGCGTCCTGCATGGGCCGGAATTTCGCCTGCGCCTCGGCGAGCTCGGCGGCGGGATCCGAGCCGGCCACGATGCCGCAGCCGGCGAACAGCCGGGCATGCCGTCCGCTGAGCTGGCCGCAGCGCAGCGCGATGCCCCACTCGCCGTTCCCGCGCGCGTCCACCCAGCCGACCGGGCCCGCGTAGCGGCCCCTGTCCATGCCCTCGAGCTCCCTGATGAGCTCCATCGCGGCGTCGGCGGGCGTGCCGCACACGGCGGCGGTCGGATGCAGCGCCGCGGCCAGCGCCAGGGCGGATACCTCACGGGCCAGGATCCCGCTGACGACGGTGGCGAGGTGCTGGACGTTGGCCAGCCGGAGCAGGGACGGCCGCGGCTCGATGTCCAGACTGCCGCACAGCGGCGCGAGCAACTCGCGGACCGATTCGACGCTGTATTTGTGCTCTGCCGCGTTCTTCGCCGAGGCGAGCAGATCGGCGCCGAGCACGGCATCCTGCGCCGCCGTGCCGCCGCGACCGGCGGTGCCGGCGAGCACCACCGAGCTGACCCGCCGCCCCTCGCGCCTGATCAGCAACTCGGGCGTCGCGCCGGTCAGGCCGCCACAGGCGAACACGTAGCAATCCGGGTACCGTGCCGCCAGCCGGCGCAGCACGACCCTGGCGTCGATCGGCTCCCGCGCCGTGGCGTGCAGGTCGCGGGCGAGGACTACCTTGTCGACCGCGCCCGACGAGATCCGCCTGACCGCAGCGGCCACCGCCTGCTGCCATTGCAGCGCGGACAGGCTGCCGTCATGCCAGCGGATCTCACCAGGCCAGGCCGGGTCGGCGCGCGGGTCCGGCGGCGCCGCCGCGGCCAGCCGGCCGCCGGACCCCTGGCTGGCCGCGCGTCCGGGGACGGCTGCGGTTGCGGTGCCGTCGCCGATGGTGGTCTGCCAGGCCTGCCCGCCGGAGGCTCCGATCACCATGCTCGGGACCAGCAGCACGGAGCTGTCGGAGGCCGGGTCGAACGTGAAGCTCCCGAACGCGACCGGCCCGCAGCCGGGCAGGCCGACCCGGTCATCGACGTCTGCGGTCTCGAACAGCGCCCGCAGCCATTTTTCCCCGGCCGTGAACCGGTCCTCACCCGCGGGCAGCGTGATCGAGGCTGCCTCGCCCCATCCGATCAGACCGCCGCCGTGCCGGAGCCAGGCGAGCGCGTCGGGATGGGGAAGCAGGTCGAGCAGATTGCTGCCGCCGGGCGCCGGGACGGTCCGGACGATCAGCCGGTCGGGCGTCCGCTGGCCTGCCCCCGCGCCGTCCGCTCCCACGGCAGTCAACTGTACGTGGCGCCCGGAGCGACGGCGCCCCCCGGTAGGCCGTGCACCCCGGCAGGCCGTGCACCCCGGCAGGCCGCGCCCTGCTGTGCCCTCCGGCTGGGCTGTGCCGTCTGCAGGCCGCGCGCCCAGGCGGGCCGCGCCGTCCGGCGGGCCGGGCCGGAGACGGACGGGCCAAAGACGGGCGGGCCGGAGGTGGGCCGCCTGCGGCTCGGCCACCTGGTGGGCGTCATCGCAGCGCGGCCGGCCAGCTGGCGCGATATCGTTCGGTTCGATGCCAGCCGCCGCTGACGGCGATGCGCCGGCACGAGCTCACCGCCGGCGGTCTTGTCCGCTCGGCCATCGAGTACTCGGAGCTGAACTGGTGACCACCGCCCCGCCGCCCGGCGCCCGCACGATCGACCAGATCCTCGGCGAGGCGCGGACCCGGCTTGACCGCGTCAGCCCGCGGCAGGCGCTGGCGGCCATCCGGGACGGCGCGCTGCTGGTGGACATCCGCCCGGCGGCACAGCGCGCGGCCGAGGGCGAGGTGCCCGGCGCCCTCGTGATCGAGCGTAACGTGCTGGAGTGGCGCCTCGACCCGGCCTCGAGCGCCCGCCTGCCGCAGGCCGGTTACGACCTGAGCGTGATCATCATGTGCTCGGAGGGCTATACGTCCAGCCTGGCGGCCACCGCCCTGCAGGATCTCGGCCTCCGCCGGGCGACTGACCTGGACGGCGGTTTCCGCGCCTGGGCGGCGGCTGGCCTTCCGGTCGTCCCGGCCAGCCAGTCCCACGGCGGCTGACGGCCCGCTGGCAGCGGCGCCGGCCCTAGTGCCCGCCGCCCGGCCCGGCCGCGGTGGCCGGTTGCCGTCGCCCCGGCCGGTTGCCGTCACCCTGGCCGGTTGCCGTCACCCTGGCCGGTCACAGCAGCGACAGCTGAACGTCCTGGCTGGGCTGGCCCGGGCCGGCGCTGCCCTGGCGCCGGCCGGGGCCGGCCGGGCGCGCCGGCGGCAGCCGCCGTGCCCGCGCCGGACTGGCCCGGCCGACGCCATGCCGCTCCGCGAGCTGCCGTACCTGCTCGCTGACGCGCCGCTGGTAGGCGCGCGGCGCGTAGGCGCCAGTCCCGTAGAGCTCGCGGTAACGGGGGACCAGCGCCGGATGCTGCTCGCCGAGCCAGCGCAGGTACCACTCCCGGGCGCCCGGGCGCAGGTGCAGCACGATCGGGCTCACGTGCGCGGCGCCCGCCGCCGCGATCCGCCGGACGGTGGCGGCCAGCTGGCCGGGGGAGTCGGAGAGGAACGGCAGCACCGGCCCCATCAGCACTCCGCAGCGCAGGCCGCGCTCGGTGATCACGGCGCACGCCGCCAGCCGCCGGTCCGGGCTCGGCGTGCCGGGCTCGACCGACCGCCACAGGTCGCGGTCGGTGAAGCCAACCGAAACGTTCAGCCCGACATCGGTGACCTCCGCCGCGGCGGCGAGCAACTCCAGGTCACGCAGGATCAGGGTGCCCTTGGTGAGGATGGAGAACGGGTTGGCGGCCGCCCGCAGCGCGGCGATGACGCCGGGCATCAGCCGGTACCGGCCCTCGGCCCGCTGGTAGCAGTCCACGTTCGTGCCCATCGCGACGTGCTCGCCCTGCCAGCGCGGCGCGGCGAGTTCCCTGCGGGCCAGCTCGGCGGCGTTGACCTTGACCACGATCTGCGAGTTGAAGTCGAGCCCGGCATCCAGGCCGAGATAGGTGTGCGAGTTCCTGGCGAAGCAGTAGGCGCAGGCGTGCGAGCACCCGCGGTACGGGTTGATGGTCCAGCGGAATGCCATCCGCGAGGCCGGCGGCACCTGGTTGATGATCGTGCGGGCCCTGATCTCGTGGAAGGTCACGCCGCGGAACGCCGGGGTGTCGAAGATCCTGGTCACCGCGCCGGCCTCGAAGAGCGGGAGCGCCGGGCCGCCGGGGCCCCGGCCAGGCCCGGCGGCACGATCGCTCAGGTTGGCCCAGCGCACGATGCCAACGATAGAACAGTTGTTCGATCAGGGCAAACATGTATTCGATCAGGGCGACCGCTTCCTGGCGGAACGACAGGGCAAAGGGCGGATAAAATTGCCCTGGTGGGGGATAGTAGAAGGCAGTCCCCACCCGTGCGCTAGGCGGAGGTGGCGCCATGGCGCTTTCCATGGAAGAGCAGCGCATCCTCGCTGAGATTGAGCGCCAGCTGGCCGATGATGATCCGCCGCTCGCCGCGCGCCTGTCCACGTTCGGCCGCCCCGGCCTGATGGCCATCCTCAGGACGCCGCGCGGCCGGGTGCTGGCCTCCTTCCTCGCGGTTGCTGCCGTTGCCCTGCTGTCGGTGCTGGTGTACTCGCTGGTCCCGCTTCGCGGACTGCCCGACCGTGCGCACGTGCGATCCACGGCCGTGCCGAGCAGGTCCGAGCAGACGACATCGGCCGGCCAGCCAGCCGCGGCCGGTCATCGCCCGGCGGCGAGGACCCCGGCAGCGGCCGGGTCCCGGACGGCCAAGTCCCCGGCGGCCGGGGCGACAGCGACAGCACGGCCGTCGCAGGGCAAGGCCAGCGGGAGCGGAGGTCTGCCGTGACGCCGGCCGAGGCGCTCGCGCGCCAGGACGGGCTACCCGCAGGCTGAGCCGAGCGCTGGCAGCCGGGGTGCTGACTGAGCCGCCTGCTGGGCCGGGCGCGGGCGCCCGGCTTGACGACGCGGCCGTGCGCCCGGCGAACGGGCCGTGCTCAGGCCTCGCCGGCCCGGGTGGCGTACTCGACGAACGCCAGCTGGCGGCCTTTCCCCAGCTCGCCGGCCTTCACCGCGAAGTCGATGCCGTAGTTGTAGATCCAGCCATCGCCGGCCGTCAGCGCGTACGGCCGTGCTCGCGCATCCTCCACCGCTCCCGCCTCGGCAATACGGGCCGTCGCCGGGTGCGTCAGGCCTCGCGCCAGAGCTGCAGCAGGTACTGCTCCAGCCCGTCAAGCTGCTTGCGTGCCCGCTGGAAGTCATCGCCGAGCGGGTCGAAGTCACGCTCGAACAGCTCACCATACAGGCGGACCACCTCGGCCCGGTTGCGGGCGTAGACCCGCACGCCGTAGTCGCCGACGCCGCCTGCCAGGCGCAGCGCGTCGATGGCGCGGCCGGCCGAGCCCATGTCCACGCTGAGCTGGCCGCGCAGGTAGAGGACGCACTTGGCCTCGTCCTCGTAGCCGTCGCTGAACGCGGGCGGCGCGCTGTCCCACTCCTCGATGGTTACCCGCACCCCGACGTTCTCCTGCAAGCTCATCACCAGCATCTGTTCCCGGTTAGAGCTGACCAGCCCGTCACTGGGCGGCACGGGTCCGCCCGGCGCGTCCGTGGCAACGGTCGCGTCGTGTATCCGGAACATCCGGCGGTCCGGGAAGACCGGAATCTCGAGCCGGAGCAGCCTGCGACTCACAGGGCCCCCCTCATTCAGACGCAGCATCGCACTACTAGCATGCCTCGGAAAGATGCGGCAGAGGCGCGCAATGGGTCACAAAGGTGCAGGTGTGACTCTGCGTGGTGGCGTCTTGCGCACCGTATCTTCCTGTGGCATGCCCGGCCCATGGCCCGCCGGGGCGGCCGGAAGGGCACCCGGCGGCGGTTATCCTCCGATCATGACAGCGCCCGGCGCCGACCTCGGCGGAATCACCCATCGTGACCTTGACGTGCGCGGCCTGCGGATGCACGTTGCCGAGGCGGGCAGCGGCCCGCTGGTGCTGCTGCTGCACGGCTTTCCTGAGTCGTGGTACTCCTGGCGCCATCAGCTGGCCGCGCTGGCCGCGGCCGGGTTCCGCGCGGTCGCGCCGGACCAGCGCGGGTACTGCCGCACCGAGCAGCCGCCTGCCGCGGACGCCTACACGATCCTGCACCTGGCCGGGGACGTCATCGGGCTGATCGACGCTCTCGGCGAGCGGCACGCGGTCGTGGCCGGGCATGACTGGGGCGCGCCGGTGGCCTGGCACGCCGCCTTGCTGCGGCCGGACCGGGTGCGGGCGGTGATCGGGCTGAGCGTGCCGCACCGGCCACGCGGCTCCACCGCGCCGGTTGCGGCCATGCGATCCCGCATCGGCGATGCGTTCTACATGGTCTATTTCCAGCAACCCGGCATCGCCGACGCCGAGCTCGCCCGCGATATCCCCGCCACCTTCCGCAAGCTGCTGTTCAGCGCCTCCGGCGACGGGCCAGGCGGTCTCCCGCTTGTCCCGCCGGGCGGCGGGTTCCTTGACATCTGTGTGGATCCCCCCGAGCTGCCCGGCTGGCTGACGGGTGACGACGTCGCCGTCTTCGCTGCCGACTATGCGGCGGCGGGCTTCACCGGCGGGCTGAACTGGTACCGGAACCTGGACCGGAACTGGGAGCTCACCGCGGCCTGGCAGGGCGCTCCTATCACCGTGCCGGCGCTGTACGTGGCCGGCGACCGTGACCTGGTGGTGAACGTGCCGGGCACCCGCGAGCTGCTGGCCAGGATGGGCGAGTACATCCCGCAGCTGCGGGGCACGGTGCTGCTGCCGGGCTGCGGCCACTGGACCCAGCAGGAACGCCCCGCCGAGGTCAGCCAGGCCATGATCGGCTTCCTGCGCGGCCTGGGCTGACCGGCCGGGCCGGCGAGCCAGGCTCAAATCGGCTGGATGACGCTCAGGCGAAGGACGCGCTGGTGGCTGGTCAGTGACGCGAGCTCGCCGGCGTGCTGGCTGCAGGTGATGCCGCGATCCGCCGCCCAGGTGCGGATGACCTGCTGGCGACGTAACCGGGCCGGTCAGCGGCCGGGGGCAGCCTTCCGCGCTTCCGCGCCTCCGCCCAGAGCTCCGCGTAGCTGCGGGCGGCGCTGCTCCGCGGCGCGAACGCGGTCACCGGCGCCCGCCGTACCGACATCTGCTCGATCAGCGACAGGGCCGGGATCGCCGTGGCGGCGACGTCCGATCGCTGCTCGGGCAGCTGCCTGGCGATCTCCTTGTGCAGGCTCTTCCGCCGGTCGATCATGGAGAAGAACGCCAGGATGTCCGGCCGGTGCCCGTCGAAGCCACCGATGAACTCGGTCAGCTGGTCCAGGGTGCGGACCGACAGGGTGGTCGGGATCAGCGGCACGAGCAGCGTGTCCGCCGCGTGCAGCACGCTCTCGGACAGCAGCGAGATGCTGGGCGGGCAGTCGAGGAAGACGACGTCATACTCGGACCGCAGCGGCCCGAGCAGCCGGCTGAACTTGCGGGCGGGCTTCCTGGCCGCGTCGAGGAGCAGGTCCAGGTTCCGGTAGGTGAAGTCGGCGGGCAGCAGGTCGAGGTCCTCGAAGTCGGTGCCCTTGATCGCCCCGTCGAGGCTGCGGGTGCCCTGGATCAGCGCCTTTCCGCCGCCCTTGACCCGCGGCCGGACGCGGAACAGGAAGGTGGCGGCCGCCTGCGGATCGAGGTCCCAGAGCAGTACCCGGTACCCCTCCCTGGCGGCCAGGTAGCCGAGGTTCACGGCGGTGGCTGTCTTGCCGACCCCGCCCTTGATGTTGTAGGTGGCGAATATCTTCATGTCGCGGCTGCCTCGGTCATGGCCCGGATCCGGTGCTGGCTGGCCGGGCTGGCGAAGTCACGGAACCTCCCGGCGAACTCGCTGCGCGCCTGCCGCTGGCGGATGGCCAGCCCGGCCGCGACCTCTCCCATGGCGAGCAGCGTGGCCGCCGGCGCGGTCCGCTCGTCCATCATCTGGGCCGCGAACGCCCGGATCTCGCCACGCTGCACCTCGGTGTCCTGGAATTCGCCGAGGCAGTCCTGCAGCGCCTTCAGCTCCCTGACTGCCTGCCAGTGCTCGCCCGGATCGTACAGCGAGCCGAAGATCTCCAGCAGGTAACGCAGGTCCTTGCAGCGCTTGCGGAGCTCGTGCATGGACTCCGGGGCGGACGCCGCCGTGATCGCGCCGCCGTCGGCGAGCACCCGCCGGTGCGCCCGCCGGATCCGGCGGGCGGCGAGCTGGGCGGCCGCCGGTTTCGTCTTGCGGCTGGCGGCAGCGCTGCCGAGCGCATCCCGCCATTCGCTGGCGAGCCTGGAGAACCTGGCGCTACGCAGGCCCCGGGCCAGCCGCCGCTGCTCGGCTGAGCGCCTCCGGGCCAGGTGCTCGCGGAACGGCAGCAGCTCGTCCGGCGCCGCCGCGACAAGGCCGGCCGCCATGGCGTCGATGCCCATCAGGTAGACGTCGAGGTCCCTGGTCGGCGTCGTGAGGTCGCCGAGCCACTTGAACTCGGGCCGGAACCGGCCCGCCAGGCCGGACGGCAGCGCGTCGCCGGCCAGCTTGAGCGTCGACCTGGTGCGCCGCACCGCGATGCGCAGGTCGTGCAGGAATTCGGAATCGATGTCGCGCACCACGCCGCTGACGTTGGCCTGCAGGGTGCCGAGCAGGTGCTGAAGGACGGCGGCGACGGCCGTGACCGCCGGGGCCTGCGGAGCCAGCGTGACATTGATCTTGCCCGTGTAGTCGCCCGGCTGACGGCCCGCCGCAAAGAGCGCAGCCTCCAGCGCGCCGCCGGAGCCGTCGGTCACGCCGTTCGCGGCGGCCAGGATGCCCGCCAGCCGGTCCGCCTGCGCCTGGTAGCCGCGCAGCGCCGTGACCGTCAGCCGGGGCGGCAGCGCCGCCTTGCCCGGATAGCTGACCGACATCCGGTCCACCGTCACCCGGGCGACCGTCTTGTCGTCCGCGTTGAGCACCCGCAGGCCGTGCAGGGTGCTGGTCGCCCGCGCCACGGGCAGCAGCGCCCGCACGCCGACGACGGGGCGCAGCCGCTCGCGCAGCGGGCCGACGGGCAGCGCGTCGAGCAGGGCAGGCCACCGTGGCCTGCTGCCCGCGGCCGCGGCGGGCTGGGCGGCGATGACCGCGCCATCCCGGCCGGTCAGGGTCAGCTGGGCGGTGCCGCGCCCGCTGGTGAGCTCAAGCGTCAGGCCAGCCCGGTAGAGCCGCCAGTCGAAGGTATCCAGCCAGGCCCGCCGGGCGGTCCTGGCCCGGCCGTCGGCGCGCCAGCTCAGCCGCGGCCCGAGCGCCACCAGATCGGCGTCCGATTCGGGCATGCCGCTGTCGTCAAGCACGAATTCTCGCAGCGCGGTGCGCAACTGTGGCCTCACGAAAAGTAACGACGGGCAAGCAGGTATACGTCCAGCAAAACGGATATAAAGGATATTTAGGTTATAACTAGTCTAGCAGTGGCCGGCCGGCACCGGCCAGCCCGGGCAATGATCGCCTAGCGTTGCTTTCGTGACGAACCCGGACTGGGGGACCATCGCGTCGCTGGCCACGGCGGGCGGCACGCTGCTGCCGCGGGACGACGGCCAGTGGATCGCGTCCGCATCGCGGCACCACAACATGGACCGGCCGGATCCGAGGTAATCCGGGCCCGGCCGCCGGCCGGTGGCCCGGCGGGCTTTCAAAAGACGGGCCGGCATGGTCACACTGGTGGTCGTGCATGACTTCGACCTGCTGGTCATCGGATCGGGCCCGGGCGGCCAGAAGGCGGCCATCGCCGCGGCCAAGCTGGAGCGGCACGTCGGCATCGTCGAGCGCCCCAACATGATGGGCGGCGTGTGCCTGAATACCGGCACGATCCCGTCCAAGACGCTCAGGGAGGCCGTGCTCTACCTCACCGGCCTCGACCAGCGGGAAATGTACGGGCAGAGCTACCGGATGAAGGACGAGATCACCATCGCCGACCTGTCGGCGCGCACGCAGCACGTGGTCAGCAGGGAAAACGACGTGGTCCGCAGCCAGCTGACACGCAACAGGGTCAGCATCGTCACCGGCACCGCCCGGTTCGCCGGGCCGCACGCGATCGAGGTCGACGACGGCCAGGGCAGGCTGCGCAGCATCAGCGCGGACAAGATCGTTATCGCCACCGGCACCACGCCCGCCCGGCCGGCCAGCGTGGACTTCGACGAGCGCACCGTCATCGACTCGGACGGCATCATCCACCTGGAGCGGGTACCGCGCTCGATGGTGGTCGCCGGGGCGGGCGTGATCGGGATCGAGTACGCCTCGATGTTCGCCGCCCTCGGCACCAAGGTGACCGTCGTCGAGCAGCGCGAACGGATGCTGGAATTCTGCGATCTCGAGGTCGTCGAGGCACTCAAGTACCACCTGCGCGATCTCGGCGTCACGTTCCGGTTCGGCGAGACCGTCTCATCGGTAAAGACGAGGCCGGGCGGCGCGATCGCCTCGCTGCGCAGCGGGAAGAAGATCCCGGCCGACACCGTGATGTACTCCGCCGGGCGGCAGGGCATGACCGACGAGCTGCGGCTGCCGGAGGCCGGCCTGTCCGCCGACGCCCGCGGCCGGATCGCGGTGGACGAGTTCTTCCGCACCGCGGTGCCGAACATCTACGCGGTCGGCGACGTGATCGGCTTTCCCGCGCTGGCCGCGACGTCGATGGAGCAGGGCCGGCAGGCGGCCCACCATGCCTGCGGCGAGCCGCTGCAGGCGGCCAGCAGCACCCTGCAGCCGATCGGGATCTACAGCCTCCCGGAGATCAGCTTCATCGGGAGGACCGAGGACCAGCTGACGGAGGAATGCGTGCCGTTCGAGGTCGGCGTGTCCCGGTACCGGGAGCTTGCCCGCGGGCAGATCATCGGGGACTCCTACGGAGTGCTCAAGCTGCTGGTCTCGCCGGAGGACCGCACGCTGCTCGGCGTGCACGTGTTCGGCACCGGCGCCACCGAGCTCGTGCATATCGGGCAGGCGGTGATGGGCTGCGGCGGCACGATCGACTACCTGGTGGATGCCGTCTTCAACTACCCGACGCTGGCTGAGTCCTACAAGGTGGCGGCGCTGGACGCGACCAACAAGATGCGCCAGGTCGAGCGGTTCGCCGGCTAGCCGCCAGATACGGGAGATAGAGGCGCTCGCATGCTCTACGCTTTCGGCTTCGACCGGGTCGGCGTGCTGGTCAGTGATCTGTACTTCATCGACCCGCGGCCGCTGGAGGGCCAGGAGAGTGCCGAGCGCGGTGTCCGCCTCGAGGTCAGGGTGCTGGACCGGGGCGAGCTGAAGGGCTCCATCTACTCGGCCCAGCCGATCGGGATCGGGCGGCCGGTCTGGCGGGCCGACCTGCTCGAGTCGGTCGACAGCCCGCCCGGCAGCCTGGACCGGGCCCATCACCACCCGGCCTTCGCCGGCTGGGAGCCCGGTCACCGGGTGTTCGACCCCGGGCTTTCCGCCCGTCCGGCGGCCTGGGTGGGGGACCAGCTATCAGACCTGGCGGCGCTGCTCAGGCGGGCCGGCATCGAGCCTGACGAGTCGCTGGCCGCGGACGCCGAGGCCCTCCGGGGCTGCGTCGGGGAGATCATGGCGGCTGTCGACCGGCTGCTGGCCAGGGTGGCGGCGGGCGAACTCGGCGCCGGGCCGGACCCAGGCCCCGGCAGCCCGCCGCTGATCAGCGCCCGGGTGGGCTGGCTCTAGCGGCAGGCCGGCCGCCCGCTGCCCGCCGCCACCGGCCGGCCGGTCAGAACGGGGTGCGCTCCAGCCACCGGGCCAGCACGGCCGCGTCGCCGATGACCTGCACACCGGGGTCATCCGCCGGCAGCCGGCGCACCAGCACGAACAGCAGCCGTGCGGCCGGGCCGCGGGCCGCGACGTCGCCCTTGGCGTGCCCGCGCTCCAGCGTGATCCCGGACGCCTCGCTGCGCAGCGTCCACTCGCCCGCCCCGGCCAGGCCGTCGTCGGTGGCGTGCACGTGCAGGGCGCGGCCGGGCGGCAGCGCGTCACGCCGCGGGTCCGGGCCGTCCCCGGTCTCGCTGAACACGCCGGACAAGAAGCCGAGCCACTCGTCGATCGCGTCCGCGGCAAGGTCCGGCGCCAGCCCGGGCACGCGGCCGGCGGCAATCTCCGCGTCCGCCCGGTGCACCGCCGTCTCGTGCGCCATCCGGCGGGCCCAGAACCCGGCCGGGCGGAGCCCGCCGAAGGTCCAGACCGGGGCGCCGCCCGCCTCCTGCACCGTGTCGATCAGCCGTGCCGCGCCGGCCCGCAGCCACGGCCCCCGTCCGGCCGGGTCGTCAGGGAGCTTGCCGTCCGGCACCGAGCGGAACGGGATGAACTCGGCCGACCGGGTGCCGACGATGGCTGCCGCCCATCGGTGCGCGCGGCCGACGTGAACGGCCAGTTCCCGCAGCGTCCACTCCGGGCAGGTGGGGATGGGGCAGGCCAGGCCGGCCTCATCGAGCAGCCCGGCGATGGTCGCCGTGCTTGCGCCGATCTCGGCGTAGAGCCGCCCGGCGGGTATCTCAGGCACCGGGTCAGCCGCAGCCGCAGCCGCCGCCACAGCAGCCGCCCCCGCCGGCATCGGCCTGGCCGCCGCCTGCGCTGGCGCGGCCGCCGACGGCAACGGTGGACAGCAGCTTCACCGTGTCGTCGTGCCCGTCCGGGCACCGGCACGGATCGGATGACTCGCTCATCGGCCTGGTCTGCTCGAACGTGGCTCCGCAGGCGCGGCAGCGGTACTCATATCGCGGCACGGTGACAGCGTACGTCAAGCGGGCCAGGCGGGGAGACGACGGATCAGTCCCAGCGCCTGGCGTGTGCGTGCGAGTCTCAGCTGCGGTCTTCTCGCGGGCCCGGCGCCGCCGGTCGCGCCGCCCTGGTCCCTGAGACATCCCTGGCCGGCGCTGGGCTGCGGCGAGATCCGGCCGGCGCCGCCTTGGCTCCCCGGCGCGGGGCGGCGGTGACGGGCGCCGTCACCGGCGGGGCCTCGACGGCGCCGGGCGAGTCGTAGTAGAACTGCCTGCCGCGGGTCAGCGACACGAGCGCGCCGGCCACCGACATGCCGATCGCCGCGGTGAAGACGATCACCAGGCCGTGGTGGAACGGGCCGGAGATCAGGTGCGGGAAGAACTGCTTGCCGGTGAGCGTCACCGCGTGGCGGTGCGGCAGCCTGGCCAGCTCGCCGGATGGCCGGAGCAGGTTGCGGATGGGGTTATAGCCGAGGAACGAGGCGAACAGCGTGCTCACCGGCGGCAGGCCGGCCACGTGCGCGGCCAGCGCCGCGGGCACGCCCTGGGCGCGCAGCCCGCCGGCCAGGGTGCGGGGCAGGCTGGCGGCCAGCCCGGCGATCATCAGCGAGAAGAAGATGCCGATCGACAGCGAGATGCCGGAGTTCTGGAACGTCGCCCGCATGCCGGATGCCGCGCCGCGGTGCCTGGCCGGGACGCTGCTCATGATCGCAGAGGTGTTCGGCGAGGCGAACAGGCCGGAGCCGACGCCGTTGCAGAAGATCAGCAGGGCGAACGCCCAGTACGGGAAGTCGACAGGGAGCAGCATGAGCCCGGTGAAGCCGGCCGCCGTGATCAGCAGGCCGGAGGTGGCGAACAGCCGCTGCCCGAACCGGTCCGACAGGTACCCGGAGACCGGCCCGGCCAGCAGGAACCCGGTGGCCAGCGGCACCAGGTAGATGCCGGCCCACAGCGGGGTGTCGGCGAAGTCGTAGCCGTGCAGCGGCAGCCAGATGCCCTGCAGCCAGATGATCAGTATGAACTGCAGGCCGCCGCGGGCGATCGAGCTGAGCAGGCTGGCCGCGTTGCCGGCCGCGAACGCGCGGATCCGGAACAGGCTCATCCGGAACATCGGCTCGGCGATCTTCGTTTCGATGACGCAGAACACGGCGAGCAGCGCGAGGCCCGCCGCCATCCCGCCGAGCACGTACGGGCTGCTCCAGCCGGTCGGGTGCCCGCCATAGGGCTGGATGCCGTAGGTGATGGCGACCAGCAGCAACCCGGCGCCGGCCGCGAAGGTGACGTTGCCGATCCAGTCGATCCTGGCCCGCCTGGTGGTGGCGACCTCGCGCAGGCTGCGGTAGGCCCAGACCGTGCCGAACACGCCGATCGGCACGTTCACCCAGAACACGGCCCGCCAGTCCCAGGCGGCCAGCAGCCCGCCCAGCAGCAGGCCGATCAGCTGCCCGGAGATGGCCGAGATCTGGTTGATGCCGAGCGCCATGCCACGCTGCCTGGCCGGGAACGCATCGGTCAGGATCGCCGCGGCGTTGGCCATCAGCATCGCCCCGCCGAACGCCTGCACGATCCGCCAGCCGATCAGCCAGAGCGCGCCGGCGCTGCCGGACAGCGGGTCGAGCGACAGCGCGATCGACGCGGCGGTGAACACCACGAAGCCGAGGTTGTAGATCCGGACCCGGCCGTAGATGTCACCGAGCCTGCCGAGCGTGACCACCAGGACCGCGGTGACCAGCAGGTACCCGATGATCATCCAGAGCAGGTAACTGACGTTGCCGGGTGCCAGCGGGTCCAGGTGGATGCCGCGGAAGATGGCGGGCATCGCGATGATCACTATCGACGCGTCGATCGTCGCCATCGTGATGCCGAGCGTGGTGTTCGACAGCGCCACCCATTTGTAGCGATCACCGGCGGCGCCGTCGTGGCCAGCCCGGCCAGCCTGGCCGCCTCGCGCCCGCGGCGCGCCGTCATCCTGCCGCGCCCGCCGACGCTGCCCGCCCTGCCCGGAAAATCGCCGCACGTCTGCCGAGCCTACAGCCGATCAGTTGCTTGATGGCAACTACCTAACGGGCGCGGGCGGCTACTTGACGGCGAGACGTATCCGATACGTCCACCACCAGGTCCGCGGCTGGGGGAGGCGGCGGGCCGCCACCGCGCGCAGCGCAGTCAGGCCGAGCTCATCCTCGGTCGCGCCGTCGGCGAGCAGCGCGACGGCGCCGCCCTGGCTGAGTGCCGTCGCGACCAGCCGGCCGGCGTCGCCTTGCTCCTGCCCGTGCACGGCGATCTCGGCGGCGTAGCGGAACAGCCCGCTGCGCCGCATCCGCGGCAGGTGGTCCTTGCCCGCGTGCGGCGGGCTCAGCCCGCGGGCATTCTCCAGCTCGATGATGCGCCGCATGGCGGCCTCGTAGGCGGCATCGGCCTCCCAGTCGATGCAGGGCGGCCAGTCACAGTCGTAGGCGGCGAGCACGCCGCCGGGGCGCAGCAGCCTGGCGATCTCCGGCAGCGCGCGGTCCGCGTCGAACCAGTGCATCGCCTGGCTGGCCGTGACGATATCCGCGCAGCCATCCGGCAGCCCGGTGTCCTCGGCGGTGCCGCCGGACAGCGCGAACTCGGTGCGGCGGCGGCCGGCCGGGGCCTGGCCGTCCCGGGCCGCCCCGGCTATCCGGCGGCCGGCCAGGGCGCGCATCTCGGCCGACGGCTCCACCGCGGTCACGGTCCCGGCATGCCCGGCCCAGATGACCGTGGACAGGCCGGTGCCGGCGCCGAGGTCCACCACGTCCGGCGTCGCGGTGCCCGCCCATTGCAGGATCACCTGAACCAGGGCGGCGGGCGGCGTGGGCCGGGCGGCGTCGTACTCGGCGGCGAAGCTGGAGAACCGGGCGACGGCGTCAGGCATCTGCTGACCTCTCCGGCCGGGTTCCGCCCTGGCCGGCCGGGGGGCTCCAGATGAACGGGATCGTGGTCGCCGCGGGCAGCAGCCCGAGCCTGGTCAGGACCGGCGCGCTGTCGTCGATCCCGAGCCGGGTGAAATGATCGCGCTGGGCGGCGATCAGGTCATCCAGCGCCGGGCCGGTCAGGCCAGCCAGGTCGCAGTAGGTGACGAGGGCTCGTTCCCCTGGATAGATCTTCCTGATCAGCGGGCTGCTCCGGTCGGCCCGGCCGCCGGCGATCTCCGCCGTGGTGATCCTCGTCCTGATCTGCCTGTCGTAGGCGGCCAGCAGGGCCCCGGCGGGCGTCACGCGTTGCCCCGTGCCATCGCGATCAGGCGGTCCAGCACCTGGCCGCTGCTGACCCGCAGGCCGTCGTGCTGGTACTCGCTCGTCACCCAGGCGCGCAGGCCGCGGATGGTCGCGGCCGTGCGCTCGGAGTACTCCCGCGGCACGTACATGTCGTCGTAGTAGATGGCGGCCGCGGCCGGCACGTCGTTGGCCTGCAGCCGGGGAATGTCGTAGAGCCGCGGCCAGGAATCGCGCTCCGCGAGCACATCGGCCGCGCGGCGGAGCGGCCGGAGCACCGGGTCGTTCTCGAACATCCACCGATAGATCATCTCGCCGGTGAACAGCAGCGGGTCGTCGCCGTGCAGGGCCGCGGCGGCGCCGAATTCGGGGAACTCCGCCCGTACCCGCTGCGCCGCCCAGCCGGTCGCGCCGCCCTGCGTGTAGCAGGCCTCGTGCAGCAGCGCGTACAGCGGCGCGGCGGCGAAGCTGAGCTGGGCCTGGACCCGGTAGAGGAAGTCATCGGAGAGCTCGTCCCCGGAGAACGGATCCTCCAGCAGGTAATGCAGCCGGTGGCTGCCGGTGCTGGAGCCGAGGTCCTGCCCGAGGGCCTGGAACGCCTCGACGGTCAGCGGTGCCCCGCTGGGCAGCAGCGTCTCGTGGTCCGCGAGGTGCCTGGCCACCTGCTTGGCCCGCGCCACATCCCGCGGATAGCGCTCGTAGTGCGCGAGGTTCTTGGCCGCCACGACCGGATAGGTCGCCCGGTACAGGTCATCGGCCGTGACATCCAGGCCGGGCAGGCCGCCGGCCACGAGCGCCTCGCGGACGCCCTCCGGCGCGAACGACAGGTAGGTCACCGTGCAGAAGCCGCCGAAGCTCTGGCCGAGCACGCTCCACGGCCGGCCGCCGGTGAGCTCCTTCCTGATCAGCTCGGCGTCGGCGACGATCGAGTCGGCCCGGAAGTGCGCCAGGTAGTCGGCCTGCTCCCGGGCGGTGGCGAAAAGCGCCAGCGTGCGCCGGTTGGCCGGCGCCGACCTGGCCGTGCCGCGCTGGTCGAGCAGAAGCACGCGGTAATCCTTCAGCGCCCGGTCCAGCCAGCTTTCCCGCCCGGCCGGTCGCAGCGCGCCGAACCCCGGGCCGCCCTGCAGGAAGAGCAGCCACGGCAGGTCCGAGGACCGGTGGTCGGCAGCGACGACCTCGCGCGCGAACAGCTCGATCTTCTCGCCGCCGGGCTTGGCGTGATCGAGCGGGACGGTGAAGGTGAGGTCGTTCAGGATGGTGCCGGGCTGCCGGTACGAGAGCATGATCCCACCGTAATGGCGAGGCGCGGGGCGGCGCCGGTAGTGGCGCGGTACCAGCATGACGGGTGCGGCATCAGGCCCGCCGGCCGAGCCGCGTCGCCGCGGGAACGCGCCGGCGGCGCGCCCGGGCGGCGTCCCGCGGAAGCACGGCCGCCGCAGCGCCGGGCACCGGCGGGCCGTATCGTCGCGGGGGAGTAGCCCCGGATGAACAGGATGATCGGATGCCGGCTCCATCCCGGCCGCCGGCAGGCTCGCCCGCAAGCCTGCCCGGGAGCCCGGCCGCGGCGATGTTCGAGGCGGACCAGGCGTCGAGGGGTCTTGGCATGCGGCTGGTCGAGGCAGGCGACGGCACGGCGGTCGTGCAGATGACGGTCGGCCCGGCCATGGTCAACGGCCACGCGATCGCGCACGGGGGATTCGTGTTCATGCTCGCCGACACCGCGTTCGCGTGCGCCTGCAACAGCCGCGGCCCGGTGACCGTGGCGGCCGGGGCCGACATCACGTTCATCGCGCCCGCCCGGGAAGGCGACGTCCTGGTCGCGACCGCCGCCGAGCGCGCAAGCTACGGCCGCAGCGGCATCTACGACGTGACCGTGCGCCGCGGCGACGAGATCATCGCCGAGTTCCGCGGCCGCAGCCGGACGATCGGCTAGGCATGGCGGGGCCCGCGCATCTCATCCTGTACGTGGCCGATCAGGCGGCCGCGGCGCAGTTCTGGGCCGCGGTCCTGAACCGCGCCCCGGCAGTCGAAGCCCCCGGGATGACCGAGTTCACCCTGGCCCAGGGGGGCCGTGCTCGGGTTGATGCCGGAGGCTGCCATCAGCGCGCTGCTCGGCCCGGCGCTGCCCGATCCCGCATCGGCGCGGGGGATGCCACGCTGCGAGCTGTACCTTGTCGTGGCTGATCCGGCCGGCCATCATCGCCGGGCGCTGGCCGCGGGAGCGCGCGAACTGTCGCCGCTGACGCAACGGTCCTGGGGAGAGATGGCGGCCTATTCCCTCGACCCGGACGGGCATGTCGTCGCGTTCGCCAGCCGCCCGCGGCACTGACAAGCCCGCTGCTGGCCCTAATGACCGGAGCGCTTGGCCTTCTCGTCGTCGATCTGGCGGATCAGCTCCTTGCGCGCCTCGATCACCGCATGATCGAGCTCGCGGTCGGCCGACGTGGCCACGGTCACCGCCAGGCCCGGCAGCAGCGCCTCGAGGGTCACCTTCTGCTCCGGCCCGCCGCGGTCCTTTACCGAGATCTCGAGATCCACCTTGTCGGGCTTCCACCGGGCCAGGTGCCTGGTGAGGCTGGACAGAAGCTCCAGCACGTGACGACGGTCCGCCGCGCCGAAGCCCGCGCCGAGGCGCAGCCGCTCGTCCAGAACCCGCGTTGAGTCGTCCCAGGTGTCGCTCATGACCCCAGTCTAGGAGCCCGGGCATCAGCCGGATGCGCTTCCCAGTACCCGCGAGGGGGTGATCCGGATCACCACGCGCACGATCTCCGGCGGCAGCTGAAGGTATTCCTGGCCGGCGCCCGGCCCCTCGTACTGCTCGGCCAGCGAGACCGCCAGCCGGCGGCCGGGATCCTCGCTGACCACGGCCGTGCCGCGCACCTCGACGTACTGCTCCGGGTCGTCCTTGTCGTACGCGCTCAGGCTGACCCGGGGATCGCGGGTGACGTTCAGCACCTTGCGCCGTCCGGCCGCGGTCGAGATGAGCAGGTCGGTCCCGTCCCTGCCGACCCAGACGACCGAGGTCTGCGGGCTGCCGTCCGGATTGATGGTGCCGAGCACGGCGGGATTCGGGCGGTCCAGGATCTTGAGCGCGGCCTCGCTCAGCGTGACAGGCATGATCACGAGCGTAGGACCCGGCGAGGCGCGGGGGAGTGCCGGGTCAGTCCGGTGGCGGGGCCGCCGGGTCAGTCCGGTGGCGGGGTCGCCGGGTCAGTCCGGCACGGCCCTGTCGTCGGCGACGATCGTCAGGCCCGGCGGGGCGCCGAGCGCGGGCACGGTCAGGCGCGCGGCGTCATCGACGTGGATGCGCGGCGGCGCCGGCGGGCCGGCCTGGTAGTAGGTGCCCGGGCCGGCGTCGAACACGTCGCAGACGACGGGCTCCGCGCCCAGCCCTGCCAGCAGGCCGGCCTTCCCGGGTGATCGCGTCATCCCGGCTACCGCGTGCCCGCCGGCGACGAGCAGCCGGATGCCGATCACGCCGGTGGCCCCGGCGATGAAGATCCGCACGGCGCACCAGCCTAACGGCACCTTGTACCCGGCCCTGGCGGGTGCCGGCCCTGCCCGGTGCCGACCCTGGCGGGCCCGGCTAGCCGATGCGCGCTTCCCGGCGCAGCAGGGCGGCCAGCTCCGCGGGGGCGGGCTCGGCACCGCTCAGGCCGCGGGCGGAGAACCACTTGGCCACGTTGGCGGCGTCCCTGTCCAGGAACTGCGCGCCGCGCGGGTTCGCGATCACGTCGACGACCTGGGGCAGGTCGATCATGATCAGGCGGCCGCGGTGGACCAGCAGGTTGTAGGCGGACATGTCCCCGTGCGCCAGGCCGTGGCCGGCGAGCGTGGCAAGCGCCCGCACGAGCTGCTCCCACAGCCCGGCCAGCTCGCTGCCCCGCGGGCGGGTCTCGGCCAGCCGCGGCGCGGCGGTCCCGTCCGGCTCGCCGATGAACTCCAGCATGATCTCGGTGCCGAGCACCTGCACCGGGTAGGGCACGGGAACGCCCGCCCCGTACAGCTGGCACAGCGCGGTGAACTCGGCGTTCGCCCACTGCGCGGCGATCATCTGCCGCCCGGTCGCGGTGCGGTTCGCCATCGCGCGGCTGGCGCGGGACTCGCGCACCCGCCGGCCTTCCAGGTACGCGCTGTCGCGGTGGAACATCCGGTGCCCGGCGTCCCGGTACCGCTTGGCCGCCAGCAGGCAGGACCGGCCAGTTCCCGGCACGCCGCGGCGCAGCAGGAAGACGTCGGCTTCCTTGCCGGTCTTCAGTATCCCCAGCTCGGTGTCGACCGCGGCCAGCTCGGTGACCAGCCAGCCCGGGTACGGCCGGGGCCCGCGCTCGCCGCCGGCGGGCTGGTCCCAGGTGGACCAGCGATCGCCGTCCGGCAGGCCGTCGGCGTCGTCATCGTCCCACGCGGGCACCGAGGACCGTCGCCGGCCGCGCTTGGCGAAGGCCGGCTCGTCGCCGTCAAAGCCGAATGTCGTCTCGTCGTCAAAGCGCCGCTTGCCGCGGCGGGTGAAAGCAGGGTCGTGCACGGGCGGTTCTCCTCAGGCAGGCGGTCGGGGCGGGCAGCATGAATCCCGAAACGTGCGTCAGCATCGGTCGCCCTCCCTCCGCCCGGCCGGCCCGGCCGGCCACTGGCCTGTGGTTCCCCGAAGGCTGCCATCCGGTGGCGGCGGCGGCAACCGAATTTCAGCGCGCCAGCCCGCGGCGCGGTCCCTCGGATGGCCCGGGATGCATCCGGGGCCGCCGGGCGGACGCCGGGACCTGTTGAATGTGGCGGTCAGCAACACCTGACTGGCCCGATGCCACAGTCATCACGTTGCCCCGGGGTGCCCGGCAGGCGGGCGGGCGGGTGGCGCCGGGAGCTTCCGGCGAGCCGGGCCCGGCCCGAATCCATCACGTTGCCTGAAGGCGCCTGGCGCGCAGCGCCGTGCTGCCGCCCAGTTACGCTCGCGGTAACGAACGGAGACGAAACGTGACGCCGGAACCCGCCATGCTGCGGGTGATGCTGGCCGCGATCTGCTGTGAAAAGGGCGACTGGGCGGCCAATCTCTCTGCCCACGACCGGGTACTCCGCAGGGCCCGGGACGCGGCCTGCCAGCTGGCGGTATTCCCCGAGATGTCGCTCACCGGCTCGGTGGATCCCGGCACGCACCCGGAAAGGCTGCTCCGCCTGAGGTCAGCGCCTGTGCTGTCGATGGCCCGGCTCACCCGGCGGCACTCGGTGGCCGCCGTGTTCGGGATCGCGGAACTGGGCGAGGACGGTGCGGCCCACATCACGCAGGCGTACGCCCGGCACGGCCGGCTAGCGGGCGCCTACCGCAAGCGGCATCTTGGCGAGGGGGAGGAGGCCTACACCCCGGGGGCCGAGCAGGCCCTGTTCCTGCTGGGGAGGCTCAGCTTCGGGATCGCCATCTGCGCCGAGAGCGGCGTTGACTATCCGTTCGATGAGCCGGCGGCGGCGGGCGCCAGGGTCATCTTCCTCTGCGCGGCGCCCGGGCTCTACGGCCGGCGGACCGACGAGGCGAGCTGGCGGGCCGGGCATGCCTGGTGGGAATCCTGCGGCCTGGCCGACGCGCGCCGTCACGCGGCCCGGACCGGATCCTGGGTGGCGCTGGCCACCCAGGCGGGCTCCACCGCGGACGAGGATTTCCCCGGCATCGCGGCGCTGGTGGACCCGGCGGGCGAGGTCGTCGCGCGGCTGCCGGACTGGCAGGCCGGCACGCTGGTCGTCAGCCTGCCCCGCAGAGCCGGGGACCCGGACGGCGCCGGCGCATCGATTTACTTAACATAATGTACATTATCGGCGCACACTCAAGATGTCCCCCGGTTCATGATCATTGATCTTGCCCAGCGATGGCGGCTGCCCCGGGGGATGAATGTGAGCTAGGTATGCGCCGGCGCATACCTATCCCTCATCCATCAGGCGGAACGCCCACCACGCGCACTATCAGCACCACAGGCACCGCGGGCACCAGGGAAACCACCCCGGCCTGGCACCTCAGCATCCCGGCGGCACGCCACCGCCTCCTCCGCACAGGCGCCGCGGGCACCACGGAAACCACCCCGGCCTGGCACCTCAGCATCCCGGCGGCACGCCACCGCCTCCTCCCCCGGGGCCGCCGGACTTGTTCTTGAACGAGCGTTCGTGTATCCTCTCGGCCATGGCACGCCCGCGAGAATTCGAGCCCGATCAGGTGCTCGAATCCGCGATGCGCCAGTTCTGGGAGCGCGGGTACCGGGCCACCTCGGTGGACGACCTGGTCCGGGCGACGGGCGTCAGGCCCGGCAGCCTGTACGGCGCATTCCCCGGCGGCAAGCACGCACTGCTGATGGGATCGCTGGAGCGGTACTCGCGGCTGATCGTCCCGCAGAAGCTCGGCGACCTGGAGAGCCCGGGCGCGTCGGTCGCCGAGGTCCGCGCGTACTTCGACGGGCTCGTGCGCGACCTGCTCAGCGCCGATGGGCGCCAGGGCTGCCTGCTGGTGAACAGCGCCATCGAGAAGGCCGCCGAGGACGACGAGGTCGCCGCGGTGGTGCGCGGGCACCTGGCCAGGCTGGAGCGCTGCTTCACCGCCGCGCTGCGCACGGCCGTCCGCCGCGGAGAGGTCCCCGCATCCGTCGAGCCGGCCGGGAGGGCGAAGCTCCTGGTCGCCGCCAGCCAGGGCCTGATGGTCGTCGGCAAGGCCAACCCGGACGAGGAGGTGCTGCGAGCGATCGCTGACAACGCCTTCACCGGCCTCGCCTGACCATCCGTTTCCCCGCCGCCGCGCTCGGCGGCCCCGCCTGATCAACCGTTTCCCGGCCGCCGCGCTCGGCGGCCCCGCCTGATCATCCGTTTCCCCGCCGCCGCGCTCGGCGGCCTTGCTTTACGGCTAATTATTGAACGCTTACTCAAGAAAGGTTCTGGTCGTCGCCGTGTGCAGGCCGGGGCGGGCACCGCGCGCGTACCGCGGCCAGGCAGCGGGCATGATCGAGCGGCTCTCGCCGCCCCGACGCGCTGGCTGCCGGAGGACACCGCGGGAGTCGGTACGCTAGGGGCACTACGGCGTTGACCCGGCAATCACCGGTGAGCCTCCGGAAGAACGGGCGCCCCGGCGCCCCAGTAGAACCGGACGGGCGGGCCCGTCACAGCCCCGAATGAGCGGTCGCGGCTCCCCGGGCTCAGCACCCGGGCCAGCCGCGGCAAGCGAGGTGGTACCGCGGCACGCCCGGGCCCGTTCCCGGCGCTGCCGTCCTCGTGGCCAGTGAGGAACCGACCGCGAAGGATCACCGATGAGCTACCCCAGGGCCTCGGCCGACGACGCCTCGGCCGGCGACGCAGCGCGGGTCGGCCAGAGCGGCGCCGCCGTGCCGTCCAGGCCGGTCTTTCCCGAGATCGAGGAGCGGGTGCTCGCGTACTGGGCCGCCGACGACACGTTCCGTGCCTCGGTGGAAAACCGCCCGGCCGGCCAGAACGGCTCGAACGAGTTCGTCTTCTACGACGGCCCGCCGTTCGCGAACGGGCTGCCGCACTACGGGCACCTGCTCACCGGCTACGTCAAGGACCTGGTCCCCCGGTACCAGACGATGCGCGGGAAGCGGGTCGAGCGCCGGTTCGGCTGGGATACCCACGGCCTGCCCGCCGAGCTTGAGGCGATGAGCCAGCTCGGCATCAAGACCAAGGAGGAGATCGACGAGCTCGGCATCGCCAGGTTCAACGACGCGTGCCGCGAGTCGGTGCTGCGCTACAGCCAGGAATGGCGTGACTACGTCACCCGGCAGGCCCGCTGGGTCGACTTCGAGCATGACTACAAGACACTCGACCTGACCTACATGGAAAGCGTCATGTGGGCATTCAAGCAGCTGCACGACAAGGGGCTGGCCTACGAGGGCTTCCGCTGCCTGCCGTACTGCTGGAACGACGAGACGCCGCTGTCCGCGCACGAGCTGCGGATGGACGACGACGTCTACCAGATGCGCCGGGACCCGGCCGTCACGGTCGGCCTCCGGCTGGAGACCGGCGAGCTCGCGCTGATCTGGACGACGACGCCGTGGACCCTGCCGGCCAACCTGGCGATGGCGGTGCGGGGCGACGTCGACTACGTCGTGGTCGAGTCCGATTTCACCGGGCGCCCCGAGCGCTACCTGCTGGCCGAGGCCCGGCTGGCCGCCTACGCGCGCGAGCTTGGCGAGGACGCCGGCACCAGGATCATCCGCCGGTGCAAGGGCGCCGACCTGGTCGGGCTGCGCTACACGCCGCCGTTCAGCTACTTCACCGGGCACCCGAAGTCGCACCTGATGCTGCACGCCGAGTACGTCACCACCGCGGACGGGACCGGCGTGGTGCACATCGCGCCGGCCTTCGGCGAGGAGGACAAGCTGCTCACCGACGCCCACGGGATCGTGCCCGTCGTGCCGGTCGGCCCGGACGGCAAGTTCACCTACCCGGTCACCGACTACGCCGGCCTGCATGTCTTTGACGCCAACCAGGCGATTGTCGGCCACCTCCGGGAGCGGACCGACCGCGACGCTGGCCGCCGTTCAGGTGGAACGAGCCTTCCGGCCGGCTCCACGACCGAGGGCACCGTGCTGCTGCGGCGCGAGACCTATGACCACCCCTACCCGCACTGCTGGCGCTGCCGGCAGCCGCTGATCTACATGGCGGTGACGTCCTGGTTCGTCTCCACCACGGCGATCAGGGACGAGATGCTGAAGCTCAATGAGCGGATCACCTGGGTGCCCGAGCACGTCAAGCACGGCCAGTTCGGCAAGTGGCTGGAGAACACCCGCGACTGGTCGATCAGCCGCAACCGGTACTGGGGCAGCCCGATCCCGGTGTGGAAGTCGGACAACCCGGAGTTCCCCCGTACCGACGTCTACGGCTCGCTGGCCGAGCTGCGGGCGGACTTCGGCGCCGAGGTGACCGACCTGCACCGCCCGGCGATCGACCGGCTGACCCGCCCCAACCCGGATGACCCGTCCGGCAGGTCGGTCATGCGCCGGGTCACCGACGTGCTCGACTGCTGGTTCGAGTCAGGCTCCATGTCGTTCGCGCAGGTGCACTACCCGTTCGAGAACGCCGGCTGGTTCGAGGACCATTTCCCCGGCGACTTCATCGTCGAGTACATCGGGCAGACCCGCGGCTGGTTCTACACCATGCACGTGCTGGCGGCGGCCCTGTTCGGCCGGCCCGCGTTCGAGACCTGCGTGAGTCACGGCATCGTGCTCGGCTCCGACGGGCAGAAGATGTCCAAGTCGCTGCGCAACTACCCGGACGTGCGCGAGGTGTTCGACCGGGACGGGGCCGACGCGATGCGGTGGTTCCTGATGTCCTCGCCCATCCTGCGCGGCGGGAACCTGGTCGTCACCGAGCAGGGCATCAGGGATGGCGTCCGCCAGGTGCTCATCCCGCTGTGGAACAGCTGGTACTTCTTCGCCTTGTACGCGAACGCGGCCGGCTACCAGGCCGGGCCGGCCGCGTCACCGTCCCACCTGCTCGATAGGTACCTGCTGGCGAAGCTCCGCGTGTTCGCCGAGACGGTGCAGCGGCAGCTGGACCACTACGAGGTCGCCAGCGCCTGCGACTCCGCCCGCGCCTTCGTCGACGTGCTGACCAACTGGTACATCCGGCGCTCGCGCGAGCGCTTCTGGGGCACCTCCGGCGCCGATGCGCCGGTGGCGCGGCAGGCGTTCGACACCCTCTACACCGCGCTTGAGGTCACCTGCCGGGCGACGGCGCCGCTGCTGCCGCTGGTCACCGAGGAGATCTGGCGCGGCCTGACCGGCGAGCGGTCCGTGCACCTGTCCGACTGGCCGGACGTGTCCGGGCTGCCGTCCGACCCGGGCCTGGTCGCCGCGATGGACCGCACCCGCGAGGTGTGCTCGGCCGCGGCGTCCCTGCGGAAGGCCGGCGGATTGCGGGTCAGGCTGCCGCTGCCGGAGCTGACGGTGGTGGCCACGGATGCCGAGTCGCTGGCCGACTTCACCGCGCTGATCGCCGACGAGGTCAACGTGCGCGAGGTGACGCTGCTCGATGCCGCCGACGCCGAGGCGCAGCGGATCGGCGTGTCGAGGCGGCTGACCGTCAACGCCCGCGCGGCAGGCCCGCGGCTGGGCGCCGGCGTGCAGGCGGTGATCAGGGCGAGCAAGGCCGGCGACTGGTCCATGACCCCGGCCGGCGTGGTGACCTGCGGCGGGATCGAGCTCGCTCCCGGTGAGTTCACGGTCGAGACGGTGCTGGCCGACGGCGCGGGCGCGACCGCGCTGCTGCCGGGCGGCGGGTTCATCGTGCTGGACACGGCGGTAACGCCGCAGCTCGCGGCCGAGGGCCTGGCCCGCGACGTGGTGCGCGCCGTGCAGCAGGCCAGGCGCTCGGCCGGGCTCGACGTGTCCGACCGGATCCGCCTGGTCATCGCCGGAACCCCGGCGGCGCAGGAGTCGATGCGGGCGCATCAGCAGCTGATCGCCAGGGAGACGCTGGCGACGGCAGTCGGGTTCGTCGGCGCGGGCGAGCTCGACGGTGATCCGCAGGCCGGCGAGCCGGCCCCGGTGGGCGACGGGCAGTACGTCCGGATCCGGCTCACCGCCTGACATGGCCTCGCCCGCTCCCCGCCCGCTCCCCGCCCGCTCCCCGCCCGCTCCCCGCCCGCTCCCCGCCCGCTCCCCGCCCGCTCCCGGCTGGCTCTGGCGCTCGCGCGGGCGTTGACGCGGTGATCACGCGAACCTACGGTGACGCTGGAAGGTATTCGGTCGTTGCTGCTGATCGTCATGTACGAGACGCGGACGTGGCGGCTCAGGCCGGGCGAGACGTTCACGTTCGGCCGGGCGTCGACGTCCTCTGTCGTGCTGCCCTACGACGACCGCGGGCTGTCCCGCCATGCCGGGAGCTTCAGCTATCACGTCGACTCGTGGTGGGTGCATAACGACAGCGGATCTTCCTTGCTGTACCTGACCGGTGACCTGGGATTCCGGGTGGACCTGCCGCCGGGCATGCGGGCGCCGCTGCAGCAGTGGCACATCAAGGTCCGGCTGCACGGGGGCCTGGGCGACTACACCCTGCGGCTGCGGCTGCCCGATCTCGACGACGTGCCCGATGCGCCGGACGTGGCCGACGCCCCCGGGCCGGAGACGCGCCCGGCGAAGCGGCGGCGGGCCAGGCCCGAGAGCATCGTGACCAGCACCCACTACCGCCCCTCGCTCAGCGACGGCGACCGGCTGGTGCTGGCCGCACGGTTCGAGGATTACCTGACCTGGCGGCATGCCGGCGCACCCGCGCCGCGCAGCGCGGCGGAAACCGCGGAGCGGATCGGCTGGCAGACGCACACGGTGGCCAAGCGCTGCGAGAACATCAGGAACCGATTCACCCGCCTCGGCATCCCCGGGCTGCGCGGCCCGCGCGCCCTGGAGGAACTGGCGCGCCTGCTCATTTCCACCGGCACGCTGACCGCCGATGACCTGCGGTGCCTGCCGCCGAAGGCCACGCCTGGCTGAACTGCTGGGCAGCGTGGCATGGGTCAGCGGTGGTGCGCGACGTCGATCACCAGCCGAGAGTCGCTGCCGGGGCCGTTGCGCAGCGGACGCGGAACGGCAGCCGCGTCCGGACGCCAAGCCCGAGCTCGGTGGATCCCTCGAACGAGCCGGCGCCGGCGACCTGGCGGAATGCCCGGAAGCCGGAGACGCCGGCGAGCTCGCTGGCCCCATCAGCCAGCTGATTGCTGCCGAGAGTGCGTTACGCGGGCGGCTCCGCTCAAGGGGAGCCCTCCCCAGGGCCCGGGCAGCGGAGCGCCGGCCCCGGCAGGGCGCGCCGCCTGCTACCCCGCGCCGGCGATGACCGTGGCAACGAAAACGAGGTAAGCGGCGATGATCAGCGCGCCGCTGCGGCGGCTGATTCCCCGCCCGGCCAGGGCGAGGCGCGCGGTGACGACGGTCAGCGCGCCGTACCAGATGGCGACGCGGAGCCCGCCGCCGAGGCTGGCGCCGCCGATGAGGACGGCGGGGATGAGCAGGCCGGCCAGCACGTTGAGCGTGTTGCTGTTGAAAGCCACGCTGAGCGTCGCCGTGGCTTGTCCGCGGCGGGCCAGGAAGACGGCCGCGACGGCGTTGGGCATGCTGGTGACCGCGGCAAGGACAATGCCGCCGGTGATGATGCCCGGCACCGCATAGCGGGCGCCGAGCGTGGACGCGCTGCGTTCCATGGCCACGCTGGCGGCGAGGACCACGGCCGTCGCGAGCGCGGCCATGGCCGCGTCGGGCAGGCCGCCTTTCGCTGCCTGGATCGCCCCGGCTAGTTCCTGCTCTTCCTCGGCCACCGCCCCGGCGAGCCAGGATCGCAGCCGCGGCGGGATCGGCAGGGACGTGCCGCCGGACGGGTGGGCGGCCGACACGTACACGTACGGCCCCAGCACGGCCAGCGCGATCACCAGGGCGGCAGCCGGCGTGATCAGGCCAGCCGTGACGGCGATGCTGACCGATGCGATCCACAGCGCCACGGCGCCTTCGAACACCACGACCCTGCGGTGCAGCCTGATGCCCCCGGCGGCGACCGCGCCCAGCCCGGTCAGCGCGGCCAGGTTGAACACGTTCGAGCCGAGGACCACCCCGGTGCCGATATCGTGCTGGCCGTGCGCGAGCGCGGTCACCGACGAGGTGATTTCCGGGGAGTCCGCGGCCAGTGCTGCGACCATCCCGAGCACCGCTCCGGGCAGGGCAAGGCGGGTGCCCAGCCGTTCGAGCCGCACCACGAGCACCGCGCTGGCGCCGAGGCTGAGCGCGGCGGCGACCGCGAACGTGATGGCTGCCAGCGGCGGGGACATCACCCGGCACCGCGGCCAGGCCCGGCCAGCCCGGCCGGGCAGCCGGAACCGCGCGGTGCCGCGACCCGTCGTCGGGACCCGAATCGGTGCAGGTCCAGCAGGCGGGTACGCCGCCCCGGGACATAACCGGCAACGGCATCGGAAGACTGGGCGGTCATCGCGGGCTCCTGGCAGGTAAACCGGAATCACGAACATCGCGCCGACCAGTCTTCCCAGCTCACCTGATCATGAGCATAAACTCCGCCGGGCAGGCCGCACAGAACCGCGGCCGTTGCGAGCCCATCTAATGGCAGTCGGCGCATTTCTCCCGATATGCCGACCCATGCTGACCGGTGGCCCGGATTCAGGAACCCCGCCCGGCATGACAGCCCGCGCAATGGGTAACTCACTCCCGGAACAGATCATGGCCTCGCCGGCCGGCGAGGCCACCGGAAATTCGGGGGGATTCTGGTGCAGAGCAAAGGTTCCAGGTCGGCTCGGTGGAGCGGCGTGCTGGTGATCGCCGCGGCGCTGGCTGCGGTTACCCTGTCGGCGAAGCGCATGGCGCGCAAGAAGCGGCACGGGAAGAGCTCCGGCTAGCCCGCCGGGGCAAGGCAGCACAGCGAAGTGCGGGTAAGGCCCCGGGCGGCATGACGGTGACGTCGGCCTGCCCGGCCGCACGCCGCGGCCGGGCGGCACCGCCCGGGGCATCGTCGCTGATGACCCGCCGCGCCCTCGCGCTTTCCGGCCGGCCACGCTGAAGCGGCGCTGAAACGAGGCGCCGCTCGCCACCGGCCGTGCGTGCCGGGCCCGTGCCCGGGGAGCTATCCGCGCGGCTGGCCGGCCGGCGAAAGGGCGGCCTGCGGCCCCGGCGCGGCTTCGGCCCTGGCGGGCCCGCCGCGGGCGTAGCGCTGGGTAAACCGGCGCAAGATGGCGGGCGGCTGGGTGACGCGGCTGCGATGGGCCTGCGCCTTGAGCTCGCTGGCCTGCCCGGGCTCGAAGTAGCCGGCGTGCTTGTAGACGTCGATCCGGGCGCACAGGCCAGGCACGTCAAGCTCGGGATGGAACTGGGTGGCGTAGGCGTGCGCGCCGATCCGGAAAGCCTGCACCGGGCAGGCGGGTGAGCCGGCCAGCAGGACCGCGTGGCGCGGCAGCCGGCTGACCGCCTCCTTGTGGCCCACGAACGCGTCGAAGGTGCCGGGCAGGACGCGCAGCAGCGGGTCCTGCCGGCCCTCGGGCGTCAACGTGACGGGGACGGAGCCGACCGGCTCGCCGTACCGCCGGTCGACGACCGCGCCCTGATGGATGCCGAGCACCCCGATGCCGTAGCAGGCCCCCAGGAACGGGAAGCCCGCGGTGATCACCTGGTCGAGCAGGCCGCGCAGGTCCGCCTCCACCCGTCGCTGCACGGGCGATTTCGACTTCTCCGGGTCGCTGGCGTTGAACGGCCCGCCGCCCAGGAAGATCCCCGACCAGTGGCGCAGGTCGATGCTTCCCAGCGGCCGCTGCTCCAGCCGGATCCGGCGCAGGGCGCGCTCGCGCAGCCCGGCGAAGGTGAGAAACGACTCGTACTCGCCGTCCGCGACGGCGTCATCGGCGCGGATACCCAGCAGCAGAAACGGTTTCACGAGGTCACCTTACGAGGCTCCGGCCGCTGGCACGGTCCATACGCCGGACCGCGGAATGGCGCACGCTGCGCCATTCCGCGGAACGCCAGCCGCATGCCGCAGCCACCCCGTGATCCGACGTGGGGACAGCCGGCATATCCGCCCCGGGCTAAAGAGGCTGCAGCCGCGTTCGCTCGACCCGGGCGAGCTTGCGCCGGAGCCGCAGGTACTGGCGCTCTTGCTCGGGTGTGCGCTGGTGGTGCCGGTAGGCGAGGTTCTTGCGCTCGAACGGGTCGGCCTCCAGGTCATACATCTCCCATTGGTCGGGCACCGCGGCGTCGGCGTCGTAGTACCGGGCGAGCTTGTAGCGGTGCTCCCGGATGCTGACGATGTGGTTGGGCGGCTTCGGGTAGGGACCGCGCGCCTGCCCGGACTGCCAGTCATCGTAGGTAAAGACCGTGTAACCCTGCGGCGGCCTGGGCGAACGGCTCAGGATCTGGTCGGAGTAGTCGACCCCCTGCCAGGAATCCCGGGCATCGGCCGGCGCGCCGAGGAGGCTCGCGAGCGTGGGCAGGAAGTCGACGTGCGAGACCAGGGAGTGGTTCGTCTCTGGCCGCGTGAACAGGCGGGGGTTTGAGTAGATCAGCGGCACCCGCGTCGTCTCCTCGTAGAAGTTGAAGTTCTTCTGCCGTAGCCCGCCGTGGGCGGTACCCATCTCTCCATGATCGGCCGTCGCGATCACGAGCGTGTTATCGAGCAGCCCCAGCGCCTCCAGCGTGTCGAGGATCTTCACCAGGTAGGCGTCAGAGACCCTCATCAGGTTGCCGTAGAAGTTCAGGTAGTTGCGCTTCATCTGCGGTGTCGGGATCGGCCCGGAGGCATTGAACAGCCGCAGGAACTCCTCTTGGACGGTCGGCTTGGTCGCCAGGCTTTCGTTCACGGTCGGCGGCAGCTTGATCTCGCCTTCCAGCCACTTCTTGTCGTAGCCCCCGCTGATGTAGCTCTTCGGATAGAGCAGCACGTCGTGCGGGTTGACCAGCGAGACGACCATGAAGAACGGCTGGTCCTGCGCGGCCTTCGTGTTCAGGTACTGAACGGCGCCCTCGGTGCCCTCTTGCGGTGTGCCGAGGGAGTTCATGAAGCGGCCGTCGTTGTCGTAGACGCCGCCTCCCTCCTCCGGGAGGCTCTGGTCGGCGCCCGCGTCCGGCGGGTCCCAGCGGGTGAAGCCGTACTTGTTGACGTCAGAGGGCACCCAGGTCGAGCCGTTCGCTGGCTTGCTGCAGTGGAACTTCCCTTTGTAGACCGGCAGGTAGCCAGCCGCCAGCGCGACGGTCGCCGGGTTCTTGAAGCTGGTGTCGAGCTCGACCTGCGGATACTGCGGCGCGGGCATGTCGGTCTCCAGCGTGTACTTGACGCCGTGCTGGGCCGGGAAGTACCCGGACATCAGCGTCGAGCGGGCCGGCGAGCACATGCACGCGTTCGTGAAGGCGTTCCTGAACAGCATGCCGTGCCTGCGCAGGCGGGTCATGCCGGGCATGTTGCGCCTGCTCCAGCCCACCGGGAAGTGCTGGATCGCGCGCTGCTGATCGGTCAGGAAGAGGAGCACGTTCATGCCCGCGATCCCGCCGTCGGCCGGCCCGCGGCGCGACCGCGGGCGCGGGCCCGCCGCGGCCGCATCGGCAGGCCGGCCGAGCAGGAATGCCGGCGTAGCGACGGCCGCGGCTTTCAGCAGCTCGGCGCGGGTGATCCCGCTCTTCTCCGTGCCGTCTTCGGACTTGCCCATTTCCGTTCCTTTCGTGTCATTGTGCGGCTGGCCGGCCGCAGCGCGCTGGCCTCACTCGGATTTGTGCGGGATTTCCCCCGGCCCTGTGCCGCATTGGCGGAAGCCTTCGATGCATAATCGTGCGGAGATACGCATTGTGCTTGCGCCGACACCCCGGCATGCCGAAGATTTTCCCCGCGCGGGCGATGCGGATCCGGCTGTCCGCCCGGATTCTCGGCCATCGGATAAAGGCGTCGGACACCGTGCCTTATGCCGTGCCTTATCCCGATCTGTTCGCCACGTGCCGGTGAACGTTATGGCCGGCGCCGATGAGCAGACGGCAACGGAAAGAAGGCCGCACTCGCGCCGGGCCCGGCTGAGCCGGCTAGTCCACCTCGGTCATAGCGGGGCCGAAGAGCCGGTGAGCGGCGGCGAGCTTCCCGGCGCGGGCATGGGCTGCGGCGGGCTCGCCGCGAACACGCCCGCGCGCTGGGTGGCCTGCCAGCGCTGCCGGGTGCCCAGCAGCGCGGTGATGACGGAGTGAATCGTCACCAGGTAGAGCAGCTGCCGGTAGACCAGCTGCTGCAGCGGCAGCACCCACAGCGACCGCAGGCGCTCCCGGTCGAGCCAGAGCGCATAGCCGCCGGCCAGCTCCTGCAGCAGCACGAACCCCAGCCAGAACAGCGTGACCTTCACCGGGTTGAGGAACACCAGGCCATACACGGAGAACACGTCGACGACCGGGGCGGCCAGCGGCAGCAGGACCTGGAAGAGAGCGAGGTAGGTGAGGCAGCGGCGGCCGAACCTGCCCGACGGACCGCGCTGCAGGAGAGCGCGCTTGTGCTTCCACATTGCCTGCATCGTGCCGTAGCACCACCGGTACCGCTGCCGCCAGAGCTGGCGCAGGCTGGCCGGCGCCTCAGTCCAGGCGATGGCGGCCGGCTCGTAGACGACCCGCCACGGTGACCGGCACAGCGCCATGGTCAGGTCGGTGTCCTCGGCCAGCGTCTCGCCGCTGACCCCGCCGACGGCTGCCAGCGCGGCGCGCCGGAACGCCCCGATCGCGCCCGGCACCGTGGGAATGGTGCCGAGCATGTCGAACATCCGCCGGTCCAGGTTGAAGCCCATGACGTACTCAAGGTGCTGCCAGCGGCCCAGGATGCCGGTCCGGTTGCCGACCTTGGTGTTGCCGCTCACCGCACCGACGTCCCAGGCTCGCATCGGGCTTACCAGCCGCCCGATGGTGTCCGGCTGGAAGACGGTGTCGCCGTCGACCAGGACGAGGATGTCGTGCCGGGCCCCGGCGATGCCGTGGTTCAGCGCGGCCGGCTTTCCCGCGTTGGGCTGGCGGATCAGCGTGACGCCCGGCAGCCCCAGCCCGCGCACGACGCGGGCCGTGCCGTCGGTCGAGCCGTCGTCGACGACGACCACTTCGATGGGGCCGGGGTACGTGCTGGCGGCCATCGAGCGGATGGCCGCGGCGATGCCCGCTTCCTCGTTGTAGGCGGGGATGATGACGGACACGCCGGGCATGCCGGGCAGGTACGCAAGCCCGGGCGGCGGCCAGGCCGCTCCGGTGGGCCTGCCCGCGGGCGGCGCCCGCCCGAACCGGCGCTGATGCGCGGCCGCGAATCCCACCAGCAGGAAGATCCGGGCAACGATGAGCGCGCTCGCCGTGACGAGCAGGATCGCCAGCAGCCCTACCGCGCGGTCAGCGGCCTGCTGGGTCAGGATCAGCACGTCACCCACGAAATGCTGCCGGGCGGTCGCCGGCACGTCGCCGGCGGGCAGGCCGATCCCGCCGGTCACCGTCGCAAACCGGTATCCGCGGGCACGCAGCCGCGAGATGACCTCAGGGAGCGCGGCGACCGTCTGCGCGCGATCGCCGCCGCTGTCGTGGAACATGATGATCGCGCCCTGGTGGCCGTGCGGAATCGACGCGGCCACGATCTTGGCAACTCCCGGCCGGGCCCAGTCCTTGGTGTCGAGATTGGTGAGCACCACCAGGTAGCCGTCCCGGCCAGCCTCCTTGGCCGCGCGCCAGTCCGGCGCGAAGAGCGCATCCGGCTGGCTTGAGAACGGCATCCGGAGCAGGCGGGTGCGGACTCCCGCCGCACCGGCCAGCGCGTTCTGGGTGAGCGTCAGCTCCAGCCCTTCGCGCCAGCCCGAGGTGCCGAGGTTGGCGTGGCTGTAGGTGTGCGAGGCCACCTGGTCCCCGTCCGCGACCTCCTGGCGCACGATCCCCGGCCAGCTCGCCACGTGCGCGCCGACCAGGAAGAATGTCGCCGGCACATGGTAGCGGCGGAGGACGGCCAGGACTTTCGGCGTCCAGGTCGGGTCCGGTCCGTCGTCGAAGGTCAGCGCCACGGTGCGGGATGGCATCGAGTAGCTGCGCGGGCGGGTGCCTGATGCGTCGAGCACCGGGCCGCCGTGCAGTGCGGCGGCCGGGGCCGCGGGTCCCCCGGCACGCGGCGCGTCCGCGCTGTTCTCGCCGAGAACCCCGCGGGTGTAGCCCTCGACAAGGAGCCCGATCATGAAGGTGAGCACGATCATGCTCACCAGGATCCAGTGCCCCCGGGGGGCGCGGTTTTGCCGGTGATTTCCGCTGCTGGGCGCTCGGCCCGGACTACGGGCCATGAGTTGACTTGTGCGGGTTCGGCGTCGGCGTCTTGGTTTGGCCTGGCGGCGTCCTCCCGGCCGGGTTCGTCGGAGTTGGCGTGGCCGTCGGGGACGTGCTCGGGCTCGGCGACGGCGACGGCGACGGCTGCCGGTCGGCGGACGGCGACGGCTGCGGGTCAGTGGTCGGCGACGGGGATCGGGCCGGTGCCGGGGTGCCGGCCGACGGTCCGGAGGACCCTTCCTGGCCCGCGCCGGTGTGCCCGGCCGCGGCCGGAGGCTGGCCTGACTGGGCGCCAGCCGGGCGCGGGAGCGCCCACGAGATGATCGGTGCCTTGGGCCCGCCGGCCAGTCCGACGGTGATCAGGGCAAGCGCAGCTGCGATGACCACTCCGGCACCGATGCCGAGCAGGCGAATTGTCCTGCGGCGCCGGCCTGAGTGGTCGGTGAACACTGAGCTCGAATGCACGACGCGCAGTGTAGCGCGGTGCCGGGCGGGTTTTGGGCGGGTTAATTAATCCACCTCGGCCATGGCATGGGCGAACTGCGCAGCGTACAGCCGCGCGTACGCGCCGCCCGCCGCCAGCAGCTCGGAATGCGTGCCCTGCTCCACGATCGCACCGGACTCCATCACCAGGATCAGGTCGGCGTCGCGGATCGTGGACAGCCGGTGCGCGATCACGAAGCTGGTCCGGCCGCGGCGCAGCGAGTTCATCGCCCGCTGGATCAGCACCTCGGTGCGGGTATCGACGGAGCTCGTGGCCTCGTCCAGGATCAGGATGGCCGGCCGGGCCAGGAACGCCCGGGCGATCGTGATCAGCTGCCGCTCCCCCATGCTGACATTCGAGCTCTCGTCGTCGAGCACGGTGTCGTAGCCGTCCGGCAGCATCCGCACGAACCGGTCCACGTACGTGGCCGTGGCCGCCTCGATCACCTGCTCGCGGGTCGCGTCGGCCGCGCCGTAGGCGATATTCTCCGCGATCGTGCCATTCAGCAGCCAGGCGTCCTGCAGCACCATCCCGGTCAGCCCGCGCAGGTCGTCCCTGGTCATTGTCGCTATGTCGACACCATCCAAGGTGATCTGGCCGCCGGTCACCTCGTAGAACCGCATCAGCAGGTTCACCAGCGTGGTCTTGCCGGCCCCGGTCGGCCCGACGATGGCGACGGTCTGGCCGGGCCGCACGCTCAGCGACAGGTCGTCGATCAGCGGGGCGTCCGGCGCGTACCGGAACGAGACGTGGCGGAACTCCACCGCGCCCCGGACGTCGGCCGGGCGCTCAGGCTCCGCCGGGTCCGGCGATTGCTCGTCGGCATCCAGCAGGGCGAACACCCGCTCGGCCGAGGCGAGGCCGGACTGCAGCAAGTTCGCCATGCTGGCGACCTGGGTCAGCGGCTGGCTGAACTGCCGCGAGTACTGGATGAACGCCTGCACCGAGCCGAGCGACAGCGATCCGCTGGCCACCTGCAGCGCGCCGACCACGGCGATCAGCACGTAGTTGAGGTTGCCGAGGAACATCATGGCCGGCTGGATGGTGCCGGAGATGAACTGCGCCCGGAAGCTGGACGCGAACAGGCTGTCGTTGTGCTCGGTGAACGTGGCCATCGACTCGTCGGCCTGGCCGAAGGCCTTCACCAGCGAGTGCCCGGTGTACATCTCCTCGATGTGGCCGTTCAGCTTGCCGGTGGTCGACCACTGCCGGACGAACTGCGGCTGGGCCCGCTTGCCGATCCGGCTCACCGCCAGCACCGAGACCGGGACGGTGACCAGCGCGATCAGCGCCAGCAGCGGCGAGATCCAGAACATCACGCCGAGCACGCCGGCGATGGTGAGCACCGAGGCCACCATCTGGCTCAGCGTCTGCTGCAGCGACTGGGCCAGGTTGTCGATGTCGTTGGTGACCCGGCTGAGTATCTCGCCGCGGGGCTGCCGGTCGAAGTAGCTCAGCGGCAGCCTGGCCAGCTTGGCCGCCGTGTCCGCCCGCATCCGGAACACCAGCCGCTGCACGATGTACGTGGTCACCCGGCCCTGCAGCAGCATCGCCACGGACGCGGCCGCGTAGATCGCCAGCACGATCATCAGCACGTGCCCGAGCTGGCTGAAGTCGATCCCCTGGCCGGGCGTGAGGTGCATCGAGCTGAGCATGTCGGCCTGCGTGCCCTTGCCCTGGGCTCGCAGCCGCGCCACGGCCTGCGCCTTGGTCACCCCGGCCGGGAGCCTGCCGCTGATGACGCCGGAGAAGATCAGGTCGGTCGCCTGGCCGAGTATCCGCGGCCCGAGCACGGACAGCGTGACGCTGACCGTGGTGAGCGTCAGCGCCAGGACGGCGAGCGCTCGCTCCGGCCGCATCGCGCGCAGCAGCCGGCTGCTGGATCCGCGGAAGTCCAGTGACTTCTCGGTGGACATGCCGCTCATGAAGGCAGCCGGCCCGTGCCGCATGCCGCCCGGCGCCGGCCCGGGGCCGCGCTGGGGTACCGCCCGCTCCCCCGGCCCGCCTGCGGCCGGGCCCTGGCCGTTCGCCGCGGTAGTCACGCCGCCTCCTGCTCGGTCAGCTGGGACAGCACGATCTCCCGGTAGGTCGGATCGGAGCTCATCAGCTCGTCATGCGTGCCGGTCGCCGTCACCCGGCCCTGGTCGAGCACCACGATCCGGTCCGCGTGCCGGATCGTGCTGACCCGCTGGGCCACGATCACCACCGCCGCATCGGCCGTCTGCACGGCCAGCGCGGCGCGCAGCGCCGCGTCGGTCGCGTAGTCCAGCGCCGAGAACGAGTCGTCGAACAGGTAGACGGCCGGCCGGTGCACCAGCGCCCGGGCGATCGCCAGCCGCTGCCGCTGGCCGCCGGAGACGCTGGTGCCGCCCTGCGCGATCGGCGCGTCCAGCCCGCCGGGCATTTGCCGCACGAAGTCGCTGGCCTGCGCGATCTGCAGGGCCTGCCACAGCTCGTCGTCGGTCGCGTCCGGGTTGCCGTACCGCAGGTTGGACGCGACCGTGCCGGAGAACAGGTACGGCTGCTGCGGCACCAGCCCGACGGCGGCGGACAGCGCGGCCGGGTCCAGCTCGCGGACGTCGGTGCCGTCCAGCAGGACCGCGCCGCCGGTCACGTCGAACAGTCGCGGGATCAGCCCGATCAGCGTCGTCTTGCCGCTGCCGGTGCCGCCGATCACCGCGGTGATCTCACCCGGCCGGGCGATCATGCTGATCCCGCAGAGCACCGGCTGCTCCGCGCCCGGATAGCGGAACTCGGCGTCCCGCAGCTCCAGGTAGCCGCGCAGGCCGCCTGCCCTCACCGGGGCGGGCCGGGCGGGCGGCTCGACGCTCGGCTCGGCGTCCAGCACCTCCACGATGCGGTCGGCGCACACCTCGGCGCGCGGCACCATCATGAACATGAACGTCGCCATCATCACCGAGATCAGGATCTGCATCAGGTAGCTGAGGAACGCGGTCAGCGCGCCGATCTGCATGCCGCCGCTGGCCACCCGGTGGCCGCCGAACCACAGCACGGCCACGCTGGAGAAGTTCAGCACCAGCATCACCGACGGGAACATGTAGGCCATCAGCCGCCCGACGCCCACCGAGACGTCCATCAGCTCGGTGCTCGCGCCGTCGAACCGCTGCCGCTCGGCGGGGTCCTTCACGAAGGCCCGGATCACCCGGACGCCGGTGATCTGCTCGCGCAGGGTCCGGCTGATCAGGTCGATGCGCACCTGCATGAGCCGGAACAGCGGCCGCATCCGGGAGATGATCAGGGTCACGATCACGCCCAGCGCCGGGACCGCGACCAGCACCAGCGAGGACAGCGGCACATCCTGGTTCAGTGCCAGGATGATGCCGCCGACGCACATGATCGGCGCGGAGACCATCATCGTGAACGTCATCAGCACCAGCATCTGCACCTGCTGGACGTCGTTGGTCGTCCTGGTGATCAGCGACGGGGTGCCGAATCTGCCGACCTCGCGCGCGGAGAACGCCTGCACCCGGCTGAACACGCCATGCCGGATGTCGCGGCCGACCGCCATCGCCGTCCTGGCGCCGAAGTACACGGCCCCGATCGCGCAGATGATCTGCACCAGGCTGATCGCGATCATCACCCCGCCGGTGCGGATGATGTAGCCGGTGTCACCGGTGATCACGCCGTTGTCGATGATGTCCGCGTTCAGCGTCGGCAGGTAAAGGGTCGCCAGGGTCTGCACAAGCTGCAGCGCCACGACGATGGCCACCGGCCTGCCGTACGGGCGCAGCTGGCTGCGCAGCAGTCGGACCAGCACGTTGTCTCTCCAGGTCAGTGCGGGGGCTGGGGGGCGGCGCGCGAACAGGATAAGTGCGGCTTCTCGCGGTCCGCGAGCGGTTATCCCGGCAGCGAAACTCCTCTCGTACGACGTACTATATCGGACGGTGTACGAGAGTCAAAGAAATTTCCCGCCTGCACGGTGATGTCGTTTTTTCGCTAGACCTCCGGCGGCCTGAGACCCGATGCTGAGGGCATGCATACCGGCACCGAGCGCTGCGTGCGGGCCGTCCAGTCCAAGGACGCCCGGTTCGACGGCTGGTTCTACACGGCCGTCATCAGCACCGGGATCTACTGCCGGCCGAGCTGCCCCGCGGTGCCGCCGAAGCCAGAGAACATGCGCTTCTACCCCAGCGCCGCCGCCGCCCAGCAGGCCGGATTCCGCGCCTGCAAGCGGTGCAGGCCGGACGCCACGCCCGGGTCCCCGCTGTGGAACGAGCGCGCCGACCTGGTCGCCAGGGCCATGCGCCTGATCGCCGACGGGGTGATCGACCGAGACGGCGTGCCGGGGCTGGCCGCCAGCCTCGGCTACAGCGTCCGCCAGCTGGAACGGCAGCTGATCGCCGAGCTCGGCGCCGGGCCGCTGGCTCTGGCGCGGGCGCAGCGGGCGCAGACGGCGCGGCTGCTGATCGAGACGACGGCGCTGCCGATGGGCGATGTGGCCTTCGCGGCCGGATTCGCCAGCATCCGGGCCTTCAACGACACCGTGCGCGCGGTCTTCGCGCTGTCCCCGACCGAGCTGCGCCGCCGGGCGGACGGGGAGCAGGCGGCTGCCGCGCCCGGCGTGCTCGACCTGCGGCTGCCGTTCCGGCTGCCGCTCTGCCCGGACAACCTGTTCGGCCACCTCGCCGCGACGGCCGTGCCCGGCGTCGAGGAGTGGCGCGGCGGCGCCTACCGGCGCACCCTGCGGCTGCCGCACGGGCACGGCATCGTCGCGCTGAAGCCGGGTCCCGAGCACATCGGCTGCCAGCTTGCGCTGACCGACCTGCGCGATCTGGCCATCGCGATCAGCCGCTGCCGGCGGCTGCTCGACCTGGACGCGGACCCGGTCGCCGTCGGCGACCTGCTCGGCGCCGACCCGGTGCTCGCGCCGCTGGTCGCCAAGGCGCCAGGCCGCCGGGTGCCGCGCACGGTCGACGCGGCGGAGTTCGCCGTCCGCGCGGTGCTCGGCCAGCAGGTGTCCACCGCGGCCGCCAGGACGCACGCGGGCCGGCTGGCCGCCGCGCACGGCGAGCCGGCGGACGACCCGGCCGGCGGCCTGACCCGGCTGTTCCCCTCGATGGAGGCGCTGGCCGCGGTGGACCCGGCCACGCTGGCGCTGCCCGCGACCCGGCGGGCGACGCTCACGGCCCTGGCCGCGGCGCTGGCCGGCGGGTCGATCGACCTGAGCGTCGGCGGCGACTGGGGCCAGGCCAGGGCCGGACTGGCCGCGCTGCCCGGCCTCGGCACATGGACCGTCGAGACGATCGCGATGCGGGGGCTGGGTGACCCCGACGCGCTCGTTCCCAATGATCTTGGAGTCCGCCTGGCCGCCCGCAGTCTCGGCCTGCCCGCCACCCCCGCGGCGCTGAGGCGGCACGCCGCCGCATGGCGGCCCTGGCGCTCGTACGCGGTCCAGTACCTGTGGGCCACCAGCGAGCACGCGATCAACCGGCTTCCTGCCGGGAACTGACGAACCGAGGAGATGCCGTGAAGGCACGTGCGCGAACATCAGAATTTACGCAGTCCGTGGTGGCCAGCCCGATCGGGCCGCTGACTCTCGTCGCGGTCGGCGGGGCGCTGGCCGGCGTGTACATGGACGCGCAGCGGCATCTGCCCGACACCGTGGCGCATGCGGCGCCGGCCAGCAAGGACGGGCCTGACGCCGCGCCGCTGGCGGCAGCCGCGCGGCAGCTGACGGAGTACTTCGCCGGCCTGCGCACCGAGTTCGACCTGCCCCTGGAGATGGCGGGAACCGATTTCCAGTGCCGGGTCTGGGCCGCGCTGCGGGAGATCCCGTATGGCGAGACGGTCTCCTATGGGGAGCTGGCCCGCGGCATCGCCGTGGCGTCGGCGTCCCGCGCGGTCGGGCTCGCCAACGGCAAGAACCCGTTCGCCGTGGTGGTGCCCTGCCACCGGGTGGTCGGCTCGGACGGCAGCCTGACCGGGTACGGCGGCGGCCTGGACCGCAAGCGATTCCTGCTCGCGCTCGAGCAGCGGGTCAGCGGCACGACACTGGCCTGACCTGGCAGTGGCCGGCTACCAGGTCGCGTACGCCCGCACCGGGAACGTGCCGAACGGCCGCAGCTTCGGCGGCACCGCGCTGAACCGGAAGCCGGCCGCGGGCAGCCTGTCGAGGCCGGTCAGGTGCTCGCACACCGGTATCCCGGCCGCCAGCAGCAGCGAGTGCACCGGCCGCTCCGGGTCGCCGGTGTCGTCGATGTTCAGCGAGTCGATGCCGACCAGCACCGCGCCGGTGCCGGCCAGGTAGGTGGCGGCGTCCGCGGTCAGGAACGGGTGATTGCGGAAGTACTCGCCGGTCCCCCAGTGCTGATCCCAGCCGGTGTGGATGAGCACCGCCTTGCCCCGGCAGTCATACGGCAGCAGCAGGCTGCGGCCGATCGCCCGCTGGTCACTGCCGGTCACGTCCACCCGCAGGCCGTCAAGCTCGGCCAGCTTGCCGAGCGGCAGCTCGGACAGGTCGTCCGCGTCCGGGTAGCGGTGGTACGGGCTGTCCAGGTAGGTGCCGGTGTTGCCGCAGATGGTGACCTCGCCGATCCGGAACTCCACCCCGGGCGCGTAGCTGGTGTGGCTGACCGAGCTGACCGAGTCCGGCTTGATCTGCGGGACCGGCAGGCCCGGGTAGGTGATCATGCCGTCCTCGATCACGTGGCTGAGATCGGCGCGATGCCGCGCTGCCGCCGCGCCGGGCCCCGCTGCCGCCGCGGCCGGCTGGGGTTCGGTGGCCGGCTCCGGCTGCGGTTCCGTTGGCAGTGCGGCCAGGACCGGGGCGTCCTCATCGGCCGGCGGGGCCGGCGCTCCGTTCGCGGCCGGCACGTCATGCAGGTCAGGCACGGCCCCGGGCTCGGGCAGCGGCACCAGCGGCTCCAGCGGCGCGGCTGGCTGGGGCATCGGCGACCGGGGCTGGGCCCGCCGGTGCTGCGCGCGCATCACCTGCCGGCTGTGGATGTCGACGCGGCCCACCATCAGCAGGCCGAGATCGCGGATCAGCGCCTCGGCGAGTTCGTCCTCGCTCATCCCCGGGTGCTCGATGTCGATCAGGAACTCGCGCCCGCGCAGACTGCCGCCGTTCGCGAAGGTGATCTCGAAGTCGAGTTCAGCCCGGTACTCGCCAGCCGGGTGATTCACCGTGTGCCTTTCCTGGGTCCCGCTCCCGCCTGGTCAGGCGGCCCGCTCAAGGGCGATGACCGGAATGGTACGACCCGCCGGGAATTCCCTGATGATATGGCTATCGGTGTTCCCGGCCGCAGCTGTCTCAACCATGATCCGATTGTCCCCCGCCGGCCCGCAGCGCGCTGGCAAGCCCGCGAATGTAGCGGTCGAGCAGGCTGCCGTCGCCGTCGTGAGTCGGGTTGACCTCGGTGAGCACCAGCCCGGCGAAGGACGGGTGCGCCCGCATCGCCGCCAGGGCCGCGACCGCGGCATCGAGGCTGACGCCCGAGCCGTAGTGCGGGAAGTTGCCGAGCGGCAGGTCGCCGGAGTCGATCACGTCGACGTCGAAGTGCACGACAACCGGCCCGCCGGCGGCCGCGACGTGCGTCATCGCGGCGGCGGCGGCCCCGGCGGGATCCGCGCTGAACTCCGGTGCCTCCACGAGCCGCACGCCAGCCCCGGCCAGGAACGCCCGGCCAGCGTCGTCGGTCTCCCGCGGGTCCGCGCCGATGATCGCTAGCCGGGCCGGGTCGAGCAGCGGCGGCCGGCCGGCCAGCCTGGCAAGCTCCGGTGCGCCGCCGCCGAGCAGGTGGGTGACGCCCATCGAGTCGAAGATGCCCGAGCCGCCGCCGCCGTCCGGCGTGCCGAGGTCGGCGTCGCCGTCCAGGTAGACAAGGCCGATATCGGGATGGCGCCGCCGGAAGCCGGCGATGACGCCCAGCGTGATCGTGCAGTCGCCGCCGATCACCAGCGGGATCTGGCCAGGCCCCGCGAGGCCGGCCACGGCGTCGGCGGTCTGCCTGGCGACGCGGGCGACGGCCGGCAGGTTCCTGGCGTGCGGGCGGTCGTGGTCGACGGCGAAGACCGCGCCCGGCAGGTCGCCGGTGTCGCGCACGGTGAGGCTGGCCGCCCGCAGCCGGTCCGGCAGGCCGGCCCGGCGCAGCGCGGCCGGCGCCCGCTCCTGGCCCGCATGATGAGCGCCCGCGCTGCTCGGCACCCCGATGATCACCCAGTCAGTCATTCCAGCCTCCTCGCGTCATTGTCGCGGTGTTCTGGATCCTGGCAGCCTGGTGCTGGTGGTGCCGTCGCCGGGCTGCTGGCTGGTGACCAGTTCACTTCGTAAGACCATCGTGCGCTTCGTCGTCAAGGTGCTCTGAGGTTCGCATCGCCAGTTAGGCCGGTCAGAGCTGGCCAACCAACCTCGCGGACCTGAAGGTCAGCGCCAACCGAGCCACCAGCTATTCGGTGCCGGTCGCCGGCCGGCGGTGCCAGTCTCTGCAGTACTGCTACGGCTCAGGTGGCCAGCAGGTTCAAGGTTTGGTCAAGATCTGCCCGTAACGATCAAGCGGGCTGCCGTCGTCAGCAGCGGGCCGGCCTGCATCGCGCCGCAGCATCCGCCATACGGCCTGGCCGGCCCAGCAGGCCGGCATGGCGAGCGCAAGCAGCGCTCCGGCAACGATCCCGTCGGCCCAGAAATGGTTGGCGGTCACGACCACGACGAGGCTGGTCGCCGCCGGGTAGGCCAGGGCCAGCCAGCGCCACCGGCTGCCGGAGAGCTGGACCACGGTGATGCCGATGAGCAGCGCCCAGGCGACGTGTACCGACGGCATGGCCGAGACCTCGTCCGGATTGAAGCCGGCCACCGACCCGTACACGGACTGCCCGTAGAGCACCCCGGTATCGACCATTCCGGTGGAGGGCAGCATGCGCGGCGGCGCTACCGGGATCAGCTGGATGAGCAGGCAGCTGGCGGTGAGCAGCACGAGAATGGCGCGCACCTCCGGATACCGGTCGCGATGCCGCAGGAACACCCAGGCCAGGAAGGCAATCAGGACGATGAAGTGCAGACTCGCGTAGTACAGGTTGGACAGCTGGACGATCAGCGGATGCGGCAGGAAGAGCCGCTGCAGCGCGGTCTCGTCCGGCAGCCGGGCGACCCGCTCGGCGTGCCAGATCCACTGCGCCCGGTCGAGCGCGCTGCCGGGGATCCTCGTCGCGTACCTGCCCGCGAACTGCCACAGCGCGAACAGCCCGATGACGATGCCGGACTCCTGCGCGATCGCGGTGAGCCTGGCGGCGGCCGGACGGGCCGTGCCGCGCAGCCTGACCGCCGCCGTCGCCCCGATCAGGCAGGCCGAGGTGACCGCGGCCTGCTGCCAGGTCACCTCGATCTTCAGCATGCCGAATGTTACCTACCCGCGCCCGCCGCGGTCAGCCCGGCCATGGCCCGGGCCCGCGCTGGCTGCTCACGAGCCGAGGTAGCGGAGGACCGCGAGCACCCGGCGGTTGTCGGTTTCCGACTGCGGGAGTCCCAGCTTCGCGAAGATGCCGGCCACGTGCTTCTCGACGGCTCCGGCCGAGACCACCAGGCTGGCCGCGATGGCGGCATTGGACCGGCCCTCGGCCATCAGCGAGAGCACTTCGCGCTCGCGCCCGGTCAGGTCGCTGACGCTCGCGGCCCGGCGGCTCGCCGACAGCAGCTGGCTGACCACCTCCGGGTCAAGCGCGGTCCCGCCGGCGGCCACCCGGGCCAGCGCCTCGGTGAACTCCCCGACGTCGGCGACGCGATCTTTCAGCAGGTAACCCACGCCGGCCGCGCTGTCGGCCAGCAGCCGCGCGGCATACCGGGTCTCGACGTACTGAGAGAACACCAGGACTGCCGTCCGCGGGTACTCGGCGCGCAGCCGGATCGCCGCGCGCAGTCCCTCGTCGGTGTAGGTCGGCGGCATGCGCACGTCCACGATCGTGACCGCGGGACGGTGCTCGGCCACCGCGGCGAGCAGCGAGTCTCCGTCGGCCACGGCCGCGCAGACGTGATAGCCGCGGTCGGCCAGCAGCTGCACGAGGCCCTCCCGGAGCACGGCGGCATCCTCGGCGATCACGACGCGCAGGCCCGCCGCTGCCGGCGTGCGGTCCGTGCCGGTCATGCGCTCAGCGGGAGCTCGATGGTCACCACGGTGGGGCCGCCCGGCGGGCTGCTGATGTCCAGCCGGCCGTCCACCGTGCGTACCCGCTGCCGCAGCCCGGCCAGCCCGGTGCCGTGGTCCGGGTCGGCGCCGCCGATCCCGTCGTCGCTGACGGACAGCAGCAGCGCGCCGTTCCTGGCCGCCGCGGTCACCGCCACGTGGCTGGCCGCGCTGTGCTTCGCGGCGTTGGCGAGCAGTTCCGCCGCGCAGAAGTAGGCGATGGTCTCGATCGCGGCCGTCGGCCGCGCCGGGATATCGGCGATCAGCCCGGCGGGCACCGCGCTGCGCGCCGTGAGGGTAGCCAGGGCGTCGGGCAGGCCGCCGTCGAGCACCGGAGGGTGAATGCCGCGCGCCAGGTCGCGCAGCTCGGTGAGGGCCTCCTTCGCGCTGCGGTGCGCGGTGTCCACGAGCTCGCGTGCCCGGGTGACGTTGACCGGCTCGCCGTCGTCGCCCAGCTTCTCCTTCGCCATGCCCAGGCTCATCGCGAGCGCGACGAGCCTGGCCTGCGCGCCGTCGTGCAGGTCACGTTCCACCCGGCGCAGGGTGGCGGCCGAGTCATCGACCGCGCTGGCCCGGCTCTCCTCAAGCTCGCGGACGCGCTCGGACAGCCGCCCGGCGCCTAGCAGGTTCCTGATCAGCCACCGGTCCGCCGTCACGAACAGCCGGACCGCCCACGGCGCGGCCAGCAGCACCGCCGCGCCGAGCAGCGGCACCGCGAGCGCGGACGGCCAGGTCCTGACGTGCAGGCCGCCCACCGGGAGCGGATTCATCACCACCGCCGGCTTTCCGGTGCCGTGATCAGCGCGCACCGCGGCGCCGGAGAGCCACCACCAGGCCGGGTAGGTCAGGTAGAACAGGCCGCCGATCCAGGCCACCAGCGCGACATAGCAGCCGAGCACGGCAAGCGGGAACTTCACCAGCACGTACCCGGTGGCCCGCCAGGCGGCGCCGTCCCGCAGCCGGGCATCGATCCGGCCGATGATCCCCGTGCCCGGCCGGAACGGGGCAGGGGCAGTGACCTGGCTGCCGAGGCAGCGGGCGGCCAGCCAGCGGTGCCCAGCGCCGACCATGCGGCCGAGCTGGGTCGCCGCGATCAGCAGCCCCAGGCCGGCGATCGTGCCCACCACCGAGGCGGTCAGCAGGATCCCGGGCACCAGCAAGATGATCAGCAGGTAGAACCCGGCAATGCCGAGCGGGAGCCCGAGCACCAGGTAGAGCGCCTCGGACCCGGCCCGGCGGCTCACCGTGGCGCGCAGGGCCGCGCGGAGCACTGGCGCCGGGGCATAGCGTTCCATCTCTTCTATTGTGCTGCTCGCGCATCCCGCCGGACGACCAGGACGCCCCCGGCCACCAGGGCGGCGGCGGCGAGACCGGCCAGCCCGGCCGGGATCCAGGTGCTGATCGCGGTCACGAGCGCCTCGCCTCGTACTCGGCAGCTCCGCTGGTGAGCTGCAGGAATGCTTCTTCCATGGACGATGCCCTGGCGGACAGCCCGGCCACCGTCGTCTGCGCGAGCAGCCGCCCGTGCCCGATCACGACCAGCTGGCTGGCCATCAGCGCCATCTCGCTGATCAGGTGACTGGAGACGAAGACCGTGCGGCCCTCGGCGGCCATCGACTGCAGCAGGCCGCGGATCCAGCGGATCCCCTCCGGATCCAGGCCGTTGACCGGCTCGTCGAGGAGCAGCACGCCGGGATCCCCGAGCAGCGCCGCGGCAACGCCGAGCCGCTGGGCCATGCCGAGCGAGAACTTCCCCGCCCGCCGGTGCGCGGCGCTAGCCAGGCCCACCTGGCCGAGAACCTGATCGACGCGGGAGCGCGGGATGTCGTTGCTGGCCGCCAGCGCGGCCAGGTGGCTGCGGGCGCTGCGCCCGGGATGGAAGCTGCGGGCTTCCAGCAGCGCCCCGACCTCGCGCAGCGGCCAGCGCAGCTCACGGTAGGCACGGCCGCCGATCCTGGCCTGCCCGGCGTCAGCCGCGTCCAGCCCCATGATCAGCCGCATCGTGGTGGACTTACCCGACCCGTTCGGGCCGAGGAAGCCGGTCACGCTGCCGGGCCGGACGTCGAAGGTGAGCGAATCGACGGCCGCCACCGGGCCATAGCGCTTGGTGAGTGCCTTCACCGTGATCATCGGCTCTCCCTCCGGCATGCGGGCGCATGCCATCGGGAATCAGGCTATGGATTCCGCTGGGCCGGCAGAATCCTGCTATCTGCCGTCTTTCCGCCGGGGGTTTTCCCTACCGGCTCGCCCGGGACGGCCAGGGACGGCGGGGATGGCGCGGCCAAGCCTGGCGGGCTCTACCGCGCCGGATGGTCGAGCCGGTGCGAGCACGCTGGCCGCGGGCTGTTGGGCGCAGCTTGGGCCGAACTTGAATCGGCTGGCCGGAGACCGCGGTGGCGATGGCCGGCCCGCCAGGGCCGAGGTTCCGCGGGCAGCCGGCCGCCGCGTAATCAGGGCGCGTCGAACAGTGCGCTGACCGACTCCCCCTCGTGGATCCGGCGGATCGCCTCGGCCAGTGCCGGGCCGACCGAGATGACGTGCAGCTTCGGGTCCCGCTTGCTGTCCGGGATGGCGACCGTGTTGGTGGTGACGATCTCCGCGACGTCGGGCTGGGCGGCGATCCGCCGCAGCGCTCCGTCGCAGAACAGGCCGTGCGTGCAGGCGACGCGCACCGAGCGCACGTGCTGCTCGCGCAGCCGGGCGAGCAGCTCCATGATGGTGGTCCCGCGGGCGATCTCGTCGTCCAGGATGATGATGTCGCGGCCGGCCACGTCCCCGATGATCGAGCTGATCGTGACCCGCTCATCGGTCTGCCGCTCCTTGGCGCCCGCCGCGACCGGGACGCCGAGCATCCGGGCGAGCGCGGCCGCCTGCTTCGCGTTGCCAAGGTCCGGCGAGACGACGACGGTGCTGGCGAGATCCAGGCCGCGGAAATGACCGGCCAGCTCGCGGAGCGCGTGCAGGTGATCGACCGGCACCGAGAAGAACCCGTGCACCTGCGGCGCGTGCAGCGTGACGGTCAGTACCCTGCTGGCGCCCGCGGTGACCAGCAGGTCCGCCACCAGGCGGCCGCCGATGGACACCCTGGGCATGGTCTTCTTGTCCGATCGCCCGTAGGCGTAGTGCGGGATCACCGCGGTGACCCGGGCGGCCGAGGCGCCGCGCGCGGCGTCCAGCATTAGCAGCAGCTCGGTGAGGTGCTCCTGGACCGGCGGGCCGAGTGGCTGGATCAGGAAGACGTCGCGCTCCCGGCAATTGGACTGCAGCTGGACTTCGAGGCAGTCGTTGGCGAAGCGCCTGGTCACGACGGGACGCCTGGGTACTCTCAGGCGGGCGCAGATCTCCGCCGCTAGCTGGGGATGGGCGCTGCCGCTGAATATCGCGATCTCCCGCACGAGGCTAGGCTAGGTCCTCCCGTCCGCGCGGCTGGGGCCAGCCGGCCAGTCCGCCGCGAGCAGCCGTCCGGCCAGGCCGAGCCAGTGCGCGGGGTCAGCCAGCGCGGCAGCCGCACTGCCCGCCAGTTCGCTGAGCGATACGGCCCTTGCCAGCCCGGCTGGCAGCTCGGCGATCGAGCCGGCTGCCAGCGCGGCGGGAACGGCGGCCGCGGCAGCAGCCGCCAGCACCGTGCCGGTAACCTTGCCCGCCGTCGACGTCCGGTCGTATCGCCCTTCACCGGTGAGCACCAGGTCAGCTTCGGCCAGCGCGGCGTCCAGGCCGGCGATCCGGCCCAGCTCGGCGGCCCCGGGCACGATCTCGGCGCCCCAGGCGGCGGCGAAGCCGTACCCGGTGCCGCCCGCGGCGCCCGCGCCGGGCGCCGCGGGGTCGCCGCCGAGAACCCGGGCGAGCATGGTGAGCCCGGCCTCGAGGGCGGCTATCTGGCCGGGCCCGGCCCCCTTCTGCGGGCCGAAGACCGCCGCCGCGCCGAGCGGCCCGAGCAGCGGGGCAGTGACGTCGGTCAGGCAGGTCACCCCGCCGGCCGGCGGCGGCCGCAGCGCGCTCAGGTCGGCCGATGCCAGGCTGGCAAGGGCGCCGCCGCCTGGCGGCAGCCGGATGCCTGCCGTGTCGGTGAACCGCGCGCCGAGCGCGGTGAGGGCGCCGGTTCCGCCGTCCGTGGATGCCGAGCCGCCGAGGGCGATGAGGATCCTCGCTGCTCCCGCGTCCAGCGCTGCGCTGATCAGCTGGCCGGTGCCGGTGGTGTGCGCGCCGAGCGGATCCGGGCTGGCCAGCAGCGGCAGTCCGCTGGCCCGGGCGAGCTCGATGACCCCGGTCTGGCCGGGCAGTTCAAGCCAGCTGCTCGTGACGCGCTCCGAGCCGGGCCCGCTGACCGAGGCCGCGTGCCAGCTGGCCCCCGGTACCGCCGCCGCGAGCACGTCGAGCGTGCCCTCGCCGCCGTCGGCTAGCGGCAGGCAGCTGACCTGGTCGCTAGCGCGGACGGCGCGCCAGCCCCGGGCCAGGGCCGCGGCCGCCGCGGCCGCGCCGATGCTGCCCTTGAACGAGTCGGGCGCGACCACGACCCGCACCTGGTCAGCCGCCCGGCTGGCCGCCGCTGCCCGGCTGCCCGGCAGCGCCCGGCTGGCCGTCTGCCTGACCGCCCGCAGCCGCAGCCGGCAGCGGCAGCTCTCGCGGCGGGAGTCCCAGCTTGACCCGGATCGCCTGCTGCACGGTCTCCCGGCCGGGGCGCGCGTCGACCGTGACGACGTATTCCTTGCGGCGGAAGATATCGAGCACCGGATTGGTCTTCTGGTGATAGTCACGGAGCCGGACCGCGAGGGCTTCCTCGGTGTCGTCTTCCCTGGGGATGAGCTCGCCGCCGCAGACATCACACTTGCCGGCCACCCGTGGGCTGCTGGCGAGCAGGTTGTAGTCCATGCCGCAGCCCGAGCAAAGCCGCCGGGCGAGGACCCGTCGGCGGACCTCGCTGTCGGGCATGTCGAGGTGGATGACGCCGTCGATGTCGTAGCTCTCCAGGAAGAACTCGGCCTGCCGCTCGTTGCGCGGGAAGCCGTCGATGATGAACCCGAAGTTCCAGTCGTGCTCGGCGAGCTTGGCCTTCACGACCCCTTCCACCAGGTCGTCGCCGACCAGCTCGCCGGCCGCCATGATCCGCCGGACCTGCGCGCCGAGCTTGGTGTGATGCTGCACGTTCCAGCGGAAGATGTCGCCGACACTGATGTGCTCCAGGTCGAAATCCTCGCCGAGCATCGTGGCCTGGGTACCCTTGCCGCTGCCCTGCACCCCCATGATGACGTATTTGCGCATGCCGCCACCTTGGCACGCGGCGGCCGGATAGTCACCGCGAGGGCACCGCTCAGCGGCCCGTCATCCCCTCTCCCGGGGAATCAGGCCCGGCGGCGGACTGTCCAGAGGGCGGCGGCGCCCATCAGCAGGGCCAGCACGAGCAGGCCAGCGCCCTCGACGAGCTGGAACGACCAGAACCGGCTGGCGGGCTGGTAGCTGACCCAGAGCGTGTAGTGGTGCTGCGCCAGCCACGCGGACGCGGCGGCCGGTGACATTCCGCGGCTCGCCAGCTTGTGCAAGATGGCATTCATCGCGGGCTGGCTCACCGGTCGCCCGGCCGGGCTGGCCCACCATTGCGACAGCGTCCATGCGCTGCCGTTGGCCAGGGCCAGGGCCAGGGTCGGGCCTCGCTAGCTCCCGGATGTCAAGTGCGCTGCGCCTCCGGGAGATCGCTGGCCGTCCGCAGCGCGAACTGGCGCTCGCACCACCGGCGCACCTTCGGGTCAAGACAGGCGCGGATGAGCGGCCAGTCCTGCCGGAGCAGCCCTGCGTTGAGGAAGCGGGCGATGTCGTTGCGGCGGCCCTGGGTGAGCACGATGCCGTACATGCTCCGGCGGATCCGGTCATCGGAGAGATCGAACTCGCGCATCCCCGGCCACGACAGGTGCCGCGGGAGCACGACAACGCCCTGGACCGGGCCGCGCAGTTCCTCGAGCCGCTGCGGCAGCCGGCCTGCGAGCCCGCTGCGCCCGGCGAGCAGATCGGCAAGCGACATGAGTCCGATTATGGCTGACTACCTGTTACTGCCCGGAGAATGACGCGCGGGACATAACAGACTACGGTGCGTTAGCGGGCAAGAAATGAGCTTGCCGCGGCCTCGGCCTGGCCGGAATGATCGGCTGATGGAACGGCCGCGGGAGACCATCACGCACGAACCGGTGACGCTGCGCAGGTGGCAGGCCGCGGATGCGGACCGCCTGTGCCTGGCGGTGATCGAGTCGCTTGATCAGCTGCGGCCGTGGATGCCATGGGCAGCGGGCTACGGTCCGGACAGCGCGGCCGAATTCCTGCGGCAGTCCCAGCAGGACTGGGAATCAGGGAAGGCCTTCAACTACGCGATCACCGTGCCCGGCACCGACGTGGCCGGAGGCGCCGGCCTGATGGCGACAGCCGGCCAGGGCGGGCTGGAGATCGGGTACTGGGTGCACAGCGGGCACACCCGCCGCGGGCTGGCGACGGCGGCGGCAGCGGCGCTGACCGCCGAGGGCCTCACCCTGCCGGGCATTGACTGGATCGAGATCGTGCACGACGAGGAGAATGTCGCCAGCGGCCGGATCCCGCGCAAGCTGGGCTTCACCGAGATCGAGCGCCGGCCGCACCCGCCGGACCAGCCCGCCGCCGGGGTCATCGATGTCGTGTGGCGGCTGATGCGGTAGCCAGCCGTGCGGCCCGCGCGGCCGGGGGCAGCCCGGCCGGGAACGGCTCCGGCGGGGACGGCCTGGCCGGGGTTGGCCAGGGCGGCGCTAGGCTCTGAGCATGTCCAGCGCACGGCCGGCCCAGCGGTGGCATTTCCTGATTGCCCCCCGATGGCTCGGCTGGCATGCGTTCGTGGCCCTCTCGGTGGCCGGGATGCTGTGGCTGGGCGACTGGCAGTTCCACCGTGCCGCGGCCGGGAACGCGCTCAGCTGGGCCTACACGTTCGAGTGGCCCATTTTCTCGGTCTTCGCCGTGGTGTTCTGGGTGAAGACGATCATCGACGAGGCCCGGCCGGCGGCCGCCGCCGACGAGGCCGGGCAGCTCGACCTGCCGGCCAGCGCGAGCCCTGAGCACCGGGTGGGCCAGGAGCAAGGGCAGCCGGCCGATGAGACGGCTGAGGCTGACCAGGAGCTCGCCGCCTATAACGCCTACCTGGCGAAGCTCAACGAGCAGGTGCAGGGCCACGGCCGCTGGCACGGCCTGCGATAGAGGAGGTGCTCCGGATGCGCGCAGCGGTGTTCCGCTACCGGGTGATGGCGTACGTGACCGGCGTGGTGCTGATCGTGCTGTGCTTCGTCGGCATCCCGCTGCAGGTGCTCGCGGACAACGACGTGGTGGCGCACGACGTCGGCACTGCCCACGGCATCCTCTACATCATCTACCTGATCACCGCGTACCTGATGTCCCGGCAGCTCGGCATGAAGCTGGCCAGCGCGCCGACCGTGATCCTGCTGCTGGCCGGCACCATCCCGGTGCTGACCTTCGTGGTCGAGCGCTGGACGACCCGGCGGTTCATCAACCCGGCGCTCGCCGCCGCGGCACGGCCGGCGGCGCGCTCCGCCGCCGCGCCGCAGTCCCGGTAGAAGCGCGGCCCGGCCAGCACGTGAGCCAGCACTACTTCACCGCGCGGCCGGACGCGCCGCATCGCCCCGGCCGGGTGCACGTCGTACTGCCGGACGTGCACCTGGAGCTGCAGACCGATTCCGGTATGTTCTCGCCGGACCGGCTGGACGCCGGCACCCGGCTGCTGCTCGAGACCGCGCCGCCACCGCCGGCCGCCGGGCACCTGCTCGACCTGGGCTGCGGCTACGGCCCGCTGGCCCTGGTGCTCGCCGCCCGGTCGCCCGGCGCGACCGTCTGGGCGGTCGACGTGAACGAGCGCGCGCTCGAACTGTGCGCGGCCAACGCGCGGCGGGCGGGGCTGCCGAACGTGCGCTGCGTCGGCCCTGGCGACCCCGCGCTGCCGGCCCGGTTCGGGCTGATCTGGTCCAATCCGCCGATCCGGATCGGCAAGGCGGCGCTGCACGAGCTGCTGGCAGGCTGGCTGGCGAGACTGGCGCCCGGCGGCACGGCCTGCCTTGTCGTGCAGCGCAACCTGGGCGCTGACTCGCTGCAGCGCTGGCTGGCCGAGGCGGGCTGGCCCGCCCGCCGGCTGGCGGCAAGGGGCGGGTACCGGGTACTGGCGGCCGGCCCGTGACCGGCCAGGGAACTGCTGGCCCCGGAGCGGCCGGCGATGCAGCGGCCGGCGACAGAGCGGCCGGCGATGCAGCGGCCGGCCCGGTGGTGAACGGCTCTGCAGCGCGCCGTCAGCTGCGGCCCACCGATGTCAAGCGGCTGAACCGGTCCTGGCGGCGGCTCACCCGGGCCAGGCTCGCGCTCTTGCTCGACTCGGTCGGCCAGCCTTTCAACGTCGGATCGATCATCAGGACCGCAGCAGCGCTCGGGGTCGAGCAGATCTGGCTCTGCGGCGACAGCGCGTCGCCGGAGCATCCCTCCGCGCGGAAGACGGCGCTGGGCACCGAGCGCCTGGTGAGCTGGGAACGGGAGCAGGACGCCGCCGCCGCGGTGGCGTCCGCCGCCGCCGCCGGCCTGCGGGTGGTCGCCATCGAGCTGGCCGAGGGCGCGGTCCCGCTGCACGAGGCACCGCTGTCCGGGGACGTCTGCCTGGCGCTCGGCAACGAGGACCACGGTTGCTCGGCGGGCCTGCTAGCCGCCGCTGACGCGGTCGCGTACATCCCGCAAGCGGGCAGGGTCGGCTCGCTGAATGTCGCCGCCGCCGCCGCGATCGTGCTGGCGGAGGCCCGCCGCAGGGAGTGGTCGCGTGCCTGACCGGCCGGGCCTGGCCCGTTCCCCGTTCTTATGGGCGCGCGGCCGGCCTTCCTCGATTTCCCTGGCCCGCTTGCCTTCGCGCACCGCGGCGGCACGGCGCACGGCCCGGAAAATAGCTGGCGCGCCTTCGAGCACGCCGTCGGGCTCGGCTACACGTTCCTGGAGACCGACGCGCGTGCCACCGCGGACGGCGTCCTGCTGGCCTTCCATGACAAGACGCTCGACCGGCTGACCGGGCGGCCTGGCGAGTTCGCCCGGATGCCGCACCGCGAGGTCGCCGCCGCCGGGATCGGCGGGACGGACCCGATCCCGCTGATCGAGGACCTGCTCGGCGCCTGGCCGGAGGTGCGCTTCAACATCGACATCAAGGACGCGGGCGCGGTGCTGCCGCTGGCCGGGGTGCTGCGCAGGACGGCGGCATGGGACCGGGTATGCCTGTGCTCGTTTTCTGGCCGCAGGCTCCGGGCGGCCCGGCGGGCGCTCGGCCGGCCGGTCTGCATGGCCGCGTCGCCGGCCGGAATCACCGCCGTCCGGCTCGGCCTGCCAGCATCATCGGCCCGGTGCGCCCAGGTTCCGGCGACGGTGGCCAGCGCGCCGTTCGTACGCCGCGCGCACCGGCTCGGCCTGCCGGTGCACGCGTGGACGGTGAACGAGCGCGCGCTGATGGAGAGCCTGCTCGATCTCGGCGTGGACGGCATCATCACCGACCAGACCATCGTGCTGCGCGAGGTGCTGACAGCACGCGGCCAGTGGCATCCGCGGCACCCCGCGTGACAATCTGAGCGATCCACCGGGCCGTCGGGGGTTGGAAACACGGCCTGGCGGGAATCTTGTCCGGGAACTCACCGTTGACATGAAGGACGGCTGAGCGCTGGGAGGCAGCAGACTGATGGCCGAACGCTCTCTTCGCGGTACCAGGCTCGGAGCGACGAGCTACGAGAATGACCGTAACACTGATCTGGCCCCGCGTCAGGACGTGGCTTTCGAGTGCCCGAAAGGCCACAGCTTCACCGTCCCGTTCGCAGCCGAGGCCGAGATCCCGACGACCTGGGAGTGCCGGGTCTGCGGGGCGACGGCGTTCACCTCTGCCGGCGACCTGCCGGCGCCCAAGAAGGTCAAGCCCCCGCGCAGCCACTGGGACATGCTCCTGGAACGGCGGTCCGTGGCCGATCTCGAGGAAGTGCTTGCCGAGCGTCTCGCGGTGATCAGGGGGCAGCGGGGCCTGGTCGATGATGTGACGGTGAACTCCCACTCCCGGGCCGGGCGGCAGCGCAAGAGCGCGTAGCCAGCGGTTTACCTGCCTGCCGCGCCGCGGTGCAGCCGGGCGGCGATCCCCCACTGGGTGACCCGCCAGAATGCCTCGGCCACGATGCCCTTGCTCATCTTGCTGGCGCCGCGGGTGCGCTCGGTGAACGTGATCGGTACCTCGGTGACCGCGCGGCCAGCCCGCAGTGCCCGCAGCACGAGGTCGATCTGGAAGCAGTAGCCCCGGGAGAGCACCTGATCCAGGCAGATGGCGCGCAGGGTATCGGCGCGATAGGCGCGGTACCCGGCGGTGGCGTCCCTGATGCTGATGCGCAGCATGATCCGCGCGTACGTGTTGGCGCCCCTGGACAGGATCTCCCGTGACCTCGGCCAGTTCAGCACGGTCCCGCCGGGTACCCAGCGCGATCCGATCACCAGGTCGGCGGACTGCAGCGCGGTCAGCATGGCCGGCAGTTCCGCCGGGTCATGCGAGCCGTCGGCGTCCATCTCCACCACGACCCCGTAGCCGCGGTCCAGCGCCCAGCCGAAGCCGGTGATGTAGGCGGACCCCAGGCCCGCCTTGCCGGGCCGGTGCAGGACATGCATGCCCGGATCGGAGGCCGCCAGCTTGTCGGCGACCTGGCCCGTGCCGTCCGGGCTGCTGTCGTCGACCACGAGGATGTCGGCGTCGGTGACCGAGGCGCGGAGCCTGTCGACGATCGGCTCCAGGTTCTCTCGCTCGTTGTAGGTCGGGATGATGACGGCGACCCTGCCCAGCGGGCCGCCCGGCCGTTCAGTTTCGGTCACTCTGCCTGCCTGTGATGGAAGAGAGCCCGGGCATCCCTTCGGACCGGAGTTCGTCCCGCCGGCAACGGGCTCGGCCTCCGTTGTCTACTGGGTGCCCGGGCCCCTCCCGGGTCCAACCCCCCTGAGCAAATCCCTGCGTCATGGCGCAGCGGCCGCGGGACGGCTGACCGCCCTGGCCGGCTGGCCCGGTGCTGGACTGGCTAGCAACATACCGTCGATCGCCGTGATGTCAACCTCTCCCTTGCCTACCTGGCGGCACGGATCAGCAGTACGACGGGCCTGTTCGCTGTTGTCCGGCGGCGATACGATTAAGCCTCTCCCAGCATGTGAGGGTGGCATGGCAGCCTTGTCATCGGGCGTCCGGTGTGCGATGCGACGGCCGCGCACTATGCCCTCGCCGCGGCTGGGGTACCGCCGTATCCGTAACGCGCGCGCCCGCTACCGGCGGCGCGGGCATTTCCCCTGAAGTGGGAACCCGCCGTGCGGGATTCACTTCCGGCTGGAGGACGAGCAATGACAGAACGTCCGGAACCGCAGGTCTCCGAGTCACAGATCGCCGTGCACTGGCGGGAGGAAGAAGTTTACTACCCGCCCGAGGAATTCGTCGCGCAGGCCAATGCGGCTGACCCGGCTATCTTCGAGCGGTTCAGCGAGGATAATTTCCCCGACTGCTTTAAGGAGTACGCGGACCTGCTCAGCTGGGATGCGACGTGGGAGACGACGCTGGACACCAGCAACGCACCATTCTGGAAATGGTTCGTCGGCGGCAGGCTGAATGCCTCGTATAACTGCGTCGACCGGCATGCCGAGGCCAACCCGGACAAGACCGCGATCATCTTCGTGCCGGAGCTAGAGTCCGACGACCACGTGGAGATCAGCTACTCCGACCTGCTCCGCCAGGTGAACGAGTTCGCGGCGGTGCTACGCGACTCCCTTGGCCTGAAGACCGGCGACCGGGTGACATTGCACATGCCGATGGTGCCCGAGCTGCCGGTCACCATGCTGGCCTGCGCACGGCTCGGCGTCATTCACTCGCAGGTGTTCGGCGGGTTCAGCGGTAATGCCTGCGGACACCGGATCGCCGACTCCGGCAGCCGTGTCCTGATCACGATGGACGGCTATTACCGCGGCGGCAAGCTGTCGGACCACAAGGTCAAGGCCGACGAGGCGATCGCGGCGGCCAGCCAGGAGGGCCAGGAGGTCGACAAGGTTCTCGTCTGGCGGCGGCACCCCGGTCAGTACGCGTCACAGACCCCGATGGTCGAGGGCAGGGACGTCTTCGTCGACGAGCTGCTGGCCGGCCACCAGGGCCACGTGGTGGAGCCGGTATCCATGCCAGCCGAGGCGCCGCTGTTCCTGATGTACACCAGCGGCACCACCGGCCGCCCCAAGGGCTGCGTGCACAGCACCGGCGGCTACCTCGCCTACGTGGCCGGCACCTCCAAGTACTACCAGGACATCCACCCGGATGACGTGTACTGGTGCATGGCCGACATCGGCTGGATCACCGGCCATTCCTACATCGTCTACGGGCCGCTCGCGCTGGGCACCACGACGGTGATCTACGAGGGCGTCCCGAACTATCCCGACGGCGGGCGGCCCTGGCGGATCGCGGAGAAGCTCGGGGTGAACATCTTCCACACCTCGCCGACCGCGATCCGGATGCTGCGCAAGGTGGGGCCGGAGGAGCCGAAGAAGTACGACTACCACTTCAAGCACATGACCACCGTGGGCGAGCCGATCGAGCCCGAGGTCTGGCGCTGGTACCACGCCGAGGTCGGCAAGGGCGAGGCGGCCATCGTCGACACCTGGTGGCAGACCGAGAACGGCGGATTCCTCGGCAGCACGCTGCCCGCCCTGCAGCCGATGAAGCCCGGGAGCTGCGGGCCCGGTGTCCTCGGCATCTACCCGGTGATCTACGACGAGGATGCCAACGAGGTACCGGCAGGCAGCGGCAAGGCGGGCAACATCTGCATCCGCAACCCGTGGCCGGGCACCTTCCAGACCATCTGGGGCCAGCCGGAGCGGTATGTGGATACCTACTACCGGAAGTACAACAAGAACCCGGACAGCACGGACTGGCGCGACTGGCCGTACTTCGCCGGGGACGGCGCCGTGCAGGCGGCGGACGGCTACTTCCGGATTCTCGGCCGCGTCGACGACGTGATCAACGTGGCCGGGCACCGGCTCGGCACCAAGGAGATCGAGTCCGCCGCCCTGACCGTCGCCGAAGTCGCCGAGGCGGCCGCCGTCCCGGTGATCGACGATATCCGGGGCCGTGCGGTGGAGATCTACGTCTCGCTCAAGCCGGGTATCGAGCCCGGCAAGGAGATGGAGGGCAAGGTCACCACGGCGATCGAGACCGAGATCGGCAAGATCGCCCGGCCGAAGAACGTCTGGATCGTGCCGGACATGCCGAAGACCAGGTCGGGCAAGATCATGCGGCGGGTCATCGCGTCAATCTCCAACTTCGCCGACGTCGGGGATGTCACCACCCTGGCCAACCCGGAGATCGTGGACAGCATCCGGCAGCAGGTGCAGACCGCGAAGGTCGCCAACGATGACGTGCCGCGCGACCTGACCGAGGCCGAGTTCGAGGAGATCAGGAAGTTCGGCGCCGAGTAGGCCGCCTCCGGCGGGCCGGTAGGGGCGGCCGCAGGCTGAGTCACGATGAGCCTGCGGGCCGCCCTTACGCGTGTCCCCACGGCCTGCGAAGCGTTGATGCCGCTTGCCGAAATCGTCTCAGCCCATTCTTATGACAATCCGGCAGGCCGTCAGGGCGCCGGGGCCACGACCGTCCCGACAGCGGTGACCACGACCAGGGGCTCGTCCAGGACCCGACCGGCCGACGGCCCGCGGCCGGGGTCGGCGCGGCAGGTCACGCGGGCCTCGAAGGCGATCTCGCGGCTGCGCCGCCCGACCCTGGCCACGGTCGCGGTCACCTCGATCACGTCGCCGGCCAGCACGGGCGCGCGGAACTGGACGTCGGAGTAGGCGGCGAACAGCCCCTCGTCGCGGTCGGTGCGGATGGACAGCTCGGTGCCCGCATCGCCGAACAGGCCGAGCACGTACGCGCCGTCCACCAGGTTCCCGCCGTAGTGCGCGTGGCTGTACGGCACGTACCGGCGGTGCGTCACGCTCTGGCCCAGCCGGGGGTCGTCTGTCATGCTGTGCCCGCTTCCGTCGCCAGCGGCGTTTCCTGGCCGCCCCGGGCCGGCGCCGCGGGGGCGAGGGCATGCGCCAGGTAGCTTGCCACCTCGCCCGGCGTGGTGCCCCGTCCGAAGATCTTGTCGACGCCGACCGCGGCGGCCGTTCCCGGGTCGAACCTGGGCCCGCCGACCACCAGCAGCGGCCGCAGCGGGCCGGGCGCCGCGAACGCGGCGGCCAGCTCGCGTGCGTTGGCCAGGTGCGCATCCCGCTGCGTGACCACCTGGCTGACCAGCACGGCGTCGGCCCGCTCGGCCCGCGACCTGGCAACCAGGTCCGTCACTTCGACCTGCGCGCCGAGGTTCACCACGCGCATCTCCCGGTAGTACTCCAGGCCCTTCTCCCCCGCATGGCCCTTCACGTTCAGTATCGCGTCGATGCCGACCGTGTGCGCGTCGGTGCCGATGCAGGCGCCGACCACCACGAGCTTGCGGCCGAGCGCCGCCCGGATCCGCCGGTTGACCTCCGCCGGGGAGAGCAGCGGGAACTCCCGCTCGGCCACGGTGACTTGCGAAAGGTCGACAAGGTGACGGACCTGCCCGTACACGATGCAGAACGTGAAGTCCGGGCCCATCGCCTTGGCATGCACGACCATCGCCGGATCCAGGCCCATCTTGGCGGCCAGCTGCAACGCCGCGCCCTCCGCCAGGGCGCGCTCCGCGGCGGTGCCGGACGGGACGGGGAGCGTGAACGAAACCTGGATCCGGCCGTCCCCCGTGGTGTCTCCGTAGGGCCGGATGACCTGGCCGGTCATGGCCGGCCCGCCGTCTCGCTGTCCTGGGGCTGCGCCGCGGGCCCGGCCGCCAGCAGCTCGGTGGCCGGGTTGAAGTACCCGGCTTCCTGCCTGATCACGCCGTCCAGTCCGCGGCCGCCGTCCGCCGGGCGCCGGGTGACGCCGAACGTGCCGTCCCCGATGGCGGTCAGCAGCCCCTCGTCGCCGATCCGGCGGAGCAGGTCAACCGCTTCGCCGAGCACCTGCCTGGCCCGGCGCTCGATGAAGCCGCCCGGGGCCGGCCGGAAGCTCTCGCCAAGCCGGCCGGCCGCGGCGCGCACGTACCTGACGTTCTCCAGCGCGAGATCGCGGTCGGCGAGGAACGGGGTATGGATCCCCTCGGTCATCATCCCGATCAGCAGGATGGACTGGCCGGTCATCATCCCGCACAGGTTGAAGAACGCGTCCAGCAGGTACCCGGCGAACACGTTGCCGGTCATGTGCTTGGTCGGCGGCATGTACTTCAGCGGCGCGTCCGGGAAGAGCTCGCGCACCAGCTGCGCGTGCGCGAGCTCCAGCAGGAACGAGTCGGGTACGTCCGGGTTGATCTCGAACGCGTGCCCGAGCCCGAGCTGCCAGTTGGCCAGCCCGGCTTCCCTGCCGAAGAACTCGTTCAGCAGCTGGCTGACGACCACCGTGTGCGCGGCATCGACGGCATCGGCCGTGGTCAGGTAGTTATCCTCGCCGGTGTTGATGATGATCCCGGCGCGGGCGTGGACCTGCCGCGAGAACCGCTGGTCGATGAAGGTACGGCGGGGGTTGATATCGCGGAAGATGATGCCGTACATGCAGTCGTTCAGCATCATGTCCAGCCGCTCGAGCCCGGCCAGCGCCGCGATCTCCGGCATGCACAGGCCGGAGGCGTAGTTGGTCAGCCGCACGTACCGGCCGAGCTCGCGCGAGACCTGGTCCAGGGCGGCGCGCATCAGCCGGAAGTTCTCCCTGGTCGCGTACGTGCCGGCGTAGCCTTCCCTGGTCGCTCCCTGGGGCACGTAGTCGAGCAGGGACTGGCCGGTGGACCGGATCACCGCGACGATGTCCGCGCCCGCCCGCGCCGCGGCCTGCGCCTGCGGGATGTCCTCGCAGATGTCGCCGGTAGCGACGATCAGGTAGATCCACGGCTTCGGCGGATCCGAGGTGGCGCCGATCATCGAGTCCCGCTCGGCCCGGCGGGCGTCGATGACGGCGAGGCCGCCGCGCACCGCGCGGGTCGCGGCCGCGCGGGCGAGGTCCGCGTCGCCGCCCGCCGGGATCCGGAACTTCACCGCGCCCGCGGCCGCGTCCCTGGCCAGCGCGGCCAGGTCGGGGTAACCGCCGGCGATCATCGCATCCCAGGCGGGCAGCGCCACCCCGTGCTGCAGGCCCGCGGTGTCCCGTATCGCGTCGGCCAGCCTGTTCACCCACGGCATGCCGTCGCCGTCCGCGCCGTCCAGGCCCGCCAGCCTGAGCACCGCGCGTTCCACCGACACCGTGGTGTGCGTGCGGGCAAGCTCGACGACCGGCTGCCCGGCGCGGCGGGCCAGCGCGCGCGCCTCGCCGACCACGGCGGGATTCAGGCCGAGCAGCCCGGCCGCCGCGCTGCCCGGATCCCGGGCTGGGTTGCTATCTGCGCTCATGGCCGTCCTCCCGCTGGCTCGCGCCCGCGGCCTGGATGATCACCGAGCCGGCTCTCGAACAGATTTTTAACGGATTCCTCGGAGCGGATCAGGTCCAGGGCGAGCTGTGCGTGCCCGGGCACGTATCCGTTGCCGACCAGCATGGTCACGTCCGCGGCGACGCCTTCGGCGCCGAGCGCGGCGGCGGTGAACGAGGTGGCCATCGAGAAGAAGATCACCGTGCCGCCCTCGGCGGTGGCCAGGATGGCGCCGCCCTCGCAGCCCGGCACGTCCACGCAGACGACGGTGACGTCGGCCGGGCCGCCCGCATGCCGGATCGCGCCGGAGACCGCGACCGGATCCCTGGCGTCGGCGACCACCACCTGGTCGGCCAGGCCTGGCCGGCTGGCCGCCGCGCTGGCGGCGCGGAGCGCGGCTGCCTCACGCTCGTCCGGCACGACGCCGATGACCCGCCCGGCGCCAGCGCGGCGGGCCGCGGCCGCCGACAGCGAGCCGCTCTTTCCCGCCGCGCCCAGGATCGCGACGACCGGGCCGCCGGGCGGCCGGGCCGCGCCGGTGACGACGCGGTGCGTCAGCGCCGGCGCCCCGCACACGTCGAGGACGGCGAGCGCGAGCGGGACCGGCAGGTCGCCGGGCAGCACGGCGGCGATCGACCGGCCGAACAGGATCGCGTGCCCGTCGCACGGCACCTGCTCGGACTGCCCGTCCCAGCGGGAAAGCCCGTCGGCTACCGCCAGCGGCGTGAGGCTGAGCGACACGAGCGTGGCAATCCGGTCCCCCGGCAGCAGGCCGAGCGGCGACTTCGGGCCCGCTTCCTCGACGATGCCGGTGAGCATCCCGCCGGAGCCGGTGACCGGGTTGTGCATCTTGCCGCGGCTGGCGATGATCTCCAGCACCGCTGCCCTGATAACGGCCGGGTCCCCGCCGGCAGCCTCGTGCAGCTGGCGGAAGGACGCCGCGTCCAGGTTCAGCCGGTCCACCCGGACCCGCACCTCGTCCGGCCAGATGGCCGGGCTCGGATCCAGCCGCCATGCCGCCTGCGGCAGCACCCCGGCAGGCTCGGCCACCCGGTGCAGGCCGAGCGGAGATCCCGGCGCTAGCACGGATCGGCTCACGCGATCACAGTAGCTCCGGGTGGCGGCACGGACCGCGCGGCCCCGTCGGCGGGTAGCTGACGCCTGGTCAGGACCCGGCCGCCGCCGGGATGACGGGGTGCTCGCGCGCGTCGAAGTGCCAGAGCGCGGGCAGCGCGGCCGCCACCACGACGGCGCCGAGCACGCTCGCCGCGCCGCCGGAGACCACCGCGACCCGGGTCCCGGTCGAATGTATTTCGCCGGATGCTGCGCTACCGTGACTGCCATGAGCAGGGTTCACGACATGGGCGGGCAGACCGGGTTCGGCCCGGTCCCGGTCGCTGACGACGGCCCGCCGTTCCAGGCTGACTGGGAGGCGAGAGTCGCCGCGCTGAGCACGGCGCTGATGCGCGGTGAGGCCTTCAGCGGGGACGAGTTCCGCGACGCTATCGAGCGGATCCCGCCAGCGTCGTACCTGGCCATGTCGTACTACGAGCGCTGGCTCGCGGCGCTGGAGCTGCTGCTGGCCGAGAAGAAGCTGCTGGCTGGCCGTGATCCCTTGCCGGGCGGGCCGGTGACCGGTGGCTAGGTTCGCGGCCGGCTCCGTGGTGCGCGCGGTCACGGCGGATCCGGACGGCCACACCAGGCTGCCGCGCTACGTCCGCGGGCAGCAGGGCGAGATCGTGGACGACCACGGCAGCTGGCCGCTGCCCGACGAGGAAGTGCGCGGCGGCACCCGGACCGAGCAGGTCTACGCGGTCAGGTTCGCCGCGCGGGACCTGTGGGGCGCGGGCGCGGGATCGCACTGGGTGGTCGTCGACCTGTGGGAGTCCTACCTGGAGCAGGCGGAGTGAGCGGCGACCACGCGGAACTGCCGGTGGCGGTGCGGGCACGCCGGCTGGAGGACCAGGTGATCGCGGCCGGCCTGACCACCGACGCGGAGCTGGACGAGATCCTGGCCGGCCAGTATTTCGCCGGATCGGCGGCCGGCGGCGCGCGGATCGTGGCCAGGGCCTGGACCGACCCCAGCTTCCGGGAGCGGCTGCTCGCGGACGGCAATGCCGCGGCCGCCGAGCTCGGGCTCGGCGCGGCCGGCCGGGACAGCAGCGGCTACCGGCTGAAGGCGGTCGAGAACACCGCGCGACTGCACAACCTGGTCGTCTGCACGCTCTGCTCGTGCTACCCCACCGCGCTGCTCGGCCCGTCGCCCGGCTGGTACAAGAGCTTCGCGTACCGCTCGCGTGCGGTCCGCGAGCCACGGGAGGTGCTGGCCGAGTTCGGCCTGCGGCTGCCAGCGGAGACCGAGATCGTGGTCTGGGACTCCAGCGCGGAGACCCGCTACCTGGTCGTGCCCGCCCGCCCGGCCGGCACCGCCGGCCGCAGCGAGGACGAGCTGGCCGGCCTCGTGTCCAGGGACGGCATGATCGGCACCGCCGCGGTCTGACGGCGAGCGGCCAGGCCGTTCTAGCGCTTCGTGATGATGGTCGTGACCGGCAGCCCGAACTGGCGTTCGGCCTGCCGGGGCAGGTCGGCCCGGAGCCAGCGTGAGCCGCGCCGGGGCAGCGTGGCCATGATGATCTCGTCAAACTGATGATCGGCGAACGCCTTCTCCATGGCCTCAAGCGGGCGGGAGCTGCCGAGCTCGCCCTCGGCGGCGATGCCAAGCGCGGCGAGGTCGGCCAGTATCTGGCTGAGCCGCTGCCGCGCCTGCGCGGTCGCCTCCTCGTCGCTGGCGGGGCCGGCGTAATCCGTTACCCACCACCACATGCTGGGTGGGGGGAAGACGTCATCGGCCGGATAGTCCGCGGCGGTGGTGTTCGGCACAAGCACGTAGACGGAACTCGACCCCGCCTCGATCCGCTTGCGAAGCTCGTCGCGTAGCTCCGGACCCGGCAGGGTCTGGTTCGCGACGACGAGATACCTGCGCATAGGCGATCACCCACTTCACGGTAACGCGCCGCGGAACTCTGCACTACTGCGTATTCAGGTTCATTCGCGGGACCTTCGGCCGTGGCAGGCACGCCCGGCCGGGAGTCGACTAGGGACGTGGCCGGCGGCTGGCGCCAGGGCAGCGGCGGCCGCACCCGGATCTGTCCGAGGAGAACGCGGGAGGCTGCAATGCAAGCCAGGACTAGCGGCACGACAGCACCGCCGGACCGGCCAGGTGGCGCGGAAATCCTTGAGCGCCCGCTGCTCAACAAGGATGCCGCGTTCACTCGGCGCGAGCGTGAGGCACTCGGCCTGCGGGGCCTGCTGCCCTGGCGCACCGCCACGATCGGGCAGCAGGTCGCGCTGGAGCTTGAGCATCTCCGGTGCAAGTCGACCGACCTGGAGAAATACATCGGGCTTGTGGCGCTGCAGGATCGCAATGAGACGTTGTTCTACCGGCTGCTTCTCGATCATCTCGAGGAACTGGCCCCGATCGTGTACACGCCAACGGTCGGTGACGCATGTCAGCGTTTCAGCCACATCGTCCGGCGTCCCCGTGGACTCTGGATCACGCCGGACGATATCGGGTGCATCCCGGAACTGATGCGCAACGCCGGCCGACCGGGGATCCGGCTGATCGTCGCCACTGACAACGAGCGCATCCTCGGCCTGGGCGACCAGGGGGCAGGCGGGATGGGAATCCCCGTCGGCAAGCTCGCGCTGTACTCCGCCGGAGCCGGGATCAACCCTGCCCTGGCGCTGCCGGTGTCGCTGGATGTCGGCACCGACAACCCAGGCCTGCTGAGCGACCCGCTTTACCTCGGCTACCCGCAGCCTCGCCTGCGCGGGACCGCTTACGACGACTTCATCGAGGCGTTCGTCGAAGCCGCCCGCTGCGTCTACCCGGATGCCGTCGTGCAGTGGGAGGACTTCAAGCAGCACAACGCGATCCGCCTGCTCGACCGTTACCGGCACCGCATCGCGAGCTTCAACGACGACATCCAGGGCACGGCCGCGGTGGTGGTGGCCGGCATCCTCGCCGCCTTGCGGCGCAGCGGCGAGCCAATGAGCAGCCAGCGGCTCGTGTTCGTCGGGGCCGGCGCAGCGGGCATCGGCATCGCGAGGCTCGTCGGAGCGGTCATGCGGGCCGAGGGCGCCGCCGAGGAGCAGATCCGCCGCGCCGTCGTGATGCTCGACTCCAGGGGCCTGGTCTTCGAAGGGCGCGACCGCCTGGACGACGACAAGAGCCCGTTCGCCCTTCCCGGGCCCGAACTCGCCCGCTTCGGCTTCGAGCCGGCCGCGCGGTATGAGCTGGAGACGGTCGTGCGGCAGGTGGCCCCGACGATCCTGATCGGAACGAGCGGGACGGCCGGTGCCTTCACGGAGGGCGCCATCAGGGAGATGGCCGCGCGAACCCCGGTGCCTGTCGTTTTCCCGCTGTCCAACCCGACGGCCAACTCGGAGGCAACCCCGGCCGACGTCCTGCGATGGAGCCAGGGCCGCGCGCTGGTCGCGACCGGCAGCCCCTTCGATCCGGTGCAGGCCGGCCAGGATACCCGCCTGATCGGGCAGGCCAACAACGTCTTCATCTTCCCCGGCGTCGGCCTGGCCGCGATCGCCGCGCAGGTCAGGGAGGTCACCGACCGCATGTTCCTGATCGCGGCCACGACCTTGGCCGGACTGGTGTCGGCGGAGCGCCTGGAGCAAGGCGCCCTCTATCCGCAGATCGCCGACCTGCGGCAGATCTCCCGGACCATCGCCGTCGCGGTGGCACGCGAGGCCCGCGACAGCGGGGTAGCACTCCTGCCGCCGAGGGAAGACGTCGAGACCGTCGTGGACGCGGCGATGTGGGAACCCAGCTACCAGGACCTGGGCAGCCTCAGCGAACACTCTGGATATCGCGCCGCCCGGCCCTGAGCGAGGTGATCAGGGCTGTCACCCGCTCCTCCCCCCGGACGTAAGTATCCGGTTGACTAGGTCTCGGCGGCGTTGGTGGGCACCGGGCTGGCCGGCTCGGCCGGCGGGCCTGCGCCGCCGCGCCGCTGGCTGCGGATGAACCAGGTGATGCCGGTCACGGCGAGGATCGTGGCGATGTAGAAGTTCAGCCGGAGGCCGAGGAAATGCTCGGAGGAGTCGATCCGCAGCGATTCCTCGAACAGCCGGAACGCCGAGTACCCGGCCACGTACAGGGCGAACAGGCCGGGCGGCCTGATGCCGCGGTGATGGCCGAGCCAGACAAGCGCCGCCGCCAGCAGCAGGTCGAAGATCAGCTCGTACAGGAACGTCGGCTGGAACGTGCTGAAGTGCGCGTAGCCGGGCGGCCGGTAAGGCGGCGAGATCTGCAGTCCCCAGGGCAGGCTGGTCGGCCTGCCGAACAGCTCCTGGTTGAAGTAGTTGCCGAGGCGGCCGACGGCCTGGGCGACGAGCAGCGCCGGGGCGGCCGCGTCCATGAACACCCGCACGTTGCCGCCCGCCCGGCGGACCCGCCAGATGCCTGCCGCCGCTCCGGCCGCTATGCCCCCCCAGACGCCAAGGCCGCCCGACCAGACCGCGAACACGCCCCACCAGTGCGGCGGGATGTCGGCCGGCGTGGTGATGTCGAAGTAGATCCTGGCGCCGATGATGCCGGCCGGCACCGCCCAGGTCGCCACCTCGGTTACCAGCGCCGGGTCGCCGCCGCTGGCCTGCCAGCGGCGGCGGGTGATCATCACCGAGAGCGTGATCCCGATCACGTACATCAGCCCGTAGAAGTGGATGAACGACGGGCCGATGTGGAACCCGCTGGCCGGCGGGCTGGGGATGTGCAGGGCCATGGACTGAGGGTAGACCCGTGCCTGCCATGCCCGGTGCGGCAGGGACCGGTCGGTCAGTTAGCGTGGAGCCATGCCGTAGAGCTCGGGCCGCCGGTCGGCGTGCACGTCGTTGCGCGGGCTGTTCGCCTTGCTGCGGGCCAGCCGCAGGTCGCAGTCGGCCATCAGCACCGCTGGCTCATCCGTGCAGGACGGCCCGGCCAGCGGGTACCCGTCCGGCCCGGCGATGACGGCACCGCCGGTCCAGCTCACGCCGCGCTCGGTCCCGCACCGGTCCGCCGCCGCGATGAAGATCCGGTTCGCGCTCGCCGCCGCCTGCACGTTCAGCACGACCATCGGCCGCTCGCCGGCCGGCCGCGGCTCGGCCGGCCAGTTGGTCGGAACGGCCAGCAGGTCCGCGCCGGCCAGGGCGGGCTTGCGCACCCACTCGGGGAACTCGGCGTCGTAACAGACCATGACCCCGATCCGGCCGTAGGCGGTGTCGACCACGGGTGGCTCGTGGTCGCCCGGCGTGAAGACGTCCTGCTCGGCATCCCACAGGTGCGCCTTGCGGTAGATCGCCCGGGTCCCGCCGCCGTCGATGATCGCGGCGCTGTTGAGCAATTTGCCAGACGTCCCCAGCTCGCAGAAGCCGCCGACGATCACCAGATCGTGCCGGGCGGCGAGTCGCTGCCACTCGCCGATGGTCGGGCCGTCGGCCGGCTCGGCCAGCGACCGTGCCTCGGCAGCGCCGGAGAACACGTAGCCGGATGTGGCCAGTTCCGGCAGCACGACGACGCGAGCCCCCTGGCCTGCCGCGATGCTGATCGCGTCGCGCGCAGCGGCACGGTTGCGGCCAGTTTCGCCGACGCTGAGGCTGAGCTGGCAGGCGGCCACTCGCACGGACTGGCCGTTACTCTGCGGCATCACGCGGCCAGCCTAGCCACTAGCAGCCGGATCCCTGCTCTGCGCGGCGCGCCGGTCGGTACGATGTGCCGCCATGGCGGCATTGTTCAACCGGATCATCCCCATTCTGTTTGTGAGCGACCTTGAGGCCGAACGTGACTTCTACGTCCGCCTGGGCTTCCACGTCACCTACGAGGGGCCCGAGTACCCACATTTCCTCGCGCTGGGCCACGGCCCGGTCGAGTTCGGCATCGAGCGAAAGGCCGGATTCCGCAGCGACACTCCTGATCACGTGCTGACCTGGCAGTTCGGCGTCGGGGACATCGCGGCCGCGCGCCAGCGGCTGAAGGAGGCCGGAGTTCCGTTCAGCGAGCAGCTGATGACACCCAGCGAGGACTGGACGTACCGGGTCCTGCACGCCCGCACCCCGAACGGCTATCACCTGCTGCTGGAGGAAGGCAGCGACTAGCCGGGCTCCAGCTGGCATGGGATGGTACCGATCTGTCAGTCAACAACCCCCGCCGATGATCGCGCGGGGGTGCTCGGTGAGATAGTGCGGGGATTACCGGCGGTCGGTAACCCCGACGTGGCACCCGCCACCTAGCACCTGCCCGACCGCGCCTGACCAGCTGCGCCAGTAGCCCTTGTCGGTCTTCCAAAGGATCACGTGCGGGACGTGATTCTTGATGTACGTCCAGCGCATCCGCGAGTAGTACCGCACGCCGTTGTGCGCCTCCACCCCGCTCAGCTGGACCTTCACGGAGAACCTCTGGTACGGGCACTGGTAGGTCGGCAGCGCGCAGCCGGGCTTCTGCATGTGCAGGTACCCGTTCGCCTGCGCGCCGGTGGCGGTCCAGCTCAGCCATTTCAGCGCGTTGACGTAGGGCGAGCCGCCCTGGCCGACGTAGAGGGCAGCGGGCCTCACCTGGCCGCCATGCCATCCCTCAACCTGCGCGTACACGACCGGGAGTGTGGCACGCGCGCCGGAGGTCCCGGCTGGATTGGCGGCCTGGGCCGGGCCGAGCCGAGCAACGCTGCCCGCGCCATCGCCGATGGCGGTGATCACCACGGCGATGAGGACCAGCACGGCGGCTGCCGTAAGCGCCGCCAGCACCTTGTGAGGGCGCGTCCCGGCCTTGCTGGGAGGCAATGGAGGCGGGTCAGTGGGGGACATGCTGTTTCCCCGAGGGTCCCTGACTATGGCCCGCCGGCGCCCCCGCAGCTAGCGCTGAACGTTCCGGCATGCTCCCGGCCAGCGCGACGCCGCTCATGTCCAGCCCGTGCCCCGATGTGGCGCCGCCTACCCCTCGGAGCCGGGCTCGGTTGCGGATGAAGTCAGCGACTTCCGGCTCCGGTCGCAGACGGCAACGCAGGCTGTGAGTTAACACCATCGAACAGGCAGCCACCAAGCAAAGGCGATGCCTCAGCCGCTGGCGCCGAGCATGAGCGCCGCCAGGAACCCACGATGGTCCCGTGATCAGCAGGGTCACCAAAATTTCAGTTGGGTCACAAGTTGACGGTCGCTTCGGTGACAATGGCTTGCGATGGGCACGTCAACCGATCCGGTCTATCTACGGGTTCTCGAGGATCTGCGCGCCCGCATCAGCGATGGGTCGCTCGAGCCTGGCGCCAGGGTGCCATCCCGCAACGCGATCATCGCGAGGTACGGCGTCGGGGAGACCGCGGCCAAGCATGCCCTGGCGGTCCTGGCGGCCGAGGGGCTGATCGAGGCCAGGGCGGGCTCGGGCTCGTACGTGCGCAAGGCGCCCGCGTCCCGCTGCCTGGAGCACGACCGGCTGCACTATCCCGGCTCGCCGTTCGGCCTGGCGGGCCAGCCTGGCCGGCTGTCCTCGGAACACCAGGCGGAACAGGTCACCGCCCCGCCCCGCATCGCGCGGCGGCTTGGCCTGCGCCCTGGCGGCGACCTGGTGATGCGGACCAGGTACCTGATGAGCGCGGGCGGGACCGCGATCCAGCTGGTGACCTCCTACGAGCCGGTCCGGCTCACCGGCGGCACCGTCATCGCCGCGCCGGAGCAGGGACCGCTGGCCGACCGCAGCGTGATCGAGCGGATGAAGGCCATCGGGATCTGCGTGGACGAGGTGGCCGAGGAAATCTCGGTCCGGCCCTCGCTGCGCAGCGAGGCCACCGCCCTGGCCATCGCGGCGGGCGCTCCCGTCCTGCTGGTGGAGCGCGCCCACCTGGCCGCCGGGCGGGCGGTCGAGGCTGGTGACATCGTCTCCGCCGCCGAGGGCTTCAGGCTCAGGTACCGGATCCCGGTTTAGTCTCGATGCCATGATCAGGCCAGCCCGCCCGCAGGACGTCCCGCAGATCCACCGGCTGATCCGGGAGCTCGCGGACTACGAAAGCTCGCTCAGCGAGGTCACGGCCACCGAGGATGATCTGCGCCGTGCCCTGTTCGCTGACCAGCCCGCGGTATTCGCGCACGTCGCCGAGCACCAGGGCGCCGTGGCCGGGTTCGCGCTGTGGTTCCTGAACTACTCGACCTGGCTCGGCAGGCACGGCGTCTGGCTCGAGGACCTGTACGTCACCCCCATGCTGCGCGGTGCCGGGCTCGGCCGGGCGCTGCTCGCCGAGCTGGCCCGGATCTGCGTGCGGCAGGGCTACGGCAGGCTCGACTGGTGGGTGCTCGACTGGAACTCCGCTGCCCGCGGGTTCTACGAGTCCCTCGGCGCGGTCGCGATGGAGGACTGGACGGTGCACCGGCTGACCGGCCCGGCCCTGCGCGCGCTGGCGGATTCCGCCACCGGGCCGGCCAGCTAGGTTCGCGGCCGCCTCGATGCGGCATTGATCGCCGAGCGGCATCGATATCCGGCTTGATGCTGATGACGGGCAGCGATGCCGAGGCCGGAATCGGACTTGCGCCTGGCCCTGGCCAGGTCGCCGGAATGCCTTGTCCCGGGGTGTTATAACTGCGGAAGCCGGCTAGTCCTCCGGTGGCCGATGAGATGGCCGGCCACATGCCGCGATGGCCCCTGTTAATGCCGCAGAACGGCAATGCCAAGCGGCGGCGGCCCGGTCGGCCCGCAGGAATCATGACTTGCTGATCAGGCCCTCTGAGCATTGACGCTGGCGGTAAGGAAGACCTTAGGCAGTGGGCTTCCCGTGCACACTCGGGAAGACGTATCGCCACCAGTCTGTCTGCACGCCGTCAGCGATCCCCGGGTTCCTCGGGAATCGCCCGAGCCACCAGATGAGAAAGCCGCGCTGGGTGCCGCCCCAGGTGCTCGCGTTGACAACCGTCTGCCGGCCCGTGAGGTTCGGGAAGTTGGCCCAGTCGTCCGCGTCGGACAGGACCGGGTAGTCGCGGTCGTACTGGTAATGGCAGTACGCATTGGGCGGGAAGTGGACGTTGCCGGCGTGGGTGCTGGTGGCGTCGACCTCCGGATGGCCGGCGTCAGGCTGCGCCGGGCAGGCGTAGTCCTCAGCGTAGCGGTCGCGCTGCCCATCAAACCGATCCCAGAGAGTCAGGCCGATGCCGCCCTGGACGAGCGCCTCAGCCCGGTGCCCGAGGTCGTGGAGCATCTCCGCGACGGAGCGCTCGTAGCTGAAGCCCATGACCACGAACGGCCGGGCGACCTGGGGGCAGAGCGTTTGCGCCCCGGCGATCCGGTACTCGAGGTATCCGAACCACGGTCCGCCCCAGAGCCATACCTCGTCGACCCGTTTCTGCGCCAGGGCCTCACAGGCACTTCCGAAGCGTTCGTCGTAACGTGTGCTGAGGACAGCCGCATAGTCGATCAGGGCGCCACAGTAGGCCGGCGAGGCATCGGCGAGGCAGCCGAGGTACTGCGCGTTGGTGAACGTGAACCCGCCCGGCTTGACCGGATACGCGCGAACGACCGATGTGCGCACGATGCGCTGCTCTACGACGCTGGCGCTGGCGCTGGTCACATCGGCTCGGTACTCGTCATCGAGGGCGAGCGGGTCATTCCAGCCGCGCTCGGCCGAGAGCGCCACGCCGTCATCCATGAGCGGGTCGAAGTCGAGCACGTAGACCCGAACGCGCAGGTGCTCGCGCGGCGCCGCAGAGGCAGTCGACAGTTGCAGGGCCGACGCGGCGAGCATCGGCGCCACAAACAGCAGGACCAGCAGCAGGGCTCGCCTGGTCACAACCTTCTCCGCTCGCGACGATGCGGCAGCAGGCGGCGGCCGAAACCGAACGACAATCATACTGCTTCGGCGCCAGCTTGCCGAGGGGCGCGGGCGTTCCTGGACCGCGAACTTTACGTGCCGCAGTCGTGGTCCGCGGACCGGGACCGCTGCCGGCAGGCCGGGATCGGTGATGAGGCAAGAACGAAGCCGGCCTGGATCACTACCAGGCCCGGCTCTATCACGCCTGGTACCGCCACATCACGCTGTCGATGCTGGCGCACGCGTTCCTGGCCGTCACCGCCGCCGCCCACAAGACGGCCACGCTCCTGCCGCGGCGAGGCTGCTGCCGAGATCGGCGAGCATGACCGCCGCGGCGTTGCGCCCGGGCGCTCCGGAGACCGATCCGCCCGGGTAGGTGGTCGCGCCCGTCTGGTACAGGCCGGGAATCGGCGTCCGGTGACCTGCCCACCCCGCCAGCCGGCCCGCGGCGGCCGGCGGCCCGGGCGCGGCCTCGCCGCCGTGGCAGGAGCCGTGCCAGTTATGGGGGTTCATCCGCTCCAGGTCCAGCGGGCTGTGCACCGACGACCCGAGGATCGCATCGTCGGTCAGGCCGGGCGCGTACCGGCGCAGCTGGGCGAGGTTGGCCGCGGCGACCTCGTCCTTGCGGTCATCCCAGCGCGCGGGCCCATCCGGCAGCTCGTATGGCTGGAATCCCACGACCTTCAGCGTGTGCTTGCCGTCCGGCGCCCTGGACGGATCGGCGACGGTCGGGCACAGCACGAGGAGGACGGGGTCGTCATCGGCGATCCGCCCGGCGAAGAAGTCGGTCGCCAGGCGCAGCATCCGCGCCGCCGACTGCGGCGTCCCCGCCGCCACCGGCTGGATGAATCCGCCGCCGGTGGGAAATCGCGGCGGCCGGGTCGTCGCGTAGTGCGTGACGAACATGCAGACACCCGGCCGCCACGCCTGCACCTCGGCCAGGAAATCCGCGCCCCATGCCCGCGCGGGCGCCATCCCGGCCAGCTGCTTGACGTGGATCGTTGACAGCACGGCCCGCGTCGCCAGGTACCGCTCCCCGGCGGCTGTCTCGACGCCTGCGCAGCGCCCGCGTTCCAGCACCAGCGCCGTTACCTTCGCGCCCGTCACAATGACGCCGCCGCGGCTCTCGATCACCCGGGCCAGCGCCCTGGGCAGCGCGGCCGAGCCGCCGCGCGGCAGCGTCCAGCTGTGCCGCTGCCTGCCGTACGCCAGTGAGTACGCCAGCAGGCCGGTGCCGGGGCGGCCCGGTGGCTGCATGGTCATGAACGACATCCACAGCAGGAAGGCCCGGACATGCTCGTCCTCGAACTCCGCGCTGATGACATCCCAGGCGGACATCGCGTCGGCGCGCAGCCACCGCTCGCCGCCCGGCTGGCCGGCCAGCAGCTCGCCGGTCGTCTGGCCCTGCCCGGCCGGGGTGTAGCGGCGGCGGGAGAGCACCGGCGCAACCTGCCCGTAGTCGGCCATCATCCGGCGGTACGCGGCGGCATCCCTGACGGAGAACCTGGCGAACTCGGCCGCGGTCCTCTCCTCGTCGCGCCACATGGTCAGCCAGGCACCGTCCGGGAACGGGACATGCACGACGGGGTCGGGATGCAGGTACTCGAGCCCGTGCTCGGCCAGGCCGAGCTCGTCGTCGCGGATGATCGGGCTCGCCTGAATCAGGTTGTGCGCCGTCGAGCAGCTGTCGTGCCGGAATCCGGGCACGGTCAGCTCCGCCGAGCCGGTGTCCCCGCCGATCTCCTGGCTGGCCTCGAGCACCACGCAGCGCAACCCGGCCCTGGCCAGGTAGGCCGTCGCGACCAGGCTGTTGTGGCCGGCGCCGGCCACCACGACGTCGAATGCCGCGGTCACCGCGCGGTCCCCTGACGGCGCAGCCCGAGCAGTCGGCCGGCGTTGCCACCGAGTATGCGGTCCTGCGCAGCGGCGCCCAGGCGCAGCGCCCTGACCTCGTCGGCCGGCTGCTCGCTGCCCATATCGAACGGCCGGTCCGAGCCGAGCAGCACATGATCGTCACCCGCGTAGCCGACAAGATCGGCGAGCAGCGCCTGGTCATGGGTCACGGTGTCGAAGTAGAACCGGCGCAGCGAGGCGTCCGGCCCGGCCGGGGCGCGTGACCTGGCTTCCGGCCTGGCGGCGAAGGCACGCCGCAGCCTGCCGCGGATGGCCAGCAGCCCGCCGCCGCCGTGCGCCAGCAGGATGCGCAGGCCCGGGTATCGCTCGAGCACGCCGGCCGCGGCCAGGTGCGCGGCGGTCACGGTGGTCTCCAGCGGATTCCCGGCCGAGTTCCACAGGTAGTAGTCAGCCAGCGCCGGCAGCCCGAAACCGCGCGTGGTCGGGTGCACGAAGATCAGCGCCCCGGTCGCCTCGGCGGCCTCCCAGAACGGCAGGAACCGGTCGTCCCCGAGGTAGCTGCCCTGCACGCTGGCAGGCACCTCGGCACCGCACATCCCCGGCGCCCGCATCAGCTCCGCCAGCTCGCGCGCCGAGACGGCCGCATCCTGGAGCGGGACGGAGCCGAGCGCGCTGACCGTCCCGTCCGCGGCAGCGCGGGCCAGCGCCTCGTTCTGCACCCGGCAGATCCGGATGGCCTCAGCCAGGACGGCCTCGGTCGGCACCAGCATGATCCATGGCGAGAGCAGCAGGTGGTCGACTCCCCCGGCGGCCGCCTGGGCCCGCATCACCTCAACATCGCTGAACTCAGCGACGGTCGCGCGCAGTTCCCGGCCGCGGAACGTGATGACCTGGCGGCCGTCGGCATGGCTGATGGCCGGGCGCCAGTCGGCAGGCACCGCGGTGGTCATCATCTCCGCCGCGATAACGTGGCAGTGCGCGTCGACGATCAAGCCGGATCCCGGCCTGGCGCCACCGAGCCGCCGAGGTAGAGCGCGCCGATCTCGGGGTGCTCCAGCACCTCCCGCCCGGTGCCCACCAGCCGCACCCGCCCGTTCTCCAGCACCACGCCGTGGCTGGACATCCGCAGGCCGGCCCGCGCGTTCTGCTCGACGAGCAGCAGCGTCTTGCCGCTCGCGTTCATCATCGCGACCGCGTCGAACACGGACTTGAGCACCTTCGGCGACAGGCCCATCGACGGCTCGTCCAAAATGATCAGGGACGGGTCGAGCATCAGGCAGCGGGCGAATTCCACCAGCCGCTGCTCACCGCCGGAAAGGCTGCCGGCCTTCTTGGCCGCCCAGGCCGTCACCTGCGGGAACATCTCCTCGATCCGCGCGAGCCTGCGGGCAAGCAGCGAGCGGTCCCTGATGACGTACCCGCCGAGCTCGATGTTCTCCCTGACCGTCATGTCACGGAACAGGCTGTGATTCTGCGGTACGTGAACCACGCCCAGGTCCAGGATCTGCCGCGGGCTCTTGCCTGCCAGCGACTGGCCGCGCAGCGTGATGCTGCCGCGCCGTGGCCGCAGCAGCCCGCTGATCGTCGCGAGCAGCGTTGACTTGCCCGCCCCGTTGGGCCCGACGATGCAGGTGATCCCGCCCTCTGGCACGCGCAGCGACACCCCGTGCAGCACGTCACCGCCGCCGTATCCGGCCACGACCCCGTCGAGGACGAGCGCGTCGCGGCTGGCTCCCGCCGATGGCGGGCCGCCGGAGGTCATCGGGTCAGCCGACGTCATCGTCGTCCTCCGTGGTGCCGAGATAGGCATCCAGCACCCGCGGGTCCCGCCTGATGATGTCGGGCGGCCCGGCGGCGACGACGGTGCCGTAGTCAAGGACCGCGATGCGCCCGCACAAGCTCATTACGAAGTCCATGTTGTGCTCCACGATCAGAAAGGTCCGCCCGGCCGCGTTGAGCTCCCGGATCCGGTCACTGATGTGCTGGATCAGCGATGGGTTCACCCCGCCGGCCGGCTCGTCGAGCAGCACGATCGCGGGATCGGCAACCAGCACGTAGGCGAGCTCGAGCAGCTTGCGCTGGCCGTAAGACAAGGTTCCAGCCAGCTCGCCCGCATGACCGGCGATGCCGAGGAAGTCGAGCAGCTCCATCGCGTGCCGGCGGTCAGCGCTGCCGCCCGCCCTGGCCAGCGGGTTGCGGTTCCGCGCCCGGCCCTCGGCGGTGTGCTGAGACGCGACGATCATGTTCTCCATGACCGTGAGCGTGGGGAAGATCCGGGTCAGCTGGAAGGTCCGGCCGATGCCGAGCCCGAACACCCGCTGTGGCGGCGCGTTCGTGATCCTGGCGCCGTCGACGTACACCTCGCCGGCGTCCAGCCGCTCATACCCCGTGATCACGTTGAACAGCGTCGTCTTACCCGAGCCGTTGGGCCCGATCAGCCCAGTGATGCTGCCGCGCTCGACCTCGACCGTGCAGCCGCCGAGTGCCTGCACGCCGCCGAAGGCCTTGCACACGCCATCGGCCCGCAGCAGCGCGCTCACCGCGCGCCCCCGGCGCCCGGCGCGTCCTGCGTCCCTGAGGTCCCCGCCCCAGGCGCCGGCGCGACGGCTGCGGGCGCACGGGCCTGCGGCGAACCGGGCGCGGCGTCCCGCGCATCGTCGCGCCGCCCCCGCCAGTACGTCAGCCGCTCCTCGGCGAACTGCAGGATCCCCCGCGGCAGGAACAAGATCACCAGCAGGAACAGCGATCCGAGGATGATCTCGCTGACGTAAGAATTGCTGTAATGCAGCGTCAGGTACTGCCGCCCGGGCTCGAGGATCAGCGCCCCGATCACCGGGCCTGCCACCCTCCCGAGGCCGCCGAGGAAGGCCATCAGCACGATCGACAGATCGAGCAGCGGGTCGAATCCGTACTGCGGGAGTACCTGCACGATGAAGAAGAACCACAGGGCCCCGATCAGGCCCATCACCACGGCCGAGATGACGAAGGCGGCCAGCTTCACCCGCATGGCCCGCACGCCGAGACCACGGGCACGGTCCTCATCATCCCGGATAGCCCGCAGCTGCAGCCCGAACCTGGACCGGCGGATCAGCCAGGAGAGCGCGGTCGTGCCAGCCGCGATGATCAGCGCGAGGTAATAGAACGGGTTGTTGTACGTCTCCGGTGCCCAGCCCAGGAATGGCGCGTTGATCCCGACGGATCCGCCGGTGACCGACAGGTTGAACGCCATCAGCTGGAAGATGAAGAACACTGCGATCGTGACGACGACGAAGGTGTGCCGCCGCACCCGCAGCGCGATGAGCCCGAACGGCACCGCGATCAGCGCGGCCACGGCGGCACCCAGCGGAAGCAGGAGGAACTCCGCGGCGCCGCTGATCTGCCAGTCCTGGGCCGCTACCCCGGCCGTATAGGCACCGGCACCGAAAAATACCGCGTGCCCCAGCGAGATGTAGCCGCTGTAGCCAGAGAAGATGTTCCAGGCGGCCGTCGCGCCGGCGAAGATCAGCGTGTCAACGGCGATCTGGGTCACCAGCTCGCTGGTGAAGACCAGCGGGAAGATCGCCGCGAACGTCGCTGCGGCCGCGACGAGGCCCCACTGCAGGGCAGCGCGGGAGGTCATTGCGCCCGCACCGCGCGGCGCCCGAACATGCCGTTCGGCCGGAACGTGAGCACAACGACGAGGGCCGCGTAGAACACGACGACCGACCAGGTGGGCGACCAGATATTCACGATGGCCTCTACCGTAGTCATGAAGACGGCCGCTGCCATCGCGCCGCCGATGCTACCGAGGCCGCCGAGGATGATGATGGCCAGCAGCCGGGAGATCAGGTCATAGCCGCTATTGGGGTTGAAGGCGTTGGTGGCGCCGAACACCATTCCGCCGACCGCGGTCACCGCGACCCCGATCCCGAAGGCGAGCGCCGCCACCCGGTTCACATCGATGCCGATGAGCCGGGCCGCGACCTGATCTTGCATGGTGGCGCGGAGGCTGCGGCCGAACTTTGTCCGGTACAGCATGAGATAGAGGCCCGCCACCAGCAGCACGGCAAGGCCGAAGCCGAACAGGTAGATGTAGGGCAGGTAGAACCCGAAGACGCGGATGGTTGAGGTGATGTACCAGCCGGTCAGCGACACATAGTCCGGCCCGAAGCTGAGGTACAGGATCCCCTCGATGATGATCATCACGGCGTAGCTCGCCAGCAGCGACATCGAGGTTCGTTCCCGGCCGCGCAGCCTGCGCATGAACAGCCACTGGATGGCGATCCCGGTGATGAACATCACCGGGATCGTCACCAGCAGGCCGACGAAGAGGTCCAGGTGCAGGTGCACGGAGAGCACGGAGCTGAGATAGGCGGCCAGGACGACCAGGATGCCCTGTGCGATGTTGATGATGTCGAGCACGCCGAAGATCAGCGTCAGTCCGACTGCCATCAGGGCGTATACGCCACCGCCGAGTATCCCGTCGGTGACCGCCCGGTAAAGTTCGCTGCCCATGTCGGCTCCGCGCTGCTCCGTGACCTGCTTGCCCGGCTAGGGCCAGTTCGGCTTGGGGAACTGGATCTGCCCCGAGCCTGGCGCGCTCACCGGGAGCACCTGGTTGTACTTGCCGTTCTGCCACTGGAAAACGAACACCACGGGCTTGATGTTCTCGCCCAGCGCATTGAATTGCACCGGGCCCTGGACGCTGGACAGCGTGACCCCGCTGTGCAGGTAAGAGATGATCTTGGCGTTATCGGTACCGCCGGTCGCCTTCACGGCCTGTGCTGCCACCTGGCCGACACCGTAGGCCTCGGCGACGTCGGAGTTGATGTCAGAGGCGGTGCCGCCGTACTTCGCGATGTATTCCTGCACCATCGTATGGCTCTGCGGGTTGTCGTAGCCGCCGTACCAGCCGTTGGCCGTCATCACGCCGTTGGCGTTGGTCTTGCCGACCGCGCTAAGGAACGCGCCGCCCTGGTCCGGGCCGGCCGTGGCGGCGAAGATCTTGGGGTTGTAGTGCTGCTGCTGGAATGCCTTCATGAACGCCTGGACGGTCGGCACGTCCACGGAGCCGAGCAGCACGATCTGGGCGCCCTTGGCTGCCACCTGGTCAGCGGCGGCCCGGTAGTCGGGCGCCTCGGCGGGAATGATCTTGGCATACCGGGTCGTGATGCCCGCGCCCTCCAGCGACCGCTGGGCACGCTTCTCTGGCGGGATCGTGAACGGATTGTCGATGACGGGGTACGCCGCGCTCGTCGGCCGCTGCCCGGCCGGCAGGGACTTGATCCAGGTGACCAGCGGATCGTACTGGGCCACGATCGGGTAGCTCACGTCGAACACGTTGTGCCTGGCCTTGTTGGACGGGGTGTCGAAGACCGCAGGCGCGCCGCCGGCGCCCTCGATCATCGCGAACCCGTACCTGGCGGCGACCGAGGCGGTCGGCCCCGTGATCAGTGAGGAGAACGGGCCGAAGACCAGGTTCACATGGTCGGAGGTGATGAGCTGCTGGACGTTGGTGCTGCCCTGGGTCGGATCGCTCTTGTCGTCCAGGAAGGTCAGCTCGACTTGGCGGCCGAGCAGCCCGCCGGCGCGGTTGACGTCGGTCATCCACAGCTCGTATCCGCGCTTGAATGCCTGCCCGTCGGCAGAGAAGTCGCCGGTCAGGGAGACGGATGCGCCGATCACGATCGGCGCCTTGGCGGCAGCCGACGGGCTGGCGCTGTTGCTGCTAGGGCTGCTGCCGCTACTGCAGGCGGCGAGCACGGCAGCGGCACTGGCTGCGGCGGCGAGAGACAAGAACCGGGCGCGTTGAGGTCTCATCCCGGTCCTCCTTCCGATTGATATGGAATGACAGGAACGGCCCGCCGGCTCGGCCGGCCGCAAATGGTGAGCCGGCGGCTCACGGTGTTTCCTCGCCCCCGGTGAGGCTTGCGGGCTCCAGCCCGTCGGATACATTCGCATCCTCGCTGACTAGTTCCAGGCCCGCCGACCGCGCCTGCAGCACCAGCAATGCGGCGAAGTCAGACTGGCCAAGCCCGTGCCCGACGAGGCTCTGCACGAGCTGGTGCACGAGCGAGGCTACCGGGAGCGGCACCTCGCGGTCCCGGGCGGCGGCCAGGCCCAGGTCGAAGTCCTTGCGCAGCAGCTCGGCCGTGAAGGTGGCGTGGAAGTCGAGATTCACCAGCGCGGGGCTCTTGTACCTGGTGAAGGTGGACCCCATCACGCTGTCGTTCAGGCAGGCGAGAAATGCCTGCCTGCTGACCCCGCTCTTCTCGGCGAGGACCGTTACCTCGGCCAGCGACTGGGTCACCACGCCGAGGAACAGGTTGTGGCACAGCTTCACGATCCTGGCGAGCTCGCCCTCGCCGACGTAGGTCGCGCCGGCGCCGAGCAGGTCGAGGTACGGCTGGGCGGCGTCGAAGGCGGGACGCGGGCCGGACACGGCGAAGGTCAGCTGGCCGGCCCTGGCCACCGTGGGATTTCCCATCACGGGCGCGGCGAGCAGCTCGCTGCCCCGCGCGCCAAGCTGCTCGCGGACCTGCTGTGATGCCTCCGCCGAGATGGTGGAGCAGTCCACCACGGTGCCGGGGGCCGCGGCCGACGACAGCAGCCCGGCCGGGCCGGCCAGGGCGTTGATCAGGTCCCGGGATGTGCCCACCGTCACGAACACGATGTCCCGGTTGGCCAGCTCCGCAGCCGAGTCGACGATCTTCGCCCCGGCCGCCGCGAGCGGCTCGGCCTTGGCTTTCGTCCGGTTGTACACCGCCACGTCGCACCCTGCCGCGAGCAGCCGGCGGACAAGCTCCGCGCCCATCCGGCCGGTACCCAGCCAGCCGAGCGTGCGCCCGTTTGCCTGCTCGGTCATCATGCCATCCCAGGATCCGTCACAATCGTTTGCGCACGAGCGTTGCGCACCGCCCGCGCGATTGTCAACGGGCCGTGGCCAAGCCGTTATCGGATCCAGGGAATCGCCCGGGCGCTGCGGGCAGCCTGCGCGGAGAGGCCGGCTGCCGACCATCCGTTCCCGCCCGGTGACCTGACCGTGATCGGGATGCAATCGTGTGCAACACTATTCCGCATGGCGGACAGGCTGGTTACCGCGGCCATCGATCACTGGGCGCCGCGCTTCATCGCCAACGGGGTAGACGCGAATGACTTCGCGCGGATCACGGCCTCCATCGGGGATTGGAGCGGCTGGTGCGCGGCCTGGTGCCAGGCAGGCGCCGAGCACGAGAACCTCGGCCGGCTGGCGCTCGGCGACGGCCGCACCCGGTCCGGCGGCGCCCACCTGGCCCAGGCGGCCGTGTACTACCACTTCGCGAAGTTCCTGTTCGTCCAGGACATGCCGCAGCTTCGCGCGGCCCACGCGGCGGCCGTCCGCTGCCTGACCGATGCGCTGCCACATCTGGACCCGCCCGGCGAACGGGTGGAGATCCCGTTCGATGGCGACGTGCTGGCCGGGATCCTGCGGCGGCCGGGGACGGCCGGCCCGTACCCGGCCGTGATCATGATCTCCGGTCTCGACTCGGCCAAGGAGGAGCTCCGCGCGACCGAGGCGCTGTTCCTGGACCGTGGCGTGGCCACGTTCGCGGTGGACGGCCCGGGGCAGGGCGAGGCCGAGTACGGCCTGGCGATCAGGGCGGACTGGGAGGTTCCTGGTGGCGCGATCCTGGCCGCGGTGAGCAGGCTGCCTGGCCTTGACCCGGCCCGGATCGGAATCTGGGGCGTCAGCCTGGGCGGTTACTACGCGGCCCGGCTGGCCAGCGGCGACCAGCGGGTGCGCGCCTGCGTCGCGCTGTGCGGGCCCTACGATTTCGGCGCGACGTGGGATCAGCTACCCGATCTCAGCCGGGAGGCCTTCCGGGTCCGGTCGAAGGCGCCGACGGCTCAGCAGGCCAGGCTGCGCGCCGATGAGCTGACCATGGCCGGGCGGGCGGCCGCGGTGACCGCGCCGCTGCTGGTGGTGGCAGGCCAGCGGGACCGGATCATCCCCTGGGAGCAGGCGCGGCAGCTGGCCAGCGAGGCCGGCGGCGCGGCGGAACTGCTGCTGCTCGCCGACGGCAACCACGGCTGCGCCAACCTGCCGCAGCACCACCGGCCCTATACCGCCGACTGGATGGCCCGCCAACTGGCTGGGTGAGCCCGCTGGCCGCGCTAGCCCGGTACCGGCGGGACCGGCCCGGCGGAGCCCCGGACGACGAATTCCGGCGCGAGGTAGAGGATCTTGACCGGCCCGTTGTGCCCGGCGATCCGCTCGAGCAGCAGCTGTGCGGCCTCCATCCCCACCTGGTAGTGCGGGAACCTAACCGTGGTCAGCGGCGGCCTGAGCAGGTCGATGAACGGCATGTCATTGAAGCCGACGAGCGACATGTCGCCCGGGCAGCTCAGCCCGGCTTCATCAAGCGCGGCGTAGCAGCCGAGCGCGAGCATGTCGTTGCCGGCGGCCACGGCCGTGCACCGCTCGGGTGACCCGAGCAACTCGCGGCAGCAGCGCAGGCCCTCGTCCCGGGAGAAGGAACGCGCGAACACCACCATGCCGGGATCGACCGGCAGCCCGCTGGCCGCCATCGCGGTCAGGAATCCCCGGTACCGGTTCAGCCCGGTCGACACGTTCTGCGGGCCCGCGATGTGCGCGATCCTGCGGTGCCCGAGCCCGACCAGGTGATTGACCGCCAGCCGGATGCCGCGCTCGTTGTCGACCGAGACGGACGGGAAGCTGTAGTCCTCGGCCAGCCGGTTCATCAGCACGACGGGCAGCTCGGCCCGGGCCGCCTCAGCCAGCAGCGGGCTGCGCAGGTGCGCGGTGGCCAGCACGAAGCCGTCCACGTGGCGGGCGCGCATCTGCTCGAACACCATGCGCTCGCGCTCGTCGTCGCCGTCGGTGTTGCCGATCAGCGCGACGTAGCCGGCCACCGCCAGCCGGTCGTCGAGCCCGCGCACGATCGGCGGGAACAACGGGTTGTTGAGGTCAGGGATCAGCACGCCCACCGTGTGCGAGCGCCTGGTGCGCAGGCTCCTCGCCACCGGGTTCGGGCGGTAGCCGAGCTCTTCGGCGGCCGCGAGCACCCGCCGCGTGGTGTCCTCGCTGACCAGGATCCTGGTCTCCGGGTTGAGCGCCCGGGACGCCGTCGCCGGATGCACGCCGGCTCGCCCGGCGACGTCCCTCAGCGTTACTGGCGGGTCTGGCATCGGCAGTCACGCTCCGCTCCGCGCGCCACCCGGCCGCGCGCTCGGGACGGGCGGCAGGGCGCCAGGGACGGGCGGCTTTGCGGCGCTCCCGCTCGCCATGCTAGCGGCACCGCTGCTGCGCCGCAGGCCCAAGGCCTCCGGCCTGCTCCATGGGACGATGAGGGCATGCGGATCAGCGATGTCGCCTCGACCGACCTGTTCGCCGGGACCGTCAGGCGCCCGCTGCAGGTGATCAGGGTGACGCTGGCGGGTGACGGCTCAGGCCCGGCCCGCCGCGGCGGCGAGGTGACGGTGCGTGTGGAGGGGCCGGGGGTCAGCACCCCGCGGCCGGCCACCGTCGAGGTTCCCGAGCCGGGCAGCCAGCGGACGGCCGACGTCCCGGTGGCGGTAGCCGCGCCGCACGGCCCCGGTTCCCGGCTGCGCGTCACCGCGATCGCCGAGGCGCCATCGCCAGCCGCCCGCGCGGAACTGGCCGCCCAGATCACCGTCGCCGAGACCGGCTGGACCATGTGGATGGTCAGCCATTTCCACTATGACCCGGTCTGGTGGAACACCCAGGGCCAGTTCACCGAGTCCCGGCTGCTGCTGCCGGACGAGGCTGGCCAGCTCCCGGCCGCCAGGACCGCTTTCGAGCTGGTCCGGCTGCACCTAGACGAGGCCAGGCGGGATCCGGACTACAAGTTCGTGCTGGCCGAGATCGACTACCTCAAGCCGCACTTCGACGCGCACCCGGAGGACCGCGCGGACCTGCTCGCCTTCATCGCCAGCGGCCGGGTGGAGATCGTCGGCGGCAGCTACAACGAGCCGAACACCAACCTGACCTCCGCCGAGTCCACCATCCGCAACGCGGTCTACGGGCTGGGCTACCAGCGCGACGTGCTCGGCGCCGACCCGAAGACCGCCTGGATGCTGGACGCGTTCGGGCACGACCCCGGCTTCCCCGGGCTGATGGCGGCGGCCGGCCTGACCGAATCGGCATGGGCAAGGGGCCCGTTCCACCAGTGGGGGCCGAACCGGAGCGTCGGCGACAACACCCGGATGCAGTTCCCCAGCGAGTTCGAGTGGGTATCGCCCGACGGCGGCGGCCTGCTCACCGCCTACATGCCGAACCATTACGGGGCGGGCTGGGTAACCCACGAGGCCGCGGACCTGGCCGCGGCCGAGCGGGCCGCGTACGGCCAGTTCGCCCTGCTGGCACCGGTGGCGGCCACCCGCAACGTGCTGCTGCCGGTCGGCGCCGATCACGTCATCCCGTCCCGGTGGGCCACCGAGATCTACCGGGACTGGAATGGCCGCTATGTCTGGCCGAGGTTCGTCACCGCCGTGCCGAGCGAGTTCTTCGCCGCGGTGCGCGCGGACGCCGAGCGGCGCGGCGTGTGGATCACCCCGCAGACCAGGGACATGAACCCGGTATACCCCGGCAAGGATGTCTCCTACATCGATACCAAGCAGGCCCAGCGGGCCGCGGAGATCGCGGTGGAGGATGGCGAGCGGCTGGCCACCCTGGCCTGGCTGGCCGGCGCGGATTACCCGGCGGAGAGCCTGGACAAGGCCTGGCGGCAGCTCGTCTTCGGCGCGCATCACGACGCGATCACCGGTACCGAGGGCGACCAGGTCTACCTTGACCTGCTGGCGGGCTGGCGGGAGGCGCACCAGCGGGGCGACGACGCCCGGTGCGCCGCGGCCCGTTACCTGGCCGGCCTGGCCGATACCCGGCCGGGCGGCCCGGCGGCCGGCGCCGGGCCTGCCGCGGCCATGCGGGCCGTCGTGGTGCTCAACACGCTGTCCGCGGCCAGGCCGGGCATGGCCAGCATCACCCTGGACTTCGCCGAGCCCGATACCCCATGGATCAGCCTGGCGGACGAGCACGGCGCCGCGGTCGCGTTCCTCGCCGAGGGCGTCCGGCGGCATGATGACGGGACGCTCGCCGGGCTGACTCTGACCTTCCGGGCGGCCGGCGTGCCCGCGCTCGGCTACCGGACTTACTGGGTCACCGCCGCCCCGCCGGCCGCGGAGTCGCCAGCCGCGGAGCCGGGAGGCGCGGCGCCGGCCGGCTGGGCGCCGGCCAGCGGCACCTCGATCGAGAACGATGCCTTCCTGATCGAGGCTGACCCTGCGCGGGGCGGGACGCTGAGCCGGATCCTGGACAAGCGCTCCGGCACCGAACTGGTCCGCGGACAGGCCAACGAGCTCGTACTGCAGGAGGAATACGACTACCACCCGAAATGGGCCGAGGGCCCGTGGCTGCTCTCGCCGAAGGGGCCAGGCACCGGCTCGGCCGGGCTGGCCGCCCGGGTGCGGGCGGAGCGCTGCCCGGTGGGTGCCCGGCTCGTCGCCGAGCTGGCCTTCGGTGACCTGCGGATCAGGCAGGAAACCGTGCTGTGGGACGGTGCCCAGCGGGTGGAGTTCCGCACCCACGCCGACGGCTCGATCGGCAGCGACCGGCTGCTCCGGGTCCGCTTCCCTGCCCCCGTGCCGGGCGCGCTGCCGGTCTACCAGACGGCATTGTCGGTGATCGGCCGCCCGTTCGGCAGCGCCGATGCCGACGTGGCGCGGCACTGGTACACGCTCGACAATCCGGCGCACGAGTGGTTCGGCCTGTCCGCCGCCGCCAGGGTGCTGCTGACGACGCCATCAGGGCAGCGGACAGCCTGCGCGATCGGGGTGGCGGAGGTGGTCTGCCCAGCTATGCGGAACGGGTCCACGGTGGCCATCAGGGACCTGCTGGCGGCCCTGGCCAGCCAGGGGGTCACGGCGACCTGCTCGCGGGCGGACGGTCCCCGGTACGGCTCGATCGACCTGGACTCGAACCTGCCCGACGTCCGCATCGCGCTCGGCGGGCCGGCGCAGAACCCGTTCACCGCCGAGGTGCTCGCCGCGGCGGGTCCGGCCGCCGCCGGCGCGCTCGCGGCCCAGCTCGAGGCCGGCGCCAGCGCGCGGCTGTGGGTCCCGGCGGCGATCAGCCAGGAGCAGGCCTTCGCCCCCGGCGCGGACGTCCGCGGTGCCCGCGACCTGCCGGTACTGATCGTGGCCGGCGACGACCTCACCGCAGCGATCGCCGCGGTCACCGCCGACCTGGCCGATGCCGAGATCGAGGCGCCCGCGGCACCTCCTGATCCGGCCGGGCCCGCCTGCCCGCCGGTTCCTGACCTGGCCGGCCGCTCGGTGGCGCTGCTCAACCGCGGCACGCCGAGCAGCCTGGTGACGCCGGACGGCACGCTGCACATCTCGCTGATGCGATCCTGCAGCGGCTGGCCGTGCGGGGTCTGGATCGACGGTGACGCGCGCACCGCCCCGGACGGCACGAGCTTCGCGTGGCAGCACTGGAGCCATACGTTCGAGTACGCGCTGGCCGCCGGGCCGGGCGACTGGCGGACCGCGGGCTTCCCGCTGGCCGGGCTCGACTACAACCGTGACCTGCTCACCTGCGAGGCCGGCCTGCACGAGGGCGCGCTGCCCGCCTCGGCGAGCCTGGCGTCCGCGGCGCCGGACACCGCCGTCCTGGCCGCGCTCAAGCCGCGCGGCAATCCGCTTGCCTCTGGCCGCCTGGGCGCCCCGGCCAGGGACGACGGGGTGACGGTGCGGCTGCGGGACATCTCCGGACAGGCCAGCCCACCGGCGGCCACGGTGCGCCTGGCGCCCGGGCTGGCGGCGGCGAGCCGCATCGGCCCGGCCGAGGAGCCGGACGGCCAGCCGCTGCCGTTGCGCGACGGCGCAGTGACCGCCGCGCTGCCGCCCGCCGGCACGGTGACCATGGCGCTGGTCACGCTGCCGTGGCTGGTCACCGGCCAGGCCGCCGCCGATGGCGGGACCGTGCCCGATGGCGGGACCGTGCCCGATGGCGGGACCGTGCCCGATGGCCTCGCCGTGCCCGATGGCCGGGCCATGCCCGATGGCCGGGCCGTGCTGGGTGGCGAGGACGCGGCCGCCGGCGATGCCGCGGCAGGCGGCGGCGCGACGGAGGCGGTTGCGGCAGAGCTGCCGGAGCCGGCCCAGCCGGTGTACACACGCTACTGGCTGCACGGCAAGGGACCGGCCCCGGCCGGGAATCTCCCGGTTGCCGTGCACCTGCACGCGGTCCAGGAGGCGGGCGCGGATGGCAGCGGCGGGCTCGGGCCCAGGATCGCTCTTGCCGGGCCCGGCGGTGAGCCAGCCATGCTGCGGCTGACCGTGGCCTGCGGGCCTGAGCCGGCCGCGGGCACGGCCGAGCTCGACGTGCCGCCCCAGCTTCGCGTCGATGCGACAGGACCGCTGCGTTACGACCTGCCTTCACGCGGCTACGCCAGCTGGGAGCTCGGGGTGCGGGCGCTGCCGGGCGCCGCCGGGCGGTACTTCGTCGCCGCCAGGATCAGGGAAGGATCCGGCCAGCTCCTCGAGGACGCGGCGCTCGTCACCGTCGGCGAGCGCGGCGCGGCGGCGCCCGGCGCCGGGGTCGATGAGCTCGTCGAGCGCTACCTCGCCGACGCCAGCGCGACCGCCGCCGAGCTTGAGGTCAGCCTGGGGTCTCGCGAGCTGGTGCTGCGGCCGGGCGGCTGCGGCGAGGTCGCCGTCCGGCTGGCGAATCGCACCGCGTCCGAGATAAGGGGCGAGGCGCAGCTGGTATCTCCGGTCGGCAGCTGGGGCACGACGCGGCCGTGGACGCGCGGCTTTGCCGTCGGCCCCGGCCAGCACGCGATCCTGCGGTATTGCGTGACCGCGCCCCTCCGAGCGCGCGATGGCCAGATGTGGTGGGCGCTGGTCAAAGTCATGTATTTCGGCCGGCTTAGGTACACCGAGACGATTGCGTGCTCCGTTGCGACGGGGGCATCTGATGAGACAATTGAGCTGCCGGGAGCAACTTCAGAAAGACGATGACTGCCGATACCAAGATCGCCACAGGAAATCTCCCCGCGGAGCCGAACAGCTTTGTCGGCCGCGAGCGAGATCTGGCGGAGCTTGCCCTGCTGCTGGGCGAGGTGCGCGCGCTGACCCTGTGCGGGCCGGGTGGCATCGGCAAGACCAGGCTCGCGCTCCGGCTGGCTTGCGAGATCGTGCCGGGCTTTCCCGACGGTGCCTGGCTGGTCGAGCTTGGCGACACCGACGATCCTGGCCTGGTCCCGCTCCGGGTGGCCGCGGCGCTGGGGATCCGGGAGGAGCGCGACCGGCCGCTCACCGAGACCCTGGCTGACGCGCTGCGGCCCCGCCGGATGGTGCTGATCCTTGACACCTGCGAGCACGTGGTGGACGCTTGCGCGGCGCTGGTGCAGCAACTGCTGGCCAGCTGCCCGTCGGTGCGGCTGATCGCCACCAGCAGGGAGCCGCTCCGGGTCCGCGGCGAGACCGCCTGGCGGGTGCCGCCGCTGGAGCTGCCCGGGCCGCTCACGGAGCTGTCCGACCAGGACATGGCTGAGCACGAGGCGATCCGCCTGTTCACCGAGCGGGCCGCGGCGGTGCGGCCCGGGTTCGCGCTGAGCGCGGAGAATATCGATGCGGTGGTCCGGCTGTGCCGGACCCTGGACGGCATCCCGCTGGCGATCGAGCTGGCCGCCGCCCGGGTCCGGGCGCTGTCGGTGGAGCAGATCGCCGCCCGGCTGGTCGACCGGTTCGCGCTGCTCGCCTCGGGCGACCGCACCGCGCCGCCGCGGCACCAGACGCTGCGGGCGGCCGTGGACTGGAGTTATGGGCTGCTGACCGAACCTGAGCAGGTGCTGCTGCGCAGGCTGTCCGTCTTCGCCGGCTGGGACCTGGAGATGGCCGAGCAGGTCTGCGCCGGCGAGCAGATCTCCGCACCGATGATCCTCGACCTGCTGGCCGCGCTGATCGACAAGTCCCTGGTCACGGTGGATGCTGAGCTGGACGGTGATTCCAGGTACCGGCTGCTTGACATGATCAGGGAATACGCCGCCGCCCGGCTCGTCGCATCGGGTGAAGAGGCCGCCGTCCGGGCGCGGCACCGGGACTACCTGCTGGACCTGGCGGAATCGATCGTGGCCAGGGCGTTCCTGCGGGGTGACCCGCCGTGGCCGGAGCGGATCGTGATGTACCGGCGGGTGCATGCCGAGCGGGCCAACTTCATCGCCGCCCTCGCCCTGTCGGCGGAGCGCGGGCAGGCCGAGCTTGGCCTGCGGCTCTGCTGCGCGCTGCGCAGTCCCTGGGTCGCCTACGGCGACGTCACCGAGGGCTCCGGCTGGTTCGACCGCTTCCTCGGGCTGGACGACCCGGTCAGGCCGGGCGTCCGGGCGCGCGCCCTGATGCTGCGGGCGGAGCTTGCCTTCGAGCAGCAGGACTACGTGGCGGCGGCCAGCTGCGCCCAGGCCGGCATCGATCTGTGCCGGTCATCAGGCGGCACCGGCGAGGCCGGCGGGCACCGGATGCTCGCACTGGTCAGCCTGCGGGCAGGCCAGCACGAGCAGGCGCTGTCCAGCGCCGAGGCGGCCGTCGCGGCCGCGCGGGCGGCCGGCGACGACTGGGAGGAAGGCCTCGCGCAGAGTACCAGGGGAGCAGTGCTGGCCCGGCAGGGCAAGTTCGATGACGCGCAGGCCGCCTACGAGGCCGCCCTCGAGGTGCTCAGGGACAACAACGGCTGGGGCGTGGCGCAGACCCTGCACAGGCTCGGCGAGCTGGCCAGGGCGCGCCGGGAGCACGACGCGGCGCTGCGTCATTTCGGCGCGGCGCTGGCGCTGTACCGGTCGATCGACGCCAGGCCGGAGGTCGTCCGGTGCCTAGCCGGCATCGGCTGGGTGGCGCTGTCCCAGCGCAACCTTGAGCTGGCCAGGTCCAGCCTGACCGAGAGCATGCAGCTCAGCCTCGCCACTGGGCGGCGGCTGGCGATCGCCCGCGGGCTGGAGGCCCTGGGCGTGCTCGCGCTCGCCGAGGGCGACCCGGCCAGGGCGATCCGGCTGGAGGGCGCCGGGCTGGCCCTGCGCGAGGCGGCGGGCCACGTTTCGCCGGTTCCTGCCAGGGCCAGGATCGATGCCCTGTTCGACGCGGCCCGGCAGCGCCTCGGCCCGGCTGCCGCTGCCGCCTTGCTGGCCGAGGGCAAGGCGATGACCAGGGACGAGGCCATCAGGCTTGGCACCGAACCGGCCAGTGCCGCGAGGACCAGCGCCGCGCGGGCCGGCGCCGCCAAGGCGGGCGGCGCGGAGGGCCCGGGCGGCGCGAAGGGCGCTGACGGGCCGTCCGTGCTGACCGTGCGGGAGCAGGAGATCGCTGCCCTCATCGCCCGCGGGCTTACCAACCGGGGCATCGCCGACGAGCTCGTGATCAGCCCGCTGACCGTGGCACGGCACGTGGCCAACATCTTCGCCAAGCTCGGGTGCAGCTCGCGGACTCAGGTGGCTGCCTGGGTGGCCGACCGCGACGCCGGCCGCAGCTCCTGAGCCAGCCGCCGGGGTGGCCGACGGCGACGCCGGCCGCAGCTCCTGAGCCAGCCGCCGGGGCAGCCGACGGCGACGCCGGCCGCAGCTCCTGAGCCAGCCGCCGGGGCAGCCGTAACCGACGAGCTTCGCCGCCGCCCGCAGCAGTCACTTCGCCCGTTCCCGATTCCGGGGCGCTGGGCTAGCCGGCCGCGTACACATATCCCGGCCCGCAAATGCATATCGCTATGGCTAATTGTGCGCATGTGCACGGGCCGGGAAGTCCCTAGCGTCATGGTGTGCGCTTCGGTGCACGGCTGGCCGCAGCCAGCCACGCGAGCGGCGGTACTGCTCGCGGTCCCGGACATCAGGAGGGGGATGCCCGGTCCCGCGGGGGCGCCGCCGTGCGGGTCCGGGCCCTTGGCCCGGGCCCGCCCGGCCGCAGGCTGAGAGGGGTCCGCCCGATGACGACCACGGAGATGCCATTGCCCGACGTCGCCGTGACCCAGCGGCTGCTCGGCATAGCGCCCGCCCGCGGCAGCCACCGCGCGCTGGCGGGCCCGGCGGACCGCACGTACAGCTACACCGAGCTGGCGGCCACGATCCAGGCGGCCGCGGCGGGGCTGGCATGGCGCGGGCTGCACCCGCGGGACGTCGTCGGCGTGCACGTCCCTGATGCTGGCTGCTACGTGCTCGCCACCCATGCGATCCGGGCAGCGGGCGGGGTACCCGCGCCGGTCGCTGCCGGGCTCACCGTTGCGGAGATCGCCGGGCAGCTGGCCGACTGCGGCTCGCGGATGCTGCTGACGGCACCGCCACTGGCCGCGGCCGCGCTGGCCGCGGCCGACCGGTCGTGGGTGCGCCAGGTGATCTCGTTCGGGGACGCGCCGGGCGCGACCGCGTTCGACGCGCTGCTCAGGTCCGGGTCACTGCGGCCGGCCGGCGGGCGCCGCAGTGACCCGGCCCTGCTGCCCTACCTGCGGCGGCCGGATGGCGTGCTCAGCCCGGCCGCGCTCACCCAGCGGGAACTGGCCGCCGATCTAGGCAGGCTCGCTGCGACAGCGGAGATCACCGAGCAGGACATCGTGATCGCGGTGCCACCATCCGGCGATGGCCGGGCCTATACGACCCTGCTCGATCACGTGCTGCTCAGCGGCGCCACGGTGGTGGCCTCGGCCGTGGGCGATCTCGCGGCCACCGCGGCGGCCTGGCACGCGACCGCGGCGATCGTGCCGCGCACGGGCGACGCGGCCGGCGCCGGGTCACTCCGCGAGTTCGCCGTCAGCCCCTGATGCCCGCAGGTCCGGCGGGCGGTTCTCAAACGGCGTACTCAGCACGATGGTGGTGCGGGTGGACACGCTGGCCGCGGCCCGGATCTCCTGCAGCAGGTCCTCCAGGGCGGCCGGCGAGGCGACCCGCACCTTGAGTATGTAGTTCTCCTCGCCCGCGACGCTGTGGCACGCCTCGATCGCCGGCAGGTGAGCGAGCCGCGCCGGGGCATCGTCCGGGGCGGCCGGGTCGAAGGGCTTGATCGAGATGAACGCGGTCAGCGGCAGGCCGGCCTCGTCGGGATCGATCAGCGCGGCGTAGCCCTTGATCACGCCCCGCCGCTCCAGGCGCCGCACCCGCTGCTGCGCTGCCGACACGGACAGCCCGGTGTGCCGGGCGAGCTCGGTGAAGCTCATCCTGCCGTCGTCGGCCAGCAGGGCGACAATCCTGCGGTTGGTCTCCTCCACCCCGTCAAGGTAGCCTGCCGCACCGGGCGGCGGCTCAGTTGCCCCGTCCGGCCTGGCTAGCCGTCCTGGCGCGGCGCGGTATCCCTGGTCAGCGCCCGGCCGATCACCATCCGCTGGACCTGGTTGGTGCCCTCGACGATCTGCAGCGCCTTGGCCTCGCGCATGTACCGCTCGGCCGGGAGGTCCTCGACGTAGCCATATCCGCCGAGTACCTGGACCGCGTCGGTGGTGACCCGCATGGCAGTGTCGCTGGCGAACAGCTTGGCCATGGCCGCCTGTGGGCCGTAGGGCAGCCCGGCATCCTTGCGCCTGGCGGCGGCGAGGTAGAGGGCGCGGGCTGCCTCCACCGCCGTGGCCATGTCAGCGAGCATGAAGGACATGCCCTGGAAGTCGGCGATGCGCCGCCCGAACTGGCGCCTGCCACGCGCGTGGCCGACCGCGGCGTCCAGCGCTGCCTGGGCCAGGCCGGTGGCGCACGCGGCGATGCCGAGGCGGCCGGCGTCCAGCGCCGCGAGCGCGATGCCGAATCCCCGGCCTTCCTCCCCGATCAGGCACCCGGCCGGCACCCGGGCCGACTGGAAGATCATCTGCGCGGTCACCGATGCCCGCATGCCCATCTTGTGCTCCGCGGGGGCCGCCGAGACCCCCGGCGTTTCCGCGGGAACGTGCAAGCAGCTGATCCCGCGGGCCGGGTCAGGCCCGTCGTGCTCACCGGAAGTGCGGGCGAACAGCGTGTAGAAGTCGGCCTGCCCCGCGTGCGAGATCCACGATTTCACGCCGTCGATCACATAGTCCGCGCCGTCTGCCACGGCCCGGGTCCGCAGCGCGGCGGCGTCGGAGCCGCTCTGCGGCTCGGACAGGCAGTACGCGCCGAGCATGCCGCCGCCGAGCAGCTCAGGGAGCCAGGCTTGCTGCTGCGCCGCGGTCCCGGCCACGGCGAGCGGGAAGCAGGCCAGGGTGTGCACGCTCAAGCCGAGGCCGACGGTCAGCCAGGCGCCGGCGAGCTCCTCGACGACCTGCAGGTACACCTCGTGTGGCTGGCCGCCGCCACCCAGCCGCTCCGGGTACGGCAGGCCGAGCAGGCCGGCGGCGCCGAGCGTGCGGAACAGCTCACGGGGGAAGACGCCATCGCGCTCAGCCGTGGCGGCCGTCGGCCGCAGTTCCTTGTCCGCCAGCTCCGCCGCGAGCCCGAAGAGCTCCCTCGTCAGGTCGTCGGCATAGACGCGCTGCGCCAGGCCCATCAGGCATCCACCACGACGAGCTCACGGGTCCCGTTGTTCAGCCGGATGCAGCCGTCCTCGCCGCAGACCACGATGTCCTCGATCCTGGCGCCGTGCCCGCCAGGATAGATTCCCGGCTCGATGGAGAACGCCATGCCCGGCTCCAGCGGCTCGGTGTTCCCGGCCACGATGTGCGGGTCCTCGTGGCACTCCAGGCCGATGCCGTGCCCGGTCCGGTGGATGAAATGCTCGCCATATCCCGCGGCGGCGATCGGCTCGCGTGCGGCGGCGTCCACCGCCTCGGCGCTGACCCCGGGACGGACCGCGGCGCAGGCCGCTTCCTGGGCGTCCTTCAGCACCTGGTAGTAGGCGGCGAAACCGGGCGGCGGCGCGCCGATCACGTACGTGCGCGTGCAGTCCGAGCAGTAGCCGCTCGGCATGGTGCCGCCGATGTCGACCACGACGGCGTCGCCGGGGGCGAGCATGCGGTCGGACGCCCCGTGGTGCGGGCTGGCGGCATTGGGCCCCGACGCCACGATCGTGAAGTCCGCGCGGTCGTGTCCTTCGCCAATGATCGCGTCCGCGATGTCGGCGGCGACCTCCCGCTCGGTCCGGCCCGGCTGCAGCCAGCCGGGCACCCGTGCGTGCACCCGGTCGATGGCGTCGGCCGCCTCGCCGAGCGCCGCGACTTCGGCAGCGCTCTTGCGGATGCGCAGGCCGCGCAGGGCGGCACTGGCCAGGCCCTGGCGGGCGGCGGGCAGCGCGTCCCGCAGGCGGAGCGTCATCAGCGCCCACATCCGGTCCGCAAGCCCGACCGAGCTGACCGCGCCGAGCATGCTCGCGACCAGCGAGTACGGATCGTCGGTCTCGTCCCAGGCGATGACGTCAAGCCCGATCTGGCCGGCCGGCGAGGCCATCGCGGCTGCCAGCTCGAGCCTCGGCACGACGAGAAACGGCGGCCGCTCGGCCGGCACTGCCAGGCAGGTCAGCCGTTCAAGCTGATGGGCGTCATAGCCGATGACGTATCGCAAATCTGGCCCGGGGGTAAGGAGCAGTGCCCCGAATCCGGCCTCCTTGGCTGCCATCGCCGCTTTGTCCAGGCGATCCGCTGGGTAGAGCGGAGTCCGAGCCTGGTCATTTCCCATCGCGGCCTCCCGGACCGTTCTTGTCACTTTCCCGCGTGCGCATTCTCTCATCATGGTGAAGGGCGCTTGCATCTAGACACGAGAGAGGTCAATGCCTCACGCTAGGTGCACGAACACATACCAGATGTGAAACAAGATGACTTCTGAGACTGTCGAGGTTCAGGCCAGCCGCCCTGGCACGGCGGCGGTACCCGCCCGGCCGGGCGGCCAGGACGGGCCTTCCAGGCTGGCGTTGCGGGCGCGCGGCCGTGAGGCCAGCCTCGCCGCGGAGCTTGAGCAGGAGCGGCATGTGGCGCTGGAGTTGCAGCGGGCGATCCTGCCGCTGCACGACGCGCCATTCGAGCTGCCCGGGTTGCGAGCCGTGGTCAGGTACCTGCCCGCCACCCGCGGCCGGGTGGGCGGCGACTGGTACATCACCGCGGAGATGCCCGCCGGCCAGGTGCTGATCGCGATCGGCGATGTCGCCGGGCATGGCCTGGCCGCCGCGGCCGGCATGGCCAGGCTGCGCGGGGCGCTGGCCGGCCTGGCGATCACCGGCGCTCCCCCCGACCGCCTGGTCGGCTGGCTCAACGACCTCGTCAGGCATGTCGCGCCGGAGCACACCGCCTCGGTGGTGGCCGGCTACTTCGACCCGGTTTCCCTGGTCCTGACCTGGGCGCAGGCGGGCCACCCGCCGCCGGTACTCGTCCGCGGTGCCTGGGCGGCGCCGCTCGACCAGCCCGACGGCATCTTGCTCGGCGCGGGAACGCACGGCTATGACGTCACGTCCGTGCGGCTGCGGGCCGGCGACCTGCTGCTGCTCTACAGCGACGGGCTGGTCGAGCGCAGGGGCCGCTCGCTGGATGACGGGCTGGCGACGCTGGTCGGCGCGGCGCGCGGCATCGGCGACCCTGAGCAGGTCATCGCGGCCGTCCTTGGCGCACTCGCCTGCACCGACCCGGACGACGACACCTGCCTGCTGGCGTTGCAGGTTCAGTAGCCCGGCCGGCCGCCGGTCAGTCGGTCCGGGCCGCGAGGGCGGCAGACATCCGCCCCAGCGAGGAGCCGAGGTCCCACCTCGCGTCAAGCCCAGCGAGCCGGCCGGGGTCTGCCGGGGCCGTCGGCAGCCTGCCGTCGGCCGGCCGCACCGGGGCGTCAGTGGCCACCTGGACCACCGGGATCGCGGCGGCCAGGTAGTCGCGAGACGCCGCGAGCTTGGCCCGGCTGCCCATCGGGAAGCCGCCATGGCCCTTGTCCAGCCCGGCCAGCATCGCCTCGACGGTGCCGAACACGCGAACCAGCGCGGCCGCCGTCTTCTCCCCCACCCCGGCGACGCCGGGCAGCCCGTCGCTCGGATCCCCGCGCAGCGCGGCGAACGCCGCATAGGCCCGGCCCGGGATCTGGTAGCGGTCCGCCACCCACGCCTCGTCCACGATGTCGAGCTTGGACAGTCCCCGCGCGGTGTAGATGATCCGGATCTGGCGGGAGTCATCCACTAGCTGGAACAGGTCCCGGTCTCCGGTGACCACCTCGACCGGGCCATGTGCGCGCGCCGCCAGCGTGCCGATCACGTCATCGGCCTCGTAGCCTGCCGCCGCGGCCATCGACACCCCGGCGGCGGCGAGCACCGCCTCGATGACCGGTATCTGGGCGGTGAGCGCATCGGGCGCCTGCTCGGTGCCGTCCGGGTTGGCCCGATGCGCCTTATAGGACGGGATCGCCGCCACCCGGAAGGCCGGCCGCCAGGCCGCGTCCATGCAGGCGACCAGGCTGCCCGGATGACGGGCCCGGATCAGCCTGGCGATCATGTCGAGCAGGCCGCGGACGGCGTTCACCGGCGTGCCGTCCGGCGCGGTCATGCTCTTTTCCGGTATGCCGTAGAACGCGCGGTAGTACAGCGACGCACTGTCGAGCAGCATCAGCGGGCCCACGCGGCCATCCTGCCAGGACCGTGCCGGGCCGCGCTGCCGACCCATGTGCTTGCTCTATGGATATGTCTGCCATGTGGTGCACACCGAGCCCGACGGCTCGTTCTCGGTATGTGCTCTGGTCTGGCGGCCCGGCCAGGTGACTCCTATCCATGACCATGTGACGTGGTGCGTCTTCGGCGTGCTGCAAGGTGCCGGGTACGAGGAGATCTATGCCCTCGGCACGGGCGGCCGCCGGCTCGCGGAAGTGGGCGCGAACGTGAACACGGTCGGCCAGGTCAGCGGCTTCGCGCCGCCGGGTGACATCCACCGGGTTCGCAACTGCGGCGACGATGTCGCGATCTCCCTGCACGTTTACGGTGCCGAGATCACCAGGCTCGGCAGCAGCGTCCGGCGCAGCTACGACCTGCCGGTGCTGGCTCCGGCGCCTAGCGGAACCTTCCGGGATAGCCCATGACCGGTTGATGTTGTCCCATTTCAACGGTGCTGTTTGCTGTGCTGGGCTGTAGTACCTAACTCATCGCCTCGGGGCGTAGGCGTCGAGTCCGAACAGGTCGTAAAGGCGGCGCTGGGTGGGGTCGATCTCGGTGAGCATGCGCCGGGCACGGGGCCGGCCCCGCTCGCCTTGGTAGAGCAGCAAGGTCTCTTGGATGCCGGCCAGATGACCGAGGAGCTCGCGGACGCTCATGCGCATCCTTGCGTGCTCGGCCTCACGAATCATGAGCCGGGCGACCATGAGGGCGAGCACGCAGTAGAAGACGTGGACCCGGATCTTGGACTCGGTGAAGTGGAACATCGGGGAGAACGAGACGACGGCCGGGTCCTTCATCTGGCGGAAGTCGCCCTCGACCGCCTCCTGGGAGCGGTAGTCGGCGACGATCGTGGCGGTCGTCGCTTGCTCCTCGGTCTTGTCGGTGAAGAGGATCCGCTTGCCGAAGAGCTCTTCTTCGAGCTCGGCGCGGGCGTGGTCGTCGGTGTGGAAGCCCAGGCGCAGCTCGGCCGGCGCCTCCCCGGTCACGGTGGTGGCAACCACCCGAGCGACCCAGCGCGGGGCCACGATCGCGGCGATCTCGGCCTCCACCTTCTCCTTGGCCTTTCGGGTCCTGCCCCGTGCCAGGCGGGCCTGCACCTCTGCGAGCTGGCGATGTGCCTTGGCGAGGGTCTGGTCGAAGCCCCGGGACTGCTTCTCGTGCAGGCCGTCGGAGTGGCAGACGACGAGGCGGCGCTGCTTGCCGAAGACCACCTTTCTCGTCTCGAACGCGGTGAGACCGGGGAAGCGCTCCTTGTCGACGACCCGGTAGCGGCTCTTTGCAACGGCGAGCAGATCGGGGTGGTCCGAAGGAGGAAGCGACCCGACGAAGGAGAGCTTCGAACGATCGAGCAGCTCGTAGTTGTCCTCGGAGTTCTGCCCGGCGTCGTAGACCAAGGTGAGGCGCTCCTCAGCGGGGGACCCTGCACCTACGAGGGTCACGAAGCGGGCGACGAGCTCTTCAACCATCGCCGGGAACTGGGTGACGTCGGGCTTGTTCCCCGGGTAGGCGTGGGAGACGAGCGGGACGCCGCCGTCGGTGGAGACGACGAGCCCGAGACCGACGATGCGCAGGTCGGCCCGCTTCTGCTTGGAATGGCCGCGCTGGGCGATCGGGGCACGCTCGTTCCCCGAGTCGATCCAGGTGGCGAAGTTCGTCATGTCGAGCACGAGGCCCGAGCAGTCGATCGAGAAGGTCTCGACCATCTTGGCCACGATGCGGCGCTCGATCTCTTGGATCTGCTCCTCGCTGACCTGGTCCATCGCGTCCCAAAAGCGCCGGTGGCCGAGCGCGCCGGCGGGCAGGCGCAGCCAGCGCTTCCCGGCGGTCTTCTGCCACCAGCCGGAGAAGGCGAGCTTGGAACACGGATCAACCACCCGGTTCGCCGTCGCGAGGGCGATGTAGGTCCCGATCGACGCCCCGGCATCGGCGCGACGGGCGCCGGCGACCTCGTCGACGATCTCCGCCACCTCCAACCTGCGCAGCATCTCCCACACCGCAGCGATGTCGCCGAAGGCGAGATGACGGCTGCGATCAGGCTCACCTGGTCCTGCCTCCGACAGGCGCGCCGCGATCTCCTCAGCCGAGCCGAGATAGCGCTGAGAGACGATCCTGGGCTTGCCGTCGACCCGGGCGGACTCGGCCAGGTAGTAGTACGTCTTGCCGTCCTGCTTCTTGCTGACGATGAACGCCATATCTAGGTACTACCACATGAGACACCAATCGCGAGCCTCTGACTTTTGTAAACGCGCTGGTACACGGCCTTTTCTGAAAGAGTCTCCCGAACGGGGGGAGATCAGCTGAACCAGCTATCCCGGAAGGTACCGCTAGCTGAGATCCAGCGTCTGCTCCTCCTCCCAGTGATCAGGCTCTTCCGGCCGGGCCAGCTGGCGCCTGCCGGTGCTGCGGAAGCCCATCCGCTGGTAGAACGCCCGGGCGCGGTCGTTGACGTCGGTGACCCAGAGCGTGATGCGCCGCGCGCCGTCGCGCCGGGCGCATTCGCTCACCGCCGCGACCAGATCATCGGCTATGCCCCGGCCGCGCGCCTGCGGGCTGACCCACATCGACACCAGGTGCCAGCTCCCGCGGATCCCGGCACCGGCCTGATCGTCGGCGGCAGGCTCGGCGACGCCGGCCGCGATGCCCACCGGCTCGCCGTCGGCCCAGGCGATGAACTGCGGCCAGGCGGCGATCCTGGCCCGCCAGAACTCCTCCGGATGATCGATCTCGCGATCCAGGGTGGAGCTGAAGGCCTGCGGGGCCTCGGCCAGCGCCGCCAGCCTGAGCTGCCGCAGCGTGGCCCAGTCGCCCGGCACGGCCTGGCGGACCTTGCGCGCGGTCCCGGTGTCGTCGCCCGTCATGCGCTGGATCGTGCCCGCCCGGCCTCCGCCGCGCAACACGTTATAAGAGCCGCCGACATCGTCGGCTGGCCTCGGCGGCCCTGGCGTTCTGGCGGCCCTGGCGGTGCTGGCGGCCCTGGCGTTCTGGCGGCCCTGGCGTTCTGCCGGCCCTGGCGTTCTGCCGACCCTGGCGTTCTAGCCGGCTCAGTTATGGGGCCGGTGATCCCTGGCGGGCCTGACAAGCGCCTGGCATGGGGGTCACCGGACAGCAGGTTCCGTGACTACCCGAAAAGAGTTTCTGGCCCCGTGGCGTCGGCTGGCCAAACTGTCAGTGGCGCGCGCTACTGTCGAACTAAGAACTGAAACAGCCCAGCTAACAGCATGAATGGAGGTATTCCAGATGTGCGAACCCGGCCAGGCTCCCGCCATGCCCGCCACGACGGGCGAGGCGCTGGCGGTTCTGGAGGGTGCCCTGGACTACCTCACCCGCGCTGACGCTGCGCACCTGCCGGCGGCTGAGCAGGCTGCCTGCCTGAGTGCCTTGGAGCGGGCGGCGTCCCGGCATACCGCGGCACGCGCATCGATCCTGGCCGCGTTCACCGCACAGGGCGGTTTCGCCGGCGACGGCCAGCACTCGGCGCGCGCATGGCTCATCTGGCAGACCAGCGTTACCGCTGGCGCGGCGGCCGGAGCGGTCGGCTGGATGAAGCGCCTCGCCGCTCATCCGGCCGTGGGCCGGGCGCTGGCCGCTGGTGACGTCTCCGCATCGTGGGCCAGGGAGATCTGCGGCTGGACCGCCCGGCTGCCCGCTGACAAGCGTGATGACGCCGACCGGATCCTGCTCGCCGCCGCGGCGGGCGGAGCTGACCTGGCCGCGCTGGCGGGGCTGGCGGAGGAGATGCACCGCCGGTCCTGCCCGCCGGACGCCGAAGACGACGGATTCGACGACCGGCGGCTGCGGCTCGACCGCACCTTCCGCGGCGCGGGCCGTCTCGATGCCGACCTGACTCCCGCGTGCTCCGCGGCCCTGGCCGCCGTCCTGGACGCGCTGGGCCAGAAGGCCGGCCCGGAGGATGAGCGCAGCAAGCGGCAGCGCGATCACGACGCCCTGGAGGAGGCGTGCACCCGGCTGATCGCGTCCGGGATGCTGCCCGAGCGCGCCGGTCAGCCGACCCACATTCAGCTGCATATGACGCTCCGCGAACTGCGCGGCGCGGGCGATAGCTCCGCGGCCGAGGCGGCCTGGTCCGCCGCCGGGGCGGCCGGATACGGGTGGCTCACTGGCCCGGCAGCGGAGGCGGCGGCCTGTGACGCGGCGATCGTCCCGGTCGTCAGCGGGCACGTCGACTATGCGGCTCTTGCCGAGATGACCGAGATGTTCCTGAATGCCCACGGGCTCGGCGCGGACTGCGTCATGTGCGGTTCGCGCGGGCGCGGCGAACTCTCAGCCGAGGGCCAGGGCGACGGGATCTCAACCGAGGGATGGGCCGATTGGGTCTCACCTGACGGGATCTCAGCCGACAGTGTCTCAGCAGAGGGCCCGGTCGGCCGGCTGTCCGCCCATGCCGATCGGCTGTGCACGCACGAGCGTTGCTCCTGCGGGCACTGCGCCGGCGCGGTGCGCGGGCCGCTCAATCCGGCCACCCTTGCCCGGCTCAGTAGCGCACTGCTCGCGCGCGCGGCCGATGTGCTCTCGGGGCCCGTCGGGCTCGCGGCCTTCCTGCGTGGCCACTATGCCCCGTCCGGCCGGCCCTACATGAACGTCAGCCTGCCGCTTGACATCGGCACGGCCACCGAGGAGATCCCGGCTCACTTGCGCCGCGCGGTGATCTTGCGGGACCGCTGCTGCGCATTCCCCGGCTGCGGGCAGCCACCCGCCGCGTGCCAGGTGCACCACATCCAGTCGCGCAGCAAGGGCGGCGCCACCAGCCTGCGCAATATGGTCCTGCTCTGCAGGTTTCACCATCTCATCGCGGTGCATCGCTGGGGCTGGCAGATCGCCTTGCACCCGGACGGGACTGTCACCGCGACCAGCCCGGATGGGCAGCGCACCTTGCACAGCCACGGGCCGCCGCCTGCGCTGGCCGCCTGACCTCTGTGTACGTCCTGAGACCACGCTGTCCGCGCATCGCGGTGCTGAGAACAGGCGGGGCGGTCGGCTGCTGGCTTCAGTGTCCGGGCTATTGATCAGCGTTTGAACGCTCCGGATGTTCGGCGCATGCGAGTACTTCGCGAGCGGCCTTGGCCAGGACAGCAGGAGCGCCACAAAGACAGCGGCGGCTAGCCTCACCGCATCCCGGCGGCCAGCACGGTGTCGGCATGATGCATCTCGCCCTAACGTCACACAGCGAAGCATGCGCCGCGGAGCGACCCGGCAAGGAGAAGCAAGGATGAGAGAGAACCACGCGATGCCCATGCCGGGTCCGGCCCGCCGCCAGGCCGGCGCCGCCGCCGCAGGCCCGGCCCCCGGGCGGAAACATCAGGTCGTACGCCGGGGGCTGCTCCCGCTCGCCGTTGCCGCGGTAGTCCTGGCCACGGGCGCGGGTTCTGCCTCTGCCGCGACTCCGGTGCACATCAAGCAGAGCGTCGGGCCGGTCGCGTTCGATGTTCCCGCCGGAGCGCTGTGCGACTTCGCCTACTACGAGGAGGACGTGGGCACCCAGAACACCACGCGCTTCTTCGACGATCAGGGGAACCTGATCGGCGTCGAAGATCAGATCGCCGTCTCGATCCTGCACCGCAACGCCGCCACCGGGCAGACCCTCACCGAGGACCTGCACTACGCCGCGCACGTCGATGTCAGCGGCGGGCAGGTCCGGGTTGCCGGGCAAAGCTGGCACCTGCGCGCCGAGGACGGGCGGCTCGTGCTGTCCGGGGCCGGCCTGATCGCCACCGACCTGCTCACCGGCGATACCCTCCGGCAGACGCCCGGCGCCCTGGCCAGCGTCGCGGCGACTGTCTGCCCCGCGCTCGGCGGCTCGCCCGCCGGCTGACCGGAGCCGTCCCGTGAACCAGCGCATGACCTGGCCGGCCTGGGCCCGCCGGGCCCGGTCAGCCGCGCCCTTGCTCGCGATCGGCGGCCTGTGCGGTCTCACCTGGGCGGCGGCCCTGCGAAGCTTCATGGCCGAGCTCGCCGGCGCAGGCTCGGACGTCGGCTGGTACGGCACGTTCGCCCAGGTTCTGCTGCCGGGCGCGGTAGCTGGTGCCCTGCTCGGCTGGGCCGAGCAGATCCGCCGGACGGGCGGGCGGGGCGGCTGGCGGTGGCTGGCCGCCGCGCCCCTCGCCTTCACCGTCGCCGTGTTCGTCTCACCAGCGGTCTTCACCGCGGTGCTCAACGGCGAGCCGCTGCTCGCCGGCGGAATCGGCGGTGGCGCGATCGCGCTGCCACTATTCGGGATGGCCGGCGGATACGCCATATCCGGACGCGGGCCACGGTGGTCACGCATCCTGCTCGGCGTGATCGCTCTCGTGCCCATCCCGGGCTGGGCGATCGCGTCGTCTGCCTTCGGCCCGGCATTTGCGCTCACCACGCCACGAGGGGCATGGGTCGCGCTCTTCTTCTACTCCCTCATCGCCACGCTCGACCTGGCATGCGCCATCCCGCACCGCCCGGTTGCGCCAGCCGTGCTGGACCCCCAGCCCGCGGCGCAGGCGGGCACGCGCTAGCCCACGGAGGAGTACGCCACGACACCGCGGCGCAGCGCGCCGATGGCGGCGCGCGCGGTCGCGCTGAGCTTGCCGGGACCGGCCGCGACGGCGACCTGGTCCAGCAGGTCAACGAGCTGCTTGGCGGACCGCACGAAGTCACCAGGGGTCAGGCCGGTGGCCAGCACCGTCTCCAGCGGCCGGCCCTGGGCCCAGGCGTGCGCGTTCCAGGCGAAGCCCATGTCCGGCTGGCGCAGGAACGACAGCCCGTGGTCCTGCTCGGTGTCCGCTAGCTCGCCCCAGACCCTGACCATGGCGGCCAGCGCCTCGCGGACCCGCCCACCAGGCAGCCGGGGCGGGCTCGCGTCCTCCGGCCGCCGCCCCTCGAAGGTCAGCGCGGACAGGCAAGCGGCCAGCTCGGCAGGCGTCAGCGCGTCCCACAGGCCCCGGCGCAGGCATTCCGACGCGAGCAGGTCGAGTTCGGTGTACAGGCTGGCCAGCCTCGTGCCTTCAGCGGTCACCTGTTCGCCGTCTAGGTACCCGAGCTCGGTGAGAACGCCGCACACCTGGTCAAAGGTCCGAGCGATGACGTGGGTCCGCCCGGCGACCCTGCGCTCCAGCGTCTGTGCCTGCCGCTCCAGCCGCAGGTACTGCTCGGCACGCCGGGCGTGCTCGTCGCGATCCGGGCAGCCGTGGCAGGGATGCTGGCGCAGCCGCTGGCGGAGTGCGGCGATCTCGCCGTCCGCACCGTCCGCACCGTCCGCACCGTGACCGCCGTCAGCGCCGCGGGGCCCGCGCTGCGCGCCCGTGCGGTGGCTGCCGAGATCAGCGCCCGCCAGCCGGTTGCGCATGGTCGAGGCGAGGTCCCTTCGGTGATTGGCCGACCGCTCGCTGAAGGACGCGGGGATCCGGATCCGCTCGACGGCATCGACCGGGACCGGGAAATCCTCCAGGGACAGCTGCTTGACCTGGCGGTTCGCGGTGAGAACGAGCGGCAGCGGCTCGTCCTTGCCCCGCGGGAACGGGTTGAGTACGACCGCCATCCCGGCCCGCCGGCCGCCGGGAACCCGGATGATGTCGCCGCGGCGAAGCTGCCGCAGGGAGCGGATGGCCTCGGCCCGCCGGCCCACTGACCGCTGCCGTGCCTGTTCGCCCTCACGCTGCGAGAGTTCCCGGCGGATCGCGAGGTACCCGGCGAAATCGCCGAGGTGGCAGCTGACGGCGGCCTCGTCCATCGATTTCCTGCTGCGCCGCGCCTGCCGGCTGATCCCGATAACCGCCCGGTCCGCCTGGAACTGCGCGAAGGACGACTCAAGCAGCGCCGATGCCCGCTCCCTGCCGACCTGGCCGACGAGATTGACCGCCATGTTGTACGACGGCCGGAAGCTGGAGTTGAGCGGGTAGGTCCTGGTGCCGGCCAGCCCGGCCACGTCCGCCGGGTCATCGCCTGGCTGCCACAGAACGACGGCGTGGCCCTCCACGTCGATTCCGCGGCGGCCGGCCCGCCCGGTCAGCTGCGTGTACTCGCCCGGCGTCAGGCTGGCGTGCGCCTCGCCGTTCCATTTGCCCAGGCGCTCGATCACGACCGTCCGCGCGGGCATGTTGATGCCGAGCGCCAGGGTCTCGGTCGCGAACACGGCCCGCACCAGCCCGGCCGTGAAGAGCTCCTCCACCACCTGCTTGAACGCGGGCAGCAGCCCGGCATGATGGGCGGCGATGCCGCGCTGCAGGCCGAGCAGCCACTCCGCGTAGCCGAGCACGGGCAGATCGTCGCGCGGGATGTCCGCGGTGAGCCGCTTGGCAAGCTCGGTGATCTCGGCTGCCTCTTCCGGGGTGGTCAGCCGCAGGCCAGAGGCGAGGCACTGCTGGACGGCCGCGTCACAGCCGGCCCGGCTGAAGATGAAGGTGATCGCCGGGAGCAGGCCAGCCGCGTCCAGCCTGCTGATGACGTCGGGCCGGCTGGTGGCCCGGAACCCGGGCGGGCGGCGCCCGCCGCGGCCAGGCCGACCCGGTGCGCGCCTGGCCGCCGGCTGGCTGCGGTGCGCGATGCGCAGCAACTCGGGGTTGACCATCGCGCGCGGACGGCCGTTGCCTGGCGCGCCATCCGCGCGGCTCGCGCCGGGCCCGCCGGAACCGCGGGAAGCGCCGGAACCGCGGGAAGCGCCGGAACCGCGGGAAGCGCCGGAACCGCGGGAAGCGCCGGGCACGTCGTGGTCGGTGGTGAAGAGGTCGTAGAGGCGGCCGCCGGCGAGCATGTGCTGCCAGAGTGGCACCGGCCGGTGCTCGTCGACGATCACCGTGGTCCCGCCGCGGACCTGGGTCAGCCAATCGCCGAACTCCTCCGCGTTGCTGACCGTTGCCGACAGCGCGACCAGCCGCACCGACTCGGGCAGGTGGATGATCACCTCTTCCCAGACCGCGCCGCGGAACCGGTCGGCCAGGTAGTGCACCTCGTCGAGTACTACGTACCCGAGGCCGCCCAGCGTCGGCGAGCCCGCGTACAGCATGTTCCGCAGTACCTCGGTGGTCATCACGACCACGGGCGCCTCGCCGTTGATGCTGTGGTCGCCGGTGAGCAGCCCGACGCTGGCCGCGGAGTAGCGGCGCACCAGGTCGGCGTACTTCTGGTTGGACAGCGCCTTGATCGGGGTGGTGTAGAAGCACTTGCGGCCCTCGGCCAGGGCCAGGTGCACGGCGAACTCGCCGACGACGGTCTTCCCTGATCCGGTCGGCGCGGCCAGCAGCACCCCGTGGCCGTCGTCCAGGGCGCGGCAGGCCCGGACCTGGAAGTCATCGAAGTCGAAGTCGTAGAGCGCACGGAACGCGGAGAGCGCGGGCCCGTCCTCGGCGCGGCGCCTGCGCGATGCGGCATAGCGGTCCGCTGGGCTGACCGGGGTGCTCATGCGATCAAGCCTAGGCGGGCGAGCCGCCGGCCGGCGTCCGGGCTCGGGCCGCGCGACCGCACCCGCCAGCCGGCGGCCGCACCCGCCAGCCGGCGGGCGGCACGCGGCGGGCGGCACGCGGCGGGCGGTACGCGGCGGGCGGCGGGCGGCGGGCGGCGGGCGGCGGGTTAGTTGCGGTGGCTGGCGCCGAGGTTGTCGTCGACCTGGTCGCCGACACCGAGCGACTCGTCGGAGTCCAGGCTCGCATACGGGTCAGGACGGCGTGCCCGGCGCCGGTCGTTGGCCCAGATGAAGATCTCCGCGAGTTCCACCAGCAGCACGCACGGCAGGGCCAGCAGCAGCATGCTGATCGGGTCCGGGCTCGGCGTGCAGACGGCGGCGAAGGCGAATACCAGGAAAATGATCATCCGCCGCCACTTCCTGAACCGCTGGTGAGTCAGGACCCTGGCGAGGTTGAGCAATATCAGCACCAGCGGCAGCTCGAAGGCGAGGCCGAAGATCAGCAGCATCGCCATCGCATAGCTGAGGTAGGTGTTGATCGTGATCAGCGGGATGACGCCCTTGGGCACCAGCAGCAGCAGGAACCGCAGGCCCTTGGTCATCGCGAAATAGGCGATGGCGCCGCCGATCGCGAACAGCGGGATCGAGGTGCCGACGAAGAAAAACGCCCAGCGCCGTTCCCTGGAGTACAGCCCTGGGGCGAGGAACGCCCAGATCTGGTAGAGCCACACCGGCGAGGAGATGATGACCCCGGTGGCGATGGCGATCTTCAAGTGCAGGAACAGCGAGTCAAACAGGCCGTTGACATACAGCGTGCAGCTATTCGCGCCGTGCTTCCCGGTGATCGGGACGGTGATGTTCAGCTTGCAGTACGGCGCCTCGATGAAGTGCCAGACGTACGGGAACAGGTACCACCCGATCACGGCGCCGATGATCGCCGCGACCAGCGCCTTCAGCACGCGGTTGCGCAGCTCGCGGATGTGTTCCATCAGCGGCATCCGCCCGTCAGGATTCACCATCCTGGCGGTACGCGAAATCCGCGGCCCGCGAGTTCCCGCAGGCTGCGGCGCGCCATCCGGCGTGGTCATAGGTGCGACAAGGCTTAAAGCGGCTGCTGGTTGCGCTGCGGTTCGGAGCGCGGCGCGCCGGTCGCGGCGTCGCCCCCGGCGTTGCGCCGCTGCAGGTCCTGCAGCTGCCGCTGGATGTCCTGCAGCTGCTGCTGGGTCGCGTCCGGCACGGCTGGCTGGGCCGGCAGCGGCTGCGGGGCGGCCGGCTGCTGCACGGCGGTCGCCTGAGTGGCCTTGGCGGGGTCGTCGTCATGCATCTTCTTGGCCTCGGACTTGAAGATCCGCATGGACTTGCCGAGCGCCTCGGCGGCACCGGGCAGCCTCGTCGAGCCGAACAGGATCAGCACCACCACGAGGAGGATGATGATGTGTGGTGCGCTGGGATCAAACATGTAAGTCCCCATTCATCGGGAAGCGTCCGCGCGCGCTCAGGTAGCCCGCACAGTAGTCTACATGCGCTGTTTTCGTATCTAGCTGAGCTGCCGCTTGGTCAGGCCGGATGCTATACCCCAGGCTAGCCGGGCGCTGACCGTATTCCGCCCGCGGCCGGCTTCCCCGGCCGGGCTCACTCGTAATGCGCCAGCGCGGCGGTGGCGTCTTCGCGGACCTGGTCGGCCACTTCGGGCGGCGCGATCACCTTGCCGTCCTCGCCGAGGCGGAGCGCGAGCCGCCGTACCCACTGGGTGTCCGGGGTGCGCAAGCTGATCCTGAGCCGGCCCTCGCCGAGTTCCTCGACCCGCTCGCACGGGTAGTACTCGGCCACCCAGCGCCCGTGGGCCGACAGCTCAAGCAGTACGAGCACGTCATCGGCGGACGGCCGGAACAGCCCCTGGTCCAAGTCGACCGGCTGCGCGTCGCCCGGCACCGAGGCGGCCACGTCGAGCACGGACATCGCCATCACCCGGTCGAGCCGGAATAGCCGCACCGACTCCGCCCGCAGGCACCAGCCCTCCAGGTACGTCCGGCCCTCCACCACCAGCAGCCGCATCGGGTCCACGTCCCGCTCGGTGGCCTCGTCGCGGCCGGGCACGTAGTAGGACAGGTGGATCCGGCGGCTGGCCGCCAGCGCGCCCCGCACTTGGTCAAGCACGTCGCGGGCGGCGTTGTGGTCAACCTGCACGGCCACCTGGGCACTGGCCGCCCCGGCCTCCCCGGCCGCCGCCTCCAGCTTGGCGATGGTCCGGCTGAGGGCTGACCGCTCCTCCATGCCCGGCACCTCGGCCAGCATCCGCAGCGCGACGAGCAGCGCGCTGGCCTCGTCCACGCCGAGCCGCAGCGGCCGGTCGATCGACTCGGCCTGGCTGACCACGATCTCGCCGCCCTCGTACGACAGGTCGATCGGGCAGTACGGGTCCGGGGAGCGCAGCTCGACGCACCACAGCATGTTCAGGTCGTCGACAAGCTGCCGCTCGGTCACGCCGAACGCGGCGGCGGTGTCGGCCAGCCCGACGGCGTTCCGGCTGATCACGTAGGGCACCAGGGCAAGCAGGCGCTGCAGCCGGTCGGTCGCGGTGGCCGGCCGGGACGATGGCTCCCGCGGCGCCGGCGCCGCCGACAAGCCTGCCTCCGCCGTCATGCCAGCACCCCCTTCAGCCGCCTGATGACGGCCTCGCGCAGGTCGGCGGGCTCCAGCGCGATCACGTCCGCGCCGAACGACGCGACGTGGTCGGCGTACCAGCCGACGTCGGAGAACTGCAGCTCAGCCAGGTCCCAGTCGCCGTCCACCGGGTCGGGCCGGCAGCCGGTGGCACGCTGCCGCAGCCCGTGCCCGGCACCGCGCCGTATCCGCAGAACCGCGGTGCGCAGCGCGGGCGGGTCGGCGTCCCAGGCCCGGACGGTCTGCCGGACATCGGTGCCCGGCGGCACGGTGACCGCGCCGGGCGGCCCGGCGAAGGACACCGGCCCGTCGATCCGGCTCAGCCGGAACACCCGTGGTTCCGCCCGGTCCAGGTCATGCCCGGCCACGTACCAGCGGCCGTGCCTGTTCACCACGCCCCAGGGCTCCAGCCGGCGGACCTGCGGCGAACTGCGGCCGGCCGCCCGGTAAGCGAAGGTGACCGGCCGCCGGTCGCGCACCGCCTGCCAGAGCGAGCCGAACGCGGCCTCGACGGCCTGCAGGCGAGGCTCGATGCCCGGCTGCGTGGTCTCCTCGGCGTCGATGCCGGCCGCGCGCAGCTTGAGCAGCCCGCCGGCCGCGGCTCCGGCCAGCTCGGCCCGCCGCCAGACCCGCGCGGCGAGTCCGAGCACCGCGGCCTCGTCCGGCTCCAGCCGGATGTCCGGCAGCATGTAGGCCTGCCGGGAGATGCGGTAGCCCGGCTCCTCGTCGGCCGCCGAGTTCGAGCCGGTTTCCAGCGGGATCCCGAGCTCACGCAGCTCGTCCTTGTCCCGCTCGAACATGCGCTTGAATGCGTCGAAGCTATCTGGGTAGCCGGGCACGGCGGCGCGGATCTGGGTGGCGGTGAGGAAGCGGCCGGATGACAGCAGGCAGACCACGAGGCTGAGCAGCCGCTCCGTCTTCCGCCGTGACATCCCTCTCCTTTCCCCGGCACCGACGCTACCCTGCCGGAGTGATCAGGTGGCGAAGTGGCATAGTTTCCGTGCTGCGGCGGGAATGGGCGGGCTCGGTCGAACTCGAGGTGGACGTGGACGGAGCGCCGATGCGGGCGCTTGCCTATCCCGCGCTGACCGGCCGGCCGCGGGTGGGCGACCGGGCGCTGCTCAACACCACCGCGCTGGCATTAGAGCTCGGTACCGGCGGATATGCCCTGGTGGTGGCGTTGCCCGACCGGCTGCCGGAAGACCCGTCCGGACCCGGGCACCTGGTCAAGGCCCGCTACACGCCGCTGCAGGCCACCGTGCTCGGCGCGGACGAGCAGGGCTCGCCGCACCATGGCCTGCTCAGCGACGCTGATGATCTTGGCGGGATGCCGGTCGTGGTCGCCGACCTGCACTCGGCGCTGCCGGCCGTGCTCGCCGCCTTTTATTCGGAACGAATTGTCCTGGGTGCCCTGTTGCCCAGGCCGCGCGTCGCCTACGTGATGCTCGACGGCGGTTCCCTGCCGGCCTTCTTCTCACGGACGATCCCGGCCTTGCGCGAGATCGACTGGCTGGCCGGGACCGTTACCGTCGGGCAGGCATTCGGCGGCGACCTGGAAGCGGTTTCGCTGCACAGCGGCCTGCTCGCGGCGCGGCACGTGCTCGGCGCCGAGCTTGCCGTCGTCTCGCAGGGGCCGGGCAACCTGGGCACCGGAACGAAATGGGGTTTCTCCGGGGTGGCCTCCGGCGAGGCGGTGAACGCCGCGGCGGTGCTGCACGGCAGGCCGGTAGCCTCCCTGCGGATCAGCGAGGCCGATGCCCGCGAGCGCCATCGCGGCATCTCGCACCACAGCCTGACGTCGTACGGGCGGGTGGCGCTGGCCAGGGCGGACGTGATCGTGCCCGACCTGCCGGGCGAGTTCGGCGCCCGGGTGCGGGCGGAGGCCGAATCGCTCGCTGCCCGGCACAACCTGGTCCTGGTCGGCGTGCACGGCCTGCACGACGTGCTGCGTAACTGCCCGGTCCCGCTGTCCACGATGGGCCGCGGGCTGGAGCAGGACCTGTCCTATTTCCTCGCCGCCGCCGCGGCCGGCCGGCACGCCGCGGGGCTGTCAGCTGGAGGTTGAGCCGCCGACCGCACCGACGACGTCGACCACGAACACCAGCGTGTCGGTGCCCTTGATGCCGGCCTGTGAGTTACCGGTCTTGCCGTAGCCGTCGGCGGGCGGGACGATCAGCATGACCCGGCTGCCCACCGGCACGCCCTTCAGGCCCTTGTCCCAGGCCGGGATGATCTGCGCGGGCGTGGCGTCGAGCTGGAAGCCGAACGGCTGATGGCGCGACCAGGACGAGTCGAACGCCTTGTGGGTCCGCCAGTTCAGGCCGACGTACTCAGTGACGACGGTCTGGCCCTTGCGGGTCGGCGGGCCCGATCCCTTGATCAGCGTCTTGACGACCAGCTTGTGCGGCGGCTTCTTCTTCGAGGGGATCTTCACCAGCGGGGCGCTGCCGGGCGTGGTGGGCGCCGTCACCGTCGGCAGCGCGCCGCCGCCGTTCGACACCGGCTTCCCCGATGCGGCGGTCGTCGGGCTGATGTCCTTGATCAGGTCGACCACGAACACGATGGTGTCGGTCGGCTTCACGCCGATCTGCGTGTTGCCCTGGGCGCCGTAGGCATCCTTGGGCGGCAGCACCGCGAGCACCCGGCTGCCCATCCGCGCGCCGGTCAGCGCCTGCTTCAGGCCCACCAGTCCGACGTTGGCCGCGAGCACCTGCGGTGACCCGGTCTGGAAGGTGCTCAGCACCTGCTTGTGGGTCGTGCCGCTCCAGATATAGACGGCGTAATTGCCGACAAAGGAGTCACTGGCGCCAAGGACCGGGCCGGTTCCCTTGATCAAGGTCTTGATGGCTAGCGTGCTGCCCGCCTTCAGCGTGGGGATCTTTACCGTGGGAGCGGCGCCGAATGCCCCGGACACGGCAACCGACCCATTCGGGTTCGATCCGCCCGCCGATGATGACCCGCAGCCCGCGAGGAGCAAAACGGCGAGTAGCGGAAAAGAAAGCGCAGCGGCAATACGTCGCATGAGAGACCTCAATGTCGGGATCGTGAGCGGAGCCAGCCTACCTGCTGGAGTAACCGCCAGAACCGGATACCGTGTTGCCGGGCAAGCGCAGATTAGCGCAAGCCGGCGAGCAGATTCCGGTTCCAGACCAGCACTGTATAGGGCCCGGCAGCGTAGATCCTGGCCGGCTGCCCGAAGGCGGCCCGCACGTCGAACGACCAGGGATAGCCGATCCCGGGCGCGCCCGGCGGCAGCACGACGAAGGTCGCCATGTGCCGCAGCGGGTCGTACCAGGCGGCATTGGTCTCCCAGCCACCGCGGGAGACGGTCTCATGCCCGGACTGCACCGGCACCACCTGAACCCGGCCATCGCTCGCCAGCGTCGTGCACGCGGCCTGCCAGTACCCGGCCAGGCCGTAGTCCAGCCGGTGAGCGGCCAGCCAGTCCGCGAGCTGCTGGCCCTGGGCTGGCTGAGCTGGCTGCGCCATCTCCCGGCTGACGCCGGCCAGGTAGCCGGTCAGCGCGATCAGCAGGGCCGGCGTCAGCCTGGCCGCATCGAGCCGCCGTGCCAGCAACCGGGCGGCGAGCACCGCGCCGAAGGGCAGCACGGCGGCCATCTCCCTGGTGCTGTGGATGTCGACCGCCCGCGTGCCGGACACGAACGCGGCCAGGTTGATGACCACGGCGGCGACGAGGATCTGCGCCACCAGGTCGCCGCCGGCGAACTGACGGATGGCGACGCAGGCCGCCCATCCGGCCAGTCCCAGCCCGAGCCAGTGCAGCATCGCGAGCGCCGCGACCAGCCCCAGGTCGTGGCCGAAGAAGTCGGCACCGAACAGCAGCAGCAGCCCGTGGCCGGCCAGCAGCAGGTGCCGGGGCAGCTCGGCATAGCCGGCCAGCTCCGAGCCCACCGGCCAGACCCGGAACCCGCCGCCGGCGGCGATCAGCGCCAGGGCCCCCTTCGCGGCCGCGGCGGCGATCAGCGCCCCGGCGGCCAGCGACAGCTCGAACCAGCATGAGCCAAGCGGCCGCCGCCCGGCCACGATGGCCCGGTAGCCGCGCATGGCGCACGCCGTCAGCAGCGGCAGCACGCCGATGATCAGCACGAGTCCGTCGGCGACCAGGGCCCAGGCCAGCAGCGCCGCCGCGGCCACCGGGACGTACCAGCGGCGCGGCGCCCGGTCGAGCAGCAGCCACACCAGCAGCACGGGAACCGCTGTTCCGGCGTGATCGGGATCCAGCATCAGCACGTAGACGCCGCTGCCCAGCTGGGGTGCGAGCATGATGCCCGCCGCCATCGCTGCCCTGATCATGCCGTCGCGCCCGCGCAGGCGGCCCCTGGCGAGGCTCGCGGCGAGCAGCACGATCAGCGTGTAGGTGAGCGCGCCCGCCACGTGCACGACGTCCGGGCGCAGCCCTCTGACCAGCTCGACGAGCATGTACTCCGGCAGTTCGGTGGTGTAGAAGGAGACGTCGGACAGCCGCCATCCGTGCAGCAGCAGGTTGCCGTGCAGCATGTCCCAGGCCTGCAGCGCATTGGCGGCACCGTCGGAGTCGACCGGCTGGGTCCGCGAGATCTGCAGATAGCAGCTGAACAGGAGCGCCCCGGCCGCCAGCCAGCCGGCCAGGGCCGCCACGCGCCCCGCCGCTGGGCGCCCGGCCAGCCCGGTCAGCCAGCCCAGTCCTGGCAGCAGCGCCAGCAGGCGCTGGAACGCGGGCGAGCCGGAGCCGGGCGGGCCCGGACGGGGCGGCAGCGGGCGCGGCGGGGCGGGATCCGCCGCCGGCCGGCCGGCCCGGGCGTCTCGCGGCCTCGGCAGCCGGCCGGGCGGGCAGGACCGGCCCGGCCGCGGCGGCGCGGGCCCGGGCGCGGTGGTCATATCGTCCCGTCCTCGATGGCGCCGGCGATCCACGGGATGACCTCGTCGAGCATCTCGCCGACCGTCGTCGCCGCCTCGAAGCCGAGCAGCCGCCTGGCTTTCTCCGTGCACGGGATGCGGCGCTGGACGTCGTGCTCGAACGGCTCGTCATGAGCAAGCCGCGGCTGGCTGGCGCCGTTGACCTTCCGCCAGATCAGCCCCGCGAGCTCACGGACCGTCGTGCCGTGCGCGGCGGACAAGTTGAAGTCCTCGTTGAGCGCGGCCGGGTGCTCCATCGCCGTGACGAGCCCACTGGCCAGGTCGCCTCCGTAAGTAAAATGCCTGATCTGCTCGCCGGACCCCAGGATGCGGAGCGGGTCCTGGCCCTTGAGCACCTTCGCCGTGAGGTCGGGTACCACGTGGCTCATCGCCAGCTTGATATTGCCGGACGGCACGTCCGCGTCGCGTACCGCCCTTCGCTCCCCGGTCCCGACGCAGTTGAACGGCCGCACGATCGTGAACGGCAGCCCGTACTGGTCCCACGCCGCCCGCGCGAAGTACTCCACGGCCAGCTTCTGGAATCCGTACGAGGAGCGGGGCGGCGGGATCAGCCGCTCGTCGCCCTCGCGGGACGGCCAGTGCCTGGTGCCCTCGAAGACCATGGAGGACGACAGGTAGGTGACCTTGCGGAGCCGGCCGGCCCGGTGCGCCGCGATGGCGGCGTCGCACGCGGCGGCGATGATGCGCTCGTTGGCGGCCAGCAGGTCGTACGGGTACGCGTGGAAATACGAGATGCCGCCGACCATCGCCGCGCCCGCGATGAAGTGATCGCAGTCGGCCAGCAGGCCGCGCATCAGCGCCCGGTCGGCTGCGTCGCCCTCCACCAGCCGGTAGCGGGGATCGTCGTCGTAGGACCTGCGCACCTTCCCGTACTTGGAATGGTCGTCGACGCCGATGACCTGGTAACCGCGGCGGAGCAGCTCGGCCACCAGGTACCCGCCGATGAACCCGGCTGACCCGCTGACCAGGACGGTCTCCATCAGGGCCGGCCCTGGCCCGGGCGCGCGCCGAGCTGCGCTGCGGTCAGCCCCGGCCCGAACGAGAACAGGTACCAGCGCAGGTACGCCGGGATCCAGCGCAGGACGCGGAAATGCGACGTCCCGGCGGTCCGGCCGAGCCAGGTGGTGGGTATCTCGGCGACAGGCAACCGCAGCCGCCTGGCCTTGGCGGTCAGCTCGATGCCGACTTCGAATCCGTGCCTGGAGTCGATCCCGGCCGCGCGCACGAACCGGGTGGAGTACGCCTTGAACGAGTTCGTCGCATCGCGGGTGCCCAGCCCGGCCAGCAGGTACAGCGAGCGGCCCGCCACCCTGGACAGCATGCCTTTCAGCAGCGGCCCGCCGGCCTGTCGGCCGCCGGGCATGTACCGGGACGCGGCGGCCACGGCCGCCCCGCGCTCGACCAGCCTGATCAGCTCGCCGACCTGCCGCGGATCATCGCAGCCGTCGGCCATCGTGACCACGGCGACCGCGGCGCTCGCCGCGTCCATGCCGTACCTGATCGCGTTGGCCGGGCCGCGGCCGTAGGTGCTGACCAGGCAGGTCACCGCCGGGTTCCGCGCGCCGTAGCGGGTCACCGCCGACCGCGTCCGGTCATCCGGGCTGTCCACCACGACCAGCACCTCGCAGCGCGGCGGCAGTGCACACAGCAGCTGGTCAAGCACCCCGGCTATGTGCTCGCCCTCATCTCTCGCCGGGATGATGATCGAGGCGCGGGGCGTCGTCACGAAAGCAGAGCCTAGCAACACCAAGCGTTTGCCTAGTTACGGAAAGTAATATCAGCTCGGGGTCACATCCCGGCGATGAGCTTCTCCACCCGCTCGTCGACGGACCGGAACGGGTCCTTGCACAAGACGGTGCGCTGTGCCTGGTCGTTTAGCTTGAGGTGCACCCAGTCGACGGTGAAGTCGCGCCGCCGCTCCTGCGCCCGGCGGATGAACTCGCCGCGCAGCCGCGCCCTGGTGGTCTGCGGCGGCACCGATTTCGCCTCGAAGATGTCGATGTCGCGGCAGGCACGCTCCACCGCACCGCGCCGCTGCAGCAGGTAGTAAAGGCCGCGGCCGCGGTGCACGTCATGATAGGCGAGATCGAGCTGCGCCACCCGCGGCGATGACAGCGGCAGGTCGTGCTTGGCCCGGTAGCGCTCGATCAGCTGGTATTTGGTCACCCAGTCGATTTCCCGCGCGACCATGCCGAGGTCGCCGGTCTCGACCGCGCGCAGCGCCCGCTCCCAGAGGTCAAGCACGCGCTTGGTGACCGCATCCGGGCCGCGCCGGTCGGCGAAGTCCCTGGCCTTGGAGAAGTACTCCTGCTGGATCTCGAGCGCGCTCACCTCGCGGCCGTTCGCCAGCCGCACCTTGCGCCGCCCGGTCATGTCGTGGCTGACGTCCCTGATCGCCCTGATCGGGTTCTCCAGGGTGAGGTCGCGGAGCACCGTGCCGGCCTCGACCATCCGCAGCACGAGGTCGGTGGCGCCGACCTTGAGGAGCATCGTGGTCTCGCTCATGTTCGAGTCGCCGACGATCACGTGCAGCCGCCGGAATCGCTCCGCGTCGGCGTGCGGCTCGTCACGGGTGTTGATGATCGGCCGGGACCGCGTGGTGGCCGAGGACACCCCTTCCCAGATGTGCTCGGCCCGCTGGCTGACGCAGTAGACGGCGCCGCGCGGGGTCTGCAGCACCTTGCCGGCCCCGCAGATGATCTGCCGGGTGACCAGGAACGGGATCAGGATGTCGGCCAGCCTGCCGAACTCTCCATGCCGCCCCACCAGGTAATTCTCGTGGCAGCCGTACGAGTTGCCCGCTGAGTCCGTGTTGTTCTTGAACAGGTAGATGTCGCCGGCGATGCCCTCCTCGCGCAGCCGGCGGTCGGCGTCCACCAGCAGGCCCTCCAGGATGCGCTCGCCCGCCTTGTCGTGGGTGACCAGGTCGATCAGGCTGTCGCACTCCGGCGTCGCGTATTCGGGGTGGCTGCCGACGTCCAGGTAGAGCCGGGCGCCGTTGCGCAGGAAGACGTTGCTGCTGCGCCCCCAGGACACCACCCGGCGGAACAGGTACCTGGCCACCTCATCGGGCGAAAGGCGCCGCTGGCCCCGGAACGTGCAGGTGACACCGTACTCGTTCTCCAGCCCGAAGATCCGCCTGTCCATACCTCCTGCTCACCAGTCCACGGCGATGTACTTGGTCTCGGTAAACTCCAGCAGCCCGTCGTGCCCGCCCTCGCGGCCGAGGCCGGACTGCTTGACGCCGCCGAACGGCGCCGCCGGATCGGACACGACGCCGCGGTTGATGCCGATCATGCCAGCCTCCAGCGCCTCGGCGACCTGCAGAGCGCGCCGCAGATCCCGGCTGTACAGGTAGGAGACCAGGCCGTACTCGGTGCTATTGGCCTGGGCGATGGCGTCGGCCTGGTCGGTGAACCTGACCACGGGCGCCACCGGCCCGAAGATCTCCTCGCCGAGGATGCCGGCGCCGCGCGGCACGTTGTCAAGCACCGTTGGCAGGTAGAAGTAGCCCCTGCGGTCCGGCGCCTCGCCGCCGGTGACCAGCCGGCCGCCGGCGCTGGTGGCCGACTCGACCAGGCTGGCGACCTTCGACCGGGTATCGGAGTTGACCAGCGGCCCGAGGTCGGTGCCGTCGTCCAGGCCGGGCCCGACGCGCAGGCTGCTCAGCCGGTCGGCCAGCCGCGCGGTGAACTCCCCGGCCACGTCGTCGTGCACGTAGAAGCGGTTGGCGGCGGTGCACGCCTCTCCCCCGTTGCGCATCTTGGCCAGGAACGCGCCCTCCACAGCCGCCTCGATGTCGGCATCCTCGAAGACCAGGAACGGGGCGTTGCCGCCGAGTTCCATGGAGCAGTTCGTGACGGTGTCCGCGGCGGTGTGCAGCAGTGCCCGGCCGACTTCCGTCGAGCCGGTGAAGGACAGCTTCCGCACCCGGGGATCGGCCAGCATCGCCGCGACCAGCGGGCCCGGCTTGGTCGTCGGCAGCACGTTGACGACGCCCTCGGGCACGCCCGCCTCGTGCAGCGCGGCGGCGATCGCCAGCGCGGACAGCGGGGTCTCCTTGGCCGGCTTGAGCACGACCGTGCACCCGGCCGCGAGGGCGGGCCCGATCTTCCTGGTGGCCATCGCGGCGGGGAAGTTCCACGGGGTGACGAGCACGCTGACCCCGACCGGCTGGCGCGCCGTCATGATCCGGTTAGCGCCGGACGGCGCCACGCTGAGCGATCCTTCGTTCCTGACCGCCTCCTCGGCGTACCAGCGGAAGAACTCGGCCGCGTAGATGATCTCCCCGCGGGCGTCCTTGAGCGCCTTGCCGTTCTCGGCCACCATCAGCCTGGCCAGCGGCTCGGCCCTGGCGATCATCAGCTCGTAGGCCCGGCGCAGGCATTCGCCCCGCTCCCGCGGCGGCCGGGCGGCCCAGCCGGGCAGCGCGGCGTGGGCGGCGGCGACCGCCTCCAGGGCGTCTTCCGGCGTGCCGCTCGCCACCTGCGCGATCACGTCTTCGGTGGCCGGGTCGGTTACCGGCAGGCTGCCGCCGCGCCCGTCGGTCCACTGCCCGCCGATCAGCAGGCCAGTCGGCGTGTCGATGCCCGTCAGCGTTGCCAGGTCGGCGGTCACTTCTCCTCCAGGGGCGCGGGGAACAGTACGAGACTGCGTACGTCCACGACACTACAGCCGATGCTGGGCTGGCCGGTTAGCTGGCCCGCGGGCCGCGGCCGCGCTCGCGGGCCGGCGCCCTGCGGTCCGCGGCCCGGCCGCCGCGGGCGCCGCGGGCGCTGCTCGGTCAGTAAGGGTTCGTGACGAAGAGCTCCTCGGCCGGGAATCTGGTGATGATCTCCACCCCGGTGGCGGTGACCACCACCTCCTCCTCGATCCTGGCGGCCGAGACGCGATCGGCGGCCGGGCAGTAGGTCTCCAGCGCGAACACCATTCCCTGCTCGATCGCGACCGGCGCGTCCAGCGAGGTGAGCCTGCTGATGATCGGGCGCTCGTGCAGCGCGAGGCCGAGCCCGTGCCCGAACTGCAGGCCGAACGCCGTCTTCTCGTCGGCCAGCCCGATGTCCTCGGCGGTCGGCCAGAGCCGTGCCACGTCGCTGGTCATGACCCCCGGCCTGATCAGCTCGATCGCGGTGTCCATCCACTCCCTGGCCCGCTTGTACGCGTCGCGCTGCGGCTGGCTGGCCCGGCCGACGCTGAACGTCCGGTAGTAGCACGTCCGGTAGCCGTTGAAGGAATGCATGATGTCGAAGAACGCCTGCTCGCCCGGCCTGATCATGCGGTCGGAGAAGTTGTGCGGGTGCGGGTTGCACCGCTCGCCGGAGACGGCGTTGATCGACTCCACGTCGTCCGAGCCCATCTCGTACAGCCGCTTGTTGGCCAGCGCCACGATCTCGTTCTCCCTGACTCCCGGCTTCAGCGCGTCGGTGATGTCCTGGTAGACGCCGTCGACCATGGCGGCGGCCGTCGCCAGCAGGGCGATCTCGTCGGCGGACTTGAGCTGCCTGGCGTCCAGCATCACCTGCTGGCCGTCCCGGACGTCGATGCCGCGGCGCTGCAGCTCGAAGAGCACGGGAAGCTCTGTGAAGTCCACCCCGACCGGCTGGCCGGCCACGCCGGCCGCGGCCAGCCTGTCCTTGATCTCCGCGACCCCGCGCCGCACCAGATGCGCGTCCGGCGGCGCGGCCCCGCGCATCGTGCTGTACGAGGCTATGCAGTTCTCCGGCTTCAGCCACGGGCAGTACATGCGGTGGTGCACGGCGGCCGACCCGAAGTCCCACAGGTACAGCTCCCCTGTCCGGGTGTAAAGGGCGTACCTGCACAGCTTGTCCCTGGTCCACTCGCCGATGGCGACGCCGGTCAGGTACCGGATGTTGTTGTTGTCGAAGACGAGCAGCGCGCCGAGGTCGCTGGCCTCCAGTGCGGCCATGGCCCGGCTGAGGCGGTGCTCGCGGAGCCTGCCGAAGTCGACCCGCTCCTCGAAGTCGACGCTCATGCGGCCCGGTGCCGGAGCCACCGCGCGGGAAGGAACGGCCATTGGCTCTCCTCGTGGTCAGCTTGGAGCGAACGACGGCCTGGTGCCCGGCTAGCTGTTGCCAGCCGGCCCGGGCTCGTCGCTAGGCTCGCCGTCTGCATCTGGCTTCCCGGCAGCCCCTGGTTTCCCGCCTGCCTCAGAAGCCCCTGGCTTCGCAGCATCAGGCTTCCGGGTGGCGCCAGGCTTCTCCGCGGGCTTCGCTGAGCTGGCCGGCTCGTCACCGTTCTCGGGACTCGCCGCCGGCGGCGACTTCGCCGCGCCTTTCTCGGGCCCATCATCAGCCGCGGGGCCAGGGATCTCCTTGGCCAGCCGGGTTTGCGCGAGCAGTGCCTCCAGCCTGGGGCCGGTCAGCCGGCGGAAGGTCCGGTGCGCCCGCTCGCGGTCGAGCACGGCGACCTCCAGCTGGCCTGCCGCGATCTCCGGCCGCTCGCCGTTTGCCTGGCCGCCGAGGGCGGCGATCGCCGCCGCCAGCGCGTCAGCCAGCGGCATGTGGTCGGCGTAATGATCCTTGAGGACCGCCAGCACCTGGTCGGCCTGGCCGCCCATCGCGACGAAGCCGTGCTCGTCGACGACCGAGCCGTCAAACGGGATCCGGTAGATCTGGTCGGACTCCGGCGCATCGCCGACTTCGGCGACGACAATCTCGACCTCGAACGGCTTATTGCTCTCCGTGAAGATCGTCCCGAGGATCTGGGCGTACCAGTTCGCCAGGCCGCGGGCGGTGACATCCTGCCGGTCGTACTGGAAGCCCGTCATGTCGGCGTAGCGGACGCCGGCCTTGCGGAGGTTCTCGAACTCGTTGTACCTGCCCACGGCGGCGAACGCGATCCGGTCGTAGATCTCGCTGATCTTGTGCAGCGCCCGCGACGGGTTCGGCGCGACGAACAGGATGCCGCCGTCGTACTGCAGCACCACCCCGCTGCGGCCGCGCGCGATGCCCTTGCGCGCGTAGTCCGCCTTGTCCTTCATCGCCTGCTCAGGCGACACATAGAACGGCATGGACACTGCTGGCTCTTCCCTTACTCGTCTGGGTCCGGCCCGGCTGGTCGCTGGGCCGGCTCGGCTGGTGCTGGCGTCACCAGGAGCCGGGCTGGCCGGCTCGCGGCGATGCCGGCGTGCTTAGTCGCCCGGCGGGGCGGTCTGGTGCAACTGCGCGCGCGGTCCGTCGGGGGTTCGCATCCGGTCGCGGACGACGGTGTCCGCGTACTGCCCGGACTCAGTGTCGCTCAGGCGCCGGAAGCCATCCGCCGTCACGGTCGCGACCACCGGGAAGATACGCCGCGTCATATCCGGCCCGCCAGTGGCCGCGTCCTCGTCGGCTGCGTCATAAAGGGCCTGCATGCAGGCGAGTACCGCGTCAGCGCCCGACATCCCGTCGGCATACAGCTTCTTCAGCGAGCCGCGGGCGAAGACCGACCCGGAACCGATCGCGTGGAACCGGTGTTCCTCGTACCGGCCGCCGGCCACGTCGTAGCTGAAGATCCGGCCGGTGCCCGTGTCCTCGTCGAAGCCCGCGAACAACGGCACCACCACCAGCCCCTGCATCGCGCCGCCGATGTTGCCCCTGACCATGCTGGCGAGCCTGTTGGCCTTGCCCTCCAGCGACAGCGCGCGGCCTTCCAGCTTCTCGTAGTGCTCTAGCTCCACCTGGAACAGCCGGACCAGGTCGATGCCGATGCCGGCCACCCCGGCGATGGCGACGCAGGAGAACTCGTCGCTGCGGAACACCTTCTCGATGTCGCGCTGCGAGATCATGTTACCGGCCGTGGCCCGGCGGTCTCCGGCCATGACCACGCCATCGGCGAATGCCGCGGCGACGATTGTCGTCCCGTGCGGTAGCCCCGCTGCCAGCGCGCCGGATGCTGGCCCGCTCGACTCGCCAGCGCCTGGCAGCAGGCCGGGCGCCGCCGAGGCGAGGAAGTCGCTGAACGATGAGGTTCCCGAGCTGAGATAATCGGCCGGGAAACGCCTTCCTAGTGAATCAGGGACCACGCGGATCCTTCCGGTTGACACGTTACATTTCTGGACCAGACCCTACTGCGGACGCGGCACCGGCGGCGCGAAGGCCGGCGCCGCCGACGGTAAGCCGACGGCGAAACCGACCGGGCCTGGCCTCACTCGCCGCCCTTTTGCACGTAGGACCGGACGAACTCCTCGGCGTTCTCCTCGAGCACCTCGTCGATCTCGTCGAGGATCGCGTCGACGTCGTCAGTGAGCTTGTCCTGTCGCTCCCTGACCTCTTCGGTATCCTGTGGCGCGCTATCTGGCTCGTCCTCGGTACGCCGGGGAGTCTGCCGCTGGCCTCCGGTGTCCTTTGTCGCCATGTCGAACCTCCGTGCTCCGCGGGTCGTGGCCCGCAGTCTCAACGCTATCTTCGCCAGCGCGCGGCGTGCCCAATCCTGCCGCCCGCCATCGGTATGGATCCGGAATGCAGCGCCGGCTGCCGTCTGGGCCGCCGCCCGCCGAGGCCGGCGGCTCAGTCCCGGCCGGTCAGCGCGGCCACGAGCTCGCTCGCAGTCTCGCAGCGATCGAGCAGGTCACCAACATGGGCGCGGGTACCGCGCAGCGGCTCCAGGGTCGGAACCCGCTGCAGCGACTCGCGGCCGGGAATGTCGAAGATGACCGAGTCCCAGGACGCGGCGGCGACGGCTTCGGGGTATTTCCGCAGGCACCGGCCACGGAAATAGGCCCTGGTGTCCTCTGGCGGGTAGGAGACTGCCCTGGTCACCTGCTCGTCGGTGACGAGCCGGACCATCTTGCCCAGGGCGGCGAGCCGGTTGTAGATGCCGCGGTCGGCACGGACATCGGAGTACTGCAGGTCGACGAGCTGCAGGCGGGGATGATCCCAGCCCAGGCCATCCCTGGCCCGGTAGCCGTCGAGCACCCCGAGCTTGGCCGTCCAGTCGAGTTCCCTCGATGTCAGCATGGGATCCTCGGCGAGCCTGGTGAGCACGGACTCCCAGCGGTCGAGGACATCGGCGGTTGTGTCGTCAACGTCGGCGCCGAACCGGTCTTCGGTGTACTTCCTGGCAAGTTCCAGGTACTCCATCTGGAGCTGGATGGCGGTCATCTTCCTGCCATCGCGGAGCGTTACCAGGTGGCGGCAGGAGGGATCGTGCGACACCGTGCGCAGCTCAGTGACTGGGGCATCCAGGCCGAGGTCCGCGCCCAGGAAGCGGTCCTCGATCATCGCGAGCACCAGGGCCGTGGTGCCGAGCTTGAGGTAGGTGGAGACCTCGCTCATGTTCGCGTCGCCAATGATCACGTGCAGGCGGCGGTACTTCTCCGGGTCCGCGTGCGGCTCGTCCCTGGTGTTGATGATCGGCCGCTTCAGGGTGGTCTCCAGCCCGACCTCGACCTCGAAGAAGTCGGCGCGCTGGCTGATCTGGAAGCCCTCATCCCGGCCGTCGGCGCCACGGCCGACGCGGCCGGCCCCGCAGACGACCTGCCGCGAGACGAAGAACGGGGTGAGGTGCCGGACGATGTCGGCGAATGGCGTCGCCCTGTTCATCAGGTAGTTCTCATGGCAGCCGTAAGAGGCGCCCTTATTGTCGGTGTTGTTCTTATACAGCTGGATCGGCGCGCTGCCCGGCACGGCCGCAGCCTGTGCCGCAGCCTCCGCCATTACCCGCTCGCCGGCCTTATCCCAGGTCACCGCGGACAGCGGATCCGTGCACTCGGGCGCCGAGTACTCCGGGTGCGCGTGATCCACGTACAGCCGCGCGCCGTTGGTCAAGATCACGTTGGCCAGGCCGAGATCCTCGTCGGTCAGTTGCGCGGAGTCGGCCGCCTCGCGGGCGAGGTCGAACCCGCGGGCATCGCGCAGCGGGTTCTCCTCCTCGAAGTCCCAGCGGGCCCGCCGCGCCCGGGCCGAGGTCGCCGCCTGATAGGCGTTGACGATCTGGGACGAGGTGACCATCGCATTCGCGCCCGGCTGACCGGGCACGGCGATGCCGTACTCGGTCTCCGTGCCCATGACCCGCCGCACGCTCATGCAACCACGCTCATGCAACAAAGACTAGTGCTGCCTGGGCCTGGTACAGCACGACGCGCGCGGTGACTATCCACCTGGGCAGGTGCGCGGCGGAGTTGCTCCGGCTGCCGGACGCGCTCAGAGGTACTGGCCGGTGTTCGCCACCGTGTCGATCGACCGGCCCGCCTCGGTGCCTTGCTTGCCGGAGACCAGCGTCCTGATGTAGACGATCCGCTCCCCCTTCTTGCCCGAGATCCGTGCCCAGTCGTCCGGGTTGGTGGTGTTCGGCAGATCCTCGTTCTCCTTGAACTCGTCCACGCATGCGGTCAGCAGATGGGCGACCCGCAGGCCTTTCTGCCTCGTCTCGAGGAATTCCTTGATCGCCATCTTCTTCGCGCGGTCAACGATGTTCTGGATCATCGCGCCGGAGTTGAAGTCCTTGAAGTAAAGAACCTCCTTGTCGCCGTTGGCGTAGGTGACCTCCAGGAACCGGTTCTCCTCGGTCTCGCTGTACATGCGCTCGACGACCCGCTGGATCATCTCGCCCACGGTCGCCGTCGCCGATCCGCCGTGTTCGGCCAGGTCATCGGCGTGCAGGGGCAGGCTGGGGACGACGTACTTGGAGAAGATGTCCCTGGCCGCCTCGGCGTCCGGCCGCTCGATCTTGATCTTGACGTCCAGCCGTCCGGGTCGCAGGATCGCCGGGTCGATCATGTCCTCCCGGTTCGATGCGCCGATCACGATCACGTTCTCCAGGCCCTCGACGCCGTCGATCTCGCTCAGCAGCTGCGGGACGATCGTGTTCTCGACGTCGCTGGAGACGCCGGAGCCGCGGGTGCGGAAGATGGAGTCCATCTCATCGAAGAAGACGATGACCGGCATCCCCTCGCTGGCCTTCTCCCTGGCCCGCTGAAAGACCAGCCTGATGTGCCGCTCGGTCTCGCCGACGTACTTGTTGAGCAGCTCGGGGCCCTTGATGTTCAGGAAGAAGCTCTTGCCCTCCTTGGCCTGTGCCCCCGTCTCGCCGGTCGCGCCGTTCTGGCTGGCCAGCTCGGCCGTCCGGGTGGCGACCTGCTTGGCGAGCGAGTTCGCGACTGCCTTGGCGATCAGCGTCTTGCCGCAGCCGGGAGGGCCGTAGAGCAGCACGCCCTTGGGCGGCCGCAGCTGATGCTCGCGGAACAGGTCGGCATGCAGGTACGGCAGCTCGATGGCATCCCTGATCTGCTCGATCTGGGAGCTGAGCCCGCCGATGGCCGAGTAGGTGATGTCCGGCACTTCCTCGAGGATGAGCTCCTCGACCTCCGCTTTGGGGATTCGCTCGTAGACGTAGCCGGAACGCGGCTCGAGCAGCAGTGAATCGCCGGCCCGCAGGGTGGCTTCGCGCAGCGGCTCAGCCAGCCTGGCCACTCGCTCCTCGTCGGCGTGCGAGATGACCAGCGCCCGGTCGCCGTCCCCAAGGATCTCCTTGAGCATGACGACCTCGCCGATCGTCTCGTAGCCCTGGGCTATGACGACGTTCAGCGCCTCGTTGAGCACGACCTCCTGGCCGGGCTTCAGCTCGCTGATCTCGATCCCGGGGCTAACGCTGACCCGCATCTTCCTGCCGCCGGTAAACACGTCAGCGGTGCCGTCCTCGCAGGCGTTGAGGAAGACGCCGAATCCCGACGGCGGCTGGGCGAGCCTGTCGACTTCTTCCTTGAGCGCGACGATCTGGTCCCTGGCCTCGCGCAGCGTGCTGGCCAGGCGGTCGTTCTGCCCGGTGACGCTGGCCAGGCTGCTCTCGGTCTCGCGGAGCCGCTCCTCAAGCAACCTGCCCTGGACCGGCGAATCGGCGAGCCGACGGCGAAGCGCCGCTATCTCCTCCTCGAGGAAGGAGATCTGCGTGGACAGGACCTTGACCTCGTCGTCGTGTCGTCCGGCGCGGGCATTGTCATCACGGGCGGCCATGCCCCTCACCCCTTCCGAGCGCTGACTTACCTAGACCCTACCTATCCGGGGTGCTTCCGTAACCTGGCGCGGGGCTCCGACTGGCATTCTCCCGTCACGATCAGGGAACGGTCAGGCCTCGGATCTGACATCAGCCCACGTCAGGAGCGCCGCCGTCACGGTCGCGCCAGGCCGCGCTGTCGCGTGCGCCCTTCGATGGCCGGCGCCGCCGCGGTGGCGGCGTGACGCCGTCAGCGAGCCGTCGCGCCGTTACCAGGAATCCGGTGTGCCCGACCATGCGGTGCTCGGGCCGGACGGCGAGTCCGTCCGCATGCCAGCCGCGCACCAGGGACTCCGAGGCGGCGGGCTCGGCGAAGCTGCCCTCCTCCCGCAGCGCCTCAACGGTCCGCGACAGCTGAGTGGTCGACGCAACGTAGCAGCAGATCAGGCCGCCGCCGGCCAGTGACCGGGCGGCGGTCTCCGCAAAGTCCCACGGGGCGAGCATGTCCAGCACCACCCGGTCGAACCGCTCGCCGGCCTGGCCGGGATCCACGGCGCTGCCCGCCGGCAGTTCGCCGATGGTCAGCCGCCAGGCCGGATGCGGCGCGCCGAAGTACCGTTCCACGTTCCCGCGCGCTATGTCGGCGAAGTCGGGCCGCCGCTCGAACGAAACCAGCAGGCCGGCCTCGCCGATCGCCCGGAGCAGCCAGCAGGACAGCGCGCCGCTGCCGGCCCCGGCCTCGAGCACCTGGGCTCCGGGGAAGATGTCGGCCATGGCGAGGATCTGGGCGGCGTCCTTCGGGTAGACGACGGCGGCGCCGCGCCGCATGGACACGGTGAAGTCGGCGAGCAACGGGCGGAGCGCAACGTAGGCAGTCCCGCCGGACGAGATCACGACGCTGCCGTCCTGGCTGCCGATGAGGTCGTCGTGGGCCAGCGAGCCCTGGTGAGTGTGGAAGGCCTGCCCCGGCTGGAGCGAGACGAGATGACTGCGGCCTTTCGGGTCGGTGAGCTGAACCTGCTCACCCGGCGTCAAGGGTCCTCGGCGAGGTCGGATCACGCCCGCCAGGCTAGCGGTGCGTCAGGTTCCGGCGAAGGCGTGGTCGAGATCACTCGCCGCGAGCACGCCGAACACCTGGCCGGACGGCTCGATCAGCAGGTACTCGCTGGCGGGCGCCCGGCGCACGGCCTCGATCAGCGCCATCCCGGACAGGTCGGCGGACAATACCAGGCTGGGATCGAGCGTCCGCGCCAGGGAGCCTGCCTCGATCCACGGCCGCCGCTGCTCGGGCGTTGCGATCACTGCCGTCTCGTTGACGATCGCTATCGGCGTGTCCTGGTGGTCCACGATGACGAGCGCCCGGGCCTGCGCGGCATCGGCCCGCCTGATCGCCTCGGCCAGCGGCAGGCTCGCCGGGATGGGGATGGCGCGCCGGGCAAGCCGCCGGGCCTGGAGGCCTGGCAGCCGCTCCCGGACCCGGGTGACGCGGATCGACTGCCCGGCGCCGACCCATATGAAGGCGGCGATGACGCCAAGCCAGAGCACGTTCACGACGTCGGCCCCGCTGCCGTCGCCGTTCCTGAGAATGAAGGCGAAGGGCACGACCAGCAGGGCAACGGCAAGGACGCGGCCTGCCCAGGCCGCAGCAATGGTCCCGGTAGCGGGCTTGCCGGTCAGCTTCCACACCCCGGCGCGCAGCATCCGGCCGCCGTCCAGCGGCAGCCCGGGCAGCAGGTTGAAGACTCCGACCAGGACGTTCGCCAGGATCAGCTGGTCGATCAGGATCCGGGGAATGCCGGCGGGCTGCAGCACGACGATGATGCCGAACCCGACCGCGGCGAGTGCGAGCGAGAGCAGCGGTCCTGCCCCGGAAACCAGGAATTCCCTGGCCGGCGTCTGCGGTTCCTGCTCGATCTCCGAGTAGCCGCCGAGCGGATACAGCAGGATCCGCTTCACCGGCAGCGCGAACGCGCGCGCCACCACGCAGTGGCTCAGCTCGTGTATCAGCACCGACACGTAGAGCAGGACGACGAACGCGGTGGCCACCAGGTATCGCGTCGTGGAGCCGTGTACGGAGCCCTTGAGGCTGCCGGCGTAGAAGGTAACGAACAGGGCGGCGATCAGGAACCAGTACGGCGACACGTACACCGGGATGCCCAGCGGCCGCCCGATGATCATCCCCGGCCGCGGATCCCGCCGCGGCGGGCCGGCCGGCGGCGGGCCGCCTTGCTGGGTGCCTCCTGGTGCTCCTGCTCCCGGCGGCGTGCTTCCTGGCGGCGTGTTTCCTGGCGGCGGATCCTGCGGTGCCTGCCGGTCCGGGAACATACCTGTCACAGCACTGATGCTACGTGCTGTGCGGCGCAGCCGGGAGCGCCCGGCCTGGCATGGCGGGGCTGGTATCTCCGGGGACGCGCGGAGAGCGGGCAAAGACGGGCAACTGTCGGCATGGTCCCCTAGTCTCCGTTGAGTGGGCGATCTCAGCGCAGTGACTCAGGCGGGCCCGGTGCCGCGGTCTGCTCCTGACCCCGACCCGGCTGCCGCAGGCGAGCCAGCAGCCGTGGGGCACTGCGGCGCCGGGCACTGCCGGGCCGGAGCAGGATGAGTCGATCAGGCTGAGGTCGCTGTCGCCGTCGCGGGCCGGCGATTTCCTGACCTGCCCGCTGCTGTACCGGTTCCGGGTTGTGGACCGGCTGCCGGAGCCGCCAAGCCCGGCCGCCGCGCGCGGGACGCTGGTGCACGCTGTGCTGGAGCGGCTGTTCGACCACCCGGCTGCGGCCAGGACGCCGCAGGCGGCCCGCTCCCTGCTCGAGCCGGAGTGGGCACGGCTCAGCCAGGAAGAGCCCGAGCTGGCCGGCCTCTTCGCGGAGGACGACCAGCGGGACGTCTGGCTTGCCGAGGCTGCCGCGATGCTGGATCGCTACTTCACCCTGGAAGATCCGCGTCGGCTCGAGCCGGCGCACCGCGAGCTTCGCGTCGAGACCGTGCTCGAGTCCGGCCTGCTGCTGCGCGGCTACATCGACAGGCTCGATGTCGCGCCCGGCGGCGAGATCAGGATCGTGGACTACAAGACGGGCACGGCGCCGCGGGAGGAATTCGAGGCGCGCGCGCTGTTCCAGATGAAGTTTTACGCGCTGGTGCTCTGGCGCAGCCACGGACAAGTGCCGCGGTTGCTGCAGCTCATCTATCTCGGCAGCGGCGAGATTGTCCGGTACGCCCCGGACGAGGCCGACCTGCGCGCGGCCGAGCGGAAGATCAACGCCCTGTGGCGGGCGATCGAGCGGGCCAGAGACGCCGGCGACTGGCGCCCGCGGCCTGGTCGGCTGTGCGACTGGTGCGCGCACAAGCCGATCTGCCCGGCATGGGGCGGAACCCCGCCGCCACTGCCGGACCTGGCGTCGGACGTCGTGACAGCCGCCGCCACGACGACCCAGCCCACGGCAATCTCCGGCACCGTCAACGCCGCGGAGTTGCCCAACGTCGCGGAGCCTCCTAAGGTCGCGGCGTCTCCCAAGGTCGCGGCGTCTCCCAAGGTCGCGGCGTCTCGGTGCCCGCTAGCTGATCCCGCGCCGGCGCAGGATCGCCTCGACATCCGCCATGTCGTCGTCGGCCGGCGCCGCGCCGCGCTTGCCCTTCTTCGCGGTGCTGGGTGATCCCGGCCCGAGCGCGGCCTTGCCAGCGCCGCCGCCAGGAACGACGGCCGGCTGCGAGTCGGCCGGCGTCGTCTTCGCGCGCTTGCGCCGGCCGGTCAGCGGTATCCCGCCGGACGTCAGCAGCATCGCCGCCGCGACGCCCGCCAGCACCACGCCGGCCCAGGTCTTCGTCGAGAACACGAAGGATCCGCCAAAATGCACCACGGCCGTGCTGATCTGGCGGATCAGCGTGACCGTCCCGGTCAGGTAGGCGGCCAGCGGCAGCAGCGACCAGGCGGCGAGCCGGAATCCGGACCGCGGGCCCTTGCGCCGCCACCTGAAGTAGGACAGGACCAGCCCGGCCGCGGTCAGGCCGCCGCAGATCACGAAGTCAACGGCCGACATGCGCCGCGCCTCCCCTCAGGGCCGGGCCGCTGGCAGCCCGGCCACAGCGTAGGTCTCTTTCATCGTCGCACACCCGGGCGCCTGCCCCGTCCAGCCCGCTGTGGGCAACGGCGCTACCGGCCGCCCATCATTCCCCGCAGCGTCGTGAGGTCGATCTGGCCGAGCGACGAGGCCACCACCCGGCCGGCCCGGGTGGGAATCGGGAGCAGGCTCGGTATCGCCACGACCAGGCAGCCCGCCGCCTCGGCGGCGGCGACCCCGTTCGGCGAGTCCTCAAGGACGATGCACCTGGCCGGATCGACGCCGAGCAGTTCCGCCGCCCGCAGGTAGGGCTCGGGGGCCGGCTTGCTGCGCCGAACGTCCTCGGCGCACACGGTAGCGCCGAAGGTCATCCCAATTTTCGGGATCACCACCTCCATGATCTGCCGCTCCGAGGAAGTGACCAGCGCATTCGGCATCCGCGCGTCGGTTACCTCGGCGAGCAGCTCGCGCGCGCCCGGCATCACGTGCACGCCGCGCTCGCGCAGCAGCGCGGTCATGCCGTCCACCATCCAGCGCCCGACTTCCTTCCGCCGCGCTGGCCTGGCGGCGCGCGCCAGCAGGTAGTCCAGGGACCTGTCCAGTGAGCCGCCGACGAGCTCCTGCTGGTCAGCTGCGCTCCACTGGCCGCCGAGCTGCGCCATGACCTCACTCTCGACCTCGTACCAGAGCGGCTCGGAGTCGATGAGCAGCCCGTCCATGTCGAAGAGGATGGCTTGCAGGGCGCCGCCGGCGGAGCGCGCGGACGCGGTAAGCGACATGAGCAAGGACCTTACCGGCCGCGACAAACCGGAATCAGGTGCTGAAGTACTTGGCCTCCGGATGATGGGTGATGACGGCGTCGGTCGACTGCTCCGGCGCAAGCTGGAATTCCTCCGATAGCGTCACTCCGATCCGCCCGGGCTCGAGCAGCCGCATTACCTTGGCCCTGTCCTCCAGGTCCGGGCAGGCAGGATAGCCGAACGAGTAACGGCAGCCCTGGTAGCCGACCTTGAGTATGCCGTCGAGCTCAGCCGGGTCGGCGCCGCCGATCCCGAGCGCGCCGCGGATCCGCGCGTGCCAGTACTCGGCCAGCGCCTCGGCCAGCTGCACGGACAGGCCATGCAGCTCCAGGTAGTCGCGGTAGGCGTTCTTGGCGAACAGCTCAGCGGTAGCCTCGCTGATCCGGGACCCGACCGTGACCAGCTGGAAGGCAACGACGTCGGTCTCGCCGGATTCCCTGGGCCGGAAGAAGTCGGCCAGGCACAGCCTGCGGTCCCTGCGCTGCCGCGGGAACCGGAACCGCTCCCGCTCGGCGCCGCGCTCGTCCAGCACGACCAGGTCATCGCCCTCGCTGACGCAGCGGAAGTACCCGTGCACGACGGCGGCCTGCAGCAGCCCCTCGGTCTGCGCCCGCTCCAGCCACATCCGCAGCCGGGGCCTGCCCTCGGTCTCGGCCAGCTCCTGATGCGAGGGGCCGTCCCTGCCGCGGGCAGGCTTGAGCCCCCACTGGCCGAGAAACAGCGCCCGCTCGTCGAGGAAGGCGGCATAGTCGGCAAGAGGGATGCCCTTGACCACCGTGGCGCCCCAGAACGGCGGCTCGGGCACCGGGCAGGTCACGGATACGGTGGAACGAATTTCCCCCGCCTGGTCACCGGCTTCGGCTTCGCCGCCCGCGGGGCTGGCCAGCGCAGCCGGGCGGACCCGCCGCTGCCGCAGGGCGGGCAGCCGTGCCCCGGCCTCGCCCCGCTTGACCGACATGAAGGCGTCCATCAAGCGCAGCCCCTCGAAGGCGTCGCGGGCGTACCGCACCTGGCCTTCGAACAGGCCGGCCAGGTCCTGCTCGACGTAGGCCCGGGTCAGCGCGGCGCCGCCGAGCAGCACCGGCCAGCGGCCGGCCAGCCGCCGCGAGTTCAGCTCGGCCAGGTTGTCCCGCATCACCACCGTGGACTTCACCAGCAGGCCGGACATCCCGATGACGTCGGCATCGTGCTCGGTGGCCGCGTCCAGGATGGCGGAGATCGGCTGCTTGATGCCGATGTTCACGACGTCGTATCCGTTGTTGGACAAGATGATGTCGACCAGGTTCTTGCCGATGTCGTGCACGTCGCCCTTGACCGTGGCGAGCACGATCCTGCCCTTGCCGTCCTCCCCGGAGCGCTCCATGTGCGGCTCCAGGTACCCAACGGCCGCCTTCATCACCTCGGCGGACTGGAGCACGAAGGGCAGCTGCATCTGGCCGGAGCCGAACAGCTCGCCGACCGTCTTCATCCCGTCGAGCAGCACGTCGTTGACGATCTCCAGGGCGGGCCGGCCGGTGAGCGCCTCGTCCAGGTCGGCTTCCAGGCCGGCCCGCTCGCCGTCGATGATCCGCCGCTTCAGCCGCTCCCAGAGCGGCAGCCCGGCGAGTTCCTGAGCCCTGGTCGCCTTGACCGCCGCGGCATCGACGCCCTCGAACAACTCGAGCAGCCTGCTCAGCGGGTCGTAGTCCGCGGTACGCCGGTCGTAGACGAGGTCAAGCGCGGTCTGCAGCTGCTCCTCCGGAATCCGGGAGATCGGCATGATCCGCGACGCGTGCACGATCGCCGAGTCCAGCCCGGCCCGCGTGCACTCGGCCAGGAAGACGGAGTTCAGCACCGCGCGGGCGGCCGGGTTCAGGCCGAACGAGACGTTGGAGACGCCGAGCGTCGTCTGCACCTCCGGGTACCGCCGCTTGAGCTCGCGGATCGCGTTGATGGTCTCGAGCGCGTCCCGCCGGGTCTCCTCCTGGCCGGTGGCGACCGGGAACGTCAGGCAGTCCACGATGATGTCGCCGGGCTGCATGCCCCAGTTGCCGGTCAGGTCGTCGATCAGCCGGGTGGCCACGGCCACCTTCCAGTCCGCGGTGCGGGCCTGGCCCTGCTCGTCGATGGTGAGCGCGATGACCGCGGCGCCATGCTCGCGGATCAGCGGCATCACCCGGGCGATCCTGGAGTCCGGGCCGTCACCGTCCTCGTAGTTGACGGAGTTCACCACGGAGCGGCCGCCGAGCAGCTCAAGTCCGGCCCTGATCACGTCGGGCTCGGTGGAGTCGAGCACGAGCGGCAGCGTCGCGGCCGTGGCGAGCCTGCTCACGACCTCGCGCATATCCCCCGCGCCGTCCCTGCCGACGTAGTCCACGCAGACGTCAAGCAGGTGCGCGCCGTCCCTGGTCTGCGCGCGGGCGATCTCCACGCAGTCGTCGAAGCGCCCGGCCAGCATGGCATCGCGGAACGCCCGTGACCCGTTCGCGTTGGTCCGCTCGCCGATGGCCAGGAAGGCGGTGTCCTGCCGGAAGGGCACGTGCTGGTAGAGCGAGGCGACGCCGGCCTCGGGCCGCGGCCGCCGCGGTGCCAGCGGCCGGTCGCGCAGCCGGGCAACGACGGCGGCCATGTGCTCGGGCGTGGTGCCGCAGCAGCCGCCAGCCAGTGCCAGTCCGAACTCGGCGGCGAACACGTCGTGCGCGTCGGCGAGCTCGTCCGGGGTCACCGGATAGTACGCGCCGTCCGAGGTCAGCTCGGGAAGCCCGGCATTCGGCATGCAGGACAGCGGCGCCGGCGAGTGCGCGGCGAGATAGCGCAGGTGCTCGCTCATCTCGCTCGGTCCGGTCGCGCAGTTGAGTCCGATCATGTCGATGCCGAGCGGCGCAAGCGCGGTGAGCGCCGCGCCGATCTCGGTGCCGAGCAGCATCGCGCCGGTTGTCTCGATGGTGACCTGGGCGATCAGCAGGACATCCGCGTCAGCCGCGGCGATGGCCCGCCGCGCGCCGATGATGGCGGCCTTGGCCTGCAGTAGGTCCTGGCAGGTCTCCACGATCAGCGCGTCGGCGCCGCCGCGCAGCAGGGCGGCCGCGTTGACCTGATAGGTATCCCGCAGCCTGGTGAACGCGACATGGCCGAGGGTCGGCAGCTTCGTGCCTGGCCCCATCGAGCCGAGCACCCAGCGCGGCCGGCCGCCGGTCGCGGCTGCGTCGGCGGCCCGCCGGGCGAGCCGCGCGCCGCTTTCCGCGAGCTCGCCGATCCGGCCGGAAATCCCGTACTCGCCGAGGTTGCCGAGGTTCGCGCCGAACGTGTTGGTGGTGATGCAGTCGACCCCGGCGGCCAGGTAGCCGTCGTGGATGTCCAGCACGATGTCCGGCCGGGTGACGTTGAGGATCTCGTTGCAGCCCTCATGCCCGGCGAAGTCGTCGAGCGTGGCCGCGCTGCCCTGCAGCATCGATCCCATCGCGCCGTCGGCGATCACTACCCGCTCGCTGAGCGCGGCGCGCAGCGCCGCCGTCCGGCCGGGCCCGCCCGGCGGCGCGTCCCGCTGCGCGCGGGCAGCGTCCTGCCCGGGCGTGCCTGCGCTGCGCTGCGAGCCGGGCGGCTGCTTTGTTGGCGGCATGACGACCCCATTGTAAGAGCCGCGGCCGGCCACGGGTCGGCTGCAGGCCGCTGCGGCCCGGCTGCCGGGCCGGGTCGCGCCGGATGGCGGGCCGTGACATGGTGATCACGGTCAACCACGTAATCTGGACGGCGAGAGCGCATGAGCCCGGATGGCCGGTGCTGTCCCGGGGAAACCCGGGCCGGCGGGAGACCCGAGGAAGGGGTGGGGAGATCGAGCTCGACGGCATCGGCAGGCTCACCTCACCAGCCGGGCTCACGGCGCCGGCGCTGATCGCCTCGTTCGAGGGCTGGAATGACGCGGGCGAGGCTGCCAGCGGGGCGATTAATCATCTGGGCGTCGCCTGGCAGGCCAGCCCGATCGGCGAGATGGATCCCGAGGACTTCTACGACTTCCAGGTGACCCGCCCGGTGCTCGAGGTCTCCGATGGCCGCACCGACCGGCTGGTCTGGCCCACCACCCGGCTCTCGCTGGCCAGCCCGCAGGGCATGAACAGGGACCTGATCCTGGTGCACGGGATCGAGCCCAACATGCGCTGGCGGGCGTTCAGTGACGAGCTGGTCACCGCGTTCACCGATCTCGGCGTCGAGCTCGTGATCCTGCTCGGCGCGCTGCTCGCGGATTCCCCGCACACCCGTCCCGTCCCGGTGACGGCTGCCGCCTCGGATGCCAAGCTCGCCAAGGAACTGCACGTGGAGCCAGTCGAGTACAAGGGGCCGACCGGGATCGTGGGGGTGCTCCAGCACGCTTGCGCGGCGGCCGGCCTGCCGTCGGTATCGCTGTGGGCAGCGGTGCCGCACTACGTGGCCCAGCCGCCCAGCCCCAAGGCCACGCTGGCGCTGCTCCGCGGGGTCGAGGACATCCTGGATGCGACGCTGCCGCTCGCCGACCTGCCGGACGAGGCGCGTGCCTGGGAGCGCGGAGTGGACGAGCTGGCCGAGCAGGACGCAGAGGTGGCCGAGTACGTGAAGACGCTCGAGGAGGCCAAGGACGCGACGGACCTGCCGGAGGCGAGCGGCGACGCCATCGCCAGGGAGTTCGAGCGCTACCTCCGCCGCCGCGGAAACCGGGGCGAGCATGGCGGCCGGTAGCTAGACCGGCGGCCAGGGCACGGCGGGCCAGTCCTCCGGCGGGTACGGATGCACCCGGTGCTTGAGCAGCAGCTCAAGCCGCTCGCGGGTGGCGGCCACCTCGGCCGCGGTCAGCCAGCCGGACAGGTCAGCGGTGAGGTCGCCGTTCTCAAAGCCCTGCTCAAGCAGCTGCAGCGCCGCCATCGACCGGCCAGGCAGGCTCCGGCCGCGCCACTGCCACAGCACCGTGCGGAGCTTGTACTCCTCGCCGAAGCAGACACCGTGGTCGCAGCCGTAAAGATGCCCATCGGGTTCGGGCAGCAGATGGCCGATCTTGCGGTCGGCGTTGTTGACGACGGCATCGAACACGGCCATGTCCCGCAGCCCCGCGTGGTCGGTCCGGCGGGCGAGCGCGATGATGTCCACCGACTCGTCGGCGTGAATCCATAGCTGGCACATCCCCGGGCCGAACGGGCCGTCGCGGAAGACGGTCGGCGGCACTACCTGGAAGCCGCTGGCCCTGGACACCACGTAGGCGGCGACCTCCCGGCCCGCCAGCGAGCCCGCGGTGAAGTCCCACAGTGGGCGCTCCCCCGCCACTGGCTTGTACACGCAGGCCGCCTCGCGTCCGCCGTGCCTGATCGTGCAGTAAAGGGTCGCGTTGGACGCGACGACCAGCCGGCCCTCGACCTCGATGGTGCCGAGGCTGAGCAGCTCGAGAGCCGCCGCCTCGGCGGCATCCTGCTCGTCGTCGGGACCGGTCCCCTGCCCGGCCCCTGGCCCGGCCCGCTGGCCGCGCCCGCTGCGCCGGCCAGGGGGCCGGTCAGGCATTGCTGGCCCGATGGCCATTCTGCCGCGGGCAGATGTGCCCGTCGGTGTCCAGCGGCAGCCCGCAGAGCGGGCACGGCGGCCTGCCCTGGCTGACGATCTGCATCGCCCGCTGGGAGAACGCGCGTGCCATCGCGGCCGTGATCCGCACCCGCAGCACCCCGGGGCCGTCCTCAGGCACGTCCTCGGTTAGCGGCTCAACCGGTGACTCGGTCTCCTCCTGCGCTTCGATGACTACCCGCTCGTCGTCGCGGTCCCACGCCAGCGCGATCGCCCCGACCCGGAAGTCCTCCATCAGCGGCAGGTCAAGCGGGCCGTCGTCGGCGAGGCTGGCCGGCGCTGCGGCCGGCACCGCCGCCTGTCCCCCGCTGCGCCGCAGCACCTCGTCAAGCAGTTCGTCAAGGCGCTCAGCGAGCAAGCTCACCTGGACCTTCTCCAGTGCGACGCTCGTTACCCTGCCGCCGGCGCTGGCCTGCAGGTAGAACGTCCGCTCGCCAGGCTGGCCGACCGTCCCGGCCACGAACCTGTCCGGCGGGTCGTACGAATAGACCGGCATGACCCTTATCCTCCCGCCCCGCCGCCGACCATCGCATCGCCCTCGTCCACGGCCGCCTGCCCATCGGCCGCCGCGCGGCCGGCCGCCGGGCGGCGCGCGAGATCGGCCGTCCCGCCGCCGGTGTCATTCATCCGGATGAGGAACGGGCGCAGCGGGGTATAGCGGATCACGGTAAGCGAACAGGGGTCCACCTGGATCCGCTGGCACATGTCGAGATGCATCCCCAGGCTATCGGTGATCACGGCCTTGATCACATCGCCGTGCGAGCAGATCACGTAGGCCGCGTCCTTCCCCAGCCTGGCATTCCAGTCACGGACAGCGCTCACCGCCCGGTGCTGCATATCCAGCATCGACTCCCCGTCGGCACCGGGAAACCGGACAGCGCTCGCATGAGCCTGGACTACCCGCCAGAGCGGCTCCTTGGCCAGCGCCTTCAGCGGCTTGCCGGTCCAGTCGCCGTACCTGCACTCGCTGACCCGCTCGTCGGCGGTCACCCGCGGAAGCCCGCCCCGCGCCGATGCCAGTGCCTCGGCGGTCTGCCAGCAGCGCTCTACCGGGCTGGTGATGATCGCGTCCAGCGGAACGGAGGCCAGCCTGGCCGCGAGCGTGGCCGCCTGCGTGCGGCCGCGATCGTCCAGCGGGATACCGGGGGTCCGGCCGGTGAGCACCGTGCCGGTCGCCGCCGTGAGGCCGTGCCGCACCAGGAGAACCAAGGTCACCCCATGACTCTAAGCGCTTGCCGGGCCTGCCGGGCCTGCCGGTGAAGCATGTCCCGGCTGCCGGGGCAGGGCAGCGCGGCAGGGCACTTGCGGGCTGCCCGCTGTCACGGCCCGGCCGTACTACGAGCCGTCGGCGAGCATGAAGCCCGCTGCGCCGAAGCTGACCTGGTCGCCGGCCCGGACCGGGACCGGGCTGCTGACCAGCCAGCCATTGAGCCTGGTGCCGTTGGTGGAGCCCAGATCCTCCAGCAGCCAGCCATCGCCGTCGCGCTCGAGCCGCGCGTGCCGGCGGGAAACCGTGACATCGGCGAGAACGAGGTCGCAGCCCCCGTCCCGGCCGATCGTGAACAGCCGCTCCCGGCCAGCCGGGAACAGCAGCTCCGGCCAGCGCGTGGCTGGTCGGCTGGCGGTCTGCCACCGCCGGGCAGCCTGCCGGGCCGCTGCCTGGCAGCGAGCGGCCGTCTCGCTGATGGCCCCGGTCAGCGCGTCGGCGATGCGGCGCGAGGCGGGCATGTCCGCCAGCAGCCCGGCGAGCTCCTGCCGCTCCCGGGCCCGCAGCGCCGCGTCCATCCGGTCCACGAAGCTGTCCTGGCTGAGCCTGCCCTCGGCGAAGCGTTCCCGCAGTTCGCTCACTACCTGCTCGCGCTCGGCGTCAGAGGCGCGCAGCCGTGGCGGCGCTATGCCCGCCCAGCCCTGCTGCCGTCGCATAATCGAAGTATCAGCCGTGCCCGCCGGCCGCACAAGCCATCCCAGGTCAGCCGGATCCGCGGGTCCCGTGCGGCCATGGCAGCCTGTCAGGCGATCCGGATCCTGGGGTCAGCGACGGTCAGCGCGATGTCGGCCGTACGATGGCGGGCGGGCTTGCCCGCGGGCCAAGCACATCAATGGCGGGCGAGGGATAGATCTTGTGCAGCAGGAAGAAGATGAAACTGAGACGCCAACGAGAACCACGATGGACGTCCCGGTCCTGCGGGCCAGGTAGGCGATCATCCAGCCGTCCCAGCCCGCGCACGCCTGCTGATCATGAGGACGTGAGGCCTGCCTGACCGGGGTTCGCCGTTCCCGCCGTGGCCTGGGCCGTCTGCTGCTCCTCCGGGGGGATGTAGTCCTGCAGCGGGAAGTGGCAGGCGGCCATATGACCTGGCCCGAAGGAGCGCAGCAGCGGCTCCTCATCGGCACAGCGATCCTGCGCGAACGGGCACCTGGTGCGGAATCTGCAGCCGGACGGCGGATTGATCGGGCTCGGCAGCTCGCCCTTGATCCCGATGTCCTTGATCGCCCGTGCCGCAGTTGGCTCCGGCACCGGGATGGTGGCGATCAGCCCCGCCGTGTACGGGTGCGCGGCGCGCTGGTAGATGTCATCCCCCGAGCCAAGCTCGACGAGCTTGCCCAGGTACATGACGCCGATCCGGTCGGCCATGTACTTGACGACCGCAAGGTCATGCGAGATCACGATGTAGGTCAGGCCGTGGTCAGCCTGCAGCCGTTTCATCAGGTTGAGGACCTGGGCCCGGATCGACACGTCCAGCGCGCTCACCGGCTCGTCGGCGACGATCACCCGCGGGTTGAGCGTGAGCGCGCGGGCGAGCCCGATCCGCTGCCGCTGGCCGCCGGAGAACTCATGCGGGTAGCGCTCGACCGCGTTGCGCGGCAGCCCGACCTCGTCGAGCAGCTCATTCACGCGCTTTTGCTGCTCTTGGCCGGATCCGATGTGCTGGATCGACAGCGGCTCCCTGATGATCGCCCCTACCCGCATCCTGGGGTCGAGCGATGAGTACGGATCCTGGAACATCAGCTGCAGATCGCGGCGTTTCCTGCGCAGCTCGCCGCCGCTGAGCGCGGAGATGTTCTCGCCGGCCAGCTGCACAGTGCCCGAGTTGGGGCGCTCTAGCGCCACCACGACCCGCCCGATGGTGGTCTTGCCGCAGCCTGACTCGCCGACCAGGCCGAACGTCTCGCCGGCGTTCACGGTGAACGAGACGTCGGACACCGCATGCACGCTGCCGACCTTGCGCTGCAGGATCGCGCCCGCCGTGACCGGGAACTCATTGACCAGGTCCCGTACCTCGAGCAGCGTCTGCCCGGCCAGGATGGGCGCCTGGTCAGCCCCGGTGGCTGGCTTCCGGTCGGTAGTCACCAGGCCCGGCGTGGCATGGCTGCTCTGGCGCGCCTGACCGTTCCCCTGGCCGGCGTTCAGCGCGAGCGGGCCGTCCACCGGGTGCCAGCAGGCGAACCGGTGCGCGGCTGTCTCGCCGGTCAGCGGCGGCTCGTCGACGCGGCACTTGTCGGTCGCCCGGCTGCAGCGCGCGGCGAACCTGCATCCGGCTGGCGGCTGCGCCAGGTCGGGCGGAAGCCCGGAGATGTTCAGCAGGCGCTGCGTGTTGTCCTGGCTCAGCCGCGGAATCGAGGCGAGCAGGGCCTGGGTATAGGGATGGTGCATGTGGTCGAACAGGGTGAGGGTATCGGTCGTCTCCACGAGCCGGCCCGCGTACATCACCTCCACGCGGTCCGCATGCCCCGCGATCACCCCCATGTCGTGGGTGATCAGCAGCATGGCCATGCCGAGCCGGTCCTTGAGGTCGTCGAGCAGCGCCAGGATCTGTGCCTGGATCGTCACGTCCAGCGCAGTCGTCGGCTCGTCCGCGATCAGCAGCTTTGGCTCGCACGACAGCGCCATCGCGATCATGACCCGCTGCCGCAGCCCGCCGGAGAGCTGATGCGGATAGTCGGAAAGCCGCTCCCTCGGCCTCGGCAGGCCGACCAGGCCCAAGCACCTCGGCGGCCCGTTCCTCCGCGTCCCGCCTGCTCGCCCCGCGATGCAGCCGGACCGGCTCGGCGACCTGGTAGCCGATGGTCTTGGTCGGGTCGAGCGAGGTCAGCGGGTCCTGGAAGATCATCGCGATGTCGTTGCCGCGGATCTTGCGGAGGTCGGCATCGGGCAGGCCGACGAGTTCCCTGCCGTTCAGCATGATCGAGCCGCCCACGATCGAACCGCCGGGCGGCAGCAGTCCCATGATCGACAGCCCGGTCATCGACTTGCCGCAGCCCGACTCGCCAACCAGCCCGAGCGTCTCTCCCGGCTCGATCCGCAGGTCGATGTTGCCGACCGCCTGCACGACCGACTTTGTCAGCTGGATGTGCGTCGACAGGTCCGTGATCTCAAGGACAGGGGCCATCCGCGGGAACTCCTCAGTCAGTGGGGAAATCAGGCGCGCGTCCTGGCGGTCATCACGCCGGGATCAGCGGCGCCGCAGCCGTACGTCGAGCGAGTCGCGCAGCGCGTCGCCGAGCAGGTTGCACGCCATCACGACCAGCACGATGCAGGCGCCGACCGGGTAGATCAGCCACCAGTAGCCGTCCTGCAGGTACCCCACCCCGTTGGAGAGCATGTCGCCCCAGTCCTGGGTCGGGTAGTGCAACCCGAAGCCAAGGAAGCCGAGCGCGGCCACGGCCAGGATCGCATCGGCGACGTTGAACGTGACGTTGACGATGATCACGCCGAGCGCGTTCGGGATCAGGTGCCGGCTGACCAGCCGCGACTGGCGGGCCCCGGCGGTCCGGGCCGCCGAGACGAAGTCCCGCACCCGCAGCGTGAGCACCTCGCCACGGACAAGCCGGGCCGGCACCAGCCAGGTGAACGCCCCAATGATGAGGCTCAGGCCGAGCACCGACGCACCCATACTTGACCGCCACGATCAGCACGATGAAGAGGAACGGGATCGGCCGGCCGCGACCGAGTCGGCGAGCTCAACCCTGCTCGCGGGCGCGCAGCGTTGCGTTAACCCGCTGCACGAGGCTGCCCCTTGGCCAGAGGCAGGGCTGCCTAGTTCAGGCGGACCCGGGGGTCGAGGACCCCGTAGAAGATATCGACGACCACGTTAGCGATGACCACCCCCGCCGACGCGACGATGACAACGCCGATCACCACCGGCAGGTCCTGCTGGCCGATCGCCTGAACCGCGGTGTATCCCAGGCCGGGCAGGTTGAAGACGGACTCGGTGATGATCGCGCCGCCGATCAGGGTCCCGACATCGAGGCCGAACTGGGTGACCACCGGCGTCAGGGAGGCCCGCAGGTTGTGCTTGAAGATCACCCGTCGCTCGCTCATCCCCTTGGACCTGGCGGTGCGGATGTAATCCTCGCCGAAGACGTCCAGCATGGACCCTCTGGTCAGCCGGGTATAGGTGGCCGCGGACACCAGCGCAAGCGTGATCCACGGCAGGATCAGCGCGCGCGCCCACTGCGCCGGATTCTGCGAGAACGGCACCCACGTCCCCGGTGCCGGGAAGACGTTGATGCCGTGGATCGCGAACTCGTAGTACAGGCCGAGGATCAGCAGGAAGCCGAGCACGAAGGTGGGCATCGAGTAGAACAGCAGCGCGAGGGCGGTGGAGGTGCGGTCATAGACGGACCGGGTCTTCACCGCCGACAGGATCCCGGTCAGCACGCCTATGGTCAGCCACAGGATCGAGGCGCCGATCAGCAGCGACAGCGTGATCGGGAACGCGGCCGCGATGATCGAGGTCACCGGCTGGCTGTGGTAGTAGTCGTAGCCGAGGTTGCCGTGCAGCAGCAGCCAGATGAAGTGCTGGTACTGGACGTAGACCGGCTGGTCCAGCAGCAGCCGGTGGCTGACCGCGGCGACCTGGGCCGGGGTGGCCTGGCGGCCCGCCAGCGTGCGCGCCACGGACGCTGGCCCTGGGCCGATGAAGAAGATCAGGAACACGGTGACCGTCATCAGCCACAGGACGAACAGGCCCTGCA
>WNFZ01000025.1_pt1 | contig 190036 bp, 172 predicted proteins | sample 5400081 | NCBI WGS metagenome assembly WNFZ01 (sample SAMN13153365, study PRJNA577476) | soil metagenome | isolation source: 80 cm soil or saprolite under grassland replicate 1 | place: USA:California | collected 2016-06-15
CGGATGACCTGACACCCCTGTTCACCAGGGAGAACGTGGACGCACATGACTACCGTAGGCATGTAAGTCCGGCACCTGAAGCTCTATGACCAGGGCAGACATGATGGGCCTTATGAGCCTGGGGGGAACTTCGGGCTAGCCGTCCTGCCGGGCTGGGTGGCGGCCTCCGGCGCTCAGCAGTTGCCCGGTCGCCGTCAGCAGGTGCCACAGTGTCAGCAGGTGTCACATTGTCAGCAGGTGTCACATTGTCAGCAGGTGTCATGGCGTCAGCAGGTGTCACATTGTCAGCAGGTGTCACAGCGTCAGCAGGTACTGTCCCGGATCCCGAGGCGGGCGTGCCCGCGGCGCTCCTGCGGGGTGGCCGACGCCGACGGCTCCCATCGGCAGCCAGCCGGCCGGCAGGCCGAGCGACGCGGCCGCCCGGTCCTGGCAGAACAGCGTGCTGGAGACCCAGCACGAGCCCAGTCCCTCGACGGCGAGGGCGACCAGCAGGTTCTGCACGGCCGCGCCCATGGCCACGGTGAACATGGTCTGCTCGGCCGCGGCACGGCGGCCGTCCGGGTAAGCATGCGCCGCGTCGGTGACCAGGCAGGGCACGATGATCAGCGGGGCCCGCCTGAGCGGCTCGCCGCGGCGCACCCGCCGGGCGATCTGCTCCGGGGTGAACCCGTCGCCGCGCAGGTCCTCGGTCCACGCGGCCAGCATGTCATCGAGCAGCGCGGTCCGCGCCGCGGCCGACTCGACGACCGCGAACCGCCACGGCACGCTGTGATGCGGGGCTGGCGCGGTCAGGGCCGCGGCGACCGCCCGCCGGACCGGTCCCGGGCTGACCGGCTCGGCGGTGAACTCGCGTACGGTCCGGCGGGCGGGCAGCACGTCGGCGGCGCCCAGCCGGAACATGTCGTCGGCGGCCGGCCGGATCAGCGCGGCAGCGCCGGGCCCGTCGGCATCGGTGACGATCTCGGCCAGGCCGCTGACGATCGCGGCAGGCACCTGCCGGGTCTTGCCCATGACCAGGTCCGCCGCCGCCGCGATCTCGTCCGCGACGGCCGCCACGGTGACCTCGAGCGGGTTGCCGAAGGTATCGGCCTGGCCGCGGTGATCGCGCAGTGGCGCCAGCCCGGCCACTCCGATCGCCGTATCGGTCTGGCCGGTGCGCCAGGGTCTGCCCATCGTGTCGGTGATGATCACGCCGACGCTGGCTCCCCGCCGGGCGCGCAGCGCTTTGCGCAGCTGGCGGGCGGAACCGTCCGGATCGTCTGGCAGCAGCACGACCGTGCCCGGTGCCGTGTTCGAGGCATCGACCCCGGCCGCCGCCAGCACCAGCCCGTGCCTGGTCTCCGCGATTGTGGTCGGGCCCCGGCGGGCGACCACCCGGACCGTCTCCGCCTCGATCGCACGCTCCCGGTCCGCCCGGACAACCCGGCCCTCCGCCTTGCTGATGATCTTTGAGGTGATCACGACGATGTCGCCGTCAGCCAGCGGCCCGGCCGCGCTGGCGATCATCGCGCCGAGATCGTCCCCGGCCGCGATCTCCGGCAGGCCGGTCACGCCCGTGACGCTCACGCCCTTGCCGGTCATGTCGGCGGCGGGAGATCCCGTGCCGGTCATGTCGGCGGCGGGAGATCCCGTGCCGGTCATGTCGGCGGCCGGAGATCCCGTGCCGGTCATGTCGGCGGCCGGAGATCCCGTGCCGGTCATGTCGGCGGCCGGAGATCCCGTGCCGGTCGTGCCGGTGATCGCGCGGCCCGCTTCGGTTCCTGGCTCCGGCGGAACGCTCTCGCCGCTCACCTGCTCAGCTCCTGGGCCAGCGCGACTGCGGCGCGGGCTATCTCAGCGGACGCGCTCACGTCGGTCATGTAGAGCGGTAGCGCCCGGACCGCGATCCCGGCCAGCTCAGGGGCATCCGCTGCGGCCTTGTCCTGCTCGTCGACCAGCCAGCCGTCCAGCAGCCCGGCGCCGTAGTGTGCCGCGACCGCCGCCGCGCTGGTCTGCACGCCGATGGCGGTCAGGCACGCATCGGCCATGCCGCGCACCGGGGCGCCGCCGATGATCGGGGACACGCCAACTACCGTCTTCGCGCTGACGGCCTCGGCGATACCGGGAACGGCCAGGATGATGCCGATGCTGACCACCGGGTTCGACGGCGGCAGGAGCACGAAGTCCGCGGCCGCGATCGCCTCGAGCACGCCCGGCGCCGGCCTCGCCTCCGCCGCGCCGGCCGCTACGATCTCAGCGGCCGGGATCGCCGCGCGGAGCCGCACCCACCATTCCTGGAAGTGCACGGTTCGCCTGCCCCCGGCATCGTCGAGCACGACGTGCGTCTCTACCCGGTCGTCGGACATCGGCAGCAGCGTCACGCCCGGCTGCCAGCGCTCACATAGCCACCTGGTGACGGCGCTGAGCGGCTGACCCCGGTTCAGCTCCTTCGTCCGTGCGATGTGGGTGGCGATGTCGCGGTCGCCGAGGCCGAACCAGCCGGGGCCGGCCCCGTAGGCGGACAGTTCCGCTAGCACGGCGAAGCTCTCGCCGGCCCGGCCCCAGCCCTGCTCCTCGCTGATGCCGCCGCCGAGCGTGTACATGACGGTGTCCAGGTCCGGGCTGACGTGCAGGCCGAACAGGCTGATGTCGTCGCCGGTGTTGCCGACGACGGTGATCTCGGCACCGGGGGCTGCGGCCTTCAGCCCGCGGAGGAAGCGCGCGGCGCCGATCCCGCCGGCCAGCACGGTAATACGCATGCCGAAAGTCAATCAGGTGCGCTAGCCGTGCCCGGCACCGGACAGCCGCCCAAGGCAAGCACCCGGCGGGCAAGCACCGGCGGGCAAGCACCGGCGGGCAAGCACCGGCGGCAAGCACCGGCGGGCAAGCATCCGCGGGGCAAGCACCTGCCGAGCGAAACACCACCGGGGCAACATCGCCGAGCCAGCCGCCGGGCCAGACCGCCGCCCCGGGCGGCGAGGCTCGTTCCGCCTGATGGATGTGCCAGAGGTATTCGCGGGCGCATACCAAAGCCACATCCATGCGGGCCTGGCCCGCTGCCGGGGCTGCCATGCGCAGCCGGTGGCGCCGAAACGGGCTGGCCGCCGCCCGGGGGTGCGGGAGGATGGCGGTCGTGACCGCCACGGCGAGCAGGGAACCGCAGCCCGGCATGACAGGTATGACCGGCCGGCCCAGCACGGCTGGCGTGCCTGGCGGGCCCAGCGTGCTTGACCGGCCCGGCGTGCCTGGCGTGCCTGGCGGGCTCAGCGTGGTTGACCGGCTCAGTGCGCCTGGCGTGCTTGGCGGGCTCAGCGTGGTTGACCGGCTCAGTGCGCCTGGCGTGCTTGGCGGGCCCAGCGTGCTTGACCGGCTCAGTGCGGCTGGCGTGCCTGGCGGGGCCAGCGGGCCTGACGGGAGCCGCGTAGCTGGCATGTCTGACAGGACCAGCCTGGCTGACAGGCTCAGCACGCCTGGCAGGCCTGACGGGAGCCGCGTGGCTGACCGGCCCAGCGTGGCTGACGGGGCCAGCGTGGCTGACCGGCCCAGCATGGCTGACGGGGCCAGCGTGGCTGACGGGGCCAGCGTGGCTGACGGGGCCAGCGGGCCTGACGGGACCAGCTCGGCTGACAGGCTCAGCACGGCTGGCGGGCCTGGCCTGGCCGATGCCGTGCGCCGGGTGGCCGACTTCCCCAGGCTCCGTTACATGGGATCCAAGTACCGGCTGATCCCGCACCTGGCCGGCGTGTTTGCCGAGGTCGGCGGGCGGACCGCGCTCGACGCGTTCTCCGGCAGCGGCGTCGTGTCCTACCTGCTGAAGATGCTCGGATACGAGGTCACGGCCAACGACTTCCTCACTTTCCCCGCTGTCATCGCGCGCGCCACCGTGGTCAACCAGAAAGTGACGCTCAGCACCGCGGACATCGACGAGATCTGCGGGCCCGCGGCCGACGACCGCGATTTCATCCAGCGCAACTTCGGCGGCGTGTACTTCACCGACGCCGACCGGGTCTTCCTCGACTCAGCCTGGTCACACATCGACCGGATGGACGGGCATAAGCGGGCGGTTGCCATCGCCGCGCTGGTGCTGGCCGCCGCCCGAAAGCAGCCGCGCGGGGTCTTCACCTTCACCGGCCTGCGCTACGACGACGGACGGCGCGACCTGCACCTGGGCATGCGCGAGCATTTCCGGGAGCGGGCGGCGGAGTACAACCGGGTCGTGTTCGACAGCGGCAGGCCCTGCACGGCCCGGCACGGCGACGTCTTCGCGATCGAGCCGGGGCCTTACGACGTGGTCTACCTGGACCCGCCGTACGCTCCGGCCAGGGACGACAACTGCTATATCAAGCGCTATCACTTCCTCGAGGGACTCTCGGTGTACTGGCGGGGCCAGCCGATCATGCAGGAGACCCGCACCAGGAAGCTGGCGAAGCGGTATACGCCGTTCTCCTACAAGCGCACCGTCACCGACGCGCTGCGCCGCGCGTTCGGCCAGTTCCCCGATTCCGTGATCGTCGCGTCCTATTCCTCGAACGCCGTGCCCGACGCGGCGACGATCGAGGCGCTGCTGCGCGAGGTGAAGGATGACGTCGAGGTCCGGCTGATCGACCATAGCTACAGCTTCGGCACCCACCCGGCGGCCCTGCGCCGGGCCGCTTCCGAATACCTCTTCATCGGCAGGTAGCCCCTGCCCGTGCGGAGGCAGCGGCCTGCCGCGCGGAGGTACGGGCTTGCCGCGCAGGCGGGGCTTGCCGCGGAGGCGGGGCTTGCCGGAGGTGGGGCTTGCCGTGCGGAGGTGGGAGTTCCGCGGAGGCGGGGCTTGCTGGAGGTGGGGCTTGCCGTGCGGAGGTGGGAGTTCCGCGGAGGCGGGGCTTGCCGCGCGGAGGCAGGGTCTGCGGCGCGGCGTGCGTCTGGCCCGCTGAGAAGGCTAGCGCCGGCCGGCCGGCCGTGCTGGGATCCCAGGCTTTCTCGGCGGACTTTCCCGTCATCAGAGGCCAACCTGGCGGCCATTATCACGTATCGCTCTTGACGTACGGCAAGACACGCGGGTGTAATTTCATCTATGTAATTCTCGTGCTCTCGGGCGCGGAGCACGAAACGACGGGGCTTGTGGAGGGGTGGAGGTGCGCTGTGGCTGAGGTCATCGTCTCGCTTGTGCATGACAGTTTCGGCATGGGCGAGGATGATGCCGGGGAGCTGGGCTGGCAGGACCGGGCCCTGTGCGCGCAGACGGATCCGGAGGCATTCTTCCCGGAGAAAGGCGGCTCCACCCGGGAGGCCAAGAAGGTGTGCCGGAGCTGCGAAGTCCGGGCGGAATGCCTGGAATACGCGCTGGAGCACGATGAGAGATTCGGGATCTGGGGCGGCCTGTCCGAACGCGAGCGCCGCCGGCTGAAGCGCGAGGCCGTGTAGCTGCCGCTGCGCGCGGGCGCCAGCCGGTCCGCCGGGTCTGGCTGACCGGGCCGCGCTGCCGCAGCCAGCAGGTGCGTGACCGGGCGGGACGGCTGCGTAACAAAGCGAGGAGAGGTGTCAGCGAGGCACCCGGGCTGTGCCGGGCGTCCGCCCGGGCCAGGGCGCTGGCCAGCAATGATGCTGCGAAGCGCTGCGTCTGGCCGTCCTCTCATCGTCGCTTCGCGTATTGTCACCGGGGTACCCGGCCTGCGAGAACGGCGCCGCCGAGCGCGCGCCGGCCCAGCGGGCGAGCCCCCGGAAGAGCAACGGACCCTTGTCGCCGAACGATACGTACCCCCAGCATGTCGTCACAGCGGTGATCGTCGCGCATGACGGCGCCGCGTGGCTGCCGCATGTCATCGAGGCACTCCTCGGCCAGACCCGGCCCGTCCAGCGCGTTGTCGCCGTCGACACCGGCAGCCGCGACCGGAGCGGCGCGGTGCTGGCCGGCCAGCTCGGCCAGGCAGTTGTGTTCGGCATGGAGCGCGGCACTGGCTATGCGGCCGCGGTCGCCCGCGCGCTGCAGCACCGGGCCGCGAACCTGGCCGTACCCGGGCCGGGCGGCGCTCCCGGCAGCGAGCGGGTCGAGTGGCTCTGGCTGCTGCACGATGACTGCGAGCCGGCCCCGGACGCGCTTGAGCAGCTGCTCCGCGGAGCCGCCGAGACCAGGTCGGCAGCCGTGATCGGCCCCAAGGTAATGGACTGGGCCGACCGCCAGGTGATCCTCGAGGCCGGGGTGACCATCGACACGGTCGGCCGCCGGGTCACCGGCATCGAGCTGCGTGAGGTGGACCAGGGCCAGCACGACGGTGACCGGGACTCGCTGGCGGTCGGCAGCGCCGGGATGCTGGTCCGCCGCGACGTGTGGGACGAGGTCGGCGGCTTCGACCCGGCGATGACGCTCTTCCGTGAGGACGTCGACTTCTGCTGGCGAGTGCATGCCGCTGGCTACCGGGTCCGGGTCATCACCGCCGCCGTTGTCTACCACCTGGAGGCGGCCGCGCGGCACCGGCGCACGGTCTCGGTGTCCCACCGCCCGCACCGCCTTGACCGGGGCAATGCGCTGCGCACGCTGCTGGCGAACCTGCCGGCCCGCCCGATGCTCGTGGCGCTGGCCGGGAACGTCGCCGTCTCCACCCTGCGCATGCTCTTCTTCATGGTCGCGAAGCGGCCGGCCGCGGCGCTTGATGAGCTGGCCGCCGGCAGTTCCGTGCTCGGGCATCCGCTCCGGCTGCTCAGCGCGCGGCGGCAGCGCGCTCCCGGGCGCCGCGCCGCCTACGCGCGGCTGCGCGCCGAGCTCCCGCCGGGCCGGTCCCTGCGGCGGCTGGCCGAGTTCGCCGCCGACGTCCTGTCACGGTCGACGCAGCTCGACACGGCCGGCAGTCACCACGCGTCGGAGGATCCGACCGAGGACGACTCCATGCTGGTCGACAGCGGGCTGGCGCAGCGCGTCCTGACGAATCCCGGCGTGCTGCTCGTCGCCGGGCTGACCGTGCTGGCGCTAGTGGCGGAGCGCTCGCTGCTCGGCGCGGGCACGCTCGGCGGCGGCGCGCTGATACCCGCCTCCGGCGGCGCCGCCGGGCTGTGGCACGCGTACCTGCAGGGGTTCCACCCGGCCGGAGTGGGCTCGGCGTCCAGCACGCCCCCGTACCTGGCGGTGATCGCGGCGCTCGCCACGATCATGGGCGGCAAGCCGTGGCTGGCCGTGGACGTGATCCTGCTCGGCTGCGTGCCGCTTGCTGGCCTCACGGCGTACGCCGCGACCCGGCGGATCACGCGGTTGGCCCCGGTCAGGGTGTGGGCCGCCGCCGCCTATGCGCTGCTGCCCGTGGCTATGGGAACGGTGGCCGACGGGCGGATCGGGACCGCGGTCGTCTTCATCCTGCTGCCGGTGATCGCGCTGGTCGCGGCGCGGATATTCACCCAGCCGCCGCGGCTGGCGCGGCGCGCGGCCTGGGCAACGGGCCTGTGCGTCGCGGTAGCGACCGCGTTCGTGCCGCTGGTGTGGCTGATCGCGCTGATCGCGGCGGCGCTCGCGGCGCTCGCCTTCGGCGCATCCCGGCGCGGCATGGTGCCGAACCTGGCAATTGCCGCGGCAGTATCGCCGGTGCTGCTGTTCCCCTGGACGATCCAGGTCGCCACCCATCCGTCGCTCCTGCTGCTCGAGGCCGGCGTCCAGGCGCCCGGCCTGGCCAGCCCCGACCTGCCCGCGCGCTCGCTGATGCTGCTCAGCCCCGGCGGTCCCGGCATGCCGCCGTTCTGGGTCACCGCCGGGCTCGCGGTGGCCGCGTTCGCCGGGCTGCTGCTGAGCAGGCGGCGCGTGCTGGTCACGGCCGGCTGGGGCGTCGCGCTGTTCGGCCTGCTGATCGCGATCGCGGTGAGCCGCGTCACGGTCACGCCGCCTGGCAGCGACTTCAGCGTCCCGGCCTGGCCCGGGGTCGCCCTCACCGTCGTCGCCGTCGGCCTGCTGCTGGCCGCGGCGACCGCGGGCGACGCCATTCCGCGCCTGCTGGCCGGCGGACCGGGCGGGCTGCGCACGCTGGGCAGCGTCCGCGGCCTCGGCGTGGTCGTGATCGCCGTCGCCGCGTGCTCGGCGCCCGTCCTGGCGGCATCGTCGTGGGTGACCAGCGGGATCCGGGGGCCGGTCGCCCTGGTCGGCAAGCAGATCGTGCCTGTGCTCGTCTCCGTGTCATCGGACAACGGCCTGCGGCTTCGCACGCTGGTGCTGCGCGCGGAGTCCGGCCGGGTGAGCTACGCCGTGCTGCGCGGAACCGGCCCGTCGCTCGCCGACCCGGACCTGGCGCCCGTGCCCGCCGCCCAGCGGGCGCTCGACAATGCCGTTGCCACGCTGGTCGCACCGAGCGGCGGCGAGGCCGTGGACCAGGGCCACACCCTCGCGCAGCTCGACATCGGCTTCGTGCTGATGCCGGCCCCGATCGATACCGCGCTTGCGCGGGTGCTCGACGGCGTGCCCGGAATGCGGCCGGTGAGCACGACGCCGTCTTTCGCGCTGTGGCGGCTGGTGGACTTCCCGGCCCGGGTGCGGGTCGTCGAGGCCGGGGGAAGGGTCGTCCCGCTGCGGTCCGGCGCGGTCAGCGTGACCGGCGCCGCGGCTCCAGCGGCCGGGGGAACGCTTGAACTCGCCGAGCCCGCCGGCGGCTGGAGCGCCACGCTCAACGGTCACCCGCTAGCGGCGGTTCCCTCGCCGGTCGGCGGTTGGGCGCAGGCCTTCCGGCTGCCGCCAGGCGGCGGGCAGCTGAGCATCAGCCACAATGACACTGGCCACGATGCCGCCATGCTGCTGGAGCTTGCCGTCTTCGCCATCGTCGCCGCGCTCGCCCTGCCCGGGGTCAGCTCGGCCGCGGCGGCCCCGGCGCCCGCCGCCGGAGCAGCCATCGGAGCCCGCGGAGGGGCCGCCAGTGGCGGCGTTCCTGCCGGGCCGGGCGAGCCCGCCGGGCCGGGCGAGCCCGCGGGCTCAGGCCGCCGCGGTCGCGGCCGGGGTCTCGGCCGGGGCAGGGACAAGGGACGAGCCGGGCGGCCCGCCCGGGCGGGACAGGCCGGGCTGGCCGGCCGCAGGCCGAACGGCGACCGGGACGGCCCGCGCCGGACGCGCCGTTCGCTGCCGGTCGATCCGGCCCTGCGGGAGGCGGCTGGCGTGGTCGGCCCGGGCGCACCGGGCCCGGGTATGGCTGGTCCGCGAGCGGCCGGTCCTGGTGCGGCCGGGCCCGGCGCTAACGGCCTGGACGCCCCCCGGGGCGGCCCGACGCCCGGCGACCAGCACCTGGCCGGCTGGCCGGCCGACTCAGCGGCCGCATGGCCAGTCACTCAGCGTCCGTCCCGGCGAGCCGGGCGGGCGGCATCCGGGCCGGAGAGCCAGCCGGGGCGGACCGCGCAGCCGGCGCCGGGCAGCCGCACGCCCGCACGACAGCCCGGTCAGCCACCATCGCCCGGACGGCGCCGCTCGTACCGCCAGCCGCCGCCGGCCGGCCCGCCGCCGCCCAGCCCGGCGGGACCGGCGCCCCGGCCGGCGGGACCGGCGCCCCGGCGGACCGGCGGTGACCGGTCGTCCTGGCCGTCCGGCGGCGGTGACCGGTCGTCCTGGCCGTCTGGCGGCGGTGACCGGTCGTCCTGGCCGTCTGGCGGCGGTGACTACCCGTCCTGGCCGTCCGGCGGTGACCGGCTGGATCCGCTGCCCGCCCCCGGCGGGCCGGGCCAGGGCTGGCCGCCGCCGGCCGAGGAGGAAGTCGCCTCCCGGTGGCCGGTGCCCGGCGAAGAACGCGGAGATGATCACTGGTGAGGCGGTTGTTCGCGAACAAGCTCGTGATCGGCGTGCTGGTGGTGCTCGCGCTGGCGGCCCAGTACGGGCTGGCCTGGCTCAGCCATCCGGTGGCTGCCTCGTCCGGCCGCCTGCTGGCGCCGCCGGGCCGTGCATCGGTCACCGCCGCGATCCGGGCATGCCCGTTGCCGGGCAGCATCAGCGGCAGCCAGGTGGCGCTCATCGCGGCTACGGCAGCGGCGGGGCAGGCCGGCCAGGCTGGCGCGGGAACGGCGGTGGTGAGCCGGCTGTCGGCTGCGGGCAGCGCTGCCGCCGGGCGGTCACTGATCACCCGTACCCAGCCGGGCGTGCTGACGCGGGAGAAGATCCCGCTGGCGAGCGCCAGGTCCGGCCGCCTGCCGGGTGGCGGCAATCCGGCGGCCGGCGGCAAGATACCCGTCAGCCCGGCGCGGGGCGGCGTGATCGTACGGGCCACCGGATCGATGGCCGGCGCGCTTGAGGTCGAGCAGACAGGGGGCGGCGGCCTGCCGACAGCGGCCTGCGGCGGCCCTGGCACCGACTTCTGGTTCGTCGGCCCCGGGCAGCACGCGGTCGCCGGCCTGCAGCTGTACCTGATGAATGCCGACAGCCAGCCTGCCGACGCGGAAGTCGACATCTTCACCGATAGCGGCCCGCTGCTCGGCACTATCGACACCGGGATCGCCGTTCCCGCCCACGGCCTGCTCGTGCAGTCCCTGGCTAAGCTGGTGCACGGGTCCAGGGTGGTGGCGCTGCACGTGCGTACCAGCGTCGGGCGGCTCGTCGCGGCGCTCAGGCAGAGCAAGACCGCGGGCACCCCCGGCGCGTGGCTGCCCGCCAGCCTGCCGCCTGCCACCAGCCTCATCCTGCCCGGCCTGCCTGCCTCGCCAGGCAGCAGGGAGCTGTACATCGCCGTCCCCGGCAGCGCCAACGCGCAGGTCAAGGTGACGGCCGTGACGGCCAAGGGCTCGTATCACCCGACCGGCGGCAACGGGATCGACCTGCCGGGCGGCTCAGCCGTGGCCGTCGCGCTGCCGTCGCTGGGCGGGATCGCCGCGGCGATCAAGCTAACGTCGAATGTGCCGGTTACGGCGGCCATCAAGATGCCCGGCGGGCCCGCGGGCGCACCAGGGGTGTTCACCGCTGCTTCCGCGCCGGTGCAGGAGCAAGGGGTCGTCGCCGACAACTTCGCCGGTTCGGGTAAGGCCGCCACGCTGGTGCTGTCCGCTCCGGGGGCCGCGGCCAGGATCCAGATCACGCTGCGGGGAACCGCCGCGGGACAGGCAGGTGCCGGCGCCCAGCCCGGCCGGGTGGTCACCGTCAAGGCGAAGCACACGGCCATCGTGCGGCTCCGCGCGCCAACCGGATCCGCCGCGCGGCTGCCGTTCGCCGTGGTGATCACCCCGCTGGCGGGATCGGGGCCGGTCTACGCCGGGCGGGTGCTCTCGGCGGGCGGCACGGTGGAGTCGATCTTCCCCGTGCTGACCGCGCTGACCTCGGTGCCGCTGCTCCCCGTGCGCCAATCCCTCGACGCCGCGCTGCCCTTGTCCTCGCCCTCGTCCTAGTCCTCGGCCGAGTAGCCGGGATCGACCGCGCTGGGATCGACGCCGAGCAGCCGGGCGAACTCCTCGATCACGACGTCAAGCACGAGCTCACCCAGGTCCTCCTCGCCGTCCGCGCGGGCGAGCAGCGGCCGCCGGTACAGCACGATGCGCGGCGGCGCTGCCGGGCGGCCGGCGTCGCGCGGGCTGCCCGAACCAGGCTCCAGCCGGGCCAGCGGCACCGGATCGGGCAGGTCGGCGGGCCGCCCGGCCGCCGGTATCTCCTCGACGGCGAACTCGACCCCGGACAACTCGGCTGCCCACCGCGGCTCAAGCTGGGCGACGGCCTGGAGCACCAGGTCATCGAAGCGCTCCGCGCGGCTCCGGTAGATGGGGGTGTCCTGCGGGGCGAGCACGCCGCGCAGGCCCCGGCCATGCCGGTCCCGCCGCCGGATCCGGCGGGGGACCGGAGAGCGGCCGTCGCCAGTCTGCACAATGACCGAGCGTATCCCGGCGGACGCTGCCGGACCGCCCGCGGAGACACGATCGTGCAGAGTGCCCCGGGTGGTGGCGTTACCGCCTGCGGATCGATACGGTCAGCCGTTGTGAGCGATCTACGCGACTCCGTCTGCCGCGCGGCCCGCGAGCGTGCGGCGGACAAGGTGCCGCGGCCGCGGACGGTGCCGTGAGCGAGGTGGGCCGGTGAGTGCTCGTCGCTGCTCACGGCCCGCTTGTAAGCAGGTCGCGCTGTACACGCTGACCTATGTGTACCGCGATTCCACTGCGGTGCTCGGCCCGCTGGCCGCCTACGTGGAGCCGCACTGCTATGACCTGTGCGGTGCGCACGCTGACCGGCTGACCGTGCCCCGGGGCTGGGAGGTGGTCAGGCTCCCGGCTGTGCCGGCCGAGCAGGAAGCCGACGACCTGGAGGCGCTGGCCAACGCGGTCAGGGAAGCGGCCCTGCCGCAGGCGGTCGCCGAGCCAGTCGGGCAGGGCGTCGAGGTCGGCAGGCGCGGTCACCTGCGAGTGCTCCGATCATCCCCCCAGGACAAGGGCAGGCTCGGCTAACCGGCCAGGCCGCCAGGTAGGTAGGCTCGGTATCCGCGCGGTGTGGCAGCGCGATCGGGCCCGGTTCGGTCATGCGCAGTGCCGGCAGGCAGTGGCGATCAGGTTGGGGAGGATGGCCGTAGTGGCCCAGTACGGGAAGATCTTTAAGGCATACGACATCCGCGGGCTCGTCCCTGATGACTTCGACGAGGACGCAGCCGAGCGGATCGGTGCGGCGTTCGTGCGCCTGACCGGCGCGAAGTCCCTGGTCACCGTCCACGATATGCGTGCCTCATCCGAGCCGCTGGCCGACGCGTTCGGGCACGGCGCGGCCGCGCAGGGTGCCGATGTCGTATCCGGCGGGCTCGGCTCGACCGACATGCTCTACTACGCCAGCGGCAGCCTCGGCATGGCCGGCGCGATGATCACGGCGAGCCACAACCCGGCCAAGTACAACGGGATCAAGCTCTGCCGCCAGGGAGCCAGGCCGGTCGGCACCGACAGCGGGCTGGCCGAGCTGAGGGAGATGAGCGCGAGCGGGGTTCCCGCGCATGACGGCCCGCCGGGGACCGTGGCCGCGCGTGACTTGCTGCCCGGATACGCCGGGCACCTGCGGAAGCTGGTGGACCTGTCCGGCATCCGGCCGCTGAAGGTGGCCGTCGACGCGGGAAACGGGATGGCCGGCTACACCGTGCCCGAGGTATTCACCGGCCTGCCGCTGCAGACGGTGCCGCTCTACTTCGAGCTGGATGGCTCGTTCCCGCATCATGAGGCCAATCCCATCGACCCGGCGAACCTGCGCGATCTGCAGGACGCGGTGACCAGCTCGGGGGCGGACATCGGGCTGGCCTTCGACGGCGACGCCGACCGGTGCTTCGTGGTCGACGAGCGAGGCGAGATCGTCTCCCCGTCCGTGCTCACCGCGCTGATCGCGGTGCGGGAGCTGGCCAGGGAGCCCGGTGCGACCGTCATCCACAACCTGATCACGTCACGGGCGGTACCGGAGATCATCGCCGAGCACGGCGGGAACCCGGTGCGGACCAGGGTCGGGCACTCGTTCATCAAGGCCGAGATGGCGGCAACCGGCGCGATCTTCGGGGGTGAGCATTCCGGCCACTTCTACTTCCGCGACTTCTGGTTCGCTGACTCCGGGATGCTGGCGGCCCTGCATGTGCTGGCCGCGCTCGGGTCGCAGCCCGGGCCGCTGTCCGCACTGCTCGCGGACTACGCGAGGTACACGGCGTCGGGCGAGATCAACAGCGAGGTCGGTGACACGGCCGTGGCGGCGGCCACGGTCCGCGAGGCGTTTGCCGCCCGCCCCGGGATTTCCATCGACGAGCTGGACGGGCTGACGGTCAGCGGCCCGGGCTGGTGGTTCAATCTCCGGCCGTCGAATACCGAGCCGCTGCTGCGGCTCAACGTCGAGGCACCCGATGCCGAGCAGCTGGCCGCGGTCCGGGACGAGGTGCTGAGCATGGTGCGCGGCGGTGCCTAGCCTCGCCGGCCAGCTTCCGTGCCCGGCCGCCCGGACTGCCCAACCCCCCTGGGAGAAGCCATGAAGATCGACGACTGGCTGCTGGAGATCCTGGCCTGCCCCCAGTGCCACGCGCCGCTTCGCGCCGACGCTGAGGCAAGCGAGCTTGTCTGCACCAACGCGGACTGCGGGCTGGCGTACCCGGTGCGCGACGACATCCCCGTTCTCCTGGTGGACGAGGCGCGCCGCCCGCAGGCTGGCTAAATGCCGCCCGCGGATACCCCGGCCGCCGGCCGGGCGGCTGACGGCCTGGGACACGGCCATGGCGGGATGCGGGCGGTGCTGGCCGCGCTCGCCGCCAACCTCGGCATCGCGGCAACGAAGCTCGTCGCCGCGCTGATCACCGGGTCGGCCTCGATGCTGGCCGAGTCCGTCCACTCGATCGCCGACTCGGGCAATCAGGTGCTCCTCCTGGTCGGCAGGAACCGGTCGCGGCGGGCCGAGACGGAGGAGCACCAGTTCGGGTTCGGCACCGAACGGTACTTCTACGCGTTCGTCGTCGCCGTGGTGCTGTTCACCGTCGGTGCGCTGTTCTCCCTCTACGAGGGCTGGCACCGGATCACCCACCCGGAAGAAGTGGTGTCGCCGCTGGTCGCGCTGATCGTGCTCGGCGTGGCGATCATCTTGGAGTCGTTCTCGCTGCGGACGGCGCTGGCCGCGTCGAACCAGGCCAGGGGAGGGCAGCGGCTGAGCCACTTCATTCGCCATGCGAAGGCGCCCGAGCTGCCCACCGTGCTGCTTGAGGACCTGGCAGCGCTGGCCGGGCTGGTGTTCGCCCTGGCTGGAGTCACGCTGAGCGTGCTCACCCAGCAGCCGGTATGGGACGGCCTGGGATCGCTCGCGATCGGCGCACTGCTCGGCCTGGTGGCCATCGTCCTGGCGATCAAGATGAAGAGCCTGCTGATCGGCGAGTCGGCCAGCGAGGAGGTCGAGCGCGCGATCGTGGCCGCGCTGGAGCACGGTCCCGAGCTTGAGCGCGTTATCCATCTGCGGACGGTGCACCTCGGGCCGGAGGCACTGCTGGTCGCCGCGAAGGTGGCCATCCGCCGCGAGCAAACCGGGGCCAGCATCACCAGCGGGATCGACGCGGCGGAGCAGCGGGTGCGGGCCGCGGTGCCGATCGCGCAGATGATCTACCTGGAGCCCGATCTGTACCGGGCCGCGGCGGCGGATGAGTCCGATCCCGCGGTTCGCGCCGTGCTGCGCGACCCGGCCGACTGAGCCGGGCCGGCGTCCCTGCTCGCCGGGCCGAGCCCGAGCAGCCTGAGCGCCCGCTCCTGCTCGAAGTCCAGGGCGCGGGCGACTGGCGCCGGTATCCGCCCCGTCCGCCTGCCGAGCTCCGCTACCTGGGACCTGGCCGCCGGATCCGTCATGATCCTCAGGCCGAACGCGAGGGCGCCCGGGCTGATGTCATAGCGCCGCTCGATCGCGAGCGCGAGGCCGGCCGCTTCCAGGTCCCGATCGGTGAACTGCCGGTGCGCGGAGCGCGCGCCGCCCCGGCCGCCCTGGCTGCGGTGGCCGCCCAGGCCGGCGGGCTGGCGCAGCACGGGGAGCAGCCCCAGGGATTCCCGGTACCTGAGCATCCGGGCCGAGGTGCCCAGCCGCCGTGCCGCTTCGGTGATGCGCATAGCGACTAATCTTACAATTTTGTGTCAGGAAATCGCTGCTTGGCGTGCAATCACCGGCTCGCGTCTCGTACGGTCGGTACCACGGATGACGAAATCCACCGCAGAGGAGTTGCGCATGTCCGGCCAGACCCTTCCGTTCAAGGTCGCCGATCTATCACTTGCCGAATTCGGGCGGAAGGAGATCAGGCTCGCCGAGCACGAGATGCCGGGGCTGATGGCGGTGCGGGCGGAATACGCCGATGCCCAGCCGCTCCGCGGCGCCCGGATCACCGGCTCGCTGCACATGACCGTGCAGACCGCGGTGCTGATCGAGACCCTCGCTGCCATCGGCGCCCAGGTGCGCTGGGCAAGCTGCAACATCTTCTCCACCCAGGATCACGCGGCCGCGGCGGTGGCGGTCGGCCCGGAGGGCACGCCGGAGGACCCGAAGGGCATCCCGGTCTTCGCGTGGAAGGGCGAGTCCCTGGAGGAGTACTGGTGGTGCACGGAGCAGGCGCTCAGCTGGCCGGCCGGCGACGGGCCGAACATGCTGCTCGACGACGGCGGCGACGCCACCTTGCTGGTGCATAAGGGCGCCGAGTACGAGCAGGCCGGCGGAGTGCCGTCCGCCGCCGACGATAACTCCGAAGAATCGCGGGTGGTGCTCGGCCTGCTCCGGCGGTCGCTGTCCGCCAGCCCGGGCAAGTGGACGGCCGTGGCCGGACAGGTCAGGGGCGTCACCGAGGAGACGACGACCGGGGTGCACCGGCTGTACGAGATGGCTGCCGCCGGCACGCTGAAGTTCCCGGCGATCAATGTCAACGACTCGGTGACCAAGTCCAAGTTCGACAACAAGTACGGCTGCAGGCACTCGCTCGTGGACGGGATCAACCGGGCGACCGATGTCCTGATCGGCGGCAAGGTGGCGGTCGTCTGCGGCTACGGCGACGTGGGCAAGGGGTGCGCCGAGTCGCTGCGCGGCCAGGGCGCCCGGGTCATCATCACCGAGATCGACCCGATCTGCGCGCTGCAGGCCGCGATGGACGGCTTCCAGGTGGCGACGCTGGAGGACGTGGTGGCGAGCGCCGACATCTTCATCAGCGCGACGGGCAATTTCCACATCATCACGGCCGGCCAGATGAGCCAGATGAAGCATCAGGCGATCGTCGGCAACATCGGGCACTTCGACAACGAGATCGACATGGCCGGGCTCGCGGCGCTGCCCGGCATCAAGAAGATCTCGATCAAGCCCCAGGTCGACGAGTGGGTCTTCCCCGACGGGCACTCGGTGATCGTCCTGTCCGAGGGGCGCCTGCTCAACCTCGGCAACGCCACCGGCCATCCGAGCTTCGTCATGTCCAATAGCTTCACCAACCAGGTGATCGCTCAGGTGGAGCTGTTCACCAGGACCGAGGCCTACCCGCTGGGCGTGCACGTGCTGCCCAAGCACCTGGACGAAAAGGTCGCCAGGCTGCACCTGGAGGCGCTCGGCGTGCGGCTGACCCGGCTGACCAAGGAGCAGGCCGGCTACATCGGCGTGCCGGTGGACGGGCCGTACAAGCCCGATCACTACCGCTACTGACCGATGACCGAGGTAGCGCCCGCGGCCGGGGCGGCGTCGGACATCGCCGACCCGGCGCTGGCCGCCGCCGGGCTGGCCCGGATCGGCTGGGCTGAGCGGGCGATGCCGGCGCTCGGCCTGATCCGGGCCGGGTTCACGGCCGAGCAGCCGCTGGCCGGGCTGACCGTGGCCGCCTGCCTGCACGTGACCGCGGAGACCGCCGCGCTGGTGAACGTGCTGCGGGCGGGCGGCGCTCGGGTCCACCTGGCCGCGTCCAACCCGCTGTCCACTCAGGACGATGTCGCCGCGGCGCTCGCAGCGAGCCCGGGCACCATGGTGTCCGCCTGGTCAGGGGCGGACAGGAAGACCTATTACGAGCACATTCACCGGGCTCTTGACTCCGCGCCCGAGCTGGTCATCGACGACGGCTGTGACCTGGTGAACACCCTGCACGCAGACCGCAAGGAACTGCTCGCCGGCGTGCTCGGCGGCTGCGAGTCGACCACGACGGGGGTAGCCAGGCTCCGCCGGATGGCAGCGGCGGGCACGCTGGCGTTCCCGATGGCCGCCGCGAACGCGTCAGAGACCCGGCGCATGCTCGACAACAGGTTCGGCACCGGGCAGTCCGCGATCGACGGCATCATCCGCGCCACCAACACGCTGCTGGCCGGCAAGCTCGTGGTGGTCGCCGGGTTCGGGTCGGCAGGCACCGGTATCGCCGAGCGGGCCAGGGGCCTCGGCGCCAGGGTCATCGTCACCGAGGCAGATCCGGTCCGGGCGCTCGACGCGGTCCTGCAGGGGTATGAGGTGCTGCCGATGGCCGCGGCGGCGCCGGTCGGCGAGGTGTTCATCACCGCCACCGGATCCCGGGACGTGATCGCGGCCGGCCACCTGGCGGTGATGCGCGACGGCGCGATCCTGGCCAACGCCGGCCACTTCGATGTCGAGATCGACGTGCGCGGCCTCGCCGGCCTGGCCGTTGCCGTGCACCCCGAGGTTCGCCCGCACGCCGACGAGTACGTGCTGGACGACGGCAGGCGGCTGATCCTGCTGGCCGAGGGGCGGGTGGTCAACCTGGTCGCCGCCGAGGGCCATCCGGCCGCCGTGATGGACCTGTCCTTCGCCGCGCAGGCACTCGTGCTCGCCTGGCTCGCGCGTGATCACGCCCGGCTGGAGCCGGGCGTGCACGACGTCCCCGCCGCCATCGACGCGCAGATCGCCAGCCTGATGCTCGCCTCGCTCGGCACCGAGATCGACGCGCTCACCCCGGCGCAGCGGGACTATCTGGACTCGTGGCGGTATGGCTCCTGAACCGGGTCAGCACGACCATCGCCGCCCATCCGCCGATCAGGATCATCCAGAAATTGACCAGCCGGTAAGCGAGCACTGAGGTCAGCGCCGCTGAGGTGTTCATCCCGGCGGCCACCAGCGCCGCCGTCAGGGTTGCCTCGACGAGCGCGAATCCGCCGGGGGTGAGCCCCGTGCTGCCGGCCGCCGCGCCGGCCGCGTAGGCGAGGAGCAGGCCGTTCCAGGGCACTGGCTGGCCGGTCGCGTGGATAGCGCAGGCGAGGCAGGCGCAGTCGCCGATCCAGTTCGCCAAGGCGAGCCCGAACACCTCCGCGTACCGTGGCCACGACATCCTGATGCTCGCGACCCGGTTCAGGATGTCCTCGAGGGCGTCGGCGGCCTTCCCCGGCGGCCGGCGCAGCAGCCGGCGGCCGGCCGTGATGACGCGGGTGAGCGCCATGCTCAGCAGGCGGCGCAGGCGCTGGTTGCGCAGGGCCAGCAAGATGGCAACGGCGGGCAGGATGAGCACGGCCGCGCCGGCGAAGCCGACGGCCGTGGCGACTGACGCGCCGCTGGCGAGGGACCCGGCCACCAGGACAAGTGCGAGCGCGGACATGGACAAGATCGCGGACACCGCGAGCGCCCAGCCGGTGATCGCCTGGCCGAGGCCGCGCCGCCGGAACTGCCGGTAGGAGAAGATCACGGCAAGCTGGGCCCCGGCGAACGGGATCGTCATCGACAGCGCGTTGCTCGCGTAGGTGATCGCCATGACCGAGCCGAAGCCGGCCGGGTGGCCGTCGGCCCGCAGCAGGCGCCTGCGGCTGAGCCCGAAGGCAGCCAGCGAAACGAACTCGCAGGCGACGGCGGCAAGGAACCAGGTCCAGTCGAGGCCAGCCAGCTTGTGCAGGGACTCGGCCAGCGTGTGCCGCCCGAGCACGATGCCTGCGGTGATCCCGGCGACGGCCAGCACGGCCACGGCGGCATGCCGCCCGCGCCATCTCCGCTGCACGGCCGCCGCCTGGATGGCGCCGCCCTCGTCCGCGCCGATGCCGCCGGCATCTGCGGTGATGCCGCCCGCGGTCCTGCCGCTATCGCCCGCGGTCATGAGGCCGGTCAGCCCGCACTGGTCACGTCCTCCTATCGCTCCCGGCACGGAGCCGCCGCTCGGTCACCACCACCTCGGCCACGCCGGTCCTCCCGCATAGTCAATGATCTGCGGCCAAGGCTATCCGGGTTCAGCCGGTAATCTCCTGCCGTGGACGTGGATGCATCGTCGCTGCCCATCGGGCCGAAGGGGACACGCTGGCCCGGCTGGTCCGGCGCCCGCAGGCTCGATGCCGGCCGGCCCGGTCCCCCGACTCGCGCGGAGGCGCCATCCGGTCGCACACTCGTGGTGTGGACGTTCCCGCGCTGAGCTGGCTTGAGCTGCCCGCTGGCCCCGCCGTGCAGTTGCTTGACCAGACCAGGCTGCCCGCCGAGGAGACGACGGTCACCTGCGCGGACGTGCCCGCGCTGATCGACGCGATCCGCCGCCTGGTGGTGCGGGGCGCGCCGCTGCTCGGCGTGGCCGGCGCGTTCGGCGTCGCGCTCGCCGCCTACCGCGGCGACGACGTCGCGCAGGCCGCCGCCGCGATCGAGCGGGCCAGGCCGACCGCGGTGAACCTGGCCTGGGGTGCCAGGCGGGCCCTGGCGGCATACCAGCGGGCCAGGCAGCCGGCCGGAAAAGGGCACGAGGATCACAAAGACGGGGAACGAGCCGCAGCCCGTGCTGCCCTGGCCGAAGCCAGGCTGATTGCCGCCGAGGATGCCGCGGCTAGCGCCGCGATGGCGGTGCACGGGCTCGCCCTGATCCCGCCGGACGCCCGCGTGCTGACCCACTGCAACACCGGTGCGCTGGTCTCAGCGGGCGAGGGAACGGCGTTCGCGGTGATCCTGGCGGCGCACCGGGCGGGCAGGCTAGCCATGCTCTGGGTGGCTGAGACGAGGCCGCTGTTGCAGGGCGCGAGGCTGACGGCATACGAGGCGGGGCGGGACGGCATCCGGCATGCGGTGCTGGCTGACTCGGCCGCCGCGTCGCTGCTGGCCGCGGGCGAGGTGGACATCGTGCTCACCGGCGCGGACCGGATCGCCGCGGACGGCAGCGTCGCGAACAAGGTCGGCACCTACGGCCTCGCCGTGCTGGCCAGCCACCATAAGGTGCCATTCGTCGTAGTGGCGCCCATGTCCACCGTCGATCCCGACACGCCAGACGGCGCCGCGATCATCGTCGAGCACCGGCCCGCCGATGAGGTCACCCGCATCGCGGGCAAGCAAGTGGCGCCTGGCGGAACGAGCGCCTACAACCCCGCCTTCGACGTGACTCCGCCGGGCCTGCTGACCGCCATCGTCACCGAACACGGGGTCGCCCGGCCGGTTAATGCGGGTACTCTGCGTGTTCTGAGTGCGGGATCATGCAACGCTGAAGGTCCCCCTGCCGACGTTTACGTGGAACGATGAGGTTTATGAAAGGTCGCGTGCTGGTCGTCGATGACGACGCCGCTCTCGCCGAGATGCTGGGGATCGTGCTCCGTGGTGAGGGGTTCGAGCCGACATTCGTCTCCGATGGGGACAAGGCCATGGATGCGTTCCATGAATCCCGGCCCGACCTCGTGCTGCTCGACCTGATGCTGCCGGGCATGGACGGGATCGACGTCTGCCGCCAGATCCGGGCCGAGTCCGGGGTGCCGATCGTCATGCTGACGGCGAAGAGCGACACGGTCGACGTGGTGCTCGGCCTGGAGTCAGGCGCCGACGACTACATCGTCAAGCCGTTCCAGTCGAAGGTGCTGATCGCGCGGGTCCGCGCCAGGCTGCGCAGGACCGACGATCCGGCGCCGGAGATGCTGCAGATAGGCGATGTCAGCATCGACGTGGCCGGGCACGCGGTGAAGCGGGCCGGCGAGCCGCTCAACCTCACGCCGCTTGAGTTCGACCTGCTGGTGGCGCTGGCCCGCAAGCCGCGCCAGGTATTCACCCGCGAGGTGCTGCTCGAGCAGGTGTGGGGATACCGGCACGCGGCCGACACCCGCCTGGTCAACGTCCACGTCCAGCGGCTCCGAGCCAAGATCGAGAAGGATCCTGAGCGTCCGGAGATCGTCGTGACTGTCCGCGGCGTCGGGTACAAGGCCGGATCCGGCTAGGCCGGCCGGTAAGGCCGCCACCGGCGGGCCAGGTCCCGCTCCATCCAGCGAAGAAGGGTCATGAAGGGGGCAGCGACACCTAGCAGCGCGGCTGACGATGTGCGCTCCGGTGCCACGGCCGTCCGCCGGGTGGCCGCGGCCACGTTCGCGGATGTCATCCGGCTGCTGCCAGCCGCACGCCGCAGGGCCGTCGCGGCGCGGGACCACGCGGTGGCCGCGCTGGCGGCGCTGCGCATGCGCTGGAGCCGGTCGCTGCAGTTGCGCGTGGTCAGCACCACGCTGATCTTCTCCGCGGCCGTGATAGCGGTGCTCGGCTTCTTCCTGCTGCAGCAGATCGCCGGCGGGCTGTTGCAGAACAAGGAGAGGTCAGCGGCCGCGCTGGTGGAAACTGGCGTCGGCGTGATCCAGAACACGACTGGTTTCAGCACGACGCCGCCGGCGTCGGCCAACGCGAACACGCTGATGCGCGAGATCCTCCGCACTCTCCCGGGGGAGAGTGACGCCGGCAGCGCGACCGGCACCGCGATCATGATCAATAAGTTTCGCGGGAAGAATGCCTACGCCCTCGGCTGGTCTAAGAGCCCGTACCGCCGGACGAGCATCCCTCCCGCGCTGATTGCCCTCGTCAACCATGAGCAGCTGACCCGTAACGATCAGCAGGCCTCCGAGCCGACGCTGCTGGTCTCTGCCGATGGCCACCAGCGCGTCCCCGGAATTGTCATCGGCACGCCGGTGGGCCGCGACTACCAGTTGTATTACCTGTTCCCGCTGATCCAGGAACAGCAGACTCTGGCCCTGGTCCAGCGCACGATAATCGTGGTCGGGCTCGCGCTTGTTTTCCTCCTGGCCGCGATTGCGTCGCTGGTCACCCGCTGGGTGGTCGTCCCGGTCCGGCAGGCCGCCCAGGGCGCACGGCGGCTGTCGACCGGCAACCTGGGCGAGCGCATGGAGGTACGCGGTGCCGACGACCTGGCGGCGCTGGCAACGTCCTTCAACGACATGGCGGCGAGCCTGCAGGAGAAGATGGCCGAGCTGCAGGAACTCTCGCATGTGCAGCGCCAGTTCGTCTCTGATGTATCGCACGAGCTACGCACCCCGCTGACGACGATCAGGATCGCCGCGGACGTGCTCTTCGCCGCCAAGCAGCAGCTGGACGCCTCATCGGGCCGGTCCGCCGAGCTGCTGCAAAGCCAGCTTGAGCGCTTCGAGGCGCTGCTGGCCGACCTGCTAGAGATCAGCAGGTACGACGCCAACGCGGCGACGCTGGATCCTGAGCCGGTCGACGTCTGTGACCTCGTCAGGAACTCGGCTGACGTGGCGCAGCAACTGGCCGAGCGCCGCGGGGCCAAGATTGAGTTCAGGCTGCCGGCCGAGCCCTGCGTGGCCGAGGCCGACCGGCGCCGGGTCGAGCGCATCCTGCGGAACCTCCTGGTCAACGCGGTGGAGCACGGCGAGAACAAGGACACCGTCGTCACCGTAGCCGGTGACAGGGACGCGGTGGCCGTCGCGGTCAGGGATTACGGCTGCGGGCTGGCACCCGGCGAAGAGAACCTCGTGTTCGACCGTTTCTGGCGGGCGGATCCCGCGCGGGCCCGGACCACCGGCGGCACCGGCCTCGGCCTGTCGATCGCGCTGGAAGACGCGCTGCTGCACGGCGGCTGGCTGGAGGCATGGGGGGAGCGGGGCAGGGGCTCGGTGTTCCGGCTGACCCTGCCGCGCGTCACCGGTGCCGATCTTGTGGGGTCCCCGCTGCCGCTGAGCCCGGATGAGTCGGCTGAGCTGGCCGCGGACTGGGACGCCGGCGCGGCCGCGGTGACTGTGCCCGAGCCGGGCGTGCCCGCGGCCACCGTGCCGCACGCCCGGCAAGGACCAGGCGGGACAGCCGGACGCACCGTGGGGGCAGCTGGTGACTAGGGCGCCGCGCACTGCATCCAAGCTGGCCGCGTTGCGGCCGCTGCCGCTGGCTGTTATCGCGTGCGTGTGCACGATCGCCGCCGGCGGCTGCGCCACCGTGCCCACCAGCGGGCCGCCCCGCCAGATCAAGCAGCCGCCGAATGACCTGAGTCAGGGTGAGGATTTCCCGCAGCTGATCCCCGCGCCGCCGGGCAGCAAGTGGACCCCGCGGCAGATCGTGTCTGGCTTCCTGGTGGCCAGTGCCAGCTTCGCTGACGCCGTCGCACGCGAGTACCTGGCTGGTCCCCTGGCTCAGACCTGGAGACCGGGCTGGGCGGTCACGGTGGTCTCCCAGCCGAAGGTCCAGCAGGAAAGGAGAATCCCGCACCTGGCCGGGCAGTCATCCGGCGAGACAGCGACCGTCGAGGTCAGCGGCCAGAAACTCGCAACGCTGAACGCTAGCGGACAGTACCAGGTTCCGCCGGACTTGGTCACGCAGAAGAAGATTCGCTTCTCGCTAAGTAAGATCAACGGTCAGTGGCGGATCACCAACCCGCCGCAGCGGCTGCTGCTGAGCAAGGCCGACTTCCTCCGCGTGTACCAGCCGCGGAATCTGTATTTCTTTGCCTCGTCCGGCGGGACGCTGGTACCCGATCCGGTGTTCGTGCCGCTGCGGGCCACCACGACCGATCTTGCTAACGGGCTGGTCAACGCGCTGAAGCAGCGGCCGCTCGGGTATCTGCAGGGTGTCACGCAGACAAGCTTCCCGCCCGGCACCAAGCTGCTCGGCCCGGTCAGGATCGCGGGTTCCGCCGCCATCGTGAACCTTGGCGGCGCGATTGCGCGAGCTACGCCTGCGGTGCAGGCCGATGCCGCCGCCCAGCTCGTCTGGACGCTGACCAGCCCGTCCTATGAGCGCTCGGCCATCACGTCGGTGCGGCTCGAGATCAACGGCCGGCCGCTGAGGCTGCGTGGCTCCGCTGACGGTGCCGAACTGCTCGGCAACTACAAGCGGATGGTCCCGGAGCCGTCGGCGGGCGCCGGGCTGTATTTCATCGGCGATAACGGCGTGGTCCAGCTGCTGTCCGCGTCGCAGGCTACGGCGCGCCCGGACCCGGCCCGCGGCCAGGCAGGTACCGGAGCCGTCCCGATGACATCGATCGCCGTGTCTCCGCCGGATGAGCGGTTCATCGCCGGCATCTCGCCAGGCGGCAAGATCGTCCAGTTCGGACCGCTCACCAAAGGGGCGACGCTCCGCTCCTGGCGGCCGGGCGGCAGGAGCACCTCGCTGAGCTGGGACAGCTACGGCGATCTCTGGGTGGCCACTACGCACGGCGTCTGGCTGCGGCCGCCCGACGGCAAGCCGCCCATCGCGGTGGACATCGGGCTGCTTCCCGGAGACCGGATCAGCGCGCTGCGGGTCGCCCCGGACGGAGTGCGCATCGCCGTGATCGTCCGCGGCAAGACTCCGTCACAGGTGCAGATCGGGGCGGTCACGCGCGGGGAGAACACGGCCTCCATCGGCCAGCTCGTGCCGATCGGCCAGGGCATCCGGGACCCGACGGCCCTGAGCTGGTACGACGCCGATGACCTGATGGTGCTTTCCAGCCCGGGCGGGGACGGAGCGGCGCTGGAGCGGGTTCCGGTCAACGGCGGCCAGCCGATTCCGGTGCCGCCGGAACGCCGCATCGTCTCGCTCGCCACCGCCGGATCTCATATCGTGGCGGGCCTTCGCGGCGGCCAGATCGTGACCTTCGGCGGGCTGGCCGGCGGCTGGGGCCCGCTGGTGGCGGGCGAGGATCCGGCCTACCCCGGCTGAGCCTCGCCAGAGGACGGAGACCGGCCCTTCACTCTCCGTTACTAATTGTGGGCGCTTGCCTCCTGACATTCGATCCGGATGCGGCTACCGTTCGTGTCATGGCACCCGCCCGGGTCCGTGGTTGCGTCGGGCAGGTCCCCCCTTCACCGGGGTGCCCGCCCTGGCAAGCCGATGCCAGCCGCAGGCGAAACGGCCCACGTAAGGCGACTTATCGTCGACCGATCACGGTGCGGCTTAGGAGTAAGTCCTGCCCCGCCGGGAGATCCGATGTCCCCCGGACCGGGAGAAGGGCAGTAGTGGCGAAGCAGCCGCGAGCCCCTCAGCAGGCGGATGTGGGGTCGAAGACCAGGTCGGCCGGGCGGGTGCCGCTCTCTCCGACCGGGCAGAAGGGGGTTCCCTGAGTGGACATCATCTTCAAGGGCCGGCACACGGACGTGCTGGAACGGTTTCGCAGGCACGCAACGGCCAAGCTGAGCAAGATCGCGAGGCTGGACAGCAAGGCAATCCGGGTGGACGTGGAGGTATCCAAGGAGCGGAACCCGCGCCAGTCGGGCCGCCGGGAACGGGTCGAGCTCACCATCTCCTCGCGCGGTCCGGCGATTCGCGCGGAGGCAGCCGCTGAGGACCGTTTCACGGCGCTCGACATGGCCTTCGCCAAGCTGGAATCTCGGCTGCGGCGAGCGGGCGACCGGCGCAAATGCCGTCATGGCGGGCACCCGGCGGGCCGTGTCGGCGACGTGGCGGAACCGGCTGAGTCGGCCGAGCCCGCTGAGCTGGCCGAGCCGGCCGGCCCAGCACGTATCCCGTCCGGCGGGCCAGCTAACCCGCAGTCCGCCGCGCGCCCGGCGGCACGGGAGACCCGCCCGGCCCGGGAGACCCGCCCGGCCCGCGAGACCCGCCCGGCCCGCGAGACCCGCCCGGCCCGTGAGCCCGGCCGGCCGGCCGGCCCCGATGACGACGTCGTCGCGATCCAGATGGAAGGCGAGGGCCCGCTGGTCGTGCGGGAGAAGTTCCACGGTGCCATGCCGATGAGCATCGACCAGGCGCTGTTCGAGATGGAAATGGTGGGCCACGACTTCTTCTTGTTCCGGGACTCCGACTGCGGCGAGCCGAGCGTCGTGTACCGGCGGCGCGGCTATCAGTACGGCGTGCTCCGCCTTGTCGAGCAGGACGCGGACCAGCGGGAGGCTGGATCGTTCGCGCGCAGGCAGCCGGCGGATGACAGCCAGCTGGACGGCGATCCGCTGCAGGACGGCCTGGGCGGGCTGAGCGACGCGGCCGGGCGGAACGCCAGCCCGCAGTCGGGCGGCCGCGCCAGGCGGAACAGCAAGGCCGGGCGGAACGGCAAGGCCGGGCGCAACGGCAAGGCCGGGCGCAAAGACGGGACCGTGCGGCGCGGCCGGGCCAGGCGGAACGGCAAAGCCGGGCAGGCGGCGGGGCCGCGCTCCATGTTCCCGGCAGGCTGGCCGGACCGGATCGCGGCGGCTGACCAGGAGGCCGGCTAGACGACCCAGCGGCGGCCAGGCGCCCTGTCCGCGCGCCTGGCGGCCAGGCGCCCTGTCCGCGCGCCTGGCACCTTTATCGCCACAGCGGCGCGTGCCCGCCGGGCCGGCCCCGCACCCTGCGCGGCGGGCTGCTGCATGGCAGGCTGCTGTGCGGCGGGCTGCTGTGCGGCGGGCTGCAGCTTGGCTGGCCGGGCTCGCAGGGGGCGTTGCCACCGCGCCGCCATCGCCGGCCGTGCGACCTCGTTGGCTCGGCGAGGGTCGCTGTCAGGGCACGGCTGGTCACGGAGTACCGTCCTGCGCGGCGCATGGTCCGCACCCGCCGCTGCCCGTGGCCGGTGCCACGGCGGCCAGCCGCGCCCGGCAGGCCGCGCTTGCGCCGGGGGCCGCCGTCGGCAAGAGTTGATCACGCAGCACCGAAGGCCGGCCCGGAGCCGCCTGGCGAACGGGTCCGGCACGCAGGAGGGCGGGTCATGGGAGGAGGCGTCATGGGCAGAGGCCGCGGAGCTGCCGATGGACGGCCGGTAAACCCGGGTCGTCCCGAGCCGATTCGCACGATGATCGTTGATGATCACGCACTGTTCCGCCGCGGCCTGGAGATGGTCCTCGATGAGGAGGAGGGCATCAAGGTCGTGGGCCAGGCCAGCGATGGATCCGAGGCGGTGCAGAAGGCCGGAGAGTCGCTTCCCGATGTCGTGCTGATGGACATCAGGATGCCCCGTAGCAGCGGAATCGAGGCATGCCGGGCGATGAAAGAGGTCGTCCCGAGCGCCAAGATCGTCATGCTCACGATCAGCGACGAGGAAGAGGACCTATTCGAGGCGATCAGGGCGGGTGCGAGCGGTTACCTGCTCAAGGACCTGCCGCTGGATGAGGTCGCGGAAACGGTGCGGGCCGTCCATGGCGGCCAATCCCTGATCAACCCGTCGATGGCGGGAAAGCTGCTGACCGAGTTCGCCACGCTGGCCAAGCGCGATGCCGAGGAACGTGCCCAGCAGGTACCGGCGCCGCGGCTCACCGAGCGGGAGATGCAGGTACTCAAGCTCGTTGCCAGGGGGATGAACAACAGGGACATCGCCAAAGAGCTGTTCATCTCCGAGAACACGGTCAAGAACCACGTGCGCAACATCCTGGAGAAGCTGCAAATCCATTCGAGGATGGAGGCAGTGATGGTCGCGGTCAGGGAGAAGCTGATCGAGTTCTCCTGAGTCGGCCGGAACGTTCACCCGTTGCCGATAGGACCAACTGGTGGGACCAGCGATGCCGGGCCTAGTCCGGCTCAAGCAACGTCGATGGGAGTCCCGCCGTTGTGAAGGCCGCTGCATCCGCCGGATGCTGCCGGGGCGCCGGATCCGGCGGTTCGTGGTGCCTGCGGTGCCTGTGGTGCTGATGGTGCGCGCGGTGAGCGTTCCGGCTCGTGCGGGGCGGGCAGTGAGCAATCGGAAGCGGGAAACGGGGTCACCAGCGGGCCGCCGGGTGCCCGCTCGGGCGGGGTGCCGCAGGCGGTCACTCGGGCGGGGTGCCGCAGGCGGTCACTCGGGCGGGGTGCCGCAGGCGGTCACTCGGGCGGGGTGCCGCAGGCGGCTACTCGGGCGGGGTGCCGCAGGCGGCTACTCGGGCGGGGTGCCGCAGGCGGTCACTCGGCGGGTGCCTCAGGTGGCTACTCGGGCGGGTGCCTCAGGCGGCTACTCGGGCGGGTGCCTCAGGCGGGGCACGGCTGAGGGGCCGCGATCACTCGGGCTGGCGCGCAGAGGGCGCCGGGGCGCGATACTCAGGTTTCTGCGGACAGCGCCGCCTTCAGCCGCGGCTCCAGCTCCGGCGGCTGCACGTGGCCGAGCTGGACGCTGTCACAGCCGACCCACGAAGCGGCCTCGGTCAGTGACCGCGCCATCGGCTCGGCGGCGCGCGGCGTGTCCAGCGACAGCTGGCGCGCGACGAGCGTCCGGCCGCTGCGGGCCGGATCGACCCGGCCCAGGAGACGCCCGCTGGCAAGCAGCGGCATCGTGAAGTACCCGTGCACGCGCTTCTCCCTTGGCACATAGGCCTCGAGGCTGTGCTCGAAGCCAAACATCCGCAGCGTGCGCTTCCTGTCCCAGATGAGAGAGTCGAACGGCGACAGCAGGGTGACCCGGTGTCGGCCGCGACGTGAGCCTGGCTGCCCTGCGGCGGCTGCCATCTGCAGGGCGGCCGGATCGGCCCAGCCCGGGATCGCGGTCCCGCCGCCGTCGATCTCGACTGGCGTGAGCCCGGCCGCCACCGCGGCGTCCGTCGTGGCGGCGATGCTCTTGAGCGGGCCACGACTGAACTGGCTCAGCCGCTGGTAGTCGACCAGGTCTGCCCTGGTAACCACCCCCAGAGCGCGAGCGGCCACGCCGACCAGGTGAATCACGCACTCCTCATCGGTCGGCTCGGAGCCGAGCAGCTGGTCAAGGAGCACGCGCTCAGGCAGGTCATACACGCGGCGCCAGCCTGCCCGCCGGGAGCAGATCACCTCGCCCGTATCGAGCAGCCACTCAACGGCGATCTTCGTCTCCGACCAGTCCCACCAGGCGCCGCCGTTCTTGGCGCCGCCGAGCTGGGTGGCTGTCAGCGGGCCCTCCGCCGTGATCCTGGCCAGCACGTCGGCGCAGGCACGCTCGTGGCTCCGGTGCCAGCGCATCCCCCTGGCCCGCAGCGCGCGGCGCCGGAAGGCGTAGTACGGCCATTCCTCGATCGGGAGCACGCAGGCGGCATGCGACCAGTACTCGAAGGCGCCCGCCTGGCCAGGATTCCAGTAGGCGCGCTCGATGCGGGCTCGCGGGATGGCGCCGAGCCTGGCGTAGGCAACCAGCTCATGCGAGCGCGCAAGGACGCTGATCGTGTCGAGCTGGACGGCGCCGAGCCGCCGGAGCATGCCGGGCACTCCGCCGCGCCGTCCTTCCGCGCCGATCAGGCCTTGCGCCCCGAGCGTGATCAGGCGCGCGTCATCCGGGGTCAGCGTGAGCTTCGGAGCCGGGAAGGAAAGGCTGGCCACGAGCCGCAAGCGTAACTGGCGACTCTGACAGTCCGGATGGCAGCGGCGGGCAGTGTAGCCGGACGGGCTGACGGGACGGGCCGGATGGCAGCGTGGCCGGACGGGCTGACGGGACGGGCCGGATGGCAGCGTGGCCGGACGGGCTGACGGGACGGCCGACAGGCAGCGTGGCCGGACGAGCAGGCGGACGGGTCGGCCGACGGGCGGGGTCGGCTGGCGGCGTGGCCCGCCGAGCAGACCGGACGGGGCCGGCTGGCAGGGACGGGCAGACGGGACGGGCCGGTCTAGTACCAGTCCTCGAAGATGTTGGTCGCAAGCGCGAGCAGCCCGCCGACGGCCGCGAACGCCGCGCTCGCCCAGAACAGCCACCAGGTCGGGCCGAAGACGAGGGCGAAGCCGCCGGCGATGAAGCCGATCATGATGATGGCGACGGCCGTCCAGGAGACAGCGCGCCCGTGGAACGCCGGCAGCGGCGTAAAGGCGCCGCTGACCTGGTGGTGGGTGAGCATGCGCGAGTCTTCAGGGCTGCCTCCGGTGACCGCCGGGTCCGCCGCCGCCTCGCCCATGGTGCCCGGTCTCAGCTGATCGGCCATGCGCGCTGCTCCTCTCGTCATGAGTCGCCACCGTACCCCTCATTGTGATCGGGGCCTGCGAGCACGCGGCATCCGCCCCCTGAAGTATGGTCCTTATCGCGCAGGCTCGGCTTCACCCCGCCGCTCGCCTACCATGACTTAAGAACACGGCGGCACCGGTCCGCCACGATGCCGTCCGCTGCCCGGCCACGAAATTGGCCCGCTACGGCGAGGCGGCGACAGAGCCAGTCAGTAAGCCGATCCGCGAGGAGCGCGACGCAAGTGCCAGTCATCATCGATAGTGTCCTTCGCGCCGGCGAGGGCAAGATCCTGCGCAAGCTCAAGCGGATTGCCCATCAGGTCAACTCGATCGAGGACGATTTCGCCGCGCTGAGCGACGGCGACCTGCGTGCCCTGACCACCGAGTTCAGGCAGCGCCACGCGGATGGCGAATCGCTGGACGACCTGCTCCCCGAGGCATTTGCGGCAGTCCGGGAGGCGGCGAAGCGGACCCTGGGCCAGCGGCCTTTCGATGTGCAGCTGATGGGCGGCGCCGCGCTGCACTTCGGCAATATCGCGGAGATGAAGACCGGTGAAGGCAAGACCCTGGCCGGGGTGCTGCCCGCCTACCTGAACGCCCTGGCCGGCCGGGGCGTGCACATCATCACCGTCAACGACTATCTGGCCAAGCGTGACTCCGAGTGGATGGGGCGGGTGCACCATTTCCTCGGCCTCGAGGTCGGCTGCATCCTGGCGCAGATGGAACCGGAGGAGCGCCGCAAGCAGTACGACGCCGATATCACCTACGGGACCAACAACGAGTTCGGCTTCGACTACCTCAGGGACAACATGGCCTGGGGCCTGGAGGAGCGCGTCCAGCGCGGACATTCCTATGCCATCGTGGACGAGGTTGACTCGATCCTGATCGACGAGGCCCGCACCCCGCTGATCATCAGCGGCCCCGCGGACCAGAACAGCCGCTGGTATCAGGAGTTCGCCAAGATCGCGCCGCGGCTCCGGCGCGGCGAGGACGGCCAGGGTGACTACGAGGTCGACGAGAAGAAGAAGACCGTCGGCATCCTCGAGGCCGGCGTGGAGAAGGTCGAGGATTGGCTCGGCATCGAGAACCTGTACGAGTCGGTGAACACGCCCCTGGTCAGCTTCCTGAACAATGCGCTGAAGGCCAAGGAGCTGTACAAAAAGGACAAAGACTACGTCGTGATCAATGGCGAGGTCCTGATCGTCGACGAGTTCACCGGCCGCATGCTGCACGGGCGCCGCTATAGCGAGGGGATGCACCAGGCCATCGAGGCCAAGGAAGGCGTCCAGATCAAGGACGAGAACCAGACCCTCGCCACCATTACCCTGCAGAACTACTTCCGCCTGTACGAGAAGCTGGCCGGCATGACCGGCACGGCGATGACCGAGGCGAACGAGTTCCACCAGACCTACAAGCTCGGCGTCGTCCCGATTCCGACGAACATGCCGATGATCAGGGCCGACCAGCCTGACCTCGTCTATCAGACGGTACAGGCCAAGTTCCAGGCGTGCGTGGACGACATCGTCGAGCGGCACCGGGCGGGCCAGCCGGTTCTGGTGGGCACGACCAGCGTGGAGAAGTCAGAGATCGTGTCCAAGATGCTGAAGCGCCAGGGCGTCCCGCACGAGGTGCTGAACGCGAAGTACCACGAGCGCGAGGCGGCGATCATCGCCCAGGCCGGGCGGAAGGGCGCCGTGACCGTCGCCACGAACATGGCGGGCCGCGGCACCGACATCATGCTGGGCGGGAACCCGGACTTCGTCGCCGACCTGGAGCTGCACCAGCGCGGGCTTTCTCCGGTCGAGACGCCAGAGGACTTCGAGGCAGCGTGGCCGGAGGCGGTGGAGAAGGCCAGGCGGGCCGTGGCCGAGGAGCATGAGGAGGTCGTCGCCGTGGGCGGCCTGTACGTTCTCGGCACTGAGCGGCATGAGTCACGCCGGATCGACAATCAGCTCCGCGGCCGGTCCGGGCGGCAGGGTGACCCGGGCGAGTCGAGGTTCTACCTGTCGCTCGAAGACGACCTGATGCGGATGTTCAACGCGGACAAGGTCGCGCACTTCATGGAATGGCTGAAGACGCCGCCGGAAGTGCCGATCGAGTCGAAGGCGGTCAGCCGCTCGATCAGGTCCGCGCAGACCCAGGTCGAGCAGCAGAACTTCGAGATCCGCAAGGACCTGCTCAAGTACGACGACGTGATGAACCGCCAGCGCCACGTCATCTATGACGAGCGGCGGAAGGTGCTCGAGGGCGCGGACATGCACGAGCAGGTCCGCGGCATGACCGACGAGGTGGTCGCCAGCTACGTCGCGGCCGCCACCAGCGAGGGCTTCCCGGAGGAATGGGACCTCGATCAGCTCTGGCGGGCCTTCCGCCAGCTCTACCCCGGCGGCATGACGATCGACGGGGTGATCGAGGAGGCAGGCGGGGAACGTTCCGCGCTCTCGACCGAGTTCCTGACGGCAATCATGCAGCAGGACGCGCAGGCCGCGTACGACCGCCGCGAAGCGGAACTGACGCCTGAGGTGATGCGGGAGCTTGAGCGCCGCGTGGTCCTGTCGGTGCTGGACCGCAAGTGGCGTGAGCACCTGTACGAGATGGACTACCTGCGTGACGGCATCGGCTTGCGGGCGTGGGCGCAGCGCGACCCGCTGGTGGAATACCAGCGCGAGGGCTTCGACATGTTCAGCGAGATGATGGCGGGCATCAAGGAAGAATCGGTCGGCAGCCTGTTCAATCTCCAGGTCCAGGTGCAGGAGGGCCCGATCGTCGAGGAGGCGGGCCCCGATGCCGGGCCGCTTGCGGCCGGCCCGGGAACCGCCATGCCGGGGATTGCCCAGGGCGGCCAGGCCGCTGGCACCGCCCAGGGCGGCCAGGCCGGAGCAGGCGGCGGCGCCAGGACTGCGGGCCGGTCTCAGGGCGGCCGGTCCCGGTCGAGGCGGGCCGCTGGCCGCCATGCCGCCGGGCCGGCACCCGGTGCACCGGATGATCAGGCTGTCCCGGCGGCCTTCGCGCCGCGCGGGCTCGCTCAGCCGCAGCGGCCAGGGCGGCTGGAGTACAGCGCGCCGAGCGAGGACGGGACAGGAAAGGCCGAGCGCCGGGCCGGGTCTGCGGGCCAGGGCAGCGCGGCTGGCGGCCGGGTCGGCAGGAATGACCTGTGCCCGTGTGGTTCCGGCCGCAAGTACAAGCGCTGTCACGGCGACCCGCGCAACCGCCAGGATTCCTGACCAGCTGTTCATGGCAGCATGCGCAGGACCCGCGGACCGGGCGGCGGCCAGGTCGGCAGGAATGATGTGTGCCCGTGTGGTTCCGGCCGCAGGTGCAAGCGCTGTCACGGCGACCCCGCGCAACCGCCAGGATTCCTGACCGGCCGTCTCAGGCAGCATGCGCAGTGCCTGCGGGGCAGCTGAATCAGGGCCCGGGCGGCACGGGGCCGAGGCCGCCTGAGTTCATGATCCTGGGGATTTCTCGGTCGTATTGACCGAGAAATCCCCAGGATCATGTTGCTGAACGCCGTTGCCGCGGCGTGCTGCGTCAGGCGGCCTCGACGGCCGTGCATACCCACCGCGCGGCCTGCGCGTCACGCCCGGGGCTGGCCTGGCGCGGGCCTGCCCGCTCTAGCCGCACGGCCAGCGCCCGCACCCTCGGGCCGACACCGACGATCACGGTCATCTCGACCACGCCGGCAGCTGGCCGGAAGGCGACGACGCGCCGTACCCGAGGCTGCTCACGGGCCGCAAGCAGCGGCCCGAGACGCTGGATATGCCGTCGCGCCCGCTCGGTCGTCCAGGGCACGATCTGGCGGGGCGGCCGGGCCCCGGCCAGGGTCTCCGCGAGAACCTGGGCGAACGTGCCCGGCCAGCCGGGCGGTGCCGCCTGGCTCCCGGCCCGCGATCCCGCGACAGCCCGCCGCGGCCCAGGGACCTGCCCGCCCGGCGGTGTTTGCCCGGCTCGCTCTGGCTGCCCGGCTCGCTCTGGCTGCCCGGCCGGCGGTGTTTGCCCGGCTTGCTGTGCCTGCCCGGCCGGCGGTGCTTGCCCGGCTCGCTCTGGCTGCCCGGCCCTCGACGGGGGCATTCCCCCGGCGGCCGCGGGAGCGGGTGCGCCAGCACCCGCCTCATCGTCGTAGGGCGGTGCCGAGTCGGGGATCGTGAGCATCCTTACTGCCACCGCGTCAGGCAGCGGGCGCTCGCCCGGCGGCCGCCGCTTGCCCCGCGGCCGCCGGGTGATCCCGGGAACCAGGGGGAGCACCGTCGGCGCACCGGATAAAGTCCCTGGCTGGTCCCGCTCGCCAGTCGCGGGCTGCACACCTGCTGAGCCTGTGAGCTCCGTTGACATCTGACCTCCGGAGAAGCACGCGTCATCCACGGGTCCGGCGCTTCGGCCGCCGGCCGGAGCAGGCTCCCGGGGGCACCCGTTTGCCGGCCTGCCTGAGTTGTAGCCGCCGCCGGTGACATTTCCGGGCAACTGGCCCGCGGGCCGGCGGACTACGCTCAGGCCGCGGCCCCGGGTCATCCGGCCAGCCGCGGCGCGGCAGGACAGCCACATCCTGTCCGGCCGCAGCTCGCCCGGCCGCAACCGGAATGCTGAGGCCGCCAGGAAGGTTCAGGTTCGGTGAAGTCCCGAACAGTGCCCGCCATCCACCTGGAGCAGAAAGTGTCGCTGCCGCCCCTGGTCACGCCCGCCGCAGACCTTAGCGTCGATGAGGTCAGGCGGTACTCACGTCACCTGATCATTCCTGATGTCGGCATGACCGGGCAGAAGCGCCTGAAGAACGCGAAGGTGCTCTGCGTCGGGGCTGGCGGGCTGGGTTCCCCCGCCCTGCTGTACCTGGCCGCCGCCGGCGTCGGCACCCTCGGCGTCATCGATTTCGATACCGTCGACGAATCGAACCTGCAGCGCCAGATCATCCACGGCCAGTCCGACATCGGCAGGCCGAAGGCACAGTCAGCGCGCGACAGCATCAAGGAGATCAACCCGTACGTCACTGTCGTCCTGCACGAGACGCAGCTCGACTCGGACAACGCGCTGCAGATTTTCGCCCAGTACGACCTGATCGTCGATGGCACTGACAACTTCGCGACTCGTTATCTGGTCAATGACGCTTGCGTGCTCCTCGGCAAGCCCTACGTCTGGGGTTCCATCTACCGCTTCGACGGCCAGGCCAGCGTCTTCTGGGCAGAGCACGGACCCTGCTACCGCTGCCTGTACCCGGAGCCGCCGCCACCAGGAATGGTGCCGTCGTGCGCGGAGGGCGGCGTTCTCGGCGTGCTCTGCGCCTCGATCGGGTCGATCCAGGTCAACGAGGCGATCAAGCTCATCGTGGGAATAGGCGACCCGCTCGCCGGGCGGCTGATGATCTACGACGCGCTGGAGATGAGCTACCGCTCGGTGCGGGTCAGGAAGGATCCGGAGTGCCCGGTCTGCGGCAAGAACCCGACGATCACCGGTCTGATCGACTATGACGCGTTCTGCGGGACGGTCTCCGAGGACGCGCAGCAGGCCGCCGTCGGCTCGACAATTACCGCCACGGAGCTGAAGGGGATGCTCGACCGCGACGATGACATCTTCCTGGTTGACGTCAGGGAGCCGAACGAGTATGAGATCGTCTCCATACCCGGGGCTGTCCTGATCCCGAAGGACCAGTTCCTGTCCGGGGCCGCGCTTGAGCGTCTTCCGCAGGACAAGCGGGTAGTGCTGCATTGCAAGAGCGGAGTGCGCAGTGCCGAGTGCCTGGCAGTGGTGAAGAATGCCGGTTTCGCGGATGCGGCGCACGTGGGCGGAGGAGTCCTCGCGTGGATCAGCCAGGTAGATCCGTCACTGCCGGCTTACTGACCCGGGGCTGCCGGGAGCATGACCGCGCCATCCGCGCGGCGGCGCCTCCTCGGCGGTTAGCACAGGCCGTAGCATTCTGGTGTGGCCGTGCAGTCGGAAGATCCGGGCAGAGGTAGCGTCCCGGTGCACACCGACTCAGGCGACGGAAGTCCCTCGCCCGTTGAGCCCGGCCTTGTGGCGCCGGCCGCGCCGCCGGCCGGCCAGGGCAGGCTGCGGTCAGGGCTGACGGTGGCCGCGCTGGTGCTCGGGCTCGCCGGGCTTGCCGCCTCGGCGGCCGGCATCGCCGTCCAGGTGCTGCCCCGGCGTTTCAGCGCCGCACAGCAGCAGCAGATCATGGCCTGGGAGTCAGCCCGGCGCTGGCGTGCATCGCCGGTCGCGAAGATCTTCCCGCCCACCGTGGCATACCAGCTGCCCAGTTACGCGCTGTCCGGCTCCGCCGGGCTGCCGCTGCGGGCCCGCCGCGTCGGGATCGCCCGGCAGGCGGCCTGCAGGACGGGCGCCGACCCGGCCGCCGCGGCGGTGCTCAGGCAGCACGGCTGCGCTGCCATGCTCAGGGCCACCTACATCGACGGGACCGGGAGCCTGGTGGTCACGGTCGGAGTGGCAGTGATGCCGGGCACGGCCGCGACGGTTGCCGCGATCCGCGCGCTGCCGACCCGGCATGGACTCCAGTCCGGCGTACGTCCGCTGGCCTTCGGCCGCACTCTTACCGCGGGCTTCGGGGCCGCGCAGCGGCAATTCTCCCATGCCGTCGCCGCCGGGCCATACCTGATCTTGTCCGTGGCCGGCTATGCCGACGGCAGGCCGCGGGTCCAGGTATCGACGGATGCATACGCGCAGGACGAGATGAGCAGCCTGGCCGATGGCGTCGCGGATACGATAAGCGCGCCGCTCGGTGCCCTGCCCTCGCCGCCCCGCTGCCCGGGAGCTCCCGGATGCTGAGGGCGCGGGCAGCCCGGTGGCGGCGGTCGTTCAGCTGCCTGCTGGCCCTGACGGCGGCCATGGCCGCGGCAGCCGCTCTCACAGCGGGCCCGGCCGGTGCCGACAGCGTGCGCGACGCCCAGCAATGGGTGCTGGACGCCGTCGACGCGCCAGCTGCCTGGCCGGTGAGCCAGGGCCAGGGCGTCCTTGTCGCCATCATCGACAGCGGCGTCCAGCCTGACGTGGCGGACCTGTCGGGCTCGGTCACCACCGGGCCCGACTTCAGCGGCGTCAGCACCAAGCCGGCCGACCCGAACTGGGGAATGCACGGTACCTGGATGGCCTCGCTGATCGCCGGGCACGGGCACGATGGCGACAACGGGATCAGCGGGGTGGCGCCGAGAGCCAGAGTGCTTTCGATCCGGGTGCTTCCCGACAAGAAGGACCCGGCCTACGCGCAGTACCAGCGTGAGCCGTCCAGCAGCGCCCAGCGGGCGCTGGCGAAGGCCATCAGGTACGCGGTCGCGCACCGGGCAGGCGTGATCAGCATGTCCCTTGGCTACGGCGCGTCCAGCAGGGCAGTCAGGTCGGCACTCCAGGATGCGCTCAGGCACAAGGTCGTGGTGATCGCCTCCTCCGGTAATTCGGGGCAGGACGCGGGCGGCCGCGGGCGGTCTCACGCGCCGGACTCGTTCCCGGCGGATTACCCGGGCGTGCTCGGCGTGGCAGCGGTGGATCGCGCTGGGGCACCGGCCAGGTTCTCCAGCGACAACCTGTCGGTCCGGGTGGCCGCGCCCGGTGTGCAGGTCCCGGCGGAGGGCGGGGATGGGCAGTACTGGCTGGTCAGCGGAACCAGCCCGGCGTGCGCGCTTACTTCCGGGGTGGCAGCGCTGATCAAGTCGGCGTACCCGCGGCTGGCACCGGCCCTGATCGTGCGGGCCATCACCTCCAGCGCGCAGGACCGGCCGCCAGGAGGGTACGACGACCGGGTGGGCTTTGGCACGGTTGACGCGGCTGCGGCGCTGACCGCGGCGGCGCGTCTGACCAGGTACCGGTCGGCCGGGCGGGGCCTGCGCCCGGCCGACCATTTCGGCGGCGGGCCGGCGGCCATCCCGCCAGCCCCGGTACAGCCGCGCGGCCTCGGCCAGCTCGTGCTCTTCTGCCTGCTGGCGGCCGGCTGCCTGGCGATCACGGTCACCGCGGCCAGCAGGCTGGTGCTGGCACGGGGGCGGGGGAGCGTGAGCCAGGCTGATCCGGGCGGGCAGGAGCTGACATCGGCGTGGCCGGCCGGCGGCGGGCCTGACGGCACCGGCCAGAACGGGGCCGTTGCGGGCGGATTCAGCGTGGCCGGCCAGACAGGCGGCAGCGACGACCCGGCCGGCCCGCGTCAGGGCGGCGCCGCCCCCGGCAGCGGCGCGCCGAACGGCGGTGCCGCTCCTGTCAGGCACGCGGCGCCGAAGGCGTGGTCGGCCTTCATCTGGCCGCCGAACCGCGTGGCCGCGGCCAGGCAGGAAGTCAGCCCGCCGGGTCACGCCACGCCAGGCCACCCCAAGCCGGAGCACGCCGTCTCGGAGCATGCCGCGCCGGAGTCCGTAGAGCCAGGGCACGCCGCGCCGGAGCAACCCCAGCCCGGTCCTGGAGACGGGAAGTGACGGGCCGGACGGGGACGCGTCCCGGCCCCCGCCGGCCAGCCCGGGACCGCGGGGAGGCAGGGCCGGGCGGGATGCCCGACGGGTTCGCCAGCCGCGTCCTCGATGTGACGGAGGCGATACCGCCAGGCCGCGTCATGTCCTACGGAGATATCGCCGAGTACCTGGGCGAGGGCGGGCCGCGCCAGGTCGGCAGGGTGATGGCGCTGTGGGGTGGCGGGGTGGCCTGGTGGCGGGTCATCCACGCGGACGGATCGCTGCTGGTCGGCCACGAGCGGGAGGCCCTGCGGAATTATCAGAACGAGGGCACGCCGATGCGGGCCGGCGGCGATGGCCGTCCCGGCAAGGTCAACATGCGGCTGGCTCGCTGGGACGGCGTGAGCTGACGGCAGGCGCCCCAATACCCGGACGGATGTCAGAAGGCTCTGCTGGAATGCCGTACGACATGGAAACGCACCCGCCTGCCTACCGGCTGGTCCGCCGTCCGGTGCCGGCGGCCGACCCGCCACTGCTCGATGAGGATCAGCTCCGGGTGGTCGGCCATGCTGGCGGCCCGCTGCTTGTCCTGGCGGGTCCTGGCACGGGGAAGACCACCGCCATCGTGGAGACCGTGGCCGGCCGGATCACGGGCCGCGGAGTCGATCCCGGCCGGGTCCTCGTACTGACCTTCAGCCGCAAGGCTGCGCAGGAGCTGCGAGAGCGAATCACCCTGCGGCTCGGCCGGACCACCAGGGATCCGCTGGCCCTCACCTTCCACAGCTACGCGTACGCCCTGGTGCGCAGGGAATTCGTGCTGGCAGGCGACGAACCGCCTACGCTGCTACCCGGCCCGGAGCAGCTACTTGAGGTCCGCAGGCTGCTCAGAGGGGAGGCAGCGGACGGCGGCTCCCGCTGGCCGCAGCGGCTCCGCCCAGCGCTCGGCACCAGGGGTTTCGCTGCCGAGTTGCGCGACTTCCTGCTCCGTGCGGCCGAGCGCGGCCTGGACGGGCCCGGCCTGACCAGGCTCGGCCGGGAACACGGCCGCGACGACTGGGAGGCCGCGGGCGGCTTCCTTGACCGGTATGCCGCCAGGTTCGACCTCGCCCCGGTGCCCGCCTACGACTACGCCGAGATCGTCAGGATCGCCGGCCGGCTGCTCGGCCGGCCTGCGGTGCGGGACCGGGAGCGGCGCGCCTATGACATCGTCCTCGTGGACGAATACCAGGACACCGACCCGGCCCAGGAAGAACTCCTGCATGCGCTGGCCGGCGACGGCCGCGAGCTGATCGTGGTCGGCGATCCCGATCAGTCCATTTACGGCTTCCGCGGCGCGGACAGCCGCGCCCTCATGCGGTTCCCCGATCGCTTCCGTGCCCCGGACGGCCAGCCCGCCCGGGTGATCGCCCTGCATACCTGCCGGCGCAGCGGCCCGGTCCTGCTGGCCGCTTCGCGCCGGGTGGCGCGCAGGCTCCCCGCCGCGCACGGCACGGAGACCCAGGATCCTGACCGGGGGCACCGGGCGCTTGTCCCGCTGGCACAGGCCGATCGCGGCACGGTGCGCGTGGTCATTGCGGCCAGTGCAACGCAGGAGGCCGCGGTCATCACCGACACGCTGCGCCGTGCGCACCTGATGGACCGCGTGAGCTGGTCGTCGATGGCGGTACTCGTGCGGTCGGCGACCAGGCAGGTGCCGCTACTGCAGCGCGCCCTGGCTGCGGCGGGCGTCCCGGTGGCCGTCGTCGGCGACGAGCTGCCGCTGGCCGCCGAGCCGGGTACCCGGCCGCTGCTGACCCTGCTGAACTGCGCGCTACGGCCCGGCGCGCTGACCGAGGAGACCGCGGCGGAGCTGCTCACAGGCCCGCTCGGCGGCAGCGACCCGCTCGGCCTGCGGCGGCTCAGCCGCGCGCTGCGGGTGGCTGCCGAGACTGCCGGGGAGCAGCCCTCGGAAGAACCGCTGGCGGCGGCGCTGCGCGACCCGCGTGACCTGGCGCTGGCTGGCTGGCCCGCGGGGCGGCGCGCGGCCCGCCGGGCGGCGGGTGAGCCAGCGGGGGCCACGGCGGCCGGGGCTGCCGCGGTCGGCGCGGAAGCGGCCGCGGCGGGCGGCGTCAGCCGGCTCACCACCGGGCCCGCCGCGAGTTCGCCGATCACCGCCGCGCGCCGGGTCGCCGGGCTGCTCGAGCTGGCCAGGCAGACGGCGGTCAGCGGGACGGCCCACGAGGTTCTCTGGGCGGTGTGGAACGCCTCGGGCCTTGCCGGTGCCTGGCAGGCGGCCAGCGCGGCGGGAGGCAGCCGGGGCGCCGCGGCAGACGCCGACCTCGATGCCGTTGCCGCGCTGTTCGACGCGGCCGGGCGGTTCACCTCGCGGCTGCCACCCGGCTCGCCGCGGCTCTTCCTGGACAGCCTGGCCGGCCAGGAGATCGCGGGTGACACGCTGGCGGAGCACAGCCCGCAGGGGGATGCGGTCGCCGTCCTCACCGCGCACCGGGCCAAGGGGCTGGAATGGGATCTCGTCGTGGTGGCGGGCGTCCAGGAAGGCACCTGGCCGGACGTGCGGATGCGCGGCTCGCTGCTGGGCATGGACGAGCTTGTCGATGCGGTGGCAGGCGACCAGGAGCGCGCGGTAGCGGCCGACGTGGCTGCCGCGGCGCTCAGCGCGAAGCTGCTGGCCGAGGAGCGCAGGCTGTTCTACGTGGCGGCCACCAGGGCACGCCGCATGCTGGTGGTCACGGCGGCTGGCGGGGAGGACAGCGAGGAGCGGCCTTCCCGATTCCTCGCCGAGCTGGCTGGCGATGACATCGAGATCGAGCGGGCTGCCGGCGCTGGCCGGGGCTGGCTATCGCTGCCGGCGCTGGCGGCGGACCTGCGACGCACCGTGGCTGACCCGGCCAGGCCGCCTCGGCTGCGCCGGGCGGCGGCGGCCCAGCTGGCGAGGCTGGCCGCGGCCGGGGTACGCGGAGCCAGTCCGCGACAGTGGTATGCCATGACCGAGCTGTCCAGTTCCGCCGTGCTGACCGACGGGGACGTGCGCCTTTCGCCGTCCCAGGTCGAGTCGTTCACCAAGTGCGGGCTGCGCTGGCTGATCGAGTCGGCAGCCGGCGCCAGCTCGCCGAGCGTGCTCCGCCATCTCGGCACGGTGATCCATGCCGCCGCCGTGCTGGCCGCCGACGGCGCGGACGACGCGGACATCGCCAAGCGGATCGACGAGATCTGGCATCATCTCGACTTCGGCAGCGCCTGGTATAGCTCCAAGCAGCGTGCGCAGGCCGAGCGGATGGTCCGCAGGTTCCTCGGCTGGCACCGGGCGAACCCGCGCGAGCTCGTTGCCGTCGAGCAGGCGTTGCAGGTCCGGGTCGGGCGAGTAGAGATCACCGGCCGGGTGGACCGGCTGGAGCGGGGCGATGACGGGAGCGCGATCGTCGTCGACCTGAAGACCGGGACGAGCAGGCCGCCCGACGGCGACCTGGGCCGGAATCCGCAGCTCGGCGTTTACCAGCTGGCGGTATTGCTGGGTGCCTTCGAGGCGCTCGGCCTGACCGAGCCCGGCGGCGCGGAGCTCGTCCAGGTCGGCAAGGCCGGCCTGACGTCACAGGCCAGGGTGCAGCGCCAGCGGCCGCTCGCGCAGGACCCCGACCCCGCCTGGGCAAGGGAACTGGTCGAGACCGTAGCGGCCGGGATGTCCGGTTCAGTCTTCGAGGCGAAGGTGAATCCCGGCTGCCGGGTCTGCCCGATCGCGGCCTGCTGCCCGGTGCACGAGCGCGGCGGGCAGGTGGCTCCGTGACCGGGCGGTACGGCCCGGCGCAGCTCGCCCGCTTGCTGGCGGTGGCCGAGCCAACCGCCGAGCAGTCCGCCGTCATCGCCGCGACGCCCGGCCCGATGGCCGTGATCGCCGGGGCGGGATCCGGCAAGAGCGAGACGATGGCGGCCCGGCTGATCTGGCTGGTGGCGAACGGCATAGTGCGGCCAGAACGGGTGCTCGGGCTCACCTTCACCAGGAAGGCCGCAGCCGAGCTGGCGCAGCGGGTCCGGGTCAGGCTGGACGGCCTGCGCGCGGCAGGGCTGGCCTCCGGCGGTGCTGAGCCGGCCTCCCGCAGCCCCGGGCTGGCCTCCGGTGGTCCGGGGCTGGCCTCCGGCGGCCTGGCCGTCAGCGGGGCCGCAGGGCCGCTGGCGGCGGATGAGATCTTCGGCGACGCGGTCGTCTCCACCTATCACGCCTACGCGGGGCGGCTCGTCGCCGATCACGCGCTGCGCGAAGGGCTGGAGCCGTCGCTGCGCCTGATCACCCCGGCGGTCTCCTGGCAGCTCGCCGCCCGCGTGGTCGCTTCCTATGACGGCCCGATGGACGCGGTCGGCTGGACCCCCGCATCGGTCACCGCGGCGGTGCTCGATCTGTCCGGCGAGCTCGCCGAGCACCTGCGCGGTCCCGACGATGTCCGGTCGGCGGGGGAATGGCTGGCCCGCCGCCTCGGTGAGCTGCCCCGCCCGACCGCGCTCGCGCGCAAGATCATCGACTGCCAGCGCACCCGCGAGCAGCTGCTGCCGCTGGTGGTGGCCTACGCGGCGGCCAAGGCGGCCAGGGAAGTCATCGACTACGGCGATCAGGTGGCGCTGGCCGCCAGGATCGCCGTGGCGCACCCGGAGGTCGGCACGGCCGAGCGAGCCCGTTACCAGGTCGTGCTGCTCGATGAGTATCAGGACACCAGCCATGCCCAGCTGGTTCTGCTGCGGGCGCTGTTCGGGGGCGGGCACCCGGTCACCGCGGTCGGCGACCCGTGCCAGTCGATCTACGGCTGGCGCGGCGCGAGCGCGGGCAACCTGCGCCGGTTCGCCACCGATTTCCCGCCACGAGGCGGCGGCCCCGCGCCGGTGCGGCAGCTGTCCACCAGCTTCCGCAACACCGGGCGGGTCCTGGACGCGGCCGCTGCCCTGCAGGAGGGCCTGCGTGCGTCCGCACCCGGGGTGCCCCGGCTTGTCGCCCCGCCTGGGCGGGCGGGCCGCGGCCGGGTCGTCTGCGCCCTGCTGGAAACTGCGGCCGACGAGGCGCGCTGGGTGGCCGGCCAGATCGCCGCGCTGCTCGGCCTGCCGCCCGGCATCGCGCCGGACGGGAGGCCCTGGCCAGACGGCCGCGCCGACCCCGTGCGCCCGTCCGACATCGCCGTGCTGTGCCGCAAGCGGGCTCAGTTCCCGGCGCTGCGCGCCGCGATCGAGGCCCGCGGCATCCCGGTCGAGGTGGTCGGGCTCGGCGGGCTGCTGACGGTGCCAGAAGTTCAGGATGTGGTCGCGACCCTCCGGGTGATGCACGACCCGGGCGCGGCCGACGCGCTGGCCAGGCTGCTGACCGGCCCGCGGTGGCGGATCGGCCCGCGGGACCTGGTGGCGCTCGGCCGCCGGTCCCGTCAGCTGGCCCGGCAGGGAAGGATGCCGGCCCGGGAGCCGGAGGCACGGCCCGACGTTCCGGATCCTGATGTGCTGGCCCAGGCCGTCACCGACTTCACCGCTGATCCCGGCAGCCTGGTGGAGGCGCTGGATGATCTGGGCGATCCGGCGGCGTACTCCGCCGCCGGATACGGCAGGCTCGCCGCGCTGGCCGCGGAGCTGCGGACGCTGCGCGGCCACGCCGGGCGGCCGCTGCCCGAGCTTGTCGGCGAGGTCGAGCGCGCGCTCGGGCTCGATATCGAGGTATCCGCCCGGCCCGGCGGCGACCCGGCGACGTCGCACGCCGACCTTGACGCGTTCGCGGACGCGGCTGCGGCGTTCGCCGGGGATCAGCAGGAGCCCACGCTCGGCGCGTTCCTCGCCTACCTGGCCGCCGCTGAAGACGAGGAGTTCGGCCTGGAAGCTGGCCGGGTCGGCGAGGGGGACTCGGTCAAGCTGGCGACCGTGCACGCGGCCAAGGGCCTGCAGTGGGCCGCCGTCATCGTTCCCGGGCTTGCCGACGGGGCGCAGGCGCACATGTTCCCGGCCAGGCCGAGGGTGACTACGCGGTGGCCGGAGAATCCCCGGCTGCTCCCGTTTGGCCTGCGAGGCGACACCGCTGACCTGCCCGGGCTGACCGGCCTCGACGCGGAGGCGCTGGCCGATTTCGCCGCCGCGTGCGGGGAGCGCGATCTCGCCGAGGAACGCAGGCTCGCGTATGTGGGGGCCACCCGGGCCGCGTTCTGGCTGGGATGCGCCGGCTACTGGTGGGGGAGCGGCACATCGCGGCTCGGCCCGTCCGTCTTCCTGGAGGAAATCCGCGCGGCCTGCGAGTCTGGCGCGGGCAGCGTGGCCTGCTGGTCGCCGCCGCCGGAGCCGGATGCGGAGAATCCCGCGCTGGCCGAGCCCGCCGCTGCCTGGTGGCCGGCCACGGCTGACGGCGCCAGGTACGAGGCGATCCGCGAGGCGGCGGCACTCGTGGAGGAGGCCATCGCCGGCCAGGCCGCTGCCCCGGCAGCGACCACCGCCGCCCCGGCAGCGACCACCGCCGCCCCGGCAGCGCCGCCTGCCGCCGCCGCCCCGATCGCCGCGGCCGGCCCGGCCAGTCCCGCCGCCGCTACGGCCGGGCCCGGCACGGCCGCTCCCGCCGGCGGGCCTGTCGCCCGCGCGGCCAGTCCCGCCGCCGCGGGACCGGACGGGCTCAGCGACGCCGATCAGGCGATGATCGCGGCCTGGGCGCGGGACACCAGCATGCTGCTCGCCGAGCGGGAACAACGCCGCGGCGAGCCGGTCACCTCCGTCTGGCTGCCGCGGCGCATTCCGGTCTCCTCGCTCGTGATCATGGCCAGGGATCCGGCCGAGCTGGCCCGGCAGGTCCGACGGCCGATGCCGCGGCCGCCCGCGCCGCACGCGCACCGCGGCACCGCGTTCCACCGCTGGCTGGAAGAGCGGTTCGGGCCGCAGCGCCTGATCGATCCCGGTGACCTGCCCGGCGCGGCCGATGACGACGATACCGGGGCGGCTGGCGATCCTGAGCTGGCGGTGCTACAGCAGCGCTTCGAGGCGGGCGAGTGGGCCAGCCGGTGGCCCGCCGAGATCGAAGTGCCGTTCGAGACGCAGATCGGCGACCGGCTGGTCCGCGGCCGGATCGACGCCGTGTTCGCCGACTCGGCCGGCGGCGGTTTCGACGTGGTCGACTGGAAGACAGGCCGCCAGCCAGGATCAGCCGCCGAGAGGCGCGCGGTAGCGGTCCAGCTGGCGGCCTACCGGCTTGCCTGGGCGGCCCTCGCTGGCGTGCCCGTCGGCGAGGTACGGGCCGCGTTCTACTACGTCCGAGGCGGCGTCACAGTCCGGCCCGCGGACCTGCTGGACCAGGCCGGCCTGACCGCGCTGATCGAGGACATCCCGCTGGCCACGTAGCGCGGGCCGGTCACGGCGCTGCGGTGCTGCGCCCTGGCCCGTGCCGCTGGCCGGGGCGCAGCTATCCGGGATCGCCGCACGAGCCCGCCCAGCCAGTTCCCGCTCAGGGGGGAATCTCTTCAGCGCTGGTCGGACGACAGTTCCTCACGCTGGAGACCTTCGCCCATGCCGAGCATCTCATCTTCCGAGCCGTCCAGCGCCTCGTTCGGCACGGGCTGCCCGGCGGCCTCCCACTCTGGCGACCCGGCGGGGTCGTAGGGCCTGCCGTCGGGCTGCCGGTAGCCCCACGTGGCGCACATCTTCGCCAGCGCAGGGGAGATCTCGCCGGCACGGGGCGGCGGCGTGCCAGGCTGGATGCGGCCGCTGCGGATGTTCTTGGAGGCATCACCGAGCCCGGGCGCGACGCGGAAGTCGGCGAACTCGCCGTATTCCAGCATGCCGGGCTCGTAGCGGATCCGGAGGAAGGCGCACATCTCGCGGACCGTCGTCTCCGGGTCGGTGGTCAGGTCCTCGTAGCGGACCGTGTGACCGATCAGCCCGTTGCGCGCCTCCTCGACCTTGCGCATGTACCTGACCGAGTGGGCGGTGACCTTCTCCAGGCTGCCGGTACCCGCGGCATGCCACTTGGTGTCCCAGGACTTGTGCAGCGAGGCGACCACGGCGGCCGGGTGACGCAGCAGGAAGATGAACCTGGCATCCGGCCAGATCTCAGCGATCCGGGACCAGATCAGGACGTTGCTCGGTGTCTTGATCACGGCGACACGCTTGCCGCTGCGGGCAAGCGTCTCGGCGAGCACGCGATCCCACAGCAGGTGATCCAGTTCCTGCTTGGTCAGGTTGAGCGCCTTGATGGACGTCTGGATCCATTTGGTATCCACCTGGACGTTCATATGCATCAACGGCAGCTCGGGCGGCCCGTAGAGCTGCGAGTGGCTGCCGAGAATCGCGCGCACGAGGGTAGAGCCGGATCGCGGAGGCGAGAAGATGAAGACCGGACGGGTCAGCATCCGGCCGGCCGATGGCGGCGGCAGGACTCTCGACCGGTGGCCCGGCGGCCTCGACAGCTGATAACCGACGGTTCGCGCCAGGAGCGAGTTGACTGGCTCTTTCCAACCCATGGGGAGAGACTTTACAGATGTACGCGCGGTTACAAGCGCCTTACCATTCAACCACGCACGCAAAGCCAGCCTGCGGCGATGAGAAATGTTCCGCCGGTGCCAACCACAGTGTCCGCTTTAGCATGCTGTGTCAGGTTAAGACCTGACTTGCGGGGGCGACAGTCGCCCGCTGACTCCAGGCAGGTTACCGCTAGATGCCTCTCGCTAGAGTTCGGATCATCATCGCGCGAGGAGGCGGGTCTTGAGCATGGACGTCCGCGGCTACATCGATCGCAGCGCCCCGGAGTTCTTCGGCGCGCTGAGGCAATGGCTGGCTATCCCGTCAATCTCGGCCGACCCAGGCCGGCACGCCGACGTCCGGCGGTCGGCTGACTGGCTGGCCCGGCACCTGCGCGAGACCGGCTTCCCGGTGGCTGAGGTCTGGGAAACGGGCGGCGGGACGGGCAATGGCGGGACGGGCAGTGGCGGGACGGGCAGCGGCACGGCGGCAGCCAGCGGCGCCGCGCCGGGATTGCCAGCGGTCTTCGCGCACTGGCCAGCGGCCGATCCGGCAGCGCCGGTCGTCCTCGTCTACGGTCATCATGACGTTCAGCCGGTCGAGCCGCTCGACGAGTGGGACTCCCCGCCATTCGAGCCAGCCGAGCGTGACGGCCAGCTGCTGGCGCGGGGTGCCTCGGACGACAAGGGACAGGTGCTGTTCCACGCGCTCGGCGTGCGCGCCTGCCTGACGGCAGGCGGCCGTGACGCCCCGCCCGTCACCCTCAAGCTGCTGATCGAGGGGGAGGAGGAATCCGGCTCACCGCATTTCGCCGAGCTGCTGCGCAGCAGGCGCGACCAGCTCGGCTGCGACGTGATCGTCGTGACCGATACGTCCATGTGGGCCGCGGACGTGCCGTCCATGTGCGTGGGCATGCGAGGGGTGATCGACGCGCAGATCGACCTCACCGGGCCGGAGCGGGACCTGCATTCTGGCTCTTTCGGCGGCGGTGTGCCCAATCCGCTGCACGCGCTCGCGGACCTGCTGGCCGGCCTGCACGACGCCGGCGGCCGGATCACCCTCCCCGGCTTCTATGACGACGTGGCCCCGCTCTCGGAGCAGGACCGCGAGCTGCTCGGCCAGCTGCCGTTCGACGAGCAGGCATGGCTGGCCGAGGCCGGTCACAGCGGCGCCGCGGCGGGCGAGGCCGGCTTCAGCACGCTGGAGCGGATCTGGGCCCGGCCGACCGCCGAGATCAACGGCTTCTGGGGCGGGCACACCGGCCCGGGCGGCAAGACGATCATTCCGCGCGAGGCGCACGCGAAACTCTCCTTCCGGCTGGTCGCGCACCAGGAGCCGGCGAACGTCGCTGCTGCGTTGCGCGAGTACGTCGCGAAGCGCACCCCGCCGGGAATCCAGGCAACGGTGACCGTCAGCGGCCCGGGCGTGCGACCGTGCTTCTCGCCGGTCGACTCGCCGGCCGTACGTGCGGCGCGGCGCGCACTGGAGCGGGCATTCGACCGCCCGGTGCTGTTCACCCGGGAGGGCGGCAGCGGGCCGGAAGCCGACCTGGCCGACATCCTGGCGGCACCGCTGGTCTTCGTCGGCGTAGGCCTGGACGAAGATCGTAATCATGCTCCCAACGAGAAGGTCGACAAGGCGCTGCTGCTGAAGGGAGCGGAGGCGGTTGCCTACCTCTGGGACGAACTCGCCGCGGCGGCCCCGGATCTGGTGACACAGCGGTGAGCGCTGCTCCCGGTGCCTCCGCCGAGGATGGGTATAACGCCGACCCTGATGCGGCCGCGCTGACCGGGCCTAGCGGGCTGGCGGGCCGGGACAGCCGATGGGGCACCGGGGTTCTCGGCACCCCGACGCTGGCCCGGAGTGCGGTCGACCGGGCGACGCAGCGCCGGGCGGACACCGCCTGGCTGGACGCCGCCTGGGCTGAGCCCCGCACCCGGGTCCTGGTCGTCGATGACGGCCGGGCGCTGGCCAGGTTCAGCGAGGGCAAGGCGGAGCTAGGTTTCGTCCCGCCCCCGCAAGCGCCGCCGGGACTCAGGTTCCTGCTGGGCGTGGACACGGCCGGGATCGTGTACTTCGGCGTGCTTGGCCCGCTGCCGGCCCCGGATCCTGGCGCCCGTCCGGCCAGCCTGCGGTCGGTCGGCCAGCTCCTGGACGACCGGGACGCCGGGCTGATGACGCATGCGGTTGCCCTGGCCAACTGGCACTCGGTCAGCGTCCACTGCTCGCGCTGCGGCGCGGTGACCGAGCCAGGCAGCGCGGGGCACCTGCGACGCTGCCCTGTCGACGGCAGTGAGCACTTCCCCCGGCTCGACCCCGCGGTGATCATGCTGGTGACGGATCCGGCGGACCGCTGCCTGCTGGCGCGGAACTCGCGATGGCCGCAGCGCCGGGTGTCGATCCTGGCCGGCTTCGTGGAGCCGGGCGAGTCCGTCGAGCAGGCCGTCGCGCGCGAGGTCCTGGAGGAGACGGGCATCAGCGTCAGCCAGGTCTCGTACCTCGGCAGTCAGCCATGGCCGATGCCGCATAGCCTGATGCTCGGCTTCCACGCCCTCGCCGGCGGCGGCCAGGACATCCAGGTCGACGCCGACGAGATCGTCGAGGCCCACTGGTTCTCCCGGGCGGACCTGCGGGCCAGCGTTGCCTCGGGAGAACTGCTCCTGCCGCCACCGGTGTCGATCGCCCACCGGATCATCGAGCTCTGGTACGGGGAGGAACTCCCTGGCGCCTGGTGAGGACGGGAGGAACTCCCTGGCGCCTGGTGAGGACTCAGCACGATCCTCGCGATCCTGGCAGACGCGCACGTCAGCCGTGGCAGGATGCCGGCATGATCCAGCAGTCGTCTGGCGAGCCGCCGGGGCCGTTCGCCATTGACCTTGATGCCGACGCCATCTTCGGCGCCTGCGCGCCGGCGGACGCCTTCGCCGCGGTGCTCATGGAGGCTCGCGTTGTCCTCGCTGACATCGCCAGCCCGCTGCACGCCGAGCTGTGGGGCTCGGACATCCTGGCCGCGCTCGGCGGCAGCACCGCTGCCGCCGACCTTGTGCCGGCCGCCGAGGCCGCGGGCACACCGGCCGCGCTGGCACTGCTCCGTGCGCTCAGTGCGGTCGGCTCACCCGGGCTGCGGGCGGACGCCGACGCGGCGGCCGCCCGGCTGGCCGCCCACGGCGTCGCCGAGCCCAGCTGGGCGGAGTCAGTAGGCGCCCCAGCTGTCGGCGAGTGCTGGTATTACGGTGACGAGCGCCGCGCCCAGGAAGTCGTGACCACGAGTTTCGCCTACGCGCGGGCGGGCCATGTCGTCTCGGTGCTCGTCGACCACCACCGCGGCGGCGGGCGAATCAAGGACGTCTGGGTGGGCGATGCGGAGAACGTGCTCGCCAGGGCCAGGGCAATGTCGCAGCTGGACCCGAAGATCGCCTTCGAGATGATCGGCCCGGCCGACGCCCGCGCCAGGCTTGAGCAGGCGATCATCGCGGGCGAGTGCCCCCAGCAGCCAGAAGAGGCGGCCAATGTCGCCTCGGCCCGGGCGATCCTGCGCGCGCGGGTGACGCACCTGCCGCGTCACTAGAGCGCAGGTAGCGCACCTGCCGCGGCCGGCTGCGGCTTCCCGCATCCCGAACGGCCGCGAGAGGCCAGCAATGGTGTTACGAGCCTGCCGGGCCGGCTGCCGGGCAGTTCCGGGAATCTTCGTCAGGCGGACTGGGATGCGGCTGCAGACTGGGATGCGGCTGCGGACTGGGATCCGGCCAGCGCGGCTGGGAACCCGACGAAGTCCGCCATCTGCTCCACGGCGAAGGCGAAGAACTCGCCGGTGGGATCGACACTGCCGACGAACTGGCCGAAGAGCTCGAAGCTGATCATGCCGAAAAGCTGCGTCCAGGCGATCAGGCCGCGGGCGATGACGGCCTCCGGGACACCTGGCGCAATTTCGGCGGCAACCCGTGCCGCCTGCTCGGCCAGCGTGGCCGGCAGGACGGCCGCGGGCGAGCGGCCCGCGATCATGCCCGGTGAGCCGGCCTCCCACGCTTCCCTGATCAGCCGGCCGATGACGATGGCCACCCGGCTGGCCGGGCCGACCGTCTCCTGCGGCGCCTGGTAGCCAGGGACTGGCGAACCGTAGATCAGCGCGTACTCATGCGGATGCACGATCGCCCAGGCACGCACCGCGTGACAGGCCGCGCGCCAGCGACCGCGGACATCGTCGGCCTGCCCGGCGCCTGATGCCTTGGCATGGCCGGGCACGCCGGCGTCGCTGGATCTCCCGGCGCCTGCGGCAGCCTCGGCGCTGGCCCCGAGTGCGTCATATGCGTCGACGATGAGAGCCGTGAGCAGGTCATCCCTGCTCGGGAAGTATCGGTACAGCGCAGAAGAGACCATCCCGAGCTCGCGCGCCACGGCGCGCACGGATAGCCGCTGCGCGCCCTCGGCGGCCAGCTGCCGCCGAGCTGCTTCCTTGATCTCGCGGGTCAGCTCCGCTCGTGCCCGTTCGCGGATGGTGCGGCCTGCGTTCATGCAGGTAGTCTGCCAGATGAGAGATCGCCGAACAAGAACGAGAGCACTGCTCTTGACAGCGAGCCCGAGATAGCCGACACTGGTCTCAAGCGAGAGCGCTGCTCTCAGAGGAGAGCAGGAGACAAGAACAGAGCTTGCCGCCCGAAGACTCAGGCGGCCTGGACACACCGAGGAGCACCCGATGACCGCCGAATCTTCCAGCCGCTATGTTGCGCCGAAGGGCCGGATGGCCATTTTCTTCAACCAGGCAGTCGCTGCACTGACCCGCCATGGTGTCAGCGTCTGGGGGAGCCGCGTGCTGTACGTGCGCGGCCGGACGAGCGGGGAATGGCGGAGCACGCCGGTGAACCCGCTCAGCTACCAGGGCAGCAGGTACCTCGTCGCGCCGCGCGGCCATACCCAGTGGGTGCGGAACATGCGAGTCGCCAAGGGCGGGGAGCTCCGCGTCGGCCGCCGGGTTGAGCGCTTCACCGCCACCGAGCTTGCCGATGAGCAGAAGCCGGAAGTCCTGCGCGCCTACCTGAAGCGCTGGAAGCTCGAGATCGGCGTGTTCTTCGACGGGGTCGGCCCGGATGCATCCGATGAGCAGCTGCTCGCGATCGCGCCCGGCTACCCGGTCTTCCGCATCACCGAGCAGTAGGCCAGCCGCGGGGGCTGGACCATCCCGGCCAGTCGCCCGCTGCTGCTTGACGACTGAAGATCTGAGAGGCCGCCGGCACCCGAAGCCTCCGGGATCATGAAATGACCGGGACTGGCTCGTGACCCCGCGCCGCGCGCCCACCATCGCCGCGACCACACCGCCAGGCGCCAGCCGCCAGGCGGCGCGCCGCCTGCCCGCATGCTGCCGCCGGCCTGGTTGTCCTTTCATTCCTGCTCCCTCGATCAGGCAACTACCTGGATCGCCGGCCAGCGACGCTGAACCCGCCCGGCGGCGCAGGGGCAGGTTCGCCATCATGCGGCTGCCCGTGCCGGTGCCTTCATCCCGGTGCGAATACCGAAGGACCGTAACCGGGCCGAACTGTGCCGATCATCGGGTATTTGACCTATTTCGGCCGCCGGGCTGCCTATTTCCCAAAGGCGCGCCGGCCATAGCCCAGGATCGGTTGAAACTGGGGGACATCGGTTAACCCGACGTAATCCGGAGTATGGAGATCATGCCAGGGATCACACACCGTGCACGGCGCCCAGATCTTCCGCGACCATGAACGGGTGCCCGCATGGTGCTAGGGCGGGGCTATGTGGCTGGTGGGTCGTTTCAGCTGTTCGCCGTCGGCAGCGTCCCGGCGGGCTCGGTCGGGCTGGGTCGTGGCGGCTACAGGGTCAGCGCGAAAGTGGCCCCCTCGCCATCGAGCAGCCGGTGGCAGCCTGGGGCACCGGGAAAGACCGTCATCTCCCCCCGGACGCGGGCGGTCGGCCCGGCCGGCCCGCACAGCGTCATGCCATCCGCGCCCACCGCGATCAGGTCTGTGTCCCGGCGCAGCAGCACCGGCCCCTGCTGGCTGGCGGAAATGGCCGTCCGGCCGGCCCGGAGTCCGTCAAGCACCGCCTCCGGTCCGTCGCCTGCGCACTCCACCCACGTGGTCGGCGATCCGGGCAGCGCATCCGCGCCTGGCCGGTGCCAGTCGCTCCCGCCCACTGGGATGGCACTGGGATCCCAGGCCAGCCACCAGGCGAGCGGCATGGTCCAGCGTAGGTCGAGCCAACTCCAGTGCCAGACCTCGGCCAGCGGTGGCCTCCGGTCCATCGGGATGGTCCAGCTCACATGCCCGCCGATCGGGTGGTTGACGGACATGAGGCCGCCGCGCTGCTCCGTCGCAGTCAGCCAGTCGTCAGCCGGGGCGCGGAAGTCGATCCAGCCGACATCACCGAGCACGCCCGCATGACCTGCTTCGGTCGTCACTTCCTGGCCGGGCACGAGCGTGATGCCGTACTGAGCGGAGGCGGCCGGGAGTTCCGCATGATGGCTGACCGTGTTGTGGTCGGTGATCGCGGCAAAATCGAGACCGCGCCCGGCGGCCAGGCGGGCAACTCCGGCGACCGGTAGCGCGCCATCCGAGTGCACGGTGTGGATGTGCAGGTCGCCAGCGAGCCAGCGCCGCCCATCGCTGGCCGGCAGCACGCGGCGGGGCGGCCGGTCCGGCAGTGGCGGGGTTCCGGGGACCGGCTCGGGCTGCAGGGCACCGCGCGTGCTGGTGACCTCGGCCAGCAGGCGGTAGCTGGTGCCTGCTGACGATAGCTGGTGCAGGCCGAGAATCACCTGCCACGTTCCCGGCTCTAGCTCGCCGGGCAGGTAACCAGGCGTTGCCGCGTCCGCCGTGATGACGAACGATTGCCGGGCGCTCCCCGACCAGCCGCGGAATCCGCCGGGCCCGATGCAGCCCAGGTCGAGCACCGCGCCGGACCGCTCGTATTCCAGCTCGACGCGGATTCCGCAGGCTCCTGGCGGCACCTCTACCGGCAGGTAGTGCCAGGTAGAAGCGAACCGGTCTTCCATGGTCCACCGGCCATGATGCCGTGTCTGCGTCATATTCCTATCTGACCAGGGTCAGCCGGCAGGCCGTGCCAGGCCCGGGGCGCTAGCTCTCAGCTGCCGCTCGGGCGCTGCCCGGGCCCGCGGAGCCTCAGCCCAGCGGAATCGACGCAGGAACTGTAGGACGTGTGATCGGTGGTTACCCAGACCTGGTTGCGGCCTGCATGCTTCGCGCGGTAGAGGGCGGCGTCAGCCGTCGCCAGGAGTTCGGTGAGCTGACTTCCGGTATTGCCCAGCGCGGCGACTCCGATGGAGACGGTGAGCCTGAGGGTCTCGGAGTCTGCTTTGTCCCCGACGTTGAAGGGCATCTCGGCGATGTGCGAGCGCATGCGCTCTGCGACACGGCGCGCGTCCTCCTCCCCGGTCTGCGGGAGCAGGAGGGAGAATTCCTCTCCGCCGAACCGGCCGACGAGATCGTACTCGCGCAGGAAAATCTTGATGGTGCGGGAGAGCGCCCGCAGCGCCTTGTCGCCCGCGAGATGGCCATAAGTGTCGTTGATGGCCTTGAAGTTGTCGACGTCGATCAGCGCGACCGCCAGCGAGGTGCGGGTGCGGTTGGCCCTGGCGACTTCCGCGTTGGCCTCTCGCTCCCAGGTACCGGCGTTGAGCAGCCCTGTCTTGGCATCGAACCGGGAGTCGTTGACCAGCTGCGCGTGCCGCTGGGATCTCTGTAGCAGGGTCACGAAGGGAAAGGCGAGGGCGACGGCAATGGGAGTAACCGCTACGGCAAGCGCCACGACGATGGCGACGCTCACCTCTGTCGCATCGTTCTGCAGTGGCTCTTTCGCCAGGGCCAGCTTGCGGATGCTGGCCGTCGGGTCCGCGCCCTTCACCGCGGTCAGCACCAGGCAGTTGTTGGCTGCCCACTGCAGCACGCCGCAGGCCCCCATCGCCAGTGCCAGCGCTGTCGCGTGGCTGGCCGACCCATGGACACCGCTGATCACAGCCTGGTCGAACGCATGGAAGGCCAGGGATGCGGCGCCATAGGCCAGCCCGATCGCGGCAGCTGAGAAAACCCGCCGGTAGAGCGGTATGGACACCCCGCGCCACTGCATCATCGCAACTCGCGGGATTGGTGCGATCAGCGCATATACCGGCGGCAGCAGGATTGCGATGGGAAGTTCCCAGACGCCGTACACGTCCTTGATCACGCCTGCGTTCTCACCCGCCCGCCGCGTTCGCTCGACCGTCGCGAGGCTGCCCGCGAGAAGGAGCCCGAACAAGCCCAGCTGGGGGAGCCGCCAGGCGGTCATCGGCGCGCTCAGGCCGATGGCGACCGCGTCGAGGAGAGTAATGAACATGATGTACGCGACCAGCCAGCGGCGGAGTTCCCAGACTGGCCACGAGCGGACAGCCAGTACCGGGCTCTTGGCGCCCTGGAACTGGGCGATGCCCATGCGGCCCTCCATGATGAGTTGCTCAGATCCTGGCAAGTCGCCCCATGGCCGACTTTAGGATCGTTACTCCGTATTGTCGCAGACTCCGTGCGCTCTTTGTCAAGCTGTGATTACTCACCGTAAATATAGTGGATGAGACAAGTCTAGCGACTGCGCGGTTACTTCGTGTCACAACCTGGGGCGAATTTGCCGTGTTCCGGCTGGAGCCAGGGAGATTCATGCATATTGAATGTTGTCATTAGCAACATGCAGGCGCGTAATTGGTGACTTTTCGGGGCGAAACGAGGGATGGCGGTGAAGGGCACCGGCTGGGGCGGCTGAGGCCGCGCGGGGAACTAACGGCGAAGCGGGAGATGGAAGGAGGCGGCTGTGAAGGGCACCGGCTGGGGCGGCTGAGGCCGCGCGGGGAACGGGCAGCGAGGCGGCGAGTCCGGAAGGAGGGACGACCGTGAAAGGGACCGGCTGGGGCGGCTGAGGCCGCGCGGGGAACGGGCAGCGAGGCGGCGAGTCCGGAAGGAGGGACGACCGTGAAGGGCACCGGCTGGGGCGGCTGAGGCCGCGCGGGGACTAACGGCGAAGCGGGAGATGGAAGGAGGCGGCTGTGAAGGGCACCGGCTGGGGCGGCTGAGGCCGCGCGGGGAACGGGCAGCGAGGCGGCGAGTCCGGAAGGAGGGACGACCGTAAAGGGCACCGGCTGGGGCGGCTGAGGCCGCGCGGGGAACTAACGGCGAAGCGGGAGATGGAAGGAGGGACGACCGTGAAAGGGACCGGCTGGGGCGGCTGAGGCCGCGCGGGGACTAACGGCGAAGCGGGAGATGGAAGGAGGGACGACCGTGAAAGGGACCGGCTGGGGCGGCTGAGACCGTCCGAGGACAGATGAGATCAGCCTTGGCGACGACGGCTGATCGTAGGCCACACAGACGGTTGGGCCGCCGGGGGTCGCGGCGCTCGCCGGGGCTTGCTGCTGGCAGCGATGGCGGCAACGGCGACAGCCCCGGATGCGCCAATGACTGCTATCGCAGTGCTCGGGGAGTGGTGCTGTGCGATCGCGCCCGCCAGGATCATTGCCGTGCCCTGGCCAAGGCTCATCCCTGCCTGGGCCAGGCCGAACACCTGGCTGCGCTGCGTTTCCGGCGCTGCGGTGAGGAATGCCGCGCTTGCGGCGACCTGGAAGCAGTCGAACACTCCGGACGCGAACAGGATCAGCAGCGCGAGCGGAAATCCCGGGCCGAGGGCGAACAGGGCAAGCACCGCACAGCACGCGAACGCCAGCGTGCTCATCGACCGCAACCTGGTCGACGGGCTGAACAGGCGGCTGAACGCTACGGCGCCCAGCGAAGCGCCGATCGCTCCGGTGGCCAGGATCACGCCAACGGCAGCGGTGCCGACGCCGAGTTCTCGCGCTAGCGGCACGGCCACGCCTTCTGGCGCGTTGTAGAACGCCGCGGTCCAGCCAAGCAGCATGGGCGTGCGCAGAGCGGGCCTGGCGAATACGAGCCGTATCCCGGCCAGGATCCCCTTGACGGGCGCCGACCTGCTGCCGCGGGGCGGTCGCACCGCGGGCCGGGAGCGTACCCAGATCCGGGTGATGACTGCCGAGGCGGCAAAGGTCGACGCATCGGCTATCAGTGACGTGCGCACGCCGAAAAAGCCGACGATGGCTCCTCCGGCAGCGAAGCCTGCCACCTGCGCGACCTGATAGGTCGTCAGGATGACGGCCGTGCCGAGCATCAGCCGATCGCCCGGCAGGATGTCGGAGTAGGTCGCGGCGCGCGCGGAGGTGAACGGGGTGCCGAGCATGGTGACCACGAACAGCAAGATGACCAGGACCGCCAGCGGCAGTCCCGGCAAGATCATGGCCGCTACCAGCGCCATGCGGGCGAGATCGCACGTGATCATCACCAGCCGGCGGGGCAGGCGGTCGGCGAGGCCGGACAGGAAGACGCCGCCAAGGAACGTGGGCACGACGCTCGCCGCGAAGGTAAGCGCCGCGAGCAAGGCCGAGCGGGTCCGGTCATATACCAGCAGCGTCAGCGCGACCCTGGCCAGCTGATCGCCGACGACGGACAGCACCTGGCCCAGCCACAGGGCGCGGAACTCCGCAAGGGCGAGCAGGCTGCCGAACGTTGCCCGCGCTTCCGCCCCGCTGCCGGCCCCTGACGCCACCGTGTCCCTTCGGCTTCCGCGGCACCATGCTGACAGCGTCCCTGGCCGGCCCTCCTTACCCGCGCTGAGGGCAGTCACGCTGTGCTGCGACGTGCCAGTCGAGTGACTGTGTCCCCCAAGACTAAGCAGCAGGCAAGTCTAGACCGTAGTTCCCCCGGATGACCTGACACCCCTGTTCACCAGGGAGAACGTGGACGCACATGACTACCGTAGGCATGTAAGTCCGGCACCTGAAGCTCTATGACCAGGGCAGACATGATGGGCCTTATGAGCCTGGGGGGAGATGGTGCCGTCGGGATCGCAGGAGACGTGAACGCGCCCGGAGCGCCCCAGCGCGGTTCCCTGACTGGCGACGTAGGGGGCTTTCACCCGGCCGGTGCGCAGTAGCCACGCGGCCAGGGAGGCGTTCAGGCTTCCGGTGACCGGATCCTCAACGGTCACGCCGTCCTTGGGGAAGAATGCCCGCACCTCGACCGCCTGCGGCGATCCCGCCGGATACAGGCCCGCGACTCCCAGATCGAGGTCAATGAGCCCAGGCCGCACGGCGAGGACCGCGCCGGCGCTGGCCAGCAGGATGGCCACCCAGCCAGGCCCGTTGTCGGCCCATTCCGCGTCCACGATCGCGGCGCGGGTGATGCCCAGCGCAGCGGCGATGTGCTCAAGGAGTGGCTCATCCACGGGCCCGGACCGCAGCACCGGGGGCGCGGCGAAGGCAAGCCCGTCCGCAGTCCGGCGCAGCGGGATCAGCCCCGCCGCGCATTCCTGCACGATCACGTCACGCTGCCGTCCTTCGCCGCCCGCCGACAGCCAGGCGTGGCACGTCCCCAGCGTCGGGTGCCCGGCGAAGGGCAGTTCGGCCGACGGGGTGAAGATCCGGACCCGGTAGTCCGCGCCGGTGACGGTGGGCGGCAGCACGAACGTGGTCTCCGACAGGTTCATCCAGTTGGCAAACCCCTGCATGGCCTCGGTGCTCAGGCCAGCACCGGCCAGGACGACCGCGACGGGGTTGCCGCCATGCCGGACGCTGCTGAAGACATCGACCTGACGAAAGGGGCGCCGCACCCGACCGAGTATGTCATCGGGTGACATCGGGCCCGGCTACCGCTTGCGGCAAGATTTCAACGCTTGTAGAATTCAACAATAGTTGAAATACGGTTGGGAGTCACTTTCGACCGCTGTCTCGGCAGCGATGGGAGCACGCCGATGTGGGCGATGATCGTGAAGGAGTTCCGGCAGCTGAGGAGAGACCGGCGGACCCTGGTGATGATGATCGCGATGCCCGTCCTGCTGCTGGTCGTGCTTGGCTACGCCGCCAGCTTTGACGTCTCCCGCATCGCCGTCGCCGTTGCCGGGCCGCAGGCAAGCACGGCTGCGGCCGCGCTGCCCGGGCCCTTTGACGTGGTCAGCAGCGATACCGCGCCGGGCCCGGCCTGGGCGCACGACCAGCTACGGGACGGCAAGGCCACCGTCGCGGTCGTGACGGGCGGCGGCCGGCCTGTCGTGCTGGTCGATGGTACTCAGCTGTTCGCCGCGCGTGCCGCGCTCACCGAGCTGGCCAGTCGCCCGGCGAACCCCGGCCTGACCGCCGCCGGTACCGGCAAGGCCAGCCTGGCCGCCGCCGCGCCTGTAGTCCGCATTCTCTTCAACCCGCAGCTCACGACGTCGTACATCATGATCCCCGGGCTGGCCGGCGTGGTGCTGGTGTTCATCGGCACGATCATCACCAGCCTCGGCGTCGTGCGCGAACGGCAGTCCGGCACGATGGAGCAACTCGCGGTCATGCCGTTGCGCCCTCGGGACGTCTTCCTCGGCAAGATCGCGCCCTACTTCGCCGTGGCCACCGCGGACCTCGCGATCGTCCTGGTGGTCGGGGTCGCGATCTTCGGCGTGCCGTTCCGCGGCTCGCTGGCGGTCTTCGGTCTCGGCGCGCTGCTGTTCGTCTTCGTGACGCTGGGCATCGGCGTCCTGATCTCCAGCGTCTCGCAGACCCAGGGGCAGGCCATCCAGCTGGCGATCATGACGCTGCTGCCGCAGGTCCTGCTGTCCGGGCTGATCTTCCCGCTCTCCTCGATCGTCGCCGGGGTCCGCTGGATCGCCTACCTGCTGCCGCTGACCTACTTCAACGAGATCGCCCGCGGGGTGATGCTCCGGGCCGAACCGATCGGCGCGCTCTGGCAGCCGTTCGTCTTCCTCACCTTGCTCGGCGCGGTGATCGTTACGCTGGCCACGATGCGGTTCCGGCGGTACCTGGCGCCCGCGCGGTCGCGGCGGGCAGCATGACCGGCCGGCCGGATAGCCCGGTGACCGGCCCCGTGATCCAGGCGGATCCGGGGGACTGGGGTACGGACGAAGTATCCGTTCTCTATCAAGGGCAGCCAGCCCTGGACAAGATCACGCTTCGCGCAGCGGCCAGCCAGGTAACCGCGGTCGTCGGCGGGGACGGCGCGGGCAAGACGACGCTGCTGCGCTGCCTGGCCGGCGCGCTGGCACCCGGCAGCGGCCGCGTCCGGCGACCGCCGCCCCGGCAGATCGGCTACCTTTCCGCGAGCTCGGGCACCTACCCTGACCTGACCGTCCGGGAGAACCTCGAGTTCCGCGCCTCGGCCTATGGGCTGTCCGCGGCGCAGGCCGCCCAGCGGTCTAGGGACCTGCTGGACCGGGCCGGACTTGGCGCCGCCAGTGACCGGCTGGCCGGGCAGCTGTCCGGCGGGATGCGGCAGAAGCTGGGGGTGATCGCCGCGATGCTGACCACCCCCCGGCTGCTCGTCCTTGACGAGCCGACGACCGGCATCGATCCGGTGAGCAGGTCCGGCCTGTGGTGGCTGATCGCCCGCGCGGCGGCGGACGGCTGCGCCGTCGTCCTGGCCACCACCTATCTCGACGAGGCAGAACGTGCCGCCACGGTGCTCGCCCTGGACGACGGCCGCGAGCTTGCGGCCGGCACCCCGGAGCAGATCATCGGCGCGGTGCCGGGAACGCTGCACACCGTCGCCGGGCGCCCGCCGGGCGCCGATGAGCAGCGGGCCTGGCGGCGCGGCGGGCGCTGGCGGGTCTGGGATCCGCCGGGCCTGGCCGGCGGGGCGGGCCAGCCGGTCCGGCCAGACCTGCAGGACGCGGTGACCGTCGCGGCACTGGCCCGCGAGCTCGGCCTGGCGGGGAGCGCGGCATGACCGCCGCGCCTGCCCCAGCCGCTCCCGCGTCCGCGGCCGGGACGCTCGCCCGTTGTGACCGCGTGAGCAGGCTTTTCGGCGAGTTCACCGCCGTCAGCGAGGTCAGCCTGGAGGTCCGGGCTGGCGAGGTAGTCGGCCTGCTCGGCGCGAACGGAGCGGGCAAGACGACGCTGATCAGGATGCTCCTCGGCTTGCTGCCGGCGTCGGCGGGCGACGTGCTGCTGTTCGGCACGCCGCCATCGCGCGGGACGCGCCGCCGGATCGGTTACGTGCCGCAGGGCCTCGGCCTGTATGACGACCTGACGCCGGACGAGAACATGGAGTTCTCCGCGGCCGCCTTCGGCGGCAAGCGCGGTGCGCTGCCAGCCTCGCTGCGGCCCTACGCCGACACCCCGGTCGGCTCGCTGCCGCTCGGCCTGCAGCGGCGCGTCGCGTTCGCTCAGGCCCTGTCGCACCGGCCTGACCTGCTCATACTGGACGAGCCGACGTCCGGCGTGGATCCGCTCGGCCGGGCCAGGCTGTGGGACACGATCGCCGGCGCCGCAGCGGCAGGCGCGGGAGTACTTGTCACGACGCACTACATGGAGGAGGCGGGGGAGTGCGGGCGCCTGGTGATCATGGCCGATGGCCGGGTGGTCGCGCAGGGCACGGCGCGGGAGATCATCGGCGCTGCCCAGGTCACCGTCGTGCAGACTCCGGCCTGGGCGGATGCGTTCCGGGCGCTGGAAGAAGCAGGGATGCCGGTGGCGCTGGCCGGCCGGGCGCTGCGGGTCCCCGGCACCGGGCCCGCCGAGGTCCGGCGCGTCCTGGCCGCGGCGGGCGGCGCGGCCGGCGGTGCGGGCGGTGCGGGCGGAGGGCAGGCGCGGGTTTCCGCGGCACCGGCGACCCTGGAAGAGCGCTTCTTCCAGCTTGCCCAGCCAGGATTCGGAACGGAGGCTACGGGGTGACTCGCCAGCTCGGGCCCGGTCCCGCCGGCGGCCGCGAACCGCGCCGTTCCGGCCGCAGGGCGGGGGACAGCGGCACCCGCGAGGCGATCCTGGCGGCGGCCCGTGCCCAGTTCGCCGACCGCGGCTACGACGGGGCGACGATCAGGGCGATCGCGGCTGCCGCCGCGGTGGACCCGGCGCTCGTGCACCACTTCTACGGCAGCAAGGAGCAGCTCTTCGTCGCGGCGATGCGGCTGCCGGTGGTGCCGAGCGAGGTACTGACGGCGGCGTTCGCGCCGGGTGGGCGCGATCCGCGGGTGAGCCTCGGCGAGCATGTCGTCCGCACCGTCCTCGGGGTGTGGGAGAGTGAGGATGTCCGCGGCCCGTTCCTCGGCCTGCTGCGCTCGGCGGTGACCAGCGAGCAGGCGGCCGGGATGCTCAGGGAGTTCGTCACCGAGGCGATCCTGGGGCCGGTCGCGGCCGCTGCCGCACGCGGGCTTGGCGGTCCGGGCCAGGCGCCGGTCGCGGGAGCGGCCGCGGGCCAGGTGGCGGTCGCGGGAGCGGGTGCCGGCCAGGCCCGGCCGGAGTTCCGTGCTGCGCTCGCCGCGAGTCAGATGATCGGCCTCGCGCTGACCAGGTACGTCCTGGCGCTCGGCCCGGTCGCCGCGGCCAGCGCGGACGACCTGGCGGTAGCGATCGGCCCCACGCTGGAGCGTTACCTGGCTGGCGATGTCCGGGCGCCCGACGGCAGTGTGCCCGGCGGTGGCAGCGTGCCCGGCGGCATCCAGCCGCCGGGCGACGGCAGCCAGGGGCTCGGGCTGCCAGGACAGCCTGGCTAGCGCGCCGGCCTGAGTGCCTGGCATACCCGCGCGGCTGGCTGCTGCGGCGTCGGCAGTCCGGCGGCGAAGTCGCATGAGGAAGAGTCCGCCTGCCGCCGCTGGGTAGCATCCGTCCCGTGGACCCGCTGCTCGGGAGCTGCTCCCTGGACGACCTCAGACGACGGACGAGCTTGAAGTGGCGCACGTATCCGGATGACGTCCTGCCCGCCTTCGTCGCCGAGATGGATTTCGATATTGCTGAGCCCATCAAGGATGCGGTCCGGTCGGCAGTGGGAAACGGCGACACCGGCTATTCGCACAAGGGGGCGCTGGGCGAGGCGTTCGCCGCGTTCGCCCGCAAGCGGCTGGGATGGTCGCCGGATCCGGCACGGGTCTTCGTCATCCCGGACGTCATGACCGGGATCGTCGAGATGATCATGGCACTTACCCCGCCGGGATCGGGGATCGTGATCAACCCGCCGGTATACGCCCCGTTCTTCTTCCGGATCGGCTTCGCCGGGCGGCGAGTCGTCGAGGCGCCGCTGCTCCGGAGCCACGATGGCGGCTACGATCTTGACCTCGACGCGCTTGACAGTGCGCTCGCCGACGAGAATGTCAGCGCGTACCTGCTCTGCAGCCCGCACAATCCGGTCGGCAGGGTCTGGTCGAGTGACCAGCTGACAGGCGTGGCCAGGCTCTGCCAGCAGCACGGCAAACTACTCCTGGTCGATGAGATCCACGCGCCCCTCGTACTGCCCGGAGCCCGGCACGTGCCCTTCCTGACGCTCGACCATGACGCAACCGAGCGCACGATCCTGTTCACCTCGGCATCCAAGGGCTGGAACATTCCCGGGCTCAAATGCGGCGTCGCCGTGGCGGGCTCGGATGAGATAGCCCGGCTGCTGGCGCAGCGATGGGAGGCGCTGCTCGCCGGGAACCTCGGCGTGCTCGCTTCGGTGGCCGCATTCCAGGAGTCACTGCCCTGGCTCGACGCCGTGCTTGCCCAGCTTGATGAGAACCGCAGCTACATGTCTCGCTTGCTCGCTGAGCATCTGCCCGCGGTGAAGTACGTCCGGCCGCAGGCCAGCTTCCTGGCCTGGCTGGACTGCGACCTGCTCGGGCTCGGCGATGATCCGGCGGCCGCCTTCCTGGCACGCGGTCAGGTGGCGCTGAGCCCGGGCCCGGATTTCGGCACTCACGGGAAGGGGTTTGCCCGGCTCAACATGGGCACCTCGCCGGCCCTGATGCAGGAGGCGGTCCGGCGGATGGCCAAGGCGGCGGCCGCTGCACGCTGACCCCACCGCCGCGCGCCCGGCCCGGAGCGAGGCCGAGACCGCGGTAGGCCGCGGCCAGACTGGCCAGAGCTACGCTTCGGCCAGCAGCACGTCACGGGTCAGTTCCGCCTGCCCGTGATGCTGCGCAACTTCCCCGTTCAACACGTTGGCGGCGGGGCCGGGAGGTCCGGCCCCGGCGAGGAGGAGCAATGACGGCGACCAGGCAGCAGGCCGGCGGCGCGAGCCCGGTCGACTTCAGCACCTACGGCGACTACGGGGACTTCAGCTCCCCGGACAGGAAGCAGCCCGCCGAGTTCGTGCGGCCCGCCTACCCGTTCCGCGGCCGGATCACCGCCGACGGCTCCAGCGGGTACCCGGCCGAACCGGGCCGGTACCACCTGTACATCTCCTGGGCCTGCCCGTGGGCGCACCGGACGGCCATCGTCCGCAAGCTGCTGGGGCTGGAGGAGATCGTCTCGCTGTCGGCGGTCGACCCGGTCAGGGACGGCCGCGGCTGGGCATTCCGCGAGGGACCCGGGCACTCGCTAGACCCGGTCAACGGGTTCGCCTTGCTGCGCGAGGCGTACGAGGCAACAGAGCCGGGCTACCCGGGCCACATCTCGGTGCCGGTGCTGTGGGACCGGGTCAGCAGCCGCATCGTCAGCAACAACTTTCCTGACATCACGATCGACCTGGGCACCGCCTTCGCCGCCTGGATCCGCGGCGACGCCCCGGAGCTGTACCCGCCAGCGCGGCGGGCCGAGATCGACGCCATCAACGAGATCGTCTACGAGACCGTCAACAACGGGGTCTACCGTTCTGGCTTCGCCGGCTCGCAGGACCAGTACCACCAGGCGGTCACCCGCATCTTCGCCACCCTGGACGAGCTCGAGGACCGGCTGGCCAGCCGCCGGTACCTGCTCGGCGACACCATCACCGAGGCCGACATCCGGCTCTGGGTGACCCTGGCCAGGTTCGACGCCGTCTACTACGCGCACTTCAAGGCGAACCTGCGCAGGCTGACGGACTACCCGAATCTGTGGGGATACGCCCGTGACCTGTACTCGACGCCGGCTTTCCGCGAGACGACCAGGTTCGACCACATCAAGCGGCATTACTTCATGACGCACCGGCACCTCAACCCGTCTAGGATCGTCCCGGACGGACCGCTGCTCGACTGGACAGCCCCGCACGGCAGAGCGCACAAGAACACCGGATTTTAACGAGCCAAGCCCGCGGACTGGAGTCCGCGGCGGAAACTCGTTAAAGGGCCGTGTTATCTGACCTTTTCCCGGCACCTCACGCAACGGCGCTGTAACGCCGTTGCACCGCGGCAGGCCCGCGATCGGTGCCGATCGGTCCACACCACGCTGCCGTCGGCAGCGGACCCGGTTCTCTCCCTGTCACCAGGAAGGCATGACATGCTCGCCATCAGGTCTACTCCGCGGGTCTCCGCGATCGCTGCCGCCGCCGTCGCGGGCGCCTGCCTGTTGCTCAGCGCGTGCGGCGGCGGATCGGCAGGCGGCGGCACCGGCTCCTCCTCGTCGTCACCTATCTTGCGACGCACTGCCATTGACGCACTGCCATGGACGCGCTCTGGCGCCCGGGCCTGATCGTGGCGGCGGTCGGGTGGCCGCCGCCTGGCCTGCCCGCGCCTGGCCTGGTCACCGGCCACCGATCGTGCCAGGCTTAGGGGCGCAAGGGTCCGTGGGCCCATTGACGCCGCGAGGAGGCTCCGATGGGCAGGGATGTCCCGGCGACCAAGATCAGCCAGGCAGACCGGCGCGCCTACCGGGAGAAGGTACGGCACTGCCTGGACGTGCTGGCGCTGATGCTGCGCGAGTCCAGGTTCGAGACGGAGCCGCAGCAGGTGGGGCTCGAGATCGAGCTGAACCTGGTCGATGAGGACGGCTGGCCGTCGATGAAGAACGCCGACGTGCTCGGCGCGATCGCCGACCCGGCCTGGGCTACCGAGCTCGGCCAGTTCAACCTGGAGATCAACGTCCCGCCGCGCCCGCTGGCCGGGACTGCTCTGGGCGAGCTCGAGGACCAGGTCCGGTCCAGCCTGAATCACGCGGACCGGGAAGCCGCGCAGACCGGCACCAAGCTGGCGATGATCGGCATCCTGCCGACGCTGCGGGAGAGCGACGTCGACGAGGCAGCCATCTCGGCGAACCCCCGGTACCGGCTGCTGAACGAGCAGATCTTCGCCGCCCGCGGCGAAGAGATGGATATCAGGATCGACGGCGTGGAGCGGCTGGAAACCTTCATTGACACCATCGCCCCGGAGGCCGCCTGCACCAGCGTCCAGTTCCACCTGCAGGTAAGCCCGGAGTCGTTCGGCAACTACTGGAACGCGGCGCAGGCGCTAGCCGGCGTGCAGGTCGCGCTGGGCGCGAACTCGCCGTTCCTTTTCGGCAGGGAGTTGTGGGCGGAGACCCGCATCACGCTGTTCGAGCAGGCGACCGACACCAGGCCAGAGGAGCACCGGGCGCAGGGAGTCCGGCCGCGGGTCTGGTTCGGGGAGCGCTGGATCACGTCGGTCTTCGACCTGTTCGAGGAGAACCTGAGGTACTTTCCCGCGCTGCTGCCGCTCTGCGATGAGGAGGATCCGGCCGAGGCGCTGGCGGCCGGCCGTGCGCCGCAGCTGGCCGAGCTGACGCTGCACAACGGCACCGTGTACCGGTGGAACCGCCCGGTGTACGCGGTGGTGGCGGACCAGCCGCACCTGCGGGTCGAGAACCGGGTGCTGCCAGCAGGCCCGACGGTGGCCGATACGTTCGCCAACGCGGCCTTCTACTACGGCCTCATCCGGATGCTGGCCGAAGCAGAGCGGCCGGTGTGGACCCAGATGTCGTTCGCCGCCGCCAGCGAGAACCTGCTGGAGGCCGCGCGGAACGGAATCGAGTCCAGGCTGTACTGGCCGGGACTCGGCGAGGTGCCGGTGGCCGAGCTGGCCCTGCGCCGCCTGCTGCCGCTCGCCTGGGAGGGGCTGAGCCGGTGGGGCGCGGACGGTGAACAGGCGGAACGGCTGCTCGGCATCATCGAGCAGCGCTGCCTGACCGTACGGAACGGCGCGACCTGGCAGGCCTCGGCGCTGCACGCGCTGCAGGAATCCGGCAGCCTGGCCAGGCCAGAGGCGCTCCGGCAGATGACGCTCCGCTACCTGGAGCACATGCACTCCAACGTGCCCGCGCACGCCTGGCCCACGCTGTAGCCACGCCCGTCAGCTGAACCGCATCAGCGGCGCCGTAAATGCCCTGCCGTCAACCCCTTGACTCTGTGTACAGCAATCACAAAAATGGTCTAAACATCAGGCCCCTAGACCAGGGAGTGGTCGATGACCGCGACGGCGGCTCCTTGCTGGGATGCGGCTGACGGCACCGCCGCGAATGCTGCCTTCGCGATGGGCCTGCTGGCCGCCCCGCGCGCTGCTGGACGCGCTGCCCGGGGCGATGACCGGCGAGCTCGCGTTCCTCAGCGTGATCGAGGAGGAATGCACGGGCAACGGGACGCTGGCGGCGGCCGTCGGCGAACTTCTGCACAGAGAGGCTGACATATGACCGTGCCTGCCGAGAGCGTGCCCTTCGGGGCGCTGCTGACGCCGATGCCCATGCGCACGGCGGGCGAGCGGGTGGCTGAGCGCTTCGTGACCGCGATCGCGCTCGGCGAGTTCGTCTCCGGGCAGCGCCTGCCGACGGAGCGGGAACTCGCCGCCTTGCTGGCGGTGAGCCGGACGACGGTGCGGGAGGCCATTCAGCGGCTGCAGGCGTCCGGCTACGTGCGGACCAGGCGCGGCCGCGGCGGCGGCACCTTCGTGGCCGCCGACCTGGGCCCCGATTCGGACGAGATGATCCGGCGGACCCTGGTGCCCGCCTGGCAGGAACTGACTGAGCTACTCGAGTTCCGCCAGCTGATCGAGCGGATGATCGCGCGGACCGCGGCCGAGCGGCGCGACGACAGCGACGTGGCGGCCATCCGCAAGGCCGTCGAGGCGTACGCCAAGGCGGACAGCAGGGATGCCTGCCGGGTGGCCGACCACGCCCTGCACCGGGCGATCGCCACGGCCACGCACAACCGGCACCTCGTCGACCTGAGCACCCGGATTCGCCGGCAAGTCAGCCTCGGCTTCGACGCGGAGCCATCCTCGCCCGAGGTGCACGAGCGCGCCGTCCGGCAGCACCCGGTGCTCGCCGAGGCCATCATCGCGGGCCGCCCCGACCGGGCGGCCCAGCTTGCCGCCGAGCATTTCTCGCTGACCGAGAAGATGCTCAGGGAGCTGCATGCCCGGATCCGGCTGAGATCTGTACAGGCCGCGCCGTGACCGGCTGGCGCGGTGGCCGGCCGGCTTGGTGACCGGCTGGCACTGTGGCCGGCTGGCGCGGTGGCCGGCCGGTGCGAGGACCGGCCGGTGCGAGGACCGGCCGGTGCGAGGACCGGCCGGTGCCAGCAACGGCCGGGACATGAATCCAGCACGACCTAGCGCAAGGGAAGCCTGATGCCGATCGCCAGAGTCAACAACATCGAGATCAACTACCGGCTTGAGGGCGACGGAGCGGAGACCATCGTCCTCGTCAACGGCCTTGCCGACGACCTGGAGACCTGGGTCCTGCAGATGGACGATCTGCTGGCCGCCGGGTACCGGGTGCTGCGCTTCGACAACCGCGGGATCGGCGCCAGCTCAAAGCCTGCCGGGCCGTACTCCAGCCGGATGCTTGCCGACGACGCGAAGGCTCTGGTCGACGAGCTCGGCATCTCCGGCTTCCACCTGATGGGCGTCTCGATGGGCGGGATGATCGCCCAGGAGTACGCCCTCGCCTACCCGGCTGACCTGCTGTCCGTGACGTTCGGGTGCACCTATGCGGTGCCAGGGCCGTTCTGCTCGCGGATGTTCAGCATGTGGGCGGACATGGCCCCGGTGCTCGGCGTGCCGTTCATCATGCGGGACGTCAGCCTCTGGGCATTCACGGTGCCGTTCTTCGAGCAGCGCGGCGCCGAAGCCGCCGAGTTCGAGACCGCGATGCGTTACATGGACCAGCCGGTGCATGCCTACCTCGCGCAGCTGGCCGTGATCACCGGCCACGACACCACCGGTCGGCTGAGCCAGATCGCCGTGCCGACGCTGGTGCTGGCCGGCGAGGAGGACATCCTCATCCCGGTGTCGCTGTCCCGGCGGCTGCACGAGGGCGTGCCCGGCTCCGAGTGGGCCACCACGCCGGGCGGGCATGCCTGCGTCTGGGAGCATCCCGCTCCCTTCAACCAGACTTTCCTCGAGTTCGTGCGCCGGCACGGAAAGGGCAACTAACCTCGATTCCCGGTAAGGCAGTTTGACTGGGTGCCCTCTATGCGCGTCGCCGCCCCGCTGATTACCTGGATCTTCCTGTCCAGCGTGACAAGCTCGTACGTGGCGGCGAACACGCAGACCTCGCGGGTGATCTTCGCCGGGGCCCGCGGCGGGCTGTGGAGCCACGCGCTCGCTGGCGTCAGCCCGCGGTTCAAGACGCCGGCCGCCGCGGCGGTCGCGTTCGTGGCGCCGAGTATCGCGATCGGAGTGATTTCCACCGCGTTCACGGATCCGGTCACCGCGTCCGGGTTCCTCGCCACCTTCGGCATCCTCGGGCTGATCATCATGTACCTGGTCGCGAACGTCGCCCTGGTGGTCGACTGGGCGAAGTTCCGCAGCCGGGGCATTCACAAGAACGTCTGGCTCTGGGTGCTCACCCCGGTGATCGGCGTCGCGGTCCTGGCCATCCCGGTCTGGGGCGACCTGCGGCCCGGCCAGCCGAGCCCGTACAACGCGCTGCCGTGGCTGACGCTGGCGCTGATCGCGGTGGGCATTGCCTATCCGCTCGTGCTGAACGCCTGGCGGCCGCATGTCCTGGAACGAGCGCCCGCGCTGCTGGAGGGAGACGAAGCCGTAGCCGTCGACCCGCTGCCCATTGGCGACTAGCCGGCGCCGATCGCGGCCCGTGCCCCCCGGAGGCCCGGGCCGCGACCGGCTGGTGCTGCGCAGGTGAACGCCGAGGCGGCTACCGGTCGAGGCCGAGCGTGAACGTCGGCCTCGGCTGCATCCTGGCCATCGCAAGCTCCCTGGCGTTGTACATGGCCTGGGTGACCATCTGGAGTTCCTGATTCTGTGACCACCGGCCGACCTGCAGCCCGACGTGGTAGATCGACGATCCGACCACGAAGCCCAGCGGCTCGAAACCGGCCTCGCCGAGCAGGACGTACTCAGAAACCGACAGGTCGGACGTAAATACGCCGGCCTGGTCGGCGCCTGCGGTTTGTGCCGTCCGGCACCGCCGCCGGCCTGGGTTCCCAGCCGGCGGCGGTGCCGGACGGCTTGGCGAAAAGGGGCATCGAGTATCCATAACGCGAGGCTGCGCAGGGTGCGCGGGCTGAGGATGCGCAGCCTGCCGGCCATTCCGTTGCCTGCCTGAGGCATTGCTCGACGGGTGGCCGGCCGCCCCGGGCGCCGTCCTCGCCGTCCCGGCTGGCGCGGTAGCATCCGGCGAGGCGCCCTGCGGCTGCGCCCTTGACGCGATCTTCCAGCGGAGTGAAAATAAGCAAATCCAGATTGGAATCGTTTCCAAAAGTATCGCGATTCCGTTCAGGGAGGTGCCCGTGCGCACGCCGGATCGCCCCACAATCGCGGATGTTGCGGCAGCGGCCGGGGTCGGCGTGGGCACCGTTTCCCGCGTGCTCAACGGGGGCGTGAACGTACGTGAATCGACCCGGCTGAACGTTCTGGAAGTCATCGAGCGGCTGGGCTACCGGCCGAGTCATCTCGCCGCGGCCCTGTCCCGCGGCACCCAGCGCACGGTCGCCATCCTGGTGCCGCACCTGACCAGGCCGTCGACCGTGGCCCGGCTGGCGGGTGCGTTAGCGGTGCTGGACGAGCAGCGCTACGACACGATCGTCTGCAACGTCGACACGCCGGAGCAGCGCGATCACCACCTAGCCGCGCTGACGGCGAGGCACCGCGCTGACGGCGTGATCGTCGTGTCGGTGCACCTTGCCCGGCAGCACCTCGCGGCTTTCCGGGGCGGCCGCGTCCCGCTGGTGACCGTTGACGTGCCGGCCGCCGGCGTGCCGCAGACGATCATTGATGACGTTGCGGGCGGCCGGCTGGCGACCGCGCACCTGCTGGGCCTTGGCCACCGGCGGATCGGCTTCGTGGGCGATGCCGTCAGCCGGTCGGCCTGCGATCTCGGCTTCGCCTCGTCCAGGCGGCGGCTGCTGGGATACCGGCGGGAGCTCGCGGCGGCCGGGCTGGCGGCCGACCCCGAGCTTGTCCGGCTCGGGCCGCATGGCCCGGCGGTGGCAGCCGAGCTTGCCGAGCAGTTGCTGCGGCTGCCCGACCCGCCGACCGCGATCTTCGCCGCCTCGGACACTCAGGCCATGGGCGTGCTCGCAGGCGCTGAGCAGTGCGGGTTCCCGGTGCCGGGCAGGCTGTCGGTCGTGGGCTTCGACGACATCGAGGCGGCCGCCCTGCTCAATCTCAGCACTGTCCGCCAGCCGCTCGGGCGCAGCGGGGCCGAGGGTGCCCGCCGGCTCTGCGCTCTGCTGCGCGGGATCCAGGTCAGGCCGCTCCGGCAGCTGCTCCCGCTGCGAATCGTGCAACGGTCGAGTTCGGCCGGCCCGGCCGCAGCCGGCCGGCCAGCGGTCAGCCCGCCAGCGGCCAGCCCGGCGGCGGTCAGCGCGGCCACCCCGAGTCCGGTAGCGGCCGGCCCAAGTGGCTGGCGGACGCATCTGCTCCCGGCCACCGCCGACGGCGGGCCGGCCGACGAACGCGGCAGGTTCAGCTCGCGCGCATGGCGGCGGGCATCCGATGTCTGGCTCGGCATGCGCTACGCCTGCTGCGCCGAAGGAGTTGCGTGATGGCCTGGCCCGCGCACAGATCCGCGCTTCGCGTCAGCCGCGGGCTGGCCGGGGCATCCACGGTTTCGCCGGCACCGCCGAGCCTGGGGCATGCCCTGACCCGGCGCACCGGCACTTACTACGCGCTGGAGGAATGATGAGCAGTGGCGGCCGCCGACTGAGCACATCCGAGCGTCGTACCCGCGCGCGGCCGGGCGCCTTTGCGCTGGCCCGGGCGTGGCGGGGCGCGAAGTCGCGCCGCCTGGCGATCGGCCTGGCAAGTGCCGCGCTAGCCTCGACGGCGCTCGCTGCCTGCGGCACGAGCCAGGCGAGCACCGGCCCGGTACTCATTAACTACTACTCCTACCCTGACCATTCGGGCGCGGTGCAGCAGGCCGTGAACACCTGCAGCAAGCAGAGCAACGGCAAGTACAAGATCTCGTACAACCAGCTGCCGCTGTCCGCCGACGGCCAGCGGCAGCAGCTCGTGCGGCGGCTGGCCGCCGGTGATCCCTCGATGGACATCCTCGGTCTCGACGTGACCTGGGAGGCCGAGTTCGCCGAGGCAGGCTGGATCCTGCCGTGGACAGGCACCTACAAGGCGCAGGCAGAGGCCGGAACCCTGCCGGGTCCGCTGCAAACCGCGATGTGGCGCGGCAAGCTCGTCGCAGTGCCGTACAACAGCAACACCCAGCTGCTGTGGTATCGCTCGGATCTGGTGCCGAACCCGCCGAAGACCTGGGCGGAGATGTTCGCCGACGCGGCCAGGCTCGCGCAGCAGGGCAAGCCGCACCTGATCGAGATCCAGGGCGCCCAGTACGAAGGCGTTGTCGTGTGGTTCAACACGCTGCTGGCCAGCGCCGGCGGGAGCGTGCTAACGCCGAATGCGGCGCATGTCGCGCTGGGCGCGCCCGCGGTCAAGGCACTGAGCATCATGCATCAGCTCGCGACATCCAAGGCGGCGGACCCGAGCCTGTCGGTGCAGATGGAGGACGCGAACCGGCTCGCGATGGAGGCCGGCTCGGCGGCTTTCCAGCTCAACTACCCGTTCGTCTATCCCGCCATGAAGGCCGACAACCCGAAGCTGTTCAAGGTCTTCAAGTGGGCGCCGTACCCGCGGGTGGACCCGAACATCCCCGCTCACGTCACGATCGGCGGCATCGACCTGGCGGTCAGCCGCTACTCGCCGCACCCCAGCCTGGCCTTCCAGGCGGCACTCTGCATCCGTGACCGCCCGAACCAGCTGATCAACGCCACGCTGGGCGGCGTTCCGCCGACGCTCGCCAGCCTCTACAGCGACCCCAAGCTGTTCCCCGACTACCCGTTCCACGCCGACATCCTGAAGGAGCTGTCGACTGCCGCCGTCCGGCCGAAGACGCCCGCCTACCAGATCGTGTCGATCGCCATCTCGCACGCGGTGTCGCCGCCGGGCACCATCAACCCGGCGGCCACCGAGAAGACGATGGCCACCCAGATCAACAATGCCCTGCAGTCGAAGGGCCTGGTCCCGTGAGCGCCCGGCCGGCCGGCCGTGGCGCCAGTACCGAGGAGGGATGGGGCTGATGAGCACCACCACGCAGACGGCCGCCGTCGGCGAGCAGGCTGCCGCGCCCGGCAGGCGCCGCAAGCAGCTGTCCGAGGGCGCGCGGGCCGAGCGCAGGCTTGGCTGGTTGCTGTGCGCCCCGGCGGTGATCGTCATGCTCGCCGTGACCGCGTACCCGATCGGCTACGCGATCTACGTGTCGCTGGAGCGTTACAACCTGGCATTCCCCAACGCGGTCAAGTTCGTCGGGCTGAGCAACTATGGCGCGGTGCTCAGCTCGCCGTTCTGGTGGCATGCGCTATGGGTGACCTTGATCATCACGGTCGTATCGGTCGCCGTCGAGCTGGTGCTCGGCATGCTGCTGGCCCTGCTCATGTACCGGACGCTGTTCGGCCGCGGCACCGTCCGCACCACGATCCTCATCCCGTACGGGATCGTCACCGTGGTCGCCGCCTACAGCTGGCAGTACGCGTGGACGCCGAGCGAGGGCTACCTCTCCGCGCTGTTCAATAACAGCGCCCCGCTGACGAAGACGGGGACGGCCATCGCGGTCATCATCCTGGCGGAGATCTGGAAGACCACACCGTTCATGGCGCTGCTGCTGATGGCCGGCCTGTCACTGGTCCCCGAGGACCTGCAGAAGGCGGCGAAAGTCGACGGGGCGACCACGTGGCAGCGCTTCTACAGGATCACGCTGCCGCTGATGAAGCCCGCCATCCTGGTCGCGCTGCTGTTCAGAATGCTCGACGCGTTCCGGATCTTCGACAACATTTACATCCTCACCAGCGGCGCTAATGGCACCGGTTCGGTCTCGGTGCTCACCTATGACAACCTCATCACGGCGCTGAACCTGGGCATCGGCTCGGCGTTGTCGATTCTGATCCTCATCTGCGTCGCGATCATCGCACTGATCTTCATTGTGGGGTTCGGAACCGCCGCTCCAGGACAGGATGTGAAGCGCTGATGGCTACAACAGCTCGGCAGAAGGTGGGCTGGGGCACCGCCAACACGATCGTGGTGGTGCTGACGCTGATCCCGGTGCTCTGGATCGTCTCGCTGTCCTTCAAGGACCCGTCGTCGATCACGGATCCGACGTTCTTCCCGGTGAAGTGGACGTGGTCGAACTACAGCGGCATCCTGACCACCTCGTCTTTCATCCGGCCGCTGATCAACTCGATCGGGATCGGGCTGATCTCCACGTTCATCGCGGTGGTGCTCGCGTCGATGGCGGCGTATGCGGTGGCGAGGCTGGCGTTCCCCGGCAAGCAGGTGCTGATCGGCATGTCGCTGCTGATCGCCATGTTCCCGGCCGTGGCGCTGGCAACCCCGATGTTCAACATCGAGCGCATCCTTGGCCTGTTCAACACCTGGCCCGGGCTGATCATCCCGTACATCGCCACCGGATTGCCGCTCGGCATCTACACGCTGTCGGCGTTCTTCCGGGAGATCCCGTGGGAGCTGGAGAAGGCAGCGAAGGTCGACGGCGCCACGCCATTCCAGGCGTTCACCAGGGTCATCGCCCCGCTGGCGGCCCCGGGCATGGTCACTACCGCGATCCTGGTCTTCCTCTTCTGCTGGAATGAGTTCCTGCTCGCGATCACGCTGACGTCGACGACCGCGGCGCGCACGGCGCCGGCCGCGATCGGCTTCTTCAGCGGCAGCTCGCAGTTCGCCGTGCCGACAGGGTCCATCTCGGCCGCCGCGGTGGTTATTACCATCCCGATCATCGTGTTCGTGCTGTTCTTCCAGCGCCGCATCGTCGCCGGGCTCACCTCTGGCGCGGTCAAGGGCTGAACGGCAGAAAAGGAGTAGACAATGGCCGAGATCGTTCTTGACAACCTTACCAAGCGCTTTCCTGATGGCGCGCTGGCGGTCGACAAATTCAGCATGGACATCGCCGACGGCGAGTTCGTCATCCTGGTCGGGCCGTCGGGCTGCGGGAAGTCCACGACGCTCAACATGATCGCGGGCCTGGAGGACATCACCGAGGGTGAGCTGCGCATCGGCGGCCAGGTGGTCAACCAGAAGGCGCCCAAGGACCGCGACATCGCGATGGTCTTCCAGAGTTACGCGCTGTACCCGCACATGACCGTCCGGCAGAACATGGGCTTCGCGCTCAAGCTGGCCAAGACGCCGCAGGCCACCATCGACGAGAAAGTCAACGAGGCGGCACGGATCCTCGACCTGACCCAGCATCTGGAACGCCGGCCGGCCAACCTGTCCGGCGGCCAGCGGCAGCGGGTGGCGATGGGCCGGGCGATCGTCCGCGACCCGTCCGTGTTCCTGATGGACGAGCCGCTGTCCAACCTGGACGCGAAGCTGCGGGTGCAGATGCGCACCGAGGTGTCCCGGATCCAGCGGCGGCTGGGCACCACGATGGTCTACGTGACGCACGACCAGACCGAGGCCATGACTCTCGGCGACCGGGTCGCGGTGATGCGCAATGGCCTCCTGCAGCAGGTGGGCTCGCCGAAAGAACTCTACGAGCGGCCGGAGAACCTCTTCGTGGCCGGCTTCATCGGGTCGCCGGCCATGAACTTCATGCCGGGCACTCTGGAGGAGGGCAAGCTCCGCACGCCGCTGGGCGACCTGCCGGTGTCCGACCGGCTGCGGCGCGCGCTCGAGGGTGCGCAGGCCAGCCGTAACTTGATCGTGGGCGTCCGCCCGGAGAATTTCGAGGACGCGGCGATGGTCTCGCCCGACGCCCGCCGCAACGGGATCACGTTCCGCGCATCCATCGATGTCCTCGAGTCCTTGGGCGCCGACGTGTTCGTCTACTTCAGCAAGGAGATCGAGCAGGGGGTGGACGCTGCCGAACTCCAGGAGCTCGCTAAGGACTCAGGCCGCGCGGACACCGGCGGGAGCGGCGACACCGTTGTCGCCCGGCTCGACGCCGAGACCCGCGTCACCGAAGGCCAGGACGCCGAGCTCTGGGTCGATGCCCGGTCGGTGCACGTGTTCGACCCGGCCAGCGGCCGGAACATCTCACTCGCGGTGACTGAGGGCGACGGCCAGCCGGGCGTCGGAACGGCGGGCGGCACCGCGAGCACTGACAGTGCCAGCGGCGCTGCCCCGGGCAGCGGCAGCCTCGGCGCTGGCAGCGCGGCGGGTGATACGCCGGTTACCTGAGGCGGTTGCGCAGCCGCTCGATCACCTCGTCGTTCCAGACGTGGGTCAAGATGAGCCGGTACCGTTCGGATGCGACCCGCATGTAGGCCTCAGCCTCGGTTCGTGAGCCGATCAGGTCGGCAGCACGAAGCATGCGCACGACCGGTACGTACTCCTCGGCGTACCAGCGCTGGGCGATCTCGGTCCGGTCCAGGAATCGGTGCTCATCCTGCATGCAACGGCACCCCCACGCCTCGACGGCCTCCCCGAGTTCCGCGTAGGACCAGGGGTCTGTCACCGAGATCTTTTCCAGCGCCTTGGCAGGCAGCGGCACCCGGGCCCGGAATATCCGCTCGTAGCTCTTGACCAGCAGGTCGCGGCGGCCGCGGATGCCGGCGGCCGGCACCTGGGTCAGCACCTCGGTCACGTACGCGTCGATCGTCTTAGCGCCGGTGGCCAGCGCAATCGAGACCCGGTGGTGGCCGTCCTTGACGAAGTGCAGGTCGCCGACCCGGTAGACGTCGATCGGCGGGATCGACTCGCCGCGCCGCTGCGCCAGCGCAAGCCGCTCCCAGCGTTCCCGCACTCGGCCGGACGTCGGCCGGAACCTGCGGTCGAAGTCGCGGGTGGAATCGACGGTTCCGACCACCGTGTCGAGCCGGATCGTCCGCAGGCCGAGAGAGCGCTCACCTCGCCTGCCCAGCGCGGCCACCACCTCGTCGAACGGGAGGATGAGATTGACGTCGTCTGGTTCCCTGCGCAGCCAGTTGGCCAGCCGGGCCAGCACCTGCCGCCGCCTGGCCCGGATGAAGTCGTCCTCCACATCCGCCCGCGGGAATCCGGTTTCACCGTGCATGGCGGTGCCCTGGATGCACGTCGGCGGCTTCGGCACCCGGCCGGATGTCGAGCAAGTGCCGGCCGATGACATTGCGCACCATAGTGCGCCCGAGCCGCCGGTCCGGAGCGGCGGCGTCGCAACGCAGTACGTGCCCGTGCAGCAGCATGGTCGGCTGGAGCCGGGCAACCAGTCCGTGCAGCGCGGCAAAGCCCCGGTGCGGCGGGTCGGCGCCGTCACCCACGCCCAGCGGTGGCGCGTGCGTCAGCAGGACATCGACGCGCCGCCCGTCCCGCAGCCGCTGCCAGGCTGCCTTGCGGCGGAGCGACCTGGCCCGGCCCGCCTGCTGCCAGTCGCTGTACTGGTTCGGCCCGCTGCCGTAGCGACGGCAGCCGCCAAGCCCGGCCAGCCGGAGCCCGGCCACGTCGACGATCCTGCCGTCCGCGTTGACCGCGCCGTCCGGCCACGGCGTCCGGGTCGGCAAGCCGGCCCGCAGTGTCAGGCCGGCCCGGGAATTCCGGTAACCGGACAGATCGGGATCATGATTGCCGGGGACGAACACGAGCGGCACGTCCAGGCCATTCATCAGGTATCCCAGGTACTCGAACGGCAGGTCGCCGCAGGCCACGACGAGCTTGGCGGCGCGGACCGGGCCGAGATCGGCGTACAGCCCCTCATCGACCTCGTCGGATACGGCGAGCACGCAGACCACGCTTCGATCGTACGCGCGGCCAGCCGCGGGCAGTTCACGCGTTCAGCACATGACGGTCCGCGCGTCCGGCGGAGGTCAAGGCCGTGCGGTCAGTGCGTGACCGGCTGCCGTACGTCCAGGCCGCGTTCCCGCAGCGCAGCCTCCACGCGGTAGATCTCGGCCAGCGGCGCGCGCTCGCCGCCCGGCGGCGGGCTGACGTCCAGCCGCTCGCAGGCCGTGCACAGCGCGTCGATATACGCGCCGCGCAGTGCCTTCAGGCGCAGGCTCTTGGCGGGTATGCCGGACTGGGTCTCGGTCGCTTCAAGCTCGGCCCGCAGCCGGCGGAGGTTCGCACCGAGGCGCTCGATCGGCTCGGTTGGCGCGTCCAGCTGGTGCTGGCGCGCGTGCCAGTGCCCGGCAGCCCACCCGGCCCCGCGGAATCCGCCAATGATCGCGTATCCGGCCGCCGTGGGAAGCAGGATAACGATCACCAGTTCAATAACCGGGCGCACGTCACCCATTGTCGGTCCGAGGCCTGGGCAGAATCAAGGCGGGACCGGGCTTGCCCCCGTCAAGCCAGCCACCATTGACCAGGAGACTGATGAAAAGCAAGGACAGCCACCACCGCTGGTGGCACGGCGCGGTGCTCTATCAGCTGTACGTCCGGTCCTGGCTGGACACCGACGGCGACGGCTATGGGGACCTCGGCGGCGTGATCGCGAAGCTCGACTACCTGTCCTGGCTCGGCGTCGACGGCATCTGGCTGTCCCCGACGATGCCGTCGCCGGACGAGGACTGGGGCTACGACATCTCCGACTACCTGGGCGTTCATCATGAACTCGGCACCCTGGAGCAGATGGACCGGCTGATGGCCGAGGCCGGGCAGCGCGGCCTGCGGGTGTTGCTCGACCTGGTGCCGAACCACACCAGCTCCGCCCATCCGTGGTTCGTCGACGCGGCAGGCAGCCGCGACTCCGCGCACCGGGAGTTCTACGTCTGGGCCGACCCGGCTGCGGGCGGCGGCCCGCCGAACAACTGGCTGGACGCCACCGGCAGCCAGGCCTGGACCTGGCATGAGCCGACGAAGCAGTACTACCTGCACAACTTCCTGCCCAGCCAGCCGGACCTGAACTGGTGGGAGCCCCGGGTGCACGAGGCGTTCCGGGAAGTACTCCGGTTCTGGTTCGACCGGGGCGTGGCCGGATTCCGGATCGACGTGGCGCACGGCCTCTACAAGGACGCGGAATTGCGCGACAACCCGCCGGAGGACAGCGGGAACCCGCTGGCCGGGAGATTCGGCCAGCGGCAGGTCTACAACGCGAACCGGCCGGAGACGCACCAGGTCTACCGCGACTGGCGACGGATCGCGGACAGCTACCACGCCCCCCGCTTGCTGCTCGGCGAGACCTGGGTGGCTGGGCCGGCCCGGCTGGCCGATTTCTACGGCAACGATGACCAGCTGCAGCTGGCCTTCAATTTCCCGTTCGTGTTCGCCAGCCTGGCCGCACCTGACCTGCCGGCTGTCGTCGAAGCGACGCTGGCCGCGCTGCCCGCCGGGGCGTGTCCGGTGTGGACGGCTTCGAACCACGATGTGGGCAGGTTCCCGACCCGATGGTGCGGCGGGGACCAGCGGAAGGTCCGGCTGGCCCTGCTGGTACTCGCCACCCTGCCGGGGACGATGGTGCTGTACTACGGGGACGAGATAGGGATGACTGACGTCCACGTCCCGCCCGCGCTGCAGCGGGACACGATGTCCCGTGGCAGCGATGACGGCGAGGGCTTCGCCGGCTGGCGGGGCAGCAGGGATCGGGCCAGGACGCCGATGCAGTGGGATTCCTCGCCGGCCGCCGGGTTCACCGCCGCTCAGGTGACGCCCTGGCTGCCGGCCGGTGACGGCGCCGCGGTCAGCGTGGCCGGCCAGCGCGACGACCCGGGGTCGGTGCTCGGCCTCTGCCGCGAGCTGCTGAGCCTGCGGCGCGCCGAGTTCGGCGGCCGGGTCGCCAGCTACCAGCCGCTCCCGGCGCCGCCCGGCGGCTGGGCCTACCGGGCGGTCGGCCTGACGGTGCTGGCCAATTTCTCCGACCGCCCCGTCGCATGTCAGGATGCCGGTGGGCCGGTCCTGCTGTGCACGGCAGGGACCGCCCGGCGCGGCGCCGGGCAGATCAGCCTGGCACCCTGGCAGGGCGTCATCGCCAGGACAGCCCGCGCCTGACCGCACGGGACCGCCGGTCCCGGCCAGCTAGCCCGAGGAGTCCGCATGGAGTACGTCAAGCTCGGCACGACCGGCCTGGACGTCTCGCCGATCTGCCTGGGCTGCATGAGCTATGGCGAGCCAGGCCGCGGGCCGCATCCGTGGTCGCTGGACGAGGAGGCAAGCCGCCCGTTCTTCCGCCGGGCGATCGAGGCCGGCATCAATTTCTTCGACACCGCCGACGTCTACTCCGCGGGATCCAGCGAGGAGATCACCGGCCGCGCCCTGCGGGACTTCGCCAGGCGCGAGGAGATCGTGCTGGCCACCAAGGTGAATGGGCGGATGCGGCCGGGACCGAACGGGGCCGGGCTTTCCCGCAAGGCGATCATGACGGCGATCGACGCAAGCCTGGCCCGGCTCGGCACCGACTACGTCGACCTGTACCAGATCCACCGGTGGGACCCCACGGTTCCCATCGCGGAGACCATGGAGGCCCTGCACGACGTGATGAAGGCGGGCAAGGCCCGCTACATCGGGGCCTCGTCCATGTACGCCTGGCAGTTCGCTAAGGCGCAGTACACCGCCAGCGAGCACGGCTGGACCCGGTTCGCCACCATGCAGAATCACTACAACCTGCTCTACCGGGAGGAAGAGCGCGAGATGCTGCCGCTCTGCGCGGACCAGGGCATCGGCGTCATCCCGTGGAGCCCGCTGGCCCGCGGTCGTCTGACCAGGGACTGGGATGCCACGACCGCCCGCAGCGAGACCGACTCGTTCGGCCAGAGCCTGTACGCAGCCGAGGACCGGCAGATCGTCGAGCAGGTGGCCAGGGTCGCCGCGGACCGGGGCGTGTCACGAGCCCAGATCGCGCTCGCCTGGCTGGCCAGCCGCCCGGCAGTGACCGCGCCGATCGTCGGCGCGACGAGGCCAGAGCACCTGGACGACGCGATCGCGTCCCTCGGCATCCGGCTCGCGCCCGCGGAAATCGGTCAGCTGGAGAAGCCGTACGTGCCGCACCGGATCGCGGGTCACGGCTGACCGCCAGCCGCCTGACATCCGCCAGGGGAACCGTTGAGCCGCGTCGCCCATCCGGCTGGCCCGCGCCATGCCGACGTGCTGCCGCCGGGCCGCCCGCCGCCGCTGCCTGCCGACCTGAACGCGCTCGACCCGGTCATCTGGCCGCGGACCGCGCGGCGCTCCGGCGGGGCCATGGTCCTCGGTGGCGTCGACGTCCGCGCGCTGGCCGCCGAGTTCGGCTCGCCGCTCTTCGCCTGTGACGAGGCGGACTTCCGCGGCCGCTGCCGCGAGTTCCACGAGGCGTTCGGTCCCGGGGCCGGGGTGTCGTACGCGGCCAAGGCGTTCGCCTGCCAGGCGGTGCTCCGCTGGGTGAGCGAGGAGGGCCTCGGCGTCGACGTCTGCACCGGCGGCGAGCTTGACGTCGCGCTCCGGGCCGGGGTGCCGCCGGGGCTGATCACGCTGCACGGCAGCAACAAGCTGGCAGCCGAGCTTGAGCGCGCGCTGGCAGTCGGCGTCGGGCACATCGTGGCCGACTCGTTCGAGGAGATCGAGCGGCTGGACCGCCTCGCCGCCGGGAACGGGCCCGCCGGGAACGGGCCCGCCGGGAACCGGCCCGCCGGGAACGGGCCGGCCGCAGCGGCGGGCCGGCCGCGGATACTAGTCCGCGTCACCACCGGCGTCGAAGCCGCCGCGCACGAATTCGTGGCCACGGCGCATGACGACCAGAAGTTCGGCTTCTCGCTCGCCTCTGGCGCTGCGGACGAGGCGGTCCGCCGGGTACTGGCCAGCCAGAGTCTTGATTTCGCCGGCCTGCACTCGCACATCGGCTCCCAGATCTACGACACCGCCGGTTTCGAGGTCGCCGCGCACCGGGTCATCGAGCTTGCCGTGCGGATCCGCGACGAGCACGGGATACAGATCTCCGAACTCAACCTCGGCGGCGGGTTCGGCATCGCGTATACGGCTGGCGACGACCCGGCGGACATCAGGCTCATCGCCCGCGGCCTGCGCGACATCGTGGACTCGGAGTGCCGCGCGGCCGGCCTGGCCAGGCCGAGGCTGTCCGTCGAGCCGGGCCGGGCCATCGCGGGACCCGGCACCGTCACCATCTACCAGGTCGGCACGGTCAAGGACGTCGACGGCCTGCGGACCTACGTGAGCGTGGATGGCGGCATGAGCGACAACATCCGCACCGCGCTGTACGACGCCGACTACACCTGCGTGCTGGCATCGCGGGAGTCCGCCGCGCCGCCCATGCTCAGCCGGGTCGTCGGCAGGCACTGCGAGAGCGGCGACATCGTGGTACGCGACGCCTACCTGCCGGCCGACACAGCGGCCGGCGACCTGCTCGCCGTCGCCGCCACCGGCGCGTACTGCCGCTCCATGGCCAGCAACTACAACCACGTGCCCCGCCCGCCGGTGGTCGCGGTGGCCGGCGGCACCGCCAGGCTGATGCTGCGCCGGGAGACCACCGATGACCTGCTCCGCCTGGATGTCGGCTAGCCGGCCGGGCCGGTCTCGCGATCCGGGGCGAGCCGGCTTTGACGTCCCCGGCGGCAAGTGCCAGCCTGGCCATGCCCGATGGCGCAACTTTCCCCGCCGGCCAGAAAGGTACTGCCGCGTTGCTTTCCCTGGTGCTGCCCAAGGGCTCGCTCGAGCGTGCCACCCTCGACCTGTTCGACGCGGCCGACCTGACGGTACGCCGCTCCTCGGACCGCGACTACCACGCGTCGATCGACGACCCGCGGATCGGCCGGGTCAGGTTCCTGCGCCCGCAGGAGATCCCGTCCTACCTCGAGCAGGGACTCTTCGACTTCGGTATCACCGGCCGGGACTGGATCGCCGAGACCGGCGCGGACGTCGTCTCGCTCGGCGAACTGCAGTACTCGAAGGCGACCGGCGACCCGGTGCGCGTCGTGCTCGCGGTACCGGCCGGGGCGGGCTGGGACTCCGTCGCCGACCTGCCGGACGGGATCAAGATCTCCACCGAGTTCCCCGGCCTCACCCGGCGGTTCCTCGACGCCAACGGGATCAAGGCACGGGTAATCCCGTCCTACGGCGCCACCGAGGCGAAGGTGCCCGACATCGTGGACGCGATCGTGGACCTGACCGAGACCGGCTCGTCGCTGCGCAGGAACGGCCTGAAGATCCTGCACACGCTGCTGACCAGTTACACCGAGCTCGTCGCCAACAGTGAGGCGCACGCCGACCCGGCCAAGCGCGCGGCCATGGAGGACGTGGCGCTGCTGCTGCGCGGCGCGATCAAGGCGCGCGGCAACGTGCTGCTCAAGCTGAACGTCACGGCGGGCCAGCTGGCCGCGGTGACGGAGATGCTGCCCGCGATGACGTCCCCGACGGTCACCTCGCTGGCCCGCGGCGACATGAACGCGGTCGAGGCGGTCGTGCCCAAGCGCGGGGTCAACACGCTGATCCCGGCGCTGCGCGCGGCCGGCGCACGGGACATCCTGGAGATCCCGATCTCCAAGATCGTCGAGTAGAGCCAACGGGCCGCGCAGCACCGCCCTGCCCAACCCCCACACCCTGGGCTCCCGCAACAACCTCGCCCTCGCCTACCAGGCGGCAGGACGCAGCAACGCTGAGACTCTCCTGCGGCAGGAGGAGGACTCGGCCGGCCCTGACCGGCCAGGGTGAGCCCGCCCGGATCATCTGCCTGGTTACCTGGCCGACCGGCGGAGCGGCATCTGCACGGGCAGGCTTCATCGCCTGCCAGCGGGAGGTCAGGAACGGCTCCGCGAAACAGCACAGCCAGGCGGCGCGAGCGCAAGGTCAAGAGCAAGGTCAAGGTCAAGAGCGGGCGGGTCGGCGGATCGGCAGAGCCCAGCCGCCAGGCAAGGTCACGTAGCGGAAAGGACACCGCAGGCACAGTGATGCCCCTCTATAGTCACGACTTGCCCTTCAGCACGGCTCAGGGCAGGTCAGTCTCACCGGCCTTCACCCGCGCAGTGAACGCCCGCCATTGCCCGGGACTGAAAACCAGCACAGGACCCTGGGGGTCCTTGGAGTCACGCACAGCGACCGCGTCGCGCAGGTTGCCCGCGACCTCGACGCAATCCCCGCCATTGTTGCCGCTGTGGCTGGACTTGCGCCATCCGGCGGCTGCTAGGTCCACGTTCAGCGCCTCAGCTTCCCCTACTTCTCGGCGATCATGACGCTTCCCTCGCCAGCTCCGCGATCAGGTCACGCGAAGCGTCCGGGCCCAGCGCCAGAGCGCGCAGGTAATCGAACATCAGGCTATACCGGCGCACGTCTTGTGTCCTTTCCAGATACAGCGCGCCGGTTTGCGCTTCCAGGTACACCACGTCCGGGTCTACCGGGTCGGGGAACTGCATGATCGCGAAGGAGCCGTGCATCGCCGGGTGCGCGCCGGCCGCGAATGGCATGACCTGAACGGTCACGTTCTTCAGCGCGGACAGCTCGGCCAGATGCGCGAGTTGCTCGCGCATGACGCGCCGGCTGCCGACAGCCCGCCTGATCACCGCCTCGTTCAGGACGACCCACACGGCCAGCGGATCGTCTTCGGTCAGCCGCTTCTGCCGCTGCATCCGCACGGTGATCTGCCGCTCAACCTCATCAGTGTCGGGCGCCGGCGCGGTCGACATGATCGCCCGGGCGTAGCTCTCGGTCTGCATCAGCCCTGGCACTAGCTCTGACTCATAGCCGTGCCGGGCCGATGCCGCCGCTTCCAGCCCGACGTAGAACTGGAACCACTCCGGGATGACGCCGCTGTATTGCTGCCACCAGTCCCTGACCCGCGCCAGCTTCGCCAGCTCGGTGACGGCATCGTGCTGGGCGCCGCTGATGCCGTACAGCCGCAGCAGCCGCTGGACGTCGCGCACCAGGACGCGCACCTTGTCGCCCTCGATCCGGTACACCTTCGCGACGGACCAGCCCATCTCTTCCGCGACCTGCTCGCCGGTCAGGCCGGCCTCGTCCCTGAGGCGCTTCAGCTCGATAGCGAGCCGACGGCTCCCGATCGTCCGCATGTGGGCACCCATCAATCGTCTCCTCTTGCGATCAATTCGTCATAGTACGAATGCACTATTGCGTTCAGACTAGGACTGCTGCATACTCACACGTTAGCCAGGCTGCTGCCCACCACGTGGGAGGTCAGCAGAACTCCGGCATAGCGCGGCGCCCGCCGGCGAGCGCCCGCCCAGCATCAGGAGGAAGCCATGTGCGGTCATCCGGTCCTCCCGGCGCCCCTCATGCTCGTTGGCAGCACAGGGGACAGCGAGGCGGGCTACCGGGCCCAATGCGAGCGCCCTGGGGAAGCCGCGCCGCGCAGGCGAAAGACGGTTATCCCCATGAGCGGCATTCCCGGCACCGTGACCGGGCCGGGCCTTCCACGCGGCCCCGAGCCGGCCTCCGGTGCCGGGAACACCTTCCGCCCGCGGCAGGCGCACCGGTGCTACTTAGAGGTCCCCGCCGAGCCCGGTGCCGTGCCGTACGCCCGCCGCTGCACTCGGCGCATGCTGGCCGCGTGGGGACTCGGCCCGGTCGCGGACGATGCGGAGCTCGTCGTCTCCGAGCTGATGACGAACGCCGTCCGGGCAACGCTCGCGATAGCGTCAGCCGCTCACGTGGTCCTGTACCTCGCGGCCGACACCTGCCGGCTGACGTTACTGGCCTGGGACGCCTGCACCCAACCGCCAGTCCATCGCCCGCACGACGACGACTCCGCCGGCGGCCGTGGCCTGGAAATCGTCCAGGCATGCAGCGACCGGTGGGGCACCTGGGCCCCCGTCCTGGGCGGGAAAGTCGTCTGGGCCTGGTTCGACCTGGACTGCACATGACCTGGCCCGCGCAGGTCCACCGCAACAGCCAGGCCCGCCAGACTCATGGATGGCATTTCGCTGTTGCTGTCCCCGACACGCCAGGCCATCGCATCTAGGGACCTGAGATCGGTCCATCTCTCTCCCACGGGAGGCCCGATGACGGCCGGGCCGATCGGCCGAGTCGTGGGCCGACCTGCTACGTGACTGCAAGCGCCGCGGCATGCGCGCCCCGGGGTCAACGGCGCCCACCTGGTCGCGCTCGTTCGCGCTGGCGCCACAGTCGTCAACGGCAAACTCGTTGAGCGACCAGAAGATCAACCGGCGAAGACACCCGTCGACGCCGCCGCCTGAAATGTCTGACCCTCATCCCAGCGGCGGATGACAGCCCCAGGAGCCCTATGAGGGAGGTCCAGAATGCTCATTCTGAATCGTATGCAGGTCGAGGCGTTGACCGATGTGGATGCGCTGATCGATGCCTTGGCTCCGGCGATGGCCGACCTCAGCAGCGGGCGTGCCTCGGTGCCGGATCGCGTCGCCGCGCTCGTCCCCGAGCGTGAAGGGTTCCTAGCCGCGATGCCAGGATTCGTGCCCTCAGCCGAGGTGCTGATGAGCAAGCTGGTCTCGCTGTTTCCCCACAACGCTGGGGCTGGGCTGCCGACCCATCAGGCGGTAATCGTCACCTTCGATCCACGCACTGGCCAGCCCGTGGCGTTGCTGGACGGTACGGCCATCACCGCGATGCGCACGGGCGCGTGCTCGGCGCTGTCGGCGCGTCTGCTCGCCCGGGCCGATGCAATGGTCTTGGCCATCCTCGGGACTGGGGTGCAGGCACGATCGCACGCGCGCGCGATGTGCCGGGTACGACCGATTCGGCAGGTACGGGTTGCCGGGCGGGACCCGGCGAAAGCGGCGGCACTGGCGGGCGAGTTGGCAGGCGCGCTGGATGCGGAGGTACGCGCCGTGTCCTCATACCGCGAAGCGCTCGACGGCGCGGACATCGCGTGCGCGACCACACATACGATCAATCCGGTCATCCGGCGCTCCTGGCTGACCCCCGGAGTCCACGTCACCTCCGTGGGCTATAACCGCGCCGGCCGCGAGGTCGACGACGCCACAGTCGCCGACGCGCTGGTGTGCGTGGAATCCCGGAACGCCGCACTGGCTCCGTTCCCGGCGGGCAGCAACGACCTGCTGATGCCCATCCGGGATGGCGTCATTACCGCGGACCATGTGCATGCCGAATTGGGCGAGATTGTCGCTGGGAGAAAGCCCGGCCGGACATCACCCGAGCAGATCACGCTCTACAAGTCTGTCGGCGTCGCGGTACAGGACGCCGCAGCTGCTGCTCTGGTCCTCGCGGCTGCACACATGCAGGGGATCGGCGAGGAGATCGAGCTCTGAGCGCCCAGGCAATGGCGCCCAGCGGGCTACAAGATCCGATCCACAGGTCCTCGATGCCCGTCGGCCCTGTCCGTTGGTCCGGTCCGCCGGTCCGGCCCGGCGCGTTCGGGCTGGCCAGCCGGCCCCATTAGGCTTGGCGGGTGCTCAGAACCGTTGACGTGCGCGGCGCCACGCCGGCCAGCCTCGCCCCGGTGGCGCTCGCCGGGGTGCTGCCGAGGGCCGCGCTTGACGTCGAGGCCGCGCTCGAAGCAGTCCGCCCCATCTGCGACGACGTGCGCGAACGGGGCGCAGCCGCCGTGCGGGAGTACACGGCAAAGTTCGACGGCGTGGACCTGCCCGCGACCAGGGTCCCGGCGGCGGCGCTGACCGCGGCGCTGGACGGGCTCGCCGGGGATGTCCGGTCCGCGCTGGCCGAGGCCGCCCGGCGGGCCAGGCTCGTGCACGAAGCGCAACTGCCGCGCGAGACCGTAACCACCGTCGCCCCCGGCTCGACCGTCACCGAGCGGTACGTCCCGGTTGGCCGGGCCGGCGTCTACGTCCCTGGCGGCCTGGTGGCTTACCCCTCGTCCGTCGTGATGAACGTGATCCCGGCGCAGGTCGCGGGCGTCGGCGCGATCGCCGTCGCGTCGCCGCCCGGCGCGGCCAGCGGCGGCCTGCCGCACCCGGCGGTGCTGGCCGCCTGCGCGCTGCTCGGCATCACCGAGGTGCATGCCGTCGGCGGCGCGCAGGCGATCGCCATGTTCGCCTACGGCACCGCGGACTGTGCCCCGGCAGACATCGTCAGCGGCCCGGGCAACGTCTACGTCGCCGCGGCGAAGCGGCTGCTGCTCGGCACGATCGGCACCGACGCCGAGGCCGGCCCGACCGAGGTCGCGATCATCGCCGACCACACGGCGGATCCCGTCCTCGTCGCGGCGGACCTGATCGCCCAGGCCGAGCATGACCCGCTCGCCGCCTGCCTGCTGATCACCACCGATCCGGATCTGGGCAGCCAGATCGGGCCCGAGCTTGCCCGGCAGGTCGCCACGGCCAGGCACCGGCAGCGCATCGAGGCCGCGCTGGCCGGCCAGGCTGCCTGCGTCCTGGTGGACGACCTCGGCACTGCGCTCACCGTGGCGGACGCCTGGGCACCCGAGCACCTGGAGATCCAGGCCGAGGGCGCCAGCGAGCTGGCCCGCCGGGTGCGGAACGCGGGAGCCATCTTCGTCGGCCCTTACGCACCGGTCTCGCTCGGCGACTACCTGGCGGGCTCCAACCACGTGCTGCCCACCGGGGGAACGGCCAGGCACTCCGGCGGCCTGTCGGTGCTGTCCTTCCTGCGCGGTATCCACCTGGTCGAGTGCGACGCCGCCGGGCTGGCCGCCGCCGCGCCCTACATCGACGCGCTCGGCCGCGCCGAGGATCTCGCCGCGCACGTGCAGGCGGTCCGCGCCCGGGTGCCCGCCCCCGCCGGGATGCCGCGATGACGATGCCAGCGCCCGCATCTGGCCAGCTCACCGGCGAGTGCCACGGAGCCGGCGAACTGGCGGCCCGGCCCGACCGCCTGCGCACCGGGCGGCCCCGGTGAGCGGGCAGCCGCCGCCGCTGCGGGCCGACCTGGCCGGGCTCGAGCCGTACGGCGCGCCGCAGCTGGACGTCGCGGTCCGGCTGAACACCAACGAGAACCCGTACCCGCCCCCGGCCGGCCTGGTGCGGGCCATCACCTCGGCGGCGGCCGACGCGGCTCTCGGGCTCAACCGGTACCCGGACCGGGACGCCGAAGCGCTCAGGGACGACCTGGCCGGCTACCTCGGACACGGGCTGACCCGACGGCAGATCTGGGCGGCCAACGGATCCAACGAGATCATCCAGCAGCTGCTGCAGGCATTCGGCGGCCCGGGACGCAGCGCGCTCGGCTTCGAGCCCTCGTACTCGATGCATCCGCTGATCGCCCGCGCCACCAGCACGGCCTGGGTGCCGGCCGCCCGGGATGCCGACTTCGGCCTGGACCCGCCGCGGGCCGCCGCGGTCATCAGGGAGCTGCGGCCCGACGTGGTGTTCCTCACCTCGCCGAACAACCCCACCGGCACGGCACTGCCGCTGACGGTGATCGAGGCCGTCGGCGACGCCGCGCCCGGCATGGTCATCGTCGACGAGGCGTACGCCGAGTTCGCCCGGCCCGGCACCCCGAGCGCGCTTGAGCTGCTGCCCCGTTACCCGCGGCTCGCCGTGGTCCGGACGATGTCCAAGGCCTTCGCCCTCGCCGGGGCCCGTCTCGGCTACCTGGCCGCCGCGCCAGCCGTGATCGACGCGCTCCAACTCGTCCGGCTGCCGTACCACCTGTCCGAGCTGACCCAGGCGGCGGCGCGCGCCGCGCTGGCGCATTCTGCCGAGCTGCTGGCCACCGTGGCCGTCCTGCGAGCCGAACGCGACTCCCTGGTGACCTGGCTGCGCGGCGCTGGCCTGGCCGTGGCCGACTCGGACGCCAACTTCGTGCTGTTCGGGGAGTTCGCCGACCGCCGCGCCGTCTGGCAGGGGCTGCTCGACCGTGGCGTGCTGATCCGCGAGACCGGGCCGCCCGGCTGGCTCCGGGTGACCATCGGCACGCCGGCCGAGATGGCCGCGTTCCGCGCGGCGCTCGGTGCGGTGCTCGACCGGCGGGTGCCGGCATGAGCAGGACCGCGCGGGTGGAGCGGGCCACCAAGGAGACCAGGGTGCTGGTTGAGCTTGACCTGGACGGCAGCGGCGTCACCGATGCCGCAACCGGGGTGCCGTTCTTCGATCACATGCTCGCCCAGCTCGGCAAGCACGGCTGCCTGGACCTGACCGTGCAGGCCAGCGGCGACACCGAGATCGACGCGCACCATACCGTGGAGGACACCGCGCTCGCCCTCGGCGAGGCGCTGCGCGCGGCGCTTGGCGACAAGGCGGGCATCTGCCGGTTCGGCAACGCGCTGATCCCGCTGGACGAGACACTGGCCAGCGCGGCCGTGGACCTGTCCGGCAGGCCGTACTGCGTGCACGCCGAGCCGGCCGGCATGGCACCGCTGATCGGCAGCTACGACACCACGCTGACCAGGCATTTCTTCGAGTCGCTGGTAGCCACGGCCGGCATCTGCGTGCACTTGACCGTGCTGGCCGGCCGCAATCCGCACCACATCGTCGAGGCGCAGTTCAAGGCCTTCGCCCGCGCGCTGCGCGCTGCCGCGTCCCCGGACCCGCGGTCCGGCGGCATCCCGAGCACCAAGGGCGTCCTGTGACTGCCCCGGTCCGGCTGGCTGCCCAGGCCCGCCCGCCGCGCGCAGCCGCGCCTTCCGCCCGGCGGCCCGGTGGCATCACCGTCAGCGGGGGCGTCCGGTGAGCCCGCTGGTCCGGACCCGGGTGGTAGTTCTGGACTATGGCTCCGGGAATCTGCGTTCCGCCCAGCGGGCATTGCAGCGCGCGGGCGCGGACGTGACCGTTACCCCGGACGCCCACGCGGCGCTGAATTGCGACGGGCTGGTGGTCCCCGGCGTGGGGGCGTTCGCCGCCTGCATGGCCGGGCTGCGCGCGATCCGCGGCGAGGTGATCATCGGGAAGCGGCTGGCCGGGTCCCGGCCGGTGCTCGGGATCTGCGTGGGCATGCAGGTGCTGTTCGCCGAGGGCGTCGAGCACGGCGTGGTGACGGCTGGCTGCGGCGAGCTGCCGGGCGTGGTGGAACCGCTGGACGCTCCGGTGCTGCCGCACATGGGCTGGAACACCGTCCGGCCGCCAGCCGGGACCAGGCTGCTGGCTGGCTTCGACCCGGCCACCCGGTTCTACTTCGTGCACTCCTACGCCGTCAGGTCGCTGCCCTCGCAGGCCGGGCGCCAGCCGGACCAGGGCGGGCCGCAGGCCGGGGTCGGGCAGCCGGAGCCGCTGCTGACGCTCGCCACGCACGGGCAGGACTTTATCGCGGCAGTGGAGGCCGGCCCGCTGTGCGCGACCCAGTTCCACCCGGAGAAATCAGCCGACGCTGGCGCCGCGCTGCTGGCCAACTGGCTGGAGACGATCCGATGACCGGGCAGGACGGCGCGCTGACCTTGCTGCCCGCCGTCGATGTCTCCGGCGGCCAGGCCGTCCGGCTGGTGCAGGGCGCGGCCGGCACCGAGACGAGCTACGGCGACCCGCTGGACGCCGCCCTCGCCTGGCAGCGGGCCGGCACGCGGTGGATTCACCTGGTCGACCTCGACGCCGCCTTTGGCCGCGGCTCGAACGCGCCGCTGCTGGCCGACGTGATCGCGAAGCTGGCGGCCGCCGGGCAGCCGTCCGGCCCGCCCGCCGTGCCGGCCGCCGCAGCGCAGCCGCCCGGCATCGCGGTCGAGTTGTCCGGCGGCATCCGCGACGACGCCTCGCTGGCCGCCGCGCTGTCGACCGGCTGCGAGCGGGTGATCATCGGCACTGCCGCGCTGGAGAACCCCGGCTGGGTACGCGACGTGATCGCGCGGCACGCCGAGCGGATCGCGGTCGGCCTGGACGTCCGTGGCACGCGGCTGGCCGCCCGCGGCTGGACCTCCGACGGCGGCGACCTGCTCGACGTGCTGGCCCGGCTGGAGGCGGCCGGCTGCCCGCGGTACGTGGTCACCGACGTGACGAAGGACGGCATGCTCCGCGGGCCGAACCTGGACCTGCTCCGCCAGGTCTGCGGCAGGACCGAGCGTCCCGTGATCGCCAGCGGCGGCGTGTCCAGCCTGGCCGACATCCGCGCGATCGCGTCGCTGCGGAAGATCGGCGTGGAAGGCGCCATTATCGGCAAGGCGCTGTACGCGGGCGCGTTCACCCTGGAACAGGCCCTCATGGCGGTGCGCGGGTGACCGTCGCCGTCCGGGTCATCGCCTGCCTCGACGTCGACGGCGGCCGCGTGGTCAAGGGGGTCAGCTTCCGTGACCTGCGGGACGCCGGTGATCCGGTCGAGCTGGCCGCCGCCTACGACGCCGGCGGCATCGACGAGCTGGTTTTCCTCGACATCACCGCGTCCAGCGACCGCCGGGACACCATGTACGACGTGGTCAGGCGGACCGCCGACCAGGTCTTCATCCCGCTGACCGTCGGCGGCGGGGTGCGCAGCGTGTCCGACGTGGACCGGCTGCTGCGGGCAGGCGCGGACAAGGTCGCGCTGAATACCGCCGCGATCGCCCGGCCCGCGCTGCTGACCGAGGCGGCGGCCAGGTTCGGCGCGCAGTGCGTCGTGGTGTCCGTGGACGCCCGCCGCGGCCCGTTCCCCAGCGGCTTCGAGGTGACCACGCACGGCGGCCGCCGCCCGGCCGGGCTGGACGCGGTCGGGTGGGCGGCGCGCGCGGCCGAGCTCGGGGCCGGCGAGATCCTGCTGAACTCGATGGACGCCGACGGCAGCCAGGCCGGGTTCGACCTGCCGCTGATCCGCGCCGTCCGGGCCGCGGTCACCGTGCCGGTGATCGCTAGCGGGGGAGCGGGCGAGCTCGCGCATTTCGCGCCTGCGGTGCAGGCCGGCGCCGATGCCGTGCTGGCCGCCAGCATCTTCCACTTCGGCGGCCCGTCCATCACCGACGTCAAGGAAGCGCTGCACGCCGCGGGCTACCCCGTCCGGCTGCCAGCCGGAACCTCGTTCAGCCCCGACGCTAGACACCGCGATGCCGTGGCTGCCGGCGGGGCGAAGCCGCGGCAGCGGCCTGGTTAGGGTAAGCAGGTGGACGCCGCGCAACGCCTGCTGAGCGATCAGATCGATCATGCGACGCAGCGCCTGCTGAGCAAGGCGCGGATGCTCGCCGAGCCGGACCTGCTGCGGGAGCCGTCGCTGCTGCCGGGCTGGACCCGGGCGCACGTCCTGGCGCACCTGGCCCGCGGCGCGGATGCATTGCGCAACCTGCTGATCGGGGCGCGGTCCGGGCAGGATCGCCCGGCCTATGCCAGCGCGCAGGCGCGCGAGGCCGATATCGAGGCAGGCGCGCGCATGCAAGCGAAGGAGCTCGTGGCCGACCTGGCCGCCTCGGCGATGGCGTTGCGTACCATCGCCAGGCAGCTGCCCGATGATGCCTGGCAGTACCCGGTGCGGGGCCTGGACTCGGCGCGATTCCCGGCCGCGCAACTGCTGACCCGGCGGCTGGTTGAGGTCGAGCTGCATCACTGCGATCTCGGCGCCGGGTACGGTCCGGCCGACTGGCCTGCCGCGTTCACCGCCATGGATCTAGCCGAGCCGATGCGGTCACTGCGGCAGGACCGGTGGCGACGTGCCCAGCAGGCCGGCCAGGCAACGGACTAGCCTGCTCCGGCTGGCGCACGTCTGGTGCGCGGGTCAGGGATGCTGGTGGCAGAGGAGGGGTTGTTGAGCAGCGGAGCTGGCGAGCCGGTCAGCGCTGACGGGATCGGCGAGCCGGGTGCGGCCGGGCTGGATCCGGCGATCGCGGCGCGGCTGAAGCGGGACCCGGCCGGGCTGGTCGCGGCCATCGCGCAGCAGTACGACACCGGCGAGGTGCTGATGCTGGGCTGGATGGATGACGAGGCGCTGCGCCGGACGCTGGCCACCGGCCGGTGCACGTACTGGTCGCGCAGCCGCCAGGAGTACTGGGTCAAGGGGGAGACCTCGGGCCACCAGCAATGGGTGAAGTCGGTCGCGCTGGACTGCGACGGCGACGCGATCCTGGTGCGGGTCGACCAGGTGGGCGCGGCGTGTCACACCGGGATGCGGACCTGCTTCGACGCGGATCAGCTTGACGCGGTGACCGGCAGCAGGGACGCGGCAGCAGGCTGACCGCCGGGCTCTGGCGGGCTGCCCGGGTGCCCGGCAGCCGCGGCCCGACGGTCCGCGCGCCCGCGCCCGTTCAGTCCAGCGCGGCCAGCACCTCGGCAGCGGCGCGCTCGCCGCCGTCACCGATGGGATGGCTGACGACCCGCCCGCCGACCCGGTCCCGCGCCTCCAGGACGATCACCGACCTGCCCGCGTCCGCCAGCGCGCGGGCAGCGGCCAGGCCCGCCAGGCCGGCGCCCACCACGATCACATCGGCCATTGCGATCATCTGCCGCCTCCCGTCTAGTGGGAGGATAGCGACGTAAGCCACGGCAGGGAGGTTGGCGATGGCCGGAGGTAGCGCCAAGACGAAGAAGGCCGCCAAGTCCGCGATGGACGGCAGAGCGGCAGACGGCAGGACGGCGGACGGCAGGGCACGCGCAGCACCCCGCGACAAAGCCGGCAAGGTGCAGCGGATGCCGAAGAAACTGTACGAGACCGAGCTGTTCCGGCTGCAGGCGGAGCTGGTCAAGCTGCAGGAATGGGTACGCGCCGAGCAGGCCAGGATCGTGGTGATCTTCGAGGGCCGGGACGCGGCCGGCAAGGGAAGCACGATCAAGCGGGTGGCGCAGTACCTCAACCCCCGCGTCGCCAGGATCGTCGCACTGCCAGCGCCGACCGAGCGGGAGCAGACCGAGTGGTACTTCCAGCGCTACATCGAGCACCTGCCGGCCGCCGGCCAGATCGTGCTGTTCGACCGCAGCTGGTACAACCGCGCCGGGGTCGAGCGCGTGATGGGGTTCTGCACGAAGGAGGAGTATTTCCGGTTCCTGCACCAGTCCCCGATCTTCGAGCGGCTGCTGGTCGAGGAGGGCATCCTGCTCAGGAAGTACTGGTTCTCGGTGAGCGATGATGAGCAGCAAAATAGGTTCCGGTCCCGGCTGCAGGACCCGATGCGGCGGTGGAAGCTCTCCCCGATGGACCTGGAGTCCGTCACCCGGTGGGAGGACTACTCGCGGGCCAAGGACGAGATGTTCGTGCACACCGACATCCCGGAGGCGCCGTGGAATGTCATCGAGAGCGATGACAAGCGGCGGGCCAGGATCAACATGATCGCCCACCTGCTGTCCACGGTGCCCTACCACGACGTGCAGCGGATGCCGCTGTCGCTGCCGCCGCGGCCGCCAGCCCAGGGCTACCAGCGGGCGCCCAAGGACATGCAGAGCTACGTGCCGGACCACGCTGCGGAGCTTGAGCGGCAGCACCAGGCGAAGTGATCGTTACCGGGGAGGCCCAGCGGCAGGCGTGGCGGGCCCGGCGGCCGCCGCCGGTCGAGGAGGTTGCCGCCGGCCTGTGGTCGGTGCCGGTGACGATCCCGGATAGCCCGCTGCGGTACACGCTTGCCTACCTGATCCACTCCAACGACTCCGTTATCGCCGTCGACCCGGGCTGGGACTCCGACGCTGGCTGGCAGGACCTGCTGGCCGGCCTGGCCGCCGCCGGCATCTCGCCGGACCGGGTAACCGGCCGGGCGGACGCTATTGCCGCCCACCACGACAGGCGGACCAGCGAGATCCGCGCCGTGATTGCCTCATCCGACGGGCCGACCATCTGGCAGATTGCCCGGCGGCTGACCTGATCGCGCGGCTGGGCGCAGATCACCGGCTTCATGCGCCGGGCCGCCCTGGCCGAGACCGCCGCTCACATCGCGTACCTGGAGGAAGCAGGCGGCCTCGTTACCCGGGCCGCGGGAGCGCCCGGCGGCGACCGGTTCTGGATCGCACCGCCAGCGACCATTGGCCGGAACGGATAGCCCGGCGCCAGCCGGCTAGTTCGCGTAGTGCGGCTACGGCCGTGCCCGGCTGGACTGGCGTATCTCGAGCTCGGGCTTGAACATGACCTGCCGGTGCGTGTGGTCGCCCGGCTCCATGGTCTCCTCGAGCAGCAGCCGGGCGGCGGTACGGCCGAGCTGCTGCCGGGGCTGACGGACCGACGAGAGGGGCACGGCGGCCGCGGCGGCGAATTCGATGTCGTCGTAGCCGACAATCGCGATGTCAGCCGGGACCCCGATCTCGCGCAGCGTCATTTCCTGCAGCAGTCCGAGCGCGATCAGGTCGTTGGCGCAGAAGACGCCGGTCGGCCTGCGCCCGGCCGGCAGCTCCGCGATCTGGGCGCCGGCCCGCAGCCCGGCGGAGACGTTCAGCGCGGGGGTCTCGATCATCTGCAGGTCCGAAGGGCCGCGCCCGGCCCGCCGCAGCGCACGGAGCGCGCCGTCGCGGCGGTCGGCCAGCTGCCGGATGCTGACCGGGCCGCCGACGAAGGCGAGCCGCTGGTGCCCGGCGGCCAGCAGGTGCGACACCGCGACGTCGCCGCCGAGCACGTCGTCGACGGCCACCGAGCACAGCCCGCCGGACGGGGACCTGCTGTCGACGAGCACCACGGGCGTGCCGCGCCGCTGCAGCACCGCGAGCCGCTCGTCGCCGCCGACCACCGGCGTGATCAGGATGCCCTGGACGCGGTGCTCTTCGAGCAGCTCCAGGTAGTGCGTCTCCTTCGCCAGCTGGTCGTCGCTGTTGCACAAGATGACGGCCAGCCCGGACATGCTCGCCTCATCCTCCACGCCGCGGGCGACGTCGGTGAAGAACGGGTTCGCGACGTCCAGCACCACCAGGCCGATGATCCGGCTCCGGCCCGCGCGCAGCTGCCGGGCGGACTCGTTCCTGACGAAGCCGAGTGCCTTGATGGCCTCCTGCACCCGGTCGCGGGTTGACTGCGCCACGATGTCCGGCCGGTTGAGCACGTTCGAGACGGTTCCCACCGAGACGCCCGCGTGCGCGGCCACTTCCCTGATGCTGACCGGCGCGTTCACCGACATCCTCTCTGACCCTGCCCGTCAGTGTCGGGCCGCCCGTTGGAACGTGTCAAATGCTCGCTGGATGCGGCCTGCCGTCGGCCCCGCCCGTCCGGCGGGCGGCGAGGTCCCAGGCCCGCGCATCGCCCTCCGGCTCGAACCGGCGCAGTCGCTGGGTGTCGCGCAGCAGGGCGCGCATGCCGCCGAGGTCGGCCGGCCCGGTGCCGAGCGAGCGCGCCTGCACGAGCACGTTGCCAAGCGCCGTCGCCTCCACCGGCCCGGCGATCACCGGCGGCTGTGCCCCGGACGGTTCCTGCGGGCTCATGCCTGGCTCCTTGTCGGTGGGCAACCCGGTCGATGTGGCATCGGGCGGGTTAGGTGCCGCTGAAAGTCACATTGACCGGGTTACGGGGGCGGACAGTGCGGGCGGGGTTGCGGGGCGGGCGGTGGGCTGCGGCATGCAAGCGGGCTGGGGCCGGGGCTAGCTGCCCCAGCCCGCTTGCATGCCGCCGATCCGGCCCGCGATGATCCGTTCGCCGTAGCCGGAGCGGTGGTAGGCGGCGACCGGGTCGGGGTCCAGGCCCATCTCCTCGCGCAGTTCGGCGAGCAGCGGCCGGACGTCGGTGTTGTACGCATCCATCAGGACCGCGTTCGCGGCCAGGACGTCGCTGCCCGCAGCTACGTGCTGGTCAGCCCGGCCCGGCGAGCGCGGACTGCCATGCCCCCATCCGCAGGTACAAGATCACCATCGCCCCGAGGCTTCGCTAGCGTGGACGGGACTTGCCTGGTCTCCCGGCCTGAGTGCTGCCCAGGACCGGCAACTCGACGCAGTCGGCCGTGCGGGCCACGTACCTGAGCGCGATGCCGAAAATCCAGGGCATCCCCTTGATGCCCTCCCTGACGGGCACAATCCTGGGGGCGCCCAGCTCCAGCTGCTCGCTCCCCAGGCGTATCCGGCACCTCCCGGCGGCCTGAATGTTCTTCAGCCAGTCGGACTCGCGCCCGAAATTGATCCCGATCACGACCTGGTCATGCCTGCGGAAGGCGCGCACCGGCGTGTGGCGCACCATTCCGGACCGGCGGCCGACATGCTCGAGATCGGCGAACGCGGCGTGACCGGCCAGGCGGCGAAGGACCATCTCGTTGAAGTAGTCCCGCGTGTACCGGCTCAGGAACCGGGGGAAAGGCATTCGCGACCTGGCTTCCAGCGGCCCGGCGGTGCCGGGCAGGCGCCGGGCGGGTGCTTCCTGCCTGCATTATCTCGATGCCCGGTTCTGGTGCGAGCCGGAACGGCGTTTCCGCGTGATGGATGTGGCTGAGGTATTTGCGGGCGGATACTCAAAGCGCATCCATCACGCGGAACGCGCGGCTGCACGGTGACAGCGGAGTACCGTCCAGGTCGAGGGTCAGCCGCTGGTGATCGAGGGTCAGCCGCTGGTGAGCGACTCCAGCGGGGTGTCAGGATCGCGGAGCGCGGCGGTGTCCACTGGCCGGCCGGATCGCACCAGCGCCTGGATCGCGTCGTTGACGTCCCAGACGTTGACGTTCATTCCCGCCAGCACGCGCCCGCGATCGCCGACCCAGAACGCGATGAACTCCCGCCCGTCGACATCGCCGCGGAAGACGACCTCGTCGTAACCGTCGGGCTCCACGTAGCCGGCGTACTCCATGCCCAGGTCGTACTGGTCGGTGTAGAAGTACGGCACGAGGTCGTACGCGACGTCCTGGCCAAGCATCGCCTTCGCGGCCGTCTGCGGCTGGTTCAGCGCATTGGCCCAGTGCTCCACCCGGACGTGCTTGCCCAGCAGCGGATGGAACGCGTTGGCCACGTCCCCGGCGGCGAAAATGTCAGGGTCGGAGGAACGCAACTGCGCATTGACCCAGATGCCATTGTCGACTTCCAGCCCCGCGGCCGAGGCGAGCTGGACGTTGGGCGAAATCCCGACCCCGACGATAACCACGTCGGCCCCGACGTGCCCGCCATCGGCAAGCCGCACGCCGTTGGCCTTCCCGCCGGTGCCGGTGATCTCGGTGACCTGCACCCCGCCGCGCAGATCGACCCCGTTGGCCTGGTGCAGGTCGGCGAATACCCGCGCGACCTGCCGGCCGAGCACCCGCTGCAGCGGCAGTTCCGCCACCTCGAGCACGGTGACCTCGGCACCCGCGGCGCGCGCGGCGGCGGCGGTCTCCAGGCCGATCCAGCCGGCGCCGATCACGGCGACCCGCGATGCGTCCTGGATGGCCGCCCTGATCCGGTCGCTGTCCCCGACGCTTCGCAGGTACAGGACGCCGTCGAGGTCAGCGCCGGGCACCGGTAGCCGGCGCGGCGAGGATCCGGTGGCAAGCAGCAGCTTGGCGTAGCCGGCCTTGCTGCCATCGGCGAGGCTCACTTCGTGCGCCGCACGGTCGATCGAGGTGACGACTACACCGAGGCGCAGGTCAACGTCGTGCTCGGCGTACCACTCCGGCGGATGGACGTACAGCGTCTCGCGCTCCGCCTTGCCGAGCAGGTAATCCTTCGACAGCGGAGGGCGCTCGTAGGGCCGCTCGCTCTCCTCGCCGATCATGACGAGGGGGCCGTCGAAGCCCGCCTCCCGCAGTGCCTCCGCTGCCTTGGCCCCGGCGAGGCTTGCCCCGACGATGACGTGAGCCGTATCCGTGGTCATACTGAGCTCCTCTGCTGCCGTGCTGGCTGTGCCCGAAGCGTGTCGGCCAGTTGCTCGCCGAGCCGCCGCCAGGCGTTGTCAAAGGTGGTCACGCCGTTGTCCTCGAGGGTCGCGGTGACGTCGTCATAGTCGATGCCTAGTTCTCGTAGCTGGTCGAGTACCTGCTGCGACTCGTCGTAGTGCCCGCGCACCGAGTCGGCAGGGATGTCCCCGTGGTCGGCGACGAGGCGCAGGGTGGCCTCGGGCATCGTATTTACCACGCCGGGCGCGACCAGGTCGACGACATAGCGGGTGTCCGGGTAAGCCGGATCCTTGACGGATGTCGACGCCCACAGCGGCCGCTGCGGCCGGGCCCCGGCAGCCTCCAGAGCGGCCCAGCGGGGCGATGAGAACGCCCGCTCGTAATGCTGATAGGCAAGCCGGGCATTCGCGATGGCGGCAGTGCCGCGCAGCGCCGCGGCCTCGCTTGTCCCGATCTTGTCCAGCCGGGTATCGACCTCGGTGTCCACCCGGGACACGAAGAAGGAGGCAACGGAGGCGAGTGACGACAGGTCATGACCGGCCTGCCGGGCGCGCTCCAAGCCGCCGGTGAAGGCATCGACCACCGCGTCGTAGCGCCGCAGGGAGAAGATCAGCGTGACATTGATGCTGATTCCCTCGGCGAGGCATGCGGCGATCGCCGGCAGCCCCTGCCGCGCGGCCGGGATCTTGATGAAAAGGTTAGGCCGGTCGACCAGCCACCACAGCGCCCGCGCCTCGGCGATCGTGGCCTCGGTGTCGTGCGCGAGCCGCGGGTCAACCTCGATCGACACCCGCCCGTCCACGCCGCCTGATGCGTCGTAGGCCGGCCGCAGCACGTCACAGGCCCAGCGAACGTCGAACGTGGTCAGCGCGCGCAGTGCCTCGCCGACGCTCACGCCACGCTCGGCCAGGTCGCTGAGCTGTACCTGGTACGCGTCGCCGCCGGCGATCGCCTTGGCGAAGATGCTGGGATTGGTGGTCACTCCCACCACGTGGTCGCTGGCGGCCAGGTCGGCGAGGCTGCCCGACACGAGCCGCTCCCGGCTCAGGTCATCCAGCCAGATCGAGACTCCGGCGGTGCTCAGCGCGGTCAGCGCATCGGTCATCACGGTCCTTCTTTCTTGGCTGGCTGGGACGCTCTGATGACAACGCAACATCGCCCAGGGCCGGGGTCAAGTGCCGGGGACAGCCCGCTGGCGCCGAGCCCCGCGGTGATGCCCTCGATGAGTGCCAGGTTCATGCCACAGATCAGGTCGGGGTGCTCGCTGGCTAGCTGGCGAAATGGGCAATTACGCAGCCACGTGCTGCCGGTCTGATCATGCCAGGGCTCGAAGCCGTGGTCGCGCAATGCAGCCTCCGTGGCCTGCCGTGCGCCTGCCCGGCGGTAGCGACCGCCCCGGTGGCGTTTCCCCAGTTCAGCGCCGCACTGGCGGGCTACAGCCTGCAGCGCTGCCCGGCTCCCGCTGCCATCTGCTGCCATGGCCTGCGCGAGCAGGCGTGCGGCCAGCTCGTACTCTCGCGGCGGCACCGTCACCGTGAACTCGCGTTCAGAGCGCCGGTAGACCTTGGCCGGCCGGCCGGCCCCGCGGCCAGTCCGGCCCGCGGGGCGCTGGTAGCAGGCGGTGAGCAGGCCCAGCGCGACAAGCTTGTCCAGATGGTAGGCCGCCAGCCCGCGGCCGATGCCGGCCGCGGCTGCCGCCTCCTCCCGGGTGACCGGCCCGGCGCTGCCGGCCACGAACTCATAGAGCTGGCCGCGGACCGGGTCATCGAGGCCGCTGAGCGCCGCAAGGCTCCCTGCCGCCGCGAGACCAGACCGTTCTTGCTCCACCGCCGCATTCTATCACTAACCAATTTTAGTTAAATAGACTCCGCTGCCGTGCGGGGGCTACCCGTCCAGGTCAGCGGCCGCCGAGGCATAGACGGCCTGGTGCTCACCGGCCGAGCGGGACCAGGTAAACCGGCCGGACACGGCCAGGCCGGCCGCGCGGAGCCGGCCGGCCAGAGCGGGATTGCCGAGGACATCGGCGAGCGCCTGGCAGAGTGCGGCGGGGTCGCCGGCTGGCACGATCAACGCGTCCCGGCCCGGCTGCAGGTACTCAAGGAACACCGGCAGGTCGGAGGCGACGACCGGGAGCCCGGCGGTCATTGCCTCCAGCACCGCCAGGCCCCACCCTTCCTTGGTTGACGGGAACGCGAGCACGTCCGCGGCGGCATACCAGCCGGGAAGCTCATCCTCCGGCACCGTGCCGAGCTGCACGACGTCGGTGCCGAGCCGCAAGCCCAGCTCCGGGATCAGAGCCAGGACCCGGTCTGCGTAAGCGCGGTAGTCCTGAAAGGAATGGCCGCCGACAATGGCCAGCACGCAGTCACGGCCCGAGTCCCGCAGCGCCGCGACCGCCCGCACCAGCGTGTCGCTGCCCTTGCGGGGCTCGATGCCGCCGACGGAAAGGATCAGCGGCCGGTCAGCCGCGCCGGCCCGGTTGCGCAGGCGCGCGGCCAGGCCAGCGTCGGCTCGCTGATAGCGCGCCGCGTCGACGCCGTTGTGCACCACGCAGGCCGAGACACGGTACTGATCCCGGAGCAGGCGCCGCCAGTGCTCGCTCACGACGAGAACCTTGTCGGGCTCGATGATCGCCTGCTGCTGGCATTCGATCAGCGACGGGCTGGTGAAGTCGTCCACGTGATGAACCGTCCTGATCACCAGCGGCCGGTGGCCGGCCTCACCCGGCCGGCCGCCCTGGCCCCGGTCGCGGATGCGGCACGCGGCACGAGCCGAGATGCAGTCCTGCGCATGCATGATGGGGTACCCGGCGGCCTGCCCGGCCAGCGCGTCCGCCAGCGCGTCCACGCTGGCGAACACTCGTTCCTCCAGGGTCGGCAGCACTGGCGGGGCAGGAATGATCGTGAACGGAGCGCGGACCGGCCGGTAGAAACCCGTGGCTGGATCACCGAGCGCGAAAACGCGGACCGGGTAGCCGGCCTCGTGCAGCGCCTCGGCCAGGGCCAGGGTATGCACTACGCCGCCGCGCGGCTTGACCGAGTAGGTCAGCAGGGCGACAGGGACCGGCGCGGTCACCGGGCCGCCAGCGCTGCCAGTTCTGGCCGGCGGGCGGCGATCGCCGCCGCTGTCCTGGCGGCTCCGGCTGCGGTCGCAGCAAGGATCACCCCGGCGTCCGCCAGCTTGGCGCGCTGGGAGTCATACCCCTGCGGGTCGGCTCGCGTGCCGAGCACGTAGGCGATGACCGCGGCGCCACTGGAGACGATCTCCGCGCAGGTCCCGGCGATCTCCCCGGCCGGATCGGGATGGGAGCCGTAACCGAGCACCACGTCGAGCAGGACGACGGCCACCTCCGGCCGCAACGCCTCATGCTGGAGGATCTCCCGGCGCGCGGCCGGGTCGATCATGGGATGCGGCCTGCCCTTGGTGAATTCCTCCTCGCCGAGGTCCAGGCAGACGTGAGCGCCCGGCGGCGCGGGCAGGCCGTGGCCGTTCTGCAGCGGGATGTTGGAGTAGACCGGGCCGAGCAGGCCGGCCAGGATCACCTGCGCCTCGTAACACAGCGTGCCGCCAGTGAAGAACCCGCGTACCGCCGTCCTGGTGCCGGCCAGGCCGCTGACCGCCTTCGCCGCGGCCTGGCGCAGGCCCGCCGCCAGGTCGGGGACGGGCCTGCCGAGCTCGGCCGAGATCTTGCTGGCGCCTTCCTCCAGCGTGCCGGCCAGCACGGCGCCGGCCAGCCGTCCGTCCGGCGAGGTCATTCCGACGCACGCGGCGACGAGCGGCTTGCGGCGGCATTCGGCGACCACCATCGCGGCCACGTCGCGGTCCGGCGGCTTAGAGACGAGCAAGATCGCGTCCGTGCCCGGATCGCCGTCGAGCGCGCGGACGGCCGCCGCGGCCATCCGCCCGCCGACGCTGGCGGACAGGTCGCGCCCGCCGACGCCGATCACGTGCGAGACGCCGACGTCCCAGTGGTCCAGCAGGCTCATCACCTCCTGGGCACCGGTGCCGGCGGCCGCCACCACGCCCACCCGCCCCGGCCGGACGGCGTTCGCAAAGCCGAGGCCCACGGTGCCAAGCACGGCGGTGCCCGCGCCGGGGCCCATCACCAGCAGGCCGCGCGCGGCGGCCCTGTCCTTGAGCGCGATTTCCTCGTCCACGGGCACGTTGTCGCTGAACAGCAGGACATGCAGCCCGGCCGTGAGAGCCTGATGCGCGGCGAGGCTGGCATAGGGGCCGGGGACCGACACCACGGCGACATTCGCTCCGGCCAGTTGCGCGACAGCGGCTTCGATGGCCCGCGGCGCAGGCCGCTCATCGCCGGCCGGGGCAGGACTGGTCTGCGTGAAGAGAGCAGCCTCCCCGCGTTCCAGCGCGGCGTCCGCTGCCGCGGCGTCGGCGGCTCGCACGGCGAGCACCAGGTCGTTGGCGCCGGCATTGCCGAGGTCGTTTCCGCGGAAGCCCATGGCTGCCAGGTCATCGATGTTCGCCGGGAGCGCCAGCACGGCGGTCGCCCACTCCACGTCATCGTCGGCCCGCATCGCGCGGGTCGCGCTGAGCAGCAGCAGCGAGTCGCGATAGGCCCCGGCGAAGAGCCGCATCCCGGAGGTGCTCACCGGCCGTGCACCACGTGTGCCGGGCCCCGCTCGATCCTGGTGCCGCCATCGGGCCCGGCACCGGCCAGCGACCGGGCGAGCAGGCGGGGGGAGGTGATCACCGCGAGATCGCCTCCGGCCGCGAGAAACTGGAGGGCTGCCTCGATCTTGGGGCCCATGCTGCCCGCTGGGAACTGCCCTTCGGCCAGGTGCCGGGCGGCCTCATCGGCGGTCACCGCGGCCAGGCCCGACTGACGTGGCGTGCCGTAGTCGAGCATTACCCGGTCCACCGAGGTCACCAGCAGCAGGGCCTGCGCGCCGAGAATGGTGGCCAGCAGCCGCGCGGCCCGGTCCTTGTCGATGACCGCATCGGCGAATTCGTGGCAGGCTGGCCTGCCGGTGAGCGGTATCCCGCCCCCGCCCGCGGCAATGACCAGCAGCCCCGCATCCACCAGGGCGCGGATCGCGCCGATCTCCACGATCCCGGTGGGTTCCGGCGAGGCGACGACCCGGCGGTAGCCGCGGCCGGCGTCCGGCCGTATCGTCCAGCCGCGCTCGGCAGCGAGCTGTTCGGCCCTGGCCCTACCGAAGAACGGCCCGATCGGCTTCGTCGGCGCCAGGAACGCCGGATCCGCCCGGTCCACCGTGACGTGGGTGATCAGGGCCGCCGCACTGCCGTGACCGCGGAGCGCGTCGATCGAGCGGGCGAGGACGCTGCCGAGCTGGCCCTGGGTCATCGCCCCGAGCGCCGGGAGGGGCTGGGCCGGCGCGAGCGGGGTAGCTTCCTGCTGCAGCGCCAGGTTGCCCACCTGCGGGCCATTGCCGTGCACGATCACGACCCGCCAGCCGGCCTCGATGACCTCATTGACGCAGGCAGCCATCGACGCCGCATTGGCCATCAGCTCCGCGCTGGTGCCCGCCTGGCCCGGCAGGGTAAGGGCGTTGCCGCCGAGGGCGACCACCGCGGTCTTGGTCATGAGATCCTGCCGTTGGGCGTGCGCGCCAAGGTGAGTCGTATAGGTGATGTATTGTTTCGAATAGTAAACACGACTGTGCGAGGGACGCAATGGCTGGACATGGTTCCGGCGACGTGCGATCGGACCGCCGGGATGACCAGGGACCGGGCGGGCCGGTACCGGGGAAGCCAGCAGCGGAGAAGCCAGCGCCGGGGCAGCCGGAAGCGGAGGTCCCGGCCCAGCTGCTGCGGTCGTGGGACGCGGCCGAGGCCCAGCTGTTCCCGCTGATCATGGCCAGGCCAGATGCGTACGAGCGGGCGTTGTCGCTGGTCCAGCTGCTGCTGACCTGGCTGCGGAGCAGCTGCGCTGATGTCCCCGCGCTGCTTTCCCAGGCCGCGCGAGGGGAAGCGATCCTGGCTGATGCCAAGACCGCCGCGGACGCCGCGGCCGGCCTGCGCCCTGACCTGATCACCGCCGCCGCGTGCGCGATGCGCTACCGGGAGCTGGCGGCGGCCGGCGCGGCGACCCGGCGGCTCGACGCCGTGCTCCGCGCCCGCCTCCAGGGCGCCGTCTGGGCAGTGGTCGAGGAGACCGGCGACCAGGCGCGTGCCCCCTTCCTGCCCTATCAGCGGGTAGAGGCGCATGTCCGAAGCGGGCGGGCCGTGATCATCTCGATCGAGCCGGACGAGACGATGGTCCGGCCGGTCTGGCGGCTCGACGAGGCCACGCTCGACCCGGCGACCGGGCGGCTCGTCCCCGGCACGGAGATCGGTAGCTACGGCAGTGCCGCCGAACTGGACGACGCGCTGGCAGGCGCCCGCCTGCGGCTGGGCTGAGCAGCAAATCCGGTCAGGGGGTTGCCCCGCCGCGGTCGCAGGGTCTATCAAGGATGGTGAATGGTTATATCGCATGAGAAGGCCCGCGCCGGCTGAGCGGCAACGCTGCCCGGTGCGGCGAAGAGAGGGGCTATGGGTAGTTCCCCGGCCCGCGGGGTCACGCGGCAGGCTGACCTGGAATCCGCCCGGCGAGCTGGCGGCTCAGGCGAGGCGGCCGGCCCCGGTGTCGCTGCCGGGCTCGCGCACCTGATCTCCGAGCTGCAGGGCTACGGCCTGCGCACCGAAGTGCCGATGGAGCGGCGACAGGGCGGTGCCGGGCCGGCCGATGCGGGAATGCTGTGGATCGACGGGGTTGCCGCGACCGTCCCGACGGGCGCCAGCTACGCGCAAGCCTCTCCGTACGTCATGCGGGCGGAGGATGACGGCTGGGGGATCTACCGCGACGGCCGCAGGCTCGCTTCGGCCGAGCCGATGCGCCGCCCTCGCTTCTACGACCTGCAGACCGCCGACGGGATCCCGTACTGGAAGATCGCGCTGCTGCACCTCGATTCGCTCGCGAGCACGGTCATCCAGACGTGCACCTACTGGGGAAACGCGGATCAGTGCGCCTTCTGCGGGATCGGGGTGACGCTCGCCAACGGCCGGACGATCGCCAAGAAGAGCCCGGAAATGCTCGCCGAGGTCGCGGTGGCGGCCAGGGACCTGGACGGCGCGGTCGACGCGACCCTCACCACCGGGACGACGGCCACGCCGGACAAGGGCGCACTGTACGTGGCGCGCTGCGGGCAGGCGATCCGGGAGGCGGCAGGCCTGCCGGTAGAGGTGCAGTTCGAGCCGCCAGCCGATCTCGACGTGATCGACCAGGTGGCCGGCCTGGGCATTGAATCGGTCGGCATCCACGTGGAATCGTTCGACCCGACGGTGCTCGCGCGGGTCGCGCCCGCCAAGGCCCGCACGGGAATCGATGGCTACTTCCGCGCCTGGAAGCGCGCTGTGGCCGCGTTCGGCGAGGGCCAGGTCTCGACCTATGTCATTCTCGGCATGGGCGAGGATCCCGAGCTCACCGTCGAAGGCTGCCGCCGGGCTATCGACCTGGGCGTGTACCCGTTCGTTGTCCCGCTGCGCCCGACCGTGGGCAGCCTGATGGAACGGCTCGAGGCGCCGTCGGCGGGCTATACCGAGGCGGTCTACCGCCGGGTGGCGCCCTACCTTGCCGCCCGCGGGCTTGGCGCCAGCGGTGTCGCGGCCGGCTGCGCACGGTGTCAGGCCTGCTCGGCGATGAGCTTGCTCGAAGGCGGTGGTGACCGGGATGGGCGGACCTTCCTCCCGCTTGTCGGCAACGGCTAGCCGGCCGGAGGCAGCGCCGCGCCTTGCCTGCCGGCCAGCCTGCTCCGCCGCCGAGCTTGAGGCTCATTTCCGGATCCGCCACCAGGTCTTCGTGGTCGAGCAGGGGCTGTTCCGCGGCCCCAGCCGCCCCGGCGGCCTGGGCGGTCCGGCGGGCGGCCAGCCGGGTGACGATCGTGACGCACGCGACGACGATCAGGACACGATCCATGTCGTCGGTCTCGCGGACGGGCGCATCTGCGGGGCCGTCCGGCTGTATCCGCTGGGCGGTCCGGCCGGCCAGTGGCAGGGTGACAGGCTGGCCGTGCTCGCGGAGTACCGCCGGCACGGCATCGGCGCTCCGCTGGTGCGATTTGCCGTCGCCGAGGCAGGCGCCCGCGGCGGCCGGGAGATGGAGGCGTTCATTCAGCCGCCCAATGTCGCTTTCTTCGAGTGGCTCGGCTGGCGGCGGGCAGGCGGCATCGTGACCTATGCGGGCATCGGCCACCAGCGCATGGTGATCAGCCTTGCCGCCAGGCGCCCGCCCGGGCCGCCTTTTTAGGCTGGCAGGCCGTCCGCCTGCCGCTGCGGGCTGACGGCGGGATTCAGGTTGGTCACGCTCTCGCGGCGAAGGTCGAATGCGATGGCGGCCTGGCCCCCCGAGCTGAGCTGCAGCTTGCCGGTGTCATCCAGCGTCCCTGCTGGCGCCGCCGCCAGCCCGCGGCCGGCGAAGGCGCGCAGGCACTCCGCCAGCCGGCCGGGCGGCACGCAGAGCAGGAACGCGTAGCAAGGAAAGCAGGTGAGCCATTGATCAAGCGCCACCCCGGCAGGGACGGGCAGCGCGTCAAGGTCGAGTACGACGCCCAGCCGGTTGCATTCCAGCAGCATCGCCAGTGAGCCGACCACTCCGGCCATGCTGACATCCTTGGCGGCCACGGCCCAGCCGGCGGTTGCGGCCTCCGCCAGCAGGCGCACATCGCCGGCCAGTTGCCCGCCGCGCTCGTCGAAGGAGGGAAAGAACGGATAATCCGTCCGCATCTGGCCATCGGTGCAGCTGGCGAACACGAGCGTCTGCCCCGGCGCCGCCCGCTGGACCGACAGCGGCCGCTCGGATCGGCCGAGGCCGAAAGCTGACAGCGCAGGCGGCCCGTCGGTGATGGTGAGGTGACCGCCGACCACCGGTATCCGGTAAAGCCCGGAAGCCCAGTGCATTCCCGCGAGCACGCGCCTGGCAACCGGCTCAGGCCCGGTGACCGTGTCCACCAGCGCCAGCGGCCAGGCACCCATCGCGGCGAGGTCGTTGACGTTGGTCGTCACGGCGGCGATGCCAGCGCCGTAGGGGTCGGCGGCGACGAAGCCGGGCAGAATCGCCTCTCCGCCCACCACCAGGGACCGGCCGGCGTCCTGGATTACCGCTCCGTCGTCGCCCGGGCCGGCCAGCCAGTCCGCGCTCTGCAGGATCTCGCTGACCATGCCGATCGCGGATTTACCGCGCACGCCGGGGCTTGTCCGGATCCGGTTGATCAGTTCAGGAAGGTCGGCTGGCATCCGTACCTCTCGGCAGTCCGGCCGTTCTTGACTAAAGTGTAGGAATATCTATCATAGCATTTATGCCGGGCGCCGATTTTCTCGATCTGCCGGCCAGGACGGCTAAGCCGCGCCGCACCGGGATCACGCACGTCCTGGACGCCGGGGTCCCGCTCCGCGAGGCCGCCGATCTTCTCGAGATGTGCGGAACGTACGTGGATGTCTGGAAGCTCGGCTGGGGCGTGGCCTATCTTGACCCGAACCTCACTGCCAAGCTTGAGCTGCTGGCGGCGCACCGGGTACTGGCGTCGCCGGGTGGCACGCTGCTGGAGATCGCCTGGGCCCAGGGGCGGTCGGCTGAGTTCCTCGACTGGGCATGCGCCTGCGGCTTCCCGTGCGTCGAGGTATCGGCGGGCACGGTGCCGATGGATGCTCCGGCCAAACGGCGGCTCATTGCCGAGGCTGCTGAGCGCTTCATCGTGCTCGCGGAGGTGGGCGCCAAGGATCCCGCGGCCCGGCTGGCCCCGGCGGAATGGGCCGCGGACGTAGCGGGAGATCTCGAGGCCGGGGCTACCTGGGTGCTGGCCGAAGGGCGGGCCAGCGGCACCGTGGGCATCTACTCCGGGTCAGGCTCGGTCCGCGAGGACGTGGTCGAGGCGATGGCAGCCGCGGCCGGGATTGACTGCCTCGTCTTCGAGGCGCCCCGCGAAGATCAGCAGGCGTGGTTCATCCGGCGGTTCGGCCCCGACGTCAACCTGGCCAACATCCGCCCGGCAGCGGCGCTGGGCCTGGAAACGCTCCGGTTGTCACTGCGCGCCGACACCTACGGCGCATCGGCGGCCTGCCCGCTCGCCACGTACCGAACGTGACCGCGCGAACGTGAACCTCGTCGCTGCCAGGTACCGGAGCATCAGCGTGGCCAGCGTGCCGGTACCTCTGGACGAGGCAAGCCTGCGCGCGCACTTCCTCGGACGGCCGGCCTACCGGCGGACCCGTTACATCGTGGCGCGGGCGGCGGGGACGGAGGCGGCCGGCCCGGGACTGACCGCGCTCGTCGAGGTCACCAGGCGCTCTGACGTGCCCCTGTTCTCCGAGATCACCGGCCTCGCGCTGATCGCCGGGCCGGATGAGACCGCCTTCGTCGACGCACCGGAGGCCGACACCGGCATTCCCACCAGCCTGAGCGAGATCGCGGCCGATCGCGCTCCCGGTGCCCGCTGCGTCGTCGTGCGCGGGCGCTACGGTCACGTCGGGTTCATCGTCGACCCTGCCCCGGTGCGGGTCACGGTGGTCGAGGTAGTCCCCCCGCATCCCGCCAAGCTGGTCGACCAGGCGCGGCGGGTGCTGGGCTTGGCGGAGGACCTGCCGCCGGTGGAACTCGTGCCGGAGCTTACTGACCTCAGGGCGCTGGCGGGCAGCCACCCGGCGGAGCACTATCTGTTCCCGTGCCGGGCCGGGACGGCGGTAGCTGGCGCGGCTGTCTCCTATCTCGATGAGATCCCGCCGGAGGCCGACTGGACGCTCGTCGGCTGTGCGCGGTCCAGGGACATCCACGACTGGTTCTACCAGCGCGACGTGCCGGTCGTGGACATGTGCCCGCGCAACCTGGCGCTGCGGGCAGCGGGCGGGCGGCCCGGTGCGGTGCTGACCAAGTGCTGCCTGCTGGAGGACAGGATCGCGGTTGCGGGCAGTCTCGTGGTCGTGCCGTGGGGAGCCAGCCTCGCCGAGATCAGGGAGGGGCTCGGCCGGGCCGTCGCAGTCGCGGATGCCGCTGCCAGCGCTGTCCGGCCGGCCAGCCGATGAGCACCCGGATCACGGATTCGGTCCTCTACGGCCATCTGTGGGGGACGGCGGAGACCCGGGCGATCTTCGGCGAGGCGGGCAGGCTGCAGGGATGGCTGGACGTCATAGCGGCGCTGGCACGCGCGCAGGCTGCCGAGGGAGTCATCCCGGCCGCCGCTGCCGAGGCGATCACGAAGCATGCGCGCGCCGACCTGATTGACCTGGACTACGCGGCGCAGCAGACGCGAGAGACCTCGCATTCCATGCTGGGCCTGATCCGCGCCCTGCAGGCAGTGCTCCCGGCCGGGGCCAGGGAGTATGCCTACACGGGCGCCGCCGTGCAGGACATCACCGACACCTGGACCGCGCTGGCGATCCGGCGGTCGGCCGCGATCGTATGGCGGGACCTGCGGCATGCGGAGGACCTGCTGCTTTCGCTGGCGGTGGCGCACCGCGGCACCGTGATGGCCGGGCGCACGCACGGCCAGCTCGGCAGCCCGGTGACGTTCGGCTGGAAGGCGGCGTCATGGGCCGATGAGATCCGCCGCCATCTCGGCAGGCTCAGGGACGGCGGGCCCCGCTGGTTCGCGGGCCAGCTTGGCGGGGGAGTCGGCAGCCTGGTGCTGTACCCAGGAGGAACGGGCCTGGCGGTCCGGGCACGATTCTGCGCGGAGCTCGGTCTGGCCGATCCGGTCATCTCCTGGCTGTCGTCCCGGGATCGCATCGCCGAGTTCGCGCAGGTGCTCGCCCTCGTCTGCGGAACCCTGGCCCGCATCGGGGTGGAAGTCTACGAGCTGGCCAGGCCCGAGATCGGCGAGCTGGCCGAGCCCGCTTCGGCTGGTGCCGTCGGCAGCATCACCATGCCGCACAAGCGCAATCCGGAGTCCAGCGAGCACCTCGACACCGTGGCGAGGCTGGTCAGGGCGCAGGCGGGCGTACTGGCCGAGGGAATGGCACAGCAGCATGAGCGTGATGGCCGTGGCTGGAAGGCCGAGTGGGTGGCGCTGCCCGAAGTCTGCCTGCTGACCGCGGTGGCGCTGCAGACGGCCATCCACCTGGTCGGCGGCCTGCAGGTCAACCCCGATGCGATGGCCGAGAACCTGGAGCGCGGCGGTTATTCGGGCAGCGAGCAGATACTGGCGCTGCTCGCCCCGCGGCTCGGCGCCCGCCAGGCGCGGGCAGCGCTGCACGAGGCGCTGCGCCTGGGCAGCGCATCGGGCGTGACCGCCGCCGAGGCAGTCGTCCAGGCCGGCCTGCTTGACCCCGGCGAGGCACGCGACCTGACCGCGGAGCCCGATGCCGGCGCGTGCGCCGAGATGGTCGATCTCGTGGTCAGCCGGGCCCGGGCGGCCCGGGCGGCGGAGCCGGCGGTATGGCCATGAGCGCGCCGCACAGCGCCACAGCAGGCGGTGCGGGGCCGGGCGGCGGCCTCGACAGGGCCGTGCCAGACAGGGCCGTGCCAGACAGGGCCGTGCCAGACAGAGCCAGGCCAGACAGACCCAGGCCAGGCAGCGGCGGGCCGGGCGGTGCCGCGGTCGGCAGTTCCGTGCAGCCGGCCAGGATCGAGCTCGCAACGCTGCCGACGCCGCTGGTGCCCGCGCCGAACCTCGGCGCGGCCATGGGGATCGAGCGGCTGTACGTCAAGCGGGACGACCTCACCGGGTTCGCGTTCGGGGGCAACAAGGCCAGGCTGCTGGAGTTCCTGGTTGCCGCGGCACTCGAGCAGGGCGCCGACACGCTGGTTACCGGCGGCGCGGCCGCATCCAACTTCTGCGCCGCGGCGGCGGCGGCTGCCCGGCTGGCCGGCCTCGGCTGCCATCTGCTGATCGCTGGCGAACCACCTCAGGATTCCCCGGGCCTTGACCTGGCCCGCTCCTGGGGAGCCACCGTGGCCTGGACACGCATGCCGGAACGGGCCAGCGTGGACACCGGGCTACCGCGCGCCGCGGCGGCACTGGCGGCTGCCGGGAAGCGGCCTTACCTGATCCCGCGCGGTGGTGCCACCGCGCTCGGCGCCGTCGGGTGCGCGCTCGCCGCCGGAGAGCTGCATGACCAGCTTGCCGGGCGCGGCCTGCGAGCGGACTGCGTACTGGTGGCCGTGGGGTCGGGCGGGACGCTGGCTGGCCTTCTCGCCGGGAGCACACTGCTCGGCCATCCGTGGCGGCTGGTGGGCGCGTCGGTGAGCCGGCCGCCGAAGGAGGCTGCCCAGCGGGTCCTCCAGCTGGCCAGGGACTGCCTGGCGCTGCTCACCGCGCCTGGCCGCGCCAGCGGCGAGGCCACCGGGCCGAGTGCCGGCGACCGGAAGCTGACCGGTCAGGAAGCAACCGGGCCAGCCGCTGGCGGCCGTGGGCTGCCGGGCCAGGGAGCCACCCGGCGTGCGGCCATCAGGCAGGGTACGGCTCCGCGGGAGGCACCTGAGCACGGCACGGCCGGGCACCGCGCCGCGGACCGAGAGGCTGCCGGGCGGGAAGCCATTGAGCAGGAGGCCGGCGCGCTGGCCATCGTGCCCGGCGACATTCAGCTCGTCGACGCGCGCGGACTGGGTCACGGCGTGGCGTCGGCAGCCGGCGAACGCGCGGCGGACACGGCGCTGCGAACGGAGGGTCTCGTGGTCGACCCGGTTTACACAGCTAAGGCGCTGGCTGTGCTGCGCCGCCTGGCGGATGAGCACAGCGCCGTCTTCTGGCATACCGGCGGGCTGCTGGACGCCATCGCCGCGGCCGGGCGGACCAGCGATGGCACCTGACCGCACCCCACCAGCCAGTGCGTTGCCGGAGGGCATGCCGCCGGGCGGCGCGCCAGCGGCCAGCATGCCACCGGGCGGTGGGCCACCGGCGAGCGTGCCGGATGGCGGGTTGCCGGAGGGTATGCCGCCGGGCGGCGCGCCAGCGGCCAGCACGCCGTCGGCCAGCATGCCGTCGGCCGGTGCGTCGCCTGACGTCACGCCGGTTGACATCGCGTCGCCCGGCAGCAGGCCGTCGGCCGGGCCGCCTGCTGGGCCGCCGGCCGCCGAGCTGATCGCGGCCGGGTTCGAGCTGGAGAACGCGGACGCCCCGCTGCTGCACCACGGCATCAACCTGGCCGATATCGCTCACGTCATCGACCTGGGCCGGGCCGGGGTGATCCCGCCAGAGGCGGCGCGTCAGCTGCTCGCGCTGCTGCTCGAGACGCTGCAGGTTCCTGCGGACGAGTTTCCCTACGAGCCTCGCTACGGCGAGCCCTACAACTCCCGTGAGCGCTATTTCGTCGCCCGTGTCGGCGACGTCGCCGGGTGGCTGCACGCCGGCCGCCCGCGCCGCGAGGCGATGCGCATTGCCTTCCGGCTGCACCTGCGCGGCGCGCTGACCGACCTCATCGAGGCCGCCGCGCGGCTGGCGGCCGAGCTCGGCGTGGTAGCCGGGGCGCATGCCGGGACGCTGATGGCCGACCAGACCTACCTGCAGCACGCGCAGCCCTCGACATTCGGCCACTACCTGCTGTCCTTCGCCTTCCCCGTGCTGCGCGAAGGGCACCGCCTCGAAGAGGCACTGACCTGGACGGACGCCAGCCCGGGCGGCGCAGGCTGCGTGAACGGCACCAGGCTGCGCTCGGACCGCGCCACCGTCGCCCGGCTGCTGGGCTTCCGGGGGATCGCGGAGCACACCAGGGACGCGATGTGGCAGACCGACGGCCTGTTCGACATGGTCGGCGCGGCCACCGGGCTGGCGGTGACCCAGGCCAAGCTGGCCGAGGACCTGGAGATCTGGGCAAGCCAGGAGTTCGACTACGTCACCCTCGCCGACGCCTACAGCCGGGCCAGCGTGCTGATGCCGCAGAAACGCAACCCGTATGCGCTGTCGATCATCCGCGGCTCGGCCGGCACCCTCATCGGCAGGCTGACCGGCCTGCTCGCGGTGGCCAAGACCCCGTCGGCGCGCAGTGACAACCTGATCTTCGCCTACGGCGAGGTACCGAGGGCGCTGGACCTCGCACTGCGGGCGACCCGGCTCAGCACCGGGGTGGTGCGGACCATGGAAATCAATGCCGCCCGGATGATGGCCGTGCTCGACGCGGGCTTCTCCCAGTCAACCGACCTCGCCGAGTACATCATGCAAGCCTGCGGCATTGACTACCGCACCGCGTACCGCATCGTCGGCCAGGCGGTGCGGGACGCGAGCACGGCGGGGCTGCGCGGAGCCGACATCGACGCCGCGCTGCTGGCCCGCGCCGCCGAGGCGGTCACCGGCCGGCCGCTGGACCTGGCGGCCCATGACCTGGGGTCCGTGCTCGACCCGGCGCAGATCGTGCAGAGCAGGACGGGCGTGGGCGGGGCGGCGCCCGGCGAGGTCACCAGGATGGCGGCCGGCGTGGCCCGGCAGGCGGCGGAGCTGGCCGCCGGTGCGCGGCGCTGGCGCAGCAGGTACCAGCGGGCAGAAGACGACCTCATCGCGGCCGCGCGCGGCTACGCGGAGGAAACCGGCAGCCCGGACTTCGACACAGCCGGGGCAGGCACGGCCGGGCCAGGCACGGCCGGGCCAGGTGGAGCGGGGGCGGGCACAGCCGGGGCAGGCACGGCCGGGCGGGCGGCGGCCGGTGAGACCGCGAGCCAGAGCGGAGGACAACGATGAGAGATCCGGCGCGCATGGTGCCGTCCTTGCCGGAGACCGCCCGGGTGGTCAACGTCGGGCTGCCGCTGTTCGCGGACGCGGTCACCGCCCAGGGCGCGGAAGTCGTCTCGGTGGAGTGGCGGGTGCCGGCCGGCGGCCAGCCGGCTGCGGTGGCGGCACTTGGCAGGCTGTATGGCCGCCACGCCGAGCAGGTCGACCTGGCCAACGCCGAGGTAGTACGCCGTCTCGACCAGGGCACGCCGCTGCTGACCGGCATCCGGACGGTGGCCGAGGTCATCGGCGGCCAGCCCGGCCGGATGCTGCTGCACTGCGGCCCGGCCATCGGCTACGGCGACGCGCCCGATCCGCTGCGCAGGTCCATGCGGGCAGCCGTGGTGTCGGCAGGCTGGGCGGCTGGCCCGCAGGCCGCGCACCTGATGCTGGACCGCGGCGAGATCGCGCTGAGCCCGGCGAACGAGCACCGGGTCGTGGTGCCGATGGCGACAGCCCTGGAGCCAGCCGCCCCGGTGTACGTGGTCGAGAACGCCGCCGGCGGGACGACCGCGTTCGCGCCGATCTCCCAGGGCCCCGGCGACGTCGCCTGGTTCGGCTGTGACAGCGAGGCCGCGATCGCCCGGCTTGTGTTCCTGCGTGAGGTGGCGGCGCCCGTGATCCGGCAGGTGCTCCAGCGGACCGGCCCGCTGGACGTGCTCGCGCTGGCGGCGCAGGCGGTCACCATGGGCGATGACATTCACGTCCGGACGCAGGCGGCGACCAACCTGCTGATCCGTGACTGGCTCCCGCACCTGGCGGACCTGGCCGATCCGGCCCGGGTTGCCTTCGCCCGCTTCCTGTCAGGGAATCACCTGTTCTTCCTGACCATCGCGATGGCGGCGGCCCGGTCGCTGACCGAGTGGGCGGCCCAGGTACCCGGCTCGTCGATCGTGACCTCGATGGCCCGCAACGGCGCCGCCTTCGGGATCCGGCTGGCCGGCTCGGACCAGTGGTTCCTGGCCGAGGCACCTGAGGTCGGCCATGCGCTGTACTACCCGGGCCAGGGACCTCAGACGAGCGCGCGGGACATCGGCGACAGCGCGGTCCTTGAGCTCACCGGCCTCGGCGCCGCCGCGGCGGCCGGCTCGCCCGCCGTGGCCCAGCTGGTCGGCGGGTCAAGCTCCGCCGCGGCGGCCCTGACCGAGCGGCTGGCGGACGTTTGCGCCGGCCGGTCAAGCCGGTTCAAGATTCCCGTCCTCGGCATGGCGGGCACGCCGCTCGGAGTGGACGTGCGCAAGGTCGTCGAGTCCGGCATCACGCCGGCCGTGACGACCGGGATCCTGCACCGCAGCGCGGGCACCGGCCAGGTCGGCGCCGGCGTCGCCGAGGCCCCGGCCGGATGCTTCGCTGCTGCCCTCGCCGATCTTGACCGCCGGCTGGCCGGGCCCGGTCAGAGCGCCCGGTCGTCGATGCCGACCTCGATCGGCGGCGACGATGCGACCGTGTTGGAGACGTAGCAGGCGCGCAGCGCGGGCTCTATCAGCTTGCTGATCGTCTGCGCGGGAACGTCCGCGGCGACCAGCAGCCGCAGCCGGGAGAACCTGGGCCCGTCATAGGTGCCGGTAGCCGTCACCGCCAGGCCGGGCAGCTCGATGCCGCGCTTGCCGGCCGCCCAGTTCAGCGCGAGCGCATAGCAGGAGGCCATGGCCGCGAGGAAGTACTCGGTCGGCATCGGGCCGGTGCCGGTGCCGCCTGCGCTTTCCGGCTCATCCACCAGGAGATCGAATCCCGCGGCCGTGACCCGGCACCGCCAGCCGCCTTCCCAGCGGGCGACGACCGAGTTCGTCAGCGGGCGGTCAGCCTGCGTGGTCATGATCGTGCGCGAGCACGCCAGGCCCGTGCTCGGCCGGCCGGGCCGCGAGCACGGCCACCCTGGCCTGCAGCTCCTCGGCAGGTACCAGGCCGCGCTCGCCGACCAGCCGCTCCAGGGCCCGCAGCCAGCACCGGTAATAGCTCCAGTCGTCCTGCGGCGAGTGGCGTGCCTCCCAGGCTCCGACCTCGGCGATCAGGCTCTGCCTGAAGTCCTCCCAGTCGATCCGCCCGGCCTCCTGCAGCGCCAGCGCGAGGCCGAAGGCCTGGCTCTCCCACGGCGCGGCGAAGATCAGCTCGCCGTTATCCCTGGGCGGAGCCGCCGGGCCGGCCGAGTCGAGCAGGTAGCCGGCGTCCGCACGGCCGCCGGAATCGCTCATGGCGCGCCCGCCACCGCAACCCCGACCATGGCGTCCCTGGTGACCAGGGCCGCGAGCTCGTCCTCGGACATCTGCTCAGTCCCGGCCGGCCGCTCGGGGAGCACCATGTAGCGGACCTCGGAGCTGGAGTCGTAAACCCTGACCCGGACCTCGTCGTCGAGCGCCAGGCCGAACTCGGCCAGCACGGCCCGCGGCTCGCGCACGATGCGGGACCGGTAGGCCGGATCCTTGTACCAGGACGGCGGCAGCCCCAGCACCGGCCACGGGTAGCACGAGCACAGCGTGCACACCACCACGTTGTGCACGGCGGCGGTGTTCTCCAGCACCACGATGTGCTCGCCCTGCGGTCCCTTGAAGCCCAGCTCGGCGATCGCGGCCGTGCCGTCGGCCAGCAGCCGGGCGCGGTAATCAGGGTCGGTCCACGCGCGCGCCACGACCTTGGCGCCGTTCATCGGGCCGACGGACTGCTCGTAGGTCTTGATGAACGTCTCGACGGTAGCAGGGTCGATGAGGCCGCGCTCGGTCAGCAGGGAGGCGAGCGCCTCGACGCGGAGGGCGGGATCGAGGTGCTCCTGCGCTGCGGTCATGTCACCGGCTCCAGGTAGGGCTCGAAAAGGTCGATGGTCAGCGTGAACGGCTCGCAGCCGGGCCCCCACAGGTCGGCCGAGGCGAACTCGACCGAGTAGACGTGCTGCGGGTCCTCGCCCAGGAAATGCGCTGCGCTGTCGGGGAAGACCTGCGCGGGCTGGACGGCCGCGACGGTGCCGGCCCGCCGCCGGACGTATCTCGGCAGCCGCGTGTGGCCCGATGGGTCCAGGTCCCTGGTCCGGACCGCATCGCCCACTGCGAAGGCGGGCGGAGTGTCGAGGCCGCGGAGGTTCCCCGGGCCGCCGGATGGCATATCCGGCTTGCGCAGTTCCGGCCGGGCGGGCTCGGCCGCATCTTGCCCGCTGAGCCTGGCGGCCCGCGCGGTGACCTCTGCGGCGCTGACGACGCCGCTGTCCTGCAGCAGGTTCTGCGCGCCCATCAGCCACCGCGTGTAATACCCGCTCAGGTAATCGGCTGGCGGCACCCGGTTGATGGCGTGCCGGAACGCGTGCAGGTTAGCGCCGGACGCGCGGATGGCGAGCAGCCCGAGCGCGAACGCCTTGCCCTCCCAGGCCGCGGCGAACGGCGGCCCGGCCGTGAGCGCCTCGGTATGGCCGAAGCCCTGCATCCCGCCCATGTCGTGGATTCCGTCCATGCGGCGGTCACTCCCTTCCAGGCCCGGCTCCGGCGGAGCCGGCTAAGCCAGCAGGTGCCGGCGCAGCGCGCACGGGCGCGCCGCGCCGGCCCCCCTGAACGAGATCGTCAGACGGTCCACGTGTTGAGCTGGAAGGCGCCGGCCCGCCACGCGGTGAGCGCCGAGTCGAGCACGTCCAGCGGGCTGAACGCCTGCACGCCGTCGATGAGGTCTTCCTCGCGGAAGCCGTACAGCGCGCCCATCGCGAACCGGCAGGCGTAGACCTTGGCGCCCTCCTTGAGCAGCGTCTCGATCTGGCGGTTGCCGGCCAGGTTGCCCGGGAATCCCTCGGTGCCGACGGTCGGGTAGCCGCGGTGCCGGGACGCGAGCATGACTCCGGGGCCGTACAGGATGATCGACACGTCGAAGCCCTTGCGCACCAGCCGTGTTGAGGTGAGCAGGTTGACCAGCGATACCGAGCCCTCGAAGGGCACTGAGTGGATAAAGATGAATGCCTTCTCGCCCGGATTGGCCCGGATGTCATCGAAGAGCTTTTCCTCGGTCTTGTAGAGGGATTCGCCCGCCTCGGCGCGCGGGGATTCGACGGTGATCGGCATCGGTTCTCCTGACTCTCGTGTGCTTGGCGGTGGAGTTGCAGTGGTGGCTCAGGCGGTGGGCCCGCGCGGGCGATCCCCCGTCGTCCACGTCAGGCGATGGCTGCCGGGCATCCGCCGCATGATCGCGGACCGCAGCCGCCAGGGCACTGCCCGGTAGGCCGGGACGTATACCCGCAGCCAGAAGACATCAATCCCGCGCGGGGGACGGGGCGGCGGAACCCCGTACTTCGCGGCAAGCCGCTGCTGCGCCGCGATCATCAGATAGCGCTCCGAGGTGGCCCGCAGCCAGCGGGAGAACGCCACGTCAGGTTCCCAGGCCGGAGAGCAGGTTCTGGGCCGCGAGCGCGATCGGCTCGTTCAGCGCGCCGATCGGGGGCGAGTAGACGTTCTCCATCGTGGCGAGGTCACCGATGGTGATGCCGGTGCGGACGGCCATGGCGAGGAAGTCCGCGCGCTCCTTGATGCCCTCCGAGCCGACCATCTGCGCGCCGATGAGCCGCAGCGTGCCCGGCTCGGCCAGCAGCTTCACCCGGATCTTCTTGACGCCCGGGTAGTAGCGGGCGCGGGAGATGCCCTCGGCCACGCCGACGACATGGGGAATCCCGAGCGCGGTGGCCAGGGTCTCGCTGAAGGACACGCCGCCGATCATCCACTCGCCGGCCACCATGCCCCAGGGGACGCTGACCGGCTGGTATTTCCGCTGGCCGCCGGCCGCGTTGGTGCCGGCGACCTTCCCCTGCGCGTAGGCATGGCTCCCGGACAGGCCCTGGATCGGGATCTGGGAGACGCTGTGCGGCACCTCGATGCAGTCCCCGGCCGCCCAGACGCCCTCGGTGGTGGTGCGCATGGTCTCGTCGACCATGACCCCGTTCGCGGAACCGATCTTGAGCCCGGCGGCGCGGGCCAGGGCCGTGTTGGCTACTTTCTTCGTGCACACCACGGCCAGGTCGCAGGGAATCTCGCCATCGGAGGTCGTCACCGAGCGCACCGAGCCCTCGCCGGTAAAGCCGGTCAGGGTGGTATTGAAGTGCAACTGCGCGCCCATCTCGCGCCAGGAGTCCTGCACCGGGGCAATGATGTCCGGGTCGGTGGCCGCCGCGAGGGCCCACGCGTCCGGGTCGATGAGGTGCGTCTCGATGCCGCGATGGCACAGCGCGGTCACCATCTCCAGGCCGAGCGGGGACGCCTCGACGACGACGGCGGCCTTGACCCCGTCGAGCACCTTGTCCCACTCCATCGCCCGGCGGATGTTCTTGACGTAGTACAGGCCGCCCAGGTCGGTGCCGGGGACGCCGGGCGGGGCATAGTCGAAGCCGGTGCAGACGATCAGCGCGTCGTAGCCGGTCGTCCCGTCACCCGCCATCGAGATCGTCCGCTGGCTAGTGTCGGCGCTGGCCACCGCGGTCTCGTAATAAATGTCTATTCCGCTGGCTTCGTAGGTGGCTTTCGTCGCGAGGAAAAGGCGCTCGAAGTCGGGGATTTCCTTGCCATGCACGTACGGAATGCCGCACGGGCTGTATCCGACGTCCTCGAATTCGGTGTAGACGCGGACGTCGGCGGCCGGATTCGTGGCCTTGGCCGCCCCGGCGGCGCCGATGCCGGCCGCACCGCCGCCGATCACGACGATCCGCTGCGTCACCAGTACCCTCCTCAAAAGAGTAGGGAAGCGGTCGTTTAGTATCCGCGACGCTTCGTACACTATACTGGCGGTAGCCTTCACGGACGTCAAGAATCAGGACGATCCGTCCGGACGAGCGGGATCCCCATGAACCGAGTGGTGCGGACCCAAGGGCCGCCATGCCTCGATGCACAGTCGACGGGCCGGGGCGAGGATGCGGCGGACGACCTGGAGCGCATCGTCAGCTCCATCGGTCTCAAGGTGTTCAGCCTGCGCAAGAGCATGGGACTCTCGCTGCAGCAGCTGGGGGAGCGCTCCGACGTATCGGCGGCGGCGATCCACAAGATCGAGCAGGGCGGGATGGTGCCGACCATTACCACGCTGCTGAAGATCGCGGGCGCGCTGGGCCGCCCGGTCTCTTACTTCGTCGAGGAAGACGGCAGCCGGGACGACCTGGCGGTGCTCACCCCGGCGGAGGAGACCCGCCCGGTATACACCTCGCACAAGGGCATCATGCTGAACAGCATCTCCGGGCCTTACGCGCGCTTCCTGCTGGCGGGCGCGCGGGCCACGGTGGCACCGGGGGCGAGCAGCGGCCGCAAGCCGATGCAGCACCCAGGCGAGGAGCTTGTGCACGTGACGGACGGCGTGCTGGAGTTCAGCGTCGCCGGGCAGGCGTTTGCGGTGGGCGCTGGCAGCACGCTGCACTTCCGCGGCGACCAGCCGCACACCTGGCGTAATCCGGGGGACACCGCCGCGACCGCGGTCTGGCTGGCGCTGCGCCCGCAGTGACGCCTGCCGTGCCGCCTGCCGTGCCGCCTGCCGTGCCGCCTGCCGTGCTGTCCGCCGTGCCGTCCGCCGTGCCGCCTGCCGTGCCGTCCGCCGTGCCGTCGGCCGTGCCGCCCCCGATGGCGTCAGCGGTGATCGGCCGGATCCTGCCGCCGCCGCTGCGGGCGGCGGAGACGTTCGCCGACATCGCCGCGCCGCTCTTCGCCGCGGAGGAGACGGCCCTGGCCGGAGCCGGGCGCCAGCGCCGGGCCGAGTTCGCCACCGGCCGCGCGTGTGCCCGCGCCGCGCTGGCCGGGCTGGGCGTGCCGGCCGTGCCGATCGTGCCGGGAGCCTGCGGGGAGCCGCGGTGGCCGGCCGGGACCACCGGGAGCATCACGCACTGCGCTGGCTACCGGGCCTGTGCCGTCGGCCCGGCCGAGGCGGCGGCCGCGGTCGGCATCGACGCCGAGCCGAACCTCCCGCTGCCCGGCGGCCTGCTGGCCGCGGTGGCCAGCCGCGCCGAGCGCGGCTGGCTGGCCGACCGCATGACGGCGGCTCCGTGGGTGTGCTGGGACAGGCTGGTGTTCAGCGCGAAGGAGTCCGTGTACAAGGCATGGTTCTCGCTCACCGGCCGGCGGCTGCGGTTCGAGGACGCGGTCATCGTCGCCGATCCGGCGGATGGCAGGCTGATCGCGCGGTTGATGGTGCCGGGGCCGCCGGGCGGCCGCCAGCTCACCCGGCTGCACGGTCGCTGGCTGGCGGCCGGCGGGCTGGTCCTGACGACGATCGTGATCCCGGCCTGAGCCCGGCTCAGCGCAGCGGAAAGGACAGCCCGCGCTCAGCCTCCGGCCGCGGGCCGTGGATGCGCCGGTCCGCCGGATCGATGGCCAGGTCGTTGATGCTGGCCTCGCGACGCCGCATCAGGCCCTCGTCGGTGAACTCCCACAACTCGTTGCCGTAGCTGCGCCACCACCGGCCGGTGTCGTCGTGGCACTCGTACTGGAAGCGCACCGCGATCCGGTTGCCGTGGAAGCTCCACAGGTCCTTGCGGAGCGCGTAGTCGAGTTCGCGGGCCCACTTGCGGCGCAGGAATTCGACGATCTCGGCGCGCCCCGAGACGAACTCGTTCCGGTTGCGCCATACCGAGTCCTCCGTGTAGGCGAGCGCGACGCGCTCCGGGTCGCGGGTGTTCCACGCGTCCTCGGCCGCCTGGACCTTCTGGCGCGCGGTCTCCTCGGTGAACGGCGGGAGCGGCGGGCGCGGATTCACGGAACCTCCCGAAGCGGAGAACGATCGCTCGGCGTGACGTTATCGTAGCGAGCGGCCGCCGGGCGCGCCTGCGGCTGCGCGTTCGCCCGGACGGCTGAGATGGCCTGAGCGCAACGCCGCCACGGAGCCTGGCCAAGCCTGATTTTGAACGGATCCTCCGGCGGCCGGCCGGCACCCGCCCGGCCGCGGCCGCCCGTGGCTCAGGCCAGGCTCGACGCGGTGGCGGGCCTGCCTGCCCGCCACGCGGTCTCGGATTCCCCCATCGGGGTGGACGGCGGGGCCTGCACGAAAGGCCAGATCTCCTCGGCGATGGCCCGCCAGTTCGCGGTCGCGGTCAGCTCGCCGAGCACCGCGAACAGGCCCAGGTTGATGCGCTGCAAGATCACGTACGACCGCGGGATGCTCACGTACTCGGCCACCGGGCTGCGCACGTCGAAGAACCGGCGGACGACCGCCGAGGCGTAGTCGCCGGTGACGGTCAGCCGTCCCGGCTCGCGGATGGTCTGGTAGAAGACGGCCAGGTGCTCGACGATCGTCTCGGTGCTCAGTGGCGCGCCGGGGCGCAGGAAGCCGGCGTCCTCCAGGCTGTGCCGGAACGCCTCGGGATCCCGGTCGACGCACAGGTTGCGCGCCATCATCATCAGCGGCCGCAGCTCCGCCGGAGTGAAGTGCTTGACCAGGCCGAAGTCGAGAAACGTGACCTTGCCGGCGCCGTGGAACAGGTAATTGCCCGGGTGCGGGTCGCCGTTGAACGCATGGACTTCGTACAGGCTGCGGAAGACGAACCGGTAGATCGTCTCGGCGGCCAGGTCGCGCTCGGCTTGCGACCAGCTGGCCAGCTCGGCGAACCTGGCGCCGCCGGACAGCTCGCTCGTGATCAGCCGCCGGGTGGACAGCTCGCCGATGACCGCCGGGATGCCGATCGTCGGGTGGCCGTCGTAGTAGGCGGCGAACAGCCGCTGGTTGTCCGCCTCACGCCGGTAGTCAAGCTCCTCGATCACCCGCTCGCGCAGCTCGGCCAGCAGCGCGTCGACGTCCTGGGCGGGCGCCGTGATCCGCAGCATCCGGCGCAGCAGGGCGACGTTGCCCAGGTCAGCGGCGATGGTCTCGGCGATGCCCGGGTACTGCACCTTCACCGCGACCGCGCGGCCGTCGCGGGTGATCGCTCGGTGCACCTGCCCGATCGACGCGGCCGCGATGGGCCGGGGGTCCCAGCTTGCGAACGCGCGCTCCGGCGGCATGCCGAGCTCTTCCTCGACGACGCCCGCGGCGAGCTCCGGGCTCATCGGGGGGACGCTGTCCTGCAGCCGGCTCAGGGTGCGGCGGACGGCGGGCGCCAGGCCGTCGTCGACGTAGCTGGCCATCTGGCCGATCTTCATCAGCACGCCCTTCATCGCCCCCAGGGTGGTGGCGACGTCCTCCGCGGTCTGCAGGGCCAGGTCATGACGCAGCGCCTGCCTGCTCTGGTCGGCCGCCGCGAACAGCCGCGGCGCGCTGGCCGCGTAGCGCGCACCGCCGCGCGCGGCAAGCCCGAGCGCCGCCAGCCCGCGGCGCACCCGCAGCCGCCCACGGCGCGACCGCAGCCGCCCGTGGCGCGACCGCAGCCGCCCGTGGCGCGACCGCAGCCGCCCGTGGCGCGTCCGCAGCAAGGCCATGGCCAGGGCCGCGGCCGCGCCGCCGATCGCCGCCCCGGCGAGTACCCGCCTCACCCGGGCCGGGCCGCGCGCGCCCGCAATGCGATCCGCTGCCGGGCCTCGAGCACGCCCGGCTCGCTGAGGTACACGGCATCCAGGACGCCGAGCGCCTGCCGGATCTCGGTCCGGCGGGTCGGTGTCAGCGCGGGCGGCGCCGGGTAGCCGTACATTTCCCTGGCCCAGTCCGGCAGTGTCACGATCGCGGCGTCCCTGACGTCCTGCCAGATCTCGGCGATATCGTCATCCAGGCCGGGCGGATCCAGCAGGTAGGCCATCGACTCGCTGGCGGCCGGGGTGCAGCGCAGCTCGGGCCGGACCGAGTCAATGTAGCGGCTGAGCCCGGCGACGCTGGCCGGGATCAGGGCCGTCGGCACGCCGACGAGTTCGGCGGCGACCGCCATCTCGGCGACGTAGCGGTCGGCGTCGCCGGGAGATAGCGGGGTCCCGAGCTCCTGCCGGGCGGCGATGGCGGACTCGACGAGCGCCGCGTGCACCCAGAGCAGCAGCGCGGGATCGCTCGCCGCGTACCGGCGCCCGGTCACCGGGTCGGTGCCGGCGACATGATCGTGGATCCGGCGCACCCGGGCCGCGGCCCGCTCGGCTGCCGCCCGCTCGCCGAAGCTGATCGTGGTGACGTACGCCGACGTCGCGGCGAGCCTGCCGACCGGATCCTGGCGCCAGTCGCTGTGCTGGTCCACGCCGGCCATCGCCAGCGGGTGCAGCGCCTGCATCAGCAGGGCCCGCAGGCCGCCGACCGGCCCGGCCAGGTCCGCGCTGATCCGCCAGGTAACGCTGGCTGGCCCGAAGAAGCCGTCGTCGGCAGGTGCCTCCGGCACGCCGGACGCGTAGGCGGCGGCCGAGCGCTCGACCAGCCCGGCCGCGGTCGCGTACGGGGCGGCGGGCTGCCGGTCAGCATCAGGAGGGCTCATGCCTGCCAAACTACCTACTCGGCGCTGCCGTCCGGTCCCTGGCAGCGCCCCGGCGCGGCCGGATCCGCTGCTGATCACGCGAGAAAACCCGGCCGGTAACATGTGCGGCACCCCCGCGCCCAAGCGTGGCGAAACAGCGATGAGGTGCCGGTGACTACTTCAGCTGGTGGCATCAGCGGGCCCGGCGGCGCGGCCGGGGGCGGCAGCGAAGCCGCGATCGGCCCGGTGGCGCTGACCGCCGAGCGGCGGGCCGAGCTGGTCAGCCGGGCGGGTGCGGTGGCCGGGCGGCTCGGCGCCCAGGGCGTCAGGCTGGTGGCCCTGTGCTTTGTCGACAACACCGGCATCGCGCGCGTCAAGGCGATTCCGCTCGCCCGGCTGGAGCGGGCAGCGGGCTGGGGAATCGGCATGTCGCCGGTGTTCGAGGTATTCCTGATCAACGACGACATTGCCACGAGCAAGCACATCGGCGGCCCGGACGGAGACCTCCGCCTGGTTCCCGAGCTGGACCGGATCACGGCACTCGCCGGGCAGCCGGGCTGGGCGTGGGCGCCGGTCGACCGCTACACCCAGGAAGGGCGCACGTACGCCGGGTGCCAGCGCTCGTTCGCCCGCCGGATGGCTGACGAGGCGCTCGCCCGCGGCCTGACGGCCCGGGTCAGCTTCGAGCTGGAGTGGGCGCTCGGCACCGAGGATGCCGGGCGGTTCGTGCCTGCCTGCACGGGCCCGGCCTACGGCATGGCCCGGGCGATCGAGCTTTCCGACTACGGTCGCGACGTGGTGGAAGCGCTGGAGCGGCAGGGAATCGTCGTTGAGCAGTTTCACCCCGAGTACGCGGCGGGCCAGCTGGAGGTCTCCGTCGCTCCCAACGACCCGGTCGGCGCTGCCGATGACAGCGTGCTCGTCCGCCAGACCATCCGCGCGGTGTCGGCGCGCTTCGGCTTCCAGGCCTCGTTCGCCCCTTCGGTCGTCCCTGGCTCGGTGGGCAACGGCGGGCACGTTCACCTCAGCATCCGCAGGGACGGGCGGAGCCTGCTGGCGGGCGGTCCTGGCCGGCACGGCCTCACCAGCGACGGCGAGGCGTTCGCCAGCGGAATCCTGGCCGCCCTGCCGGAGCTGACGGCGGTCGGCGCGCCCAGCGTCGCCAGCTACCTGCGGCTGGTGCCATCCCACTGGGCCGGCGCCTACCAGTGCTGGGGACGGGAGAACAGGGAGGCGGCGCTCCGCTTGGTGACCGGCTCGTCCGGCGAGCAGGACATCCGCGCCAACCTTGAGATCAAGTGCTTTGACCTGGCCGCCAACCCCTACCTGGTGGTTGGCTCGCTGCTTGCCGCGGGACTTGCCGGGCTCCGCTCAGGCGGAACGCTGCCGCCGGAAACCTCGGGCGACCCGGTCGGCGGGCCGGCCGGGGACCTGGCCGACCCCGGCGCCCGCAGGCTGCCGCGGTCGCTCGGCGAGGCGACCGGGCACCTGGAGCGCGCTGCCGTGCTCCGCGAGGCCATGGGCGACCCGCTCTTCGAGGCGTTCCTGGCCGTGCGGCGGGGCGAATCCGAGCTGTTCGCCGACCTCAGCGCGGACGAGATTGTGGCGCGCACCCGCTGGCGCTGGTAACGGCAGCGCGTCCGGCCGGGCACGGCAGCCCGGCTCGCCGGGACATCCGGCGAGCCGCCGACAGTAAGCACGATGGAGGGGACATGACGGCTACCGAGCCGCTGGCGCTGATCGATCACCACGTCCATGGCTTCGTCACCGGCGCCCTGGACCGCTCCGGCATCGAGTCGCTGCTCAGCGAGGGGACCGGGCCGCCTCCGCCGGGCACGTCCGTGTTCGATAGCCAGCTCGGCTTCGCGGTGCGCCGCTGGTGCGCCCCGGTCCTCGGCCTGGCGGCGTCCGTGCCCGCCGAGAGCTACCTCGAGCGCCGGATCGAGCTTGGCGATGCCGAGGTGAACCGCCGGCTGCTGCGCGCCGCGCAGGTGCAGGAGTGGCTCGTGGACACCGGCTACCAGGAGGGCCAAGTGGCCACCCCGGAGCAGCTCGCGGCGGCGAGCGGCACGCCCGCGCGCGAGATCGTCAGGCTCGAAGCGGTCGCCGAGCGGGTCGCCAGGGACGGAACGAGCGCCGCCGGTTTCGCCGCATCGTTCTCGGCGGCGCTGACCGCCGCGACCCGCGGCGCCGTCGGGCTCAAGTCGATTGTCGCCTACCGCCGCGGCCTGGACTTCGCGGCCGCCCGCCCGAGCGCCGCTGACGTCGTGGCGGCGGCTGGCCGGCTGCTGCGCGCGCTCGACCATGACCCGGCCGCCAGGCTGGATGACGAGGTCCTGCTCCGGCACCTGATCTGGACCGGGGTGGACACCGGGCTGCCGCTGCAGTTCCACGTCGGATTCGGTGATCCCGACGTGCGGCTGCACCGGGCCGACCCGTCGCTGCTGCACGACTTCCTGCTCGCCACCCAGGACATCGGCACCCCGGTCATGCTGCTGCACTGCTACCCGCACCACCGGCAGGCGGCTTACCTCGCCAACGTCTTCCCGCACGTCTACATGGACCTGGGGGCGATACTCAACCACGTCGGGGCGCGTTCCGCCGCCGTGCTCGCCGAGGCACTGGAGCTGACGCCGTTCACCAAGATGCTGTACTCCTCCGACGCCTTCGGCCTGCCGGAGCTGCACTACCTGGGCGCCATCGGCTTCCGCCGTGATCTCGCCCGCGTCACCGCGCAATTCGTGGCCGACGGTGCATGGGCAGCGGCCGACGCGGACCGGGTGGCGCACCTTGTCGGCTCGGCCAATGCCGTCCGCGTGTACCAGCTGGCCCGGGCATGAGCGGCGCGGGCCAGGGCGCTGCGGCGGGCACCGCTGCGGTGCTCAGCGCCGCGCTGGCCGGCGAGCTCGGCGAGGCCGTCCGGCTCCGCCACGAGCTGCATGCGGACCCGGAGCTGTCCGGGTCGGAGCACCGCACGGCGGCCAGGATGGCGGCAGCGCTTGACGCCGCCGACGCGCCGCCCGTGGCGGGCACCGGGCGGCTGGTGCGGATAGGCCCGAGCCACGGCCCGTGCATAGCGGTCCGGGCCGAGCTGGACGCCCTGCCGGTCGCCGAGCAGACCGGCGCGCCATGGGCCTCCCGCAACGGCGCGATGCACGCGTGCGGCCATGATGTGCACATGGCCGCGCTGGCCGCGCTCGGCCGGGCGGCACGCCAGGCCTGCCCGCCCGCCGCGTCCTCGGCGGGGCTGCCCGCGAGGGCTTCCGCCGCGCCGCCTGCCGGGCTCCCGGCGGCGCTGCTGGCCGTGCTGCAGCCCAGCGAGGAGGCCGAGCCTTCCGGGGCGCGGGACATCGTGGCCTCGGCCGCCTTCGCCGCGCAGCAGCCGCGCGCCGTCATCGCGGTGCACCTTCAGCACCAGCTGCCGCGAGGCACGGTCGCGGCCGCGGCCGGCACCGTGAACGCCGCTGCCGATGATTTCGAGATCACGGTGCAGGGCGCCGCCGGGCATGCCGGCTACCCGCAGCTGGCCGCCGACCCGGTGCTCGCGCTCTGCCAGGCCGTTGTCACCCTGCAGCAGATCGTCAGCAGGCGCACCGACCCCACGCACGGCGCCGTGGTCTCGGTCGGGGCGCTCGAGGCCGGGCAAGCGCCGAACGTGATCCCGGCGGCCGCTGTCGCGCGCGGCACGCTCCGCGCGCTTGACCAGGCCGACCGGGCGGCCATGCGCACGATGTTGCGCGAGATCGTGCAGCACGTCTGCCTGGCGCACGGCTGCCAGGGCACCGTGACGATCGACGAGGGCGAGCCCGCGCTGGTCAACGACGAGTCGCTGGCCGCGGCGAGCTGGCCCTGGCTGCGCCAGGCCGGCTTCACCGTGGACACCTCATTCCGGTCCTGCGGATCCGATGACTTCGCCTTCTACGGCGCCACCGCGCCGTCCCTCATGATGTTCATCGGCGCGGGCAGCCCGGTCACCCTGCACCACCCCCGCTTCCTGCCGGACGACGACCTGGTCGGCCAGGTGGCCAGCGCCATGCTGGCCGGCTACCTGGGAGCCCGCGGCCTGCTCGGCGGGGATCGCGGCCAGGATGAGCTCAGCCCAGCGTGAAGGGATCCCGGGTGCCGCCGGTGAGCTCGACCCAGATCGCCTTGGTCTGCGTGTACTCACGCACGGCGTCGATGCCGTTCTCGCGGCCGATCCCGGACAGGCCCATGCCGCCGAAGGGCACGTCAGGACCGACCACCCGGTAGGCGTTGATCCAAATGGTGCCGGCCCGCAGCGCGTGCGCCACCCGGTGCCCGCGGTGGATGTCCTTGGTCCACACCGCGCCGGCCAGGCCGTACCGGCTGTCGTTGGCGAGGCCGACCGCCTCGTCCTCGGTGTCGAACGGGATCACCGACAGCACCGGGCCGAAGACCTCCTCGCAGGCCACCGTCATGGCCGGCTTGACATTGGTCAGCACGGTCGGCTGGACGAAGTAGCCGCCGAGGCTTTCCTCAGCCCGCCCGCCGGTAGCGACGGTCGCGCCCTCGGCGGCGGCCGACGCGAAGAACGACAGCACCTTGCGGTACTGCGGCTCGGTAGCCAGCGGGCCCATCTCGGTATCGGCGGCGCGCGGGTCGCCGATCTTGATGGCCCGGGCGCGGCTGACGATCTTCGCCACCAGGGCGTCGTGCACGCTGCGATGCACCAGCAGCCGTGACCCGGCCATGCAGGTCTGCCCGGTGGCAGCGAACACCCCGGCCACGACCCCGTTGCAGGCGGCGTCCAGGTCAGCGTCGGCGAAGACGAGATGGGCGGACTTGCCGCCGAGCTCGAGCAGGACGCCGGTGACATTGCCGGCCGCGGCCTTCGCGACCTCGGCGCCAACGCGGGTGGACCCGGTGAAGGCGATCTTGTCGATGCCGGGGTGAGCGGCCAGCGCGCTGCCCACCGCCGGGCCGAATCCGGTCACGACGTTGAATACGCCCGGCGGGAAGCCGGCCTCGTCCACCCGGGCGGCCAGCTCGACGGCGGACGCGGGCGAGTAGTCGCTCGGCTTGGCCACCATCGTGCAGCCCGCCGCCAGCGCGGGCGCGAGCTTCCAGCACAGCAGCAGGAGCGGTGAGTTCCACGGGACGATCGCCGCAACGACGCCGGCTGGCTCGTGCCGCGTGTAGACGAGGAAGTTCGGCCTGTCCGCCGGGATCGTGGATCCCTGGAGCTTGTCGGCCAGCCCGGCGAAATAGTGCAACCAGGCCGGGATGCTGGCCAGCTGGCCCCGCATCTCGCGCAGCAGCTTGCCGGTGTCCCGCGTCTCGATCTCGGCCAGCGCGTCGGCATCGCGCGCGACGATGTCGCCGAGCCGCCGGATGAGCCGGGCGCGGCCGAATCCGGTGAGCTTGCCCCATGGTCCCGACAGCGCCCGCCGTGCCGCGGCGACGGCAAGGTCGGCGTCATCGGCGTCCCCGTCTGCCGCGGTGGCCCAGGCGGCCTGCAGGAACGGGTCGGTGGTCGGATAGCGCCGCCGTGACCTGGACTCGGTCCGCTGGCCGTCGATGACCAGCGGGTAGTGCGGAATTCCGGGGCCGGCTGCCGGTTGCTCCGCCGTCATGGCCGTTCCGTCCGGAAACTCGTGGATGAAGGCATATGGCCGGTGTACCCCGGTCCCGCGGTGGCCTATCGTGGCGGCACGCCGCTACCACGGGGAGAAGCCTGGTGCTCGACAACCTGACATACGACGACAGCGACTCACCATCGATCGGGCTGGTGCCCGCGGGCGTGTCCTGGGCGGAGGTGGAGGACCATATCAAGATCGCGCATCATCCGCTGCTCGTGCCGCCTGCCGACGGCGGCGAGTACGCCGGCGCCTACTGGGCCGGCACCAAGCTGGTCGTCGCCGAGGACCTGGGGCCTGACCAGGACGGGGCAGTCACCGAGTTCCGTGAGTTGCTGCACGAGCGCGGCGAGGCCTAGCGTGTCGACGTTCGTTTCGCTGGACGGCGTCACTGCCAGGGGCGGGCGGCCCGGGTCGCCCAGTAGGCGGCGGGTCGCTCGGCGAGGTCCAGGTCCGGCAGATCGCTGACGGCCAGCGCCGCCAGGTTGGACCGAAGCTGGCCCGGGGTGACGGCTCCGGACAGCACGACGCTCGCCCACGGCCTGGCCAGGGCGGCGGCTAGCGCGATCGCGTCCGCGGTGACGCCGCGGGCGGCGGCCAGCGCGGTCAGCCTGGCCGACGGGCCGGCGGCGTCACCGCCGGGAGCGAGCCGGCCGTTGGCGACGGCCTCCTTGATCAGGATCGTCCATCCGGCCGCGCTCGCCTCGGCCGCGGCCGGAGCGACGGAAGGCTCGAGCAGATTCCAGGTCACCTGCGCGGCGCTGAACAGCGGCTGGCCGTCGGCGGTCGCCTGCAGCGCGCGGCGCAGCGTGTCCGCCTGGGCCGGGCCGCTGGTCGTCAGCCCGATGAGCACGCCCTCGGCGCGCAGCCTGGCGAGCGCGGCCAGCAGCGCCCGGTCATCCAGCAGCCCGGAGTCCGGTGTCAGCGAGTGCACCTGGTAGAGCGCGAGCCAGCCGCCAAGCAGCGCCCTGGTCTCAGCGAGCTGGGCGGTGAACATCGCCAGCGAGTGTTCCTTCACCTCGTGCTGGCCGGCATCCAGCCGCCAGTCGCCGGTGTAGCGGTAGCCCCACTTGGATCCGGCGACCGCGTCGGCATGGCCGCGCGCGGCCAGCCAGCCGCCGAGGAACTCCTCCGCCAGGCCGTAGGAACGGGCCGCGTCGAAGTACCGGATCCCGGCCTGGTAGGCGGCGTCCAGCATCGCGGCGGTGCGGGCTCGCAGGCCGTCGACGGTGCGGTCGGGCAGGTCGCTGGCGCGGCGGCCGGTGATGTAGGCCGGGCGGCCGAGCGCGGCGAGGCCCAGGCCGACCCGCGAGACCACCGGCCCGGCCACCGCCAGGCCCGCCGGCGGCATGCTGATCTTGCCCAGATTGTCGGGCACGGCCGTTACGGTACCGGCCTGGATGCCTGGCCGCGCTGTCAGTTGGCGATGGAGACATGCTTTGCCGACGGTCGCCGGGTCGGCGAGCAGCGTGAGCATGCAGGCGGCCAGGTCGGCGCGGGAGACCGTGTACCCGCGCGGCGGGTGCCCTGATGAGCGAGACCATCTCGACCAGCCGTGCGCCTGCCGCCGGGGACGCCGCCGGGACGGCCGATGCGGCGGGCACGTTGCCCGGATCCCTGTCCGGCCCGCTGTCCGGGCTGCTGGTCGCCGACTTCTCCAGGATCCTCGCCGGGCCCTACTGCACAATGCTGCTCGCCGACCTCGGCGCGGACGTCGTCTAGGTGGAGAGCCCGGGCGGCGACGACACCCGGACCTGGATGCCTCCGGTCCGGGACGGCGTATCCACCTATTACCTGGCCGTCAACCGCAACAAGCGCTCGATGGCCCTCGACCTCCGCGAGCACGGCGAGCGTGCCGCCGCACAGGAACTGGCCGCCCGTGCCGACATAGTGGTGGAGAATTTCAAGCCGGGCGGGCTGGCCCGCTTCGGCCTGGACTACGAGTCAGTCAGCGGGCGCAATCCGGCCGTTCGAGGTCAATCTGCTCTCGGCGGCGTTGTCCGGGCTCGTCAACCAGGCAAGCGCGTCGTTGCCGGGGGAATGGTGCCCTACCGGATGGGCAACGCGCATCCGAGCCTGTTCCCGTACGAGCCGCTGCCCGCCGCGGACGGCGAGATCATCGCGGGCAACGACGGGCAGTTCCGCACGCTGTGTGACGTACTCGGCGTACCTGAACTCGCCGGCGATGACCGGTTCGTGCGCAACAAGGACCGCACCGCCAACCGGGACCAGCTCCGGCCGCTGCTGATCGAGCGCCTGGCCCGGCGGACGGCCATGCAGTGGTTCCGCGACCTGACCGCGGCCGGCGTCGCCTGCGGGGCGATCAACACGGTTGACGGCGGGGTCAGTTTCGCGCGCCTGCTCGGCCTCGACCCGGTGGTGACGGCGGGGCAGGGAGCCAGGGCCATGCCCGGCATCCGCAACCCGATCGGGCTCTCCGCCACCCCCGCCCGTTACCGGCTGCCGCCGCCGGAGCTGGACGAGCACGGCAACCAGATCCGCCGCTGGCTCGCCGGGCCGCGCCGGCCCGCGTCCGGACTGGACTTATAGCCTGCTTGAGCTCGTACGCTCGTGGGAGTCGCTGAGCGGGACCGGAGAGGCAGGCTGATGCGCGTGAGCCAGGTGCGGGGGGTGTGGGCGCCGGAGACGAGGGCGCTGACCGCCGGGCTCGTCCTGTCGATCACCTTTGTGGCGTCGGAGGCGCTGGCGGTCGTGACGGTCATGCCGGTGGCTGCACGCGATCTCGGCGGGATCGGCCTGTATGGCTGGGTATTCAGCGCATTTATGCTGGGCAACATCGTCGGCATCGTGGCGGCCGGCCGGGAGGCCGACCGGCGCGGGCCCGCGATCCCGTTCGTGGCCGGGCTGGTTCTCTTCGCTGCCGGGCTGATCGTCGCCGGGCTCGCCCCGTCGATGGGAGTGCTGGTCGCCGGGCGCGCCCTGCAGGGCCTGGGCGCCGGCGCGGTGCCGGCGGTCGCCTATGTGTCGATCGGCCGCAGCCTGGCCGGGCCGCAACGTGCCCGCATGATGGCGGTGCTTTCCACCGCCTGGGTCGCGCCGGGCGTGGCCGGTCCGGCCCTGAGCGCCGAGGTGGCGCACCTCTTCGGGTGGCGGTGGGTATTCCTCGGGCTGCTGCCGGTCGTCGTGGTTACCGGGTCGATCGCCGTGCCGGCCCTGGTCCGGCTCGGTCCGCCCGGCGCCCGCCGGGCGGTGGAGCACCGGCTGTCGGACGGCATCCTGACGGCGGCCGGAGCGGCGCTGGTGCTGGCGGGCCTGACGCTGGCGGCGGGCTCCCGCGCCGTGCTCACCGGCGCCGTGCTGGCCGGCGCCGTGCTGGCCGGCGCCGGGCTGGTCGCCGCGGGCGCGGTCGCCGGGCTGCCCGCGCTGCGCCGGCTAATCCCGGCCGGCACGCTGGTCGCGCGCCGCGGGCTGCCGACGACGATCTTGACCCGCGGTCTGCTGACGTTCGCGTTCTTCGGCGCTGACGCCTACGTGACGCTGTCGATAACGGTGGTGCGGCACCGCAGCCCGATGGTGGCGGGCATCGCCGTCACCGGTGTCACGCTTGCCTGGACTGCTGGCGCCTGGGTGCAGGCCCGGCTGAGCGAGAGCTGGGAGGGGCGCCGGCTGGTACGCGCTGGCCTGGTGATCGTCCTGGCCGGGATTGCCGGGATGGTGCTGATGCTGCAGCCGGGCGTGCCGGTCGCGGCGGGCCTGGCCACATGGACCGTGGCCGGCCTGGGCATGGGGCTCGCCTACGCGCCGATCTCCCTGCTGATGCTGCGGGAGGCACCGCCCGGCCGGGAAGGCTGGGCATCGGCATCGTTGAACCTGGCCGACGTGCTCGGTACGGCGCTGGGCATCGGCGTGGGCGGCGCGGCCGTCACCGCGGGTTCGGGCGCCGGCCGGAGTCTGTACGCCGGCGTCACCGTCGCCTTCGCCGTCGCCGCAGCGATGGCCGTCGCGGCGACGGCGCTCACCCGCAGGCTGCCGCCCGGCCCGGCTGGCGCACCCCCGTCGGCCGTTGCCGAGCGCGTGCCCGTGTGAGCAGCGGGCCGGATAGCGGGCGGCCCGGCCGGATAGCGGGCGGCGAGGGCCGGCCCGGCCGGATAGCGGACGGCGAGGGCCGGCCCGGCCGGATAGCGGGCGGCGAGGGCCGGCCCGGCCGGATAGCGGACGGCGAGGGCCGGCCGCTGGCCTGGCTGCCAGACCGGCGGCGATGAGGCCAGCTGGGCAAGGCCCGCTGCCCACGGCCGGGCAGCGGGTGGCAGCATGGACGAGGACGGGAGGAGGCGCTTGCCGCGATGGTGACCGTGCACGATGTGCGCGCCTGGGCGATGTCTCTGCCGCGCACCGAAGAGCACCTGATTCACGACCATGTCAAGTTCCGGGTCGGGCGGATCGTTTACGCCTCCGTTTCCCCGGACGAGACGGTCATGGGCGTCGGATTCCCCCGGGAGGAGCGGGCCGCGCTGATCGCCGCCGAGCCGGCCAAGTTCTCCCTGCCCCGGCTCAGTGACCAGCGCTTCCACTGGCTGCATGCGCGGATGGCCGCGATCGGCCCGGCCGAGATGCGCGAGCTCCTCACCGACGCATGGCGCATGGTCGTTCCCAAGCGCCTCGCAGCCGCTCACCTCGGCGAGCCCGCCGGGCGCGCTGCCGCTCAGCCTGGCGGCCAGACCGGGCCGGCCCGGGCCTGATTCCTGGCGGCCAGCCGCCGCGCGCGTTCGGCGCGGCTGGTGCGGCCATCGGACCTCCCGGGCTAAGTGGGCAGCGCAAGGAACAAAAGCCTCAGGACAGCGTAGTGAAGCCCGCCCTCTCCATCACCATTTCGCTGACCGCCCGGAGTAGGCCGGCGAAGTACATCAGGGCCCGGCTGGCACACTCCGGGCTGACCAGGGCCAGGCATCCCGGCGACCGGTCACCGGTCCGCGCGACGCCGCCGACGAAGCCGTCGTACGTCAGGTTCCGCTTGATATTCCCGCGCACGTCAGGACGCCATTCCGGCAAGGGCACCAGGCCCGGCTGGACAAGTTCCCAGTCGCCGAACCAGGCGAGGATCTCGTCATGGTCCCGCCATCGCCCGGTGCCCAGCTGCTCGTTGAACAGCTTCTCCATCTCCGCGGCCTTCGCCGCGTCTTCCGGGTGATCAGGGCCCGGCATGCGGAAGCTGGAGATGGCGAGATAGCTGCCGGGCGGCAGCGCGTCGCGCAGCGCCGCCGCGATGCCGGCCGGGTCCTCGTCATCGGTGATGTGGTGCAGGATCGAAGGCAGCAGCAGCCTGACCGGCTGGCCGGAGTCGGTGAACTCCCGCACCGTGGGATCCGCCATAGTGCCCGGCGCGGACTGGTACCGCAATCGGTCCGCATGCTGGGCGTTGGCCGCCCGCTGCTGACGGGGTGCTACCCGCCGGTGGCGCCGCCGGGCTCGTCCTGAATGTGCACGGCTGCCTCTTCCGCCCCGGCGGCGCCGCCGTCGATTCCGACATCGCGCGCGACCAGGTCGGGCTCGGCATCCGGGTGCGCTCCCTCGTCCTCCGCGACCAGCCGCCCTGACCGGGCATCCGGCTCGTTGTCGTCGGGTATCGCGTAGTTCGCCAGGTCGTCCTCGGCATACGGGTCCGCGTCCGGCTCCTCCTCGGCGAGCAGCTGGTCGAGCGACTCGCCCTGCCGCTCCTCCGCCAGCGTGGTGCCGAAGCTCTCGCCGGCCGACCACCGGTCCGGCGCCGCGATTCCCGTGTCCAGCGGGTCATCGCCGGGGTCACCCTCGAGCGTGTCCGACGCATCCAGCGTGCCGTCGTCCTCGAGCTCGTTTTCCTCAGGACCGGATGGGTCGTAAGTGTCGTCAGGCATGACGCGTGCTCACCTCCTGCGTTGTCTCGGCGGGGCTGCCCCCATCAGCGCACCGCGTCCGGCCAGGCTAGCGAGAGCGGTGCCGGACCGCCCGGCCGGGGACGGCTGGCCGCTGGCCGGCGCCCACGCGGGGCATCATGGAAGCATGGAATCGCTGGCCGGGCTGCTGGAGCGGCGGGCGTTCGAATGCCGGCAGACGCCGGACCGGGCACTGCAGGACCTGCCCGAAGCGGAGGCGTTCCTGCGCGGCCGCGGGATGCTGACGCGCACGGCGGACTGCGCGCTGCCGAGCTTGTACGAGGCCTGCCATGAGGATCCGTACAAGCCGGGCAGCCCGGGATTCGCGACCTGGCCGGCGACCAAGTGGCCGTGGTTCGGGCAGCTGGCCGGGCGCGGCTATCTCGCCAGCGCCGTCCACCGCGGCAAGAACCTGCTGGTATCCGGCGAGGTGGCGGGCCTGCTCGACCCTATCTGCCGCGCCGAGATCCAGCGCATGCGCCAGGCCGAGCCGGGCTGGGGCCGGCTGCTCGATCACCTGGCTGCGGCGGGGCCATCCAGCACCGAGGACCTGCGAGCCGAGCTCCGGCTCAAGCGGCAGGAGCTGAAAGCGCTGCGGTCCCCGCTGGAGCGCTGCGGCGCGATCGTCTCCCGCTCGCTGCAGATGACCGCTGGCCAGGGGCACGTCCAGGCGACGGAGCTGGTGCGCTGGGATCAGGCCTATCCCGAGGCCAGCGACGCGGACCCGGATCCCGGCCGCGCCCTCGGGGACCTCATCGTGGCCGGAGTGCGTGCCGCTGTCATCGCGCCGGAGCGGGAGCTGAGGCGCTGGTTCTCCTGGCAGTGGTACTGGACCGGCGCGCTCGTCGACGGACTCGTCCGCGCCGGGCGGCTGCGGAGGGCGGACGGCTACGTCACGGCGGCCGGCTGACCGGCGCCCGCTCCGCCGGCCTTCAGGTGCGGCATTTCGCCGCCCATGCGACCGCGCTGACCTCGACGTGTCCCGCTGGCAGCAGCTGCAGGCAGTGCTCGCGCAGCGCGGCGCGGTGCTCCTGGTCCAGCGACGCCACGTATGCCCCGGCCGGGCCGACGCCGAGGGTGAACGGCTCCCACCACTGCTCGAAGCTGGCATGCTGCACGCGGATGCCGAGCGTGGTGGCCTGCGCCCGGCCGAGGCCGGCCTGCGTGAAGAGCTGGGCCAGGTGGCCCTCGCTGGCGCCGGCCAGGCCGGACTCATCCCGAGCCGAGGGGTCAAGCTCGCGGGCGGCCTGCCAGAACGTGCTCAGCGGCCCGCGGCCGCCACCGTGATCCCATACGCACGCCGCCACCATCCCGCCAGGACGCGCCACTCTGCCCATCTCGCGCAGGCCGGCCACCGGGTCGGCCATGAAATGGACGACCAGCTGGGCCAGAACGGCGTCGAAGCCGCCGTCAGGGAACGGAAGCTGCTCGGCCGGCGACAGCCGGACATCCACCCCCGGCAAGCGCTCCCGGACCGCGGCGGCAAACGACTCCGACGGTTCCACCGCGCAGACAGCGCCCGGGCCAAGGCGCCTGACCAGTTCGGCCGTCAGCACGCCAGGCCCGCATCCCACGTCCAGCGCCCGCTGCCCGTCGGCGACTTCGGCCAGATCAGCGAACGGCGCTGCCAGCAGCTCCGAGTACCGCCCCATGAAGCGCAGATAGGCATCGGCGCTGACGTTGAAGGACACCGGCCCAGGCTACCCAGCGGCAGCTCCCCGGCTCGCGGCGGTGGCGCCTGCGCTCAGGACGCGCAGGCCGATGCCGCGGCCGGCCTCGCTGCGATGCTCGCCGGCTGACCCCAGCCGCCGTCCGCGGGCGGGTGACGAGCCTGGGTAGCGGCCTGCCAAGCTGGACCGGTGACGTGGACTGTACCGACACCAGACCCGGTCGACGGGCCGCTCACCGGCGCCGACCGGCCCATCCTCGAGGGCTTCCTGGACTGGCAGCGCGCTACCTTGCTGAACATCTGCGCAGGCCTGACCGGTGAGCAGCTGGCCAGCCGGCCGATCCAGTCGTCGGATCTGTCCCTGCTCGGCCTGATCCGGCATCTGGCCAAGGTCGAGCGGATCTGGTTCCGGCAGCGCGCGGCGGGGCAGCCGGTCGAGCCCATGTACGACCCGTCCCGCGGCAAGGACGCGGACTTCGACGATGCCACGGCGGCCGGGGCCAGGGCCGACATCGAGCGCCTGCAGGATGAATGGCGGCTGGCCGGGGAGGCGGTCCGCGACATGGCGTTCGACGATACCTTCGACGCCGGCGGCGAGGCCTTCTCGCTGCGGATGGCGTACGTGCACATGATCTACGAGTACGCACGCCATAACGGTCACGCCGACCTGCTCAGGGAGAGCATTGACGGCGTCACCGGGCGGTGACGCCCGGGCCGGTAATCCCGCCGCTGGCCGGGCCGGTGGCCAGCATTTCATCTGACTAACGCAGTACTTCATCTGATGAAGTATTGACGGACTCGGGCCAGGCAACCTACCGTCGGTGCTACGTCGCAGCATCGGAGGAGTGCCATTACCGCCGCCTACCCGGCCCAGGCCCGGCACGCCCGGGTCGTGCACGGCCTCGGCGCCCAGATCGTGCGCGGCGAGCTGGGGCCAGGCAGCCCGGTGCCGACCGAGGACGAGTTGGTGAGCCAGTTCGATGTCGGCCGCTCGGCGCTCCGCGAGGGCGTCAAGGTGCTGGCGGGCAAGGGACTGCTGGAGAGCCGGACCAGCGCGGGCACCCGGGTGCGGCCCCGTGAGTCGTGGAACCTGCTGGATCCCGACGTTCTCCGCTGGCGGTACGCGCCGGCGGCCAGCCGCGCGGACGTCCGCATCCTGGCCGACCTGCGGGTGGCGATGGAGCCCGGTGCCGCGCGGCTGGCCGCGGAGGCCGCCAGCGCGGCCCAGCGGGCCGCGGTCGCCGCGGCCCTGGCGGGCATGTGGGCGGCGGCCGACGAGCCGGCCGCGTTCGTCGAAGCCGATCTCGCCTTCCACCGGGCGGTCTTCGCCGCGGCAGGCAACGACCTGCTGCTGTACGTCCACGACGTGGTCAGCGTCGCGCTGGGCGCGATCCGGCCGCTCCACACCCGCTCCGCGGGCCACTACCGGCGGACGCTGCCCGCCCATCAGCGGGTGGCGACGGCCATCCAGCACGGCCACCATCGCCAGGCCGAGATGGCGATGCGGGAGATCGTCGAGGGCGCCCGCGACGACGCCCGGCGCGAGTCCGGCGGAGACGACGCCCGGCGCGAGTCCGGCGGAGACGACGCCCGGCGCGAGTCCGACGGAGACGACGCCCGGCGCGAGTCCGACGGTAACGATGCCCGGCGCGAAACCAGGGGAGGAGCATCATGACATCGGCCAGCGGCGGCGTGCGCCTGGATACCGACGGCCACATCGCGGTCATCACGCTCGAGCGCGCCGCGAAGCTCAACGCCGTGACGCCCGAGATGACCGAGGCGCTGGCCGGCTATGTGGCCGCTGTGAACGAGAGCCGCGACCTGCGGGTGGCCATACTGACCGGCACGGGCCGGGCGTTCTGCGCCGGCAGCGACATCGCCGGGCTCGCGGACTACGACAGCCCGTGGCAGTTCGGCGGCCGCCCGGACTACTGCGATGCGGTCCGCGGCCTGCGCAAGCCCGTCATCGCCGCGATCAACGGCTATGCCTTCGGCGGCGGCCTGGAGCTGGCGCTCACCTGCGACATCCGGCTCGCCGCCGACACCGCGAGCTTCGCCGCCCCGGAGATCAAGCTCGGCTGGATCGGCGGCGGCGGCATGTCCGCGCTGCTCGCGCACAGCATCGGCCCGAGCAACGCCGCGCTCATGCTGCTCACCGGCGACCCGGTGGACGCTGCCACCGCACTCCGCTGGGGCCTGGTCACCGAGGTCCACGCCGCCACCGACCTGCGGGCGCGGGCGCTGCAGCTGGCCGCCACCATCGCGAGCCGCGCGCCGATCGCGGCGGAAACCGCGAAGCTCAACCTCGGCGCCGCGTTCGACATGCCGCTCGGCCGCGCGATCGACTACGAGCGGCACCTGCAGACCATCTGCTTCGGCACGGCGGACGCGGCGGAGGGCCGGGCGGCCTTCGCCGGGCGCCGGGAGCCAAGGTTCCAGGGACGGTAAAAGATTCCGGGATCTGTAAAAGATTTCAGAGATAGCAAAATATTTCTGGGCGGTAAACGGGAAGGGACCGGATGGGGATCCTGTCGGGCTACCGGGTAGTCGACCTGTCCATCGCGATGGCGGGCCCGTTCGCGGCGATGCGGCTCGGTGATCTCGGCGCGGACGTGATCAAGGTCGAGCCGGTAGCCGGCGAGTGGCAGCGACACACGTCGGCCGGCGGCGCGGCCGGCCGCCAGGTGAACGCCTCGTTCCTGTCGCTGAACCGCAACAAGCGCAGCCTCGCGGTGAACCTGAAATCCGCCGAGGGCCGCGAGATCGTGCTCTCCCTGGCCCGGCGCAGTGACGTGTTCCTGCAGAACTACCGGCCCGGCGTGGCCGAGCGGCTGGGCATGGACTACGAATCGATCCGCGCCGCGCGGCCCGACATCGTGTACGTGTCCATCTCCGGCTTCGGTGAGACCGGGCCGTACGCGGACCGCCCCGGGCAGGACATGCTGCTGCAGGCGATGAGCGGGGCAATGTTCAGCGTCGGCCGGGCAGCCGATCCGCCGGCCCCGGCGGGCACGTTCGCCGTCGACGCGATCACCGCCTACAGCGCGTTCGAGGGCGCGCTGGCGGCGCTGCTGCACCGCGAGCGCACCGGCGAGGGCCAGCTTGTTACCGTGAACATGCTCGACTCGGCCATCGCGGTGCAGGCGCAGGAACTGTCGATCTTCACCGTCGGCGGAGTACCGCAGCACCGCGGCAGCCAGGGCCACGGGCATGCCTACATCCGCGCGCCCTACGGCACGTTCGCGACCGCCGACGGGTTCATCGCGCTGGCCTTCCCCAGCCTGGCGAAGCTCGGCGCGGCACTCGGCATCCCGCAGTTCGCCGGGATGGACGACGAGACCGACGGCCATGCCCGCCGGGACGAGATCATCGCGCTGGTCAGTGCCCGCCTGCCGGAACGCACCACGGCCGAGTGGCTGGCTATTTTCTTGAAACGAGGCCTTTGGGCCGGACCCGTCTACACCTATGCCGATGTCATCACCGATCCGCAAGTGCGGCACAACGGGTCCATGGTCAGCTATGATCACCCGACCGAGGGGCGGGTCACCACGCCGGGCTTCCCGTACCAGTTCAGCGCCACCCCAGCCGAGGTCCGCCGTGGCGCGCCGCTGACCGGCGAGCAGAGCCGCGAGATACTCGCCGAGCTCGGCTGGGATGACGCCGCGGCCGACGGGCTGGCTGACCGCGGCGTCGTCGCCGCCCCCCGAGCGTCCCCGTGACGGCAGGGCAGCCCGAGCCAGCGCAGCCGCGGCCAGCGCGGCCGGAGCCAGCGCCGCTGCGCGGGCTCACCTGGGACCACCCGCGCGGCTATCGCGTGCTCGACGCGCTGGCCGCGACGGCTGGGCCGGGCGCCGCGGTGCGCTGGCAGCGGCAGCCGCTTGCGGACTTCGAGTCCCGGCCGCTGCGGACCCTGGCCGGCGACTTCGACCTGCTGGTGATCGACCACCCGGGCCTGGGCGAGGCGCTCAGGGACGGCTGCCTGCAGCCGCTGGACGGCCTTTTCGGCGCTGGCGAGCTGGCCGGCTGGCGGGCGGCGGCCGCCGGCGCGTCCTTCGACAGCTACCGGCTCGGCGGCAGGCAGTGGGCGCTGCCGCTGGACGCCGCCGCCCAGGTCTCGGTCTGCCGCCCGGACCTGCTGGCCGAGCGCCCGGCCAGCTGGGCCGACGCGGTCCGGATCGCCAGCCAGCAGCGCAGCGTCGTGTGCCTCGGCGGGCCGCATGCGCTGCTGATGTTCGCTGCGATCTGCGTCGCATCCGGCACCAGGCCGGCCACCGTGCCGGAAGAGTTCGTGCCCGCCGAGGCCGGCGCGGCAGCGCTGGACGTGATGGCCGGGCTGCTGGCGCACGCCGATCGCGAGCTCTCCCAGCGCAACCCGATCGGGGTACTCGACGCGATGACCGCACCTGACGGCCCGGCCTACTGCCCGCTCGTGTACGGTTACGTGACCTATCACCGGCCCGATTCCGGCCGCCCGCGGCTCGTGGCATTCGACGCCCCGGCCGGTCCTGGCGGTACTGGCAGCGTGCTCGGCGGCACCGGTGTCGCCGTGACCCGGTCGTGCACGCGGCCGGCCGCAGCGGCCGGGCTGCTGCGCACGCTGCTGTCCGACTCGGTGCAAGTCGGCATGTACGCCAGGCTCGGCGGCCAGAGCTCGCTGCGGCAGGCCTGGCGGGACGGCGACGCCAACCGGCGCAACGGCGGGTTCTACGCTGCTACCCGGCGCACCGTCGAGAGCGCCTGGCTGCGGCCGAGGTTCGCCGGCTATCCGGCGTTCCAGACAGCGGCCTCGGCGGTGCTCCGCGAGGGCCTGCTCGGCGGCGCGAACCACCGTGCGCTGGTGCGCCGGGTCAGCGACCGGTACGCGCGGGCGAGCGAGCCGACAGCCCGGCGAGCGGCACGGGGAAGGGAACACGGTGCGGAGCGTCCCGGGGAGGAGAGCACCGTGGGCGTGCCAGCATGGGAACGCGGTGAGCGGCGTGCCGGACAGCATGCCGCGGTGAGCGGCGTGCCGGAGAGGGAAACGCGATGAGCGTCGCTGTCGTGACGGGTGCCGGCGGGTCCCTGGGCCGGGCTATCGCCGGCCGGCTCGCGGCCGACGGCCACGCGGTGGCAGTGTCCGACGTCGACGCCGTCACCGTCGAGGCAACCAGGGCCGCCGTCGCGGCCGGCGGCGGCACCGTCCGCGCCTGGCCGGTCGACCTGCGGGACGCCGCGGCGATCGGCGAGTTGTTCGAGGCGGTCGAGGCCGAGCTTGGCCCGGCCGGCATCCTGGTCAATAACGCGGCGATCTACCCGGCCACGCCGTTCCTGGCCGTCCCGGTAGCGGAGTACGACGACGTGCAGGCGGTCAACCAGCGGGGTTACTGGCTCTGCGCGCAGGCCGCCGCCCGGCAGATGACCCGCTCCGGCGCCGGCGTGATCGTGAACATCGCGTCCATCACGCTGCACGGCATACTGCCCGGCCTGGCCGCCTACGTGGCCACCAAGGGCGCGGCGGCGTCGATGACGCGGGCGCTGGCCCGCGAGCTCGGCCCGGCCGGGATCCGGGTGAACGCGGTGGCCCCCGGGGCCTTCCCGACGGCGGCCGAGGAGATCCACGCGGATCCGGTCGCCTACAACCAGTACGTGCTCGACCGGCAGGCGCTCAAGCGCCGGGGGACGCCCGCTGAGCTGGCGGCGGTGGTGTCGTTCCTGGCCGGCCCGGATTCGGCGTTCGTGACCGGCCAGACGATCGGGGTCGACGGCGGATGGGTGATGTCGTGAGCGCCGGTCCCGCCCAGGCCGGCCGCCGGGCGATCGAGCGCGCGGCCGGCGACCTCGCCGCGGCCGGCGTCATCCGCGCGGTCGTCCTCGATGACGGCAGCGAGCGCGGCGTCCGCGTGCTGGAGTTCCGCACCGGCGGCGGGCTGCGCTTCGATGTTCTCGTCGACCGGGCGATGGACCTCGGACTGGCCGAGTTCGACGACATCAGCGTCGGCTGGCGGTCCGCGACCGGATTCCGGCATCCCGCCCTGCACGAGTACGCCGACGAGGATGGCCTGTCCTGGCTGCGGAGCATGTCCGGCCTGGTGGTCACGGCCGGCCTTGGCCGTCCCACGGCGGACGCGCACCATGAAGCCGGCTGAGCAGCGCGTCCTGGCAGCTATCGCGGCCGAGCTCGGCCGCGTCATCCGCTACGACGACGAGTCGATCGTGAACGGCAAGTGGATCCGGCAGCGCTATGACTGCGGCTGCTTTCGCAGCCTGGCGCCGGCCCGGCAGGCAGCCGTCAGGACGGCCTGGCACGAAGCCGGCCATGCGGTAGCGGCGCTCGCGGTGGGGGCCCGCTTCAGCTCGGCCAGCATCCACCACGGGCACGGCAACGAAGGCCGCGTGCACGGCATTTCGGGAGCCAGCGAGCTTGCCTTCGTGATCCACGCGGCCGGCCAGATCGGGGAGCGGCTGATGAACTGGAGAATGCTCGAGACGGATGAGGACCTGCGCGCCTGGCTGCCCGCATGGAAGAGCGACGGCGGCGATGCCCGGCATTTCCGCCAGGCCCTGCGCGGGCAGCCGGGCACCGACGAGTTCGTGGCCTGGCGCCGCAGCGAGGAGATGCTGATCCCGGCGCGGCTGAAGATCAGGCAGGTCGCCAGGGCCCTGCTCGTGCATCACCGGCACCTGCCATACGCCGTCGTCGCGGCGATCGCCGACAGCGGCTGACGGTTGCGCCACAGTATTCCCGCACGCCACACTGCGAGGACCGGGAAATCGCAGATCGTCGCTGGAGGTACTGGTGTACGCACTGCGGGCCGCCCGGTGCCTTGACAGCGAGGCGACAGCGGCAGCCGCGGTCGCCGACCTGGTGGCCGGAGGACTACCGGCCAGCAAGGCGCTCGCTTCCGCCACGTCCGTGGCCGCCGGGGCCTGCGGCGTCGGCGGCCGCAAAGGCCGGGTCCGGCCCGGGTTCGACGCCGATCTGCTTGTCGTGGCCGGTGACCCGGCCGCCGATATCGGGCTGCTGGCCCGCGCCGATACCACCGCGAAGGATCGCCGAGCGCATCGCCAGGATGGATGTGGAGCGGCGCTCGTCGGTGTTCGCGGGTCGCCAGGATGAGCCCCGGCGGCCCGGTGACGACGACTGACGGCGTCCGGCGCGGCGTGCGCCCTCAGTCGCGGAGCGCGCCCCGGATCAGCCCGGCCAGCCCGGCGGGCCAGATGACTTCCGCGGTGGTATCCAGCTCAGCCAGCGTCCACCATCGCCACGCCGCGATGCCGTCGGATTCGTGCATCGCGGCGACGTCCCCGAGCTCACGGCAGGCCCGGTCGGTCCGCGCCAGGAACAGGCACTCGTGCTGGCGGACGATCCGGCCGTGGTGCTCAACCATCCGCACGTGCCGGTGAAGCTCGCCGAGCAGGACCACATCGTCCCAGCCGGTCTCCTCGGCAAGCTCGCGGCGCGCGGCAGCCGCGTAGGACTCACCCGGGTTCAGGCCGCCGCCCGGGGTCGCCCAGTACTGCCCGTCCAGCGGATCGTCGTCGTATCGCAGCAGCAGCACGCGGTCACCCGGGTCGAGCACGACGACCCGGCCGGCCCGCCGTGACGGCAGCCCGGCCATCGCCCGCATCCCGGAGTCAGCCAGGTCCCCGGGCTCGCATCGGTCCATGATCTTCATTGTGCCGGGCGCCGCGCCTCATCGTGCCGGGCACCGGACCTGGCAGCATGCCGCAGCCGCTCGGCAGGGCCCGGCCGGTGCCGGCCGCCCGGCCTGGCCTATCGTGGCCGACGGTCCGCTAGGCGAGAGGAAGGTCGCTGGATGAGGGCGGTAGTGGTGAGCGAGTTCGGCGGTCCGGAGCAGCTGCGGCTGGCAGCTGTCGCGGATCCGGTGCCCGGTGACGGCCAGGTCACAGTGGCGGTGCACGCGGCGGGGGCCAACCCGGTGGATGCCGGCAACCGCGCCGACGGCAGCTGGGCGGGCCTTCAGCTGCCGTGCATCCTGGGCTACGACATCGCCGGCGTGGTGGAGAGCCTCGGGCCGGGGGTGACCGGCCTCGTCCCGGGGGATCGGGTGATGGCGATGACGCACTTTCCCGGCGGCGCCGGCGGGTACGCGGAGCTGGCCGTCGTCGGCGCCGATCAGGTCGCCAGGATCGACGCCGGCACGTCGTTTGCCGATGCCGCCGCTACCCCGCTGGCCGCCGGGACCGCCTCGGTGGTGCTGGCCAGGCTGGCACTGCGCCCGGGCAGCCGGCTGCTGGTCCTGGGCGCCAGCGGCGGCGTCGGGCTGTTCCTGCTGCAGCTGGCGGCCGCCGGGGGGATCGAGGCCATCGCGGTGGGCCGCCGCGCGATGCATGACCGGATGCTCGGGCTCGGCGCCTCCTGCTGCATCGACTACACCAGCGAGGACGTCGCGCAGCGGGCGGTCGAGCTGGCCGGCGGCCCGGTGGACGCGGTCGCAGACCTGGTCGGCGGCTCGTCCCTGGCGGGCGTGCTCGGCGCGCTGCGGGCCGGGGGCCAGATCGCCACCATCGCGACTCCGGAACTCGACCTCGACCCGCTGCTGGACGCCAACATCACCTTCCACGGCGTGCTCATCCAGGACGACGGCCAGCGCACCAGGGCACTGGCCGCGCTGCTGGCCGGACGCGCCCTGCGGCCGGTCGTCAGCCACCTGCTGCCGCTGTCCGAAGCCGCGCAGGCTCACCGGATCCTCGAGGGCAAGCACGCGGGCGGAAAGATCGTGCTCACCGTACCCGGCTAGCCCGCCCGCGGCAGCGGCCGCGACGCTGGCCGGCGCCCGGCCGCTGCCGTGCCTGGTGACTAAACTCTCGTCCGGCATGCCGTCCCTGGTACCAGCCGGGCATGCCGTGGAGGCCCGTTGTCCGCCGTCATCATGAACATCGTGGTGGGCCTCGTCACGAGTCTCATCAGCGGAGCGGCGGTGTGGGGGTGGGGCCGCACCCGGGTCAGCAGGCGGCAGCGGGAACGGGCGAGGTTCTTCGGCCTGTCACCCGGTGACACCTGCCGCATCGTCGCGCCGCAGGCCTTCGGGGCGCCGCGGACCATTTCGAAGCACGACGTGTTCAGCATCATCGAGCTCGCGAAGCTGATGCGTGACCTGCGGGCGGACCTGGACGTCGTCGGCTCGGGCGAGGGCGCCTACGGCGTGGGGGATCTCACCGAGTTCTGCGTCGGCGGCCCGACGGCGAACGTGCGCATGCAATCGCATCTCGCCCGCTTCCTGCCGGGCGTGTCCATCCTGTCCTTCACTCCCGACTCGCCGCGATCCGCCGCGATCGTCACGGCCGGCCAGGAGTTCCTCCGGGAACGGGACTCCCGCGAGTACGTTCTCGTGGCCAGGGTGAAAGTGCCCGACGGCAGGCGCCCGCTGTTCCTGATCTGCGGCCAGACCGGCATCACCAACCGCGCGGCCGCCGCCTATCTCCGCGACAACTACCGCACGATCTCATCGGTGCACGGAGCCGGGGAGAACTGGTGCGTCGTCCTGCGGGTGGTGGCCCCGGCGGTCTACGGCCACCAGATGACCGAACTGGCGGCCGACCTCAGCGGCAGCGCCTTCGCGGCCCTCGCCGCCGCTGGCGGCCCGGCGTGAGCGGACCGCCGGGTGCTGCATCCGTACGTCGACGGCGGTCACGACCGGCATCCTCCCGCAGTTGCTCCGGGCCGGGCTCAGGCCACCGCGGCGTCCAGGCGCTGCAGGAGTTCGTGGGCCGCGAGCTCGATTTCCTTGTGCCGCCATTCGGCCGCCCGGTACTGGCAGGCGATGATGCCCATGCGATGGATGCGGCGGAAGTCCCCGTAGACGAACGCGTACCTGGCCTTGGTGTGGTCGCGGGCACCGTCGGTGAGCCCGAGATGCCACTGGGCGTATTCCGCCCACGAGTGCGACGCCAGGAAGGCGTTCTGCTCGCTGGCGCCAGGCTGGACTTTGCCCCAGTCGCTGTCGAGCACGTACTGACGGCTGTCGATGAGCTCTCGCGCCCGCGCCACGGCGTCCGGGTTCACTGAGTACGAAGCCATCACAGCATTCTGCCCGGATCCGACGGCGGCGCTGCCCCCGGCCGGCCTGCCCGTCGGGAGTTAGCTGCCTGCCAGCCGGTCGAGCACGGCAGCGAAGGGCGCCGGTCAGGTTGCGCTGGCGCGCTCGAGGACGAAGACCGGAATCTGGCGTGCGGTCTTCCGCTGGTACTCGGCGTACGGCGGGAACGCGGCGACCGCGCGCTGCCACCATTCCGCGCGCTCGTCCCCGGTAACCTCACGGGCGATCACGTCCCATTTGCGCGGGCCGTCCTGAAGCTCGACCCTCGGGTCCGCCCGGAAGTTGTAGTACCAGCGCGGATGGGCCGGGGCGCCGCCCTGTGACGCCACCGCCGCGTAGCGGCCGTCGTGCTCAACCCGCATCAGCGGCGTCTTGCGCACCTTGCCGCTGCGCGCGCCGCGGTTCGTGATGATCACCACGGGCAGGCCGGTGTCCCGCAGCGTGGTGCCTTGCGTCCCGCCCGAGCTTTCGTACAGCTCGACCTGGTCGCGGACCCAGCCTTGCGTGCTCGGCTCGTATTCACCATTGACTGGCATGCCGTTATCCAACACCTTCGGCGCTTACCCGCCGAATGCGGGGCTTTCCTGGCCACGCCGGCGCCCGGTTACTGTGGTCCCGGCGTCGGCGGCCCGGTGCGGCCGCGGCAGGCCAGGTATCGGTCCGCACGATGAGGAGGAGGCCGGATGGCTGACAGGTCGGTGGCGATCACCGGGGGCCGGGTAGTCCCGATCGCCGGGGAGCCGGTGGACGGCGGAACGGTTCTCGTGGCGGACGGCAGGATCACGGCCGTCGGCGGTGACGTGGCCATCCCCGGCGGCGTTCGCGTCATCGACGCGGCCGGCTGCTGGGTGCTGCCCGGGTTCATCGAGGCGCACGGGCACGTCGGCGTGTACGAGGAGGGCGAGGGATGGGCCGGCCAGGACACCAACGAGATGACCGAGCCGGTGACCGCGCAGGTCCGCGCGCTGGACGCGATCAACCCCGCTGACCTCGGCTTCCGGGACGCCATCGCCGGAGGCGTGCTGGCCGTCAACGTCAACCCGGGCTCCGGGAACCCCGTCGGCGGCCAGACGGCGGCGCTCAAGTGCTGGGGCCGCACCGTCGACGAGATGCTGCTGCGCGCGCCATCCGGCATGAAGTCGGCCCTCGGCGAGAACCCCAAGCGGGTGTACGGGGAGCGGAAGAAGGCCCCGAGCACGCGCCTTGGCACGGCCGCGGTGATCCGCGGCGCCCTTGTCGACGCCGCCAACTACCTGCAGCGGCTCGACAGCGAGCGGCAGAAGCCGGAAGGCGAGCGCAAGCCGGTCGACCGCGACCTTAAGCTGGAGGCGCTGGGCAAGGTGCTGCGGCGGGAGATTCCCTGGCGCCAGCATTGCCATCGCGCCGACGACATTGCCACCGCGATCAGGATCGCCGAGGAGTTCGGCTACGACCTGGTGATCGACCACGGCACGGAGGCGTACCTGCTCGCCGACCTCATCGCCGCCAGGAACATCCCGGTGATCATCGGGCCGTTGCTGACGAGCCGGTCGAAGGTCGAGCTCAGGAACCGGTCGCTGGCCAACCCGGGCCGGCTGGCGCGGGCCGGCGTCACCATCGCGATCACCACCGACCATCCGGTGGTGCCGATCAACTTCCTCGCCCACCAGGCGGCGCTGTCGGTCAACGAGGGCCTGGACCGGGAGACCGCGCTGCGGGCGCTGACCATCAATCCCGCGCGCATCGTCGGCATCGACGACCGGCTCGGCTCCATCGAGGCCGGCAAGGACGCCGACCTGGTGATCTGGTCAGGTGATCCGCTCGACGTGCGCAGCCGGGTCGAGCGGGCGCTGGTCGGGGGCGCGCAGGTGTACGCCTACGAAGGCGGCGAGGCCAGGTTCGCTGACTCGTGAGGCACCGGCCGGCTCGCCCTGAGCCGGCGGCGGGTTTCCGGTATCCTTGACGTCCCAGGCCGAGAGGCGCTGCGACGGGCCCTCGGGCCCGCCACGCTCGACCTGGGCCTGCGCAACAAGGGCGCCTCCATGTGCTGATGGAGGCCAGGGTGGAAACGGCGACGAGCAGCAGCGGCCGGGCAGTTGCCCTGCGCGGGCTCCTGGACCAGCGGGTCGCCGTGCTCGACGGGGCGTGGGGCACGATGCTGCAGGACGCCACGCTCACCGCCGCCGACTACCGGGGCGAGCGGTTCGCCGATCATCCGCGCGACGTGGCCGGCGATCCGGACCTGCTGAACCTGACCCGGCCGGATGTCGTCCTCGACATGCACCGGCGCTACCTGGCGGCGGGCGCGGACATCACCACGACGAACACGTTCACCGCGACCAGCATCGGCCAGTCGGACTACCTGCTGCAGCCGCTGGTGCGGGAGATGAACCTGCGCGGCGCCGAGCTGGCGCGCCAGGCCGCCGATGAGGCGGGCGGGCGGTTCGTGGCCGGCTCGATCGGGCCGCTGAACGTCACGCTGTCGCTGTCCCCGCGGGTCGAGGATCCCGCGTACCGGGCGGTGTCCTTCGACGAGGTCCGCGCCGCGTACGCCGAGCAGGTCAGGGCGCTGGCCGATGGCGGGGTCGACCTGCTGCTGATCGAGACGATCTTCGACACGCTCAACGCCAAGGCGGCGATCGCCGCCGCACGCGACGTCGCGCCGCAGCTGCCGTTGTGGATCTCGGTGACGATCGTCGACCTGAGCGGGCGGACGCTGTCCGGGCAGACCGTCGAGGCGTTCTGGAGCTCGATCCAGCACGCCAATCCGCTGGTGGCCGGGGTGAACTGCTCCCTGGGCGCCGCGGAGATGCGCCCGCACATCGCCGAGCTGGCGCGGTTCGCCGGCGTCTACACCGCCTGCCATCCCAATGCCGGCCTGCCGAACGCGTTCGGCGGCTACGACCAGACGCCGGACGATACCGCGCGGATGCTCGGCGAGTTCGCCGGGTCCGGGCTCGTCAACATCGTCGGCGGGTGCTGCGGGACCACGCCGGCGCACATCGAGCAGCTCGCGGCCGCCGTTTCCGGCCTGTCCCCGCGCCCGGTTCCGGCGACCCCGGCGGCCACCCGCTTCAGCGGCCTGGAACCCTTCGGGATCGGCGCTGACACCGGGTTCGTGATGATCGGGGAGCGCACCAACGTCACGGGCTCGGCCCGCTTCCGGCGCCTGATCGAGGCGGGCGACCACCAGGCCGCCGTCGGCGTCGCGGTTGACCAGGTGCGCGGCGGCGCCAACCTGCTCGACGTCAACATGGATGCCGACCTGCTCGACAGCGAGCAGGCGATGACCACGTTCCTGAACCTGATCGCGACCGAGCCCGAGGTCGCCCGCATCCCGATCATGGTCGACAGCTCGCGGTGGAGCGTGCTGGAGGCCGGGCTCAAGTGCGTGCAGGGCAAGGGCGTCGTCAACTCGATCAGCCTGAAGGAGGGCGAGGGCCCGTTCCTCGAGCAGGCACGGCGGATCCGGGACTACGGCGCCGGCGTGGTCGTGATGGCCTTCGACGAACGCGGCCAGGCTGACACTGTCGAGCGCAAGGTGTCGATCTGCGGCCGCGCCTACGACCTGCTCACCCAGCGCGCCGGGTTCCCGGCCGAGGACATCGTGTTCGACCCCAACGTGCTCGCGGTCGCCACCGGCATGGCCGAGCACAACGGCTACGCGAAGGCGTTCATCGACGCGCTGCCGCTGATCAAGCAGCGCTGCCCGGGCGCGCGTACCAGCGGCGGCATCTCCAACCTGTCGTTCTCCTTCCGCGGCAATGCCGTCGTCCGCGAGGCCATGCATTCGGCGTTCCTCTTCCACGCCGTGCGAGCGGGGCTGGACATGGGCATCGTCAACGCCGGGCAGCTCGCTGTCTACCAGGACATCCCGGCGGACCTGCTGGGGCTTGTCGAGGATGTCATCTTCGACCGTCGCCCGGACGCGACCGACCGGCTGGTCTCGTTCGCCGAGACGGTGAGCGGGTCCGGCACCCGCCGCACCGTGGACCTGTCCTGGCGGGAGGCGCCGGTCGAGCAGCGCCTGGCGTACGCGCTGCAGCACGGCATCGTGGATTTCATCGAGGCCGACACCGAGGAGGCCAGGCAGCGGGCGGCGCGGCCGCTGGACGTGATCGAGGGACCGCTGATGGACGGCATGAAGATCGTCGGCGACCTTTTCGGTTCCGGGAAGATGTTCCTGCCGCAGGTGGTCAAGAGCGCCCGGGTGATGAAGCGCTCGGTTGGCTACCTGGAGCCGTTCATGGAGGCCGAGAAGGAGCAGGCGCGGCAGGCCGGGCGCGAGCACGACGGCCGGGGCCAGGGGAAGATCGTGCTGGCGACCGTCAAGGGCGACGTGCACGACATCGGCAAGAACATCGTGGGCGTGGTACTCGGCTGCAACAACTACGAGGTCACCGACCTCGGGGTGATGACTCCCGCCGCGGTCATCCTGGACACCGCGGTCGCCGAGGGCGCGGACGCGGTGGGGCTCTCCGGGCTGATCACCCCGTCGCTGGACGAGATGGTGAACGTCGCCGCTGAGATGCAGCGCCGCGGGCTGAAGCTGCCGCTGCTGATCGGCGGCGCGACGACGTCGCGGCAGCACACCGCGGTCCGGATCGCGCCGGCCTACGACGGCACCTCGGTGCACGTGCTCGACGCGTCCCGGGTGGCCGGCGTCGTCTCCGGCCTGCTGGACGCCGGCCGGGCCGAGGAACTGGCCGTCAGCAACCGGGCCGAGCAGGAGCGCCTGCGCGAGCAGCATGCGGCCAGGCAGCGGCGCCCGCTGCTGATCCTCGCGCAGGCCCGGGCGAACCGCGAGCAGGTCGCGTTCGACGATCTGCCCGTTCCCGCCTTCACCGGCATCCGCGCGGTCCGCCCGGGCCTCGGCACCCTCCGCCGGATGATCGACTGGCAGTTCCTGTTCCTCGCCTGGCAGCTGAAGGGCAAGTACCCGGCGATTCTCGACCAGCCGGTGGCCCGCGAGCTCTACGACGAGGCGAACGCGCTGCTCAGCCAGATCATCGCCGACGGCTCGTTCCAGGCCCAGGGCGTCTTCGGCTTCTGGCCGGCCCGCTCGGATGGCGACGATATCGTGATCGACGCGGGCCGCCCAGGCGACCTCGGCAGCCTGAGGCTGCCGATGCTGCGCCAGCAGACGGCCAAGCCAGCCGGCCGGCCGAACCGGTGCCTGGCTGACTACCTGGCACCGGACGGCGACCACATCGGCGGGTTCGCGGTGGCCATCCACGGCGCCGACAAGCTTGCGGCCGGCTTCGAAGCCCGGCAGGACGACTACAAGGCGATCATGGTGAAGGCCCTGGCCGACCGTCTGGCCGAGGCGTTCGCCGAGCACATCCACCTGCAGGCGCGGCGCGCGTGGTTCGAGCCGGACGCCGACCCGCCGGTCGAGGACCTGCACGCCGAGCGCTTCCGCGGCATCCGGCCCGCGCTCGGCTATCCGGCGAGCCCGGACCACAGCCAGAAGCGGGCCCTGTTCGCCCTGCTCGACGCCGGGCAGATCGGCATGAGCCTGACCGAGTCCTTCGCGATGGCCCCCGCCGCCAGCGTCAGCGGGCTGCTCTTCGCCCACCCGGCATCGCGCTACTTCACCGTCGGGCGCATCGGCAGGGACCAGGCCGAAGACTACGCGGTCCGGCGCGGCCTCGGCCTGCCCGAGGTCGAGCGCTGGCTGCGGCCCAACCTCGGCTACGAGCCCGGGTAACCGGCTCAGGCGTGCACGACGTCCGTGTGGTGGCAGAAATGCACCCGCGCGGCGACGGACCGGATCCGCTGCAGCGAGTCCCGCCAGGTTTCCAGGTCGCTTGCCTGGCCGGGCGGCAGGTCCTGGCCGGCCGGGCCGGCGTACTGCCGCGGGGTGTAGGCCGCGTCGCCGATCAGCAGGTCCGGCCCGCCGTCAGCGGACTGGACGACGACCGACTGGTGTCCTGCGGTGTGCCCGGGCGTCGTGATCACGGCCAGGCCCGGCAGCACCTCGGCGTCCCCGTCGAGCAGTTCGAACCGCGCGTTCATGAAGCCGAACCAGTCATACAGGTCCGGTGACTCGCGCTTCGCGCGGTCAAGCTCCGTTCGCTGGACGTAGCAGGCGGCGTGCTTGAACACCGCGTTCTGGCCGCAGTGATCGAAGTGCAGGTGCGTGTTGATCACCAGGCCGATGTCGGCCGGGGTCATGCCCAGCCCGGCGAGCGCGTCCGCGGCTGACCGGTTGACCACGCGCCAGTCGTTCAGCATCCGCTGCGGCCCGCCGACGCCGGTATCGACCAGGACCGCGCCGCCGGGGTGGGTGACAACGAACCCGTGCACCGGCCACTCGCCGCCGTCGGGGCCGCGCAGGCTCGCCAGGTGCAACCGCTTGATCTCCAGCGACATCGGTGACCGCCTTCAGCAACGCGTCCGGGCATGACAGACGTCATCGTCGCAGCAGGACCGCCCCGGGGTCCAGGCGCGCCGGGGTGGCGGGATCGGCCGGCTCAGATCGCCGCGAGGGCATCGATCTCGACCCGGAACGCCGGGTTCACCAGGCCGCTCACCTGCACCAGCGAGCTGGCGGGGGGCCGGTCCACGCAGATGTGCTCGTCGCGCGCTCGCCGGAATGCGTCCAGGTCTGCCAGGTCGGTCAGGTACACGGTCAGCCTGACCACCTGCTCCATTCCCGCGCCGGCCGCGGCGAGGGCCGCCGCGAGGTTAGCGAACACCTGCCTGGCCTGGGCGAGCGGGTCGTTCTCGCCGACGAGCCTGCCCTGGCCGTCCAGCGGCACCTGGCCGGAGACCGCGATCATGCGCCCGCTGAACGCGACCGCGTGACTGTACCCGTTGACCGGCGGCATGCCGTCCGGGCGAACGTAATGCTGCTGCATGGCATCCTTCCTTGCGATCGCTGCTCGGCCTTGGTCAGGCCACTAGCTGGTCCAGTGCCGCCTGGATTCGCCGCTCGGAGACCGGAGCCGGGGTACCCAGTGCCTGGGCGAAGAGGCTGACCCGTAGCTCCTCGATCATCCAGCGCACTGCGCGGGCCTCCGCGGTCAGGCGTCCCGATGGCGGGAGGTCACTGATCGCCCGCCGCCAGGCGTCAGTCACCCGGTGCACGGCCGCCATCCGTTCGGTGTCGCGGCCGGGATCCAGCGGCGCCTTGGCCAGCCGCCGGCTGATCGCCCGGAGATAGCGCTCCAGGTCGGGCAGGCGGCGCGCGCCGGTCTCGGCGATGAACCCGCGATGGATCAGGTCGGCAAGCTGGGCACGCATGTCGGCGAGCGCGGGGGCCAGCGCCGGGCTGAAGGCGTGACCGAGCCCGGTCTCGACCTGATGCGCCTCGGCCAGCACCCGCGCGACGGCGCTGACCACGCCGGCCGTGGCGGCGCCCAGCCCTGACCGCGCGGCGGCCAGCAGCCGGGCGAAGCCCTCGGCGTCCCAGGCCGGGCCGCCCGCGTCCGCGATCAGCTGATCCGCCGCGCAGGCCGCGCAGTCCGCGAGCAGCGCGTCGGCGCTCGGGTAAGGGTGCCTGCTCATCGCCAGCTTGGCGCTGACCGGCAGCCGCCCGGCGACGGAGCGCGCGCCGGAGGGAACCTGGATCAGCAGCAGGCGGCGGGTGCCCAGCCACATCGCCGCCGCGGCCTCGGCCTCGGTCTCGAACAGCCGGACGTCGGCCGATTCGCCGGCGTCGGCCAGCGCCGGGTAGGCGCGCACCTGCCCGTGGGTGAACACCCGGGGCAGCGAGCCGATGTCCCAGTCCCTGAGCCCGGTGCGGGTGATGCCGCCGGCCGCCTCGGTGAGCGTCTCCTGCAGGCGGGGCCGCAGCTGCCGCCGGATCGCGGCCAGGTCCTTGCCTTCCGCGAGCACGGTGCCGGAGTCGACCACCCGGAACGTGACCCGCAGGTGGGCCGGCAGCCGCGACCGGTCCCACGCCTCGCGCGGGATCGTCACGCCACCGAGGCGGCCGAGCTCGGCGCCAAGGGCGCCCAGCAGGTCGCCGCGCGCCGGGCCCAGCCGGGCCAGCACGGCCCGGGCCGTGTCCGGGGCTGGCACGAAGGCCGTGCGCAGCTGCTTGGGCAGGGACCGGATCAGCGCCGTCACCAGTTCCTCGCGCAGCCCGGGCACCTGCCAGCTGAACTCCTCGCCGTCTACCTGGTTGAGCGTCGCCAGGGGGATGTCCACGGCCACGCCGTCGGCCGGCTCGCCCGGGGCGAACTCATACGACAGCGGCAGCTCGCCCCAGCTGCCGGGATAGTCGTCCGGGCGGATCTCGTCAGCGCCAGGGCCGGCCAGATCGGCGGGGCTGAGGGTCAGCAGGTCCGGCTCCGCCGCCTGCGCCTTCTTCCACCAGGCGTCGAAATGCCGGGCGGATGTCACGTCCGCTGGTATCCGCCGGTCGTAGAACTCGAACAAGGTGGCGTCATCGGCGACGATGCCGCGGCGCCGCGCCCGGCGCTCCAGGTCCTCGGCCTCGTCGAGCAGCCGCCGGTTGTGGTCGAAGAACCGGTGGCGGGTTTCCCAGTCGCCCTCGACCAGGGCGCCGCGGATGAACAGTTCGCGAGCCGTCGCCGGGTCGATCCGCCCGTAGTTGACCTGCCTCGCCGCCACGATCGGCAAGCCGTACAGCGTTACCTTTTCCACTGCCATCACCGCGCCCCGGCCGGCCTCCCAGCGCGGTTCGCTGTAGCTGCGCCTGACCAGGTGGGCGGCCAGCGGCTCGGCCCACTCGGGCTCGATCCGCGCGGCGATCCTGGCCCACAGCCGGGACGTCTCGACCAGCTCGGCCGCGACGACCCACGGCGGCGGCTTCCTGGCCAGCACGGAATCCGGGAAGATCGCGAAACGGGCACCGCGCGCGCCGGCGAACTCGGCCGGACCGCGCCGCTTCCCGCCGGCCCCCTGGCCGCTGCCGCGCTGCTGCCTTACGGCTTCCTGCATCCCGATGTGCGAGAGCAGGCCGGCCAGCAGCGACGCGTGCACCCGGTCGGCGACATCGGCCGGGATGCGCGCCACGGGCTCCGCCGTGCTGCCCGCCGCCGTGCTGCCCGCGGGCGTGCTGTCCGCCCCCGCGCTGCCCGCAGGCGAGCTGTCCGGGTCCGCCGCGGAGCCGTGCTCGCGCCCGGCGACGATGCCCAGGTCCCTGGCCGACTGCCGCAGCTGCCCGTACACGTCCTGCCACTCCCGCACCCGCAGGTAGTGCAGGTACTCACGGCGGCACATCCGGCGGAACGCGGACGAGGACAGCTCGCGCTGCCGGCCGCGCAGATACTCCCACAGGGTGAGGAACGCCAGGAAGTCGGAACCCGGCTCGGCGAAGCGAGCGTGCATGCCGTCGGCCGCCTCGCGTGATTCCGCCGGCCGCTCCCTGGGATCGGTGATGGACAGCGCCGCGGTGATGATCAGCACCTCGCGGGCGCATCCGTTCCGGCCGGCCTCCAGGATCATGCGGCCGAGGCGGGGATCGACCGGGAGCCTGGCGAGCTTCCGCCCGGTGCCGGTCAGCGAGAGCATGCCGCGGCCCGGCGTGACGGCGCCGAGTTCCTCCAGCAGGCGGATGCCGTCGGCGACATGGCGGGAATCCGGCGGGTCGATGAACGGGAAGTCCGCCACCTCGCCAAGGTCGAGCGCCGCCATCTGCAGGATGACCGACGCCAGATGAGTGCGCAGTATCTCCGGATCGGTGAACTCAGGGCGGGACGCGAAGTCCTCCTCGCTGTAGAGCCGGATGCACACGCCGTCGGAGGTGCGCCCGCAGCGGCCCTTGCGCTGGTTGGCCGAGGCCTGGGAAATCGCCTCGATCGGCAGCCGCTGGACCTTGGTTCGCTGGCTGTACCGGGAGATCCGCGCGGTGCCCGGGTCGATCACGTACTTGATGCCGGGCACGGTCAGCGACGTCTCCGCGATATTGGTGGCCAGGACCACGCGCCGGCGGTGCGGCTGGCCCTGCTTCCTGGCTTCGCCTCCGGCGCTCTGCTTATTTGTTTCGCCTCCGGCAAAGACCCGATGCTGCTCGGCGGCCGACAGCCGTGCGTAGAGCGGCAGCACGTCGAGCTCGTCCCGGTCAGCCAGGGCGTCGGCGGTGTCCCTGATCTCCCGCTCCCCGCTGAGGAATACCAGGATGTCCCCTGGCCCTTCCGCCAGCAGTTCGGACACGGCCTCGTCGATGCCCTGCACCTGATCTCTTGGCTCTTTAGCGGGGTCGTCCGGGTCAGCCAGCGGCCGGTAGCGGGTCTCAACCGCGTAGGTGCGCCCCGAGACCTCGATGACCGGTGCGGCTGAACCCTGCTGGGGCGGCCCGCCGCCGGCCGGGTGGTTGCCTGATTCGCCTCCGGCGGGGTGGTTGCCTGATTCGCCTCCGGCGGGGTGGTTGCCTGATTCGCCTCCGGCGAAATGCATGCTGAAGCGTTCCGGATCGATCGTCGCCGAGGTGATGATGACCTTGAGGTCAGGCCGGCTGGGCAGCAGCCGTTTCAGGTAGCCCAGGATGAAATCGATGTTGAGACTGCGCTCGTGTGCCTCGTCGATGATGAGCGTGTCATAGCGCAGCAGCTGCCGGTCGCGCTGCATCTCGGCCAGCAGGATGCCGTCGGTCATCAGCTTGATGATCGTGTCGTCGCCGGAGCTGTCAGTGAAGCGCACCTTGTAGCCGACCGTGGTGCCCGGCTCGATGCCGAGCTCGGCCGCGATGCGCTCCGCCACGGTGCGGGCCGCGATCCGGCGCGGCTGCGTGTGGCCGATCTGGCCGGTCACGCCGCGGCCGAGCTCCAGGCAGATCTTCGGCAGCTGCGTGGTCTTCCCGGATCCGGTCTCGCCCGCGATGATCACTACCTGGTGGTCGCGGATGACCTCGGCGATCTCGTCCTTCAGCTGGCTGACCGGCAGCTCGGGCGGGTAAGAGACCGCGGGTATGGCGTGCCTGCGGGCCTGCACGTGGGCTTCGGCCGCCGCAAGCTCCGCCCGGATCTGGCCGAGCGCCCGCTCCCGCTTCGCGGTGTCGCGCAGCGCCGCTGCCCGGTCGACGCGCCGGGCCAGCCGGTGCTGGTCGCGCAGCATCAGCCCGGGCAGGCGGGCTCGCAACGGGGCGAGCGAGAGCGTCACGGCGGCAGCCTCCATGGCGGTCACGGCGGGGTACATCCAACAAGGATGGTCAGGAAGTCCCCGGCGACCTAACGCTTTTGCGCCCCGGCCGCTTCCGGCCGACTGCGCTGCGCCGCGGCCCAGGATGACCAGGAGCTGCCAGCGCCCGGCTCACCAACGTCCGGCTGGCCTGATCTCAGGCGGCCACGTCGTCCTTGCGCGGTCGCCCGCGCGGCCGCTTGCCCGGGATGACGGCGCCGCTCAAGAACAGCTCGCCACCCCAGACTCCCCACGGCTCGCCGCGCTGCAGTGCCCCGGCGAGGCAGGCGGCACGCACCGGGCAGCGACCGCAGAGCGCCTTCGCGAGCTGCACGTCCTCGGGCCTCTCGGCGAAGAACAGCTCGGGGTCGCTGCGGCAGGGCAGTTCCCGTGCGGCGGCCAGCGGGCGGCGCGCCCGCGCGGTGGCCGCGCTCTGCGGGGGCATGTGCTCCTCCTCGATCCGGGCTTCCGCTGGGCCGCCCGCCTATCAGGTTCGCCGTGAGGCCCGCCAGGCCGCATCGGACAGATGCCTTATCTCTGCGCACGAACCGGCCTTAGGCCAACAGCGGCCCGGACCGCCGAGGCGGCCGCCACGGCTCTCGGCGCGCACGTAGAATCGCCGGGTGGCTTCCCCCGGAACCGGCCCGCGGCCGGCCGACGCGGCGGGGGCGCTGCGCCGGGTCTTCGGCTACGACTCGTTCCGCGGTGCGCAGCAGGAAATCATCGATCACGTCATCGCCGGAAAAGACGCGCTCGTGCTCATGCCGACCGGCGGCGGCAAGTCCCTGTGCTACCAGATCCCGGCCCTGATCCGGCCCGGCACCGGCGTCGTCATCTCGCCGCTCATCGCCCTCATGCAGGACCAGGTTGACGCCCTGACAGCGCTCGGCCTGCGGGCCGGGTTCCTGAACTCGACCCAGGATCCCGGCGAGCGCCGCCTGGTCGAATCCGCATTCCTGGCCGGCCAGCTTGACCTGCTGTACCTGGCACCGGAGCGGCTGCGCGCCGAGTCGGCGCTGCGGCTGCTTGACCGCGGCTCGATCTCCCTCTTCGCGATCGACGAGGCACACTGCGTGTCTCAGTGGGGGCACGATTTCCGGCCCGACTATCTCGAGCTGTCGCAGCTGCACTCGCGATGGCCGTCGGTCCCGCGCATCGCCCTGACGGCAACGGCCACCAGGGCCACTCGCGCCGAGATCGCCGCCAGGCTGAACCTGAAGTCCGCGCGGCATTTCGTGGCGAGCTTCGATCGCCCGAATATCAGGTACCGGATCGAGCCGAAAGCCGATCCCTCCCGGCAGCTGCTTGAGCTGCTGCGGACCGAGCATGCGGGCGACGCGGGCATCGTCTACTGCCTCTCCCGCGCGTCCGTGGACAAGGCCGCCGAGCTGCTGACACGCAGCGGGATCACGGCGCTGCCGTATCACGCGCGCCTCGACGGGCGCACCCGCCGGGCCAACCAGGCCCGATTCCTGCGCGAAGACGGACTCGTCATGGTGGCCACGATCGCCTTCGGCATGGGCATCGACAAGCCCGACGTGCGTTTCGTCGCGCACCTCGACCTGCCCAAGTCCGTCGAGGGCTACTACCAGGAAACCGGCCGGGCCGGGCGCGACGGCCTGCCCGCCACCGCATGGCTCGCCTACGGCCTGCAGGACGTGGTGCTGCAGCGCAGGCTGATCGACGGCTCCGAGGGCGACATCGCGCACCGGCGTCGGCTCGCCGCGCACCTGGACGCCATGCTGGCCCTCTGCGAGACGGTGGAATGCCGCCGGACGCAGCTGCTCGGCTACTTCGGCGAGGCTTCCGGCTCGTGCGGCAACTGCGACACCTGCCTGTCGCCGCCGCAGTCGTGGGACGGCACGGTCGCGGCGCAGAAGCTCCTGTCCGCCGTGTTCCGGCTGCACCGGGAACGGCGCCAGCGGTTCGGCGCCGGCCAGGTGATCGACATCCTGCTCGGCCGGAAGACAGCCAAGGTCATCGAGCACGATCACGCATCCCTGACGGTATTCGGCATCGGCGCTGACCAGCGTGAGGCCGAGTGGCGCGGCGTGGTGCGGCAGCTGCTGGCCCAGGGACTGCTGGCCGTGGAGGGCGACTATGGCACGCTGGCCCTCACCGAGGCGAGCAGCAAGGTACTTGCCGGGCGGCGCCAGGTGATGCTGCGCCGCGAGCCCGAGCGCGCGGCACGGGCTGCGAAGCCGGGCCGGGCAGCCAGGGCAGCAAGCGCGGCGGCCGAGCTGCCGGCGGCTGCCGCGGCGATCTTCGAGCAACTGCGCGCCTGGCGCGCCGCGACGGCCCGGGAGCAGGGCGTGCCCGCCTACGTGATCTTCCACGACGCGACCCTGCGCCAGATCGCCGCCGAGCCTCCGGCGACCCTGGCCCAGCTCGGGACGGTGAGCGGCGTTGGCGAGACCAAGCTGGCCAGGTACGGGCAGCAGATCCTGGACGCGCTCCGCGCGGCCGGCCAGCCGCAGGTGCCGTCCGGCACGGGAGGCTGAGCCAGGGCCTGGCGCCGCGAGCCCGGGCCTGGCGCCGCAAGCCCCGGTCCTGCCCCGGGCCCGTGAGCCCGGCCCCGGGCGCCGTGAGCCCGGTTCCGGCGCCGCCGGGGTCGACGCCGTCCCTGCGTCACCCTGCAGCCATGCCCGGGCGGAACCGGCGTGGAGGGGGTGCCTCCCGGTACTGCCACCGGCAGCGGTGCGAAAGGGCGTAAGCTACCCGGAATCCGTGAGTGTCATGGACCTGCGCGATTCCGGCTATTCGGATGTGGAGGCCGTGAGGGAGGTCTGCAAGGGGCGTGTGGCACGGGAGGCGCCGCCTGCGGCGGCTTGAGGACGAGATCGCTCGGGCCAGGGAGGCTCAGGCAGAGCTGCAGCGGCGCGTGGACATGTTCGAGAAGATCGCCGAGGCGGCCGGTGCGGCGTTGAGCGCGCCCGCCAGCCCGGACCCGGCCTTACGTGCCCCCGTGCCATCTTCCCTGCAAGCCGCTGCGTGGGAGCCGAGGAAGAACGGAACCCCCGTGCGCTGCACCGTGGACGGCCGCGAGGTCATCGCCGTGGTGGGCGGCGAGGGTGGCGATCCTCGCGAGTGGTGGACCACGATTCGCCAGCTGGCATCCCGGCTGAGGAGCGTCTCGTGATCCGCCTTGAGCGGGTCGCCATGCCGGCCGGGCTGATGGCCATCGCCTACCGGGATCCGCGGGGCGACCTGATCATCTATGTCTCGGACGCGCTCGACGCGAAGTACCTGCGGGCGGCCGTGCGGCAGGCGATCCGTGCGTCACGCCGTGCCGGGTGGCTGGCCGGGCTGCCCCCGGTCGGGGTGGCGCTGCTCGCGGCGCTCCGGCACGTGCTGCGCGGCGGCGCCCGGGCGCTGCGGGCAAAGCCGGCCGCCCTGGCGACGGCCGCGACGGCGTTGGCTGCGGGCGGCTCCACCGCCGCGATCTTCCTCACCCCCGTGCCGCACCAGCCCGCCTCTCCGGTGCCAGCCCGTCCACCGGTGCGCAGCACCGCCCCGGCCCGCCAGCCGCAGGGCACGCCTGCCGGGCACCGGAGCCCGGTGCGGCCGGCCGCCGCGATGCCGTCCGCGCCGGGCGGGTCGTCAGCCCGGCCGGAACCTGGCCGCCCGAGCACCCCGTCCAAACCGCCCGCCGGCCCGTCGCCGTCGCCGTCACCCGCCCGCTCGCCGACCCCGGCGCCATCGGCCCTGCCGTCGCCGTCGCCGTCGGGAGGAAACCCGGGCGGGTGCGTCATTATCCTGGGCGTCCGCGTGTGTACGCCCGCCATCTCGCTATCGCCGACCGCCTGACCGTCTCCAGTAGCCGTGGCGGGTCCAGCCCGGTGATCGTCGCGTGCATCTCGGCACGCTCGCCCGCCGGGCGCCTGGTCGGTCAGGCCGGGCGCCTAGCCGGTCATGCCGGGCGGGTCGCGGCGCTCGTCCTCCTGCTCACGCCAGTTGCGCGCGAGTGCTATCAGCCCGCGCACCACGTCCGGCGGCAGCCCTGGCGTCTCGGCGATGTGCTGCAGCGTCGGGTCGTCGAACTGCCGGCGGCTGGCGGGCCCGGCCAGCAGGACGGGCTCGCCGCCTGCCAGCATCCGCCGGCAGGACCCGGGAGACCAGCCCAGCTGATTCTCGACCGCGCCCAGGGTGCTGGCGGACACGCGCTTGCCGTTCTCGAGCTTGCCGAGCGTGCGGTCGGTGACGCCGGTCACCGCGGCGAGCGCACGGCGGTCCCGCATCCCGAGGGCAATGCGCCTCGCCACGACGTAATCGCCGAGCCGCTTCCAGTCCTCGCCTGACATGTCCACATCCTGGGGGGAGGCGCCAGAAGAATCCAGCTGTCGCATACTGCAGGATGGCACATGCTGCACCGAGATACTCGTATTTCTTCTAAAATTTTCGCTTTTATGAACTTAGATTTCCTCATTTTCTACTTTGATCTTGACATCCTTTACTTTATCTTCCTAGCATGCAAGCATGTCATCAGTCGAGCGTGCACAGGCCAGCGGAATGAGGCTGACGGCCGGCCGGAAGCTGCCGGAGCCCGTCGGCCGCGGCCGTGCGCGCTACCCGCACCCCGGCAATGCCGAGGACACCAGAGCCCGCGGCTGGACGGTACTGATTCCTCGCCAGCGTGCGGACATGGCGCCGGATCCCGTCCTCGGCGCCGCTGTGGCCGCTCGTGCCGCAATGCGCACCCGGTCATCCCGCTGATCCCTCGCCGACGGGGCCGGCGAGGGGCGGCTGGGAATGCTGGCGCTTTCGGCGCCGGCACGGTGCACAGTGGGCATATGACCGCACCCGAGCCGGACGCCGACCGGGCGATCACGGCGATCTACGGCTCGGAGTACCGTTCGCTGGTCCGGCTGGCGGTCGTGCTGGTCGGCGACGTCGCCGCGGCGGAGGAAATCGTGCAGGACTCCTTCGTCGCGATGCGCGGAGCCTGGCGGCGGCTGCAGGACCGCGATAAGGCCCTGTCCTACCTGCGGCAGTCCGTCGTAGCCCGGTCACGGTCCACCCGGCGCCGGGCGGCGGCAGGCCCTCCCGCGCCTGCAGGCGCGCCGCGGCTGCCGGACGCCGGGCAGCAGGAGACCGGGCTGCCGGATGCCGGGCTGCCGGACGCCGGGCAGCAGGAGACCGGGCAGCCGGCGCGGTCCGCAGTGATCTCCGCCCTGCGCTCGCTCCCGCCACGGCAGCGAGAGGCGCTCGTGCTCCGGTTCTACCTGGATCTATCCGAAGGCCAGGCTGCCTCGGCCATGGGAGTCAGCCGGGATGCGGTGGCACGGTACACGACCAGGGCCATGGCTGCCCTGCAGGATGTCCTGAAGCCGGGGAGCTGAGACAGGCCAGGCACGGCGGCGGGCCTGACCCGCCGGAACCGCCGTTGCCTCGCCCGGCCGTGGCTGTGCGCGAGGGTCACGGCAGACTAGAGGCAGCTAAGCGGCTTGTGCAGGCCGGGTTTCCGGCAGGACGCGACGGCGCCAGCATCGCAGCCCGGTCTGTCGTGGCATCGCGGACGACCAGCGGAGGACAGTCGATGACCGAAGAGACCAGCCGGGGTGAGTCGCTCAGCGCACTGCTGGCGCAGGCAGAGCCGTCAGGGCCGGCGTTCGTCGTGCCCGAGAGCGGCCAGGTCCTGACGTACGCGCAACTGGCGGACAGGATCGAGACGCTGGCGGGCTGCCTCGCGGCCGCTGGCGTGCGGCGCGGCGACCGCGTCGCGCTCACGCTGCCCAACGGCCCGGACTTCGTCTTGTTGCTGCTGGCGATCACCACCATCGGCGCGGCCGCGGCCCCGCTCAACCCCGCGTACACGGAAACCGAGTTCACCTTCTTCCTGACGGATATCGCCCCCCGGCTGTTCCTGATCCAGGCCAGCCAGTCGGCGGTGGCCGCCGCGGCGGCCACCGCCACGAGCGTGCTCACGGTCGAGACCGCTGATGACGGACCGCTCCGGCTGCTGGCAGCCGGGGGCCCGGCGGTGCCGCGGCGGCCGTTCCAGCAAGGCGGCCCGGACGACGTCGCCGTCGTCCTGCACACGAGCGGGACGACCAGCCGCCCGAAACAGGTTCCGCTGCGGCAGCGGAACCTGATGGCCTCGACCCGCACGATCGCCGCGCACTACCGGCTCAGTTCCGCGGACGTCTCGTTCTGCGTCATGCCGCTGTTTCACATTCACGGGCTCGTCGCCTCGACCTTCGCGGCGCTGAGCACCGGGGGGGCGGTCATCGCCCCGCGCCGGTTCACGCCGCACCGCTTCTGGCCGCAGGCCCGCGAGCACGGGGCCACCTGGCTATCGGCCGGCCCGACGCTGCACCAGATGATCCTCGACAAGGCCGATGAGGCCGGGCCGCCGGAGACGCTGCGATTCGTGCGCTCGTGCAGCTCGGCCCTTTCGCCCGCGCTCTTGGACCGGGCAGAGCGCGGCTACCGGGTACCGATGCTGGAGGCCTACGGCATGACCGAGGCGAGCCATCAGATGGCATCCAACCCGCTGCCCCCGGCCGCGCGGCTGCCTGGCTCGGTCGGCGTGCCGACCGGTACCGAGATCGGCGTGGTCGATCAGCGGGGGACGCTCCTGCCCGACGGGCATCCCGGCGAGGTCGTCATCCGCGGTCCCGGCGTGATGTCCGGTTACGTGCACAACCCGGCGGTCACGGCAGCGGCGTTCTTCGGCGACTGGTTCCGCACCGGCGACCGCGGGGTGCTGCGGGACGGTTACCTCACCCTGGAGGGGCGGCTCAAGGAGATGATCATCCGCGGCGGCGAGAACATCGCCCCGGCGGAGATCGAGCAGGTCCTCATGTCCCATCCCGCCGTGCGCGACGCGGTCTGCTTCGGAGTCGAGGATGACAAGTACGGGGAGCTGGTGGCCGCCGCGGTGACCGTGGCGCAGGACGCCGAGACCAGGGACCTGATCGAGCACTGCCGCCGGCAGCTGGCAGCGTTCAAGGTTCCGGCCAGGATTCACGTCGTGCCCGAGATACCCCGCACGCCTACCGGCAAGGTGCAGCGCCGCCGGGTGGCCGAGTTCGTCGCGCAGCGGCAGGCCGCGCAGTGAGGTTCGCCGTGCTCGGCGCCGGGGCGATCGGCGCCTATGCGGGGGCGGCGCTCGCCCGCGGCGGCACGGACGTCACCCTGATCGCCAGGGGCCCGCACCTGGCGGCGATGGCCTCCCGCGGCGTGCGGGTGCTGTCCCCGCGCGGTGACTTCACCGCCCATCCGCGCGCCACCGACGATCTGGCCGCCATCGCCGACGCCGAGGTGGTGCTCGTCGGGCTCAAGGCCTACAGCCTGCCGGAGATTGCCCCGCGCCTGGGGAAGCTGCTCGCGCCCGGCGCCGCGGTCATCTGGGCACAGAACGGGATCCCATGGTGGTACTTCCAGTCGCTGCCGGATCCCGCGGGCGGCGCCGGCCTGGAGAGCGTCGACCCTGGCGGAGTGATCGCGGGCTCGATCGGGCCCGAGCACAACGTCGGCTGCGTGACCTACTGCTCCACCGAGATCATCGAGCCGGGGGTGATCCGGCATATCGAGGGCACCCGGTTCACTCTCGGCGAGCCAGACGGGTCGAAGTCCGAGCGGTGCGGGCTGATCTCGGCGGCATTCGCCGGGGGCGGGCTGAAGGCGCCCGTCGATGCCAGGCTGCGCGACCAGATCTGGCTCAAGCTCGTCGGCAACGTGGCGTTCAACCCGATCACCGCGCTCACCAGGGCGACGCTGGGGGAGCTGGGCACCCTGCCGGAGATGCACGACTTGCTCCGGGCGATCTTCGCCGAGTGCGCCACGGTGGCCGGCCGGCTCGGGATCAGCTTCCCCGTGTCGCTCGACCGGCGGCTCGAGGCCGGGCTGGCCGTGGGCGACCACAAGACGTCGATGCTGCAGGACCTGGAGGCGGGTAAGCGGCTTGAGCTTGACTGCATGACCGGAGCCGTCGTGGAACTCGCGGACCGCCTGGGCATCGACGTCCCGCACGTACGGACCGTGCATGCCTGCGCGAAGCTGCTCGACCAGCTGCGGTCGCTGCACTAGGCAGGCCCGGTCCGGTCACGGCGGGTGCGGTCACGGCGGGCGCGGTCACGGCCGGCGCGGTCACGGCCGGCGCGGTCACGGCCGGCGCGGTCACGGCGGGCGCGGTCACGGCGGGCGCGGTCACGGCGGGCGCGGTCACGCGGTGTCCCGGTCCGCGGTGTCCCGGTCCGCGGCCGGGCCAGCGGGCCGGCCTGCGCTCCCGGTGCGCGCCGGATACCAGACCTCACACGGGAACAGCCGTCCCCGCGCTGGATCCAGCGCCTGGATCGTGCGCACGCCGACCGGAAAGCGCCCGGCGGCGAACGGATCGTATGCGGCGGTGCTCATGCCCCACAGCGTGCGGGCCGCGAGCCGGGCAGGGGAGTCCATTCCGCCCACAGCGATCGCTTCGCGCATAGCTGAACCTCGCCGGGGACCGGCCGGCTAGCCAACGTCGCTCGGACTCCCGCTGGTGATCCTGACCAGTTCGTCGAAGCTGGTGGCGAACACCGTCCGCTCGTCGCCGGCCCCGGCCCAGACGACCGGGTAGGACGCCAGCGCCAGGTCGACGACCGTGCGCAGCGGCCGGGGATGCCCGATGGGCGCGACACCGCCTACGCGCTGGCCGGTGTGAGCGAGGACGTAGTCAGGGCCGGCGCGGCGGATCTTGCCGGTGCCCAGCCGCCGCGCGAGCCTGCCCGGATGCACCCGGTGGGCCCCGCTGGCCAGGACAAGGAGCGCGGCGCCGTCGGCCTCGAACACCAGGCTGTTCGCGATCGCCCCGGTGTCGCAGCCGAGCGCTGCCGCGGCGGCATCCGCGGTCGGCACCGGTTCCGGGAACTCTCTGACGTCACCCGCCACGCCTGCGGCCTTGAGCAGGTGCCGGATGATGGATGCGGTGTCTGAGTGCACGACCTGGGACGCTAGAGCGCGGCGGGCATTCACACAAGCAGATTTCGGCCTGGCACCCGGGTCGTCCCGCCGGTGGCGCGAGACGCACCCCGGCCGGATCTTCTCCGGCTGGACGTCACCTCGCGGTCGCAGCTGGCCGGGCGGCTGGAATCCGCCTGACCGGAACGCTCCGGCCGGCGCCGCGGTCCCGCCTCGCGCCTGGTGCGGCCGGCCGGCCGCGACAACTCAGCCCTCTAGCCCGGAGCGATCCGTCCGGGCCGCATCCGTCACCGGTACCGCCGGGTAGTACGAGCCGATGATGTCGGCGGGCGTCGGTACGGGGGTGGTGGCGACCCGGGCGGCTGAGTCCCGGCCGAACTCCCTGAACGCCGCCAGCTCGGGCAGCGGGTTCGACCCGTCTGGCGTGTCCGCCGACGACACGTGCACGAACGACACCCCGTCCTCGAGGCGCACAACCTTGTACTCCACGTTGCCCGGCTGCTCGGCATGCAGCTGCTCGAACACCGCCTCGATCAGGCGGACGTGCTCGGCGACGGCCTCGGGCCGTACCTGGTAGCTGACGACGACGCTGCTGATCACGCAACACCCCCTGGTGGCTGGGCCTTGCCTTTGGCTTCGAGCCTGAATGCGCGCCGCACGCCGCTCTCGAACGCGCCGGGCGGGAGCATCCACCTCAGAAGCGTGAACTGGGCTGCCTCCTTGGTGACCTTGTTGCGGAGCGCAGGATGCGCGTCATCCGCGATGGCGGCCACCTTGCCGGCAACGACGCCGGGTCCGGGTGCCTTGCGCTCGAACCGGGCCATGGCGGCGAACGCGCGCCCGCGGGGCCCGGCGTAGGCGTCCATCCCGGCCGCTTGCGGCCGCGCGTAGAACGGCGTCTTGATATTGCCTGGCTCGACCATGGCGACCTGGATCCCGAACGGCCTGACCTCATGCCGCAGGGTCTCCATCAGGCCTTCGACGGCGAACTTGCTCGCGTTGTACTGCCCCCAGTACGGCACCGGCACCAGGCCAGCGAGCGAGCTCACGGTGATGATGTGCCCCCGGCGGCGATCCCTCATCCCCGGCAGCACGGCGGAGGTCATCCTGACGACGCCGAAATAGTTCGTCTCGAACTGCGCCTTTGCATCGGCGATCGAGATCTCCTCGACCGCGCCAGCGCACAGGTAGCCCGCGTTGTTGACCAGGACGTCGATGCGTTCCGCGTCGCGCAGCACGTCCGCCACGCCGCCGCGGACGGACGAGTCGTCATCGACGTCGATGGTGACGTGCTCGATACCGCCGGTGGCGTCTGCCGGTGCCCGGCGGCTCGCGCCGAACACGCGGAAACCCGCCGCGGCAAGCCGGCCAGCCACCGCGGCGCCGATCCCCGACGACGCCCCCGTCACCACCGCCACTCGTTGCTGAGCCACAGCCGTGCCCTCCTCGCAGCGCCGTCACGTTCCGGGCGCCGTCGCAGTCCAGTAAGTAGCATTTTGCTATTCACGACGCTAGCAGCGGTTAGTAGCATGATGCAATGCACAGAGCTAACCTTGCCGCGCTGCCCTGCTCGCTGGCCAGGACACTCCAGATCGTCGGCGAGTGGTGGACGCTGCTGGTCCTGCGGGACATCTGCTTCGGCTGGAATCGCTTCGACGAGATCCACGACCACATCGGCATCGCCCGCAACATCCTCAAGGCAAGGCTGGACACCCTCGTCGATCAGGGCATGGTCGAGCGCCACCGCTACCAGCAACATCCAGACCGCTACGAATACCTGCCGACAGCCAAGGCCATCGACTTCGTGCCGGCGCTGATGGCACTGGTCGCCTGGGGGGACCGCTGGACTGCCCCCGGCGGGCCCCCGGTGCTGTTCTCGCACGGGGCCTGCGGCCACGACACCGTCGCGACCGTCGTCTGCTCGGCCTGCTCGGCACCGCTCTCCCGCGACGACATCGACTTCCGCCCGGGCCCCGGCATCCCAGCCCGGGGCCCGCGCGATGCCCGCACCAGCGCCTCCTGCAGTGCGTCCCCGGCATCGGCAGCCGACCCGAGCATCCGGTAGCAGTGGGCGCGCAGCTCAGCGCGGTAAGCAGCCGTCAGCTGGCCGTAGGCCTCCGAGCCACCCGGATGGTTGCTAGCTAGCGGGCTCCAAGATGATGACCGGGATCTGCCGGGCGGTTTTCCGCTCGTAGTCGGCGAATCCTGGATAGGCGGCCTTCTGCGCGGCCCAGATCTTCTCCCGCTCTTTGCCCGCTGCCACCCTGGCGAGGAGCTCGACCATCTTGGCGCCGATCTCGGCGCTCACCCGCGGATGCGCCAGCAGATTGTGGTACCAGTCCGGGTTGGTGGGAGCGCCTCCCTTGGAGGCGAACACGGCATAGCCGCCCGCTACCTGCTGGTACATCATCGGGTTCACCCGCTGCTTGCCCGTCATGGCGCCGACGGTGTGCAGGAGCAGCAGCGGTGCGCCGTCGAACGGGCCGCCGACCCTGCCTTCGTTGGCCCGGAACTCTTCGATGATCTTGCTATTCCAGTCGGTCATCTCGGCCACCCTCAGCTCAGCTTTGACGCTTCCCCCGCACGCTGTCCGGTCCTCGATCCGGTTCCGGCCGTGCGGTCCAGCCGCGTCCGTCACGCCTTAACCGCGTCGCCGCGCGAGTTCTTCCCGCAGCATCCTCGGATCATCGTGGCCTCGTGCAGGAGCCCCCTGCCAGCACGGTGCCGGAAGCCGCGCCAGCACGGTGCCGGAACCGGAAGCCGCGCTGGGCGGCCGGGCGGCCGACATGCCTCCCCAGCATCTCCCGTCGCACTGCGGGATGCGACGAAGATCAGCGAAGCAGGTGCGCGGACGCGACGCTGCCATCTGGGCACCGGGCGGGCTGAGCGCGCCCGCAGCGGAAGGCCGGCCCTGCGGTCAGCCCCGCGAGCTGTCCTGATTGCGCCGTGTGCTGAGCGCGCCGCGCGGCGGAAGACCCGGCCCTCCCGTCGGCCCCGGCGAGCTGTCCTGATCGCGCCGTATCTTGCCAGTCGGCTGCCTGCACAGTAAGGTAGCGATATATCGTGATCGTATCGCGATTGGTTCGACTAGGAGCGCATGATGTCTGCAGCAAGATGGGCGGCCGGGGACGCTGACCTTTGGCTGTCCGCGATCCTCAGGTGCGCGGGCGGCCTGCTCGGGCAGGCCAGCGGGGCCGGCGGCCGGATGTCCAGTATGCGCGGCCAGGGCCAGCGCGGCGCGCCGTGGGACCGGGGCTTCGGGTGGCCTGGCGGCCCCCGTGTGCGGCCAGGCCGCCCGGGCGGGCCGCCCGGCGGCTGGTGGCCAGGGCCGCCCGGCTTCCCGCGCGGGCCGAAGGCCGGCCGCGGCGATGTGCGCGCCGCGATCCTGGCCCTGCTGCAGGAGGGCCCGCGCAACGGGTACCAGATCATGTCCGAGATCGAAGAGCGCAGCGGCGGCGCGTGGCGGCCAAGCCCCGGCGCGGTTTACCCGGCCCTGCAGCAGCTCGCCGATGAGGGCCTGATCGAAGCCGAGGAATCCGGCGGCGGCCGCACGTTCCGCCTCACCGATGCCGGCCGTCGTCATGTCGAGGAGAACCCGCAGCTGGCACGCGCGGCGTGGGAGTCGATGGCCGATGGCGAGCCGGGTGAGATCCCCGGACTGCTCGCCGCGGCCGCGCGCCTGGGCGGCAGCATCGTGCAGCTGGCCCACGCCGGCACCCCAGGGCAGATCCGCGCCGCCGAGCAGCTGCTCGGGCAGACCCGCAGCAGGATCTACCAGATCCTGGCCAGCGACGCGGACGGCGAGCAGGACGAACAGTAGCAAGCAAGGGGACAGGCAATGGACGATCGCATCCGCGTTTCCGACGCCGACCGGGACCAGGTCACCGCCCGGCTGCGCGACCACTTCGCCGAAGGCCGGCTGATGCCTGATGAGCTGGACGAGCGGATCTCGGCGGCACTAAGCGCCACAACCATTGGTGACCTGCGCCGCGTCATGGCGGACCTGCCCGGTCCCGTGCCCGTCCCGCCGGCCGCAGCACAGCGTCCGCAGGGGGCAGGGCCGCCCTGGACCTACCGCCGCCACGGCCCGCGGCTGCTGCCGATCGCGCTGCTGGTACTGCTCACGGCGCTGCTGGTGCCCGGTGGCGGCTGGCTGTTTTTCGCGTTCATCAAGCTGATCCTGCTGTTCTGGCTCGTGACCTGCCTGGCCGGGATCTTCTTCGCGGGCTGGTTCCGCCGGCGGATACGCCGCTACCGGGGGCCCGGATACGCCCAGCACTGGCGGGAACATCCGCGCTGGTGACACGGCCATGACCGGTGCAGCAGGTCATAGCGCCGGCGCCGCGCACTCCGCATTACCGCTGCTCCGAGCACGTCAAGCAGATCCGCCTCACCATCCGGGCACTCGAAGGGCTGACGGCCGCGGACTGCCCGCCACCGGTCGCTGGCACCACGGACAGGACATCTGCGGACAGGACATCTGAATGACGGGGAACGAGCCGCGAGTCCTCGATCACCGACCAGGAGGAAACCGTGGCGAGCGTTCAGGAACCTCGCATGACCAGCACCGCGACGACGCTGCTGATCCTTCCGCGGTCGTCACCATGCTGCGCCGCCGCCCGACTCGATCAGGTCGCTAACGTCGCTGTCTTCCTTGGGCCAGCACCATGACAGCGACCGAGGTCAACATCACCGCAGGAGCGGTCGTCGACTGATCGCCGGAGAGGTCGCTCGGGAAGAATGCTCGCCGTGACCTTCACGGAACTGCGGGCAGCTTTGCTTGCGGGAGGTGCGGCGGCGACGACGGCCTGGCCTCTGGCTTGCGCGCGGCGCCGTCGGTCCTGGCCGGGCCGAATCGATGGAGCACCAGGATGAGGATGGTGCCGAGCACGTCCAGGATCAGTACCACCTGGAGGGCCTTGTCGTAGCCGTTACCCGGCGAGAAATTCGGGAAGATCGCGTAATTGGCAATGAGCTCGGCCGCGATCGCCGTGCACAGAACCGTGCCGGGAACCACGATCCGCATCGGCCGGCTGTAAGTGCGCCGCGGCAGCATCAAGGAGGCATGCGTCGCGGCAATCGCGAGAATGACCAGCACCGCGGCAGTGCGCCCCAAGCCATCCGCGAGGCTGCCGCTGGCCAGGTTCCACCACGTGGCGACGATGCCGATGGCAAGGGCGGCCAGCGTACTCACGATTCCGGTCAGCTGGACCGCTCGCTGCGAAACTGATCTGGCGGGCCCGGAACAGAGCAGCGCCAGAATACTCGCAACATCGACCTCGATCGCGCTGCGGAGTAATTTAGCGCCGGTCTCGCCAAGGCCACTCCATATCACGCCGACGATCCCGAGCGCGGCCGTGATCGATAGCGCGGGAATAATGACGATGCGGAAAAGGAATGCCCGATTCTGCGTGCTGGTCATGACGATATCCTGTCAATTGCGGGAAGTTCTCTTATTCCTATGATCAGGGCCACAGAGCGGCCGCGCCTGAGTACGGGTACTCACCCGTGCGGGCTCTCGTGCCCGAGTACCCGGACGGCAACCCCTGTCCCGCGCGATGCAAAGCCAGGCCGGGCTCTGACGGGCGGCCCATGAGGTGGAGGGCCGCGGCCTGGCCGGCAGGCGATGCCGCGGCCCGGCGCGTTCAGGGCTGCTTGACCAGGATGGCGCGGGTGTAGAGCAGGTCGAAGCCCTGGCGCTGTACGTTTTGCTGGGACTTGGACCCTGGCTGCGTGGTGACGACGGCGATGTCGCAGCCGGCCGCGGCGGCGTCGGCCAGCCGGGCCGACAGCATGGCGGTCTGGACGCCCCGGCGGCGGTGCGCAGGCGCGGTCGCCGCGCCGGTGAGCTGCGCGATGCCTTCTGCCATGTGGAAGCTGGCGCCGCCGGCGATGACCCCGTCGCGCAATGCCGCATAGCGCAGGACGCCGGCGGCCGCGAAGTCGCGCTCGGCCGCCTCGATGACCTCGCGCGGGAACTCCTCGTGCGAAGGCACCCCCTGGGTATCAGGATGCGCGACGGCATCTGCCACGACGTCAAGCCAGAGCTCGAGTTCCTCATCACCGCTGGGCCGGACCTCGACCCCGGGTGGCGTGATTCGCCCGGGTTCGCCGTCGATGGCACGGCCGAGCACGTTCTCGAACGATACGAGCCGGTAGCCGCGCTCGGTCAGCAAGGCGCCGGTCGCGGGGTCGGCAAGATGGGCGAGTTCGATCTGCACGGGGGCGCCGCACGCGGCGAAGGCCCGCTCGATCTCGCCAAGGGCGGCCGCACCTGGCACGCCGCCGAAGCCGAGCCCCGCGACCTTGTTGAACGGCGAGCCCTCTGCGGCGAAGCTCGCCACGCCGCCGGCGACCGGAATCACGAAGCCCGCCGCGCCTGCCCTGCGACGGCGCGCGGCCTCGCTGGCCCTGGCGATGAGCTGCGCCTCGGCCCGCTCGATCCGCCCGGCCAGGGCGGTGTCGCAGAACAGGGGCGATCGGCCGGCGTTCATGCGCGGAGACCGCAGAGGTCGGCGAGAGCAGGCAGCTCAGCCGGCTGGGGTGCCGCACCGCCGGACGGTGCCGCGCCGCCGGACCTCACCCCGTGCGATACGCACCAGCGGCTCATGCCGCCGCGCCGGTGCTGCCTCCCGCCGTGGTTCGGTGCCGGCCAGCGCCCGGACCCACTCGGCCGACTCGCGATCCACCTCCGCAGCCGCGCGGCAGGTGCCCGGCGAAAAGTGCCATCTTCCCTCACCGTCACGATGTTACCCAGATGTCCCCACCCCGGCGCCGTGACTGACCCCAGCGAGAATGCCTCCGACCGCCCCACCGGGCGACGTCGGGGCGAGCAAGGCGGCCCATGGCGCCAGGGGCATGGGTGCAGCACGAGCATGACCAGCGATCGTCATGGGCAGCACGCCGGGCTAGCAACTCCGCAAGTCGGGATATGGGATGCGATCCTCAGCCCGGAGGACGCCGGCCGGCTCGTTAGCTGGCACGACCAGGGTCCGCTGCGAGAAGATATCGTCGAGGTCGCCGACGCCCGTTGTGGTGTGACCACAACACCGGCATCTTTGTGGTATGGCCCCTGGGCGCATCCGGCGGCCAGGGGCGGAGCCAGCCGGCGTGCTGTGAGGTGGATCGGGCGGCGGCCGTGTGCGGCGTGGGCAGCATGACGCCGGGGAAGGGGGCCAGGGCGGATGCCGGTGGACCCGACGAGCGACTTTCCCCCGGCTGCGGCGCGTATCGCCGCGGCGGTGGAGACATCCCTGGATACGATGGTCGCGGCGGCGGTCGAGGCGATCTGGGAGCAGGTGCCGGCCTACCGTGACAGTTCCGACGATCAGTTGCGCGAGGACGTCGCCGCGCATGTCGGCGCGGTGTTCGGTGTCTTCCTGACGGGCATGACCGGTCGGCGGCCTGCGCGGCGCGCGGATTTCGCGGTCACTCGCGAGCAGGCGATGCGGCGCAGGGCACAGGGGATTTCGCTCGCCGACTTCCTCCAGGCGTTCCGGATCGGGCAGCTCACGCTGTGGCAGGGCGTTCTCGGGGCGGCTGGCGAGGATCCCGGAGCCCGAGCTGCGGCGTTGCCGGTGGTGGCGCAGATCATGCAGGTCATCGAGCTAGGCAGCACTGTCGCGGCGGAAGCCTATATCGAGGCGCAGCAATACGAGGTGGCGGACAGCGACCGAGTGCGCCGGGATCTGCTCGAGGACCTGCTGGCCCGGCACGTTGCGTCCGCAGGGCTCAAGCGGGCGATGCTGCGGGCTGCCGGGCTCGGACCGCACACGCGGATACTGGTGACCTCTGCAGTATGCGCCAGCGACGCCTGGGATGAGCACATTCTTCGCGACGCGGCACTGGCGGTGGGACGTGCCCAGGGCGGCGGAGCATACGGGCTCGCGGTCGTCCGGCAGGATGAGATCGTCGGAGTGGCGCAGGTGCCGCGGAGCGGTGCCGAGGCCGCCGTGGCGAACCTGCGGCGTGCCTGCGCCGACCTTCAGCGTCGGCACGTCCGGCTGGCCGTCGGTGTCAGCACCGTGCACTCTGGGTTGCACGAGGTTCCCGAGGCCTACGCCGAGGCGCGGGTCGCGCGAGACAGCCTTGGCACCGCAGCGGGCGTGCTGGCGCTGCCGCTGCTGAGCAGCTTCGACTACCTGGTGCTGCGCGAGGACGAGACAGCGCGGCGGCTGATCCGGCCTGAGGTGCGGCGATTCGTGGCCGGCGACGCCGCGGCGGGCGGCGCACTGATCGCCACCCTGGTCGAGTACGCCGCGTGCGACCTCAACGCCAGGACCGCGGCGAAGCGGCTGCACCTGCACGTCAACACGGCCTATTACCGGCTGGAGCGAATCGCCGAGCGGACAGGATGCGACCTTCGGCGGCTCGCCGATGTCGTGGAACTACTGATCGCAGTGCGGCTGCTCGGCGCCGGTCATCCCGGTGCGAGCTCGCCCGGCGCCAACTCGCCCGGCGCCAACTCGCCCGGCGCCAACTCGCCCGGCGCCGGCCTGCCAGCCGCGTCGCCGTGAACTTCATGACCGAATCACCACGTCTTCTGTGACCGGCCCACTAACGCCCTCGGCGCGCGCGCCGTCACAGTGGATACCTCCCGGGCCAGATCGCGGAGACTGTGGAGGTAACACCAGATGCTCAATCTTGCCGTCCTGCTCGAAGCCAGCGCGCGCGAGGTCGCCGGCCGCGACGCCGTCGTGCACGGCACGACCCGCCTGACGTACGCAGAGCTCGACGCCGCGGCCAGCCAGCTGGCGAGCGCCCTGGTGGCCAGGGGCATCCAGCCCGGCGACCGGATCGCGCTGAGCTGCCCGAACCTGCCGTGCTTCGCCGTCGTCTACTACGGCATCCTCAAGGCCGGCGCCGTCATCGTGCCGCTGAACATCCTGCTGACCGAGCGCGAAATTGCCTACCACCTCGCCGACTCAGCGGCGAGGGCGTACTTCTGTTTCGAGGGCACCGCCGAGCTGCCGATGGGAAAGGCCGGCAGCGCGGCGTACCAGAGCACCGGCAGCTGCGAGCACTTCGTGCTGCTCACCGCCGAGCCGGCGGCCGCCTCACCGATGCCGGAAGTGGAGACGCTGGCCGAGTTCGTGCATCGTCAGCCGGCCACGTTCACGTCCGCGGCCACGGCGGAGACCGATACCGCGGTCATCCTCTATACCAGCGGCACGACGGGAAAACCCAAGGGCGCCGAGCTTACCCACAGCAACATGGTGCAGAACGCGCTGCTGGCGAACCGGCTGTTCGGCATGCACCCGCATGATGTCCACCTGGTCGCGCTGCCGCTGTTCCACTCTTTCGGGCAGAGCGTCCAGATGAATGCCGGGTTGGCTACCGGCGCGACGGTGGTATTGCTGCCGCGGTTCGACGCCGAGCTTGCCCTGTCGCTGATGGAGCGGGAGCAGGTCACCTTCTTCGCCGGGGTTCCCACCATGTACCACGCCCTGCTCAGTTGCGCGCACGCCGGCCGTTTCGACCTGGCTGGCATCGCAGCCGGCCTGCGCGTGGCTGTCTCGGGCGGTGCCGCCCTGCCGGCCGAGGTGATGCGAGGATTCGAAGAGCGGTTCGGGGTGCCGATCCTGGAGGGCTACGGCCTGTCCGAGACCAGCCCGGTGGCCACGTTCAACCGGGTGAGCCGACCGCGCCGGCCCGGCTCAGTCGGCCTCCCGGCCTGGGGGATCGAGGTCATGATCGTGCGGGACGACGGATCCGAGGCCGAGGTCGGTGAGCCCGGCGAGATCATGATCCGCGGCCACAACGTGATGAAGGGATACTTCAGGCGACCCGTGGCGACCGCGGAGGCGATCAACGCCCTCGGCTGGTTCCGCACTGGCGACATCGGCAGACGTGACGCCGACGGCTACCTGTACATCGTCGACAGGAAGAAGGACCTGATCATCCGGGGCGGCTTCAACGTGTATCCGCGCGAGCTTGAAGAAGTGCTGCACACCCATGCCGACGTGAGCCTTGCCGCGGTTGTGGGCGTGCCACACGACCGCCTTGGCGAGGAGGTCAAGGCATTCGTGGTCCGCAATCCCGGCGCGGCGATCAGCGAGGCGGAGCTCATCTCGTGGTGCAAGCAGAACATGGCGGCCTACAAGCACCCGCGGCTGGTGGAGTTCCGCGACAGCCTCCCGATGACGGCCACTGGCAAGATCCTCAAGCGCGAACTTGGCAGCGAAACCGCGCCGGTCCGGGGGCGGCCGTGACCACGGCGGCGACGGCGCGGCCTGCCAGCGAGACGACGGCGCAGGCGCTCGGCGAGGTCACGCTTGACGCGATCAATGCCGGCCTGGCCACCGGGCGCATCGGCGCTCCAGTCGACCTCGCGAAGGCCGCTGTGGACACGTACGTGATCGGCGCGGAGGCCGACCACGTCGTGCCATGGCAGGGCGCCTACCGGACGACCCAGCTGCTCGGCGGCGAGATGACCTTCGTGTTGTCGGGCGGCGGCCACATCCAGCACCTGGTGAATCCGCCGGGCAACCCGAAGGCGCGTTACCGCACCGGGCCACGACCTGGCACCGAGCCTGACACCTGGCTGGCCGGGGCAACCAGGCACGAGGGCACCTGGTGGGGTCACTGGGCCGAATGGGTACATGCTCGCTCGGGTGCGCAGCGTCCCGCGCCTAAGGTGCTGGGCAGCCGCGCACACCGGCCGATGGAGCCGGCCCCCGGCCGGTACGGCAGGCAGAAATGACAGGCGGCACCGCGGACCCGCTGCGCCGCGAGCGGCGCAGGCCCTGGCAACCGCTAAGGATCTTGTTCGCTTCGGCAGGGCAGGCCGCCCGAACCTGCGCGCACGAACGCGTGCAGATGCTGGCTGTACGAGGGCGGGTTCTCCGGGTTGCCGTGCGCGACGGGGATCCCGCGCTACCGCCGCTGCTGCTGTGTAATGGCGTCGGCGGCAGCCTGCGGGCCAACCCCTCGCGGGCCCGCGAACTGCTGCATGCGGCGACCCGGGCGGGGTCTCGCCGGGGCTACTACTACCAGCTGCTGGCCGGCGCCAGCTGGACGAGCCTGCCGCTGCTGCCGTTGCTCCGCCACCCCACCCTCGTGATGGCAGGTGACGACGACCCGATCATCCCGCTCATCAACGCCAGGATCATGCACCGCCTGATTCCCGGCAGCGAACTGCACGTCTACCGCGGCGGGCACCTGGACGCAATCGCCGATCCCGGGCGGCTGGCACCCGTCGTCCAGGCATTCCTCACCGCCGAGACCAGGCCGCCCCGCGCCACGAAGGGACTTAAGACATGAGCAGTGTGTCGGACGCGCGCCTCGGAGAGGCGCTGGGCACGGACTTCTTCTCCGTGCGTGAGCAGTTCACCGACGAACAGTGGTCACGGTTCATCACCGTCCGGCGGTTCGTCGACGAGGAGGTCGTGCCCGTCGCCGGGCCGTACTGGGAACGAGCGGAGATCCCCTGGGAACTTATCCGCCGCCTGCCTGAGCTCGGTGTCGTGGGCGAGGACATCAACGGGTACGGGTGCGCCGGGATGAGCGCCCTGGCCAGCGGGCTGGTCACCATGGAACTGCACCGCGGTGACGGCAGCCTGGGGGTCACCCTCGGCGTGCACTCCGGCCTGGCGATGCGATCGATCGCCTTGTGCGGCTCGGACGAGCAGAAGGCGCGGTGGCTGCCCGCCATGGCGCGAATGGACCGGCTCGGCGCGTTCGCGCTCACCGAGCCCGATCACGGCTCGGACTCGGTCGCGCTGGAAACCTCGGCCCGGCTCGATGGGAACGAATGGGTCCTGGCCGGCCGCAAGCGCTGGATCGGCCTTGGTACGATCGCCGACCTGGTCATCGTGTGGGCCCGCAACGCGAGCGACGGCCAGGTCGGCGCCTTCGTCGTGGAGCGGGGGTCACCCGGCTTCCAGGCAGAGGTCATCGAAGGGAAGGCTTCGCTGCGGTCCGTCTGGCAGGCCGACATCACCCTGGACAACGTGCGGGTGCCGGCGGATAACCGGCTACCGGGAGCACGCACCTTCGCCGATGCCACCCGGGTCCTTGCCGCGACCCGCAGCACCTGTGCGTGGGCTGCCCTAGGCCACGCCACCGCCGCCTACGACACGGCCCTGCGCTACGTCACACGGCGGCACCAATTCGGCAAACCGCTCGCCAGCTTCCAGATCATCCAGCAGCGGCTGGTGTCCATGCTCGCCGAGCTGACCGCGATGCAGCTGTACTGCTTGCAGATCGGGCGGCTCGCCGACGCCAGCCGGCTCACGCCGACGGTGGCTGGCCTGGCCAAGATGCACAACACCCGCAAAGCCCGCCTATTGATCGCCGACGCGCGCGACATGCTCGGCGGCAACGGGATTCTCCTGGACCACCAGGTCATCAAGCACATGGCCGACATCGAGGCCATCCACACCTTTGAGGGCACCGAGACCATGCAAACTCTCATCGTCGGCCGGGACATCACCGGCATCGGAGCGTTCACGTAACAGCCCGCGCACCGCCCTGCGTCAGCGCCTCCGCGTCTCCGAGGGTGCAAGGCCTTGTAGTTGTACTGGCCTGCGGGGACCTGGATACTTCCGGTCATAGCAGACCTGAAGGTCTGGCCAGGGCTGGGGAGGGGTAAGTAATGTCGGGGTATGTGCTGCCGCCGGGGGGCGGCCGGTCGTTTGGCCCCGGGATCAGCGTCAAGGTTGAGCACGGAGTCAGCCCGAGTTTTGCTTGTCTTCGAAAGTGTCGTCCCGCCGCTATGGCCGGGTCCGGGACCGCATCTGCACCGGGAGTACGACGAGGCGGTCTACGTCCTCGACGGCACGGTCGCGTTCACGCTGGACGGAGCGGAGCACGTCTGGCCACGGGCAGCCAACGCTCTGGCGCGGTCTGCGTTCCCGCCTGCGGTGGCCGCAGCTTGAGCCCTGCTGTCGGCCACGTGGGCGGTGGGCCCACCCGGCCGGTAATCACCGCCGGAGCGGAAACGCTGGTTGTGGCGCGCATGGCCGGCAAGAGCCCCTGGGCGCTGCGGGTGGCCATCCATCGCGGTCTTCACCAGCTCGCCGCCAGTGCGGACTGGGGGTGTAACGCCACGAATGGGCCGGGCGTTTTTACTGTGAGATGTCTGGGTTTTCCTTTCCCGGCCGGCCCGGCCGCGAGCTGGACGAGCCGCTGCTGGACATGCTCCTGACCGGTGGCCGCTCCCTCCGGATGCCCCGGACCAGCTGCATGCGGCGGCGGGAATGTCCGCCAGCCTGCCCCGACCCGGCTGGCCCAGGCAAGCTGGCCGGGGAGGCGGCGGCGCGGACGGTGTACGCCCGCGCCGCCGCCCCGGTCGGCGTCTCGCCCGTTGCCCGCGGATCAACCCGACGGAGGCCAGCTTGGCTTTCTATCCCCCTCAATGCCAGGCTTGCCGCCGCGCTGGTAGCGGCAGCGGTCGGGCCGGGCGGCGCCGCGGCGCATGCCGAAGCGCCGCCCGGCCCGATCCAGGATCTCGCCCATCGCACGATCGGCGCGTCGGCAGCACACCACGTGCCCAGCGGGCGCCAGGCAGGCTACCGGCTGTGCGACGGGTACGAGCGCGCCAAGATATACGGCCCCGCCCGCGCGGAGTTCGTCGCGGCGCAGAAGCTGGCCAGGGCCGCTGGGGGTGCGGACACGATCAACGCCCACTGCGTGGTGGTCTGGCGTCCCAGCCGGGCACCGGCCAGCCACCCATCGGCCAGTGCGAAAGCCGGCGCCAAGGGGAAAGCCCACGCCAGGGGAAAACCGAGATTCCAGCCCGGCAGTCGGCCATAACCACGCGCGCGGCTGAACTTGCTCTGGTCCGGTCATTGTGAGCCCCGCCGCGGCCACGGCGGCGCACTCCGCGGTGCTGTCGATCCTCGGCATTCGGGCTGTCATTGCGTCTCGGCTGGTGTGGCCTAACACCGAGTTCCAGGACGAGGCCCTGTACCAGTGCTGGCTCCGACCCGCAGCCCTGTGATGTCCGCCGCTCAGCAGTACGCCTCTCAGCAGTACGCCTCTCAGCAGTACGCGGGTCAGCAGCACGCCGCTCAGCAGCACGCCGGTCTCGGCGCGCTCACCACCATCGCTCGGTCGGATGCGCCGGCGCAGGCGCCGATACTGCCGGAATACATCCCCGAGCAGCCTGCCCAGGCGCCCTCTCAGGGCATTCCGCGAAAAGGACGAGACCTGTGGCAGGCCCCGTGGCTGCCGCTTATTCTCCTCGGCCAGGCGCTGCTGTCGCTGCGGCTGATCTGGTCGAACACGGCTTTCCAGGACGAGGCCTTGTACCTGTGGGCCGGGCATCGGGTGTGGTCGCACTGGCTGTACGGCGCCCCCCTGCCGGGATTCTCCGGCTATTTCTCCGGCGCACCAGCCGTGTACCCGCCACTAGGGGCGCTAGCTGATACCTACGGCGGGCTGGCCGGAGCGCGGCTGCTCTCGCTGGCGTTCATGCTCCTTGCCACGTTGCTGCTCTACCTGGCCGCATACCGGATCTTCGGCCGCCCGTCAGCGCTGTTCGCCGTCTGCCTGTTCGCCGGCCTCGGTGCCACCCAGTTCCTCGGCGCGCTCGCGACCTACGATGCGATGGCAATTGCCCTGCTGGCGCTCGCGACCTGCCTCGGCCTCCGGGCCGCCGACCTGAGGCCGCGTCACCGCACTGCCCTGCTGGTCCTGGCGGGCAGCGCGCTCGCGCTAGCGGACGCGACCAAGTACGCGGCCACCCTGTTCGATCCGGTCGTCATTGCCGCTGTGATGGCATTCGGTTGGCGCCAGCGCAGCCGCCGGTTCGGGCTGGCGGCTGCGGCAGTCCTGCTGCTGACCACGGTCGCCATTCTCGCTGTCGCGGTCCGCATCGGCGGGCACCCCTACTGGCACGGCATCATGTCTACGACGCTGGCCAGGTCAAGCGGAGACATTGCCCCGGTGGGAGTCCTCTACGTCAGTGCGACGTGGGCGGGCGGCGTCATGGTTCTGGCTCTGATCGGCACGGCCGTGGTCTTCGTCATCTCCCCGAACTGGGAGATGCGCTGCCTGAGCTTCATTCTGGCCGGTGCCGCATTCCTGGCCCCGGCCGAGCAGGCCCGGATACACACGATTACCAGCTTGTTCAAGCACATCGGATTCGGCGCCTGGTTCGGCTGCATCGTCGCGGGGCTCGCCCTGGCCTCCCTCCTGGAGGTGGTGCCGACGACGAAGGTGGGCGCCGCGGTGCGCGTCGGCCTGGCCGCGGCAGTCCTGAGCGCGCTCGCCGGGACGGCCCTGGCGAGCGGCCAATTTGATGCCTGGCCTAATTCGGCGGCATTTACCGCCGATCTCCGGCGAGCAGCCATGACGAATCGCGGGCCCATACTCGAGAGCAACAGCATTCCGCAGTACTACGTTCCCGACCTGTGGTTTCGGAATGAGATAGGGACAGTCACCTTTTCCTACCCTGATTCGGCAAAGGGCAGCCTGAGCGGCCCGCGTGCATACGCGGACGCGATCAGGCACGGCTTTTTCTCGATTATCGCGCTGGACGACACGAGCACCTTGCGGCAGGACGACGCCATCCGCAAGGACATCCACGCCGCCAACGCGGGCTGGCGCGCGCGGGCCCGAGCGACGCGGTACGTACCGGTCGCCAGAATGCCCTTCGTCGCCAGCGGTTTTCGCGGATACTTCAGGATCTGGATCCTCAGCACGGCCAAGCCAGACAGCAAGGTAGCCGCCCACCACCACCGGAAGCAGCATTGACCGCCACAGCAGACTTCCTCAGGCGTCACCGGCAGGACGGGCTCGTCCTGCCGGAGCCCCCGTCCGACGAGGAGAAATGGTCCTACACCTGGCGCTCCCTGCCGTTCCTCACCAGCGCGCTGGTCGCCAGCTCGATGTGCGTGATCGTCGCGCAGGCCTGGTTCGAGATCCGCAACCTGGCGGCATTGCCGTTTGCCGCGTACACCTTCCTGTACGTCATCTACCAGGCCGTCAGCGTCCCGATGAACTTCGCCGGGCCAAGCTTCGACCCGGACGTGCACAGCGACATCGTCGCCCGCTGGCGGCCCGCGGTCTACCCGTCGGTGGACATCTTCCTGCCGATCTGCGGCGAGCCGATCGAGGTCCTGCGCAATACCTGGATCGGGGTATTCGAGCTGATCCAGGCCTACCCGGGCAGGGCGCTGGCCTACGTGCTGGATGACGGGCCGAGCGAGGAGGCCAGGTTCCTCACCCGGACGTTCGGCTTCGGCTACGTCCGGCGCCCGCAGCTGCGGTATCACAAGAAGGCCGGCAACCTCAACTACGCGTTCGCCCATACGGACGGGGATGCCGTCGTCGTATTCGACGCCGACTTCCGCCCCCGCGCGGACTTCCTGGACGAGACGCTGCCCTACCTGGACGACCCGGAAATCGGCCTGGTGCAGAGCCCGCAGTTTTTCCGGGTGCACCGTGATCAGACATGGGTCGAGCAGGCGGCAGGTGCCTCGCTGGAGGTTTTCTACCGGGCGGTGCAGGTCTCCAGGGACCGGTTCGGCTCGGCGCTGTGCGTCGGCTCCAACGCCGTGTACCGGCGCGCGGCACTTGAGGGGGAGGGCGGCTTCACGCTCATCCCGTACGCCGAGGACTCGCATACCGGGCTCGACATGCAATACCACGGCTATCAGCTCAAATACCTGCCCGTCGTGCTCGCGGCCGGGGTGTGCCCGTCCACCATCGACCTGTTCATGCGCCAGCAGTACCGCTGGTGCTGCGGGGCCACGTCGCTGGTATGGACCCGTCACATGTGGGATGTGCCCATGCCGTTCACATCGCGGCTGCCGTATGTCGCGGGCTGGCTGTGGAATTTCCTGACCGGATTGCGGACGCTCGTCATCCCGCTCTTCCCCATCACCCTGCTGATCTTCCTGCCCGGCGAGATCGCGCTCCACAACATCCTGCTGCTCATTCCCGTTTTCGTCGTCGGGGTTGTGCTGTATCCGCTGTGGCATACCTCCCGGTATCCGTTGTCCATGTGGCCGCTGGCCATAGCCACCGGCTGGGCTCAGCTACTCGCGATCTGGGACTACGCGTTCGGGCGGGTGATGTCGTGGCAGCCGAGCCGCGGTCCAGGTGATGCGACGCGGCGCTTCAGGAAGGCCGTGCTCGCATGGAACGGCAGCCTCGCCCTCGCCTGGCTGTTGCTGGCCGGATGGCGTATCGCGCAGGCGCCGTCACCGAGATTCGCAGCGCTCGCGGCACTGGGAATCGTCAACGCGGTAGTCATCGCTCGAGTGATCTTTCCAGGAAGGAATGCCCGGTGAGAGCCCGAATCATCAAGGCCGCCGCCCTCGTGGCATGCTGCGGAGCCGTCGCGTCGTGCGCGGAGCCCGCCAGCCCGCAGGCCCGGAACGCACAAGCCAGCCACGCTGCCAGCAAGGCTGCTCCCGTTACCGCCGCTCCGGTCAGGCACAGGGCGGTGAAGGCCGCTCCGGCCGTGTCGCCATCCGGTGCGGCTTCGCGGGCACGGCCCGCTCCGGCGACGTCGGCCCCAGGTACGGCCGCCCCTGCCGGTCCCAAATCGGTGCACGCCGCCCCCGCGTTCAGCGCTAGGCCGGGCAGCATTCTCGGCGTCTACAACGGCGCCGTCCCGAAGTCGTACTCGCTGGTCAACAGGTTCGCCCGGAAGGTGGGCCGACGGCCGAATGTCGTCCTGTACTTCAGCGCCTGGGGTGACAGATTCCGGACGGGCTTCGCCGATGTCGCCCGGCGCCACGGCGCGGTCCCGTTCGTGGAGCTGGAGCCCTACACGGTCTCCATGCGGTCGATCGCAGCCGGCCAGCAGGACGCCTATCTGCGGTCTTATGCCTATGCCGTGCGCAATTTCGGCCATCCGGTGCTGATCAGCTTTGCGCACGAGATGAACGGCTTCTGGTACCGCTGGGGATACACGCACACCTCGCCGCGGGTGTTCCGGCGCGCCTGGCGGCATGTCGTCACGGTCTTCCGCCACGCCGGGGCCAACAACGTGAGGTGGCTGTGGGTCGTCAACGGCCTGGCCCCCGGCGAGAGCCCGATCCACAGATGGTGGCCAGGCGCGGATTACGTCTCGTGGGTAGCCATCGATGGCTACTACGTACGGCGGTCCCAGACCTTCCGCAGAGTGTTCGGCCCGACGATCCACGCGCTGCGCAGGTTCACCCGCAAGCCTGTGCTGATTGCCGAGGTCGGCATCGGACCGGCGGCTGGCCAGGCATCGAAGGTGCCGGGCCTGTTCGCCGGAGTCAGGGCACGGCACCTGCTGGGCTTTGTGTATTACGACAAGGCGCAGCACGGCGACGCGTATCACCAGAACTGGCGGATCGATAACAACTGGCGCGCGATTGCCGCCTTCCGCCGTAGCATCAAGCGCTACTTCGGGTAGGAACGGGCTGAGCTTCCCCGCCAGGGATATCAGGAAGGCAGGTTAGGAAGGAGCGCTGAATGAGGGCCCGCGTCATTACCGCCGCCGTTCTCGCGGTCGGCTGCGCGGCGCTCTCGGCATGCGCCTCGCCTGGCTATCCGTATACGGCTCCGCCGGAACCGAGCCGCCTGGCGAAGCCCGTCACCGCCCCGCGTCCGCCAGCCAGGGTCGTGGGCGTCTACAACAACGATGTACCCGAGTCCTACAAACTCGTTAAGAAGTTCGCGAAGGCGGTCGGCGTGCGGCCGAACGTCGTCATGTACTTCAGCGGCTGGCACACGCTGTTCAAGACCCGATTCGCCGACAACGCCCGGAAGAACGGTGCGGTCCCGTTCGTGGAGATGCAGCCCTTCGGCCATCGCATCATGGCAAAGATCGTCGCGGGAAGATTTGACATTTACCTGCGAAAATATGCAGAGGAAGTGCACAAGTACCGCGGCCGGGTGCTGATCGGCTTCGCGCACGAGATGAACGGCAACTGGTACCCGTGGGGCGCGACGCACACCAGTCCGAAGGTATTCCGCAAGGCCTGGCGGCATGTCGTGACCATCTTTCGCAAATCCGGTGATTTTAACGTGACCTGGCTGTGGGTCATCAACGGGCTGGCCCCCGGCGAGGCCCCGATCCGCGCATGGTGGCCCGGCTCGAAATATGTCGACTGGGTCGGCGTCGATGCTTACTACGTCCAGCCGGGACAGGTCTTCAGCACCGTGTTCGAACCCACGTTTGCCGCAGTCCGGAAGCTCACCAAGAAGCCGATTCTGATAGCCGAGACTGGCATCGGGCCAGCCGCGGGCCAGGCGGCAAAGCTGCCCGACCTGTTCGCTGGCATAGAGAGGACGAAGAACCTGCGCGGGTTCGTGTACTTCGACCAATACCAGAACCGCGGGACCTACCACCAGGACTGGCAGATCGATAACAACCCGCTCGCGGTCGCGGCCTTTGGCAAAGGCGCGAAGCAGTACCTCGGCTAGGGTGCGCGTCCTGTGGAACTTCGTGGCTGGGTCGTGTAGATCAGTCCGATGCCTGATCGCCTGCATCGCCATGACCGGTCTGACGATGAGTGAGAGCGCCTTCGGGCGATGGCGCGGAGTACGAGATCGATCTGAACAAGCAGACCGCCCGGGCGTTCCGTAAGCAACTCGCACCCTTCGCCGGGCACGCCCGTAAGGCGCACGCTCCGGGTCAGTGACCCGCGCGTGCTGGCCATCCATGCACGCTGGCGCGTGTTAGCGACCTCGCTATATGACGATCCAGCGGCCGAACTGTATGAAGACGCATCGGCAAGGCTCCATGAGCATCCCGCTCTCCTCGGCTGTTTGATCTTGCGCCGGTCCTCGCCGCCGTCCAGTGTGGGTGGTCACCAGGATCTCGCTGGCGGCCACGAGGAGGGCACGGCGGCCATCACAGAGAGCGACCGGATTCTCGGAACACTGCGCTGCGGGTCAGCTGCCGATCGCCGAATATTTGCTGTAAATGGGTGAGCAAGTGCGCTGGGGCAGAACGCACATAATAGACCACTTCGGTGCGACCTAGCGGTTGCTGCGTGCTGGACCGGTTTGCTCATGGGAGGCCCCTTCCCGGCATTGCCGACATGCTGCGGGCCGTACGGCGTTGCCGTGAACACCCCACCAACACCGCCCACGTCGCCAACTTCTGCAACGCGGCCGGCCGGTGATGGACGGGACACGCTGCGGCGCGGCGGCCTGTCATCCTGAAGGCGAGCCTCGTGGGGGGTGCCACCATCGATGACGACATCAGCGACCCTGTCCCTGGGATATGTGGCCGTCTACGTGCTGCTAGTCGGCGTCGCCTCTTTCATCGAGAAGCCAGCCGGGCGCGGATTCGGGGCCTTCCAGCTCAACGCGCTAATCCGGGCCGGCAGCCTGGCCGCCGCCGCGGTTGCCCTCGTCTTCGCCCATGGACTTGCGTTCCCCGCCACTAGCTACCTCCTTGCCGGGCTGGGCATTGGTCTAATCACCGGCGCGGGCTCGATGCTCTACTGCTTCGGGCTGAACTACCTGCCCGTCTCGCTGGTGGTCACGCTGTCGAATCTGTACATCGTGATCACGATCGTTCTCGGCATCGTCGTACTCCAGGAGCCCGTTACGGTGCTGAAAATCGCCGGACTCACCTGCACCATGGCCGGGGTGTTGATCCTGGGGCACTCGCCCGCCCGGTATGCGGCACATCCCGAGGCCAGCTCAGCCAGCGCGCCGCGCCAAGCCCGCGGGTTTGTGATCATGGGGATCTACATTGTCATGATCGGGGTTGGCGCCTTCCTGGAGAAGCCGGCGCTGAAGGGCCTGACAGCAACCCAGCTCAACGCCCTGATGGGAATCGCCATGACGGCGGTCGCGGGCATCGCGCTGGCGGTCAAGGGGCCACGGCTGCCGATGACCAAACGCACGCTCGGAGTATGGGGCGTGGGAGTCATGATCGGGGCCGCGTCGGTGTTCTACTTCCTCGGCCTGCGCGGGCTGCCGGTCTCCGTTGCCTCCGCGGCCTCAAATGCCTCCGTCGTCGTGACCGTGGTGCTGTCGGCTATCTTCTTGCACCAGCCGCTAGGCCGTGCCCGGGGCGCGGCGCTTGCCCTGACACTGCTCGGGGCAACCCTCCTGGCTCTCTCCACCGGCTAATTTAAGGAAGCTTCGCTCCTTCCAGCGACATGGTCGCCGGTCACCATAAGGACAGGCGGCAGTAGCGCAGGAACGAAAGGGCAGATGGTGGGTGGCCCGCGTGCAGATCAGCCAGCTCGGCGCGGGCCGGACCGAAGATCGCGAAAGGGTGACTGGCGCGCCTATCGGCGGTTCTGGCGTGCCTGTGCCTGGCCCTCGGTCACGTTCGGTGGCCAGGCTGGCTGCCTCCGGGCGGCCTTTGATGCCGGCGGGCAGATGCCGGGGAACCGCTAGTCCCGTCGGGGCTGGCCTGCGCGCAGGCGGGCGGCCCCGGC